>Ga0209313_1000005_pt1 | contig 383338 bp, 292 predicted proteins | sample BioC13SIPDNA_3_FD_185748 | JGI IMG/M metagenome (GOLD analysis project Ga0209313, IMG submission 185748) | Anaerobic biogas reactor microbial communites from Washington, USA - Biogas_R2_B C13 SIP DNA (SPAdes) (version 2) | ecosystem: Engineered > Bioreactor > Anaerobic > Unclassified | place... | reverse complement strand
CTCGTTGACGACCTAGCGAGTCGTCTTCGCGATGCGGAGGCGGAGGCCCGTCTGCGGCTGGCGGTGTCGCGGGTTCGGGAGGCGGCGGCATCGCCCGGGCAGGCGGGCCTATCGGGAGCGCTCGATCAGCTTCGCGGCCTGCCCGATGGCGCCGGACTGGCCGACGGGCTGGAAGCTGAGGCGAGGGACGAGCGAGACGGGGCCCTTCGGGACTTGATAGATCGCTTCGGGGACGCTCTGGACCGGGGAGACCTGGTGTCGGCGGAGGCGGCCGTGCAGGAACTCCAGTCTTGGGGGGATCCGGATGCGTTGCTGCCGGGGTGGCGCCAGCGGCTGGATGATCTGCGCTGTTCCGAGGCGGTTGGTGCGGCGCGTCAGTGTATACACGCGGGCGACTGGGCGAAGGCGTCAGCCTTGGTAGCCACAGCGGAGAGCGTGGGAGTGAGCTCGGAGCAGATACGGGAACTCCGCGGCGAGCTTGCCGAGGCACGCCGGAGCGCCGCCACGTCGGCGGGGGCGCCGAGCGTCATCACTCCAGCCGCTCCCCCGTCGCCGGCCTGCAATGAGGCGGGGCCCGCACACGGCCGTTCCCTCCGCTGGGGCTTGGCCATCTGGGCCATTGCGGTCGTGGCTGCGGTGCTCTGGGTCAGTTCTGAGGTACGTAACGCCCGCGGCGGGTCGCTGCCCTTGGCTCCTGCCGAGGTTGCCTGGACCGTCTCCGGCGCTGACCTCGAGGGCGCGGCGCACCCGCCGCCGGCGGGAATCACGTTCCCGGAGGGGACGGTGGTGAACGAGAAGGACGGCAGCATCCTGGTGCCGATCCCTGCGGGTGAGGCGTTGTTCGGCGTAGGGGACCAGTTTCGCGCCTCGCTGCCGGGTTACCACCTCGCGGCACATCCGGTGACGAACGCGCAGTACCTGAGGTTCGTGGAGGCGACAGGCCATCGGCCGCCTGAGGAGGCGGGCTGGGGCGAGCCGGTATGGACGGGTCGGAGCTTCCCGGCCGACAAGGGCGACCATCCAGTGGTGTGCGTGAGTTGGGTGGACGCGGTGGCGTACTGCGAGTGGGCGGGTCTGTCGTTACCGACGGAACTTCAGTGGGAGAAGGGGGCTCGCGGGACGGACGGTCGGGAGTACCCCTGGGGGAACGAGTGGGACTCGTCGCGGTGCCGCAACGGAGACAATCGGGGTAGCGAGACCACATGCGGCATCTGGGAGTACCCGCAGGGTCGTAGTCCGTGTGGGTTGTTCCACATGTCGGGGAACGTATGGGAGTGGTGCGCGGACTGGTATGACTATGAGGCGTACGAGCGTTACTCGAAGGGCGACCTGACGCCGCCCGCGTCGGGTTCATCCCGTGTGTTGCGCGGCGGCTCGTGGTACTTCGACGCGGACCACTGCCGAACCGCTTATCGCAGCCGCAGCGACCCGGCGAATCGGGACTACGACAGCGGGTTTCGTGTCGCCAGGGCTCTTTGATAACCACTTGCAGCTTAGCGGCTTTACCACTTACAGCAGTTGGGGTCCAGGGGGCGAAGCCCCCTGGTCGCCGCAGCGCTCACGGAGTAGCGCGACCCGCTCACTGACGGACTGAGACGTAGAGGGCCCGGCGGCATCGCCGCCGGGCCCTCTCGCCTTATGCTCCGAAACCGGTCAGTTCACGGGCTTCAGGAGCACGTAGTCCAACCCGAACATCCGCGCCGGCGCCGCGGCGGGGTTCGGCTCCAGCGCCTCGACGGTCAGGGTGTGGTTTCCCGCCCGATCGATCGTGATGGTCCCGAAGCTCCGCGTCGTGAACACAACGCCATCGTGGAAGAAGTCCACCGGCTCACCGAGGGGCTCGCCATCCCAGTAGAGCTGATGGATGCCGTAGTCGATAGCGGTGCAGAGACCCATGACGACCTCGTACGTGCCAGCCTCCTCCACCGGCACGGTCACCTCGAGGGTGTCACCTACGGCGGGATGCTGCCACCAGAGCTGCCGGGTGCGGCTCATGTTCTCCCACGAGCCCTCTTGCACCGTGACATCGCCGCCGCTGGCCTTCCAGGTCAGGTCTTCTCCCTCGATGGCGCCCTCAACCTCGTAGGGCTCGGGAAGCTCCATCACCAGGCGGTCCCAGTAGGACACCGGCGCATAGCGGTTGCCCGCGCCCGGGACCGAGTACCAGTAGCAGGTGGTGTAGTACTGGCGCGGACCTGACGCCCACTTCTCGATGTAGAACCGTATGCGATCGTTGAACGGGATGTCCTCGAACACCTGGAAGCGGTTGACCGAGGTATAGCCGAAGTTGCCCGGGCCCGTCACGTTCGGCTGCGCGTGGAACGCGTGGGTGAACAGCTCCGGGCTGCACCAGGCGTAGCCGAAATAGTCCTCCGAGCCGGTGCCGAAGAAGCTCGGGAAGGTGTCATCATCCACCCAGACCTTCTCGTCGCCCTCGCCCCACCAAGCGGGAATGGTGTTCATGATCCCCAGCATCGTGCCCACATAGCGGCCGGGGCCGTCGGCGTCGAGCATCAGCCAGTCCACGAACGCCGGCTCCGCCGGGAACCACTCGGTCTTCCAGCCTGCCCGGAAGTAGAGGTAGCCGCCTCGGGGCCACTTGAGGGGGGTGACATAGGGCGTGATGGTGAGCTTCAGAGGCGCCGTCGAGTCGTTGCGAAGGGTGACCTGGGCCTTGCTGCGGAACGGCATGAACCAGTTGGAGTAGAACACGCCATCCTCTGTCATGCCTGTCGGCAGGGTGTAGAAGGGGTTCATGCCGGGGGCGGTGCCGAAGAAGTCGCCAAGGGGCGTCCACACCGCGGGCCGAGCCTCGTCATCCCAGCGCATGGTCAGAACGGTGCCCCGCAGCGCCTCGATGAGATCGGGGCTCCCGCCCACTCGCTCCTGCGTTGCCGGTCCACGGTGCTCCCACTTCGGAGACACCACCTTCACTTCGAGCCGCGAGATGGCCGCCGGCCCCAGGAACTCCGGGAGCGAGGCGATGCCGCCGCCGGCCGGCAGATCCACGGTGATCGGGCTCAGGGGCTGGGTGAACCGCGGGGAGAGCGGCTGGTTCGGGTTCGCCAGAACCGCGCCCACTTCGGCGACGAGATCCTGGGCAGCCATCACCTGGCCCATGGAGAAGGGCTGAACCTCGGTGCCTTCGGGGTAGGTCCGGTACGCGATGGTGTAGTAGAGGTTCGGCCTGCTGACCGTGACCTTGCAGCTACGGGCGTAGGGGATGGGGAAGTAGAGGTTCGCCCCCATCGCTCGCCGGCCGGAGAAGGGTGCGGGGAAGCCCTCGACGGCGGCCGTGGTCAGATCGAGGAAGTTCGCCTCCAGTACGGGCCTCGCGTTCCCATCGATGTAGACGCGGATCGTATCCCCGCCATCGGGGTTGGCCGACCACATGCGGAGGATGGCCCCCGGGCCCTCCATGTCCGCCATGACCCACTCGTCGCGGCCTTCATTCTGCTCCTGCCGCAGGAACTGGCCCGCATCGCCGTTGGCGAACCACCCATCCTGGTCGGCGGACACGCTGGCGCGGTCGTAGCTCGAGAACTGATCGCAGGTTACGTCGGGATCTATTGGCGTGGCGAGCCGCTCCATGTCGATCATCTCGGCGAGGAGCGACTCGATGCTCACGGGCGCGGCCAGGGCCACGCTGGAGAGCGCCAGGGCGCAAAGCACGAACAGTGACGCCTGTCGGCGTCGTGTGGCGGTACGTATCAAATCATCTCACCTTTCGGAGTGTTGGTCAGTCGATCGGTCCCACGCCCTGGACGAGGCGCGGAGGCCGGTGGGGCGCGCTAGGCCCCGAGCCATCCCTGCAGCTTCGGCCATGCGGCGGTGACGACATAGTGCCCGAAGTATACCAAGCTCACGGCGAGGGCCAGGCCCATGCCCAGGTTCCAGAGCACCGCGGCCGTGCCCGTGGGCCGGTGCTCCTTCATGAACTCCTTCTTGTTCATGAGCACGATGAACCCGATGTAGGCCAGGGGAAGCAGGGCGCCGCACGCGGCCGAGGTCGGCACGGCGATCCAGAGGAGCTTCGTCCAGAGGACGGTTCCCAGGAACCCCACCGCGGGCGCCAGGGTCGCCACACGGTAGCGGACGCCGACGGGCTCCCAGCCCAGCATCTCACAGATGATGAAGCCGCTCACCAGCATGTGCAGGGTGATGGTGCTCAGGGTCATGCCGAGGATGCCCAAGCCGAAGACGAGGCGCCCGATCGCCACCCCTGCCACCGGCGCCAGCACCTTCGCCGCGTCGACGGGCTGGAGCGAGGTCCCTTGCTCGGGAACCGCGTCGGTCCCGTAGATCGTGGCCGCCGTGGCGATGATCATGAGCGACGTCGCCAGGGCGTAGGGGAGGAACATGCCTACGGCCAGGTCGAACCGCGAGCACTCCCGATGCTCCTTGCCCCAACCCCGCGCCAGCAGAGTATAGGGATAGAGGAAGACCATGTTGATCCCGACGGCGGCGCCCAGGGCCCCGAAGAGCACCGTGCCGCCCCGGCCGGAGATGTCCTCCGGCAGCTGGAAGGTGAAGAACCCCCGCGCGACGGCGCCCCAGTCCACCTGGCCCACCGCCGAGAGCTTGATGACAACCGCCGCGAAGGCGAAGACAACCATCCACACCAGCCACTTGAGGACCTGCTCGTAGATGCGGACCCCCCTGGCCCCGGAGCCGTAGCTCCAGGTGATCCATGTGCAGAAGACCAGGGCTACGATGCCGATGACCCAGGGCGCGATCTTGGCCCCCGTCACCAGATCGACCAGGTCAACCCCCACCGCGCCGCACATGGCGTACTGGGGGAAGTGCCAGACGATCGTCGCCACCAGGGAGCCTATGGCGAACCCCCACGCGATGGCCGGGTGAACGTGCTTGCGGAGCGCGTCGAAGGGCCGCACGCCCGTGGAGAGCGTGATGTGGGCGATCGCGGACAGCATGATGATGCCCACGATCATGGCGAAGGGCTGGGCCCAGAGGAGCGTGTAACCCAAGAGGGCGCCCGCGAATAGCGACGACCCCGCGCTGCCCGAACCGAGGGTCATCGCGCTCTGCATGAAACCGGGGCCCAGCCGCTTCGCGTAGAAGCGCAGCCGGGCGCCCAGCGGCTTGTCCGCGATCGCGGCGAGTTCCGACCTCTCCTTGGCGAGGGCCTTCGGCTCCCACTTCGCCACCATGGGGAGCCCCACCCGAAGGTCGGGCCGCTTCGTCCTCTTCGCCTTGGGTTTCGGCTTCGGCTTCGCCATAGGGAGGCACCCCCAGCAATGGTAAGGGCGCCCTCAGTCGAACTGAGGGCGCCCTCGCACGTTCGGACTTACGCCGCTGACGGCTCCTGCGCGCCGCGGTCGGGCGCTGCCCGCGGGTCACGGAAGAGCACCAGGTACGCGATGGCGCAGATGACGGTGAGCACACACGGGACCAGGAAGATGTTGGTCCACTGCATGCTGCCGTCCGGGTTCTTGAACCGGTTCATGATGTAGCCGAGGAACATGGTGCCAATGAAGTTCCCAAGCCCGATCGTTGCCAGCGTCACCAGCGACTGGGCCGAGTTGCGGATGTTCGATGGAGCCACCTTGTCGACGTAGATGAACGACACCACGAAGAAGAAGGTGTAGCCGATGCCGTGGAGACCCAGCGACCCGAGCACCAGAGCCTTCAGTTCAGGGGTGCCGATCGCGAACACGATGTAGCGGATGGGCCACGCGATGACGCCGATGGCCAAGGCCCAGCGGATCCCGATCTTCGGCAGCAGGAGCGGCAGGAGCACCGCCATGCCCACCAGCTCACAGATCTGCGCGATGGTCATCACGGCGGGCACGTCGGCGTCGGCGATGCCGATCTGGGACTTCAGGTAGTCACCGGTCGGCCCATAGTAGAACTGCAGCTCCGTTGTCACCACGAACGCGATGATGATGAAGAGGAGGAACTGCGGGTCCTTGAGCAGCTTGAAGGCCTCGACGAAGGCGAGGGGGTTCTCCCCTTCGCGCTTGGGCGGGGTGTTAGGCAGGAACAGGCAGAAGACCGCCATGATGAACGAGAGCACCGCCGTCAGCATGAGCAGGTCTGCGCGGCCACCCCAATCCATGTCCGCCCGACGGGTGGCCGTGAGGATCCATCCCGCGACGATCCAGCCTAGGGTGCCCAGTACCCGGATGAGCCCGAACTCCTTCTCGCGGTCCCGGATGTGCTCGAAAGCGACGGCGTTCGTGACCGCCAGAGTCGGGGCGAAGAGGATCGAGTAGATGGCCATCAGGATGATGAACGGCCCGAAATCCCTCTGGCTGGCCATGAAGAACATCGCCGCCGCGCCGCCCAAGTGGGCGAGTGCCAGGAAGTACTGACTCGGGAGCCAGCGGTCCGCGATCTGGCCGCCGGTGAACGGAGCCAGGATACTCGCGAGGTAGAGGGCGGCGAGGGACGCCGACTTCTGCCACTCCGTGAACCCCAACTTAGTCAGGTAGGGCCACAGGACCGTGCTCCATGCGCCCCAGATGGCGTACTGCAGAAACATCATTGCGCCTAGCCGGATGTATACAGAGAGTCTGGTTTGCAAGGCCTCAACCTCCAGCAACGTGTTTGCCGTCTTTTCGGCACGGCAACCGATGAGCCCTCCCACTGTGAAGCCAAGGCAAGCGGCCCCTGCCCGGAGAACCGTACCATTGACGGAGAGGGGAGCTTCCCATGGCGGAGACGATGCGCGCGGCCATCCTAACGGGTCGGCGGAGGATACAGGTCGAGGATGTGCCCAGGCCCTCACCCGCCGCCGGCTGGGTACTCATGAAGGTCGAGGCCTGCGGCATCTGCGGCAGCGACCTCCGGTACTACGAGGGCGAGAACCCCTGGTCCCTGCACACCCTGGGGTACCACAAGCCGCTGCCCGAGCGCATGGTGCTCGGCCACGAGTTGGCCGGCGTCATCGCCGAGGTCGGACCGGGCGGTGATCCGAGCCGCGTGGGCGAGCGCATCGTCGCCCTCTGCTTCCTGGTCTGCGGCAAGTGCCCCTCGTGCCTGCGCGGAGACCCCCAGCTCTGCCCTAACACTCAGCACCTCGGCCACGGCGCGGGCTTCGACGACTGGGACCTCAACCCGGGCGGCTATGCCGACTACTGCCTGCTCTGGGAGGCCGGTGCGGTGCCGCTGCCCGAGACCATCTCCTTCGACGACGCGACCTTCCTCGACGGTCTCGCGGTTGCCGTCCACGCCGTGAAGCGTTCGAGGGTGGGGGAGGGCGACCACTGCCTCGTACTGGGTTGCGGCCCCATCGGGCTGCTCTGCGCTCAGGTCGCCGCCGCCAGAGGAGCGCGTGTCATCGCGACGGAGACGAGCCCCTCCGCCCGCGGCCATGCCAAGCGGCTCGTCCCGGGCCGGGTCCTCGACCCGGCCTGCGCCGATGTCGCCGCTGTGGCCCTGGAGGCGACCTCGAACTTCGGCGTACAGGCCGTCATCGACACGACGGGGAAGCTGTCCGCCCAGGAGGCGGGCATCGCGTGTCTCGCGCCGGCGGGGGGCATGGTCTTCCTTGCGGGGCCCGCCGAGGGGTTGCCCCTGGGGCTGAAGCAGATCGCCGGCGAGCGCTGGTACAGCACCAGCGCCAACTTCGACCCTCCCGAGATCAACGAGGCCATCGACCTCCTGGCGGCGGCTCGGGTGCGCCTCGACGGCCTCGTCACCCACAGCTTCCCCCTCGAACAGGCTGCGGAAGCCCTGGATGTGATGGCGAGGAAGGCCGAGACCGGGGCCTACAAGATCATCATCCGGCCCTAGGCGTCGGAGCCCCGCCCGACGTCCGCTCCTGCGCGGCTGCACCGTCCCGCGCCGGACCAAGGGACCGCGAGGCCCGTGCAGAACATAGCACCGGTCTGACCAGATAGGCGGCTCACCGTCACGTAGAGGAAGTGGACACGCACACTATGGCCAAGGCGACACAGGCAAAGCAGAAGATCCGTTGCGCGGCGATCGGCTACGGCGCCAGCTTCAACATGGGTTTCAACCACGGGAACTGGATCAACGGCGCCGACGGGATGGTCTTTACGGCCGTCTGCGACATCGATCCCCCCAGAGTCGAGGTCGCGGCGAAGGACTTCCCCGGCATCGCCACCTACACCACCGACGAGGCCCTCTATGCCGACAAGTCCGTGGACCTCGCCGTTATCATCACCCCTCACAACACCCATGCCCAACTGGCCATCGAGTGCCTCAACGCGGGCAAGCATGTCGTCCTCGAGAAGCCGATGTGCATCACCGTCGAGCAGGCCGATGAGATGATCGCGACGGCCAAGAAGCGCAAGAAGACGCTCACCGTCTTCCACAACCGGCGTCACGACGGTGACTTCCTGGCTCTGAAGGAGATCGTCGAGGACGGACTGATCGGCGATGTCTTCAACGTCGAGATGAACATGGGCGGCTTCGCGAAGCCGGGCAAGTGGTGGCGGTCCGACAAGGAGATCTCCGGCGGCGCCTTCTACGACTGGGGCGCCCACATGCTCGACTGGCTCCTGCACATCGTGCCCCAGCGCATCGAGCATGTTGTCGGCCACTTCCACGAGAACTTGGTGTGGAAGAGCGCGACCATCGAGGACCACGTCCACGCCCTGATCACCTTCGAGAGTGGCGCGACGGCCGACGTCCAACTCTCGAACATCCAAGCCATCGGCAAGCCGCGCTGGCGGCTTCTCGGCACCAAGGGCGGGGTGGTGGACCTGGGCGACAAGTTCCGCGTCGTCACCTTCGTGAAGGGCCGCCAGGCCGAGATCATGGTCCCCTACAAGCCCACCGACTGGGGGGCGTACTACCGCAACCTCTCCGCGCACCTGACCCAGGGCGGGCCACTCGAGGTGACCCCAGAGTCCAGCCGGCGCACCATCGGCATCATTCGCGCCGCCGAGCTCTCCTCCGCCAGCGGCCGGCCGGAGCCCGTCCCCCACGAGGAGACCCTCTGGCTCTAATGTCACGCCGTGCCCCGCCTCGACCCACGGGTGGGACGGGGCACGGATTGGCTCCCGCTCGGCAGTCCTCCGCCGTGTTGACCCGGTCACGGGCCACTGTACAATCGAGGGGCGACACCGCGGAGGCCAGCCCTTCGCCCGTCCCGGACAGGAGCCGCGTGAAGCGCTACCGACTCCACAACCTCGACTGCGCCCATTGCGCCTCCGATCTCGAGCAGGCCCTCCGACGTATGGAGGGGGTGCGCTCCTGCTCTGTCAACTTCGGCGCCGGTACCCTCATCCTTGACGCCGATGATCCCTCCCGAGTGGCCGCCCGTGTGCCCGAGATCGCCGCGGGCGTCAGCGTCTCGGAATCCGCGGAGCCCCTCGCCGAGAAGCTCGCCCACCCAGCCTCGCTGAACTGGCTCGCCCTGGTCGGCCTGGCCGCCGCGCTCGTGATCCTCGCGTGCGCGCTGTGGCTCCAGGCCCCCGTCCCGAAGGCGATCGCCTTCGGCGTCGCCTACGCCTTGGTGGGCTGGCGAGTGGTCCTGAGGGCGGGCCGCAATCTCGTGCGAGGTCGTCCCCTCGACGAGAGCTTCCTGATGACCGTCGCCACCGGCGGCGCCTTCGCGATCGGCGAAGCGCCCGAGGCCGTGGGAGTCATGCTCTTCTACCGGGTCGGGGAGCTGCTTCAGGAGATGGCCGTGGGCCGCGCCCGCCGCTCGATCGGCGCGCTACTGGCCATCCGGCCCGACTATGCGAACCTGCGCGAGGGCGAGGAGATCGTGCAGGTCTCGCCGGACGCGGTGGCGCCGGGGCAGGTCGTGGTCGTCCGGCCGGGCGAGCGCGTTCCCCTCGATGGCCGCGTCCTGAGCGGCTCCTCCCACATCGACGCCTCCCTTCTCTCGGGGGAGCCGGTTCCGCGAGCCGTCGGGGAGGGTGACGAGGTCTTCGGCGGGACCATCAACCAGGGCGGACTCCTGGAGATCGAGGTCCTGCGGTCGGCGAGCGAGTCCTCGGCAGCGAAGATCCTGGACCTCGTCGAGAACGCCGCCGCGCGCAAGGCGCCGACCGAGCGCTTCATCGCGCGCTTCGCGACCTACTACACGCCCGCCGTGGTCGGCCTCACCCTACTGGTCGCCTTCGTCCCGCCCCTCTTCATCCCTGGCGCCACCCTCGCCGAATGGGTCCACCGAGGCCTCGTCCTCCTCGTCATATCCTGCCCGTGCGCATTCATGCTCAGCATCCCCCTGGGCTACTTCGGCGGCATCGGCGGCGCGTCGCGACAGGGAATCCTGGTCAAGGGGGCGAGCTACCTCGACGCCCTCGCCGAGACGGACACCGTTGTGTTCGACAAGACGGGTACCCTGACGCGCGGGGTCTTCCGGGTGCAGGGCATCGACCCCCAGAGCGGCTGGTCCGAGGAGGAGGTCCTCGCTCTGGCCGCCCATGTCGAGGTCCACTCGAGCCACCCCATCGCCCAGTCGATCCTCGACGCCTACCGCGCCGGGGGTGGCGAGGCCGACCTCAGTGCCGTGTCCGACTACCGCGAGCTGCCGGGCAGCGGAGTGACGGCAACCGTCAACGGCCGCGAGGTGCTGGCTTGCAGCCACCGCGCCCTCCACGGCCTCGATCTGAGCCATGACCCCTGCGAGGAGGGTGAGACCGCCGTGCACGTGGTGGTGGACGGCGCCCACGCGGGCCGCATCCGCGTGGGAGACGAGGTGCGCTCAGACGCCCGGCCCGCCGTGGCCGCGCTGAGGCGCCTCGGCGTCCGGCGGATAGGGATGCTGACGGGCGATGTGGCAACGACCGCCGAGCGGGTAGCGCGCTCCCTCGGTCTGGACTTCCACGAGGCCGAGCTCCTCCCTCAGGGCAAGATCGACACCCTGGAGCGGCTCATCGCCGAGCGGGACGCCCGCGGGGCGCGAGGCCGGATCGCCTTCGTGGGTGACGGCGTGAACGACGCGCCCGTCCTCGCTCGGGCCGATGTCGGCATCGCCATGGGGGGCCTCGGCTCCGATGCCGCCATCGAGGCCGCCGATGTCGTGGTCACCGCCGACGCCGTCGGACGGGTGCCCGCGGCCATCGATGTCGCCCGGTCGACCCGGCGGATCGTCTGGCAGAACATCATCATGGCGATGGGCATAAAGGCCTTGGTCCTCATCCTGGGCGCCGCGGGAATGGCCTCCATGTGGAGCGCCGTCGGAGCCGACGTGGGCGTCGCCGTCGCCGCCGTGCTCAACAGCACCCGCATCCTCCAGCATGCGGACCGCATCGCCACCGCCGGTCCGCACGAGCACTGAGCCTGTCGCGCCCCTGGCTCCCGGCGCTACTCCTCGGCTTCGAGGCCGGGGCCGTCTTCCTCGATCCGCTCCGCGAGCGCGGCGAACGATTCCTCCGCCCACTCCTGCGCGGCCCGCACGGCGACCATCAGCCCTCGGCCCGCCCGCGCGACATGCACCTGGCCGCGGTACTTCACGTCGTACGCTGTCACAGCCGCCGTGGCGTCATCCAGGTCTACCGTGTACTCGACCGCCTGGCCGCCATCAGCGAGCCGGCCCAGCAGCGTCTCCCGCATCGGCTCCAGGGCCGCCTCCAGATCCTCCTCGCTGTCGAACAGGTGGAAGGCGAGGGTGATCTCGTCATCCTCATCCTCGGGGTTGGCGTAGAGCGCCGTGAAGAGCGGCGGCATGCCGTCCATCCCTAGGAACGACCGCGGGCTGTGGCCGTAACTCCCCGGCCGCAGGCCCTCCACGGGGAACCACGCGAGTTCCGCGGGCAGCGCGTCCGGGCCCGGCGACGCCTCGGCCACCAACCCCGCCAGCTTCTTCGCTTGCTCGATGCCGTCCGCGCTCCGCGAGATGCTCTTCACGACCACGTAGTACCGCCCGGTGAGACACACCACCTGGCTGCCGCTGACATAGCTCTCCGTCCCGAGATCCAGGTACTCGGGCTCCGACGGGCGGCGCTGGGCATACACCCCGAAGGCGCCGAGGGGGGTCAGCATGTCGTAGATGTCCAGGTCGAGCATGCCTCGCGCGCCATCGCTGTAGCGCACCGCCGCCGTCGTGCCCACGCCGTAGGTGTAGTAGGTCTCGGCGTCGCCGTTGATGTGATCGGCCAGGCGTTCCTCGGGGAAGAACCGCGGCTCGCCCTGCATCGCCAGCCCCTCGAACGCGCCCGTCGCCGGGAGCAGCGCGGCGAGCTCCGCGGGCGGCGGTTCCTCCTGGGCCACGGCGCTCAGTGGGATGGCGAGGAGCAGAACGGCGAGAACGTAAAGGGTTGTGGATCGCATGAGAGAGGTCCCCTCCCTGGGTTCGCGTCGGTAACCGCGGGGCCGGCGGCCTCATCCGTTAGGAGCCGGCCATCGGCCCTCCGATGAGAGTCTGCACACCATCGTACCCGAACCACCCCGCCATGAACACCAGGAACACGCCGCAGATGAGCTGCACGCCCCACTGGAAGCGCGGACCCAGCGCCTTGCTGCCACCGAAGGAGAGCGCTGACACGAGCCAGTTCCAGCCGAGGTCACAGGACCAGTGAACGATGGCGAAGAGCATGAAGCCGATGGGGCCGAACTCGACCGACTTCAGAACCAAGCCCGCCCCCACCGTGAGCCACCAGATGATGAAGTAAGGGTTGCCCGCCGACAGGAAGACCCCGGCCAGCAGGGGCGACGCGGTGATCCGGGAGATCGCCCATCCGCGCGTGGCGTCGGCCTCGGGAGCCTCCGCCTCCTCCATGCCCCCCTCACTGGCCCGCCCGCGCCGCAGCGCCCGCAGCATGCTCACTCCCATGAAGAGCAGGACGGCCGCGCCCGCGAGGCCGATCCCCGCCTTGAGGGAGAGGCTCTCCGAAAGCTGCCTGGCGCCGAGGAACAGCGCCGCCATCACCGCGATCTCGACGAGGGTATGTCCGACGGTGACCCAGACGCCGGCATGGGGTGACTCCGCACCGCGGGCCGCCGTCACCGCCGTGATGGGCCCGGGGGCAAGCACGCCGGACAGGGAGATGCTGCCCGCGGCCAGGAGGAAGAGTGCTAAGTCCATGCGCTACATGCTCACCGTTCTTGGGCGTCAAGGCAAGCCGAGCAGGGCGCCCACATCCGGCCCGCCATCGAGTCGCACGGTGCACCGCAGGGGCTCCATCGCCACCGCGGCCGGAGTGAGATCCGGTCGGTTCGCGGTCTCGCTGAACTCGAGGAGCGTCGCGCCGAGCATCCGGCCCGTCGCCACATCAACGGCCGCGCGGACCTCCAGCACCGCCTGCCCCGTGAGGGTGGGGTGGTCCGGCGCCATGGACTGCTCCACCTGGGCGGCGAGGATCGCCACTTGGCGGCCCTCCACAGACTCAACCGAAGCCAGCTCTCCCACCACCCGGCGGCACACCAGCACAGGGCCCGCGAGGGAGGGCTCGTCCGTCACGTCTGCGATGAAGCTCTCACCCGGCGATAGCGCCTCGGCGGGGTAGGGGATCGCCCAGAGCAGAGACGCGTACGCCGCGAGGGCGTCGGCCGCCGGCGCGGCGCCCAGGGCGGGCAAGGGCACGGGCGCCTCCCGCGCGACGTTGTCCGGCCCGAGCAACACCAGCACGGCCTCGCCCGTGAGGTTCCAGTTCAAGGGCGACGCGCCATCTGCCGTCTGGACGGACGCCGTCCCACCGTCGAACACTAGGAGCGCCGGCACGACTCCATCTTGGGATGCCGTGAAGCTCCGATGGATCACCCCGTACGATGCCGTGAGCCGCGTGCCCGTGAGGTCGCCGCCGTACTCCGCCTCGATCTCGACGCTGTACCGCGCGGCCCCCAGGTCCGCTCCGGGCCTCAGGATCAGCTCCTGCGCGCTGGCGCGAACCCCCACTACCGTAACCAGCGCGGAGGCGAGGGCGATGAGCCGACGCATGGGGAATCCTTCCTTTCCATGCAGGCCGCGCTTCGGCGCGGCGAGAACCATGTTCCAGTCTACCCGAATCGGCAGGTGGGTAACGTGGCCACGGTCTCCGATCTCTGCACACGCATATGCGACAACATCGAACAGGTGATCGTCGGCAAGCGCAACGCGATCCGACTCGCCCTCATCTGCGTTCTCTGCGAGGGTCACATCCTGTTGGAGGACGTGCCGGGGGTCGCGAAGACGATGCTCGCCCGTGCCATCGCCATCTCCCTTGGCGTGGGATTCCGGCGGGTCCAATGCACGCCAGACCTGTTGCCTACCGACATAACGGGCACCTCGGTCTTCAACCAGAAGACCCTGGACTTCGAGTTCCGCCCCGGCCCCATCTTCACCAACATCCTCCTCGCCGATGAGATCAACCGCGCGACGCCGCGCACCCAGTCCGCCCTCCTCCAGGCCATGGCCGAGCGGCACGTCTCCATCGACGGCCACACCTACGAGCTCGAGCGCCCCCACCTTGTGATCGCCACCCAGAACCCCATCGAGCATGAGGGCACCTTTCCCCTTCCCGAAGCCCAGCTCGACCGCTTCTTCATGCGCCTCTCGATCGGCTACCCCAGCTTCCAGGCCGAGAACGACATGATCCTCATGCTGCGCCTCGGACACCCCATCGACACCATCGGCGCCGTCGTCACCCTCGAGGACCTCCGGAAAGCTCAGAAGGCCTGCCGCGAGGTCCACGTCGACGAGAAGGTCCGGCAGTACATCATCAGACTGGTTCAGGCGACCCGCGACCCTAACAACGCCGACTTCATCATGGGCGCCAGCCCCCGCGCCACCCAGTGCCTCTACTTCGCCTGCCAGGCGACCGCGGCGCTGGTCGGACGGGAGTTCGTCATCCCCGATGATGTCAAAGCCCTCTGCGGGCCGATCCTCGCCCACCGCGTGCTCCTCAATCCCGAGGCGCGCCTCCGCGGCCTCACTCCCCATGAGGCGGTCCGGCGGCTGGTCGAGAACATCCCCGCGCCGGTGCGCCAGGGGGTCTAGATGCGCCGACGCACGATCATCGCCACCACCATCGGCCTGATCGTGGTCGGGCTGCTCTTCCGCTTCTCCTTGATGACCTACGCCCTGTACGCCATGGCCCTCGCCTACATCATCTCCGTGGCCTTCGCCCGCACCTCGCTCGATGGCGTCCGCTGCGCGCGCCGGATCGCCACGGACCGAGCGGAGATCGGCGACTCCCTGGATGTCCACGCCCACCTGCACAACGACAAGGCCCTCCCCGTCCTCTGGGTCCTGGTCGAGGAGGTCGTTCCCCAGCGCCTCGGACGCGACGGCGACTTCGTGAAGCTCTTCATGCTCCCCCCGAAGGCCATGCGCACCCTCACCTACAAGCTGACCTTCACCCATCGCGGCTACCATCAGATAGGCCCCGTGATCCTCGAATCCGGCGACCTCTTCGGCTTCGTCCGCCACCTCCGAACCGCCCGCCACGCCCACTACATCACCGTCAGGCCGCGCCCGGTGCCCATCTCCCGCTACGACCCCGTCACGCGCCGGCCCATCGGCGATGTGCGGGTCCGCCGCCAGCTCTATGAGGACACCACCCGGCTTGCAGGTGTGCGCCCGTACCAGGTGGGAGACCCCCTGAACCGGGTGCACTGGAGGACCACCGCGCGCACGGGCGAGCTCCATACCCGGGTCTACGAGCACACCGTGCTCATGGGCGCGAACATCGTCCTGGACTTTCACGAGCCCGCCTTCGAGGAGGCGGAGGTCTTCGACCGCTCCGAGCTGGCGATCACCGCCGCCGCCTCCATCGCCAACTACCTCATCGATATGAAGCAGACCGTCGGCCTCCTCTCGAACGGCCTCGACGCCGCCGAGCGCGTCAAGCGCGAGGAGGGCTCACAGGCCTCGAGGAGCAGGCAGGAGGCGCGCGAGCAGGCGCGGCGCCGCGAGGGCGAGGACCGGCTCCGGCCCGTATGCGTTGAGCCGGCCCGGGGCCCGACCCAACTGGGCCAGATCCTCGACGCCCTGGCCCGGCTCGAGCTCTCCGAGGGAATGCCCCTCGAGCGCATGATCAGCGAGGAGGCCCAGGGCCTCTCCCGCGACCTCTCTCTCGTCATCATCGCTCCCAGCCTGGGCCCCTCCCTCATGCAGTCCGTCGCCCGGCTGAAGTTCTGGGGCTTCCTCGTGACGGTCGTCCTCGTCGATAACCCCGAGCACATGGCATCCGCCGGCCCCGTCCTGCGGTCCGAGGGTGTCGGGGTTGTCCACATCCAGGGCGAGCAGGACCTGCGCGTCATCGCCGCCGGCGGCCTCTGAAACCGCACTCCGGGTCCAAGGAGCCGCGGCGGTGGGCGCCGAAGACCCTCCACGCACACATCCACATCACAGGGGGGTTGCCATGTCCATCCGCGCGAAGGCCGCCGTCTTCACCAACGCCGATGAGGTCACCGTAGCCGAGATCACCGTACCGGACCCAGGCCCCGGCGAGGTCCTCATACGCACCGAGTGCTCCCTCATCAGCAACGGGACCGAGGGATGGATCTGGAGCGGACGATTCCACTCGCCGGGGAAGGAGCCCCCCTTCTCCTACCCCGTGGTGCCGGGCTACCAGCGCGTGGGCATCGTGGAGACCCTTGGGCCAGGCGTCGAGGGCCTCTCCCCTGGACAGCGCGTGTTCGCGAGCGTCAGCCGACTCGAAGGCGAGCACTCCGCCTTCGCCGGAAGCCACGCCGAGTACGGCGTCACCCCCGCCGGCGAGTGCCTGCCCCTGCCGGACGGCATGGACCCCATCCAGGCCTCGGGCTTGGTCCTCACCCAGGTCGGCTACAACGGCGCCTTCCGCCCCCCCGTGGGGTCGGACACCAGAGCGGTCGTCATCGGCGACGGCCTTGTGGGGCAGTGGGCGGCCCAGGGCTTCCGCGCCCGCGGCGCCGAGGTCCTCGTCCTGGGCCGGCATCCCCGCCGCCTGGAGTTGGCTCGCCTCCACTCCGCCGACGCGGTGCTCAACGACCGCGAGGTCGTCGCGGCCCACGCCATCCTCGACCGCTGGCCCGAGGGCGTGGATGTGGTCGACGAGGCCGTGGGGCGCATCGCCAACGTCGAGCTCGCCTTCCAGATCCTCAGGCACGATGGCCACCTCGTCTTCAACGGCTACCACCCCGAGGGCGAGCACCTCATGAACATCCAGTGGATGCACGATAAGGAGATCACCTGCTGGGGGATGGCCGGTTGGACCCGTCCACGGATGGAGGCCACCCTGGACCTGCTGAACCGTGGCGTCTTCAAGGTGAAGGAGCTGGTTACCCACACGTTCCCGGGCGCCGAGGCGGACGCGGCGTACCGGATGATCCGCAACCGCTCGGAGCCCTTCCTGGGCGTGGTGCTGCAGTGGTCCTAGCGGCCCACGCCTGCCTGAGTTCGCCGACCGCGCCTGACAACGAGAAGGAGTCACCCCATGCCTGACATGTGCCTAGCCCTGCAAGTCACCAGCCCGCGCAAGTTCGAGATCATCGAGATCCCCGTGCCCGAGCCCGCCGCTGATGAGGTCCTCATCGAGATCCACGCCTGCGCCACCTGCACCAACTGGGAGATCCAGACTTGGCGCGGAACGGACATCTTCGACCGGCCCGGCCACCCTATCTACCCCCAGAACCCGGGGAGCCCGGGGCATGAGGCCGCCGGCATCGTCACCGCCGTCGGCGCCGATGTCACGGGACTCGCCGTGGGCGACAAGGTGGCGATACTCGGCAGCATGCGTGGCCCCGAGAACGACGCCCACGCCCAGTACGTGACTCGCCCCGAGGACCAGATCGCCAAGCTGCGGCCGGACACCGACCTCCTGCGGGCCGCCCCCCTGGAGATGGGCCTCTGCGCCGTGCGCTCCGTCGAGCTGGAGCCTGACCTGCCTGGCATGACCGTCGGCGTCGTCGGTCTGGGACCGGCGGGGATCCTGCACCTGCAGGTCACCCGAGCGTTGGGAGCCGCCCGAGTCATCGGCGTCGACCCTCTTCCCGCGCGGCGCGAGGCGGCCGCCCCCTTCGCCGACCTCGTAGTGGACTCGGCCGACGCCCAGAGCCTCCTCGAGGAGGGCGCGGACGTCGTCTTCGAGTGCTCGGGCCATCCCTCCGGGATGGGCTTCGGCCTCGGCTGGACCCGCAGGGTCCTTCGCGAGTTCGCTGTGCCCTCGGGGCCGGTCCAGTGGGCCAAGTGGGAGTGGATGCGCGGCGTCGCCATCGTCCCCTACCATTGGCGCGGCGACAACCCGGCGAACTGCCTCCGCAAGGCGGCGAAGCTGTTCGAAGCAGGTCAGATCGACACATCGCCGCTCATATCGGAGGTCCTGCCCTACAGCCGGTACGACGACGGCCTCGAGCTCCTCGCCTCCCAACAAGCCCTCAAGATCGTCTACCAAGGCTGGGCCTAGGGCAGGCGGAGGCCCAGCTTATCGAGCCAGTCCCGCATCTGCTCGATGACCGGCGGCGAACCGCTCGGGGGCAGAGTCGGAGCCGCGTGCATGGACAGCACCTGGGTCGCTATCTCGCTGACCATGGGGTCACTGGACCTGGCGAGTTCCGTGAGCACCACCCGCGCCCGAGCCTGGTCCTCCATCACGCCGCGCTCCATCAGGTAGCGCGCGCAGCCCAGGCGCATGTGCTTGTTCCTGGAACCGAGCCCGACCCAGGCGTGCTCCAGCGCCTCCGTGAGGTGGGCGTCCAGATACTCTAGGGTGAAGTGGTACTGCGACTGGCCGCAGCCCGCCAGCCGCAACGCCACCCTCGTGTGATCGCCGGGCGACTGAAGCAGCGCCCGCATGACGTGCGGCGCGCCTCCGCCGTCCGCCAGGCAGTACGCCAGGGCGTCGTCCATGCACTCCCGTGGGATTCCGCCGAGGGCGTAGAGCGCGAACATCTCATCCGTCATCGGCGTGCCGATCTCCGGCGGACCGCGCCTCAGGATCTCCCTCAGGCGGGCGGGTGTGAGGGGCCATACACTGGCCATCGAGTTGCTCGTGGCCGGGCTCTCCGGCGGCGGCTGCGGGGCCGAGTCGGAGAGCAGTCCGATCCACCACAGGGCCATCTCGACCTCTGACCGCACCTTCGCGTCCTCGTGCTGGGCCAGCCGTCCAAGCGCCCCCATGGCTGGTCCGCAGCGGTCTCGCTGCTTCCCCAGCGCCCGGATCACCGCGACCAGATAGTCCCCTGTGGCGCCCTCGAGCATCGCGACGAGATCCGGCACCGAGTCCTCCGCGGCCACGGCCAGCACGCCGCCCGCCACCTCGCGCACTATCCCGTCGGGATGCGAGAGAAGCTCCAGGACTGCCTCCACGACCCCCTCCTCGCGCCCGGCCGCGATGAGGTTCAGCGCCGCCGCCAGCCGCTCGGCAGGATCGTCCGACCGGAGCCGAGGTACCGATTCGTCAGCCAGTTCCGGGTTACCGGCCAAGCCCGTCGGGTTCGACTGCAGGGCGGTGGCCGCTGCTGAGAGGTCCAGCTTTCGCCCGGTGGGCCTCAGAGCCTCGATGGTCGGCCTCCCCCGTATGCGGTCCGTCAGACCTCGCGCCTCAGCCGCCTCGTAGAGCCTGGCGACCACCTCGGTCGCGCCTCGTGGGTGGGCCTGGAGTTCCTGATCGAAGGCCATCCAGATCGCGTGGTCGTCCGTCTCGAGCAGGAGAGTCGGATCGTCGCGCAGCGTCCGGGCGAGCCGGCGCTCGCACGCGGCCACCAGTACGCTCTGAAGGAATGGCGTGGTGAGCCACTTCTCGCACTCCAAGCGCCCGCAGTGTGACCTAGCGTCATTGAGAGCCGTGAAGGCCTTGACTCCGCGCAGGCCGCCTGACGACACCAAAGCGAGTCGCGCCACATACGCGATGCCCTCGTCCTGCGGGCGACCAGCCAGCTCCGCGACGCGCCCGAGACAGCTCGTCGGCGCGCCGACCCCGACGAACACGATGAGCGCCTGCTCCTGGCGCGTCACCTCGCTCGACCCCAGCCAGTCAGCGGCGGCAGCCAGGAGATCCGGCGGCGCCTCCCCCGCAGCGCACACGACGAGGCACGCCTGCGTCGAGACCTCCTCCTCGCCCGACATGGCTAGGCGAGCGGCGGCTGCGGCCATCTCCGGCGGGATGTGCTGAAGCTCCAGAGCCGCCGCCAGCAGGGGCGGCGTTCCGGGGTGAGTCGGGTCACTGAGGATCGCGACCGACTGCCGTGGCGTATCGCCCTCGACTCCCAGGAGCGCGCTGGCCGCCCCGGGCCGCGCGCCGCCCGTCGATCTTCGGTCCAGCAGCTTGGCGATCTGTTGGGCGGAGGAGCGGGCCACGGTAGGCATCTGAGCGAGCGCTATGGCTGCGCGCTGCGAGACCGCCTCATCGGCGCCGAGCTTGCCGACAAGCCGGCTGACGGCGTCAGAGCCGCAGGCCTCCAGGGCGTCCCACGCGTAGTGATCGAACCCCGCCCGCTCCTCCCAGAGGGCCACCAGGCGGTCCACGCCCTCCGGCCCCATCCGATGGAACGCCGTGCCTGCCCGGACCCGGGTGGTGCGCTCAGACGAGCAGACATAGGGCCAGAGGAAGGGCGCGATGTCAGGCCCCATGGCGGCGAGGGCGTCGATGGCGCACTCCGCTTCCTCCGCCTCCGGGGCGAGCAATTCCATCGCCACCCGCTCCGCCAGCGCGGCCCCGGAGGCGCCCAGAGCCTCGATCTCACGCAGCGCCGCCGTGCGCTCGCCGAGCTCCTGGCTGTCCAGCCGAGCCGCCAGGCGGGCGTGCTCTGCGCTGAGGCGCGGTCCGCCCGAGTAGCTCTTGACCTTCCCCGCGAGCAGCGCGTCGGTCCACAGGTAGACGGCCGCCGCCGCCAGCACGAAAGCTACCCCCGCTGCGTATAGGCCCCACGCGCTGCGCCGACGACGTCTGTCAGGTTCCACCGGTGCGCCTCCCCGGGGTCTGTAGCGGCATGTCGATCCCGGTACGTGAGTGGGAGCGACGGCCCTCCGACATTACAGGCTACTCGTCCTCTGGGACGACCCACGCCACCACGTCGTCCAGCCACAGCTCCCCTGAAGCTGATAGCGATGTGTTCGTCTCGACGGCGTAGATCGCCTGCAGGGTGATCGGCGCCTTGGTTCCCTCGGGTAGCCGCAGCCGGGCCTCATGCCACGCGCCATCAGCGGGGAGCCGATCCACCAAGGTCTCCGTGGCCCGGTTGCCGTCCCCGTCCACGTACGCCAGCCTCACCCACGGCGACGACCCCACCGCCCGGAGCCGGCACGTGAACCCCAGGGCGCGCCCGAGCGGCCGGTCGAACCGCACGTACGCCGCCCGTGTCGCCTCCGCCTTGCCCAGATCGTAGGACATCACGAGGGCTCCCTCGCGCGACCGCACCTCGCCCGTGGGCCCTTCCTCCACGGGGAAGCCCGTGAAGTGCACGCCCTCCACCGTCTCCCCATCGTGCAGGAGTCGCCCCTGCGCCACGACCACCTCGGCCGTGCCCTCCTCCGCCACGCACTCCCCCCGAACGCCCCCCGACACGCCCGTGTCCGCGATCCGCAGGAGCCCCGGTTCCTCCCACGTCCCGAGGGACTCAGGGCACGAGAACCGCCACTCCGAGCCCGGGGGCAGGGCCAGAGTCTGGCCCTCCGGGCCCACGAGCCGGCCCGCGAAGCGGATCGTGTCGCCCGGCATGGCGACCGCGCTAGGCGGATCCATGGCCAGGCCGGAGGGCCCATCGGCCACGTTCACCGGCAGCTCGCGTGTCACATCCCCGCACACCAGGGTGACCACATGGCGGCCCGGCGCTCCCAGTTCCAGAACCAGGGGGCTGGTCGCCCGGTGGGTCGCGCCGTTGAGCCGAACTCCGACGGGCGCGGCGTCGGGCCCGAGCGGGTTCATCGCCGCGTCCCGGACCTCCATCGCCACGCTCACGACCGCGCCCGGCAGGCCCCAGATGCCCTCCGGCTCCAGGATGATCTCCGCGGGCGGCCCGAGGGGGCCGCTCAACATCGCGACGAGGCAGTTTGCCACATTCCGAAGGTTGCCGTCCGAGGGCCGGTTCTTCACTTCGCCCCGGACCCACATCGTCGTCGAGCCGCCGCCATCCAGGTTCACGGCCTCGGTGCAGCCCAGACTCAGGAGCGTGGCCGCCATCTCATCGAAGGTCATCCCTACGCTCCACCCGGGCCGCCGCCCGTCCACGGTGAAGAGGATCACCTCGCGGTCGTTGTACCCCACCGCCGTACGCGGATGCCGGACATCGCCCCCCTGCGCCTGGGCCCCGCCACGCACCAGCACCGGCCCGCCGGACACCGCCCCCACCGTCCACGCCGGCAGTTGCGTGTCGTACTCGATCCTGACCTCGGCGCCCTCGGCGATGCTCCCCAGGAACTGCGCGCCGGCCCCCACACCCCCGAGCACCACCGTCGCCGCGCTAAGCTCCGGCGGCTCGCCGGCCACCTGAGTCACCCGTCCCGTGAGGGCTCCGCCCAGGCCCAACGGCAGCCCCGCCGCCTCGACGACAACCCACGGCCCATCCGCCACGCGGGCTTTCTCCCCATAGTCCGCCGTGTAGAGGACCACCGAGTTCTCGGGGAGCGACTGGTTGATGCCCTCGAGAGGGTGCGACCCGCCGCCCGCAACGCTGATCAGGCCGGAGAACACCGGCTCCACGATGGCAAGCTCCCCCGCCGCTCCCCACGCGAAGGTCGGGTTGCCCTTGGCGCTGCGAATGAGGCGGCCCTGCGAGACGTGGAGCCCTATGGTCTGGCCGGCGTCCTCCCCCGACATCACGAAGAAGTCCGCGTTCACCGCCGCGATGGGCCGCGTGTCGGCCGTCGCCTCGGGAAGCTGCCCGACCAGGTTCTCGTTGCCCCTGACCTGGTCGTAGCCCAAGGTCGCCTCGAAGCTGAGCTCGGGCCGGCCCCTTTCGATGCGCACGACCTCCATGCCCCATGGCACGCTCGGGTCAACCAGGCGCTCGTAGGTGACCCCGGGCGCCACGGGCGTCGGCTGCGCGAGGGCGACAGCCCCCCACAGAAGCGCCGCGAGCAATGGCAGGAGCCATCTCCCACGGCGCCGAGCGGATAGGCGCGGATCGTTCGACCACATCTCAGCCCTTCACCCCCGTCAGGGTGACCCCCTGGATGAAGTAGCGCTGGGCGAAGAAGAACACCGTCAGCACCGGCAGCATCATCAGCGTGGAGGCCGCCATCATCATCGAGTACTCCGCCGAGTGCTCCATTCGGAACTGGTAGATGCCCAAGCTCAGCGGGTAGAGCCGCTCGTCGTTCAGGAAGATCAAGGGGCCCATGAAGTTGTTCCACGCGCCCATGAACGTGAAGATCGCCACCGCCGCCAGGGCAGGCTTGATGAGCGGCAGCATGATCCGCCAGTAGATGCCCAAGTACCCGCAGCCGTCGATCTTCGCCGCGTCCTCCAGGTCCTTCGGGATGCTCTTCATGAACTGCCGAAGCATGAAGATGAAGAACGCCGACCCCAGGAACGACGGCGCCCAGAGCGGGATCAGCGTGTTGTACCAGCCCAGGTACCGAAAGATGAGGAACTGAGGCACCATCGTGACTTGGGCCGGCAGCATCATCGTCGCCAGCAGCACCGCGAACAGCACGTCCCGCCCGGGGAACTCCAGCCGCGCGAAACCGTACGCCACCAGCGAGCAGGACAGCAGGGTCCCGATGATGCTCAGCGCCACGATCGTCACCGTGTTGCCCAGGTACCGCCAGAAGTCGATGTACCGCAGCGCCTCCGAGTACGCGCGCCCGAACTTGCTCATCGTGGCGGCGAACAGGCTCTGGCGCGCCAGGGTCATCGTCACCACGAGCTGGTCGCCCGGGCCCGCCGTGTCGCCCGTGCGCACCAGATCCGTGTAATCCTTCTCCTTGCGGAAGCCGGCGTCCGCCTCGGGGAGCATCCAGGTCCACTCCACCGTGAGGTCGTCCGCCAGGGGGTAGCCCTTCGCCGACTCGTAATGCCCCGACGGGGCGTCCACGGCGATGTTCAGGACATGCCACGACTTGTCGCCGGTCAGCGGCATCCGTATGCCGGCGAAGTCGTCCTCGAGCTGCGGCATCGGCATCGTCAGCTGCCACTGGGCCTTGTCCCCGCCCTCGAAGGCGTAGGCGAGGAGCTCCGTCGGCTGCGCGCCCGAGTCCGGCCAGTCGCTCACCGAGGCCGCGTTGCCCGCGACCAGCGTCTGCGGCTCTTCCGGCGTGTACACTCGTTGGGTGCGGTCCAGCACCGCGGCCTGGCGGATCCGCATCCCGCGGAACACGTTCCCGAGCACCTTGTCCGTCAGGTCGGCGGTGACCCGGCCCGCCAGGTTCGCCCCCACTTCCTCGACAGAGCCCTCCCACAGGTTCTCGGGAAGCCCCGCGGCAGCCTCGGTGAACAGCCCGTGGGAGGCGTACCGCTGGCCGTCCACCAGGCTGGCGAGGAGCGCCATCCGCTCCGGCCGCACGGCCGCCGCCGCCTCGTAGAGCATCTCGAACACCCTGGCGAGATCCTGCTCCGCGAACGGCAGGGGACGGTCATCCGGCATCTGCGGCTCGGCGTACACCGAGTCCGTGGCGTAGGGCGAGGCGGCGACCGCCTCGGGAATCCCCGGCACCCACTTGGGGGGCGACACGAAGATCTCCGTCCGCTCCTTCATGCTCGTCGTCAGCAGCCAGTAGAAGGGGAACGAGAAGATGACGCATCCCAAGATCAGGACCGCGTGCAATGTGAGGGTCCTTGCCCACTTCTTTCGATCACTCATCTCTGCGCCCCCCTCCTAGTCCGACTCGTAGTAGACCCACAGCTTGGCGAGGCGAAGCTGAACCAGGGTCAGGATCAGAATAATGACGAACAGCACCCAGGCCTGGGCCGAGGCGAACCCCATCTCGAAGTACCGGAACGCCTTGTTGAACAAGTGGTAGACGTAGAACAGCGTAGAGTCCACCGGCCCGCCCTGGGTCATGATGTAGGACTGCTCGAAGATCTGCAGCGTCCCGATGATCCCCATGATGAGGTTGAAGAAGATGTACGGGGTGAGCTGCGGGATCGTGACATGCCAGAAGCGGTGCCACACCCCCGCGCCATCCACGATCGAGGCGTCGTAGAGATGCTGCGGCACCCCCTGCAACCCGGCCAGCCAGATGATCATCCCCGAGCCCGCGCCCCACAGCCCCATGATGATGATGGCCATCTTCGAGCCGCACCATAGCCCTGGGTCCGCGAGCCACTTCGGGCTCCAGTGCGCCCCGAACAGCGCGAGGATCGGATTGATCGTGACGTCTATGACGGCGTTGAGCATCCCGTTCGTCGGGTTGAACACCCAGATCCAGAGGATCGCGCTCGCCACCGTGGGCACGATGGCCGGAAGGTAGTACACCGTCCGGTAGAAGCTCATCCCCGCCACCTTGGTGTTCAGCAGCATCGCTATGGCGAGGCCCACCGTCATCCCAAGGGGGATGCCGATCATCATGAACAGCGTGTTCCCCAGCGACTTCCAGAAGCTCGGGTCCCCGCCTCCCAGCATCGTCGCGTAGTTGTCCAGGCCGATCCACCGCGCCGGGTGAATCACGTCGTACCGGCAGAAGCTGAAGATGATCGACACCACGATCGGACCCGCCACGAGCACGATGAACCCCAGCAGCCACGGGCCCGTGAACAGGTACCCCGCCACCGACTCCGACCGCACGCCCTTCGAGGGCCGCCAGCCCGTGCGGCGGATGATGGCCGCCGCCGCGATGATGACGCACGCAATGGTCCCCCAGAGGGGGATATACCAGTTCACGATGGGACCGGGCGCGGCCTCGTAGACCTGGTCCAACTGGGCCTGCACCGTCTGGGAGCCCAGCGCTAGGGCCTCCTGCGGCGTCATCTCATGCCGCGTCGCCCGCTCCCACGCGCGCACATGCTCATCCCACAGGAGCTGCCCCACGGCGCAGACGGGCCGGTAGCGAGAGACCTCCATCAGGTCCATGCAGAGCTGGAAGTCGCCCGCGAGGCTGGGCGGCAGGTCGGGGTTCGCCTCCACGTGGGCCTCGAACAGCTTCTGGTTCACGTCCCGGCGCGCCGTCATCGTCGGAACGTAGGTCTTGCCCCGGGAAACGTTGTAGCGTGACTGGACCTCCGCCTCGAGGAGATACGCCTCCTCGCTCGTCATCCACTCGATGAACTCCCAGCTCGCCTGAGGGCTCGCCACCCCGACGGGGATCGTCCACGAGAACCCGCCCGACCACGTGATCGGTTCCTCACCCTCGGGCGCCGGCGCCGGCGCCATCCCGTAGTTCAGGTTCGGCGCGAAGTCCGCGATGTTCCCCAACACCCAGTTGCCATCGATCTTCATGGAGACCTTGCCCGTGAAGAACGGGTCCCGCTCGCCACCCTCGAAGGACTGAGCGAAGGCGTCCACCTGCACCGCTCCGGGCGACTCGGGACCGCCCCTCCCCACCGCGTCGTAGATGTCCACCATGAACTGGAGGGCCTTCACGATGGGCGGATCATCCAGGGTGCAGGTGCGCGCGTCGGCGCTCATGAACTCGCCGCCCGCCTGCCAGCCGTACATGTAGAGCCACGAGTTCCCGTAGTTCGGGATGAACCCGGCTCGGGTCAGATTGCTCCGCTCGTCGTACTCCGAGAGGGTGACCGCGTACTCCTCGAGCTCGTCCCAGGTCCGCGGCGGCCGGGCGTCGCCCTTGCTGTCCACGTAGCCCGCCCGTGAGAGGTGGTCCTTGTTGTAGTAGAGCACCCGGTCGTCGGTGGAGTCCGGTACCGCGAAGAGCTTGCCGTCGTACTGGGCTTCCTCCCAGCAAGCGTCGTAGTAGTTCTCGGGCCGGATCTGCTCCGAGCCTGTCACGAACTCATCCAGCGGCATGAAGGCGTCGCGCGCCGCCCACTGCGCGACCGCGAACCGGTCCTGGTAGACCACATCCGGCACCGCGCCGCCCGCGATGGCGCACATGAGACGCTGGGGGTCCATCCCGTTGGTCTGGATCGACGCGACGACCTTCATCCCCGAGCGGCGCTCGAACTCGTGGAGCATCGCCTTGCGTCCGGGCGTGAGGCCGCCGACGAACCACACGATGAGCTCGGGGGGCTCATCGGCCGCGGATCGGCTACACCCGGCGAGCACGCCGGCCGCGGCGGACACCAACAGACACGCCGCCACGATCCCGAGCCGGCGCAGGAGCTTGGACATCATAGGTTTCACCGATGTGGCAACTTCGCCGCCGTACCCGCCGCACCCTCCGTTCGCTCTCTGCCGGAGGCCACGCGCCGCTGGTTGGGGAACCACCCCATGAGAAGGGATGAGACCCCATGCCGACTGCCCTCGCCACCAACAAGGACCGCCTGCTACGCATCCCCGTAGAGGTCAAGCCCTCCCACCCGATGCACACCCGCTCCGTCCGCGCCTCCCACGACGGGGGCGTCTACGCCCTGCCGAGCGTCGGCGGCATCACCTACAACCTCCGCATCGGCGACCCCGCCCTCGGGTGGGCGGGCGACCACGTCGAGCCCTGCGTCTCCACCCGGAACCCCGACGATGGCCGCAACTCGGGAGCCAACTTCCTCGCTTGCGTCGGCAACATCGCCAAAGTGAGGATCGGCGACGACACCCGGCGGGGTTTCGTCACCGGCACCCACGGCGGCTGTGAGCACATCATGATCGACTTCCCGCAGGATGTCCTCGAGGACCTGACCTACGACACCACCATCCGCATCGAGACCGTCGGCCAGGGCCTTGAACTCGAGGGGGTGGGGGACGTGAAGGCGATGAACCTCGACCCCCGCCTGTTGGAGATGGACGCCTGGCCCCTCGCCCTCGAGAACGGCAGCCTCCGCGTGCCCGTCGCCAAGCTGCTCCCCGCCCGCATCATGGGCGCCGGCCTGGGCGTCGACGACTGCCACTCCGGCGATTACGACATCCAGCTTTTCGACCCCGTCACGAACGAGGAGTTCGGCCTCCACGACCTCCGCCTAGGCGACATCGTGGCTATCATCGACGCCGACCACAGCTATGGCCGCACGTTCCTCACCGGCGCCGTCAGCGTGGGCGTCGTCGTGCACGGCGCGTGCCGAACCTCGGGCCACGGCCCCGGTGTGACCACCCTCCTCACCTCGACCGCGGGCCACATCGAGCCCATCGTCAGCGAGGCCGCGAACCTCGCCACCATACTCGGCGCGGGGGTGGAGCCGGCGTAGCGGAAGGCCTCAGCGCCGCTCACGGCGCACTCTCCGGCGAGGTGATGCCCGTGAATCCACTCCTCCTGATGGCGGTCCTGGTCGGCGTCCATCCCGCTCCCTCGGTCCAGGGGCCCTGTATGCGGTTCGTCGTCGTGAGCGACCTCCACATCCCCGTCCGCGCGGACCAGGGGACGCGCGCCGTCGTCGAGGCGATCCTCGCCATGGAGCCCCCGCCCGCCTTCGTCGTCGACACGGGCGACGCGACGGAACTCGGCTGGCGCTCGGAGATCGACGAGTACGTCGCCCGAGTCGTGGACCCCCTCGAGGCGGCGGGCATCCCCGTCCTCACCGTCCCCGGCAACCACGACGCGCGCTGGTCCGAGACTGGGCTCCGCCACTTCCGCGAACGCATCGGCGATGTGCCGCGCCTCGAACGCCGCTACGGCATCGGCCTCATGCTGATGTCAACCGCCCTTCCGGGAGAGCAGCACGGCCAGATCGAGCCCTTCGAGCTCCACTCCCTCTGCGAGCAGCGCGCCCGCATGGCGCCCTCAGCCCCGGCCCTCGCCTTCGCCCACCATCCATTGCTGCCCCAGGACGGCAACGTCGGCCGCGGCGTCGCGAACCTCGACGCGCTGCGCGCCGTCGGCGTCACCGCGCTTTTCGTCGGCCACGGCCACGCCTTCGCGCGCTGGCGCGTCAACGGCGTGGAGCAGTTCATGACCGGCTCGGCCCTCGACGGTGTCTACCGGATCGTCAACCTGGATCGGGACTCCCTGACCACCTGGGGCGTCAACGCCGAGGGCGCCGAGCTACCGGACACGCGGGTCACGGTGCCCCTGCGCCCGACCCCGGGCCCCCTTCTCAGCGTCCGCGACGCCCACGTCCGCCCCGGCGCCCAGGTCGCGGACATCGTCGTCGCCCGCCTTGGCGGCCCGCCCGATCTGCCGGCCACGGTGTCCGTCGGCGGCGGTGAGCCGGCGCCCCTTCTCCTCGGCGACTCCCCGGCCGAGGCGATGATAGACGTCTCCGGCCTCGGACCCGGCCTCCATCGCGTCGTCGCTCAGGCCGACACGCCGGACCACGGGTTGCGGGTCGCCGAGGGCGAGATCGGCATCGCGACACCCACCGCCTCCGTGGACTGGATCCGTCAGTATGACGGGAGCCTCTTCGCCTCCCCGGTCCTCCATCGCGGACGCGCCTACGTGGCGTCCCGCGCTGGGCAGCTCGAGTGTGTCGACCCGGTGAGCGGGACGGCCATCTGGAGCCGCCGGCTCCTCGACGGCATCCAAGCCACCCCCGCAGTGGACGGCAACGTCCTGGTCGTCGCGACCACCGGGGGCGAGGTGGCGCGGTTCGACGCCCGCACGGGCCAACGCGCTTGGAGCGTCCGTCTGCCCGCTCCGACCCGCTCCTCGCCCGCCATCCACGTCGACAAGGTCTACCTCGGCTGCGGCGATGGCGGGATGCGGTGCCTGGACCTCCGCACGGGCCGCGTCCTCTGGGAGGCCTTCGTCGAGCGGCCCATCGAGTCCCGGCCCGCCGTGGCGATGGGCCGCGTCGTCTTCGGCGCCTGGGACCAGGCGGTCCACTGCCTGAATGCGGCCACCGGAGCCGAGCTCTGGAGCCAGCCCGTGGGGCGCAGCGTCTACTACTCCCCGGCGACGTCGGCGTGCCTCATCCACCAGGGGCGGGTCTTCGCCTCTGCCCCGGACAACACCATCCGCGCCTTCGACCTCATCACCGGCGATCCCCTCTGGGAGGCCCAGGGGCAGGCCGGCTACACCTCACCCGCTGTTGGCCCCGACGGGACCATCATCTACGGCTCCATGAACGGCCAGCTCATCGGGCTCGACCCCGCGACCGGGAGCGACCGCTTCCGCACCGAGGTGGGCAAGGGCACCTACAACGCGTCGGCGATGGTCGCCGGCGACCTTCTCACCGTCGGCGCCCTCAGCGGCGCCGCCATCCTGGCCGACGCCCGCTCGGGGCAGCCCATCGAGACCATCGGCCTGGGCGGCGGCACGATGTTCGCGACCCCGGCCTTCGATGGCCGGCAGATCCTGGCAGGCGCCATGGACGGGAGACTGATCTCCCTCACTGTCCGCGCCGGAGGAGGACCATCACGATGAAGACGCTCATCCTCACCCTGGCCCTGATGGGCGCCCTTGGAGGTATGGCGATGGCTGACATGACCCTGTACGACTTCGAGGATCCCTTCGACCCTGCGGCGATCCGGACCACCGATGTCACCGCCTCCACGCTCACGGTCCAGGGCGACCGCTGGCTCGTGATGGACACGGGCCACGCCGAACCCTGGCCGGGCATCGTGCTGCCAGCGCCCGAGGGCGCCTGGGATCTCTCCGGCTTCGGGCAGGTGGAGCTCGACGTCGTGAACCTCGGCGACAACCGGGTGAACGCGATGATCCGGGTCGACAACCCCGGAGCCGACGGCGCTCGCCATTGCGTGCAGGTGGGCGTGGACCTGGGACCCGGGGAGTCGGGGACCATCGTGGCGCCGCTGCCCTCCATGCCCCGGGACGAGAACGGCGAGCCCCTGAATCTGTTCGGCATGCGGGGCTACCCGGGCGCCCCCAAGGGCTTCTCCGACTTCGACCCCGCGAACGTCACCCAGATCCTGGTCTTCGTCCCCACTCCGAACGAGGACCATCGCTTCCGCGTCAACGACCTCCGCGCCACGGGCGAGCGGGCCGCCATCGCCGTGAACGCCGCCGAGTTCTTCCCCCTCATCGACGAGTTCGGCCAGTACAGGCGCCGCGACTGGCCGGGCAAGACCCACTCCGAGGATGAGCTGCGCCAGGCCCTCGACCGGGAGACCGCCGAGCTCGCCGCCGCCCCGCGTCCCGCCTCCTGGAACGAGTGGGGCGGATGGGCTGACGGCCCGCGGCTCGAGGCGACGGGCTTCTTCCGCACCGAGAAGGTCGACGGCAAGTGGTGGCTCGTGGACCCCAGCGGATGCCTCTTCATCTCCCACGGCGTGGATTGCGTCGGCGGCTGGGGCGACAACACGCCCATCGACGAGCGCGAGCACTGGTACGTCGGCCTCCCCGAGGAGGGGGACCCCCTGGCGCGCTACTACGGCGAGGGCTGGGCGCTCCACGGCCACTATGCGGGCCGGACGGTGCGCACCTTCGACTTCGGCGCCGCGAACCTCCATCGCAAGTACGGGCCGAAGTGGGAGGCGGCCTTCGCCGATCGCACCCACGAGCGGCTCGCGAGCTGGGGCGTGAACACCATCGCCAACTGGTCGGACCTCGAGATCGGCCGCATGGGCCGAACGCCCTACGTGGCGACCATCGGCTTCAGCGGCCGGCTCCTCGAGGGCAGCGAGGGATACTGGGGACAGTTCCAGGACGTCTTCGACCCGAGCTTCGAGGAGTCCCTGCTGGGCTCCGTGCGGTGGAACGGCGAGCGCACCGCCGGCGACCCGTGGTGCCTCGGCTACTTCGTTGACAACGAGCTGGGCTGGGGCGACGAGACGGCCCTCGCCGTCGCCACCCTCCGGTCGCCCGCCGATCAGCCGGCGAAGCGGGTCTTCGTCGAGGACCTCCGCGCCCAATACGGCGACATCGGCGATCTGAACGCCGCGTGGGGCGTCGAGCACGACTCCTGGGAGGCCCTTCTGGAATCGAATGAGCCGCCCGAGGGCGACGGCGCCCGGGCCGATCTCCTCGCCTTCAACCGCAAGACGGCGGAGACGTACTTCCGCAAGATCCGCGATGCCGTGAAGTCCGTCGCTCCGAACCAGCTCTACCTGGGTTGCCGCTTCGCCTGGGTGAACGATCTCGTCGCCGAGGTGGCCGCCGAGTACTGCGACGTCGTGAGCTACAACCTGTACACTCGTTCAGTGGCCGACTTCCGCTTCCCCGGGCCCGATGTGCCCCTCATCATCGGCGAGTTCCACTTCGGAGCCCTGGATCGCGGCATGTTCCACACGGGGCTGGTCTCGGTGGAGAGCCAGCAGGCGCGGGCCGACCTCTACCGCGAGTACGTCCGCGGCATGTTGCGGCATCCGCAGTTCGTCGGCTGCCACTGGTTCAAGTACCGGGACGAATCCACCACCGGGCGGCCCCTCGATGAGGAGAACTACCAGATCGGCTTCATCGACATCTGCGACACGCCGTACCCCGAGACGATCGAGGCGCTGCGAGACGTCAGCCGCACCATGTACGAGCTTCGCGCGACAGGGGAGTAGAGCCTTGCCGCGAGGGGCAGGGGAGGGGACGGCCGTCCGCCGGCCCCTCCCGACCCCTATGGGCTCTGAAGGTGCCGGCTCACCGACATCCAGCTTCCGATGAGCCCGAAGAGCAGACCGATGGCGATGAGTCCGCCGAAGAGGATGCCGAGCTGGTCGGCGCTGTAGATCAGCCATCGCTCGAACGCCGGGATCGTCTCAGCGACCCAGGACACGAGGCTCGTATACCCGCCCAGCAGCGCGGCGCCGCCGAGCAACGCGCCCAGAGTGCCGTGGAAGACGCCCTCCAGCAGGAAGGGGAAGCGGATGAACCGCGACGTCGCCCCCACGAGTTGCATGATGCCGATCTCACGCCGCCTCGCGTAGATGGTCAGCCGAATCGTGTTGCTGATGGTCAGCAGGGTCGCGAACCCGAGGAAGGTCACCAGGATGATCCCGCCGATCCGCGTCATCCGGCGCAGCTTGAGGAGCGGCTCCAGGCCCGACTCCCGGCCGGAGCGCACCTCGTCGACCCGGCCGTCGGCGCGCGCGAACTCCGTGACCGTGCGCCATTCCTCGGGGTCCTTGAGCTTCACCTGAAGCTCGTGGGGGAAGGGGTTGTTCTCCTCCCCGAGGCCCGCGTCCGGGATGCTCGGGAACTTGAGGATGAACTCCTCCAGCACCTGCTCACGCGGGATGAGCGTCCGCTCCTCGATCATGTTGCCGAAGCGCGTGTCGATCTCGCTCTCCAGGGCCTGAGCCTCCTCGAAGGGCACATCCTTCAGGAGGAAGATGCGGATCCGGCTCTCGTGGCTTAGCTGCTCCGTCATGCTGTGCAGGTTCCACAGGGCGAGGGCGAAGGCGCCGAGCACGAAGAGACAGGCCGCCGCGTTCGTCACCGCCGCCGCCGTCATGAGACCGTTGCGCCGGATGTTCGCGCTCGTCTCCACGATCTGGAACTCCACGGTGCGGAGGTTCATGGGGATACCTCCTCCCGGCGCGTCATGGGATCTCCGGGGCTGTCCGCTTCCCCTACGTCGTAGGAGGCCCGCTGCCGGTCGGCCACGATCCGCCCCTCGGAGAGGGTCACGACCCGCCGCGCCATGCGATTCACGATGTCCCGGTCATGGGTCGCCACGACGACGGTCGTGCCCGTGATGTTGATCTTCGAGAGGAGCTGGACGATGTTCCACGAGGCGTCGGGGTCCAGGTTCCCCGTGGGCTCGTCCGCCAGGAGGATCGGTGGGTTGTTCACCAGGGCCCGGGCCATGGAGACCCGCTGCTGCTCGCCCCCCGACAGCTCATCGGGGTAGGCGTCGGCCTTGTGGAGCAGGTCCACCAGCTCCAGCGCCTTCGGCACCCGGCGGTGTTTCTCCCGCCTTGGCACGCCGATAACGTCCAGGGCGTAGCCCACGTTCTCCGCCGCCGTCTTCTTGCTGAGGAGCCGGAAGTCTTGGAAGACGACGCCGATGCGCCGCCGCAGAAGGGGCACATGCCGCTTCGGCAGCGCGGCTACGTCCGTGCCGTTCACGATGACCCGGCCCGCCGAGGGGGTCTCCTCTCGGTAGACGAGCTTCAGGAGGGAGGACTTCCCCATGCCCGAAGCGCCGACGAGGAAGCAGAACTCCCCCTTCTCGATGGTCGTGGACACATGGTCCAAGGCTTGTGTGCCGTTGGGGTAACGCAGGCACACATCGTCGAACTCGATCATGTTCAGACCTCCGCCAGTCGCGGCTGGCACTCTCCCGTGCAACCACTTAGGTTCAAACGTGCCGGAAGGGGTCGTGGTTCTGTCTCGGGGCCTAGAGGTTCTTGCGCATGAGGTCCAGGATCGCCTCGGCGGACATCTCGAGCGGGTTAGTGCGGGTGGACCCCGCCGAGGCCGCCGCCGTCGCGATCGATTCGAGCTCGTCCTCCGGCACCCCCAGTTCCGCTAGGCGGACCGGCGCCCCGAACTCCTCGCAGAGCCCCTCCACCCACCGCGCCAGCGCCTCCGCCGCCGCCGCGGGCTCGGGGCTCCCCAGGCCGGCCGCCTCGCAGAGATCCCCGTAACGGCTCCCCGCCGCCTCCGCGTTCGCGCGGATCACCATGGGGAGCATGGCCCCGCAGACGAGGCCGTGCGGCTTGCCGGACGCCATGCCTACCGGGTGGGCGAGGCCATGCACGAGCCCCAGGCGCGCGCTCGCCAGCGCCAGGCCCGCTAGGTGGCTCCCCAGCGCCATGTCGTACCGATGGCCCCGGTTGCTCCCGTCGGCCACGGCCCCCGCCAACGAGCCCCCGATAGCCCGCACGGCCCGCAGCGCCCACAGATCGCTGACGGGGTTGGCGCCGCGGCTCACGTAGGCCTCGATCGCTTGGCAGAGCGCGTCCAGCCCTGAGTGGGCCGTGGGCTCGGGCGGCAGCGGCAGGGTCAGGTCGGGATCGACGAGGGCGATCTCCGGTTGCAGCGCCGCCCCGCGGATCGACGTCTTCAGCCGGCGCGCCGGGTCGGTGAGCACCGAGTTCGGCGTCGCCTCGCTTCCCGTCCCCGATGTCGTCGGGACGGCCACGCACGGCAGCCCCGGCTCATCGCAGGCCCGGGTCCCCGAGTGGTACTCGGTCAGGGGGCGGTAGGTGCCGCCCAGGGCCGCGATCGACTTGCCCACATCGAGCACGCTGCCGCCGCCAAGGGCGATCACGAACTCCGCCCGGCAGCTTCGCGCCGCCTCCCGCCCCCGCTCGACATCCCCCAGGAGCGGCTCGGGCGAGATCCCCTCATAGACATGGGCGGTGATCCCCTCCGCCTCCAGGCTCCGCCGGGCCGTGTGGAGGAAGCCGTGGGCCCGGACGCTGCCCTGCCCGATGGCGATGAGCGCCACGGAGCCTAAGCGCTTCGAGACCTCCCCCAGACGACGGAGTTCACCGCAACCGAAGAAGGTCTGCCGCGGAGCGCGAAGCGCGAAGGGGGTGTCGCTGACCATAGTGTGGCCTCCTCAGATGGAAGAGGCGGGGACGCCCGCCAAAGGGCGCCCCCGCCTCACGCTCGCCGAATAGGCGCTACTCGCGCGCCAGAGCCAGGTAGAACAGCATGTTCGCCACGGACATCAGCGCCGCGACGACGTAGGTCGAGGCCGCTGCCGCCAGCACGGAGCGCACCCCCGCCTGCTCCTGCATGACGACGACGCCCGAGTCCGTCAGGGCCGCCATCGCCCGTCGGCTCGCGTTGAACTCCACGGGCAGGGTGATCAGCGCGAAGAACACCGCCACCCCGTAGATGATCCCCGCCGCCAGGAACAGCGCCGGCGCCTTCGCGCCCATCCACATCAGCATGAACCCGACCATCACGAGAAGGCCGACAACCTTGTCGGCCGAGATGGCCAGGGGCACCGCCGCGTTCCGCAGCACCAGCGGCGCGTAGCGCTGGGCGTGCTGGATCGCATGGCCGGCCTCATGGGCCGCTACCGCCGCCGCCGCCACCGAGCGGCCCGAGTACACCGGCCCGCTCAGACGAAGCGTCCGCGTGCGCGGGTCGTAGTGGTCGGATAGCGCGTGGCCGCGCGCCGGCTCGATGGCCACGCCGGAAAGCCCCGCGTCCCGCAGCACTGTGGCGGCCACCTCGGCGCCCGTAAGGCCGCGCATGGTGCCGACGCGGCTCCACTTCGCGAAACTGCTGCGAACCCACATCTGGGCAAGGAACCCTAGCACCACGAAGAGCAGGATCAACACCAAGAACGGGTTTATGCTCACACTCCTCCTCCTATCACACACGAAACGACAGCGCGATCCCACATGCAGGACCGAGGGCCGCGGCATCGGAGATCATGCGGCGAGAGTGTCTCGCGCCTTGTCTACCTACCGGACATATACAGTATACGAGAAGGTGAGGTCCGTCGCTCCGCCGGGTGGGACGGTGATATCCCACAGTGCCTCCGACGTCGGGTTCACCGAGTACACGCTCGTGGCGATCGCGTAGCTGGTCCCGGGCTCCGAGACCTCGCTGAAGCTGCCCACCACTTGGCGCCGGGCGATGACCCGAACCGGCGCGGATCGGCTGTTGCTGACCGTGAGCGTTCCGCGGACAGTCACCAACGTCCACTCCCGGTTGTTGATGCTCACATTGGACTTGCGGCTGATCTCCCGCTCATCGCGCGATGCCGTGACGTCGGGGCTCACCGTGAGCTTCAGGTCCACCGTCGAGCCCGGGGGCGTGAAGGTCATCATGGACTGCCCCACAGGCATCCCATCCGCGCTAAGGGTCGCCGCGGCGCCGGTCGTCCAGGGTCCCTCGGTCGTGTTGCGCAGCCGCAGGGCATGCCACACATCGGGCCGCTGCATGGCGCGAACCAACTCTGGGTCCTCGATACGCTCGCTCACCTCATCGAAACGGCTGGCGACCTCCTCCGTCAGCGTCAGGAGGTAGACCTCCTCGTAGGGCACGTCCGCCTCCATGACCTTGAACAGCCCGCGGCCGCCCTGGGGCATGTCCACGTCCTGGATCCGGTAGACGTAGAGGTCCTCCTGCGCGCCCGCTCCCACATCCATGCCCTCTAGCGGGTTGGGCGCCGATGGCGCCTCCGCCGTGCGAAGCGGGGCTACATTGGCCATCTGGGTGACCATGATCTGGGCGTACCCGCCCCCTCCACCCGCGTTCGCCCCGAAGTAGGGGGAGAGCCCCTCCCATGCCATACGCACCGACGCCGGGGAGAGCATGTCCTGAAGGATGAAGCTGGGCACTCCCACGATGAACCCCACGTCCGCGCCCTCGAGGTCCGCCACATCGTTGATGAGCGTGGCATCTAGCCGGACCCGAGCGGTGCCGTCGTCCAGCCGAGCCACACGGTAGGAGGGAAGCCAGCTCACCCCCTTGCGCATGTAGGTGAGCTGCACCGGCACCTGACCCTGGCCCCCTGGCTCGCCGCCCCGGGTCACGAGAGCCCGCATGTGCGGCGCCTGCTTCGTCTTCGTACGTGTGCGCCGTGGCGCCTCCGCGAACTGAATCGCGAGCACACGCCCCTTGGGCACCAGCGTTGTCGATCCATCGTCCCCAACCAGGGTCACGTACTCGAGCGCGGGAGGGGCGGCCGGAGCCATGAGGTTCGTGGGCGGCACCGCGAACCGGGTCAACGGCGGATCACCGTAGTACGTGGGGCCCAGTGGCACAGGCTGGCTCGCGAGGAGCGGCTGCCCCAGCACCCCTGGGACCTCCCTCTCTCCCTCGTTCGCCGTCACCACGAGTGTCACCCTGGCGCCCACGTTCGCGACGAGCAGGTCGTCGATGCTCCCGACCTCCGCCGCCACCGCCTCCTCGCTCAGGCTCGACACGGCGCGATCGATGCTGTAACCCGGCTCGGGGATCCCCAGCCACAGGAGCCCGAAGGAGGCCTGCGGCGCCTCGGGAAGCTCCACCCAACCATCATCCAAGGCGGCCTCGCCTCGCTCCGAGACGAAGCCGTAGCCATTCTTGAAGACCATCAACGAGTGCACGTCAGTGTCCACAGGCGCGCCGGTGGCGAGGGCCAGGAGGCAGGTGAGAAGCGCCATCGAGGAGCACTCCTTCCGTTACTTACAGGATGTCCGTCCGTCTTAGGACTCCTGGAGACGGCGAGCGATTCGGGTTACCAGGAGGCAACGCCGATGCGCGCGACAGGTGACGCGAGGCTCGTGCACGAGGAATCCCAACCCCTTCCCGGCTGGGCGTGGATCGCCCTCATCGCCTGCACCCTACCCGGGCTGGGCATTGCGGTCGCCATGATCGCGGGACAGATCCCTTCCGCGAGGTGGGACCTCGCCATCGTGCTCGTTGTCGACGCGATCCTGCTCCTCATGCTCACCTTCTTCATGGCCGGAGTCCGGGTCCGCGTCTATGACGACGAGATCGTCGCACGGCTTGGCTCGTGGCCCTGGCCCTTCTGCGTCGCCCTGCCCGACCTCCTCTGGTGCCGCGCGACCACCTACAGCCCCCTGCGAGACTTCGGCGGCTGGGGCATGCGCTTCGGCAAGGGGATCCGCGCCCTGAATGGCCGCGGCAATCGAGGGGTAGTGCTGGCCGTCGCTGATGGCCGGCGCATGCTCCTCGGTTCCGACGACCCTGAGAGGCTCACCGACGCCCTGGGCGCCCTCGGGGTGACGGTGCGGCCCACGGCGGAGACCCTCGACGAGGCGCTGGCCGACTGAGCACGGCGCCCGAGGCTCGCCGCGAAAAGGACCGCCTGAGTTTCCGGGAAACTGCCAGCACGGGTCCATACCTACTAGGAGATCCCTCGCACCGCAGCGTCCGATGGGTCCCGAACATGATGGCCGGATGCCCCACAGCGCGATGGCGACCGGCGGGAGGGTTGCGCGATGGCGATCACGATGAGCGAGCTTGTGGAGTTACTGAGTGACGCGAACCTGAAGTTCAGAGCCTTCAGCGACGACAGCGGGGCGCTCCTCCAGTTCCCCTCATGTGCCGTTCAGGTTACGATCACCGAGGAGGGCGAGGGGCTGCTGGCCTGCGCCCACAGCGTCTTCAACGTCAAGGAGGTGCCTCATAGGGATGCGGCCCTGGAGTGGATCGCCAACCACAACTACCGCATCAAGGTCGGCCGCTGGGGGTTCGACAAGAGTGACGAGGTGACCATCGACTACTTCCTGCCCATAGAGGATGGCTCCCTCACCTCCAAGCAGTTAGCGCGGGTCATCCGAACCATCGCCAGCGAGGCGCGTCGGGAGATCCCCACCCTGGCCAGGATTGCCTATACGGGCAAGCGGTCTGACGACGACGATGATGACGATGACGATGTGGACCTGGACTCCAGCAGCTCCCCTGACTTCTCCGCACTCCTCAGGAGTCTCGAGGAGAGGATGGACGAGGTCTCACCCCGACTCACCTTCGGCCCCGACGACATCCCCTCCGAGCCGGTCAGTGAGGAGAACTGGATGCAGCTCGTCCTGCGGGCCCTCACCGCGGGCGCCGATGCCCGAGCCATGGGCAGCGGAGACTGCGATCCAGCCACCATCCGGGACTGGATGCAGCGGCTGAACGCGCTTCGTGACCTCTCGTCCCCGGCGTCCGAGACCCCGTGGACTACCGTGGCCCTGCGGGAGGAGCATGGGCTCACCGACGACGAGGAGCTGATGCTGCTGTGGTTCGCGGCCCGACACGTCGGTTCGGACACTCGGATCCTCCGATCTGAGGCCCGAAGGCTCTGCGGCTCCGAGGACGTCGAGACGCCGCCGGCCCTGCGAGCCTTGCTCGACCGCGGCCTCGTCAAGCCGACCGATGACGACGGGATCGAGCCCTTCTGCCTCGCTCCCACTGTCGTGGAGCGGCTCGGCGACCTGCTGGTCCGGCCTTCGGAGGGCTCGTAGCGCGAGCGTGACCAGGGCGAGGCTCTTGCCCCGCCGAAGATCATGTGCCAGGGAGGTGTTGGCGCGACCAACAACACTTAGGAACGTCTATGGAATCGGTGGCCCCAGCCAGTAGTGCATGTCCGAGCCAGTGCACGGCGACGGTAAGGGGAAGGGGAACTGCCATAGGGCGCGCGGCCAACCTCAGTCTGCGGGATGTCTGGAAGCTGGACCACGACGGACACGTGGATTGGTCCGGGGTGGCGTCCCAGGCCACGAAGATGGCCGACGACCGTGCGGCAACGGAGGCCATCCGGACCCTGGTGCAGCAGCGGGCGAACATCGTCAAAGCGGTCACCCGCTCGGTGAACGACCAGTGCAGGTGTCAGGAGCCCTACACCGAGATCTGCGAAGAGTACGTCGAGTGGGCGGTGGCCGATGCCCTGATCGGAATGATCGAGCGCGGCTCGGTCGACTTCGCCGTGCTATGCGCCCTCGTGGAGAAGCGAGCGCTCTGCATGCTCCAGGGCAAGTCGTACCTAGGCCGCCGGCGCCCGAACCGCCTCGAGCGGAGCCAGGTCTCCTTCGAGGAGTGGGGCCGGGAGAACCAGTCCGCGCCGGTCGCCGAGAAGCAGGGGATCAGCCCTGATCAGCTTGCCGCTCTGCTCGACGCCACCGCCCTGCTTCTGCAGGGCGCCGTCATTGGCGACCGTGAACTGCGGCCTGAGCGGCCCCACAAGGCGATCGTCTTCGTGCGTATACGTCTCCTGGACGATGCCCCCCATGGCGCGCTGTCCGTGTGGGCCGCTGAGAACGCGGATCTCCGCCTGAGCGGGCACTATGAGATTGCACGCGAGGATCTGCTCCAGTGGTGCGATGAGAGTGAGCTCGACCCGGGTCTGTCGTCGGCGATCCACAAGGGTATGGACTGCCTCGGTCGACGGATCGAGGACGTGCACCCCGGGCTTCACCGCCCCTATCGGGAGACCACTCTGAGGGACTACTGTCCCGGTGGCGCCCTCACCACCAGCACGCTGGACCACTGGCTCGACGACACCCGGGCGAGGCTTCGGCAGGTGCTTCGGGTTGCTTGAGGAATGGCCGTGTCACGTGGGTGGGAACGGTGCGGAGTCGCTCTGCGGCTCCGCACCGCGACATCTGGATGAGGCCATCGGAGCGATCAGCTGTAACGCGTGAAGGCGTCCTTGAACGCTAGCATTACAGCGCCGCCCCAAAGCCGGTTCTCTCGGAGCGCCTGCATCCGAAGCCGAACCGCCTTCTTCCGCTCCTCCGGATCGTCGCTCTTGCTCGCCGCTTCCAGCAGCGACTCGCTCAGCTCGAGCGCCATGCCCTTGTCGCCCTCCTCCAGTGCGCAGGTGAGGGCGCTCTCGATCGACATCACGGCGGTCTCGTTCCCCCAACCGGCCAACACGGGAGGGAGATAGGTCCTCCATAGGGCCAACGCTTCCTCGTGGCGCCCGGCCCGCTCGAGCGTCAGTGCCGCCGTGGCGCCCCACCGGATGATCTCCCGGCTCTCCCAGGGAGACGCCTCCTCGATCCACGCCTTGATCTCCGCTGCCGCCTCGTCGTGCCGCTCCAGCGTGAGCAGGGCGCTCATGCGCGCTTCCCTGGCATCATGCAGAACCCGGCTGCTTCCCATCTCGCGAGCCAGTTCCATGATCCGCGCGCTGGCCGTGAGCTGGTCCGTAGGCGACTCCGGCTGACCAGCGACCTCCACCAGTGCCCAGAGGCCTGTGAGCTCGATGCGCGCCGATCCCACCGCTCGACCGAGCTCGACCCGAGCCTGCCCGAGCTGGCGTGCGGTGTCCGCGTCGGCGGCATCAAAGGCCGCTCGGTACAGGGCTCCCAGGGCGTTCTCCATGCCTCCCGCATCGCCCAACGCCTTATAGAGGCTCAGGGCCTCCTCCCGACAACGCACGGCGCCGGCGGGATCTCCCGCGTTCTGACGGAACTGGGCGAGCCGCAGGAGGGTGGAGGCCACCGTCGGCTCATCACCGAGGGAGCGCGCGATGCTCAGGGACTCTTCGGTACGCTGTATGCCCTCCTCGCTATCGCCCAGCGCGAAAAGAGCCGAACCCCATCCCGCTAGAGCGCCCGCCTGGCCCTGCCGCCTGCCCTCCTGAGCGTGTTTCTCCGCCGCCAGGGCGTAGCACTCGGCCGCCTCCCGATCCTTGCCCAGTTCCCGCAGCGCATGGGCGGCAAGCTCCAGAGCCCGGCACTCCTGGCCCGTGTTTCCCACCCGCGCCGCGAGCTCCGCCGACCGGCGAGCCAGATCGAGAGCGGTGGTGAAGTGGCCGATGTCATCGTAGAAGTCCGACGCCCAGAGGCACATCCGCGCCGCCTGCGCGTCATCCCCGATCTCCTCCGCGAGCCTGAAAGCTGCCTCGAACCGCTCCAGCGCCTGCGCCACATGGCCCGCCGAGGCGAGAGCCGAGGCTGCGGTCATCTGGGCCGAGGCCTGGGAGCGGATGTCCTCGCAGTGGTCGTACAGCTCGCACGCCCGGTCGATGGCCTCCAGGCCAACCTCGTACTGCCCGAACTCGAAGTGGGCGGACCCGAGCGCGACCCACGATACCGCTTCCTCCCGGTGGTTCGCTTGGGCCGACAGGATCTGGATGGACTGGCGGTGAGCCTCCGCGCACTCCCTCCACCGGCCCTGCCGCGCCCAGATGTCGGCCATGTCCCGCAGGCCGCGCCATTCCGTGTCTCCCTCGCCCGACTCGCGAGCCCGCTCCAGCGCCCGCTGCAGAAGCTCCATGGCCTGGGAGAGCCGCCCCGCCTCAGAGTGGAACTGCGCCGCCAGCATCTCCGTCTGGATCAGCCCGCTCGGGTGGCCCAAGTCGGTCCACTCCTCCATGGACTCCTGAAGGAACCCGAGGCCGTCCTCGAGGCTCCCGCTTTGACCGTGCATACGGCCAAGCTGGAAGAGGGACCAGGCCACCCCCTCGCGGTCGCCGCCGTCCCGGGCCGTGAGGAGACACTCGCGGAAGGCCTGGGTGGCGCTCTCCAGCCGCCCCTGATCCGAGTACATGAGCCCCAGAGCGGCCTGAGCCCGCGCCTCCCGCGCGCGATCGCCCATCAGGCGCGCCTCACGGATCTCCTCCTGGATGTGGCGCAGCGCGCGCTCCCGAGGGTCGTGGCTCTCGTCATCGAAGTCATCTGAGTCGTCGTCTGGAGGGATCCAGTCGGGTTCCATGGGTCCGTCATCTCCGGCCCCGACCATCGTGTGGCGCGTGGGCTCAAGGGTTCCCCATCAGGGTTCACCCTAGGAGAGGCCCACCCTCTTGCGAAGCATGGCCGGCGCGTCGAAAGCGGCCATCCGGAGTTGCTCGTCGGTGAGCGCCGCGCCCCGCAGAACCGCGTCCCGCATGGCCTCCGAGAGGATGTCGCCGGGGCCGTGGGCGTCGAGGCCGAAGACCAGCTTCGCCCCCGCCGCCTCCGCTAGCTTGGCCACATGCCCGTTCGTGAGCGAGTGGCCCTTCCGCGCCGTGATCTCCAGCAGCACGCCGCTCTCCGCCGCGACGCGCGCCACCTCGGGCGTGATGAGTCCGGGGTGGGCGAGGATATCCACGTCGGGACAGGAGACCGCCGCGAGGTTCGTCCCCTCCGGCGTGGGCTCGACCACCGTCTCACCGTGGACGATCACGATCTGCGCCCCCGCCTCCCGCGCCCGGCGGGCTAGGGTGGGGATGGCCGATGGCGGGGCATGGGTCAGCTCAACGCCGGGGATGACATCGATCCCGAAGGGCGCCCCCCCGACCTCGCCATCCTCCGCCGCCTCAGCGATCATCCGCTCCAGGCTGCCCGCCGCGGCATGGTCCGTGATCGCCACGGTGCGGTAGCCAGCGTGGGCGAAGCGCCGGATCAGCTCCATCGGCGACAACACGCCATCGGAGAGCGTCGTGTGGCAGTGGAAGTTGTGCAGCACGTATGGGTCCCCCTGGAGGCGGCGTGGCGGTGGCCGATGTTACTCCGGATCGTGGCGGAACAGGAGCACGTAGAACAGCCCCCACACGATGAGGGCTCCACCCCCCGCGAGCGCCATGGGAAGCAGCGGCCTCACCGGCTCCCGAGTCACCGCTTGCGGCGAGGAACGGACGGGTATCGGCTCGAGCTGCGGCTCCACCGGAGGGGGGTAGAGCTCCGCCGACCGCTCGGGCTGCGGCGTCAGCAGCGCGAGCGCCTCATCCTCCTGCTCGGGGATGTGGAACCGCATCCGGCAGCCAGGGTCGGCCATGCGCTTGTTCAGCGTGAAGGAGGCGAGATACCCCGCCTCGCGGCACGCCTGGACGGCGAACTCATTGGTCACGCCGAAGGGCCAACAGAAGCCCAGCGGCCGCCGGCCCGTGTGGGTCTCGATGGCCTGGGCCGCCGTCCGAAGCTCCTCGCGCACCCGGCTCCGATACGACTCCTCCGACTCCTCGAGCCGGGTCGTCGGGTCGAAGAGCCGAGTGACCATCCACGGCTCGGTGACGATCTGCCCCGAGCGCCGGCCCTTGATCTCCTGGTGCGACCGCGCCGCGTGGGCCTCGATGTCCACGACCCCGCTGGCCGCCATCTCGCGGCACTGCTCCCACGTCAGCCACGGCTGATGCGGGTTCACCGTGTTCGCCTCGCCCACCCGGTCCGTGATCACGAAGGACGTCATCCGCATCCCGCGCTCCCGCAGGCGCGGATAAAGCTCCGTGTAGACGGTCTCGTAACCGTCGTCCACCGTCAGGAGCACCGCGTCTCGCGGCGGATCGGGAAGCCGGATCGCCTCGCAGTACTCGGCCATGGACAGGGTCTGAATACCGTTGTCCTTCAGCCAGTCGAGGAGCCGCTCGAAATCCGAGAGCTTCAGCACGGGGCCGAAGGGGTCCGCGTCATCGTAGTCGCCCGTGACCTGGTGCATCCCCAGGACGATGGGGTACTGCGCGCCATCGCCGGCCCGCTCCTGAGCGAGGAGCGGCAGGGCGAGGGCGCTGATGGCCCACAGGGCGCAGAATGACCGGCGACTCAACACGAGCGGTTTCCTCACGATCCAGTAGTTACAGAGAGACAATAGCACGATTGGTGGCCGCCCGCCAGACGCCAGCCGGCCCACAGCACCAACGACCATACGATACCCGTGGGTTCGCGAGAGCAACCCAGCAGGCCACGCCGTTGCCTATAGGGAAACCGAGCCGCGCGGGCTTGATCCCATCGGCCCGGATGGAGGCTGCCCCATGCCATGGCTGCTCCTCGCTCCCCTCTGCGCGTCCTTCGGCCTGGCTCAGCCCGAGGCCCCCAATGGCGTCACCCTCTACGTCTCCAAGCTCGGCGACGGCTCCGATGGACGAACCTGGGCAACCGCCTTCCGTGATATCCAGGCGGCCCTCGACGCCATCCCCGATGACCGGGGCGGGCACCGTATCATCGTTCGGCCCGACACCTACCTGGAGGCGAACCTCAGCCCCGCCTTCAAGGGCGCGGAGGGCGCCTACAACGAACTCGTCGGCGATATCGATGGCTCCTACGGCGGAGGCCGGGTCGGCGAGGTCGTCGTGGACTCCGGCGACCCAGGCCTCCAGGGCTTCAAAAGCTACGACTGGTGGGGCCCCATCCGCGCCTACACCCAGGGCTGGTCCTCCGAGCACACCGCCGAGACCACGTCCGCCATCTGGTGGGACCGCTGGGCCCTGCGGAACCTCTACTTCACCGGCGGCGATGGCGGCGTCTTCTTCGACTGCACCGACCACGTCGAGCCCTTCTCGGTCCTCGTCGAGGATTGCGTGAGCATCGGGCGCGCCTTCGGGGGCGGCGTCGCGAGCTGCCTGTCCCGGCCCGAGGAGCCCATCACCTACCGGCGCTGTCACCTCTGGGCCCTCGACTTCTGGGGGGACACGGCCGCGGCATACGTCCGGGTCGAGAACCCCACCATGCCCGAGCACACCGACGCCGTCTTCGAGGACTGCGTCATGGTGGGGCCCCAGTGCGCCCTGAAGGGGAGCAACTTCGGGTACGAGACCTACTCCCGAGTGCGCTGCGTCCGCTGCCGGCTCGCGGCCCTGAACTTCTCTCAGCCCCAGGGTACCCCCACCGACGGCATCATCCAGAGCGTGCAGCGCGGCGAGCTGCTCCACGTCGACCTCGAGGACTGCCTCCTGATGGGCTACAAGGTCTTCGGGGTCATCGTCGATAAGGCGACCGAGGGGGACATCGGATACTCGGTCACCGGCGATGTGCGCGCCTACGTCCAGTTCCAGCAGGCGGTGCCGGAGGGGATGCACCGCCTGGCCCAGTGGCCTGTCGAGGACTTCGCGCGCCTCTCGCCCCCCGCGCCGCGCTCCGCCGAACTCCTCGGCGCCCGAGAGCTGATCGCCGAGGACCTCGCCGAGCTGTCACCCATCCTCTGGAAGGGCCGGCTCTGCCACCTGAAGTGCATCCGGCCGGGGTCGGGCGGCGTGAGGGAGGACTACTACCTGCTCCTCGAGGACGCCGCCACGGGCGAGGAGCTCGCGCGCTTCGCCGAGGGGTACAGCCTCGCCTCGGCCATCGTCCACGACGATACCCTCTACGTGTTCGCCTCGCGCTTCGAGCCCGATGGCTGGCGTGACGTCACCGCCTTCCGCTCCCGCGATCTCCAGCGCTGGGAGTCCCAGGTGGTGATTGAGGGCGAGAACGAGGGGATCTTCAACACCTCCGTCTGCCAGGGGCCCGACGGCTTCGCCATGGCCTACGAGTCGAACGACCCCGCCTATCCCCCCTTCACGATCAAGTTCGCCCAGTCCGACGACCTCTGGAACTGGACCAAACTCCCCGGCGCCCGCTTCGGGACCGACCGATACGCCGCATGCCCTTGCCTCCGCTACGCCGACGGCCACTACTACGCCCTCTACCTCGAGCGTCGCGCGCCGAGACACTACTTCGAGACCTACATCGCCCGCTCGCCCGACCTCATGCGCTGGGAGCTCAGCCCCGCCAACCCGGTGCTCTCGCCCCGGGGGCTCGACGAGGGGATCAACGCGTCCGACCCCGAACTCGTCGAGGTGGACGGCGGAACGTGGGTGTACTTCGCCGTCGGCGATCAGCTCACGTGGATGAACGTCAAGCGCGCGCCCTTCGAGGGGAGCCTCGAGCGGTTCCTGACATCCTGGTTCGCGCTGCCAGGGATTCCCGATCCCGGGACGGCCGCTGCCGAGGAGGAGTGAGGCCCCCCTTACCCGGGGTACTCCTCCGGCTCGCCCTCCCCAGCCTCCGCCCAGGCGATGTCCGCCGCCTCCTGCAGCCGCTCGAAGAGAGGGATCCAGACCCCGCACCAAGCGGGGTCTGGGCTGCCCGCGTCATCCGCCGCATAGGCGCCGCACCAGAGGTAGTGCGGGCAGAAGGCGCAGGTCGATCGCCTCAGGAAGGGCTGGCGCCTCCGCGCTTCGAGGGCGCGCCACGCCGGCGACTGCTGCCACCCCTCCGGGCCGTCCTCCAGCCGCCCGAAGACCAGCCCTCCGGCGGCATGTCGCTCCGAGAGGCTCACCGAGCCATCCTCGCCCAGCCAGTAGTTCCGGCGAAGCGTCTCGTCGTACGTGCCCGATAGGTCCCGCGGCCGGCGGGACGCGATGCCGCGGGCGATCGAGTGCCAGGGCTCAATCGGCGCCTCGAGCCGAGGCGATGTCAGGTAGTGCTCCAGGGAGGAGGCGAGCGCCTCGGGCGCCGTGGTCCACGCCGCCAGATCGACGAGGCGGCACATGACGCCCCCCTCCGAGCACTCCACCAGGGCGTCGAGAGCGCCATCCGACGGGACGAGATCCAGGCACGCCCCCACCCGCAGAAGCTCCGGGATGCGGCCATCCGGCGACCCGCCGTCCCACGCGATCCGAACGAGCCCGGGGACGAGGTTCGGCGGGAGCTCCGCCTGAGCGATCGCCGGAAGGTGGATGACGTCCGCCGTGAACCCAATCGCGGCCTCACGCGCCATGCCGGAGTGAAGGGTCTCCGCGACCGAGGCGTCACGGGTGATGCGGAGGACCCCTCGGCGGGCGCCCTCGATTGGCACGAGATGGGCCGGCACGTCCCACACGTGAGCCCCGGCCCAGCGGCTCTCGCGTCTGGCATTAGCCACCGTCGGGGTAGCCCTCGCCCTTCCACGCGTCGTCGTAACCTACATCGAGATACCCGGTGTCACCGTAGCCGACCTCGCCATCCCCATACTGGTCCGTGTAGTCGTAGTACTCGATATACGAGGAATCGGCGTCGCCGTACTGCGGGTCAGGCACGTCAACGTAGTCGTAGTACTCGTCATATCCCGTGTACTCGACGTACTCGCTGTAGTCGTTGTACTCGGTGTAACCAGGAGCCGGTTTCTTCGCGGGCGCGGCCTTAGTCGGCGCGGGCTTCGGCGGGGTCGCCGCCTTCGGAGCGGGCGGCTCGGACTCCACCCGCGGCGCGGGCCGTGGTGGCGCGTCAGGCGCTGTCTGTGGAACGGGCTTCCCGCCTACCGCCGAGCCGAATGCTCGAACCAGGGGCCCGCAGCAGCCCGACAGACCCGCCGCTGAGCCAGCCACCAGCCCAAGGAACGCCCGCCGACTCACGGGGCTCAGCTTGCAAGCCACGCGTGGCTCCCGCTCGCTAGGCGTGTGGTGCAAACGCTCTCCTCCTCGGCTCAGCCTACTGCGCCATCGAAGTAGTCGCTGTAGTCGTAGTATTCCTCATAGGGCACGTCGCCATAGTCGTAGTACTCGATATACGAGGAATCGGCGTCGCCGTACTGCGGGTCAGGCACGTCAACGTAGTCGTAGTACTCGTCATATCCCGTGTACTCGACGTACTCGCTGTAGTCGTTGTACTCGGTGTAGCTGCTGGACGCGGGCTTCTTCGCTGAGGCGGGCTTCTTCGTGGAGGCCGCCTTCTCGGGCGCGGGCTTGGACGAGGTCGCCTTCTTCGGGTCGGGCTCAGCCGATCCGACCGCTGGTGACTCGGATTCGCCGGATACCCGCGGCGTATCCGGCGGCTCGGAGGAGGGAGCGGGAGTTGATGGCTTGTCGCCCAGTGCGGAGCCGAAGGCGCGAACGACGGGGCCGCAACACCCCGACAGCCCGGCCGTGGAGCCGGCGATCAAGCCCAGGAACGCCCGTCGGCTGACTGGGCTCAGCTTCCGGCCAACGCTCCGATCCTCGTCCTCAGGTCTCCGCTTCGCCATTGGTAGTCCCCCTGACCTGGTACCGCCCGCTACGGGGCGCGATATCGCATACCGCCGCTATGTTCAGTGCTCTGCCCCCGACACCTCTCGGTCCGAGGCGCATCCCCCCTCGGGCGGCCCGAGCGCCTCCCTCATGTGCGCGAACAGCATCTGCCGCGATTCGCACCAGAGGGTCTCTCGCTGTTCGTCCCCCCAGCCCAGCAGGGCGTCGTGGGGACAGCCTCCGTGACACAGCTCCCACCACTCGCACCCCGCGCAGGGGCCCGACCGGAGCGACTCCGCGCGCCCCAGGAGCGCCTTCCGGTGCGGGTGGGCCAGGATCACCTCCAGCGGGTCCCGCAGGATGTTCCCGTGGGAGGTCGTCCCGGTGTCCAGGCCTCGCCCGCAAGTGTACACCGCTCCATCGGGCGCGATGCCCAGGTGCGTCGCCGCGCATGAGCCCCGGCTGTCGCAGCAGAGGCATCGCTCCTCCCCCTGCCATGCGCCGAGCCACTCGGCGAGCGGCATGGCCTTCATCCTCCGCCCGTCGGCCTGCCACGCGTCGAAGAGGTCGATGAGGAACCGGCCGTACTCCTCGGGGCTGACCGGGCCCGCGTCGAGCCCCTCGGCCCGCCCCTCGATATAGAGCGGGTTGAACCGAGCGCCCGCCCCGGAATCGTGGTTGCGGAAGAACCGGTACATCTCGCCCGCCCGGCCGACGCTCTCGGAGTGAACGACGTAAACGGTCCCGTACCGCACGCCGGAGCGGCGCAGCAGTTCCGTGCCCCGCAGCCAAGCGTCATCGTACGCCTCGCCGGCGGGGGCGCCCCGCCCCAGGAGCCGCCAGCCGGGCACGGGATCGAAGGACGTGCCGATGCTGCCCCGGCCGACCAGCCGGCGCAGGGTGGGGATCCACTCCGGGGTGAGCAGAGAGAGATTCGACTGGACGACATTGCGGATCCGCGGGGCGTCCGGACCCAGCACCGCGCGCTGAGCGTCGACGACCGCCTCATAGAACGCCCGGCCCATGAGGAGCGGCTCGCCGCCATGCCAGATCCAGCACACGCGCTCGCCCGGATGCGCCTGAAGCCACTCCCCGAAGGGCCGGAACAGCTCCGGCAGGGCGGACTCGGGGAAGCGCGCATGGTCCTCGCCCTCGCCCGATGCGCAGTAGCGGCAGGCGGCATTACAGGCCAGGGTGGGTTTCATGACGACGACCAAGCCAACGCCCTCCGAGTCGAGGCACGGAGGACAGATACGCGCACGCCCCCCCGGGCCCTCCCCGCGGCTGAGCGGCCTAGCAATCCAACTCGGATTCCAGGAAGTCATCGAGCGAGAGCGGCTGTCCGGCTGCACGGCGCATCTCGACCGGCTGTTTGCGTCCGAACATGCGGGTACGCTGCCGCCTCAGGAGCTTTCGCCCTGGCGGGGTCACGCCGTTCCCGTGAACCCAGAGTGAAACATGCGCTACATCCGACTGCGCAACTCCACAGCGGGTGAGCGTCTGCTGTGCTACCTTCAGGGCCCCCTGTAGCTGGTCATACGCTGTACTTGCCTGCCTGCCGCCCGCCTTCGCCTCTATCGCTATGACAATGAGTTTGGGAGGGCGGGCCAAGAAGACCAGAAAGTCGGCGCACCGCTGGCTGCCATCGTCCGCCTTGATGGCGACGTAACACCCGCGCCGCGGCATGGTGATGACTGCCCCCGACTCGCGCAATGTCTGTTCATCGCGGATCTGACGCTCGTGTGCCTTGCGCACGCAGCGCAGGACGCGGTTGAGACGACGTTCGTCCACTGCCGTCAGTCCTTCGCGGTGATGCGGCGCTCGAGCGTGGTCAGCTCGTCGTACAGGGCTTGGTCTACCTGCTCGTAGTAACCTGGCTCATCGTCGTCCGTAACCCGCCACGGCAACTCACGGGCGGTAGAACCAACGAACTCGCCTGCGTCGTCGTAGGCCCCATCGAAGAGGTAGATGCCGAGTTCATCGCCCCGAAGGTACGCTTCGGGCGTCTCATCGAGCACTTCGGCCCGTTCGTCGGCCGGTAGCTCTCCTGCCATCCGGAGCGCTCGCAGTTGCTCCACCAAGTAGTCGGAGTGCGTGGTGATGAGCACGAACACGCCCGCCCGAATGAGGGCGGCAAGCAGTCGCGCCATCCGCCGCTGGTTGGCGGGATGCAGGTGCGCCTCCGGCTCTTCGATGATGAGGAGGTCACCTTCTCCCACGTGCCCCCGAAGGTAGACTGACAATGGGGCCACCTCAAGCACCGATGAGCTAGCTCGCACCAGCGGTAGGTCGCCAATCGGGGAGCGGTACGTGAAAGTGGGCACAGGACCGGTATCCGTGAAGTCGATAGTGACCTCCCCGTTCAGTGCCGTGGCCTCGAACTGGGCGATGGCTTCATCGACCGGGGAGGTGGATCGTCTGCGGGTGGCTCTCCGTCTCTCCGAGCGCCATCGCGACACCAGCACCGTCAGGAACTCAGCGGCAGCGCCTGGGACCCGTGGGATGTCCACTCCGAAGGGCGCTTCTGCTGCGCCCTGCAGTACAGCCGCGACGATGGAGTCATACGCCTGCATAATCCCGGATCGACCAGCAGGGAGGTAGTGCGTGCTCAGCGGGAGACCATCTGTCGCCCACCGCCGCGCCAGCGTCGGTAGGAGCATGGACATGAATGGCTCCTCGTCCGTTCGATGCTCCTCCAGTTCAGCACGTACCCTCTCTCGTGCAACTACGAAGTGAGAAGCTCCATCCTGCTCAGGTAGCTCGATCTCGCCCAAGGGCAAGGCGTCGTCGAGGACCACACGCACTGGCGCCGCCTCGATACCCTCCACCATACAGCCATCGCGGTTCACGGATAGGGCGACACTCCCTCTGCGCCATCGGAGGCGGGCGCGAAGCCGCTTCTTCCCCCAAGCCGCCCGCAGATCCGAAGGCGGAGCCTGGTAGAGCCCAGATAGATGCGAGTCGAGCCCGCCGGTTGTGGCGTCTATAGAGTACCTCTGGATGGCAGACTCCGGTATATCCACCGCTCCTTTGGTCAATAGGGTCTCAAGTACGGAGGTAATATCGAGCGCCGCCGCTTCACTTCCCGACCCCGAATTCCGCAACGCACGCGCGGAGCGGAGTAGTCGCTCAAATGGGGACGCCGCGTGCCACCGGATCAGCGCATGCAGCGCCATCGCGAAGAAGGACTTGCCCGAGTTGTTGGGGCCGATGAGGACCGTCAGTGGAGCCACCCGTATGTCCGCATGCTTGATCGGCCCGAAGTGCGTCAACTCCAGGCCCAGGCAGAGACTCCGCCGTTCCTGCTTCCGGCCACTCATCGCGCTGTGGGGCCTGCGCATCGTCGATGCTCCCTCGACCATGATCCACTACTGAGACATCCTAGCACGACACGGAACGAGGGGCGGCAGCCCAATCGCCCCCCCCGGGCCCTCCCGACCGCTGCGGGAGGGCCCGGGACGCCGCCTACTTGAAGGTCACCTTCAGGGTCTCGCCCGCGGCGATCTGAACCGGCTCCGCGAAGGTCGCCATTGCCCGGCCCTCGCACACCGTCGCTTCGGCGGCGAGCTTCCGCCGGCCGAGCTTGCCCTCGGCGCTCATCACCTCATCCACCGCGCCCCCAGGCGAGGCCGCCCCGAGCTGCCGCAGCTCCAGCGTGCCCTCGATGACACTGAGCTTCACGGTGGGCGCCCCCTTGCCGTTCGCGAGGCGCACCGTGCCCCACGCCGTGCCCGTGCTGAAGAAGCACTCGAACTTGCTCCCACCCATCCGCGGCGCGAAGCTCAGGCTGCCCTCGGGCGCCGAGTACCGGTAGCCGCTGAGAGCCAGCAGCACCGACCAGCTCGCCAGGGCGCGGGCGTAGTGGTCGCCGCACTCGAACTCGTTGAAGGGGTTCCGCCGGATGCCGTCGTGCCGGTCCCGGATCCCCTTCACGATGGACAGCCCCTCATCCACCAACCCCTCGTAGATCATGTGGGCCGCCACCTGGTACTCGATGCCCGACCACACCTCGTCCCCGTAGACCACCGGCAGCGCCGGACGCCCGCCCTTGGGCCACGTGCAGAGCAGCAGCCCCGCGTCGTCCGCCAGGGCGTAGATCCGCTGCGGGTTCGCGTGGTCGTAGAAGCTCGTGCGGAAGTTGTGCTTGAAGAGCGACCGCAGCGACGACTTCACATGGTCCGCGGGGAGCACGTGGCCGAGGCCCACCACGTGGCTGAACCACTGGCCCAGGAGCTGGTCCGCGAGACAGCCCGTGCCGTACTGGTACCGCGGATGGGCCTCCAGGTCCACCACCTGGATGTAGTAGTCGCCATCCCAGCAGGCGCGGTCCAGGTTCACCGTGCCCTTCGCGAACAGGTCCAGGTAGCGCTCCCGCGCCTCCTCGTCGCCCACGCGCGCGGCCATGATCGCCGCGGCCTTCAGGGCGCCCAGGTAGAGGCTCCCCATCATCGTGTTCGCCCCGAAGAACTCGATGTCGTAGGTGTTGTGCTGCTCCCCCTCCATGACGCCATCGCCATCGGCGTCCCAGACCCTCTGGGCGAAGTCCATCGTCCGCTTGGCGTTCGGCCAGAGCTCCCGGAGCAGCTCGTCATCGCCCGAGAGCAGCCACTCGCGGTACAGCTTCAGGATGGTCCCCATCTGCCCATCCGCCGCGGGCAGGAACCCCCAACAGGTCCGGCCCAGGGGCAGCTTCGTACGGAAGGCCATCGAGTCGTCCTCACGCACGTTGCAGAGGTAGTCCGTCCGCCGCACCGTCCTCTCCAGCGAGGGGAACAGATACGCGAGGGTCTGCTCGTAGTTCCACACATGGGTGCAGTTCATGGGGCAGCAGCCGATCTCCGCGCTGCACCCCTCGAAGCCGTGGAAGTCCCCCGTGTCGAGCCACAGGCACGTCTGGCTCTTGAGGATGCACGACTGGCTCGACACGGCGTCGAGCACCACGCCGGGGAGGGTCGACGACAGGAGCGCCTTCGCATACGCCTTGCTCCGGTCGCGGAGGCTCTCCAGGTTGGCGAGGACGTGCTCCGCTACCTCCAGCGCGTCGCCGAAGCGGTTGTTGTACTCGTTCACGAGCCGCTCGCCCTGTACCTCCTTCTCCGAATCCCACTCGTTGACCCGGGTCGGGAAGTGCCAGGCGATGACGAAGGGGATCTTCACCGCCGCCCGCGGCTTGATCGTCACACGCACGCCCAGCGCCGCGCTAGCAGGCTGCGGACCCTCGAAGGGCCCGGCGCTGCCGGGATCGTCGAAGCGGCCGTCTGCGGCGAAGTCGTCCCAGAAGAGGTGGAAAGAGTCCCACCAGCCCTCGCCCTTGGGCCAGGAGAGCAGATGGGTGAACTCCGCGCCCCGGGCCGCGATGGCCATCGTCCCGCCCCGGGGATGCCCCACCGGAAGCTCCAGGTTCGTCATGCGAATCGCCTGGAAGCCCTCGCCCTCGCGAAGCTCCGAGACGGTCCCCTTCACCATCTCGCCCTGGAAACGGATGCCGTCCGTGCCGACCACGTTCGGCAGGTTCAGCAGCAGCGTCGCCTCCACCGGCTTCGTCGACGGGTTGCGCAGCTTGTAGGTCAGGATCGCCGCCGGGATCCCCGATGCCTCGGGATCCAGCGGGATGAAGGGATTGAACCCCTCGACGCTCACCTGGAGAGGAAAGCTCTTGTCCTCGAACTCCACCTCGCCGAAGGGATAGCCCGCCGTGAAGGTAGCCTCGGGGAAGCACGGCAGCCCGCGGCCGCCGTCGCGGCGCCAGCCCATGGGCCCCCAGTAGGGTGGGAGAGGCGCACGCTGGACGCTCTTCGTCACGGGCTCCTCGCCCTGCTTCCTCGCCCAGAGGAGCACGAAGGCGTCCAGATCCTTCCCCTTGCCCGGCCGGTTGAAGATCTCCCAGTCCCGCAGCTCGCCCCGCCCGCCCAGCGATACGCAGCCGGTGCCGATGCCGCCCATCGGCATGGCCACCATCTGCAGGCTCTCTCCCTTGAAGGTGCGCTCGGAGGCGTGCTTGTACAGATCCGACTTCTTGTATGGGATCATCTCGGTCTGTTCTCTCTTCTTGTCACGCTTGTCAGCCATGGATAGCTCTCCGATCCCGCGCGGACGCTCGCGCTCATAGAGGGTTCGCGGTCCCCAGCCCTTCGGCCTGCCGAGGCGAGGCCGGCACACTATCAGTAATAACATTCCACAATACGCACATATGGACCATCAACGCCTAGCGCGGGAGGATCCGCTCCCACCAAGGGGAACCCCTCAAAACTGGCGACTCGCTTTCGGACCGGGGAATAGTGCCCGGTCCTCTGTGGTCGGATGGTATACTTAGACACGGCTAAGATTGACCGGGAGGGACACTTCAATGCTGACCTTCGTGGCGCTTCCCCTCGCTTGCATCGCCGGGTCCTACGCCGTCGAGTTCCCCACGGAGTATGTCGGGCCCCCCGGCGAGCCGACCCTCTGGCTGGACGTGGTCAGCGTACCCCTACCCGCCGGCGAGCCCGACGGCCACTGGGTCGTCCGCGGCTTCGCCGAGGGGGAGCCGTCCGAGATGCCCGCCCAGGCCTCCCGACTCGGGCCGTGGAGCGGCGGGCAGGGCTGGATCGCCTTCCTGCGCGGGAACGAGGGCCACGGCGAGGCCGTCCTCACGCCCACCGACGCCGCCCCCGAGTGGCCCTTCGCGGAGTGGGAGCTCGCCGATGATGGCGCCCGCGTCAACTTCCTCTGCGACGGCCAACTGCGCTTCAGCTACATCTACCAGCCCATCCTCCCCGAGGGCGTGCCGGAGCGTTTCCGCCGCAGCTCCTACATCCACCCCATCCTCGCGCCATCGGGGGCGACGCTCACCGACGACTTCCCCGCCGACCACTTCCACCACAGCGGCCTGTTCTGGCGCTGGCCGAACACCGTCTGGCGTGGCCAGCGGTACAACCATTGGGATTACAATGGGGGCATGAAGACGGAGTTCGAGGCATGGCTCGGCCAGGAGACCGGGCCCATCTGCGCCGTCCTCGGCGTTCGGAACGGCTGGTACGTGGATGGGGAGAAGGTCGCGACCGAGGAGGTATGGATCCGGGCATGGCCCCAGGTCGGGACGGGCTACCCGGTGGACATCGCGATCCGGATCACCGCCGAGGAGCCGGGACTGACCATCGGCGGCGAGCCCCTCGATGGCAAGGGCTACGGAGGCTTCAGCCTTCGCTTCGCCCCTCGGGAGAAGGGCGTCATCGCCCTGGAGGAGGGGCCTCAGGGCGACCGCTTCGAGGCGCCCAGCCCCTGGTGCGACTACTCCGGCATCTTCGAGAACCAGTGGGCGGGGATCGCCGCCTTCATCGGGGCGGACCACCCGGCCCAGCCCGCCGAGTGGTTCCTACGGCCCTACGGCTGCTACACCCTCTCCTGGCCGGGGCTGGGGAGCGTCGAGGTGCCCACCGAGGGCTACCTGGATCTCCCCCACCGGATCTGGGTGCACGATGAGGACCGGGTGCTCGGCGGAGTCGCCGACGCCTACGACTCCTGGAGCGCGCTACAGGGCGCGCGTCTGTCTGAGATCGAGTAACCGGCCCCCTCCCGAGCCGTCTGGGCTCGCGGGGGAGGGCTGTCCTGAACGACGGAACGGAGCGACGATCTTGCGTGTGGGCCTAGACATCGGATCGGATACGGTGAAAGCCGTCCTCCTCGATGAGGAGGGCGCCATCACCGAGCTTCCGACCCTGCGCATCCAGGGCCAGCCCCTGGCGCGCGTGAGAGACCAGCTTGTGGCCGTGCGTGAGCGCGGCGTCACCAGCGCCCTCGTCGGCGCTACAGGCTCGGGCGCGGCCTCCTTCGGCGCCCTGATCGGGGTCAGCCCCATCGAGGAGATTAGCGCCCTCTCCACCGCCTTGGGCATCATCGACCCCGAGGTGCGGACCATCATCGAGATGGGCCGCGAGAGCCAGAAGTACATCCTCCTCAAGGAGACGGGCCGGGAGGGAGACCTCCTCGTCGAGGAGGTCTCCCTCGGCCACAAGTGCGCCGCGGGCACGGGGTCATTCCTGGACCACATGCACCGCCGGCTCAACTACGACTCCATCGACCAGTTCGCCGAGACGGCCTTGGAGACCGACAACCCGGCGACCCTCTCGGGCCGCTGCGGCGTCTTCACCGAGTCCGACATCGTCCACCTCTACCAGAAAGGCACCCCCCGCGAGCGCATCGTGGCCGGCATCCATCAGGCCATCTGCCGCACCTACCGCAACTCCGTCCTCAAGGGCCGGCCCGTCGTCGGCAAGGTCGCCTTCGTGGGTGGCGTGTCCCAGAACGCCGGCGCGAGAAAGTACCTCGCCCAGGAGCTCAATGTGGACGGCCGCCTCGTGGTGCCGCCCCATAACGTGACGGCGGGGGCCATCGGCGCCGCCGCCGAGGCCACGGCCGAGCTGAACATCGACCAGGTCGTCGCGGCCCTCGAGGACCACCTGGAGAAGCCCCTCGAGTACCACGCCACCGAGCCGCTCCGCTTCGAGCGCTCCAGCTATCACGAGCCGCCCGTCGTCGCCGACTTGCCGAAGAAGGTGGCCCTGGCCGGCCTGGGAGTGGACATCGGCAGCGTCAGCACCAAGGCCGCGGTCATCACCGAGGTCGACGGCAAGGTCCTCGTCCTCGCCGCCTACTACCGGCGCACCGAGGGGGATCCCCTCAGCGCCGTCAAAGACACCCTGGGCCACATCAACGGCCAGTTGCGCGAGCGCGGCATCGAGATCGAGAAGATCGTCGCCGGAACCACCGGCTCGGGCCGCTACCTCACCGCCGACTACATCGGCGCCGACGCCGTGAAGAACGAGATTACCGCCCAGGCCCACGGGACCATCGCCTTCGCGCCCGAGGTCGATACCATCTTCGAGATCGGCGGGCAGGACTCCAAGTACATCAAGCTGAGCGGCCCCGTCATCGTCGACTTCGAGATGAACAAGGCCTGCGCCGCCGGCACCGGCGCCTTCCTCGAGAAGCAGGCCCAGAACCTGGGCATATCCATCGAGGAGTTCGGCGACGTCGCCCTCCGAGGCACGGCCCCACCGGAGCTGGACTGGCAGTGCACCGTCTTCTCCGAGTCCGCCATGCTCTACTACCAGCGCAACAACATCCCCAACGAGGACCTGGCCGCCGCCGTCTGCATCGCCTCGGTCAAGAACTACCTCAACAAGAACGTCGCCGGGCGGGAGATCGGCGAACGGGTCGCCTTCCAGGGCGCCGTGGCCTTCAACAAAGGCATGGTCGCCGCCATGGAGACCGTCCTGGGCAAGCCCATCATCGTCCCCCCCTACCACCACCTCACGGGCGCCGCGGGCGTCGCGTGGCTCGCCTATCGCGAGGCCCCCAAGGAGTCCTCCTTCGTCGGCTTCGACACCATCGCCCAGGCCGAGTACACCGTCTCCTCCTTCGAGTGCAAAGCCTGCGAGAACCGCTGCGACGTGAACACCTTCCGCCTCGGCGATGGGCCTACGTTCTTCTACAACGACCGCTGCGAGCGGTACTCCGCCGAGCGCAAGGTGAAGAAGGGCGAGGGCCTCCCCGACCTCTTCGCCGAGTACGAGGCGCTCCTCACCCGGCCCGTCGGACCCGAGCCGCCCCAGGGCGCCCCGAGGGTCGGCGTGCCCCGGGGGCTCATGTTCTGCGACTACTTCCCACTCTGGAACGGCTTCCTGAGGACCCTCGGATTCGAGGTCGTCCTCTCCGACGAGACGAGCACCCGCATCGTCCAGCGGGGCAAGGAGCTCAGCGCCGCCGAGCCCTGCTTCCCCATGAAGGTCGCCCACGGCCACGTGGCCGACGTGCTCGAGCGGGACGTGGACTTCCTCTTCTACCCCGCCGTCTACGACACCGGCGAGCCCGAGGGCGACTGGCGGCATACCCGCACCTGCCCGTACGTCCAGGGAGCGCCCGAGGTGATCGGCGCCGCACTCGGCCTCGGCACCTCAGGCCAGGTCCGCTACATCACGCCCCGGCTGAACTTCCAGCGCGGCGAGGCCCACGTCCGGCGCGTGCTGCGGGAGACCGCCGAGGAGATGGGCAAGAGCCGGGGCGACGCCGACAGCGCCATCGACATCGGGCTCCAGGCCCTCCGCGACTTCCGCGACGCCATCGACGCCCGAGGCGCCGAGATCGTCAGCGGACTGCCCGAGGAGCAGATGGCCTTCGTCGTCATCGGCCGGCCGTACACCCTCTACGACTCCGCCGTGAACATGCAGGTGGGCCAGCGCATCCGCGACCTCGGCATCCTGCCCATCCCCCAGGACTTCCTCCCCCTCGCCAGCGAGGACCCCTCGCCCGAGTGGGTCAACGCCTACTCCCGCCAGGTCCAGAAGAAGCTCCAGGCGGCCCGCATCGTCCGCCACGACCCGCGCCTGCGAGCCATCGTGCTCACCTACTTCGGCTGCGGCCCCGACAGCTTCGCCAACCCCTTCGTCAAGGAGGAACTGGGCGAGCCCTGCTACGTCATGCAGATCGACGAACACACCGCCGACGCCGGCGTCATCACCCGCATGGAGGCCTTCGCCGACACCGCCGCCGCCATCACCGTCAGCGAGCGCGAGCGGCCCATCCGCACCTCCACCACCTCCATGGCCGAGCTCGCCCAGCGCGGTACCCGGGTGTGGATCCCCGATCTCGAGGGATCGGCCCACGTCATGGCCGCCGCCTTCAGGGCCTTCGGCGTCAACGCCGCCGTGCTACCGCGGTCGCCCGACCCGGGCCTGAACCTGGCGCGAAAGGCGATCAGCGAGGACGTCTGCCTCCCCTCCCTCGTCACCGCCGAGGATATGCTCTGGCGCACCGTACAGAAGGACTTCGACCCCGCCCGAGAGGCCTTCTTCCAGGGAAGCTCCGCGGGGCCGTGCCGCTACGGCATGTACTCCATGCTCCAGCGCCGGATCCTCGACCACAAGGGCCTCCACGAGACCGAGATGGTCTCCCTCGGCCTAGCCTCCCTCCATGGCGGCCTCGGGCCCGCGCCCGTCGTCCTGACATTCCAGGGCGTTCTGGCCTATGACATGATCCAGAAGATGCTCCACCGCACCCGGCCGTACGAGATCGAGGAGGGCGCCTGCCAGGCGCTGCACGACAAGTACCTGGCCGAGATCGTGGAGCTCATGGCGCCCCAGGGCGAGCGCCTGAAGACCCGGGGCGGGATGCTCATGGCCTACCTCGGGCTGGGCATCGAGGAATACGTGGACCTCATCAAGCGGGCCCAGGCCGAGTTCGCCGCCGTGCCACGGCGCGACGAGGACCGGCCCCTCGTCGGCGTCGTGGGCGAGTTCTACGTACGCCTCCATCCCGACTCCAACCAGCACGTCATCCGGAGGCTCGAACGGGCGGGGGCCGAGGTCTGGCTCGCGCCCCTCACCGAGTTCTTCATGTACTCCATCTACCTCACCGGATGGCTCGCCGAGGACGCCATGCGGGACAGCTCCTTCTGGCCCAACGCGCGCGGCGCTGTGTTCTGCCGGTTCCTCTCCGGCCTCGCGGCCAAGCTGGAGCATGCCATGTTCCAAGCGACCCTGCCGTACCTCGAAGGCTACGACGACGTGCCGCCCAAGGAGGTCGTCGAACTCGGCTCCGACTACGTGAACCGGCGCTTCGGCGGCGAGGCCATCTGCTCCATGGGCAAGGCCGAGGACTTCGCCCGACGCGGCGTCGATGGCATTGTCGCCGTGGCGCCCTTCAACTGCATGCCGGGCATGACCGTCACCGCCCTCTCCCAGACATTGAGGGAACGCCATGGCGGGATTCCCTTCCTCTGTCTGGAGTATGATGGCTTCGAGGACGCGACGCGGGATACGAAGATCCGCACCTTCGTCCGACAGATGGCCGACGCGCGCGCCGCTCGGAGATCCTCCGAGGCGAGCTGACGCGCGGCAGGGCGGGGGAACGGTATGGCGGTAGCGCCGAGGAACCCAGGGGTAGACCCAGCCGACGAGAGCCTCGCCGACGGGATCCTGGCCGATGAGCCGGGGGCGCAGGACGTGCTCACCCAACGTCTCCGCCCCATGCTGGAGCGGGTCTGCGCCGGGCTCGCCGACCCCGACGATGCCGATGACTTGGTGGCCCTCGTCCTCTACGAGATCCTCCAGGCCGAGGAGCGGCTCATGTCGGCGTGGGACCGGCGCTCACCCCTCGACGTCTACCTCGCCGTCGCCTCGGCGCGGTCCTGTGTCGAGGAGCACCGGCGGTTCCAGATCATCCGAGCCGTCGGCGTCGACACCCCTCGGCCCGAGGCGGACACCGATCACCCCAGCGAGGCCGACTTGGCGCGCTGGCTCTCCGGGGTCGCCGATCCGAGGGTGGCGGCCCATGCCGAGCAATGTCGCCGTTGCGCGCGGCGCATCGCCCTGGCGCGGTGCGCCTTGGGGGAAGAGTAGACCGAGCCGTCCGGCCGCGGCCGGACCAAGGGAGGTAAGGCGATGAGCCTTCTCGATGATCTGGCGCGTGGGGTCAAGAGTGTCGCCGACTCGGCGAGCAGCGAGATGAGCCTGTACACCCTCCGCGGGCAGCTCCGCGAGTCCGAGCAGGCCATCTGGCAGATCTACTCCCAAATGGGCTACCGCGCCCTGGAGCTACTGAACGCGGGCGCTATCAGCGACGCGAAGCTCAGCGAGCTATCCCTCCAGCTCGGCCCCCACGTGGGACGGATCGAGCAGTTGAAGCGGGAGATCGAGGCGGCCGAGCGGAAGACGGCGCAGCAGACGCCAAGCGAAGCGGCGTCGAACGAGACCGCCCCCCTGCCGACGCCATCTCCCACCTCGAGCCCGTCGTCGACACCCTCGGACCCACCCTCCTCCTCGGGCGTATACGACGTAGAGTAGGGCAGAGGCCGCCACGAGGTCGCTAGCCCGCGTTCACAACGAACCGCACGGGAACTGTCAGGTACGCGTCCGACTGGTTCTGGGCAGCTAGAGCCGCCCCCGCGTGCGTTACCACTTCCGTCTTCTCCATGAGTGCGCCGCCACCCGGCGGCGTGATCGTGCAGCGGACACAGAGCACATCCCTGGTTCCGATGCGCTCGTTCTGGGTGACAGAGGCCTTTCCGTTTGCCCCGGTGTTCCCATGGACACTGACGTACGTGCTGGGAACGCGGACTCCGCCGGTCTCCCGGTAGTACTCGAAGCGAACCGTGACGTCCGCGAGGGGCTCATACTCGCTGCCATACTCCGCGCGCACCTCCGCCTGCCAGGTTACGTGCGCAACGAGGCTCTCCCCCGAGGCGACCTGGCACCCCGTCGTCCCCGGCATCACCGCCGCGGACGCGAGCGCCACAACCAGAACTGCCATCTTCCAGCGCATGCCAACCAGCTCCCTCTTTCTTCCCCGCGGCACGGGACATGAGCTGCGGCGGCCCTGCAGCCGCCCAACAGCGTGGCCTGGTCGTCCTTCTAGGGAAGCGCGGATCTCTGGGGTGAACTGGCTGACGCGGCCTCACCCCCGCGTGATGCGTCTGATCGCGCTGGACGTCCGGCCTCAGAAGAAGCTGGTCGATCCACGTCGCCCGCAGCCCTCATCCCCGGGCGTCTGCGACGTGGACTAGGGCACAGCCCCTCTGGGCGAACCTCTCACTCCTCGTCCACGCTGAGATCCACGAGAAACAGCATCGGGTACGACAGATACGCGTCCGGTGGGTCCTGGACCGCTGCGGCTGCCTCGGCGTGCGTAACCAGCTGAGTCTTGGTTATGGTAGCGCCGTTGCCAGGGGGCGTAACCGTGCAAGTGCAGGTCAGAACGTCACCCGGGCCAATGCGCTCATTCTGAGTGACGAAGACCTTCCCGTCTTCACCCGTGCCCCTGTGGAGAGTGACCCGCGTGCTGCCAGCAATCACTCCCCCGGTCTCGCGGTAGTAGTCGAAGAATACGGGGATCCCAGGGACGCGCTCCAGCCCGCTGCCGTAGTTCACCAGGACCTCGCACACCCAGGACACATGAGCGATGATGTCTTCCCCTGTGGCGACCTCGCACCCCGTCGTCCCCGGCATCACCGCTACCGACGCGAGCGCCACAACCAGAACTGCCATCTTCCAGCGCATGCCAACCAGCTCCCTCTTTCCTCCCCGCGGCACGGGACATGAGCTGCGGCGGCCCTGCAGCCGCACGACAGCGTGGCCTGATCGTCCTTCTAGGGAAGCGCGGATCTCGGGGTGGAACTGGCTGACGCGGCCTCACCCCCACGATGCGGCACGGCGGATGACTCGAAGGCAGCTTCCCATCAAGATCCGGAAACACCTCTTTCCCGGTACCGCATTACGAGATACTCGCCCCGGGTCAGGGACGAGCCGAGCCGCGTGGCGTCCGAGATGCCCATCGACCGAGCCCACGCCGCCGCCGCGCGAAGCTCCTCCTGCCACGGCGTCTCGATCGGCTCCGGCTCGGCGCTCTGGGCGTAGCGCAGGATGCCTCGGACCACCGCTTGGGCGTAGCGGTCGGCGAAGTCGTCGCGGCGGATGATCTCCATATCCTCTCGATTGGACATGAACAGCGGCTCCGGCAGGGCGAGGGCGCCCGGCGAGTAGGAGTTGCCTCCGCCCACGAAGGTCCCCAGGTTGTGCCAGTGGGCCATCACGCCCGCGGGCCGCGCCGCCGGGTAGGAGACGGGCGTCCCGAACTCCCCGCGCAGCGCGGCCGCCAGTGCCGCCGCCAGCGCGCGGCTCCGGGGACAGTGGACCGGCAGCTTCGGCACGAACACCGTGGTGCCGCGCATGGCGGGGTTCGAGGCCGAGTCCAGGTGCAGCGAGACGTAGCAGTCGTAGGCCGTCGCCGCGGCGAGGGCGCCGCGGTCGCTGTAGCCCATCACCTCGGAGTAGTCGGCGCGCTGGTGGGTGAGGCGCGCCTCGTGGCCCTGGGCCGTCAGCAGATCCCGGGCCCGCAGGGCGGCGGCGAGCACCAGGTCCTTCTCGCAGAGCCTGGTGCCGAGGCCGCTCGTGTCCGCGGCGCCCGTGTCCCTGGCGCCGTCGCGCTTGAGGGTGCCGTGTCCGGGATCGAGCCAGATGAGTAGCCGGCGGGCCTCAGCCATCGACGACCACGCTCCCCTCGAGGCGCTCCTCGATTCGGGCGAGCCGCTCCTCCAGGGCGTCCATGCGGTCCCATATGCTCGCCCGCCCATTGCCGTCGCCCCGCGCCAGGGCGAGGACGAGCAGAAGCGCCTCGCGCATGAACTCCACGGCCGCGCCGATGAGTTCCGCGAGCCGGCGGCCGGCCGGGATCAGCACCACGACGACGGCGATGGCCACAAGCATCAGGGCGAGCCCGTGGCTCTCGATGCCGCGCACGATCGAATCCAGTTCCATGGGATGCTCCCTTCAGAGCGACAGGCCAGCGAGCCGGAACTCGATGGCCAAGGTCAGACCGGACCCGGGCGTGGTGCTCCCCACCTGGTCCACATCCACGGTGAGCCGGTCGCCGGCCGACACGGCCGGGGCGTCGAAGCGCGTCTGCAGTCCCGCCGTCTCGCCATCGGCGAGGCGCACCCGACGGTCGGGCGAGGCGGCCCAGAGGGACGCGCCGTTGAGGTTCAGGTCCACGATGAGGTCCGCGCCCGTGGGCGCGACGCGGGCGTGAAGCCGCGCGGCGTTCAGGACCGCGTCGAAGGGCACGAGGAGGTCGGCGCCGAGCTTGTCCGTCCCCACGGTCACGGCCCCCGCGTCGACGGTGGCGCTCAGGCCGCTCGCGCCGAGCCCGAGGCGCTCCTTGCCGGGGGGCTCGTTGTCCACGGCGGTCACCGAGTCCGCATCGGCGGTGACAGCCGCGAGGAGGATCGAGGCCTGGCCCGTGGGCGGCGCGCCCGTGGCGTTCGTCGCGAAGCCGCCGTCCTGCAGCAGGTAGACGAAGCTCTCCGCCTCGGCGGCGACGGCGACGCCCGTGGCCGCGGCGGGCTTGGTGACGACGTGGCCGATGATGGCCGCGCCCGCCGACACCTCCACGGAGAGGCCGGCCCCCGCGGAGACGACGAGGCCGGTGAGGATGCCGGAGCCGGCGATGGCGGCGAGGCACCCCTCGAGCCGGTCCTCGATGCCCTGCATCTGCGTCTCGGCCCAGCCGAGGTTGCCGTTCAGCTTGGTCCGCACCGTCGGCGCGGTGTCACCGGCGACGAAGGCGTCGCCGGACGGGATGTCATGGGTTGGCATCGGTGGTCCTTTCGGGGTCGGGCTAGTGCCAGGTCGCTCCGCCATCGGTGGAGCGAAGCTGGATCAGGTCCGCGTCCACGGTCTGGGCGCAGACGAGGAGGCTGCCATCGGGGAGGGCGGCGATGGCGGGCGTCGCGAGGGCGACGCCGGCGCTGACGACCGCGGCGGTCGTGGCCACGTGGAGCCGCGGCGCGCCCTCGTGGATGTCCCCCCGGGTAAGCCACAGGGCGCCGTCCTTCACGCTGAGGAGCAGGAACTCGTTCCGGCCGGGCAGGGCGCAGAGGGCGGGCCGCTGGCGCCCGCTGAGGGTCGTCACGTGGATCACTCCATCTCCGAATACCGAGTCCGCCAGGGCCACCCGCGCGCCGGAGTCCGTCTCCTCGGCGCGGAGGCGGAGCCCCGAGGGCAGGGCGGCGAGGGCGGGACAGCGGGCGGCCACGGTGATGAGGTCCTCCGCGGGCGGGCCGCCGAAGCGCGTGGCGAGGCCGAGTCGCTCGGCGTGCTCGTGGGGCGCGCTCGCGTAGCGGCTGACGCCGACGCCGTCCGTGGCGAGGGCCGCGCCGCCCTCCATGAGCCGTCCCACGCCGATGTCGTCGAGGCGCACGTCCGTGGAGCCGGCGGTGGCGGAGACGTTCGCCCAGACGGCGGTGGCGCTGGGCGAGGACGGCGGCGGAGTGGTCGCCACTACCGCGCCGCTCAGGCTGTGCTCCACGCCGTCCGGGCCGATGCGGGCCTCCCACTCGATCGCCTCGCCGGTGGGGTCCGCGGTGGAGACGAGGGTCATCGCGCCCGCGGAGCCGACGAGCACCTCATAGCCGCCGCCGGCCCGGGCCCAGATGGTGAGGTTCACCATCGCGCCCCGGAGGCTCACCGTGAAGTACCGGTCGCTGGTCCCCTCGGGCGCCAGGGAGAGCACCTCGACCGCGCAGCGAAGGCGTTCCGCGGGCGCGACGGGCGTGGCCCGCCGTATGCTCCCTCGGCTCCCCAGGCGCGCCCACACGCCGCCGCGGTGGCTGACGCACTCCACCGCGCCGGTGACGCTCCATCCGTCGGGCGGCGCCCCCGGCGCGTTCGCCTCGAAGTCCTCGTCGAAGTACCAGTTACGGGGCGGCTCCATCAGCCGAGCACCACCTCTTCGTCGGCCAAGCCGTCCTTGCCCACCATGAAGTACCGCGCCCCGGGCCGGCTCGCGCCCGGGGTGAGGGCCACGGCGCAGGGAGGCCCGTCGGTGGCGAGCCGCCGGAGCAGCTCGTCGGCGGTGGCGGCTTGGCGGGTCGTCAAGCGCCGGGCGAGGGTCCGGCTGCCGGTGGCGCCGCGCGCGAGGCCTCGGAGGGCGTCGCCGAGGCGCGTCTCAGGGTTCATGCGATCCACCTCCTCACAGCGCCTCCGCCTCGTAGAGGGTCCTCGATAGGCGCGGGACGAGCACCGTGTCCATGCTGAGCAGCCGCAGGGTCTCACCGTCGAGGTCGATGAGGTCGCCGGGGTGAAGGGCGGGGTCGAAGGGCGCCTCGAACCGCACCCGCCGACGGAACCGGGTCGCGGCGTCGGCCAGGGTGCGGCACACCCAGTTCACCGCCGCCTGGGTCGAGAGGGCCGTGTCGACCCAGATGAGCAGCCGGCGCTCGCCCACGTACTGCTCGTAGGTGGGGTCATCCTGGCTGCGGGCGTCCAGGTAGACCGCCGCGATGGGCTCGCCGTCGGGCGAGAGGCCGATGACGGTGATCTCGTTGGCGAAGCCCGTCTCGTCGATCTCGTCGCTCATGCGGAGGATCGGCCGGGCCGAGCCGTCGGGCGCCGTGACTCCGCTGAACCGCGCGGCGGGCGGGCCGCCCGCCGCGTCGGGCTCGTAGTGGAACACGCCGTGGCGGTCGAAGAACATCCGCCAACCCGAGAACGCCTCCCGGAGGTACTCCAGGAAGTCGGCCACCGTCTCGCCGTTCCGCGGCTGGAACAGCGGGTCGTCGTCGCCCTCGGCCGTGGGGAGGGCCGTGTCATCCTCGGCGATGGCGATGGCCTCCTCGGGGATGCCCGCCGCCCGGAGGAGCGCCCGCGCCGCCTCGGTGTGCGGCCATCCGTCGTAGGCGGTCTCGTCGCTCAGGACGGCGTGGCGGAGCCGCTTGAAGGGGTCCTCGGCGGACAGCTCCCACTTCGGCGCTGGGCCGGGGATGAGGTTCGAGGGGCCGGTGAGGCCGGTGAACCGGCGCACGCCGTTCACCGTCAGCTCGGCCCGCATGTTGCAGCGGTCGGCCTTGGCCGTGAAGCTCCCCGCGGCGTTGTCGATGAGGGCCCAGAGCCGCGCCGAGCGGTCCCGGAGTGAGCGGGATTCCCGCAGCTCCAGGAGGTACGGCCCCGCCTCGACCGCCGTCGGCGAGCGCAGCCGAGTCGTCGGGTCGAACCGCGCCCGCACATCGTAGACCATCGCCGGCCCCTCCTCGGGGTTGACGATCTGCAGGGCGTAGGCGAACTGGTCGCACGGCGCTTCGAGGGCGCCGCCGCCCGGCTCGGAGAGCAGCGAGAGGGACATCTCCAGCCCCGGCCGCGGCTCGAAGGTCACCGCGCTGTCGGGCAGCGTGGCCGCCGTGTAGGGCAGCCGGATGAGGGGGCTGGCGATGCTGCCGTTCGGCGGGTAGCGCGGCGTGCTCAGGTTGAAGGCCCACGCTCCCCCCTCGCCGAGCAGTCGCGCCGGGGCGCGGAAGCTGAGGTGGCGGTAGGCCACCGGCTCCTCATCCTCCGTGACCTCGGGCGTCGCGGTCAGGATGTCCGGCTCGCGCCAGACGAAGCCCTTGTCACGGGCGCCGAGGACGAGGAGCCGATCGCCCTTCACGGGCAGGACGACGATCCGGCGCCACACGCCGAAGACGTTCTCCCCGCCCTCCAGGAGCGGCCCCTGGGCGACGATCTCGTGGACGCCGTAGCCGCTGAGCGGCGGCTCGGCGCCATTGGTCCACTCGAGGTCGGGGTCGCGCCCGAGATAGCCCATCCCCTCGGCGTCGACGCGGAGGGAGTAGCGGCCCCCGAAGAAGAGGGTGACGCCGGCCATCCCCAGGAACCCCGGCGGCGGCTCGTAGAGGTAGAAGCGCAGGACGAACCCCTGGTCGCGGGGATACTCCGCGTAGGTGTCGGCCCACGCCGTGGCCGCGCCGCTTACGAGGCACTGGAGGAGCCCCGTCTCGTCGGACAGGGCGGGCGCGGAGATCTCGCGCCACTCGCCCCAGGTGGTGGCGAACTCGGCGAGCCGGTTGCTCTGGGCGCGGAGGTTCGGCTCGAGCATGACGGTCTGGGAGATGGGCTCATAGACCACGTTCGAGGCTGTGAGCCGCTCCCAGGCGTGGCGGCAGAGGTGCACGAGTGAGAAGCCGGCCTCGCCGAGCACCGACTCCGGCTGGTCGAGCATGAGGGACACATTCATGGGCAGCTCCTGGTCGATGGGGCGGGCGAGACGCGCGCCAACGGCCCGCGCGGAGAAGAGGGCACATCCGGGCGTGCGGACAGGGCGTAGTAAAGGGAAGCGGTGGTCCCGAGGAGGCGCTCTGCGGCCTACTGCCGCGTCAGCAGCACGATGCGGTTCGTGTTCGTGCCCTTCCGGTTGTTCCGCACGCCCCAGCAGTTCGCGGTCTTCGTGAACTCCTGCTCGTTGACGAGGATGGCCTCGCAGACCAGGCCCGCCTCCTCGCCCAAGGGCGCGATGACCTCATCGAGAAGCAGCCGGCCGCCATCCACATCGCCCACCTCGAAGGCGACCCAGCCGCCGGGCCGGACGACGCGGCGAAGCTCCCGGAGCGCTCCGAGCATCGCGCCCGACCACTCCTCGAGGGAGCGCGGCGAGGTGATGCCCGCCGCCACCGCCTGGGCGTCGATCCCGTTGAACCAGCAGCGCAGCCAGTTGTCCTTCGCGTACTGCACCACGTTCAGGAAGGGCGGCGAGGTGACGACGAGGGCGACGGAGCCGTCGGCGATCTCCCGCGTCTCGCGCGCGTCGCCGCAGAGGACCCGGGCCCTCGGGGCGACCTCGGCGAGCCAGGCCCGATCCGCGGGCGTGAGGTCACGGAGCAGCGCCCTGGACTTGCGGAGGATCAGGGCGCGCACGTCCTTGTAGGCGTCGGCGGGCCGCTGGCCCCGGCGCTCGTTGATCTTCGCCTGGGCCTCGGCGGTGACGGCCTGATTCGGCGGCATGGTGTAGACCGAGAAGAACCCCGGGGAGTGGCCCGTCAGGCGGTTCGTGGCGACCATGCGGATCCACCGGTCTGCCGCGTCGAGCCGCCCCTCCCGCTCCCGCCCGAGGAGATGGGCCCGGAGGGCGGCGATCTCCGCCAGGGTCTCGGGGTGGTAGAACATGGAGAGGTCGAGTTCGACCTCCACGGCCCGGTCCCACTCGATCTCGGCGAGCCGCGCCTGAACCTCCCGGAGCCCGGGTGGGTCGAGGCGGGGCCGCAGGAGGATGCCGGCCAGGGGGTTCACGTCGTTGCCGAGGGGCACGCGGCCATGGAGGGCCGCCTCCAGGAGGGTGGTGCCTCGGCCCATGAAGGGGTCGTAGACGACGTCGCCCGGCTGGGACCAGCGCTCGATGAAGAACCGGGGCAGCTCCGCCTTGAAGCACGCCCGGTAGGAGACCTCGTGGAGCGAGTGCGACTGCCGCTGGGTCGCCGCCCAGTACTCGCCGACGAGCCGCGGAACCTCGCGCCCGTCGATGGCGACGGTCTCGACGCGCTCGACCCGGCCGCGGTCGGACTCGGGCAGGGCGGTGAGGCTCTCGGGGATGGGGTCGGCGCTCATGTGTCCTCCGTCTATCCGCATGTACACGCCATAGCCGCCAAGACCTCCCGCAACGGCGCCCGCACCTCCCGAGGCAGTCTCCCCAGGTGGCGGACGGCGAAGGCGGTGGCTCGCTGGCCGAGGGCTACGGGCTGGCCGTGGTAGGGTCCGGGCCCGACGGCTCCTCCGTCTCGCCCGACAGCCGCATGGAGCGCCGCACGATGGCGTCGATGGTGCCGGCGTCCTGGTTGGCGAGCCACTCGTAGTGGGCGTCGCGCCGGAAGAGGGGGCGGGCATCGCTCCCCCCGCCGTCGCGGACACATTCTATCACGCGGCAGAGGGCGTACCGCTCGGGGTCGAAGCGGAGGCGGCCGTCGGCGTCGGGCCGCTGGGCCTCGCTGAGGAGCCGGGTGAACTGGCGGAAGGAGAGGCCCCAGACCCAGAGGGTCCGGCCGCCCCACACCTCCATGGGCTCGCGCTGGATGGCGTCGATGGTCTCGAGGTCGTCGGTGGAGAGGAGTGCCATGGTGTTTCCTTTCGGAGTGGTGATGCGGAAGGGGTCGGCTCCCCCGCGGCGGTCGGCGCGCGGGGGAGCGGTGAAAACGCCGCCCTTACGGCGTCGTCGGCGGGCCGGTGCCCTGGAGCACGATCGTCTCCGTCACCGCCTCGTTCGGGATCGAGAAGCTGCCCTCGCTCACCCAGCCCGTGCCCGCGAAGACCGTGTTGCCGTCGCCGTCCTTCACCTGGACCGCGACGGCCGCGCCGCCGGGGGTGTCCGCGAGGAGCGAGAGGAAAGCCTCGGACGCGTAGTACTTCTCCGCCCGCACCTCCCACCGCCCCACGCCCGGGATCTGGACGGCCCAGTCATCGCCCAGGGCCGTCACGTCGATGATGTCCGCGGTCATGCGGACCTCCACGCTGTAGAGGTCCGCGCCGGTGTAACTGCCGATGCTCACGGTGGCGTGCTTGCCCGACTTGCGCGGCAAGGCGCCTCACCTCCTCAGGGGTGCGCGTCCCTAGACGCGGATGGACCGTCCGGCCAGATAGGGCCGGGGGCCGGGCTGTGCGCCGGCGAGGTGGGGCTCGAGGAGCCCCAGGGCCATGCGCCGGTACCGGAGGATGATCTCGGGCAGCTCCTCGCGGTCGATGAACTCCGTGGGCAGGGCCTCGGCGTCCCAGGTGGCCATCAGGTTCAGGATGGTCTGGAAGGCCTTGGCCGTAGCCAGGTAGGTCTCGGCGGTGGTGAGCACCCGCCGGAGGGTGGCGTCGCCCGAGGCGTAGGTCTCGGCCCCGATGAGGGTCAGGACCTCCGCCGACGCCTCGGCGATCCGCTCGGCCAGGAGGGCGTCGAGCTCCGCGTCGGTGGCGAGGTTGAACTGCTCCTTATAGAGGGAGCCCTCGGCCCGCACGGCGGCGGGAGTGGTGAGCGCCACGGACGCCTCCTACTCGTGGGTCACGTCGAGGGCCTGGCTCGCGCTCGTGTCGAGCTTCACGAAGCCGGACCACTTGGTGACGGAGGTGGACTCGATCTGCCGGTCGATGAGCCGGTCCACCTCGGTGATGACTCCATGCTCGGTGACCTGCTCGAGGGCGAAGCGCTCATCGACGCCGAGGACGTAGTCCGCGGGAAGCACGGCGGTGGAGCCCCAGCGGAGGAGCTTGGCGCCGACGGGGCTCACCAGGTCGCCCGAGGCCTGGAAGCTGAAGCCCGCGGCGGGGTTCTGGAACTCATCCATGTTGAGGACGGTCCGCAGCAGGGTGTCGCCCACGATGATCCTCCGGCAGCGGTAGCCGCCCGGGAAGGCGAGCCAGAGGCGCACCATCTCGTCATAGTCCAGGGTCCCGCTCACCTCGCTCTCGGTGGCGACGAGGGCGTTGCTGTTCCCGTCGCCGGAGATGAGGGTGGAGAGGGCCTCGTTGCTCTCGTCGATGGCGATCTGAGCGCCGATGCGCTGCAGCCAGACGGAGACGACGTTGGAGCGCTGGAGCCGGAGCGCCTCGTAGCTGGCGTGGAGCAGCCGCCCGAACTTCCGCAGCCTGACCGTGTGGTCGGAGACGGTGAGCCGCACGGTCGGGATCCGGGCGCCCTCGGCGATGCGGTGGAGCTGCCGGTCGGGCTCGGTGTCGCTGAGCCACGCGCCGTCGTAGGTGTGGGAGTCGATGTAGGTCTCGGTGGCGGTGATCTCGGGGAGGAGGGACTCCGCGAGCATCCCCGCCCGGACCTGGGTCTCGACATAGTGGGGGAAGAGCACCGAGGACGAGGTGGAGGCGAAGAACTTGCCGATGGGGTCGGCGGTGGGGCCGTGGATCTTGATGCCGTGGGCCATGAGCTGGCGGGCGAAGGCCCCCGCCTTCTGAAGCGTGCCCTCGTAGTCGAGGGAGGGGTCGAGCTCCTCGAGGAGATCCTCGAAGCCGGCGCCCTTCAGCCGGGCCTCCTGGTACATCTCCTTCTCGAGGTCGAGCTTCTTCACCACATTCATGGGGCAGATCCCTTCGGATGGCGCGCTAGAGGAACAGGACATCGACGGAGCCGGTCACCAGGTCGCGGCCGACGATAAGGCCCACGCCGCCCGAGGCGACGCCCTTGACCTTGGTGGCGGCGGAGGCCTGGATCTGTTGGCCCAGGCTGGGGTTGCCCGTGTAGGGCAGGCGGGCGATGGCGCCCGAGGTGAAGAGCTCGACGGCGAGCACGGCGCCGTCGTCGGAGACCTCGGTGACGACGCCGATGGGAACGTTGGTGTCGGCGCACTCGGCGAGCTGGTATGCGCCGCCCGTCGATTGCTTCACCAGGTCGCCGGGCGCGGGGTCGGTCCAGGCGGAGGCTGGCGCGAAGGTGGTGACGGCGCCCGTGAGGGGGCCGCCGCTCAGTACGCGGGTGGCCATGCGAGCATCGCTCCTTTGGGGTGATGGTTCGGGTTACGAGCGGGTGACGTAGGGCGAGAGGTCGGGCGTCTGGGCCGCCGGCCGCGGCGCGTTCGTGGCGGTCCGCAGCCGCAGCCGGTCGCGGATCTCCATGAGCTTGGCCGCGTCCATGGCGCCCACGAGGGGCCGGTGGAACTCCCATGCGGCACGGTCGCCGCTCAGGGCGCAGAGGGCTCGGACCTCGCCCCGCAGCTCCTCGCGAAAGCGCTCGCCATCGCTGGCGAGGGACCGGAGGCGGGCGATCTCGGCGTCCCGGGCGGCGACCTCGGCCCGCAGCTCCTCGGCCACATCGAGGAGCTTCTCGCGGGCGGTTTCGTCATCCAGGGCGTCGGGGTGGCCGTCGCTCCAGCACTTGGTGAGCATCGCCTCGCGCTGGCTTCCGAGGTAGACGAGGGAGCCCTCGACGGCCTCGGCGCAGCCCTCCCACGTGGCGGTGGCGGTGCGGCCGTCGTACTCCCGCCCGGGGATGTGGGGGCACTCCCGGGAGTGGACGTTCCGGCCGCAGAGGTCGCAGGTGAGGCGCTCGCAGCGGAAGCCGATGGAGGTGTAGCGCACCACGCCGGCGTCCATGAGCTTGCGGAGGTGCTCGTTCTCGGTCGTGATGAGCATGTAGAACCATGCCTTCACGGCGGGCGCGCGGCCGGGCCGCTGCACGACCTCGGCTCGGTAGAACAGCCCCTCGGGGGCGGCGTCGCGGCGGTGGCCGATGAGGAGTGACTTGCCGGGGATGGACTCGGCGAACTGGTCGAGAACACCATCGGAGAAGCGCTCGTAGTCCCGGTCCAGCTCCCCCGAGCAGAGCACCATCGCTCGGACGAGCACCTCGGAGGGTTCGAGGGGCCGCCCCGCGTAGGCGGCGATCAGCGCCATGTCGCGCTGACTCGGCTCGTGGCTCTCACCTCCCGCGCGGATGGTCTTGCATCCCGAATGGATCATCCATGCCTCCTTCCTGGAGTCTCGGTAGGGCAGGTACGGCGAGAGGGCTCTCCCACATGGTGGAGAGCCCTCTCTGGGCGGGGCCGTAGGGGGACAGAGGGTCGGTCGTCTAGTCTTCGGCCGCATGCTCCTCGAGGGCCTTGAGGACCCGCTCGGTGACCATGTCGGCGATGCGGTCGGCGAGGGAGTCGAGCCAGCCTAGCGAGGGCCCGCCGTCATCGGAGCGCGCGGCGAGGGCGGGCCGTATCGCGCGGATCGTGCGCTCGATGTTGATCCCCTCGGCGGCGTCCTCCTCGGTGAGCCGGACGATCTCGGCGTCAAGCTCCCGGATCAACTCGGCGTTCTCGGGCACGACGGCGATGTCGCGGTCGAGCTCCATGGCGAGCCAGGCTCTCCGCTGGGGGCCGCCCTCCACGCGCAGGTCGCGGGGGAGCATGAGGCGCGGCGCGGCGCTCAGCCGCGGGGGCCGGACGACGCCGTCGACGTCGCTGTCGGTGGGGTTCAGCAGCACGGTCGCCGCGCCATCGACGGAGAGGGAGCGGAGGGCCGCGTAGGCGGTCTCCGCCGGGACGGACTTGAGCGCCTCGCGCAACCGGAGGAGGGCCGCCTCGAGGGCCGCGACGGCCTCTCGCAACTGGGCATCGGGCGAATCCGCCGAGGCCGCGCCGCCTTCGGGCGACGCCTCCTCGATGGGCGGGGTGACCTCAACCTGCTCGGCCTCGCCATCGGCGACGGCTACCGTGGACAGGGCCGCCAGCGCGACGGCGGCCAACAGGAACCGAAGGCGCCACATCGTCAATCAACCTCCCGGGGCTCGTCTTGTAGGTGTCTACGTTCCGGCCGGCCAGTGGATTACACCGGAAGCGCCGGCTCCGTGTCGGGGAAGAGCCGGGCGCGGGCATAGGCGTCATCGATCCAGCCTCGGTCGACGGCGGTGAGCAGCGCCTCGGTCTCGATGCGCAGGGCCATGGCCTGGCGGTACTGAGCCTCGGCCACCAGGGAGAGGTCCTGCAGGGTGACCTCAGACCAGCGGACCCGGTAGTTCCCCGAGCGCCGGGTGAGGGCGAGCCAGAGGTCGACGAGCTGCTCGACCATGGGCTCGAGTTCCCGGCGGAGGTCATGGATCTCCGCGATGATCACCTCGCTTTGCTGGCTCGACATCCGCTCGGTCGAGGCCCAGCTCAGGCCGAGCATGAAGGGCGGCAGGCCGGTGACGGAGACGATCTGCTCGGTGAGGGCGCGGTAGGTCTCCCGGAACTCGAGCTGCTCGCTCGCGGCGCCGATGACCTCGACCCGCACGTCGCCGGCGGCGAAGAAGTCGCTCGCGAGGCCCGTGTCGTGCCGGGTCTGCATCGCCTCGGTGAAGCCGGCCTCGATCTCGCCCATGATGGCCCTCGACCGCGTGCCATCGGGATCGACGAAGCCCTCGGGCGGCGTCCAGGTGACGGTGTAGGAGGGGGCGCCCATGCGCTCCCAGGTCTGCTGGGTGGCGCGCTCCATGGTGAGGACGATGTGGCTCACGAAGGGCAGGCTCCTCAGGATGCCGCAGCCGTAGGGGGAGTCCCCCTCGGCGGCGTTGGCGCTGAAGAGGGCGAGGGCGTCGGGGATCCGGGCGACCTCGAAGGCGCCCGGCGGCCGGTGTCCGACGCCGCGCTTCAGGGGCGGGTCGTCGTCGATGACGTGGACCTCCCGGCTGTCGAGGTTCACGAGGCCGGCGATGTCCCGCTGGGCCTTGTCGGGCACGATGCGCCCCGCGGCGAAGCCATACTGGAGCATCTGGCCCACATGATTCACGAGGAAGGAGTCGAACCCGCGCTGCAGCCCGTTGACGGGCACGTGGCGCAGGAACCGGTCCAGGTCCGCCTGGAGTGGCGCCGGGGCCTCGATCCGGACGTAGCCCACCAGCCGCGTGAGGCGACGGATGGCGGCGTCGACGAGGGGCAGGAGTCGCCGGAGTTGCCGGTAGAGCTCGAGCTCGGCGGGGCGGCCGGCGTCGGCGAGGACGGATCCGGCGAGCCGACCGAGGGGCGGCGGCGCGATGGGCCGGGTACTCTTGCGCGCTGCGGCCAGGGGCGTGGGTACACGCCCTCGGCTCAGCTCGTAGCCGAAGATGCGCATGGATTGAGATCCTCTCGGGGTGGCGCGGTGGGTGGCTCTATCCGCCCGGCGATGCCAGGGAGGTAGTGCCGATCAGAGCGTAGTCGTTGACTTCCTCGTCCCACTCGTAGTGGAAGGCGTCGGTGAACTCGCTCTCGGGCGGGCCGACGAGCACGACAACGGAGCGGTCGTCGTCGTAGACGCTCTCGATCCGGGTGACCCAGCCCGGGGCCGCGGCCTGGGCGATCTCCTCGGCCCGGGCGGGGTCGGGGACGACCTCGCGGGCGATCTCAGGGGCGACCTCGGGCTCTGGCTCGTCGGCCAGGAAGTCCGAGGGGATCGCGGGCGCCGGCGGCTGCGCGAACGCGGCCGACTGCTTGTAGCGGACGAAGCCGAGGCCCACGATGCCCGCCAGGATGATCGCCAAGAGCGAGAAGAGGATGGCGATGATGATGCCCACGGCGACGGCCACGGAACTGGCGCCCTGCCGGCCCTGAGGGCGTCCTTGGGGGCCTCCGCCTTGGGCTTGAGCGTGCAGCGGGTTGCCACAGGCGTAGCAGAACCGGTAGCCGCTATCGACCGGCGTACCGCAGTGGGGGCATTGCACCGTCACGGCATCCACCTCGCAAGAGTCATCGTCACGGCGGAGATTCCGCGGTGGCCGCGGGATTCCTGGCGCGGACTAAAGGGGCGCGAAGGCCCGGCTGAGACAGGCGGCGAGCTCCTGGGTGTGATCCACGTAGGAGACCCAGCGGCGCAAGGGGTCGCAGGGATCTCCCGAGTGGTCGATGTGCCAGTTGCAGTCCAGCACGGCGCACAGGGGATCCCCCCGAAGGCGCATGCGGAACCGGGACTCGCCACCGCCCTCCATGGGCGCGTTCCAGACGAGCTCGTGGAGTTCGAGCTCATCGCCGAAGGCCGCGGTGAGCCGCGGCCCCACGTGGACGATCTCCTCGAGATCCTCGAGGGACCGGAGCCTGGCCTCGAACACGGGATTGACGCCGGTGGCGGTGATGTTCAGCGGCAGCATCTGGGCCATGGTGCGGAAGTTGGCGCAGAAGCTCGGGGCCTCGCATCCGAACCACGTGGGTCCGGTGAGCTGGAGTCGGGAGCCATCGAGCACGGCCTCCCGGTCGTCGTCGAGGGCCCGCCAGATGCAGAGATCGACCATGTGCTCGGTGCGCTGGCGTTGCCCCTGGCGCAAGCCGAGGTGGTCCTCGATGCTCTCGAGCACCGTGGCGAAGTCCAGGCCTTCGTAGTCGAGCACGAGGACGAAGGCGGGACGCTTTAGAGTGACGACGGGATTCATCCTCTGCCCCTCCGTTGGCCCATGGGTTCTCCCACCGGGCGAGCCATCCTCCGGTTACCTCGCCCTGCCCGCGCGAGCCGTGACCACCGGCACACGCCGCGCCCGATCCGCCGCGATGAGGGCGTACCCCAGGGCGTGGGCGTAGTGGTCCGGGCCCGTTCGCAGGTACCTGGCAGTACGCTCTCCCGTCCTCTCGTCCTCCTTCTCGACCTTGGCGATGGCGGTGAGATGCCGGATCAGCTCCTCGACATCGGCGTCGAGCCGGTCCGGCAGGGCGACCAGGCCCCGGAGCAGGTCGGTGACGACCCGGTCCAGCGCCTCGGTGCGGTCCACGACGACGGTATCCCGGCCGGGGCGGAGGTCGGGCTCGCCGCGGTGCGCCTCGGCGTAGTAGCAGAGGGCGACCCGCCCCGGGAGGGAGCGGGCCAGGTCCCTTGCGGAGTGCTGGTTCGGCAGGCCGTCGATGACGCAGAGGGCCACTCCCTCGCGCTCGATGCGCCGGGCGATCTCGGGGAAGCCGTCCACGACCCCGAGGTCGACGATGCGGGTCTCCCGCTCGGCGATCTCGAGGAGCAGCCAGTGCAGGATCTTCCCTTGGTCCACGCCCATGACGCGAAGGCCGCCGCCCGCCGCCCCGCGCTCGTGCTCGCCCATGGCCCGGAGCAGCTCGGCCCGGGTCAGGGGCATACGGTCGCCCGCATAGGGGATGCCGAGCTTGCTGTTGTGGAACTCGGCCACATTGCGGGTGGTCTCGTACTCCTCGAGGATCTCGCGCGGCGAGATGGCGGTCGAGAAGAGCTGGGAGAGGTGGTAGCCCCGGCGCTCGGCGCGCTCGGGCGCGTGGGCGATCCACCGTCCGGCGCTGGGGTCGAGGGGTCCTCGCCCGCACCGGGGGCACCGCAGCTCCACGGCGCCGCCCCGCCGCCGCGCGAGGCACTCGGGGAAGGTGAGCTCGAGGACCACGCCGTCGGGGCAGCCGCACTCCACGTGCCAGTAGCGCTGGTCGGACCGCCGGAACTCCACGTCGATCCCGTAGTCGGGGAGGGTGGGCGTGGAGAGCTCCAGGATCCACTTCATGTCGCTGTGGGAGAGCCGCTCCCTGGCGAGTGGCTTGAACTCGGGCGGGCTCTCGTCCAGCTCGTCGAAGATGAGGAAGTCGGCGGGCACGCTCTTCATGCGGATGCCGCTCTGCATACCTCGGAAGTAGAGGACGGACCGTCCCACCTCGCGCAGGCCCACGTTGTCCGTCTTGCGCGCGCCCGTGTCGTCGAGCAGGCCGGCCTGCCGGAGGTCCTCCAGGGCCGGCGCGACCCGATGGCGGGAGAAGTCGCGCACATCCTGGTCGGTGGGGAAGAACAGGATGACGCAGACGCCGTCGCGGGTGACGCACGTGTACAGGGCTCGGGAGATGGCGAGCTCGGAGGCGCCCATCTGGGCGGCCTTCTCGATCACCACGTGGGGGTGCTGGTCGGCGTACAGGTCGCGGAGGTACTCGTGGCCCCCGAAGCTGAAGGGCTGGCCCCGGACGCGCCGGACCTTCAGGGCGAAGAGCTCGGGGCTGAGACGGCTGATGAGGGCGCGGGCCCGCTCGTGGCGCCGCGCCTCTGTCGCGAGGTCGAGGGCGTGCCACGGGAGTTCAGGCGTCTCGGTCATGGGCGGCGGCGGCGAGGGCGTCTCGGATGATGGCGTCCTCTCGCTCGACGGTCCGGACGTAGGCGCTCCGGAGCCGCTCGCGGAGGGCGGGGTCGGGCACCTCGGAGAAGAGGCTCCCTTCGCTGGCGGCGAGGACGGCGGCGAGGGAGGGGTAGAGCTCGACGGGCGCGATGGCTTCGGCGGACGGGGCAGCCTCGACGCGGGCGAGGAGGTCGAGGTAGGTCTCGACGGCTTTGAGGAGCCCTTGGAGCATCTTGGACGCTTCTCCATCAATCTTGTCACCTCTCTCCGCCTCGGCGCGCTTGGCGCGGAAGTAGGTTCGGAACTCCGCGGCGATGGCGTCGCGGAGGAGCTTGGGCAGCCGCTCGGGGGAGCGGAGTTCGGCGAAGGCGTCGCGCTCCAGGGGGCAGGGCTCGTTCGGCGCGGCGAGGTCGCATTCACCCTCGCGAGGGCAGCCGGCACAGCCCCAGCGCCGGGTGTCCCGGGGAGCGCGGCGGGTCGGGGCCGGGGTTGGCGCGACCTCCACGATGGCGGGCAACTCGCGCCTCTGGCGGCGGATGGGCGTGGGCTCGCGGACGGCGGCGGCCTTGGCGTCCCCCCCGGCCATCTTGTCGATGGGGTCCTTCCTCACGGGCGATCATCCTTTCTGCGTGTCAACGCTGGGCGCGGAGGGCGTCGCCGAGGCGGCGCATCACTTCGTCGATGAGGGCATCGACAATGGCGGCTCCGCGGTCGCTCGGGGCCTGGAACTCGACGATATAGCGCCTGGAACCGGCTCCGCCCATCGCCTCGGTGACGGCGAGGGGGGCGATGCGCTCGGCATCCCGCACCTCCCCGGCGATGGCCTGGCGGACGCGATCCCGCACACCCGAGGGGGTTCCCCTCGGTGGCGGCTCGTAGCGCAGCCGGGCGGCCTGGGCGAGGGCCCGCTCAGCGTCGGGCTGCCGGCCCATCTGGGCGAGGATGCGGGCCTCGTCCTCGAGGGCCCGCACCCGGGCATGGTGGAGGCGCTCCAGGTCCGACGACGGCGCGCGGAGGGCCCGGAGCAGGTCGGCGCGGGCGTCGAGGGCGTCCCGCCACCGGCGCACCTGGGTGAGGGCGTCGTCGTACGGCGCGGCGCGTATCTCCTCGGCAAGGAGGCCGATGCCGCTCCGCAGGGACTCGATGGCGCGGAGGGCCCGGAGGGCGGTGTCCTCGAGGCCCATGGCGGCGGCCCAGCGGGCGATCTCCCACTGGAGCCCCATCTCGCGCTCCATGTGCCCGATGCTCTCGCTCCGGGCTCGCGCCTGGGCGGAGGCGCTGTCGCCCGCTCGGCGCTGGGCGTCGGCCCGCCGTTGGGCGAGAATCCGGAGGCTCCGCTCGACGCGGGCCTGGTGTTGGAGGGTGTCCATGTAGAGCCTGGCCTGCTGGCCGGCCCAGCGCCTCCAGTCGGCTTGTTGAGAGACGCACGCGAATCCGCGCGCGCTGTATGACGGCTTAGGTGGCATGACGGGCTCCTTGGGGGGGTGGTGAGAATCGCGCGTGTTACATATATATAGAGGCACCTTTGGCGAAAACTCGGGGCCAAAAAGGGGGTTTTGGGGCGTGTCTAGGCCATGGGCCGCAACGATTTTCGGGCTATTTTTGGCAAACGCGAGATTCCGTGTCAAGTCAGTTCATCGACCGAAAATGGCCATTTTCCGGATTCAAACTGTCAACAAATCCACTTTGAGGAAATGAATCGGCTCTGATCCCAACGATTTCGCGAAAACGCTTGACATGCAAACAGATGTTCCATATGCTTCCCGCGGGAGGTGGAAACATGCGCATCGCCAGTCTCGAAGCCTTCGGACTCTCAAGCCTGGTCATCCAAGCCCTCGAGGGGCGTTACGGTCCCGAACTGCTGCCCGTTCAGGAGCGGGCCGTGCGGGAGTTGGGCCTGCTCGAGGGGAAGGACGGGCTCATCGTCGCCCCCACGTCGGCGGGGAAGACCCTCATCGCCGAACTCGCCCTGCTCCGGGCCGTCCTCCAGGGCGGCCGGGCGCTCCTGGCGCTCCCGACCCGGGCCCTCGTCGAGGACAAGGTGGCGGACCTGGAGGACGCCTACGCGCACCTGGGACTGCGGATCATCGCGGGCACCCGCGACCGCCGGGAGCACGACTGGGCGCTGGGCCGGCGGGACTACGACGTGGCCGTGGTCGTCTACGAGAAGCTCGCCAGCCTGCTCGTCTCCCACCCGGACTATCTCGACGGCGTGGCTCTCGTGGTGCTCGACGAGATGCAGACCCTCGCGGACCCCGTGCGCGGCTGGCACGGCCATTGGATCACGCACTGCCTGGGCGAGGCGAAGGAGGCTCGGGGGGCGCCCCAGGCCCTGGGTCTGACGGCGGACCGCCGCAGCGCGGCCTCCCTGGCGAAGAGCCTGGGCTGCCCGCTCCTGGTGGAGGAGGAGCGTCCCGTGCCGCTCCTGGCGGGGGTGTTGCAGGGCGGCGTCTTCCACTATCAGGAGTGGCGGAACGGGCCGTGGTCGCGGGAGACGTGGCTCCACGACGGGGCGCCCGGCGGCGAGTGGGATGAGCCGGATGAGCGGCGGCGGAACGAGCTTCGGGCCTCGGCCCTGACGCTCCTGGAGCGGGGCTCCCGGGTCATGTGCTTCGTGCCCTCGAAGCGGGAGTGCCAGCGCCTGGCCCGGGAGATCGCCGAGGAGCTGGAGGCGGACGCGCCGCCGGTCTTGGAGCGGCTTCGGGCCTTGCCGCCGACGGTGTCCGCGGCGCACTTGGCGCCGGTGTTGGAGCGGCGAGTGGCGTTCCATCACGGGGACCTCCCGACGGAGCTTCGGGCGGTGGTGGAGGAGGCGGCGCGGGAGGGCGAGCTGCGCTGCCTCGTGGCGACGACGACCCTGGCGGCGGGGGTAAATCTGCCCGTGGACGTGGCGCTCATCGACCCGCGGCGGTGGGCGCCCGGGGCGCGGGGCTGGGTGGCGGGGCGGGTGAGCGGCGCGGAGATGGAGGCGATGGCGGGGCGGGCGGGGCGGCTCCTGCGGGGGGAGAGGCCGGAGGTGGGCCGGGCGGCCCTCGTGGCCGCGGCGCCGATGGAGAGCCACACCCTCATCGAGATCTACTTCGGGGACGCCCCCGAGCGCGACCGCCTGGAGCTCGGCCCCGAGGGGCTGCCCCTGTGGCTGCTGCGGATGGCTGGCCGGGGCGAGTCGGGCCCCGTCCCCCCGGCGGCGGTGGAGCTTTGCTCCGCGGGCACGGAGTGGGCGGAGGAGGAGCTTCGGGAGGCGGCGCTCATCGACGAGGCCGGGCAGGCGACGCCGCGCGGCCGGATCGCGGCGGCCTACGGGCTCTCGCCCCAGACGATGGTGGGGCTGGAGGCGTGGGCGGACGCGGCGCCGGAAGAGGGTGGCGATGAGGAGCTGCTAGCGGGGCTGTGCGAGCTGCCGCCCGCGAGGGAGGCCGCCCTTCCGCCGCCGAGGCGCGGGGGCGAGGGTTCGCCCTACGCTCGGGAGCTTTGGCGGCGGCTTCACGATGAGGAGCCACCGGAGGACGCTGCCCTGGCCGAGGAGCGCTCGGCGCAGCGCGCGGTGATCCTCCTGGACTGGCTCTCCGACCTGCCGACACAGGAGGTGGAGCGGCGGCACTGGGTGCTCGCGGGCGCGATGGGCAGGCTCGCCCAGGAGGTGGGCCGGCTCGCGGCGGCGGGGGCGCGGCTGCTGCGGGCGGGCGCCCATCCCCGGGCGAATCGGGTCGAGCGCTTGGCGGACGCCCTCTCGCTGGATGTGCCCCTGTCGGCGGTGGGGCTGGGGACGCTCGCGCCTCGGGGGATGCCCCGGGACTCGCTGCTGGCCCTGGCGCGGGAGGGGGCGCCGGATCCGGCGTCAGTGCTCGAGCTCCCCCGAGAGCGGCTGGAGGCGTGCGTGCCGCCGTGGCTCATCGACCGGATGCTGGCTCGGGCGGCGCGGATGTCGACGGAGAGGGATCGGGAGGCGCAGTGGCGCCCCGCGGAGGAGTCGGAGTCGGAGGCGGCCGCGCCCGAGGCGGCGGAGGGCCCACGGATAAGGGTTCGCCGCCGCCGGCCGAACGAGGTCGCCATCGGGGGGCGCACCGTGCGGCTCACGAAGCTCCAGTACGAGCTTCTCCTGGCCCTGGCGCAGCGGCCCCAGGAGTGCGTCTCGTGGGATGAGCTGTATCAGGCGATGTGGAACGAGGGACTGGAACCGCAGCCGGAGCAGATCAGTTGGCACAAGCGCGGCCTGCTGAAGCGGATCGCGAAGGCGGCGGGCCGCGAGGCGACCGAGGGGCTGATCCAGTCGGTGCGGGGTCGGGGGCTGATGCTCGACGTCGAGCCCGAGGAGGTACATGTGGCGTGAGGGAATAGGGCCGTCGCCGAGCGGCCCCGGTCCGCTCGCCAGGCTGATGGGATGAGGGTCTGCCAATGACGGCCGGCAAGATGGTCGCGTTTGAGGGGATCGACGCCTCGGGTAAGGGGACGCAAGCGGAGTTCCTGGCGCGCGCCGCGGAGGCGCGGGGCCTCAGGGTGGCGCGGTTCGCTTTCCCGCGGTACTCGGGGAGCTTCTACGGGGAGCTGTGCGTGCGGTATCTGGCGGGTGAGTTCGGCTCGGTGAGCGACCAGAGCCCCTACCTGAGCGCGCTGCCCTATGCGGGCGATCGGCTGGAGGCGGCGCCGCAGCTGCGGGAGGCCCTCGGCCGCCACGACCTGGTGGTCGTGGACCGGTACGTGGGCTCGAACGCGGCGCACCAGGGGGCGAAGCTGCCGCTGGAGGGGTTCGGCGAGTTCGCGGCGTGGATCCGGCGGCTGGAGTACGAGGTCCACGGCCTGCCGGCGGAGGATGCGGTGGTGTGGCTGGATGTGCCCTTGGAGACGGTGGCGGGGCTCATGGCGAGCCGGCGGGAGGCGACGGGCCGGGCGGACGACATTCACGAGCGGGACCTGGCGTACCTGGGCGAGGTTCGGGACCGCTACGCCTGGCTCGCGGACCGCTGGCCCGGATGGTACGAAGCGCGGTGCTCCGAGGGAGGCGCGCTGCGGCCTGTGGAGAACATCGGCGAGGAGATCGCGCGTCATCTCACGTCGGAGCTGGGGCTTCCTCTCGACCCCTAGAAGACGCATCCCGCAGAGGCATGGGCGGCATCGCGCCGCGCGCGTTCAACGGCGCCGCCGGCTTCCGGCCGGGTTGCGCGAAGTAGGAGGAACGGTGTGAGCTTTCTGAAGCGCCAGAAGGCGCGCAAGGCCCTGGAGAGCCTGGAGGCCCGCATAGGCGAGGGCCTGCCTCCGGAGTTCCACGCCATCGTGCCGGCGGCCGAGGGGCTGGAGGTCGGGGTATGCCGGTTCTCGGAGGCGGACACGATCGCGAGCCTGGTGGGCCGGACGCCCTGCTGGCCGGCGGAGCTGATCCCCTTCGGGATCGCGTCGGCGAACTCGTTCTGTCTCATGAAGCAGCCCGGCAAGCCGTCGGACCAGTGGCCGGTGGTGCTGGCGATCAGCGACCCGCCGGCGGTGCTGCCCCTGTCGAGCGGCTTTCGGAACTTCCTGTTCTTCCTGGCGCTTCGGTTCCAGGATAGCGCGAGCTTGGGGAAGGACGGGGATCGGGCGAAGAAGCTCCTGGCCGACCAGGGCATCCCGACGGCGCTCATGGAGACCAGGGTGCCGCCCCCGATGCTCCCCGAGGAGACCCACCGCTACGACCATGACGCGCTGCTCGCGCGGTGCGTGCTGGCCCTGCGGTCGGGCGAGGTGCAGAGCATGGCCCGGGGGCTGATGGCGCTGACCAAGGAGGCGCTGTGGTGGGGGGCGCCCCACTACCTGCTCGCGAAGCTCTACCAGCGGCAGGGCCATGTGCCCAACACCTGCGGCTGCTACTGGAACGCCCTGGAGCGGCCCGTATGCTTCTCGGGAGCGACGATGCGGCCCGACCTGGGGGACCTGGGGATCGGGCGAGGCATCGCGGGCGACGCGATCGGGTTCCTCAAGGAGCACGAGTCCCAGGTCCCGGCGCAGCTCAAGCGGCTCCCCCGGTGGGAGTGGATGATGGCGGCCGAGGACCCGCTGTCGGTGGAGGCGCGCCGGGAGCTCGCGCGGCACGCCTCGCAGAACGGGGACCCCGAGCGGGCGATCTGGCGGCATCTGGACGTCCTCGCGGCCGGCTGGCGGGACCCCCAGGTGCTCCAGGAGACGCTGCCGGAGATGGCCGCGCTCTACCGCGGCATGGGCCGGATGTACGAGGCGACGGTCTGCCAGACGGGCTGAGCCCGCGCGCGCGGTTACCCCTTCATCACGGCGACGGGCCTGCAGCGGGCGACGGGGCGTGACAGCCCCGCGCCCTCGACGGCCCTGATGACCTCGTCCACGTCCTTGTAGGCGTCGGGCTGCTCCTCGGCGATGCCCGCGGCGCTGCCTCCGCGCACGAGGATCCCCCGCCCGCGCAGCTCGTCGATGACCTCCCGGCCGTGGCGGAGCTTCTTGGCGGCGGTGCGGGAGAGTGCCCGCCCCGCGCCGTGGCATGTGGAGCCGAAGGTGGTCTCGAAGCCGTGGCGGGCGCCGGCGAGGAGGTAGGAGCCGGAGCCCATCGAGCCGGGCACGATGACGGGCTGCCCCACGGGGCGGTAGGCCTCGGGCAGCTCGGGGTGGCCCGGTGGGAAGGCGCGGGTGGCGCCCTTGCGGTGGACGCAGAGCTCGGTCTCCCTGCCGTCGATGACGTGGCGCTCGATCTTGGCGATGTTGTGGGCGACATCGTAGACGAGGGCCATGCCGAGCCGCTCGGCGGGGGCGCCCAGGATCCGGGCGAAGGCGTCGCGTACGAGGTGCATGATGACCTGGCGGTTCGCCCAGGCGTAGTTGGCGGCGCAGGCCATGGCGCGGAGGTACTTCCGGCCCTCGTCGGAGCGGACGGGGGCGCAGCCGAGCTGCCGGTCGGGGAGGTCGAAGCCGTACTTCCGCACGGCCTGCTGCATGAGGGCGATGAAGTCATCGCAGACCTGGTGGCCGAAGCCGCGCGAGCCGCAGTGGATCATCACGGCGACCTGGCCGCGCTCCTCGATTCCCATGACGGAGGCGGCCTGGGCGTCGAAGATCTCGTCCACGGCCTGGATCTCGAGGAAGTGGTTGCCCGCGCCCAGGGTGCCGACCTGATCCATGGCGCGCTTGCGGGCGCGGTCGGAGACGGCGTCGGGGTCGGCATCGGGCAGGCGGCCGCGGGCCTCGGTGTGGGAGGGGTCCTCGGACCAGCCGAAGCCCTGGCTCACGGCCCACTCGGCGCCCCGGACGCAGACGGCCTCGAAGCGGGCGTCGTTGAGGCGCACGGCGCCGCCCTCGCCGACGCCCGAGGGCACGGAGGTGTAGCACTCGTTCAGCAAGGCATCGAGCTTCGGCTGGATCTCGGCGAGCCGCAGGTCGGTTCGGACGAGGCGCACGCCGCAGTTGATGTCATAGCCGACTCCGCCGGGCGAGACGACCCCCTCGTCAGCTCGGAGGCCGGCGACGCCCCCGATGGGGAAGCCGTAGCCGAAGTGGATGTCGGGCATGCCCATGGAGTGGCCCACGATGCCGGGCAGGTGGGCGACGTTGGCGACCTGGGCGAGGGCCCCCTCCTCGAGGTGTCCGTCGATGAGCCGGCCGGTACCGTAGACGACGCCATCCACCCGCATGCCCGGATGATCCTCGGCGCGCAGGGTCCAGCGGAACTCGTCGAGCCGCTTCAAACGCAGCGGGCGTTGGGGGGAAGTGGGAGCGGAGGCCACTCTCGGGGCCTGCCGCGGGCGGCGCTTCGACATGATCGCTCCCTTCGTCTCATCCTATCACGGCTCGCGGAAAAGCACAGCGGCGGCCCGGGAGGGCCGCCGCTGGAGTGGATCAGGTTGATGGGGAGGCGCTAGCCCACGGCCTCGCCCTCGTCCTCCGACTCGGCGGCGGGGGCGGCCTCAGCCTCAGCCGCAGCCTCGGCCTCCAGCTCGGAGGCGATGGTGCCATCCTCCATGTCGTAGCCCTCGACGGCCACGGCCACGGGCTCCTCGTCTTCCTCGACGCCCTCGCGCTTGACGATGACGGTGAGGGTGGCCTCCACGCCGGCGGCGAGCCTGATCGTGCGCTCATGCTCGCCGAGGGTCTTGATGGACTCCTCGAGCACGAGGCGCTTGCGCTCGATCTCGACGCCGAGCTGCTGCTGGATGGCGTCCTGCAGGTCGCGGACGGTGACGGAGCCGTAGAGCTTGTTCGAGGAGCCGGCCCGCATGGCGATGGTGACGGACTTGTCGCGCAGGGCGTTCGCCAAGGCCTCGAACTCGGCGCGCTTGGCGGCCTCACGCTTGGCCTCGAGCTCCTTGCGGCGCTCCAGGTCCTGAAGCGCGCCCTTGGTGACGGGCTCGGCTAGCCCGCGGGGGATGAGGAAGTTCCGGGCGTACCCGTCGCGCACCGAGACCAAGTCCCCCGGGAACCCCAGTCGATCGACCTCTTGCCGCAGTATGATTCTCATGTGTCAGTCCTCCGTCGCCGGCGCGGAGCTCCGCCGCTCGGCGTCCTCTTCTTGTGATCGACGGGGCCGGTCAAAGCCCCTGCTCCCCGGGCGCCGCAAGGGCCGCTCCCGTCCGTGCCGATCCCTCGGGCCTCGGGGTCGCCGAGGGCCTCGGAACGGGCCGCGCCCCCTCCGCCTCGGATCGATCGCCCAGCTTCCGCAGGGCCTCGCTCGCTTCGCGCATGGCCTTCACGGTGTCGGCCAGATCCTCGCTGAAGGAGGATTCTACCATCAATTCCCTGAGAGCGCTCGATGCCGCCTCGAGGTCCTCACTGATCGCGCGGGCCGACTCGGCGGTCTCGCGCACATTGCGGACCGTGTCAGGGCCGGACATCTCGGCCAAGCCCCGGCTGGCCCGCTCCATGTTCTCGATCACCCGAGCGGCGGCGCCGCCCAGGTTGTCGTCATCGAGCAACTCCGTGACCCTCCGCGCGGCGGTGGAGAGATCCTTGCTCGCATTCTGGATGCCGCCCACGGTGGCGATGATGGCGGGCTCGGCCAGGGGTCCGTTCATGAGGGCCGTCAGCCGTCCGGTCAGCGCCTCCAGGTGCTGGGATGCCGCCAAGGCGGAGTCCAGCATCGTCTCCGCCTTGTCCAGTCCCCCGTCGTCGAGGAGGAAGGACTCGACCTCCACGGCCATGCGCTCGACGCTCTTCGACGTCGTGGCGATGGAGTGGATCGTCTCGTCCAGAGCCGCGACATTATCGCTATCCGCGAGAAGTTCCTCAAGGCCTTTCGACGCTTTTCCCAAGCTGGAGGCGGCGGACCCCACCTCGCGGACGGCGACGGTGACCTCGCCGACGAGGCCCTCCTCGTCCAGGATCTCGACCATCCGGCCCGTCACCGTGGTGAGATCGCCGGTGAGGGCGGAGACTCGCTTGATGGTGGAGGAGATCTCGGCGGAGTTATCGCCCATGAGGCCGGAGAGGTCGGTGGCGGCGTCGGCGGTGGCGGTCATGGCGACCTGGATGGCCTGGGCGGCGTCGACCAGCTCGCCGGTGAGGTCCTCCTCGGCGAGGGCGCGGTTGAGCTCCTTGGCGGCGCTCCCGACCTCGGCCAGGCTCTCCTCGGCGGTGGGGAGCAGGTCGAAGGGATCGGTGGGCGCGAGGCCGACGAGGGCTTGCCCGGGCGAGAGAGGCGCGCCGGCGTCGCTCACGGGCGTAATCTCGATGTAGCTGTCCCCGACCAGGTTCGTCGCGTTGACCCGCACCAGGTAAGAGTCTCGGATGACGACGGCGCGGTCGATGGCGCAGCGGACCCGTACCACGGTGTCCTGGGTGGCGTGGGCGCCATCGGCGGCCATGATGTCGGGCCGCGGCGCCATGGAGATGTCGGTGACGGAGCCGATGCGCACCCCCGCGAGGCGCACGGTGGCGCCCTGGCTCAGCCGCCCGCCGATGTTCCAGAAGTAGACATCCAGGTCCCGGGTCGCCACGGCGACGCCGGCGGTGCGGAGCCATACTACGGAGACGATGAGGAGGGCGAGGGCGCCGACGAGGACGGTCCCCACGGTCAGAGCGTTCATGGTGGCGCGGCGGTCGCTCATGGGGCAACCCCCTCGGTGGCTCTCAGGGCGCGGACGCGGGGGTCGTCACTCTCGGCGAACTCCGCGGCGGTCGATTCGAGGACGATTCGGCCCTCGTGGAGCAGGATGATGCGGTCGGCGAAGCGGCAGAGGGACTCCAGATCGTGGCTCACCACTACGGCGGCGACCCCCACCTCGGCCCGCAGCCGCACGATGAGGGCCTCGAGCTGGCGACAAGTGGCGGGGTCGAGGTGGGCTGTCGGCTCATCGAAGAGCAGGGCGTCGGGCTCCATGGCGAGGGCCCGGGCGATGGCGACGCGCTTGGCCATGCCGCCGGAGAGCTCGGAGGGCAGCAGGTCCTCGATGCCGGTGAGGCCCACCAGGCCGAGGGTCTCGGTGGCGATCCGGCGCGCCTCGGGCCGGCCCACGCGGCGCACGCGCTCGGGGAAGAGCCCCACGTTCTCGGCCACGGTGAGGGAGTCGAAGAGGGCGCCGCCCTGGAAGATGAAGCCGAAGTGGCGGCGCAGCTCCTCGCGCCTCGCGGGCGGCGCGTCCCAGAGGGACTCGCCCAGAAGGCTCACCTCGCCGCCGTCGATGGGGATCAGCCCGACGGAGGCTTTGAGGAGGGTCGTCTTGCCCTCGCCAGAGCGCCCCACGATGCCCACGATGGCCCCGGGCTCCACGGCGAAGGTGGCGCCGCACAGGACGGGCTCCTCATCGAAGGACACCTGGACATCGGTGCAACTCATCAGCGCCATGGGGGCCCCCGTCAGCGCGCCTCGCGCGGCGCCACGCCTGAGAACTCGTCCAGTGTACCTGCCTTGGCCGGAGGCAACAAGGCGAGAGGAAGGGCCGTCGGACACACGAAGCTCCGTGCCGCCGTCGCTTTCGGCGGCTGAGTTCAGGAGGCGCGCCGCATGGCAGTAGAGACCATCTCGGTGGGGACCGAGCTGCTGCTCGGCCAGATCACGGACACGAACGCCACGTACATGTCGCGGCGGCTGGCGGAGATCGGCCAGAACGTCCACTACCGCACCACGGTGGGGGACAACCAGGAGCGGATCGTGGCGTGCATCCGGCGCGCTCTGGAGCGGGCCGACGTGGTCGTCCTGTGCGGAGGCCTGGGGCCGACCTCGGACGATCTGACCCGTGAGGCGATGGCGGAGGCGTGCGGCCGGGGGATGTGGCGCGATCCGGCGTCGGAAGACGCGATTCGGGCGATATTCGAGGCTCGGCGCATCCCCATGGCGGAGATGAACCTCAAGCAAGCGGACGTGCCGGACGGCGCGGAGGCGATCCCGAACAGCTGCGGCACGGCGCCCGGCGTGAGCATGGAGTATGAGGGAAAACTGCTGTTCGCGGTGCCCGGGGTCCCGAGCGAGATGCGGGCGATGATGGACCAGTCGGTGATCCCGGCGCTCGTGGAGCGCGGGCTGGCGGGAGTGGAGACGATCGTCAGCCGGGTGCTGCGGGTGATGGGGCTGGGGGAGTCAACTTGCGCGCGGCTCGTGCAGGACTTGCTCCTGGAGCAGCAGAATCCGACAGTGGCGCCCCTGGCCGGCAACGGTGAGGTGACGCTGCGAATCACGGCTAAGGCGGCGAGCGAGGCAGAGGCTCGGCGGATGATCGCCGGCCTGGAGTCGGAGATTCGTGCTAGACTAGGCAGCCACGTGTACGGAGCCGACGAGGAGAACCTCGAGCAAGTCGTGGTCCGCACGCTCATCGACCACGGGTTGACCCTGGCGACGGCGGAGTCGTGCACGGGAGGCCTGATCGGCTGTAGAATCACGGACGTAAGCGGCAGCTCCGAGTGTTATCTCGGGGGCGTGGTGAGCTATAGCAACGAGACGAAGATGGAACTGCTCGGCGTGGACCGACTGATCCTCGAGCAGTATGGAGCCGTCAGTCGAGAGGTGGCGGAGGCCATGGCCGTTGGCGTCCGCCGCCGACTAGGCGCGGATATAGGGGTGTCGGCGACGGGGATCGCCGGCCCCGGCGGAGGCAGTGAGGGGAAACCGGTCGGGTTGGTATACATAGGGTTGGCGCGTGATGACGACGTGTCTGTGACGGAGCATCGCTTCGGGCAAGATCGGCTGGGTAACAAGCACCGGACCTCACAAGCCGCCCTCGACCTCATCCGCCGCACGCTCATCGGGTCCAGTCCGCCGTAGGTGGATGGTCGCCCCAGCTTGGTCTCGTGTGGCATAGCTCTCCAATCCGCACCAGGTGGAGAGCTTCATGCAGGTGATGCGACTTTTCGTGGCGATTCCGGCGGATGAGAGACTCCGCCGGTCCCTCGTCGCCATCCAGGGGGAGCTGCGCCGCACCCTCGGCGAGCAGTTCAGGTGGGAGCGCCCCAGCAACCTGCATGTCACCCTGAAGTTCCTCGGCGATGTCGCGGTAGATGGCATCCAGGATGTGTTCCGAGCGGCGCGCGCCGTCGCGTCCGCGTCGGGCTCCACCGTGCTGACGCCGCGCTGCCTCGACGCCTTTCCCAGCCCCGCTCGGCCCCGGGTGTTGGTACTCTCGCTAGACGACGCGGCGGGGGTGGTCGCGGATCTCGCGCGGCGGCTCGAGGAGGCGCTCGCCGAGCTAGGGTTCGCCCCGGAGCGGCGGAGATTCCGGCCCCACATCACCTTGGGACGGGCGCGGCGCAACGCGCGGATAGAGGATGTGGGCCCCGATCTGGCGGCCGTGGACCTCTCGGCGGTCCGGGACCTCTATGTGGATGCCATCACGGTGTATCAGAGCGACCTCTCCCCGTCGGGCGCGGAGTACACGGTGCTGGCGGAGGAGGCTCTTGGCGAGCCCGAGGACGGGATGTTCGAGGAGATGTGAGGCAACCGCGAGAGGCCATCGCGGTGTTACCGGAGGACGGATTCCAACCTGGAGGAGTAACTCAGATGGCTACAGCGACACCATCAGGCGATGATCGGAAGAAGGCCCTCGACGACGCCCTGGCCTCGATCCAGAAGGCCTATGGCAAGGGCTCGATTATGCGGATGGGCGAGGCGCCGCAGACGGTTCAGTCGGGGGTCATCCCGACGGGAAGCCTCAGCCTGGATCTGGCGCTGGGAGTGGGCGGGGTGCCCCGGGGCCGGATCATCGAGATCTATGGCCAGGAGTCGTCGGGCAAGACGACCCTGGCGCTGCACATCCTCTCGAACGCTCAGAAGCGCGGGGGCACGGTGGCGATCATCGACGCCGAGCACGCCCTGGACCCCGCCTACGCCGCCTCCATCGGCATGGACGTGGACGAGCTCATCGTCTCCCAGCCGGACTACGGGGAGCAGGCGCTGGAGATCGCCGACGCCCTCGTGCGGAGCGGGGCGCTGACGGCCATCGCCGTGGATTCGGTGGCGGCGCTGGTACCCCGCTCGGAGATCGAGGGGGACATGGGGGACCAGCATGTGGGCCTCCAGGCGCGGCTCATGTCCCAGGCGCTGCGGAAGCTGGCGGGGTCGGTGAAGCGGTCCAACACCTGCGCGATCTTCATCAACCAGCTGCGGGAGAAGATCGGGGTCATGTTCGGCAACCCGGAGACGACGCCCGGCGGCCGGGCGCTGAAGTTCTGGGCCTCGGTTCGGCTGGAGATACGGCGGTCAGAGACGCTCAAGCGCGGCGAGGAGGCGGTCGGGGCGCGGGCCAAGGTCCGGGTGGTCAAGAACAAGGTGGCCCCGCCGTTCCGCAGGGCGGAGTTCGACATCATCTTCGGGGAGGGCATCTCCTACGAGGGTGACCTGATCGACCTAGGCGTTGAGCACAAGGTGATCAGCAAGAGCGGCACATGGTTCAGCTACGGCGACGAGCGCCTGGGGCAGGGACGGGAGAACGCTCGGGATTTCCTCAAGGAGCACTCCGAGACCGCGGAGGAGATCGCCGAGAAGATCCGCCAGGCCGCGGGGATCGTGCCCGTTCCGATGGATGCCAGTCCGGAAGAGGCCCAGGGCGAGGAGTTCGACGACGACCTGGACACCGACGAGGAGTGAGGCGAAGCCCCTGGGGACGCCCCGGGGGACACGGAAACGATGGATCGAAATGCGCCGGCCATTGCCGGCCGGGTGAGGAGCGCCCCGCGTGCGGGGCCGCGGCTCCTCCCCGAAGCGCCCCGAGCGGAGCTACCCTCGTGCCGCTCGGGGTCCCGAGGCCGTGGGCCACGCGCCCATGCCTCGACGGAGACGGGATGGGGTCATCCCCCGTCCGGGAGGTGAACGAGGATCGAATACATCGAATACATAGTAGGTGGAGCACTCGCCGTATTCGGCGCAGCCGTGGGGTTCTACATGTGGGTCCGGGCCAACGGGGTCCGGACCGAGGCACTTATCGAGTTGAAGCAGCGCGAGGCGGCGATCGCCCAGCGCGAGGGGGAGGTCGACCGGCAGATCGAGAGCCGGCGCAAGGAGTTGGATGTCGAGGCGAAGGAGGCCGCGCTCGGCTATCGCAATGAGGTGGACGCGGAGTTCAAGGAGAAGCGCGCGGACCTGAACCGGCTGGAGAAGCGGCTCGATCAGAAGGAGGACGGGCTGGACCGCCGTTTGGCGGAACTGGAGGAGAAGGAGAAGCGAGTCGCCTCGCGTCAGGCGGAGGTGGATGGGCTCCACGCCCAGGCCGAGAAGACGATCCAGGAGCACCGGACCACGCTGGAGCGGATCGCCTCACTGTCGAGGGAGGATGCCCGAGCCGAGCTGCGCCGCCAGGTCGAGGATGAGATGCGGCACGAGACGGCGCGGCTCATCAAGGGCCGGCTCGACGAGGCGGAGCGGGAGGCGGAGCGCCGGGCGCGGGACATCGTGACCCTCGCCGTCCAGCGGTGCGCCGTGGATCAGGTGGCAACCACCACGGTCTCGGTCGTGCCCCTGCCCAGCGATGACATCAAGGGCCGCATCATCGGCCGCGAGGGCCGGAACATCCGGGCATTCGAGGGGCTCACCGGCGTGGACCTCATCATCGACGACACGCCGGAAGCGGTGGTCGTCTCGTGCTTCGATCCGGTGCGCCGGGAGGTGGCGCGGGTCGCTCTGACGGCGCTCATCACCGACGGGCGCGTCCATCCCGGGCGGATCGAGGAGATGGTGTGCCAGGCCAAGGCCGAGGTGGATCTGCGGATGAAGGAGGCGGCGGAGGAGGCCCTCCTCGCCGTCGGCTCGCCGCCCATCCATGCCGAGCTGGTGAAGCTCCTGGGCAAGCTGAAGTTCCGCACCTCCTACGGGCAGAACGTTCTGGCCCACTCGGTGGAGATGGCGCATCTGGCGGGGATGATGGCGGGCCAGCTCGGGCTGAACGTGGCGACGGCCAAGCGGGGCGCGCTTCTGCACGACATCGGCAAGGCGGTGGACTTCGAGACGGAGGGCCACCACGCGGCCATCGGGACCGACCTGGCTCGCCGGTACGGGGAGTCGGAGGAAGTCATCAACTGCATCGAGGCTCACCACGAGGACGCCGCCTTCGGCTGCCTCGAAGCGGTCCTCGTTCAGGCGGCGGACGCCATCTCGGCCTCTCGCCCCGGAGCGCGCCGGGAGAGCCTGGAGACCTACATCAAGCGTCTGGAGGGATTGGAGAAGATCGCGGAGAGCTTCAAGGGCGTGGAGAAGTGCTACGCCATTCAGGCGGGCCGCGAGATCCGCGTGATCGTCAATCCCGACGCCATGGACGACGCCCTAGCGGCGACCCTGGCACGGGACGTGGCTCGGCGGATCGAGGGTGAGCTCCAGTACCCCGGCGAGATCCGGGTGACCGTGATCCGTGAGGTGAGGGCGGTCGAGTACGCCAAGTAGGCGAGCTATGGAGCCCGGCTCGGCCACGGGCCGGGCTCCCCAACCGGAGACGAGGGCGTAGTGAGGGTTCTCTGCATTGGGGACATCGTGGGCCAGCCGGGGCGGAGGGCCTTCCTGAACCTCGTGCCCGGGCTCCGAGAGCGCTATGACCTCGATTTCGTGATCGTGAACGGCGAGAACGCGGCGGGGGGCTTCGGCCTCACGCCGGATATCGCGGAGCAGTTCCTCCAGGGCGGCGCCGATGTCATCACGAGCGGCAACCACATCCTCTCGAAGAAGAGCCTGGAGCCCTACCTGGCGGGGTCGGACCGACTCCTGCGGCCCGCCAACTGGCCCCCCGGCACGCTCGGCCGCGGCCACACGGTCGTGTCGGACCGATGCGGCGTGCCTGTGGGAGTGCTGAACCTCCAGGGGCTCGTCTTCATGGAGGCCCTGGACTGCCCGTTCCGGCGGGGCCGGGCGCTGCTGGAGGAGATGCGGCAGAAGACGCCCGTGCTCATCGTGGACTTCCACGCGGAGGCGACGGCGGAGAAGATCGCCTTCACCCACTACGTGGACGGCCTCGCCTCGGCGGTGGTGGGGACCCACACCCACGTGCAAACGGCGGACGAGCAGGTGTTCCCGAAGGGCACGGCCTTCATCTGCGACCTGGGGATGACGGGCCCAATCCACTCGGTCATCGGGATGGACCCCAGCATCATCGTGGAGAAGTTCATCTATAAGCTGCCGCGGCGGTTCGAGGTCGCGCGCGAGGACGCGGTCCTCTGTGGAGCGATACTCGACATCGACGAGACGACCGGCCGGGCGCGCTCCATCGAGCGGCTGCAGGCGCCGGCGGCCGAGAGGGGTGATTGAGGGTGTCCCACAGCCTGGATAGGGTGCTCGCGGCGGCGGAGGCTCAGCGGGATCGGATCGTGGAGATGACCTCGCAGCTCCTGGCGATCGAGAGCATCCGGCCCGAGCCGCCCGGCGGCGAGGACCCCATGGGCGACGGCTGCCGGGAGTGCCTCGCGCTGGCGGTGGAGCTATGCCGGGAGCGCGGCATGGAGGTGCGGATCCACGAGGGCCAGGTGGCGGTGGCGGAGATGGGGTCGGCGCCGGAGAACGTGGCTCTCGTCGTCCACATGGACACGGTGCCCGCGGGCGAGGGGTGGACTCATCCCCCCTTCGGCGGCGCGGTCGTGGATGGCGAGGTGTGGGGCCGCGGCGCCCAGGATGACAAGGGCCCACTCGCGTCGATCCTCGGGGCGATAGACGCGTTGATCGCGGAGGGCGCGCCCCTCCGGCGGCGGATCACCGTCATCATCGGCACCGACGAGGAGACGGGGGCGTGGCGCGACCTCCAGGCCTTCCACGCCGCGGAGCCCATGCCGACCATGAGCATCATCACCGACGCGGACTTCCCGATCATCAATGCCGAGAAGGGCTTCGCGAACATCGTCATCGAGACGCCCAAGGTGGAGGGCGCCGGCGAGGCGCAGCTCCTGGAGTTCACCGCGGGGCAGCGGATCAACATCGTCCCCGATGCGGCGCGGGCGCTCGTGGCGGGGATCAGCGCCGAGTGGCTCGAACAGCGGGCGAGGGCCTTCTGCCTGAGCCGCCCCGAGGCGCGGATCACGGTGGAACCGATGGAGGCCGCGGCGCTCGTGACCGCGGCGGGCACTCCCACCCACGCGTCAACCCCGGCCAACGGCCACAGCGCCCTGCTCGACCTGGCGGAGTTCCTCGCGCCCGAGCCCTTCGCGCCCTCGGCGGCGGAGCGGGCACTACGGTTCGTCGACCAACTCCTGGGCCAGGACCTCCATGGCGAGCGGCTCGGGGTGTTCGCCCACGATCCGCGGATGGGGCTCTGCACCTGCTCGGCGGGCAAGGTGGACGCGACCCCGGACGGCGCGGCGCGCGTGTGGCTGAACCTCCGGCCCGTGTGGGGCCAGACCATCGATGGGGTGCATCGGGCGATCCAGGCCGCGGCCCAGGCTCTGGGGGAGCGTCTGGGCGCTGAGTACGTCGTCACGAAGGACGACACGTGCCGGGAGCCGCTCTACGTCTCGGACGACTCGGAGCTGGTTCGGGGCCTTCGGGCGGCGTACGAGCGGGTGACTGGCCAGCCGGCGACGTGCGAGTCCATCGGCGGGACGACCTTCGCCAAGGCCTTCGACAACGCCGTGGTCTTCGGCCCATGCGCGCCGGACGAGCCGGGCCTCGCCCACGAGCGCGATGAGCGGGTCAGCATCGAGGCCCTCGTGCGCAACGCGAAGCTCTACGCGGCCGCCCTCTGGGAACTGGCCGTGGATGGGGAAGGGGCGGGCTAGCTGGGCGCCATGGCAGCGGAGGGCAGGCATGTGGTCATCGGCACCGCGGGTCATGTGGACCACGGCAAGACCACCCTGACCAAGGCGCTCACGGGCGTGGACACGGACCGGCTCAAGGAGGAGAAGGAGCGGGCCCTGTCCATCGACCTGGGCTTCGCGCCCCTCACTCTCCCCAGCGGCCAAGAGGCCTCCATCGTTGATGTCCCCGGCCACGAGCGGTTCATCAAGAACATGGTGGCGGGCGTCACGGGCATGGATGTGGTGGTGCTCGTGGTGGCGGCGGACGAGGGCGTGATGCCCCAGACCCGGGAGCATGTGGACATCGTCAGCCTCCTGGACGTGAAGTCGGGGCTGGTGGCGCTCACCAAGATCGACACGGTGGACGCGGAGTGGGCGGAGATGGCACTGGGCGAGGTGTCGGCGGCCCTGGTGGGGACACCCTTCGAGGGCGCGCCCATCGTCCCATGTTCGGGGGTGACGGGCGAGGGGCTGGATGAGCTTCTCGCGCGGCTCGACGATCTGGCGCGGCAGGCAGCGGAGAGAGACCTGCGAGCCCCGTTCTTCGCGGCGATCGACCGGGTGTTCGTCATCAAGGGCTTCGGCACCGTGGTGACGGGGACGGTGAGCCGGGGCCGATTGCGGGCGGGAGACGAGGTGGAGATCCTCCCCGCCGGCCGGCGATGCCGGGTGCGCTCGGTTCAGGTCCATGGGGCCGAGGCGCCGGTGGCCATGGCGGGCCACCGAGCCGCCCTGAACCTCCACGGCATCACCGCCGAGGAGGTGGAGCGGGGCGATGTGCTGGCCCAGCCTGGCTCGCTGCACCCGACCTCGATGCTCGATGTCGCCGTGCGGGTGATCGGCCACTCGCGTGTCTCGCTGGAGTACTGGGACCGGGTGCGGGTGCATCTCGGGACGTCGGAGGTCATCGCCCGGGTGGTACTCCTAGGGGACGCGGAAGCGCTGAGGCCCGGGGAGTCGGGGTTCGTCCAGCTCCGGCTGGAGAGCCCCACGGCAGCGCCCGCGGGGACACATTGTGTGCTGCGGACCTACTCACCCGCCTATACCTTCGCGGGCGGCCCGATCATCGACGCCAACCCACCCAAGCATCGGGGGCAGAGGCGTCGGGCGGCGGCCGAGGAGCTTGAAGCGCGGCGCCACGGCTCGGCGGATGAGCTGCTGGACCGGGCGGCACGCGCCATCCAAGGGGCCTTCGGGCTGGCGGAGCTCATCGCGGCGGCGGGGCTGCCCGAGACGGAGGAGACGGTAGACCTGGTGGATGCGCGGCTGGCCGACGGGCGGCTCGCGCGGCTGCAGGGGGGGCTTCTCGCGTCGGGCGAGGCGCTCGCCGCAGCAACGGAGCAGGTGCGCGGCGCGGTGGCGAGCTACCATGAGCGGCTCCCGCTGCGGCCCGGCGTAGACAGGGGCGAACTCCGGCGGCAACTGGGTGAGACTCCGGTGGCGCTGGCTCGCGAGGCGCTCCAGCGGCTCATCGGGAGCGGCGAGGTGGTCGCCATCGACTCGGAGCGGGTGAGGCTGACCGATCACAGGGCGAGCCTGAGCGAGGCCCAGGCCCGGGCCGCTGATGGGATTCTGGCGGAGGCGCGGGCCGAAGGGGTGACGGGGATCGACCCCGCGGCGGTGGAGAGGGCGGCGGGCCACCCGGACGCGGCGGAGATCATCGCGCACCTCGTCGAGGAAGGCTCGCTGGCGCGGGTAGGGGAGCGGCTCCTCCATGCCGAGGAGCTTGCGGCGGCGCGCGAGGTCCTCCGTGGTCTCCTGGCGTCATCGGGGACGGTCAAGGTGGGGGCGTTCCGCGACGCCCTGGGCTCCTCGCGCAAGGCGGTCGTCCCCCTGCTGGAGCACTTCGACCGAGAGGGCATCACGCGACGCCAGGGCGATGACCGGGTCGCGGGGCCCCATGCCTGAGGAGGACTGCGCCGTGGACGCCAACCGACTCCAACACCTGCCGCCGGTCAACGAGGTGCTCGGCACACCGGCCGGACGGGAACTGCTCGGCCGCTTTCGGCGGGAGTTCGTGGTCCGGGCCGTGCGCGAGGCGCTGCAGGAGGCGCGGGAGGCGCTGCTGGCGGGGGGCGAGGCGGCTCCGGGGCCGGACGAGTTGGCGGCGGCGGCTCAGGCGCGGCTGTCGGCCATCGCGGGCTCGGGGCCGAGGCGGGTCATCAACGCCACGGGCGTCATCCTGCACACGGGGTTGGGCCGCGCCCCCATGCCCGCGGGGTGGGTGCGGACCGGCTACTGTGACGTGGAGATCGACCGCGCGACGGGCGAGCGGGGCAGCCGGCAGGACCACCTCCGCGAGCCGCTTCGGTGGCTCAGCGGGGCGGAGGACGCCCTGGTAGTCAACAACAACGCCGCGGCGACGCTCCTGGCCGTGGACACCCTGGCGCGCGGGGGCGAGGTGATCGTGGCGCGGGGCCAGCTCGTCGAGATCGGGGGCAGCTTCAGGATGCCCGATGTGATCGAGGCGTCGGGGGCTCGGCTCGTCGAGGTGGGCACCACGAACAAGGTTCGGGCCCAGGACTACCTGCGGGCGGCGACGGAGCGGACGGCGCTGATCCTCCAGGTGCACCCCAGCAACTTCCGGCTCGTCGGCTTCACCGAGGCGCCCGACACGGGCGAACTGGCGCAGGTGGCGGAGGAACTGCGCGTGCCGCTGGTCTACGACGTGGGCAGCGGCTGCCTGTTCGACACCCAGAGCATCGCCGGGCTGGAGGCGGAGGAGCGCGAGCCGGTCGTCGCGGAGGCGGTAGAGGCGGGCGCGGATGTGGTGTGTTTCTCCGGCGACAAGCTCCTGGGCGGGCCGCAAGCGGGGATCCTCGTGGGCAAGCGGGGGTATATCGGCGCCATGGCTCGGAGCCCCCTGGCGCGGGCGCTGCGGGTTGACAAGATGGTCCTGGGCGCCCTGGGACACTGCCTGGAGGCCCATCTGCGGTGCGATGAGGGCGGCCAGCCGCCGGCGGAGCGGCTGCTCCGGCGCGACGCCGAGCGACTGCGGGAGCGCGCGGAGGCCCTGTGCGCCAAGGTGAGGGCGGCCCTGCCCGAGGCGCGGCTGTCCGTCGAGCCGGGGCTGGCGGCGCCGGGGAGCGGCTCGCTCCCGGCGACCGGCCTCCCATCGTGGCGCGTGGCGCTCAGCACGGATCGGCCCGAGGCGGTGGCTCGAGCGTTGCGGGAGGGGGAGCCGGGGGTGTTCCCGCTCGTGCGCGAGGGAGCCGTGCTCCTGGACATGCGGACGGTGCTCGATGGCGAGTGGGAGGAGTTGGCCCAGGCTCTGATGAACTTGGCAAGGCTGCGCCCCGGATAGCCGCTGGGCCGGGACTCGGTAGGCGTTCGGTCCGAAGGATCGAGACGGGGGCGAGTCCGCTCTGGTGAGCGGCATGGTCTTCAAAACCAGCGAGGGGCGGCTGATCCCGTCTCTGGTGGGTTCGATTCCCACGCGCTCCCGCCAGTCCGTCCCAGCGAGAGCCCCGGCCAGGGCTTTGGTCGCGGGCCGTGACAGTGGATGGTGGTTCGATGGCGGCACCGGAGGCGGTTAGCTTCCCCGTGTTCGGGGATCTTCATCTGGGCTACGACTCGGAGGCCTGGGAGAACGCCGCCGGGGCGTTGCGGGACGCCATCTCCCTCGGCCCGGACTTCCTCCTCTACACGGGCGACTTGATCAACCTGTCCCCGGAGCACTGGGGCCTCTTCCGCCGGCTGCAGACGATCAATCCGGGGTTGTCCCTCAGGGCCAGCCGGGGGAACGCCGACGCGGCGGCCGGTGACGACAAGGTGTGGCTCCGGGAGATCGGGCATCCGCTTCGGAGCGTTCTCGACGTCGGACACGTGCGGGTGCTCGTTCTCGGCGGGGTGTCCGATGACCACGAGCTGCCTCTAGGCCCCAGCGCGGGCGAGTGGCTGCGGGCGAACGCGGCGGCGCGCCCCGACGCGGTGGTCGTCGTGCTCTCGCACGCGCCGCTGAAGAACACCACCTTCTGGTCGTGCGACAACGCCGAGTCCGGCTGCCTCGCCAGCCAACTCGATCCCACCAACCCGCCGTATCACCTGTATCTGCTCCAGTCGGCGGAGATCGCCGAGGCATTGGCGGAGTCGCCCAACGTGGCCCTGTTCGTCTCGGGGCACGTGCACAACGACCACCGTTTGCGCTGTGATCACGGGTACGGTCCATCCTGCGTCCGTGACGGTGTGGTGCACATGGTCACCGCCAACCTGGGCGGCTGGCGGGACACGGGCGTGGATCGGCAGGAGTACCGATGGTTCGATATCACTCAGACCGCCATCCGCGCTCGGGTGCGTGACTTTGTGGGTGCCGTGTGGATCGACGAACTGGAAGAGACCTATCCGCTGAGGCCCCGGTAGAGGCGTCGCCCTACGAGCCCCGGGCGCTGCACACCCGGGACGGCGCCGCCGTCGTGCTGCGGCCCATGCGCGCCGCCGACGCGGGCCCCCTGTCGGACTTCTACCGCGGCCTGGACGCCTACACGGACCGGATGTTCTTCGTGCTGTCGGACTTCGGGCCGAACGTGACCGCGGAGATGGCCGATCTCCAGGCGGCGGGCGAGGAGCTTCACTGGCTGCTGGAGGCGCCGGACGGCGAGGTCATCGGCCACCTGTCGCTCCAGCCCTTCCCCGGCATCACCCCGCGCCTGGGCATCTGCGTGCTCCAGGGTTGGCAGGGGCGTGGCCTGGGCAGGCAGATGATGGATCTCGCCATCGCGGGCGTCTGGGACCTGCCGGATTCGACGGGACTGTGGTTGTCGGTTCTCGAGGAGAACCGGGGCGCCCGGGCACTCTACGACAGCCTGGGGTTTCGCCGGGTGCGAGACCGCATGGTCCGCCGGCGGTTCAGCCGGTACCGGCAGAATCGGGGCATGTTCAAGCTCGTCGACATGGTCCTAAGTTTCCCGATGAACCGCTGAGCCGGCCGGAGGACGCGTCGTCACCGCCCCTCGGGAGTGGTATGCTTGCTGCCGCTTGGAGGGTGGGGAGAGCGAGGGGAGCGTAGGCCTTGCCGGCCATCATCGGAGAAGCGGATCTAGCGGACCGGATCGCCGCGGCGATCCTGGGTGCTCGGATCGGCCACGCCCTCGGGCTCCCCCTGCTCGGACAGGGCGCGCGGGAGGAGCCGGAGGCGCTCGCGCCACCCGAGGGGGGGCTGCCTCCCTCGGACGGCCTCGCCGTGCTGCTCGTGAATCTCGATGTGGTCGAGGGGCTGAACCGTCCCCCCACGTGCGATGAGCTGGCCGCCGAGTGGTCGGAGCGGGTGCGGCTCGTGAGCGACGAGTATGGGCCGGCGCTCCACAGCCTCAGCCTGGGGCTACGGCCGCCGGTGACGGGCTGGTTCAACAACTGGTTCCTGGACGGGTCGGCGGCGATGGAGCGCGCGCTGCTGTGGGGTTGCATAGCGCCCGGCGACCCGACGAGGGCGGCCGCTCTGGCCTGCGAGGATGCGCTCATCGACCATATCGAGGACGGCGCGCACGGGGCGATGTTCGTGGCGGCGCTGCTGTCGGCGGCCTTCGTGGAGGCGGAGCCCAAGCACCTCCTGGACGCGGCGGAGGCGGTGCTCCCGCCCGGCAGCCGGGTCGCTCGGGCCGTGGAGTCGGTGCGCCAGGGGCGCCGGGGCAAGTTGGCGTGGGGCGAGTGCGCGCGGCGGGTCGCCGAGGCCTATGGGCACCCGAACTACAGCCAAGCGCCGCAGAACGCCGCCTACATCGCGATGGGATGGCTCTACGGCGAGACGCCCGAGGATCGGCTGGCGCGGACGGTGTCCCTCGGCGGATCGCCGCAGATCACGGCCTCGGTTCTGGGGGCGCTCCTGGGCATCCTGGAGGGGACAGCCGGCCTGCCGGCGGCGTGGGTGGAGGCCGCGGCGGGGCCAATCACGCCCCATCCCGATGTTGATCTGGACGCCGAGGCGCTGACAACGGCGAGCCTCGCCGAGCGGCTCACGACCCTCGCCCGGCGCGCATTGGAGGAGGAGGGGGCGTCGGTCCGCCTCGGGGAGTCTACCGACCTGGAAGCGTTCGATCCGATCGAGCTGGTCCAGGCGGAGATGGATCCCGCCGTTCACGAGCGCGACCCGCGGGAGATGATCCTCCGCACGGGGCCCGTCGATCTCCTGATCAACTACCAAGGCCCGCCCTCGATCGCCGCTGGGCAGAGCAAGACCCTATACCTGGGGGCTATCCGCCGGACCGATGGCCCGGAGACGGGGGAGCTGACCCTGACGAGCGAGTCGCGGCTCACCGTGGGGCCGGCGCGGCCGCAGCCGGCATGCCCCGGCGCCTACTTCCTGGCCTCCGCTCGGGGCAGGCGGCTTCCTCGGCGGGCGACCCTCGAACTGCACGTCCGGATGGAGGACGGGGTGGAGGCGTCGGGGAGCTTCCCGCTCCTGGGGGAGAGCTGCTGGTGGATCTGCGGACCCTTCGAGGGCGGCACGCCCGATGACCTTCGGAAACCCCGCGGCCCCGAGCGCGATCTGTCGGAGTCCACATGGTATCCGGGGCGGGACGACAGCCGAGTTCGGTTCCGCAAGATCAGCTTCGCCGAGAGCCACATGGACGTGGAGCGGCACTTCGAGGGCCGGCCCGGAACGATCTATCTGGTGAGCGACTGGCAGACGCCCGTGGACATGAAGGCGTCCATCGGAGTGGCCTCGTCGTGCGGGATGCGGGCGTGGCTGGATGGCAAGCCGATCCTCCGACAGGAGGACGAGGAGTCGCCGCTGTCGATGCGCAATGTGGGGTTCGCGTCCGTCACGCTGCGCCAGGGGACCCGCCGGCTGATGGTCAAGGTTGTGCGCTACGAGAAACCCGTCGAACTGGCGGTCTTCTTGAAGGACTCGGCGGGCCGGCCGCTCGCCGATGTGGGCGCCCCTGAGTGGCGCGCCCTAGGGGAGATGATCTAGTGCCCGTACCGGAGATTGTGCACATGGCGCACCTGCTCGGGACACGCATCGACAAGACCGCCGACGCGATGGCGGAGTCCGGCGTGACGGCAGTGGAGGCGGGCTTCCCGCTCGATCCCGCCATGGGCGGCACCATGAAGGAGACCGCCGTCACCGCGGACCGCGCCTTCCGCAACGCTGGGATCGAGGTGCGCGTGGTCCATCCCGCGCTGGGGCTGGAGCGGGACCTCTCCTCGGCCGACGACGCTCTGCGCGCGAGCACCGTCGAGCACTACCGGCTGATGATCGAGGTGTGCGGCCTGTTCGGGGCGCGATTCATGATCGTCCACGCGGGGGACCGCTACACGCCCGGCGAGTGCGCCGAGTCGGTGAAGCGGGCGGCGGACTCGGTGGGGTCCTTCGTGGATCTCGCCGCGGCGACCGGGGTCACGCTGGTCGTCGAGAACCTGCCGTCGGGGTATGTGCTTGAGAGCGGCCGCGAGGTGTTCGACTTCGTGGAGGCCTTCGATTCGCCCACGGTGCGCGCGTGCTACGACTCCGGCCACGCGAACATCACGGACCATCCCGCGCACGCCATCGGGGTGATGGCGCCGGTCCTCGGTCACCTGCACCTCCACGACAACGATGGCACGGCGGATCAGCATCGGATGCCAGGGGAGGGGAGCATCGACTGGGGAGCTGTGGGCGATGCGCTCCGAACCGCGTGCTACGGCGGGCCTGCTCTGCTGGAGCTCGCGCTGGCCGACGGGCACACGGCGGCGTCGATGAGGAGCCGCACGCTGGAGCTGATGGGCTACGCGGCGGAGTAGGCCGGCCTCACTCCTCGGCGGGCACCGACTCGAGCACTCGGCGGGCGTCCTTCGCGGGGAGATCGCCGATCACGATGACCACGCGGCCCCCGCGCCGTTGGCGGGCGGCGTGGGCGATGCCCAGGTCCAGGTCCTGAACGCGGCCTATGTGCGCGCCCTCCTCGCCTCTCGCCGCTCCGCGTCCGCAGCCCATGCCACGGCCTCGCCCCTGGGCGCCGCCCGAGGGCTCCTTCCGGGGATTGCGCTGGTAGACGGAGAGGATGCGCAGGCCGTCGGTGTAGCGGAACTCGGCGTACGCACGGCCGTGCTCGCATTGGTGGCAGAAGAGGCCAACCTCCTGGTAGCCGTCGGGCACATAGCCGGGCGGCGCGGGCGCGAAGTTGGCGCGCTGCCGGAACTCATACGGGTTCATGGGCAGGCCGCCGATGTCGGAGCCATCCACTAGGACGTGCTCGATGGGCGGGGGCTCGGCCGTGTAGTCAATCTCGTCGATGCGCGACCAAGAGGCGAGGTCGCCATCGTGGAAGTAGCTCTGGCGGGCGAGGGGCACCCCCGTCTCGGCATCGCGCCACAACTCCAGCGCCGGCGCGCCCGTCTGGGTGTCGGTCACTCGCACAAGCCGGGTGGGCCGTCCGGCGATCGGGCTGCCTGGCTCGGTGTCGACCTGATACCGGCTCCCGAGGGAGGACTCGTCGAGGCCCGTGTAGGAGGGGCAGATGACCTCGCTCCGGTCTGGGTCACGCAGGGCCACGACCCACTCGCCTGTATCGACCATCACCTCGCCGGAGGGGAGCTCCATGCGACGCAGCCCCCCGCGCGAGGAGATCCGCAGCTCGCGGGAGATCTCGCCGCGAGGCGTGGAACTGCCCATGGAGCCCCGGGCGGTGTAAGCGCCCGACCATGTCGGGACCGCAGGCTCATCGGGCGAGGGCTGCTGGCTCCAACGGACGACGTACGTAGCAACGGCGCCCATCCCGAGGCCCAGGATGAACAGCACCGCTAGCAGTGTGGCGCGTCCGGGGTTCAGTTCAGCTCACTTCCCCCCTGAGTCAGGCTGATCAGGGTGATGGCCATGGATGAGGGGTCGAAGAGCCCGGTCCCCGCCGCGGCGCGGGCGTGCCAGGCGATGATCTGGGCGTCCTCGTCGAGATCGTCGGCGCCATGCTCGGCCGGAGCGGCCATCGCGACCGCCGCGAGGGGAGCGGGACCGCTCGTGGGCGCAACGGTGGGCGAGGCGAAGAGCAGCGCGAGAGCGATGCCGGCGGCCACGCCCGCGACGGGGGCGAGGACCCACGGCCAGGTGAGACGCCGCGGCCGTAGCTGGCTTCGGATCGCGGGCCAGAGGTCGGCCTCGACGGGCGGCGTGCCCACCGCGCGGAGCAGACCATCGAGGGCCCGCTGGCTCTCGTAGGCCCGAGCGCAGTCGGCACATTGCTCCAGGTGTGACGCCAGATCCTCCGGCGCCTCGCCCGCAGGCAGCTCCAAGATCCTCTTGCGCGCCTCGTCACAGGTCATCGCGCTCAACCTTCCATTCCCTCGTTCATCATCCCGCCGAGCTTCCGCTGCAGCGTCGCCCTTGCCCGGGCGAGCCGAGACAGCACGGTGCCCAGGGGTACGTCGAGCACCTCAGCCACTGCCTTGACCTCGATCCCGTCCAGGTGATGCAGGGTCACGACCTCCCGCTGATGGGCGGGAAGCCCCGCCACGGCGTCGCGCACCCTCGCCGCCGTCTCGCTGCGGCCGAGGGCATCGCCGGGCGCCGGGGCTGGATCGACCGCCACGTTCCCTATCTCCTCGTTCTCCTCCAGGGAGTCCGCCTCCCTGACTCGGCGTTTGCGGATCTCATCGACCATGATCCGCCGCGCCAACTGCCGGATCCACACTTTGAAGGCCGCGTCGTCGCGGAGCTTGCCCAGCCGATCCCAGGCCCTCACGAAGGCCATCTGGACCACATCGTCAACCATGTCACGATCACGAAGGCTCGCTCGGATGAGGGCGTAGACGCCGCCCACATGCCGGTCATACAACTGGCGAAAGGCGTCCGCGTCGCCCTTGCGGGCCCGGCTGACCAGGTCCTCTTCCAGTGCGTCACGATCACTCACGCCGTTGCTTCCTTCATCTATAGGGACGGATGGTCCACAGGCGGTATTCCATGAATACGTGGTCGCAGCCTGCGGATAGCGACCTGGCCTGGTGTGTGCGCGGCGCGCCGAGGCCGAGTCAGGCCAGATAGTCGCGAAACAGGAAGGGGCGGGCGATGGACCTGGGGAAACGCGGGGCATGACCGGAGACCTCTCCGGTCGGGAGGAGTCACATGCCGGAAGACAACGTGCAGGAGACGCCCGAGAAGTCCGAGTCCCCGCAAGCCCCGCAAGCGGCGCCCGCCCCTCCGAAGAAGAAGGGCCTCAGCGGCGGCGCGATCATCATCCTGGTGATCGGCGTCATCGCCGTTGTCGCGGGAACGTTCTACGCCGCGGAGATCAAGCACATATGGATCTTGCAGCCGTGGAACAAGAGCGCCCCCATGGCGGTCATCGAGGCGGCGACGCAGGCGCTGCAGAGCCGCGACAAGGAAGCCCTGCAGTCCGTGGGGCCGGGTCTCGTGGTGATCGACCAGGATGGCGTCATCACGGCGGTCAAACCCGGTCCCCAGGCCCAGCGGGACCTGCCCGTGGAGTCACTCTCTCCGAGCGGCAGCGCGTCGGAGGCGGTCCTGAGATACGACTACCGTCCGGTGAAGGGGTTCCTGAATGCCTATCTCCCCACCGAGGACGGGTCATGGGTGCGCATGACCCTCAGGCGCGAGAAGGGCGTGTGGCAGGTCACCGCGCTCGCGGCGGAGCCGGTTCTACCTACGGAGTAGCGGCGGCGCTCCGCGGGTCCCTTCAAGGCGGCCATAGGTTCGGCCGTCTCATCCGTTAGCGTGCAGCCCAGCCGGGCTCCGCCAGCGCCCGAGGCGGTCGATGAAGAGATTCTGCTTGCCACTACTGGTGTCCATGGGCCTGTTGGGGGGACTCGCCCGCGCCCAGGATCCGTCGTTCCTGGACCCCGAGTCGGCGTTTGGGCATAACTCCGGGCTCGGCCCGGGCCTCGATCCCGGCTTCGACGGCGGGCTCGGCGGCCCCATGGCCTCGCCGCTGCCGGACCAGATGGCCATGCCCGGCGGCGGCCCCGGTGGCGTATCGGCGGGTGTGGGCGGCAGCCGGGGCGTCGATATCAGCGCGAATCTGGCGTGGTACCACGAGGAGCGCGGCGCGATTCTCATGTCGGAGGGCGTGCGGGCCTCCTACATGGGCACCACCATCACGGCTGACCGCTGTGATTACGACTCCGAGGCGGAGGTCGCCTACTTCTACCCCTACATCGTGCTGGAGCGTGAGGGCGAGCGCATCGTGGGTGAGCGCTGTGTCTTCAACCTGCGGGATCGGACCTGGACGATCTGGAACGCCACGGCGGAGCTGTCGCCGAAGTTCTTCTCGAACTGGACGACGGACTTCTCATACATCCACGCGGAGCGGATCGACGGCGACGACAACCGGGCGGACCTCACGAAGCTCTACTTCACCACCTGCCCCAAGGCGCGCGTCGAGCGGACCACGGATACGGGCATAGCCCCGGAGCCGGAGATCCCGCACTGGCGGATCGAGGCGGACCACGGGAAGATCGACCGGCGGGGCGAGTACGTCTCGGTGGGGCCCTCGAAGGTCTATCTGGGCCGGCAGGCCGTCTTCTGGCTGCCTGGCTGGGGGGTGGAGCGGTCGTGGCTCTCGAAGCTGGACACCCTGCCGGAGATCGGTCAGAACGCGTCCGAGGGGATGTACTTCGGCTGGGCCTACCGCTACTCGGCGCGGAACTTCGTGAAGGTTCGGTTCACGGAGAAGCAGGGGAACACATACGGCGCCGACTGGAGCTACCGCGGCGACGATGACCGGTTCCGGTTCGACATCAACGCGAACTACCGGACGAAGACGGACTCCTTCACCGGCGCCTCGACACTCAACGCGCCCCTCCTCGGGGGCGACCTCTCGGCGAGCTACAGCCTGAGCCGCACCTCGGCCCTCATCGCGACGACATCGACCACGGAGAACCGCCGCATCGGGTACACCAACAGCGGCGACCGGTTCCAGCTCCGGCTGAACGCGAACCAGACCATCACGACGAGCACCCAGCGGCGAGAGAACATGAGCGCCGACGCGAGCATCCGCTACAGCTTCGGCGACAAGGACTCGCTCGACGCCTCGACCCGTTACACCTCCACGGACACCATCCTGCCCGGAGGCGATGGAAACGAGCTCGTGGCGAACGAGGAGCTCCTGACGACCATCGTCTACCAGAGCCGCCAGAAGGCGGTGGACTGGGAAGCGCGGGTGGAGATGCGGGATGACCCCGACGGGGATACCTACACCGGGGACGACAGCTTCGGATACGTGGAGCGGCTGCCCCAGGTGACGGCCCGGACCAACCTCCGTCGCCTGGGCGTGAACAGCCGTGCATGGACGACGAGCATGGAGGCCACGGCGGGGTGGATCCGCGAGGCGGCGACGGACACGGAGACGGCCCGCTACGCCCTGGACCTCAGCGCGAACCGGCGGGCCCTGACCTGGGGCGACACGGCGATGACCCTCTCCTCCAACTACCGGCAGCGCTGGTATGGGGATGGGACGGCCATCTACTCGGTGGGGGGCCGGGTCGGGCTGGAGTCCGACTGGTCCTCTCACTGGGCCTCCTCGGTGACCTACAACGTGGTGGATACCTCGGGATACTCGCCGTTCCGCTTCGATTACATGACCAATACGCACAACATCTCGGCCGCGGTCAACTGGACAAACCGACGGACGGGGAGCAACCAGCGGAGCCAGCTCAGCACGGCCTACGACTTCCGACTGCGGCGGTGGTCGGACCTCCGTTGGACCTATGCCTGGAATGGCTCGGCGGGCAACAGCCTATCGCTGAACGCCAACTACCGGCTGGAGTCGGGGGAGATGGGGCTGGTGTCCCTCCGCTACAACCGCCGGCGTTACGGCTGCTACGACTGGAGCCTCTCGGCGGGCTACGACTTCCGGACCAGCAAGCTCCAGACGATTCGGAGCTCGCTCGACTGGGAGATCGAGCGGGACCAGTGGCGGCTCCGCTGGGGCGCCGGCTACAACCCGGCGCGGGGCAAGCTCGACCAGAACAACATCCAGCTCATCAGGTACACCCACTGCTTCACCTATGCGTTGACCTACAACGCGCAGCGGCAGGGCTTCCGGTTCTCGGTGAACGTGCGCGGGCTGCCGTCCCTGCTCGACGACGGCTTCAGCGTGGGCGGGACCGGCGAGTTCCTCTCCCCGACCACGGGCGGCTCGGGGGACGTGTTCTAGCTGGAAGGCAGGAAGGAGGCTGCCGACGAATCCGAGCCGAGAGGAGGCTGATCGCCGTGATCACCCAGCTCCGCGTTGACAACTACCGTGGTGTTCAACGGCTCGAGCTTGGGCTGAACTCCATGAACCTGCTTACGGGTGGGAATGGGTCCGGCAAGACGAGTGTTCTGATGGCGATCGCCGCGATCCGAGATCTCGCCACAGGCCGGTACGCGGTAGCTGAGGCCTTTCCGTCCCTCAGTCGCACCCGGTGGCTGAGTGAGCCTCACCAGACCTTTCGGCTGGCGCTGGAAGGGGACGATCCCTGCAACCGGGGGGCGCCCATCACCTATCTGTACGAACTGACTATCGACCACGGGCACAGCGGGGGCAAGCCTACAGGTCGGGCCCGTGTCCTCCGCGAGAGCGTCCGCGCCGAAGGGGACCGGCCCCTTTTCGAGTTCAGCGAGGGTACGGTGCGGCTCTACAATGACGAGTTCGGCACGGGCCCCCAGTTCACGTTCAACTGGGAGCGGTCGGGGCTGTCGTCGGTCCAACTCGGGCGGCCGGACAACACGCGGCTGACTCATATGGTGGAGATGCTTCGACTCATCCGCGTGCTGCACCTGAGCCCTGAGGACGTGTCGGACGTCAGCGAGCAACCCGAAGAGCAGCTTGCCTTCTCGGGCGGGAACTTCGCGGCGTGGTACCGGTGGCTGAGTGACGGGAACCAGGCCTTGGGCGCGGAGATCGGGAGGGCCTTGGAGGAAGTCATCCCCGGGTTCGACTACTTCGGCGCGCCGGAGGTCGGAGCAGGCCGGAAGCGGCTCTATGTGTACCGCCGCCATGGCGCGCACCAGTCGCAGTACGACCTGTCCGAGCTCTCCAGTGGCCAGTTGGCGCTCACCGTTCTCTACACCGTCCTCATCGATGCCAGCAAACGCGGTGGGGTAGTCTGCATCGACGAACCGGGCGCCTTTCTAGCTCTGGAGGAGATTCAGCCATGGCTGAGGGCGCTCAGCGACCTGTGCCTCGAAGGCAAGGCTCAGGCGATTCTAACCTCACATCATCCTGAGCTCGTCAACTATCTCGGGCCTGAGTTCGGAATCTGGCTGCGGCGCGGTGACGAAGGGGGAACCGATCATGAGCCGCTGGCTGGGCTGCTCGAGGACACCCTTGACCCGGCGGAGGCGTTGTCGAGAGGCTGGGTGAGCTGATGGGCCGCCGGGTGGTGCTCATCTGCGAGGACAGTCAGCATGAGTACTTCGCGCGGCATGTGCTGAGCAAGCTGGGTTACGCGGATCGGAGCTTCAGGGTCATCAAGGCGGATCGCGGAGGGGGCTCTGCGGAGCAGTTCGTCAGAGACCGGTTCCTGCGCGAGCTTCGCACATTCCAGAAGGGCCACACGACCTACGACCTCATCGTGGTGTGCGACGCCGACGGCAAGAACCGCCTGACGGACTGGAAGGAAGCGTGCAACCGGGGCGGGCTGGAGTGGCCCGGGTCCGATCAGCGCGTCGCGCTGTTCTTTCCTAACCGTGAGATCGAGAACTGGATCTACCATCTTCGTGGCGAGGACGTTGACGAGGCCCGGAAGTGCGCAAAGCTGAAGGGAGCCGGAGACTGCCAGGATGCGGTGGAGCAACTCGCGCGCATTTGTGACTCAGGAAGGCTTCCGCCTGACGCCCTGCCATCGCTTCGTCAGGCGTGCGTGGAGTACGCGCGGTTCAGGGCACTAGCGTAGGCCGCCAGGAGAGCGCGTCCAGACGGCCTGTCAGACCTCTGGCCCCTCTGCGCCAGAGGACAGGGACCTCGCTGTACCAACACGACGCACAACGGAATGAGGACATCCATGCTCATGATGATCACCGCTGTGGTCTCGCTCATCGCGCAGGTTCCGCCGGCACAGGTGGGGGATCCCATGGTCATCTCCGCCGGCAATGACGTGGGCTGGCAGGTTGACGACCCGGCGGAGGCCCTGCGGGTGCTCCAGGAGACGGGCGCTCTCCGAGGCGACACCAGGCGCTTGGAGGAGCACTGGGCCAACGTGGGAGCCGATTACGCACGCCACGGGGTGAACGCCTTCGAGCCGTACGTGAAATGGGGGCTGCTGGAGCCGCAGGAGGGCGTGTGGGACCCGGAGTTCTACGACGCCGAACTGGCGCTGTTCAAGGCCCATGGTCTGAAGTGGGTGCCGTTCCTCATCGCGGGGCCGGCGTACGCCACGCCGCCGTGGTTCAAGGAGTCGGACGAGTCGGTGTTCGCGGTGGATCTCGTGACCGGCGAGGTGTCGCGGGACCAATCCATCTGGAACCCCGCGCTCAAGCCTCGGGTGCGGAGTTGGCTGGAGCGGTTCTTCGCCCACTACGACGCCTCCGATATGCAGGCGGTGCTGCTGGGCATCTCGGGCGTGTTCGGAGAGTCCATCTATACCGCCGGCGGCAACCTCTGGACGCACATCTGGGATGGCCCCTACCCCCAGCACGTGGGCTGGTGGTGCGGGGACGCCCACGCGCGTGCGGACTTCCGCGCCGCCATGGAGGCGAAGTACGGGACGATCGAGGCCCTGAACGCCGCCTGGTCGGGGGACTTCGGCGGCTTCGAGGATCTGGAGCCGTTCGTGCCCTACGCGACGCTGCCCGATCGGGCGCGCCTGGACATGGCGCGCTGGTACATGGGCGCCATGACAGAGTTCGCGGAGTGGTGGGCGATGACGGTGCGCGAGATCGCGCCCGAGGTACCGATACTGATGTGCACGGGCGGCCACGCGAGCCCTGAGTTGGGGGCCGATATGTCCGCTCAGACCAAGGCGATGGCCCGCCATGGCGCGGGCATGCGGATCACCAACGAGGCCTCGGACTATGGCTCGAACTACCACCTGACGCGGCACATCAGCTCGGCGAGCCGGCTCTATGACACCTACTTCGGCTACGAGCCGGCGGGCGAGGTGAGCGCCGATGGCATCGTCGCCCGGGTCTACAACGCCCTCGCCTCGGGCGCGTGGGAGCTGTTCCACTACGACAACCCGCCCCAGGGCGAGCGTGGCGAGCGGTATCTGCGGTACCTCGACCTCATGACGATTCGTGAGCCGGTGGTCGATGTGGGGCTGTTCTGGAGCCGCGACTCGACGGACCTGGGGCTCGCTCACGACCTGCCGATCCTGGGCGCGACGCTCCGGGACGTGGTGGACCTGGAGTACACCGATGAGCTGATGATCAGCGACGGAGCGCTGGACGGACTGTCCTGCTTGGTCTGGGGCTCAGGCCTGGTGACGGAGGCGGAGACAGCGGAGGCGATCCACCAGGCGGTTCAAGCGGGGATGACTCTGGTGACGCCCGCCGGCTGGGATCCACGGTCGCCGGAGGGTGAGCCGGTGTTCCCATCGGGTACTGTGACGGCAACCGCCTTCGCGGGCAGGGTTCCCGTCACGGCGCTCCCCACCTCAGGGCCGACGACGCCGTGGCGGGAGGGTGAGTTCCACGGGCCGGAGCCTGACAACATCTGGCACAGCGGCACGGTGTGCTGGACCGAGGGCAGCGTGCGCCTGCACCTCCCAGAGGCGGGCGGCGAGCGGTTCAAGCTACGCTACCGCACAGGCTCGGTCCAGGAGCCCGTCAGGGTTCTCGCGGGCGATGAGGAGCTGCTGACCCTCGCGCCGGGCACCACGGGCGAGATCGACGTGACGCTGCCCGGGCCAGCGGGGGCGGATGTGACCGTGACCCTGGAGACGCAGTCATGGTGTCCCGCCGAGGTGGAGGGCGCCAGCGACACGCGGCAACTCGGGATCCTACTGGGCGGCCTGGTCGTCGGGACCGCGGCGGAGCCGACCTCGCCCATCGCCGCCGTGACGCGGATCGGCGAGGGCTGGCTCGTGGAGGCGGCGGTGGCGGGGGCGGAGGGGGTCGCGGACGCGGTCGGAGAGCTTATACGGAATGCGGAGGACTACGGAATCGAGCCGTTCCGGCCAGAGCTCGCGGCAGGCTCGCTCCGCGACCAGGTCTACCTGACTGTCACGACGACGGATATCCTGCTCTACAACCACGGCGACGCCGCGGTGACGGTGGATCTGCCGGGTGGGCCGGTGGAGATCCCCGGGCACGACATCGTCAGCGTGCCGCGCTGACCGGTGGTGGACGCCCACAGACGACAAGACGGCTCGGGCTAGGCCCGAGCCGTCTGCCTGACTCCTACGTGCTGGCGAGCGAGTAGCTCCTACTCGGTGGTGGCTTCCTCGGCTGGCGCGGGCTCACCCTCAGCCGGCTTGGCAGCGGCATCGTCGGCAGGCTCGGCGGCGGCGTCATCAGCGGCGGCGCCACCCGCGAGGGCCTTGATCTCGCCCGGCTTGCACTTCATGGTGAGCGAGATGGTGGTGGGCGGGTCCGCAGACTCGCTGGTCACCTGGACGGCCTTGCCATCGGGGCTCGTGAACTGCCAGTCGTTGCCCGTCATGGCCCCGCCCTCGAAGCCGTTGTTCTCCCAGTCGGCGCACTTCTCAAGGAAGAAGGCCTTGACTTCCTCATAGGGCATGTCGACCTCGAAGGCGGCCTTGACGCCGTCCTCGGTCGGCTCGCAGCTCTTGGGCGTGGCGCCCTCGGGGAGCTCGACGCCCATAGCCTCGGCTACGGCCATCGGATCGGCGGCCTCAGTGGTGGCCGCCTCGGACTCCTCTGTGGGCTCCTCGACAGGCGGGGGCGCGGCGGGGCGCGGCGGCGCCACAACCGGGGCAGTGTCCTCATCGGCGGGCTTGGAGCAAGACACTACGGCAACAGCGACAACGCATAGGACCACTACGAGCAGAACGCTAACCCACTTCATTCCGTGATGCCTCCCTAGATTCTCGATCACGTACCTTGGGGTACAAGGCCTCCCGAACTCAGGCGCCTCGTGCTCCCAGCTTACTCGTACTATGTATTGGCCTTCGGAGGCCAGTGTCGGACAAACATCTGGCAGGATGGGGGGCGGTGGGCCCGAAAACGGACCGTGCAACGGTCAGGAGAGGCGACGGGACCGCCCGCTGGCCGCAAGGAGGTTTCAGCATGGCCTGTCGTACGCTACGCTCCCTCGCTCTGCTGCTGCCCGTTCTGGTGGCGTTCCCGGCCTTGGCCGATTCACCGCTGACCTCGACCCCCATCTGGTACGCGTATGCGGACGAATACGCGATGGTCGCGCACGCCACGGAGGAGGGGATGATGACCGAGGAGATCGCCGAGTACCTCGCCTCGGAGGGGGTCCCTATCGATGTCAAGGCCGCGGTCATCAGCGCCCTGGGCTGGGACATCGACGGCAAGACGTCGGCGGAGGAATACTGTGCTTTCGTGTATCCCGACGCCGACGGGATCCCGGCCCCGTCGGATCTGTCGGGCGAGGAAGCGCTCGTCATCGGGTACCTCCAGGCCATGGACGACTACTTCCATCCCGAAAACGCCCTGCCGATGCTTGCCCACGCGCGAAGCGAGATGCCTGAGAGCCTCACGGTGGCGGTTCTGCACACCCTCTGCGAGGCGCAGCGCCTCTTCGACGAGGTGGACGACTGGTACGAGTTGTGGCACATGACCGCCCTGGTTATCTATGACCGGGAGCTCACCGGCGACATGCGCGTGGGCGCCATTCGGATCATCGAGGACTATATGTCGCTCTATGCCGAAGAGTGAGTCAGGTGACGGCGATGGCCGACCGGATCGTGCTCATCGCCAATCCTGGATCACGCCAGGGCGTGACCAGGGCCCGGCTCGCTGAACGGCACCTCCGCGATCGGGGCATCGACATCGCGGTGCGGTACACGGACGCTCCGGGGCATGGCGTCGACCTGGCGAGGGAGGCGGCCGAGGAGGGGTCTCGCGTCGTCGGCGCCGTGGGTGGTGACGGGACCATCGGCGAGGTCCTGAGCGGGCTGGTGGACGGCCCCCCGGACGTCGCCATGGGGATCATCCCCGCGGGGACGGGGAACGACACGGCCAAGGGCCTGCGGCTGCCGGTCCACGACGTGCGCGCCGCGGCGGAGATACTTGCGTCGCGGCCGCCGCGGCTCCTGGATCTGCTCGACGTGAACGGCAGGCCGTCGCTGGGCTTCGCGGTCATCGGGTTCGCCGCCGATGTCGGCGTCTCCGTGAATCGCTGGAAGAGCGGGCCCTGGCGCTGGGCGAGCCAGATCCTGAGGAGCCAGACCTACGGGGTGGTCGTCGCGTGGCACCTGCTGCGTGGCGCGCGGCCACTCGCCTGCCGGATGACGGGCCGCGCAGCCGATGGCTCGGACTACCGGTTCGATGGCGATGTGCTGACCATCCTCGTGGGGAACCAGCCTGGGGTGGGCGGCGTGTTCCTGCCTTGCCCGGCGGCGGTGGGCGACGACGGTGTGTTCGACGTCTGCTTCGTCACGTCGACCCGGCCGGATGGCCGGCCGCTGAGCTTCGCCGAGAAGGTGAGAACGCTCCGCGGCGCCATCACGGGCGACCATATCGGAATGCCGTGGGTGGAGTACTTCCAGAGCGCCAGCCCTCTGCATCTCGAGTTCACGGCAGCGGCGCCGGTGCTGGCCGACGGGGACCTAAGAGCCCACTCCCGCACCGTCGCGCTGCGCGTGCGCCCGCGAGCGCTGCCGGTGGTCTGCTAGCGAGCCGCGGGGATCAGTAGGTGCGCGCCTCCGGCTGGTAGAGGGTGATGGTCACGGGCTTGCTGTCCAGGCGAGCCGAGCCATCCTCCTCGCGCCAGGCCAGGGTGTGGCGCAGCCACTGGTCGTCGTCGCGCTCGGGGTAGTCTACGCGGTGATGCCCCCCCCGGCTCTCGGCGCGGTGGAGGGCGCCGAGGGCGATCGTCTCGGCGAGTTCGAGCTTGTGCTCGAGCTCCAGGGCGCGGCAGAGGTCGAGGTTGTACTTCAGGCCGCGGTAAGTGAGGCGGATGTCATTGAACCGCGAGCGGAGGACGCGTATCCCCAGCAGGGCCTCCTTGAGCGCCGGCTCGTCGCGGAACACTCCCACCTTCTCGATCATGATCTGCTTGAGATGGAGCCTGATCCGCCCCGCGTTCTGCTCGCCACTGGCGGAGAGCATGTTATCGACGCGTCGGCCCTGCCAGTCGAGCTCGTCGGTAAGAGCGCGAAGTGCGCTGGGATCGTGGCCCAGGCCGGCGCAGTACTCCACCGCACTGTCTCCGGCGATCTTGCCGAAGACGATGGTTTCGAGCAGGGAGTTGCCGCCGAGCCGGTTCGCGCCATGGACGGAGATGCAGGCCGCCTCGCCCGCCGCGTAGAGGCCGGGCAGATAGGGGCAGGAGCAATCTGGGTCGACATCGATGCCGCCCATGGAGTAGTGCTGGCCGGGTTGGATGGGGATGGGCTGCTTGATGGGATCGATCCCGGCGAACTGGAGGCAGAGCTCCCGGATGCCCGGGAGGCGGCTCTTGATCTGCTCCTCGCCCAGGTGGGTGAGATCGAGGTGGACGTAGCCGCCGTCGAAGCCGCGGCCCTCGGTGATCTCGTGTTCGATGGCGCGGGCGACGATGTCGCGGGGGGCCAACTCTGGCCGTTCCATCCCCACGTAGTCGTACATGAAGCGGTCGCCGCGCTTGTTGCGGAGGTATCCGCCCTCGCCGCGGCAGCCCTCGGTCATGAGGAGGTTCGTGCCGACCAGGGAGGTGGGGTGGAACTGGACGAACTCCATGTCCTCCAGAGGCACGCCGGAGCGGTAGGCGATGCCCATTCCGCTGCCCGTGTTGATGATGGCGTTCGTCGAGCGGCCGTAGATGCGCCCGTATCCGCCCGTGCAGAGGATGACGGCATCGGCGGGGAGGGCGCGAAGGGCTCCCGTGAGGCGGCTCAGCGCCACGGCGCCCACCACTCGCTCGGGGGTGCGGGCGAGGGCGAGGAGCTGCCACTCGTTGACGAACTCGATACCGCGCTTGACGCACTGTTCGTAGAGGGTATGGAGCATGACGTGGCCCGTGCGGTCCGTGGCGTAGCAGGTTCGAGGGAATCCGGCGCCACCGAAGGGGCGCTGGGCGATGCGGCCGTCCTCGAAGCGGGAGAAGGGACAGCCCCAGGCCTCGAGCTCGCGGATCCGCAGAGGCGCCTCGTGGGTCATCGTTTGGACGGCATCCTGGTCGGCGAGGTAGTCGGAGCCCTTGATCGTATCGAAGGCGTGGCGCTCGGGGGAGTCATCGGCCCCCTCGGGGTGGTTGCGGAGGGCGGCGTTGACCCCTCCCTGGGCGGCGCCGGAGTGGGAGCGGATGGCGTAGACCTTGGTGAGGACCCGCACACTCGCGCCTTGGTCGTGACAGGCGATGGCGGCCCGAAGGCCCGCCAACCCCCCGCCTACGACCAGAATCCCGGATGATGCCATGGTGCGAGCCGTCCCTTCGATGGTGGTGCGAAGATGCTCGAGCGGCCTAGCCGTGGGGGTGGAGGATGTGGCCGAGGAACAGCCATCCCCCTGCCGCGGCAGCGATCACGAAGACCGCCGCCATGATGGCGACGGAGACGCGGTTGTGCCGCGAGAGCCCCCGGAAGTCGAGCACGGTGATCCGGATGCCGTTCAGGGCATGGGCGAGGAGCACCAGCATCAGCACGAACTCCAGGGGCTTGAAGAAGATCACGGGGCTTTGGACCCGGCCGAGAGAGGCATCGAACCCCTCGGGGCCGCCCGTCACGCTCCCCATCACGACGATGTGCATGAGCAGGTAGAAGACGATGCCGAGGCCGGTGACCCGCTGGAGGACAAACGACCACATGCCCGGCAGGGGGTTCAGGATGAGCTCTCGGCGATACTGGACCAGGAGGTCCCACCACTTGGCGATCATCTCATGCTCCCTCCCATGGGGTCAGTGGCCTGCTCGGAACAGGTGCAGGTGGTAGCCGATGAGCAGGAAGGCGCAGACGCCCACGGCCCAGAGCAGCGGCGTCAGCCAGGCCACCTTGGGCTTGTCCACCACGTAGTCATAGACGATGTTACGCACGCCGCTGAGGCCGTGGAAGAGGCACAGCCCAGCGAGGGCCATCTCCCACAGGTAGCCCGGAAGCCCGCGGCTGAGGGCTTGGGCGCTGACCACGGCGTAGTTCAGGGGCCCCTCGCCGCCCTTGCCGAAGTGCCAGAAGATGAAGTGGGTGGCGACCCAGAGCACGAGCAGAAGACCCGTGACTCGCTGCAGGAGCCAGGGAATCAGCCCAGTGGAGGTGGTCGCGACGCTCGTCATGGTTGCCTCCTCCGCCCCGCGAGGGCGGGACGCCTACTCCGCTCGGCCGGTGAAGCGCCTCTTGATGGCGGCGCCCTTCAGCCTAGCGATGGATGCGGTCGGATTCAGGTCCTTCGGGCAGACCTCAACGCAGTTGTACGCCGTATGGCAGCGCCACACACCGTGCTCGTCATCGGCGGCGGCGATGCGGTCCGCGGTGGCGAGGTCGCGGCTATCGGCGTAGAAGCGGTCGAGCTTCAGGAGCAAGGCCGGCCCCAGGTACTCGGGATCCGTGTGGGTGAAGGGGCAAGAGGCATGGCAGCAGGCGCAGAGGATGCACTCGACGAGGTTGTCCAGTCGAGCCCGCTCCTCCGGGCTCTGTCGCCGCTCCTCGTCCCCCAAGGGGGTCTCGTTGAGGAGCCAGGGGCGGATCCTTTCGTACTTCTGGAAGAAACCGGTCATATCCACTACCAGGTCGCGGATAACGGGCAGGTGGTAGAGGGGCCGCACGACGACCCGATCGCCGAGGTCGGAGACCTGGGTGGCGCAGGCGAGCCGGTAGCGGCCGTTGATGTGCATGGCACAGGAGCCGCAGACGGCGCTGCGGCAGGCGTAGCGGAAGCCGAGGCTGCCGTCCTCGTGCTCGAGAATGTGGAGAAGGGCCTCGAGGACCGTCATGCCGCTCCGGTACGGCACATCGAACTCGTCGAAGTACCCCGCGCTGTCAAGTTCCGGGTCATACCGAAACACGGAGATCTTGGCCATATGCCTTGCCTCTCTCGCATGGCGGGCGTCCAACAGGCGCCTCGCGCCATGAACACCCTGTTGTTTACCACCCCTCTCGCGCCCAACCTCCTCTCACGGCGCCGGGAGGTTTCCCGTAGGCCGCGTCGAAAGGCTAAACGGCAGTCCCAAGCTCCGGTAGCCCACTGGCGTCGGCTGGCCCGTTGTGTGGAGCCGGTCGTGACCGGGGCAACCAGTTCTGGCGTTCGCGTGGCGCACAGCGGTTCCGATGGAGAAGCCGACGTGGCTTCAAGAAGAGTCGAGGGCCGGAGCTACGCGCTCGCGAGGGCTGCCGCAAGATGAACCCTCCTCCGAGCAGGCGGTGGCATGGAGCAGCCAACGGTCTCCGAAGCTGAGATCGAAGCACAGGGACACACCCGCGGGGTCTCGTCAGTGCTGGCCGCCGCGACTCGCGGGGTCACCCTGCGGTCGCTTCTGATCACCGGCATCCTAGTTCCCATCAACGACTGGTGGCTCTTCCAGATGCAGGACGTGTGGGCCGTCGGGAACCCCACGATCCTGTCGCTCTACTTCAACGTCGTGTTCATCCTCGCGGTGCTCACCGTTCTCAACTCGGTCGTCCGACGGTTCGCGCCGATCTTGGCTCTGGCCCAGGCCGAGCTCCTCGTCATCTACACCCTGCTGTCGATCACCACGTCCTGCGCCGCCTATGACTTCCTGCACTGGATCCCGCCGGCGATGGCGGGGGTAGCCTATCCGACCCACGGCGTGACCGTCGCGAACCGGTGGGAGGAGATCTTCTTCCACCACCTCCCGCTAGATATGACCGTCCGCGACCAGTACAGCCTGAAGTACATGCACGAGGGCGGGGTGAGGTTTTACAGCGATCCGGCCTTCTGGCGCCCTTGGGTGCGGCCGGCGCTCCTATGGATCCTCACGCTCTGCCTGCTCTGGGCGGGGCCCTTGGGGCTCGCGGTCCTGTTCCGGCGGCGCTGGATCGAGGTGGAGCGGCTCACCTTCCCCATCGTGCAGCTCCCCTTCGAGATGACCCGCGAGAAGCCGACGCTCTTCAAGCAGAAGGTGCTTTGGACGGCCTTCTCTATCGCCTTCGTGATCAACCTGATGAACGGCCTGAAGGTCATCAAGCCCATCTTCCCAGCCATCCCCGTGAAGGTGGGGTGGGATCCCGGGGGTGGGAGGAGCTTCGACATCAGTCGGGGGATCCTGGACTCACCGTGGAACGCGGCGACCAGTATCAGCATCGCCTTCTACCCGATGATTATCGGGTTCGGGCTACTGATCCCCACGGAGCTGTCGATCTCGTGCGTCGTCTTCTTCTTCCTGTTCAAGGCGCAACTGGTGGCTACGCGGTGGCTGGGGTACCAGGGCAAGCCCGAGTTCCCCTTCCTCAAGGAGCAGTCGCTGGGCGGCTATCTGGGCATCCTCATCTTCAGCCTATGGGTGGGCCGGCAGTACTACGCCGATCTGGCGCGGCGGGTGCTCAAGCGTGACCCGGAGCGGGACAGCCAGGAGCCCGTCTCCTATCGGACCGCGGCGTTGCTCTTCCTAGGATGCTTCGCGGCGCTGGTCGTGCTCGCCATGAGCCTGGGGCCCACGGGCCTCAAGTTCGGCGCGGGCATGATCTGGTGGCAAGCGATCTTCCACTGGGGGATGTACTTCGTGCTGACCCTGGTCTGCGGCCGGATTCGGGCCGAGATGGGCCTGCCGGTGCATGAGATCGAGCGCCTGGGCCCCACGGTGCTCCTGGGCAACGTGTTCGGGGTCATCACGGGGGGCAAGGTGAGCCAGGCCCGCGTGCGGAGCCTTACGGTGGCGAGCCTGTTCTTCCCCCTCAGTCGTGGCATGCGGTCCATCGCCTTCCCTCACCAGGTCGAGGGCATGAAGCTCATGGATCGCGCCGGAGGGAGCCAGTCACGGCTGTTCAAAGCGATGCTGGGCACCCTAGTGGTCGGGATGTTCGTGGCTTGGGCCATCTACCTTCCGACCATGTATCACTATGGCGCCGCGGCGAAGATGCGGCAGTACACGGGCTGGCATACCGGCGAGACCTGGGGCCAACTCGTGAACTGGATCGAGGCGCCCCAAGGAGTGGCTTGGCACCGGATCATCCCGACGATCATCGGGTTCGTCGCCTACTTCATCCTCATGAGCGTGAAGATGCGGTTCTCGTGGTGGCCTCTCCACCCCATCGGCCTGGCGCTGTCCTCGACCTGGTACATGCACCACATGTGGTGCCCCTTCCTCATCGCGTGGACCGTGAAGGTCCTCGCCACCCGCTACGGTGGACATGGGGGAACGCGGGCCCTGGCGCCCATCGCGTACGGTCTGATCCTGGGCGATGTGATCAGCGGGTGCGGCTGGACGATCTACGGCGCTATCACCCAGAAGGAAGTTTACGCGTTCTGGAACTAGCTCCTCTGCAGAAGGGGGACGGGTCCCATGGGCCTGGTCGTCTTCGTAGGCGTTCTATTGGCCCCCGTCGCCGCACAGCCGGAGATGGTTCGGGTCGAGGTCGTCGCGGACACGAACCTCAGCCAGTACCCCTCGGAGCGCGGGCTGAACTACGGGCAGTCCAGCGCCCTGCGGGTCAAGGGCATCGAGATGTTCGCCCTCATGGACTTCGACCCGGGGCCCTTGGGCGAGGTGGCCGTCGAGCGGGCGGCGCTGCGGTTTCGGGCAGCGCGGGACGACCATAAGCTGCGCACCCTCGGCTTCTATACCGTCGCCGCGCCTTGGGTCGAGGGGACGGGGCGCGCGGAGGAGGGGATGGGCGCCACGTGGCTCTCGCCCGATGGCTCCGGCGCGCTGTGGGGCCCCGGACCGGACTTCCTCGCCGTCAGCTTCACCCACGGCCACACGCGGGTCGCCTATGCCGAGGTTCGGGAACTGGGCGACCGCTGGCTCGAAGCGGACGTGGACCCCGATCTCATCCACGCGGTGATGGCGGGGGCCTCGCACGGACTGCTCATCGCCGACGAGACGGGCCAGACCCGAGCGAACAATGACATCCACTCCCGCGAGCAAAGCGGCTCCGAGCCGTACCTCCTCGTGACACTCGGCGCGGAGCCTCGCGAAGGCCCGCTCCCGGCGCCGGGTGACCTCGCCGTGGCGCCCCTGCCGGAGAAGGCGACGCCGCAGAACGGGGCCGCCGCGGTCTCCTGGTCGCCCGTGGAAGGGGCCTTCGCCTACCGGTGCTGGATCGGCGACACCGAGGCGCCGAGGTGGCTCGTGCCGTGGCCGGAGCCAGGCGCCGAGCCTCGCGTCATCCTCACGGGGCTCGAACCCGAGGCCTCCGTCAGGGTAACCGTCGCCGCAGTGGACCGCCTGGGGCGCATGGGGCCGTCGGCTCACGGGGAGGGGCAAGCGTCGGAGGCGCGGCCGACAGGGCTCGCGCTGCCCGCGCCGTCGCCGGAGGCCCCGCCGCCGGCCCTCGTTCAGGCCGCGAGATTCGGTGTCAGCACGGGCTCGCTGCTCGCGAAGGTGGATCCCACGCGGGCCCCGGAACTGCCGGCCGAGGGGATCCGGCTGCAGGCCACCAGGAACGAGTTCGTAGCGGCGACGCTGGTGATCGACGCCCCGGGCGGGACGCTCGCGGAGGTCGAGGTGACAGCGACGCCGCCCAGGTGCGAGGCCGGCGCTCTGCCCGCGCCCGCGCTCTACCGGCTGTGGTATCTGAACGACGGCGGCTGGGCGCCCGAGGTCTGCGTCCCGCTGCAGGGGCCGCTGGAGATCCCCGCCGCCGACAACGGCGTCCCCGGGCAGCGGAACCAGTCGCTGCTCGTCGAGTTCTACGTGCCCCACGCCGCCGCGCCGGGCCGGTATCAGGGGGAGGTCGCGGTATCGGCGGAGGGAGAGGCCATCCGGGCGCCAGTCGAGGTGATCGTGGGAAGCCCGTCGCTGCCCGATGATCTCGGCTTTGTGCTCGAGCTGAACTCCTACGGCGACGTGGCGGGCCAGTACGGCGTGGCGAGCGGGAGTCCGGAGTACGTCGCCATCGAGCGGGAGTACCACCGCGCGGCCCACCGCCACCGGGCGAACTGGGATCCGCTGCCGTACAGCCAGGCGGGGGCTGTGATCGCGGGCGGCGCGCCGCCGCTCGAAGGGGAGGGGCCAGACAGGCGGGTCGCCGACTGGTCGGCGTGGGACGCGCGGTACGGACCGCTCCTGGATGGCAGCGCCTTCGCGGACCTGCCACGAGCGGGCGTGCCCGTGCACAGCCTGTACCTGCCCTTCAACGAGAACTGGCCCTCGTCGATGGCGCTCTACCGTGCCCATGTAGACGAGCCCGCCTACCCGGACATGCTCACCGAGCACGCGCTCACGGCGCCGCCCATCGCCGAGGCCTTCGAGCCCCCCTATGCCCAGGAGTTCGCGGCGGTCGTGGCCTCGTTCGCGGCGCATGTGGCCGAGCGCGGGTGGAACCGGTCGTGGCTGCACTTCTACATGAACAACAAGTACGACTTCCGCAACCCGGAGCAGGGCGGGCGAGGCAGCTCCTGGTGGCTGCTCGATGAACCCATGCACCGCGACGACTGGCTGGCCCTGCGGTTCTACGCGGACCTGTGTCACGCCGGCGCGCCGCAAGCCGGTCCGCCGCTGATCAGCCGCGGGGACATCTCGCGGCCGCAGTGGCAGCCACGCTGGATGGACGGGGCCTTCGACCTCATCTGCACGGCGAGGGAGCTATTCGAGCACCACGCGCTCTGCATGGGAATCGCTGAGCGAGCGGAGGAAGCCGGCCAGCCGGTGACCTTCTGGCACTACGGGACGGCGAATGCCGTGGGGCGGCCGAACGCCGAGGCCGTCGCCTGGCCCTGGGCGGCTTTCCTGGCTGGCGCTGACGGCATCCTGCCGTGGAACACCATCGGCTCGGACGGGAACTTCACCGAGCCGGCGGATACGGCGATCCTCTACCCGGGCCGCCGATTCGGGATCGAGGGTCCCGTGGTTAGCCTGCGGCTCAAGGCGATGCTCCGGGGCGCTCAGGACGTGGAGCTGCTGCGCCTGCTGGCGGAGCGGACGGGTGTTGACCGCAGGGAGCTGCGGTCGGTGTTCGGCCCCCTGGTGACGGGCACGACGGCGCAGGCCTATGCCGAGGATGCGGGGCGGATCGAGTTCGGGCCGCTGACGGAGCAGGCGTTGGACGATGCGCGGAGGGCGGTTCGGGCGGCACTGGAGGCGGCGAGCTAACGCCTGCCGGGACGAGCCTCCGGCTGCGCGTCCTCGTCGGGCGCCTGCTCGGGTAACTCTTCGATCAGCACCGCGGGTCCGGCGCAGGCGAGCGTGACCTGCCACCCCCACTCAGCGCGGACGCAGAGCAGATGAAGGTCGGAGTAGGCCTCGGGCCCATACACCGTCGCTCGCGCCATGGCGATGCCGGGAAGAACGCTGGCGCGGATGTCTCGCGGGTCGAGGTCGAGGGCGTCGCCGGGCGGGGGGAAGTCCGACGAGCGGGCATACAGCGCGAAGGCCGCGGTGGAGCCATCGAGGTACATGAAGGGCGCCCGGAGGCCGCTGAACTCCTGGGGTCCCGTCGTCGTGAGCATCTTCACGAAGCTCCCCAGCAGCGCCGATACGACATCCCTGTCGCTCAGCGGACGCGGCGCGTCGGAGCCGCGCTCCGCCTCGGAGGGCGCGGCGAGCGGGGTCGCGGGGGCGAGGCCGAGGGCCTTCACCATCCAGACCTCGCCCGGCCGATGGAGGACCGCGAAGGCGACGGCGCGGATGCGCGGCTCATCGGCGGGACCGTAGACGAACTCGGCGACGGCGACGTCACCCAGGAGGTGGATCTCGGCGTCGGAGAGGATGAGGAGGGGCTCGCCGCCAGGCGCAAGCTCGGAGGCGCTCTCGAACACCGCCATGCCCGGCTCGTCACCGCCCTTGAGAACAATGAAGGGGTAGGAGATGCCGTCGAAGGCGATGATGCCCGCCTCGGTGATGGAGGCTACCAGCTCCTCGAGGCGGTCTAGAATCTCCTCCTGGTTGGCCACGTCGGAGTTGCGCGCCGGGTCGGCGCGGCCGTCCTGGGCGCTGGCGGCGATGGGCCAAAGAGCCATCGGGCAGGCCAGGAGAAGCGCAAGAGCGAGTCGACGGGACACAGCAGCAACCTCCTGGATGAACTGACGCATGAACGGCGCCCGGGTTTGCGTGGGAATCACGCAGGGACGGGATGGGGCCGGGCGATGACCGGGGCGCGGATGCCCCCGAAGAGGCGCCGGCAGTCCCGGTGGGAGTACCGCAGGAAGCTCGTCACCTCGGGCCACTCCCCGCCAGACGCCGTCAGGTAGAGCTCGGTGAGGCCCTCGATCGTCTCGTCGTACGCCTCCCGAGAGGGCCCGTGCGCCCACCGTCGTCCGGGAAACCGGCGCAGGTCTCCATCGAACTCTGGCGAGATGTGATAGAGCTCGTGGATGATCGTGTGGAGCTTCCGTCGTTGGGGCAGGTCGAAGAACCGGGGCGCGAGGAGGTAGATCAGGTAGAGGGCCTCGCGCCCCTGCAGATCCACCGGGGGCATGGTGTAGGTGCGCCGGCCATGCTTTTTGGTGACGGCGCCGCCCTCGAAACGCAGGGGCACGATGAAGGCGTACGTGCCCGATCCGCGGCGGTTGCGGGCGAAGGAGAGGGAGAAACCCACCTGCCCGGCGTCGATGTGGCTAAGCACGGGCACCTTGGCGCAGATGTCCGTGGAGAGGTCGTGGAGGCAGCGCGCCAGAGGGAGCCCCTCGCTCCACTCCGCGTCTCGCTCGACCGGACGGGGCCGGGGCAGCGCGATGGGTGAGCGCGCGCCCCAGTCCAGGTCCAGGGTAAGCTGCACGGCCGATCCAGATGGCGGGGGCTTGGCGCCCGAGCTCCGACGGCTAGATGAATCGACGCACACGCATCGCATCATACACGCGCCTTATCGCTAGCTCCGTGGCAGCCTCCACTAGGCTGACTCCGTGCTCCAGGGCCAGGGCCTCGGCCCGCTCCACCGCCGTCTCGATGCGGTTCGTGACGATGTCGAGAACGACCTCGCGCTCGATGGCCGCCGCCGACAAGGACTTGGAGAACTCCTCCATGCTGGCGACGACCCCGCCGGAGTTCGCAATGATGTCGGGGATGACGGGGATGCCACGCTCGTGAAGTGGCGCGACTCCGGACGCCGCCACCGGCATGTTAGCGCCCTCCACGATCGCCCCGCAGCGGAGCCGCGGCACGGTGCGGTCGGTAATGCACCCGCCGATGGCCGCGGGGAGGAACACATCACATTCCACGTCGTAGATCTGGTCGAGTTCCATGGGAGCCGCTCCTGGGAAGCCGGCCACGGAACCCGTCTCCAGGGTATACTCGCGGAGCCCTTCGACATCCAGACCCGCCGGATCGTAGACGCCGCCCAGAATATCGGTCACGGCGACCATGCGCGCGCCCTCACGGGCGATGAAACTCGCCGCGTAGGAGCCGACGTTTCCGAAGCCCTGAACGGCGAAGGTGCAGTCCTTCGGCTCCCGGCCCTGCTTCTGCCAGAGGCGCGTCGTCGCTCGGGAGATCCCCCAGCCCGTGGCCTCGCGCCGCCCCGGCAGCCAACCCTGCATGTTCTGAGGCTTGCCGGTTACTGAGGCGGGATCGCGCGTCACGTTGAAGATCATCGCCATGTGGTCGGGCGAGGTGCCCATATCCGGAGCGGGGATGTACTCGTGGCGCTCGAAGAGGGGCCGGAACCGGGCGGCGTAGCGCTCCATGAGGGCGAGGGTGATGTCCAGCTCGAAGCCACGGTCGCGGTCGCGGACGCAGTCCTTGCCATGAAGGGCGTAGATGGCGGGCCAGTCGACGCGGATCCCCGTCTTCCCGCCCCCGAACTCCGTGCCAGTGACGGCGCATTTCAGAGTCATCAGCCGGGCGAGTTCGAGGGTCTCGTAAATGTCCACATCGCCGGCCAGCCGCACGCCGCCCTTGTAAGGCCCGCAGGCCATGTTATGGAGGGCCACGACGCACCAGAAGTTGAGGACTTTGCGCCCGGACGAAACGGAGAGCCTGGCAACGCGCATCTCGGCCGGAGCGATCAGCTCCTGGATCTCTTGCGAAGAGAGGCCCATGCGCTTGCCGGCGCTGGTAATCATGAGGGTTGATCGAGTCTCGGGTAGTGCGCTGTGCAGAACCTGCTCCACACCTGTGGGGCCGAAAGCCGGAGAGGAATCCTCCACGAAAAAGTCACCGCCTACTGAGTGGTATCGGAGTCAGGCTTACGCCGACTCCCTCCCCGTCCTCTTCGGCGGTTCCTGCCCCCACGCCTTCGTCCTGACTTCTTTCTCTCGGTAGAGCCGCCCTGTAGGGCGGGAGCCTCCCCCTCGGAGAGCTCGTCGGAGGCGGCATCCTGGACGTCCGGGGCGGGGGCCTCGGCGGCGCGTTTGGGGGCGCGTCGCGCCCGTCGGCTGCGGGAGCCCTCAGCGGGCGCAGCCGGCGCTCCGGCGGCGGCGCCCTCCTCGGTCTGAGCCGCGTCGCCTTTGTCACGCATGGTCACGCTGAGCCGGGAGGGCTTCTTGGTCCGGCCATTGCGTCGGTTGGAGCGTTCGTTCCTGGGCTTGACGGTCACTTGGCCCCATTTGTCGGCTTCAGCGATCGCGTCGGGGTCAGGGGGGGTGCCGGGAAGCCGGCCGCATAGGAGGGTTCGGTTCACCTCGACGGCCTCGGGACACGACTCACACCTGAAGGCGGCGATGTCTCGCCAGACCTTTCGACACCAGATCATGTTCTGTGCGAGTCCTCCCTCCGCGACGTCCTGTCCCGATTATAGCACGGGACCGGGCGAGGAGCCCGGTCCCGTCGTCGATCTGGGCCGTGTCGGAGTGTCTACCGTGGGTACCACGAGGCGCGCAGGACGCCCAGGGACAGCCAGCGCAGCTCGCCCGTGGCCGTGCTCGTGACGCCTAGCGCCAACCGCCGAGAGCGCGAGAGCGGGGAGATGTAGGCCAGCGCGTCCCCCGCGGGCGCCCACTCGTAGGCCAGCACGTTCGTGCCGAGCCGGGCGTACCCGCCGCCGGTGGGAGCGGTGATGAAGAGCGACTGTGAGAGCCGCCCCACGGAGCCTCGACGACCCGTGAAGGCGACACGACTGCCGTCGCGCGACCAGGTGATGGTCTGCACGCCGACGGGCTCACTGACGCACACGGGAGTCCCGCCATCGCGCACGATGTAGAGGTACCGCGCCAGCATGGAGTCCAACGGATGGGCGACAAAGGCCACATATTGGCCCGTGGGCGAGTAGCGCGCCAGGGGCGACTCGGCAGTCACGGACTCGGGGGTGACGAAGTCGGGGCCCACGGTCGTCGTGAGGTTCTCGCCGTTCGTCCAGGGCGGCGCGAAGCGGACGAGATGGTAGCGCCCCGCTGAGACGGGCCGGAGGGCCAGCAGCTCCTCGCGGGCCGGGTTCATCTCGACGAGCTCGAGGCCAGCCTCGCCGGCGCCCACCTCGGCCTTGGTGCCCTGGGCGGGACGGACGACGATGACGCCCTTGCCGCCGCCGGCGAGCACACCGTCTATGGCTAGAAGCTGCCCATCGGCAGACCAGGACACGCGCGCGCCGACCGACTCGGTGCCGGGCACATGCAGCGCCTGGCCCTGCTCGGGCGTCCAGACCTCGACTCCGCCGCTCTTGACGATGGCGAGGACATCGGCGTTTCCGGCCCACACGGCCCGCTGGATGGCGCCCGACGAGATCCGCGTCGAGCGGCCGTCGGCAGACTGGATGAGGTGAAGGCCCATGCCCGCTCCCTCGGGCGCCAGCACCGTCAGGAAGCTGCCCGAGGGCGACCATTGGGGCGCATAGGCCCGGGCCGGCAGGCCCTGGGCGAGGACGCGGGTCTCGCCCTGCAGGGTGGTGAGGACGACGGCCGATGCGTTCCCCGTGTCGGACACGAAGGCGAGCTGGCTGCCATCAGGCCTCCACGCCATGGGCGACTGTCCCTGGGGACCGAGCACGCCAACGTTGTAGCCAGCGCTCAGCGGGAAGGGCGAGCCATAGCCCGGGCCGGCAGAGAGGATCTGCGGCGGGCCGTCCTCGGCATCGGTGACATAAGCGATCGGGTGCCACGCGTCGGAAGTGAGGTCGTCCTCTTCAACGACCACGGGCGCATCCTGGGCGACCGCAACGCCCAGTGTGAACGCGCCAACCAACCCCGCTATGAGTACCCACAGTAAGCTCCTCAATCGGCTCTCCTCCTCATATCTGCTGCCTCGTATCTCGTGCGGCCGCTCGTATAGACGCGAACAGCTACGCCACGGGAGCGCGCTTTCCCTTCAGACGGGGGCTCTGCTAAGATGGGTCCATGCGGGCGGCCCTCAACTACTTCCGGCTCTGCTGGCGGCTCTGGCGCGACCCTCGTGTGTCCGGGCTCGCCAAGCTCATCCCCGTCGCCGCTCTGTTGTATCTCATCTCCCCCATCGATGTGTTGCCCGACTGGTACATCCCTGGCGTCGGCTATCTGGACGATGTGGGAGTCATGATGCTTGCCCTGCGCGGATTGGTGCGTTTCTCGCCTCGTCGAGTGCTCCTGGATCACCAGTACTGGCTCGATCACCCGCGCAAGCCCGATTGGGACGTCGAGGCCGAGGCCACGGGTATCGACATGGGCGAGGGCACGATGGAGGGGGAGCCGGAGTGCCAAGCGCAGACCCCCTGAGTGGCCGCCTGGAGCCGATACGTGAGGTCTCCCATGAGACGCCGCTCGAACGAGCCGTCTCAGCCATCCGCGAGGGGGACCTGCGGGTGTGGTATGAGCCCGACTACACGCTCGCTCGTCACGTCGCCTGCCTGTGCCCCGGGTGTCGGGTATACTCATCCCACGGCCATCTGCGTCTCCTGGAGGGGGAAGCGTGATGTTCGCGACGGCCATGGCCCTCATGGGGCTGCTCAGCCTCGGCCAGGCTCCGGACGGAGCGATTGCCCAGGCCCTGGGGAGCACTGTGCTGGATGGCCTCGCCTTCGAGAGCGACATCCAATGGCACCGTGGGGACTATGCCCGGGCCGGGCTGGCGAGGCTCGTCGCGGCCGAACTCGATCCCGAGGACGCCGTGGCATACATCGACAGCGCGTGGTTGGCCTGGAGTTGGGGCTACACGGATCTGGGCCGGCAGGTGTGCCGACGCGCTCTCGAGATGAACCCTCGGAGCCCCGACGCTGCTTACGAGATAGCGGCCCTCGTGCGGCTCTGGGGCGATGGTGACTGGTCGCTCGAGCTGCTGCGGCGAGCCCACCGAGGCGACCCGGCGGACAGGGTCACCGCTCTGGCGCTAGGAGCGGCCCTGCGGGAGAGGGAACTCTGGAGCGAGGCCGCGCAGGTCTACCGGACGCTGGCGATGCACCATGAGGGCGATCCGTCGGCGGCGAGGTTCCTGGAGCGGTACGAGGCATGGGGCCACATGAGGCCGACGATGGATGGCGCGGAGGCGCCGTAGGCGGCAGCGCGCTACCGAGGGATGGATCCAGATGAGTTCGCAGGAGAGCCCAATGCCGTCTAGAGGCCAGGTCTGGCTACAGATTCTCCTCGGGCCGGCTCGGTTCTGGGCCGGCGTCGCCATCCTTCTGTTCGTTGTCGGCACCGTCTGCTACACCTACGGCGCGTGGTACGCCTCGGTGTTGACGATGGATGCGGTTCCGGTCCGAGAGATCCGGGAGCGGTCCTCCTGGCCGGGCCAGTTCGCCTACCGTGACGAGGCCGAAGGGCTGCGGATCCGCGTGCGGCGGCCCGCGCCCGACCTGCTGAGCCCCCAGTTCTCAATCGACGTCCTGGCGGACGTGGACCTGACTGGCGGAGGCTACAGCAACTTCCCCGAGGCCCTGAAAGTCGCGAAGACGGACGAGGAAGAGGGCGAGGAGGAGCAGGAACAGAAGCCCTTCGACCGCAGCGAATACCTCAAGGCGATGCGCGAGACAGGCCTCCTGACGGGCGAGGAGCAAGCCCGCGGGCGGAGCCACACCGTCGTGGTGGACGAGTTCGAGAGCCAGGACGAGGCGCGAGCGGCCGCGCAACGGCTTCGTGAGCTCGGTCGGGATGTGGCGCTGGAGGAGGTCCGCGGCGACGATGGCGCCGTTTCGTACCGCCTGCAGTCCGGCAGTTTCCCGTCCATCGCGGAGGCCGAGGCCTACCAGAGAGAGCTGCAGGCCGCTGGCCTGATGGAGGGCGGTGGGGGTTCGGTAGGGGAGTCCTCTACCGACCCAGGCGCCAGCCCGCCGCCTAGCGAAGGACAGCAGAGCCCGCCGCCGACCACCGATCCGCCGCCACCGACCGATCCCGTGACGCCCGATCCACCCCCCGACACGCCCCCGCCCGCGGATCCACCGGCTCCGCCGCCGGCGGACCCGATCCCGCCACCGGAGGACCCGGGCGGCGGACGCGCTCTCGGTGACCTCTAGGCAGGAGAACCCCATGGCTCGGCCGTTCGTATCCGAACTCCGAGATGGCGATCTGTTCTCGGGCAGCTTCGTGGCCAAGGATGTGTCTCTGCGGCAGTTCCGCGACGCATCGAAGGGCTACTACCTCGCTCTGAACCTGGTAGACCGCACCGGTGTCCTCCCGGCGCGAGTGTGGGACGCAGCCGAGAGCGTCGCCCAGGGATTCCGGGAGGGCGATGTGGTCTCGGTGGAGGGCCGGGTGGAGGTCTATCAGGACCAGTACCAAGCGGTGCTCACCGAGGTGCACCCCGTGCTGGAGGAGCAGATCGACGCGGCCGATTTCCTGCCGGCGACCACCCGCGACGTGGACAAGATGCTCGAGAAGATCCGCCAGATAGTGGCGGAGGAGGTGGAATGCCCGCATCTCAACGCGCTCCTGCGGCGGTTCGTCGATAGCGAGGACATCACCCCGCTGCTGGCTCAGGCGCCCGCCGCGAAGGGTCTGCACCACGCCTACCTGGGGGGCCTGGTGGAGCACATCCTAGGCTGCTTGTCGCTCGCTCGCACGGCGGCCCGCCTGCACAAGTCCCTGGACCGCTCGCTGCTGCTGGCGGGGATCGTTCTGCATGACATCGGGAAGATCAAGGAGCTGTCCGTCGCCACCACCATCGACTACAGCATCCCCGGGCGGCTCATCGGCCACGTGGTGATGGGCTACGAGTGGGTGATGCGTGAGATGGACGCGATCGAGGGTTTCCCTGAGGAGACGCGGCTGCAGCTCGGGCACATCATCCTCAGCCACCACGGACAGCACGACTACGGCGCGCCGGTGCTTCCGATGACGCCCGAGGCCATCGCCGTGCACTTCATCGAGAACGCGGACGCCCAGACGAACCGGTATCTCTCGGCGGTACTGGCGGCGCGGGAGGACGACAGGGACTTCACGGACTTCGACCGGCTGCTCAGCCGGCACCTCTACGCGCGGCCGCGAACAGACGGCACGGGCTAGCGCGGGGCCCCGTTCCCTGGGCAGAGCGTCCCGGGACCCCGCCGCCGCCCGCCGCTATACGACCAGCCGCTCCGCGCGCGATGCCGCGATGTAGTTCGCGCAGAACTCATCGCGGTTCAGGACCGTCTCGGCCGCGAGCATGATGGACATCAGGGCGTCATCGAGGGGATCGCAGATCGCCGAGTCCATCCCCGCAGCCATGAAGAGCACCATCGCGGCGCGGTTCACGAGCTTGCGGGCCGGCAGGCCGAAGGAGACGTTGGACAGGCCTGAGCAGATGTGTATCGCCTCGCTCCGAGCTCGGACCGCCTTCATCGTCTCGATGGCGATGACGCCCGGGTGGTCGCCCGTCATGCCGTCCCACGTGCCGACGCCCAGGATGCAGGGGTCCAGGAAGATGTCCTCGTCGGGCACACCGCCGGCGTTCAGGGTGTCGATGAGCTTCATGGCGCAGTCGATGCGGCCCTGGATCGTCTCGGGGATGCGCTCATCCATCGCGAGGGCGATGACCTTGGCCTTGTGCTGCGCGGCGAGGGGGATGAGCTGCTCCACTCGGTCCTTCTCCAGGTTGATCGAGTTGATCAGCGGGGTGCCTCGGTGAACCTGGATGGCCGCCTCGATGGCCGCCGGCCGAGGCGAGTCCAGGGCGCAGGGGAGATCGACCACGGCCTGCACGGTCTCCACGAGCCAGCAGAGGGTCTCGACCTCCCCTTCGACGAGGGCGCCCGCGTTGACATCGATGTAGCTGGCCCCCGCTTCCGCCTGCTTGCGGGCCTCGTCCTGGATGAAGGCCGTGTCCCGGTCCACGACGGCGGGCTTGACCGCCTTGCGCGTGCTGTTGATCCGTTCTCCGATAACTATCATGAGGAGGCTCCTCGTTGGTTCAGTCTGGGCCTCGGCAGCCGAGGCGGGATAGGTCTTCGGTTGGGCGGGTGGGTATCCTGCCCGCCCATAGCCTGAGGACCCGTCTAGGGTTGCCGGAAGCCCTCGATGCGGTGGAATGTCAGGAAGTTCGCATCGTGGAAGTTCCGTGCCCCTCCCAGGCCGTCGTCATGCGCCGTGCGGCTCACTGCCAGGATGTCGGCGCCGAGGATGAGCCAGTCCCAGTACTGGTAGCCGTGGAACTTCACCTCGGGATGCTGAATGAGGATTCGGCGCACGGTCCAGTCGAGGAGGTCGGGTGAGGAGACGAGGGCGACGGTGTTGCGCGTCTCGCCGGGGTGGTTGTCCGCGAACTCAGGCGGCACGTAGTTCACGATCGACCAGTACAGATCGGAGACCGGATCGTGGCGGATCGTGAACTTCTTGGCCGCGCCGGGAAGCTCCAGGAAGCCCTCCCGGGGCCGGAAGCGCAGTACGCCCGCGTCCGTGTCCACCTCGGCGACGGCCGCTCGCTCGGGTTGGCTCGGGACCTCCACTCGCAGCAGGTTGAGCAGCCGGCCATCGGGCGCCATGACGACGTTCCCCTCGAGCCATCCGCCGAACTGGCCCATGAGCCACTCAGGGTCGCCTGGGAGAGAGTTCGTGCGGCTCCAGGAGTCGGCCCGCAGGAGATCGCTCTCCAGGGGCGCGGACATCACGAAGGCGCGGAAGTGGGATCCCCATCCGCCGGGGCCCTCGGCATCCTCGAAAGCGCGCCAGAGACGGCCCCGATGCACCACCATCGGAACGGGCGCCGTGTGGTACTTCGCGTCGGCGAGGAGCAGGCCGCTGCGGCCGTCCACGGGCTCGGTCCAGGACCGTCCGCCGTCGTCGCTGCGCCGGATCACCACATGGCCGTGCTCGCGGCTGACGCCCATGCAATAAAGCGCGCCGCAGTGGACGAAGAGGTTGGCCCAGAAGCCTGGAAACCGCGCGGACTCCCGCCAGGTCGCGCCCCTGTCCTCGGAACGGTAGACGACTACCGTGTTGCCGTCGGGGCCTGGGCCAAAGAAGTCGTGGCTCGCCACGTAGGAGCCGTCGGGCAGGACAGCAAGGGAGGGTGAGCCGATGTAGTTCTCGGTGGAAGCCTCCCTGTGGGCGATGATGACGCCCGGCACGGGCACGGGTTCGGGTTGAGCTTGGGGGCCGGTCCAGCAGACGCAGAGAGCGGCGCCAGCGCACACACCAATACGGATGGATCCAGTCACTCGCATCGCCTCCTCAGGCTATGGGTTCCCAGTCGGGATTCCGTTTCGGCAACCGTGCGCCGACGGTATGGCGCCACTCCGTGAGCCGATCGCTCGTCTCGCGCGGGCACTCCCCGGCTGTGCCGCCGCCATCGCCCAGGCCCCTCCCCATACCATCCCCAGGAACGCCTTACGGTTCATGCCCTCTGCGCCTCCGCACGGATCCATGCTACTGGCTTCGCCGCGCCACGAAGGTTGCCCTCGGCCTGCGCTCGAAGGTGAACTACATCTCCCTCTGGAGCGCAGCCTTGGCAGCATCCACCGCCCCGGCCCCGCAGAGCGTCACTCTGTCGAACGCAATCCTGACACTGCTCCTCGCAGTGGGGGTGGTTGCGCCGTTCCTGGGGCTCGGGAATCTGCCCTTGGTGGATACGGATGAGCCGCGCTACGCCGGCGCCGCCAAGGTCATGTCGGAGACGGGCGACTGGTTGCATCCGCAGTTCAACGAGGAGCCGCGGCACGCCAAGCCGGCTCTCGTGTACTGGCTCATCGTGGGCTCATACCGCGTGTTCGGCGTCAGCGAGTGGTCGGCGAGGTTCCACGCGCCCGTTTTCAGTGGGCTGATCGCCCTTGGCCTGCTCTTGGTGGGCCGACGATGGCTCGGCTGGGAGGGCGGTCTCGTCGCCGCGGTGGTCTGGGTCTCCCTGCCGCAGACGACCGTCTGGGCGAGAGGGTGCCTGACGGACAATGTGCTCACCCTGTTCATCGCCGGAGCCTGCGTGGCGCTCTACTCGGCGGGCCAGGCCCAGGGGGCGACGAAGCTCGGGGCGTACTTGGTGGCGGGGCTGCTCTCGGGAGCCGCGATGTGGACGAAGGGGCCGGTGGGGTTGGCTGTGCCCGGGTTGGTGTGGCTCGTCCACCACCGACGGCCGAGGGCGTGGTGGAACGAGATCAGGGGAGGGGCCGGACTCGGCGCGCTGGTTGCCCTCGCCGTGGTGACGCCCTGGTACATCAGCCAATGGCGGACCTATGGCGATGAGTACTTGCGCACCTTCATCGGTGGGGACAATCTCAGCAGGTTCTCGCAGGCACCACCCAACCAGCGGGCCTGGTGGTCACCCCTCTACTATGTGGCGATCCTGATGGCGGCGGCCTTCCCATGGTCCGCGGGGCTGCCGTGGGCGATGGCGAGGGCTCGGAGCGCCGGACGGCAGATCGAGGAGGCTCGGCTGGCGGGCTTCGCCCTGGCGTGGCTGGTCACGGTGATCGTGGTCTTCAGCTTCTCGGCAACCAAGAACCCCCAGTACATCCAGTCGGCCTACCCCGCGCTCGCGCTGCTTGTGGCGGCGGGGGTGGCGGGGCGATCGGAGGGGCCCGTCTCCGGGAGGCGCTGGGCCCTGGCGCTCACCCTCGCCTTCGGCGCGGTGCTGATCGCCGCGATAGGGATGCTCCCACAGGTCGTCTCGGCTGATGCCGGCAGGCGAGGGATCGATCTCTGGCGCGATCACTGGCCGTGGAGCGCGGTGACGCTGAGTCTCCTGCCGCTGGCCCTTGGGTTGCCGGGGCTCGTGGCCGCCTGCGTGGACCGCTCGGCGCGGGGCTGGTCAGCGGTCTCGGCGCTGGTCGGGCTCACGCTGCTCGTGGCGCCAGCATACGCCTACGGCCCGGCTGTGAGGGCGTACCGCATCGACCCCTTCCACGAGGCCGGTGTGGCGCTGTCGGCCTCGATGGCTCCCGGTGGCGCCGTCTACGCTTGGGGCCACGGGGTGAGGAGCTCGTCGGTGGTCTTCTACTCAGGGCACCGGGTCGTCGAGGTGAGGGCGGAGGAGGGGGCGCGGCTGCCGGACCTGCTCACGGCGGGGGATGGCCTCATCACCCGGGCCGACCTCGTTGGGTCAATGCCGCCCATCGAGGGCCTGCGCGCCCTGGAGACGGGGGCCTCGGGCCTGGGCGAGTGGGTGAAGCTCTACGTAGTGGATGGCAAGAACGAGCCGCCAGCGCTTTGACGCCCCAAGGTCTGGTGCGTAAACTGCCTTCGCTGGTCCCATCCACAGAGACACACGGGAGGCCGAACACATGGCTGGCAAGATGCCCACCTACAAGAGCGCCCTTCTCATCTGCGACGGCTTGGGAGACCGGCCTGTGGCCGCGCTCGGCGGGAAGACCCCCCTCGAGGCGGCGAACACGCCCACCATGGACCGGCTCGCGGCCGAGGGCGCGACGGGTCTCATGTACCCGATCTCGCCCGGCATCGTCGCGGGCAGCGACACCTCGCACCTCGCCCTCCTCGGCTTCGACCCCTTCGAGTGCTACTCCGGCCGCGGCCCCTTCGAGTGCGCGGGCATCGATATGGATGTGCGCCAAGGCGATGTGTGCTTCCGCGTCAACTTCTCGACGGTCTACGATGACGCCGAGCACACTCCCAGCATCGACCCGGAGACGGGCGCTCTGAAGGCCACCGTTCAGGATCGGCGGGCCGGCCGCATCGAGACGGGCACCGATCAGCTCGCCGCCGCCCTCAACGGGATCGAGATCGACGGCGTGCAGGTTCAGTTCAAGGAGTCTGTCGCTCACCGCGCCGGTCTCATCCTGCGGGGCGAGGGGCTGGGGCAGAACGTCAGCGACGTGGATCCGCACGCGGTCGACACCGAGATCTGGATCGCCAAGGGCGCGGACCCGGCCTCCCAGAAGACGGCGACGGTCCTCAACAAGTTCGTCGCGAAGTCGTACGAGATTCTCAAGGACCTCGAGGTGAACAAGCAGCGAGTGGCCGAGGGCAAGCTCCCCGCCAACGTGGCGCTGCCCAGGGGCGTCGGGACGGCTCCCGCTCTGGGCGACTTCAATGAGCGCAACCACGTGAAGGCGGCTTGCATCGTTGAGACGGGCCTCATCCGAGGCATCGGCGTGTACCTGAACATGGACATCGTGGATGTCGAGGGGGCCACGGGAGGGCTCGATTCCGATCTGCAGGCGATGGCGCGCGCGATCGTAGCCGCCCTCGCGGACCACACCTTCGTGCTCTGCAACATGAAGGGCCCGGACATCGCGGGTCACGATGGCGACGCCCAGGCGAAGATCAAGATCATCGAGGCGATCGACGCGGCCGTGAAGACGATCATCGAGGAAGGACCTCAGGACCTGATCCTGGCCATCACCGGGGATCACTCGACTCCCGTCGACAAGGGGGACCACGGCGGGGACGCGGTACCCTTCCTGCTCCACGGTCCCGGCGTGACGCCCGATAGGGTCACCGCCTTCGGCGAAGGCCCGTGCGGCGCGGGCTCCCTGGGGACGTTCGTGGGCCAGAACGTGACGCCCATGTTGACGAACCTGATGAACGTCCAGCCCAAGTTCGGCGCCTAAGGGGCCGCAGGGGGCGCGCGTCCGAGGTTGTGGGAGGACTCGCCCGAGGATCGAACAAACAACACTGGCTCTGCACACGAAACGAGCCCAGTGGAGAGATACAATGGCTGAGATCCCTCGCGCCGCTGTCATTGGCGCCGGGCCCGCGGGTCTGGCGGCAGCGCTGAAGCTGGCTGACGGCGGTTTGCGCGTACTGCTCCTCGACGCCGAGGACCGGCTCGGCGGCAGCCCCTTCGAGTTCGGGTGCAAGGCCACGGACCGCTGCGCCAACTGCTACGCCTGCCTGACCCTGCAGCAGATCCGCGACGTGCAGACTCATGAGTCCATCGAGGTCGTCACGGCCGCGCGCGTGACCGACCTGACCGGGCCGCCCGACGGCCGGGTGCTGCACATCGGCGACCGGCAAGAGCCCGTCTCGGGCGTCATCGTCGCAACGGGCTACCGTCTGGCGGAAGTGGAAACCGCTCGACCGGACTACGGGCTCAGCGCGGTCCCGGGCGTTGGCACGGCGCTGGAGCTCGAGAAGCGCTTCAGAAGCGGATCGCTCGGCGACAGTCCTCCGCGCACCCTGGCCTTCGTGCAGTGCGCCGGCAGCAGGGACAGCGCGATCGGGCGCGACTACTGCTCCCGAGTATGCTGCACCTATGCCCTCCGGCTCGCGCGCGCCATTCACCATCGCATCCCCGAGATCGAGATGACCCTCTTCTACCAGGATCTCACCCCCGCCGGCGCGGGTTTCGACGCCTTGGTGGCGGAGTGTGAGAGCATCATGGCCCTGCGCCGAGGGCTCCCCGCGAAGGTCTACCAGGAGCCCGGCGGCGCTCGGCCCATCGTGTGCCGCGCCGATACGCTCACGGGTCGGATCTCGGAGGAGCCCTACGATGAGGTGGCCCTCTCGGTGGGCCTGTGGGCGCGGGAGGATCCGGAGCTGGAGTCCGTCCTTGGACTGGCCAAGGACGAGCACGGGTTCTACGAGGGCAGCAGCCAGCACCGGGTCCTGCTGGCGGGCGCGTGCCGCGGGCCGATGTCCATCGGCGAGGCGTCCGAGGATGGCCGAGTCGCGGCGGCGGAGCTGCTCCGCCGTGTCGGAACCACCGTGCGCGGGGCCGTGGCGATCATCGGCGAGGATGAGCACGCCGAGGCCGTCGCCCGCAGGGAAGGCTTCGAGCCGGTGAGGGCGAGGGCCATGAGCGGCGTCGCGGGCGCCTTCATCGCCGAGACCGACGAGGCGGCTGTTCCGGTGGTGGGCGGCATCTTCGTGGGGCGTCGAGCCGATGCCGAGGAGGAGCCGCTGCCGCCCCATGTCCGGAGCCTCTACAGCAAGAGCGGTTACGGAAAGGCCCAGAGCGCTCGGCGGGTGGCGATTCTGCTCGACTTCTGGGCACCTTACTCGCGGATAGCACATGAGAAGGCCCTGGAACTCGCGGCGTCCCGCACGGGCGAGAAGCAGCGAACGTGGATCCTCTGCCGTCACGCCTTCACGGGGGAGCAGGGGCTCGAGGCGCTGATGACTCAGGTTCGGGAGTCGGGAACCGCGATCATCCACCTCCCCGAAGCGCCGGAGGTGGAATCGGGCCTGCTGACCTACGTGGACCCGGGGATGGGGAAGCGGCAGGAGCTGAAGGTGGACTTGATCGTGGCCGCCCCAAGCCTCGGGCCGACGAGCGGCCAGCTCCTGGATCTCGACGCGCACCACCTGAACGGCAGGGCGCGCCTCGGGGCGGCGCATCCGACCGAGACACCCGTGGAGGAGCTCCAGCCACCGAGCAACCCCCATCTAGGGCTCTCCGGAACCCCGCGCGAGGGGATCCATGTCATCGGGTGGCTGAGGGATCCGGGCACCTCGCGGGAGGCCGCGCGGCGTGCGGAGGCGGCTGCGCTCGCCGATCTGGCGACGCCGCGGCAAGGGGGCCGCGCCGAGGTGGATCCCGCCAAGTGCGCGATCTGCCTAACGTGCATCCGCGCGTGCCCGCACAGCGCTCCGGTGGCCGTCTACGATGAGGAGCGGGAGAAGGACGTGAGCTTCATCCAGCCCGAGGCGTGCGTGAGTTGCGGGCTCTGTGTCAGCCTATGCCCCGCCTCCGCGATCAGCCACTCGAGCCACTCGGACGAATCAATCGCGCGGAACCTGGAGGAGCTCCATGCTGAGTAAGGACACCGTGGCGTTCCTGTGCGCGAACGGCGGGCAGCTCCTCGACGCGGCCTACCCCGAGGTGCTCGGTGACGCCGTTCGCGTGCCCATTCCCTGCGCATCGCGCCTGGATGTGGTTCACGTGCTGCGCGCCGTGGAGCAGGGGGCTCGAAGGGTCCTCGTGGTGGCATGCCCCGCGGGCAACTGCCGGTCCATGGTAGGCCCTGATGAGGCCGAGAGGCGCCTGCATCGGGCCGCGGCGCTGCTGCGGGAGGCCGGCTCACATGCTCAGTGCATCCTGGCTCGGGCCGCGGCGAACGCGCCCGAGGACTTGAGAAGCACCCTCGCCGCTAGCCTCGAGGATGCGGCGAACCAGATCGAGGAGGCCCCCGCATGATCGTCGCGGACCGCAAGCCCCTGGACGAGATACTGGAGATGGTTGGGGATGCGAACCGCATCCTCGTCTCGGCATGCAACACCTGCGTCACCGTGTGCTTGGCCGGCGGCCGTCGCGAGGCGGCCATACTCGCCTCGCAGATCCGCATCCATGCCCAGGAGGCGGGGCGGACCGTAGAGGTGCGTGAGAACTGCCTGGAACGGCACTGCGACCCGGAGTTCCTCGCCGAGCTGGCGGGCGAGCTGGAATGGGCCGATGTCATGGTCTCCACCGCCTGCGGGGTGGGGGTCAACCTCGCCTCGGAGGTCTACCCCTCGGCCCGCATCATCCCCGGGCTGAATACGAGCTTCTTCGGGGCGACAGACGCGCCCGGGCGCTGGCTAGAGATGTGTGGGGGGTGTGGCGACTGTGTCCTCCACCGCACGGGCGGGATCTGCCCGATCGTGCGATGCGCCAAGTCGATCCTGAATGGGCCCTGCGGCGGGAGCCAGGATGGCAAGTGCGAGGTCGATCCCGACACGCCGTGCGCGTGGCAGGAGATCATCGACCGGCTCGCACTCCAGGGGCGCTCGGCCGAGCTTGAGGCCGTGGAGCCGGTCAAGGACTGGGGCACCAGCCACTCCGGCGGGCGACGGCGGCGCATCGTGGACGAGGTCTTCCAGGCCGAAGGGGAGGGGGAGGCGTGATGACAGCCCAGGCGCCAGCGGAAGGTATGGTAGTGGGATCGAACCTGGAGCGGGTGCTCCGGGCCGGTCACTTCGCGGTGTGCGGCGAGATGGGCCCGCCTCAGAGCTGCTCGGCCCAGGCCGTCCTGAACAAGGTCTCGCTCTTCAAGGGCAACGTCGATGCCGTGAATCTCACGGACAACCAGACCGCCATCGTGCGGATGTCCTCCATCGCCGCGGCGAAGCTGATCCTGGATGAGGGCCTGGAGCCGATCATCCAGATGACGGTGCGAGACCGGAACCGCATCGGCCTCCAGTCCGACCTGCTGGGAGCGGCCGCGCTGGGAATCCGCAACGTTCTCTGCCTCTCGGGCGACCACATGAGCTTCGGGAACCATGGGTCCGCGAAGGCCGTGTACGACATCGATTCAGTGCAACTGGTGAACACGGTCCACCGGATGCGGGAGGAGTCGCTGCTCATCTGCGGCGACGGCACTCCGCCCAAACCCCGGAAGCCGGACGCGCCCTGGAACAATGTGCCCACTCCGCTGTTTGTGGGCGCCGCGAGCAACCCCTTCGGCGATCCTCTGGAGTTCCGCGTGGTTCGACTCGCCAAGAAGATCGCGGCGGGCGCGGACTTCATCCAGACCCAAGCCATCTACGATCTGCCGCGGTTCGAGCGGTTCATGGCGATGGTTCGCGACCGCGGGCTCCATGAGAAGGTCTTCATCATGGCCGGCGTGCTGCCCGTCAAGTCGCCGCGCGCCCTCACCTACATGCGCGATGACGTGCCTGGGATGTCCATCCCCGAGGAACTCGTGAAGCGCATGGAGGGCGCCGAGGACAAGGAGGAAGAGGGCATCGCGATGTGCGTGGAGATCATCGAGCGGGTCCGCGCGATCGAGGGTGTCCGGGGGGTCCATATCATGCCTCCCATGTGGGAGAAGGTGATCCCGGAGATCGTCAGCCGGGCTGGGCTCCTTCCCCGACCGACCTTCGAGGGTGAGCCGGCGTGAACGACTTCACCGACGCGATCAACGCCATCTCCCAGACCAAGGTGATGCGGTGCTACCAGTGCGGGCGCTGTTCGGGCAACTGCCCCATGGCTCATGAGATGGATCTGCTGCCCCATCAGGTGATCCAGCACGCGCTCATGGGCGACCGGCAGGTGTGCGAGACGAAGTCGATCTGGCTCTGCGACGGCTGCCACACGTGCACGGAACGGTGTCCCCGGGGGATCGACATCGCTGGCGTGATCGACGCGCTGCGCATGGTCACCACGAGCCGGGAGATGCCACTGGCGAAGTTCAACGAGTCGATCCTGACGGGGGTGCGACGGACGGGCCGGCTCAACGAGGTGATCCTCGGCATCCACTTCAATCTCACCGCGAAACGTGGGTTGTTCAATGGAGTCGGGGACGCCATGCGGCTGTTCCGTAAGGGCAAGCTGCCCATCATCCCCCACAGAGGCGCGAACCTGTCGAAGCTGATGGACAAGGTCCGTGGGGGTGAGGGGCGATGAAGCTCGCCTACTTCCCGGGATGCGCGGCCACGGGCACGGGGCGAGAGCTGAACTCGTCCACGCTGGCTGCCTGCCAGGCCTACGGCATCGAGCTCGCGGAGATACCGAACTGGGTGTGTTGCGGCGCCTCGGCGGCCCACATGACCCACCCCAATCTGGCCCGTGCCCTTCCCGCCGTCTCGCTGGCGAAGGCGGCGACCATGGACGTGGAAGGCGTGCTCACCGCCTGCGCCGCCTGCTACAACCGGCTGCGGCTGGTGGAGCTTGAGTGCAAGGAGTCCGACGCGGCGCGGCAGGAGATCGAGGCGCTCGCCGACGTGAAGCTCGAAGCCGTGCCGCCCGTGCGTCACATCATCGAGGTCTTCGACCCCGCCCAGGTCGCCGCGAAGCGATCGCGGGCCATGTCGAGCCTGAGGGTGGCGTGCTACTACGGATGTCTGCTCACGCGGCCAAAGGAGGTCTCCCTGGACCCGAACACGGTGAACCCGAGGGTGCTCGATGACCTGATTCGGGCCTGTGGCGCGGAGACGGTGGAGTGGCCCTTCAAGACGGAGTGCTGCGGGGCATCCCTCGTGTTGCCCCAGCCCGAGTCGGTGGCGCGGCTATCGGGCCGACTGCTCGACGCCGCGCAAGCCTGCGGGGCCGAGGCCATCGTGGTGGCCTGCCCCCTCTGCCACAGCAATCTCGACCTGATGCAGCCAACGGCAAGGCGGGCGTTGGCTACAGCCTCGCCGCTGCCGATCCTGTATCTCACCGAGCTGGTCGCCCTGGCGCTGGGGGCGCCTGAGTCCAAGCTCGACCTGGGCCGGCACACGGTCCCCGTGCCGAGCCTCGCGTAGCCTGCCGGCCGGGCCGCTAGATCCTCGGCAGCTCGTAGCCCTCTCTCCGGGGTCGGTCGAGGTGGCGGTTCGCCTCTTCGTCATCGAACCGCTCGGCGACGGGGTCCCATCGCACATGCCGGCCGACCCAGCGAGCGATGTTGCCGAGATGGCAGATCGTGCTCGACCGGTGCCCGATCTCGACATCGCACACGGGCTTCTCGCGGCTGTAGATGCACTCCAGCCAGTTCTCCATGTGGTTGTCGCTGACGTACAGCGGCACGGCGGGGTCGGCCATGGCACGCTCGGCGATCTCCGGCGGATCCGAGGTGACCACATTGCGGTCGATGCGGATAGTGCCCTCATCGCCGATGAAGACCGCGCCCCCCGGGGGGCCATCGCCGAGTTCCATGACCGTGTCGCCGGGGTACCGCATGAAGACCTTGGGAGAGCTAGTGGCGGCCTCCCCGGGGCCTCGTCCCGTCGGCTCGGTATATGTCGGCGGATCGAAGTCCGGGCCCTCGGTCCAGATCTCGAGGGGGCCATACTCGTCCATACCGAGTGCCCACTGCACTTGATCGAAGCCGTGGCTGCCCCACCCGGTCATCTCTCCCCCCGACCAGTCCACGAAGCTGATCCAACCGGGGTTCGCCCGCGGGGTGAAGATGTCCGTGTGGAAGCTCCTCGGCTGGGTGGGCCCGAACCACATGTCCCAGTCGAGCCCCTGGGGCACATCCTGGGCAGGCAGTCCGCAGAGCCAAGGGCTGGGGTAGTTCGCCGCGATGACGCGGCGTATCCGCCCGATGGCGCCGTTGAGCACCAGCTCGCACCCCCTCCGGTTCGGCTCCATTGAGCGCTGCTGGCTGCCTGTCTGAAGCACCCGCCCATACTTGCGGACGGCTTCCACCATGAGCCGCCCCTCGCGGATGGTGTGACACATGGGCTTCTCGGCGTAGACGTCCTTGCCGGCCTGGCAGGCGTGGATAACTACCAACGCGCGCCAGTGGTCCGGGGTCGCGGTGAGAATCGCATCCACGTCATCCCTGGCGAGGAGGTCCTGGTAATCCTGGTAGGCGGCGCAGCCGTACTTGGCGGCGACCTCCTGAGCCCTGGGCCAATAGGCGTCGGCGACGGCAACGATCCGGGTCTTCTCCGAGGCGGCGGCCTGGGCGAGGATCGCCTGGCCCTGCCGTCCCACGCCGATCCCGGCGATGCCGATCTTCTCGTTCGGGGCCACTCGGCCATCCCGGGCGAGGACGGTTGAGGGCAGGATAGCGGGGAGCGCCGCGGCCGCGGATACAGCGGCCATGTGGCCAAGGAACTCTCGCCGGTTAGCGCGTGCCATAGGAATCGCTCCTTCTCGTTGATCGTCGGACGTTCTCACGTCACGCTCTTCTAGCGCGTGCGTGAGCCCTCCTGCCACCGCTAGGGCATGGTCGGCGCCGTTCCCTGTCCACCCGTGAGCCGCACTTCGACGGTCTCTCCCGTCGAGTACCGCGCCAGTAGCCCGTTCCTGCCGTAAGGATCGCTGACGTGGACCGTCGCGCCCTCGACCCGGGCCGAGCAGCCGTCGATGCCGAAGGCCACGCCCCTCTCCACGTCGATGTAGAGGTCCCCGTAGAGGTCGCGGACCTTGGCGTAGCTCGCCAGGGCGGCCCCGTTGCCCCAGGTGTAGATGGTGAAGGGCCCGATGGGCTCCGAGCCCGGGCCGCCGTGGGCGATGTTCTCCATCATAAAGCCGAAGCTCTCGGGGCCGAAGAAGGGGTGGACCCGCTCGTACTCTCGGCGCACCGACTCGTTCTCAGGGCAGTAGAGCATGGCGAAGGAGGCGCGCAAGGCTGAGACGCCGCGCTCGAAGTACTGCGCTTCGCCGGTCTCCACGTAGTACTCGAGATAGAGGGGCGCGAAAAGGCTCTGGCGCGCGTCGTTCCACTCCCCGTCGGAGTTCATCACGGCGAACCCGCCGTGGCATGGCGCTGGGATGTAGGGCGGGTCCCAGACTTGCTGGTAGAGGCTGAGCTCGTCGAGACACCGGCGCCCGACGCTGAGGAGTTCGTCGTCACCCGTCGCGCGGTAGGCGGCAAGGAACGCCTCAGCGCACCAGAAGGGGGAGAAGGTATTGCTCTTGTAGACGCCGTTGCGCTCGATGGGCTGCCCGATGTGATCGCCCCACCAGCGGCTGCAGCTGAAGTACGTCTCGAAGTCCTCCCACCGGCTCTCGGCCACCGGCCCCGCGATCAGGTACGCCGTCGCGGCTCGTGCGGCCTCCTGATAGGCCAACCGGCGCTCTTGGGACAGGCTGATTCCGTCATCGCCGAGCAGCTCCCACAGCAGCGCCGTGGACATGGCCGACTCGGGCCCCTCTCTAAGGGTCTCAGGGACAGAACCATCCGGCTCGATCCAGCCAGGGAAGGCGCCACTCGACAGCTGCAGGTCTGCGAGCCGGTCGGCGAAGGCGAGGGCGATGCCGAGCGGCTCGGCATCGCCTGTGAGCCCGTGCCACTCCAGGAGCAGCCGCGCCGTGAAGGCGGCATCGAGGATGTGGATGGCCTCGCCGGAGACGCCGGGCGGACGGCGGTTCGAGTTCGTCCAGCGCGCCTGGTCCCAGTCCTCGTTCTCGGCGTAGAGGCTATACCCGCCACCGCCGCAGGTGTAGACCGCGGGGAAGAGGCCCTCGTCCTGGGGGGCTGCCAGAGCCACGGCGGTCATCAGCTCCGCTCGGTGGGCGAGGTCGCGGTCGCCCCGCTGCCGGGCGAAGCGCAGCAAGCCGTTCGCGCACCGCTGAGTTGAGAACCAGGCCTGGTTCCAGACGGAGCGCTGCTCGCGCCATCGTCGCTGATCCACGGGCACCGAGGGGTGCTGGGCGACATCCACGATAAAGGCGGGCGCGCCGCACTCGCGTCCCTCAATCCGGAAGCTCTGCCATACCGTATCCTCCCAGCCATCGGGCTCGGGGGTGAAGGACCAACGGTTGACGTAGTCGGCGTAGAGTGACAAAGGCGCACGCTGGGCCCCGCCGGCGGCGAGTCCCTGGTGGCCCCAGCGCTCCCAGATCCATCGGGCCACCATGCCGTAGGGGTTCCGAAGATCCGCGGGGAGGTCGCTCGCCACGACATGCAGGCGCAGGCTGACCGTCTGACCCGCGTAGGGCGTCTGCTCGGGCCAGTAGAGCACGTGCTCGTCGGCCAAACGGTGTGCGCCGGCTGCGAAGGTGACAGTTCGGGCCGGGTGGTCGTAGTCCATCCACACGGCGTACCCGTTCTCGTGCGCGCGCCGGACATCGTCCAGGTCGGGGATGACGGCGAGGGCGATGTCGTCGCTCGCCACGATGAGCGCCGGCGAACGGAAGGAGTGGTCCGCGATGACGTAGCCGCCCTCGGGCGCCAGGTGCGGGATCCAGACGTGCCGCGCATCATCGACGGAGTGCTCGAAAGCGGCCGCCGAACCAGAGCCCGCGCCCTGGGCGGGCCAGGCATCGGAGAGGGTGTAGGTCGCCCCCTCGAGGCTCACAGAGAACTCACGCGCCGGCCCGCCGATGGCCCAGTCTATGGGGCTCTCGAAGGTCTCGGAGATCAGGGGCGGCTCGTCCGGGTCGGCTGCGACGCCGCGGACGGAGAGGTTGTCGAAGGTAGCGTCGGTTGTGTGGTTGAGGAAGCCGACGAAGCTGCCAGGCAACTCGCGTTGGGGCTCGTTGGCGCTCAGCGTCGGCTCGCCGTCCAGCGCAGCGTCGATGTAGGTCTCGCCCTGGTGGTCGAAGACGCTGACGCTGAGGCGATAGGAGCGGCCGCGCTCGACCTCGATCTCCGTGGCGGCCAGGTCCCCGCTCCACGGCAACGCCATGATCCGCAGACACTGGTTGCCTGAGTCGATCAGGACGGCGTAGCACTGGCCTCCATCCGGCGTGGCTCGCACCACGAGACCGGCAGCGCCATTGCCCGTCAGAGCGATGTCCGCCTCACAGGTCAGGTCCGCAGTGGGAAGTGGGCTGGGGTGGGCTGTGATCCGGTCCCCGCCTGTGCCTCGGACGTGCAGGGCGCCGTCCGCCACGACCGCGGTTCCGATGGCAACGGTAGTATCCAGGGGCCGCAGCAGGGCCGCGGCGTCGTTCTGAGCCAAGGCGATTCCTCCCGTACAGAGGACGGCGGAAGCCAGCGCAGCGAGCAGCGCCCTCCTCCTGTTCACAGAATCGGAAGTCATGAGCGGTTTCCGGTCCTTTCCGTCGCAAGCGTACCGGGCTTGGCAGTGACGATTGGCCCCGAATGGGGTCGATTCCTGGTCAGATTGGCAGGCGGAAGCCCCAGATTGCTATCATGTACTAGCGCCAAGGAGGCACGGGACGTGGACGAGTACTGGCAGCGGCCCCCCGCGGAGGGTCCCTACGACGCTAGCACCGGTCGTGGCTGGCGCGCTCAGCGCACCCGCTGGTTCCGATGGGTGTTCGCCGCGGCTCTGTTCGTCATCCTCGGCAAGCTCTGGCTGATGCAGGTGGTCCAGGCCGACCAATGGCGGGAGGCCTCGGAGCGAGCCCTGGTGCTCAACAACGCGCTGCCTGCGCCCCGGGGCAGCATATACGACCGGAATGGCCGGCTCTACGCGGGGAATCACCCGGACTGGATAGCGGTCGTCACCCCGTACAACGTCAAGGGGTTCACCTTCGGGCCATGGCAGTCGCCCCTCGACGAGCCGGAACTCGATGACAAGGGCGAGCCGCGCTATCCCGATCCGCCCCCCGGGTTCGAGGAGGTCGCCTACGCTGTCGCGGACATCGTGAACAGCTCGGCCTCACGCACATCCAACCCGCCGTCCGCAGGGCCGTTGGACCCCTACGAGATCATCGACATCCTCTGCGGCTACAGCTTCGACCCCTACCGGCAGGCGACCATCGCCACCGATCTCGACCACGAGACGGTGATGAGGCTCGCCGAGCGCTTCCACGATCTGCCCGGGCTTGAGGTGGTGAGACGTTACCGGAGGAGCTACAGCCATCCCCAGGAGTCGAACGCCTTCCACCAGATCGGGTATGTCGGCCCCATCTTCGAGGATCAGAAGTACCTCTACGACGAGGGATACGGCCCGAGCGACATCATCGGCAAGGAAGGCGTGGAGAGCTACTACGAGAAGCTCCTGCGCGGCCGCAAGGGACGACAGGTCAAGCGGCCCCGCAGGCCACCCGTAGTCGACCGACCGCCGCTCCCCGGCCACGACCTGACCCTCAACATCGATGCGCGGATACAGGCCGCGATGGAAGCGTCGCTCGCCCGCAATGTCGAGGCGGTCAACGGTGACGCTGGCGCCGCCGTGGCCATGGATCCGCACACAGGGGCGATCTACGCGATCGCGAGCTACCCCGCGTTCCACAGCGAGTGGTTCCTGCCCGACCACCCGCCGGAGTTCGACAGCCTGCGCTCCGCCATCGAGGCCGCGCGGCCCACGGAGCGACTCCCCTACCAGAACCACGCCACCAAGTCGAAACGGGCCCCCGCGTCGACGTTCAAGATCGTGGCCCTCACGGCGGCGCTGGAGGAGGGCGTCATCGATCCCACGACCTACGGCGTGCACTGCTCCGGCCATATGGAACTGGGCACAGTGCGGTACTGTTGGCAGAAGCACGGCCACGGAGCGGTCGGCGTCACCCGTTCGCTGACAGAATCGTGCAATATCTTCTACTACAATGTCGGTATCCGGCTGGGCCAGGAGCGGCTCCTGAAGTGGGCGCACCGGTTCGGCTTCGGCGAGAAGACGGGAGTCGATCTACCGGGCGAGCACCCTGGGTTGGTTGGCGACGAGGCCTACCTGGTCAACGAACTGGGCGAGGATGGCTGGTTCGACGGGCACAGCGCGAACATGGCCATCGGGCAGGGGCCGATCGAGGCCACGGCGCTGCAGGTGGCGGTCATGACGGCGGTCATCGCCAACGGCGGCAAGAGGGTGGTTCCGCAGGTGGTGGCGCGGATCACCGATGCGGGCGAACCGGTGCCCCCCGTGAAGCGGGAGCAGGAGCCGGTGCTCATCGACCTCAAGCCGAGCACGCTCTACTACGTGCGCGCGGGGATGCGAGGGGTGGTCCAGTACCCGGCTGGCACGGCCTTCGCGGCCTTCTCGGGGGAGAACAGCGTCCCCGTCAGCGTCGCCGGCAAGACGGGATCCTCGGAGTCCGGCACCGATGACGCCTGGTTCACCTGCTACGCGCCGTATCGCCACATGGATCCGTCAAACCCGGTGAGCGCCGACCAGGCGTCGGGGGCCCCGAAGATCGTCGTCACGGCGCTTATCATCGCGGGCGGCCATGGCGGGGACTCGGCCGCGCCAGTGGCCCGGGACGTGATCCGCGCCGCCTTCGACGATGAGGGCAACTTCCTCGTGAGTAGCCAAGCGACCCCGTAGCTCCGGCCCGGCCCCTCACTTAGCGCGCCAGAAGAACAGCAGCCCGAGGGTGAAGAAGAGGACATTCTGGCCCCAGGCGGCCACGAGAGGGTCCAGGCGCTCCGCCAACCCTAGGATCTTCCCCCACGACATCATGAGGTAGTAGCCGAAGATCATGGTGAGGGCGATCACGAGGCCCGCCAGGCCTCCGCGCCGGCCGAAGCGCAGGGAGAGGGGAGCCCCGAGAGCGACGAAGACGAGGCTAGCGCAGGGCAGAGCGATCTTCTCGTGGAGCTCGAAGATCTGCCGGTTCGGGGTCTGCCCCGAGGCGCGGAGGTCGCGGACTCGCCGATAGAGCTCCGCGAAGCTCACCTCATCCGCCGCGGCCCCGCGGGCGAAGGTAGCGCTGGAGATCTCTTGGAGGTCCATCATCTGCGTCTCCGCTCGCCCGCAGCGCTCGACGTCCCCCTCGTCGTCGAGTGTGATGAGCCGCACGTCCTTCATGTAGACGCGGTCGTTGTCGAAGGTCGCCTCGTCGGCGAGCCAGATGTCGGGGTAGGTGGCGCCCAGGGAGCGTAACACCAGGGTATCGCGCATCTTCTCATCGGCGACGTCGACACCGCGGGAGTAGAAGATGAACCCCTTGGACCCACGGAGCAGCACGTTCGCTTTCGGCGCTAGCTGAGCGCGCTGGAGCATCATCTGCTGGGCGGACTCGTTGCTGATGCGGCTGCTCCACGGTACCAGCGTCTCGTTGATGGTGAGCGCAACGAGTGAGCAGGCCAGTCCGGAGATCAGGTAGGGGGCGAGGATCCGCCATGGCGAGATGCCGACCGCCTGCATGGCGATCGTCTCGCCATCGGCGGTGAGTCGGGCGATGGTCAGGCAGCAGGCGAACAGAAAGGACATGGGGATGGCCAGAACGAGGGAGAACGGTAGGCGAAAGGCCAGGAAGAGGGCGATCTGAAGCAGCGGGAAGTCCTGATCCTGAGCCGCCTTCAGCAGCAGGAAGAGGAAGTTCCCCTCGATGAGGACGAGCATGGCGATCATCCACGTACAGAAGGGCCCCAGCATCTCCTTGGCGGCGTACCAGTCCAGTTTGGAGATGAGCCTTCGGAGCACCTACGCCGACCTCCAGAGCAGCAGCGCGCCCACGGCCGCGAAGAGCAGATTGCATACCCACGCGCCGAGCACGGGATCGAGCTGCTGGGCGTCGGCGAGGATCTTGCCCCACGCCGTGACCGTGTAGTACACGAAGATGATGCCGATGGCCATCATGGCCCCGGTGAAGCCGGAACCGGTCCAGCGCAGGACGATCGGCATGGCGACCAGGCTGAACATGAAGGCGGCGAAGGGAATGGCCAGCTTCATGTGGATCGCGTGAGCGTGGAGGTGCGTGGGTGAACCCGTCGTGGCGAGCACCCGTGACCGTTCGAGCAGCTCGCGGATGGACATCTCCTCGAGGGGTTTCTGCTCCTCATAGAGCTGCTGGATGATGCCCCCGAGATCGAAGCTGATGCCCGACGCTTCCACTGTGTCCACTTTGCGGCCGGCCGCGTCGAATCGGTGCGTTCTAGCGTCGGTGAGCCGCACCACCTCGCCCTCGAGCAACCCCGTGTTCGCCGTCGTCAGGGTGCGATAGCCGGCGGCGTCGCGGTCCAGCACGAGGATGCTCCACATCTGGCCAGACCGAGAGTCAAGCCGCTTCGCGAAGAAGATGTACCCACCCGGCCCGTCGATGAACAGGTCCGACTCGGGGAAGCGCCCCTGGGAGCCCAGCATGATGGTCTCCGTGGCCTGGCGACCCCATTCGGAGGCCCAGGGAACCAGCGTGTCGTTGACCAGTAGGGCGCCCAGAGAGTAGATGAGCCCCGTCGCGATGACGGGCACCGCCAGGCGCCGAGGACTGAGGCCCCCCACCCGCAGGGCGACGATCTCGCCGTCTCGGTTCATGCGATTCACGGCCAGACAGGCGGCGAAGGCGTAGGCCATGGGGACGGATATGACGATGCCCCAAGGGAGCCGCGCGACGACGAAGACGAGCACCTCGCGCACAGGGATGTCGCGCTGGCCCACGTCGCGGAGGACCTGAAAGACGAAGCTGCCCGCCATCATGACAAGCATGCCCAGCATCCAAGCCGCGAAGGGCGGCAGGAGCTGCCGAGCGATGTACCTGTCCGAGATGCGAACCACTAAGGGCCTCCCAGATACATGGACGCCGCTCGGGCAGGCCCCCTTGAGACAGAACCAGTCCTCGGCCGGCGCTTACAGGCCGAGGACCGCGCGGTGTCCCTCTGTGTGGCACGCTTAGCCTGCGTGGATGAGCCCCGAGGCGAAGGCGAGGCTCTTCCTCAGGCCCGGAATCCCATTGAGGCCGTTGTATTCAACGGCGATCCAGCCGTCGTAACCAATCTCCCGCAGGATGGCGAAGATGGCGTTGAAGTCGACCACCCCGTCGCCCACGTCGGCGTGCTCGTAGCGGCCGGCGGTGATCCGGTCCGATAGGTGGACGTTGACCACCAAGTCCTTGACGGCTTGGAGGATAGGCACGGGGTCGCGCTCAGCCATGACGGGGTTGGAGGAGTCGAAGTTGACGCGCATGGAGGTGCCGCGCATTCGGTCCACGATCCGCAGGAACACGTCAGGGTCGAAGCTGACATCGGGATAGTCCCAGTAGTAGTCCTTGTAGTGATCCTCGTACGCGCAGATGACGCCTGTGCCCTCGGCGTACTCCACGCACTCGGTGAAGCCCTCCACGACCCACTCCACGGCATCATCGATAGACACCCCTGGGTGCCCTTGGCCGGCGGTCATTCGGATGACGGGGCAACCCAGGTAGGCGGCGGCGTCGATGTGCCGCTTGAACCCCTCGACCTCGCGCTTTCGAGCCTCGGGATCGGGGTGGGAGAAGTCCGGACCCGAACAGAAGGACGAGAACTCGATGCCCTGGTCGTTCGCCGCGCGCCGCTGCGCGTCGAGTGTCTCGGGCTTGAGGTCGTCGAAGTACTTGTAGTAAGCCTCGATTCCCTCGGCCCCCAGTTCCCTGACGATCCCCGCCACTTCGCCCAGCGTACGGGTGCGCCGGATGGCGATGTCATCGAAGAAGATCAGTGGTACGACAGACATTCTCATGGGTAGCCCTCCGTTCGGTCCATTTGGGCTTCGGCGAAGGGGGCGGCGACGCCTTCAGGCATGTGAGGCAGGGGGCGCGCTCGGGTCCACGCTGTGCTGCGCGAGCTGGCAACTCGGTCGGTAAGCCCTAGGCGTCGTCGACAACGAGCGAGGGACCGCCGCTCGCGGCCGTATCGAGCGCCGCGGGCACATCGAGCGGCACGGTCAGCAACTCCGGCACATGGCCGATCGGGGCGTCGTAGACGACCGGGATGCCCATTGGCTCGAGGTAGCGCCAGAGGATCTCGTCCTGGCTTCCCATGGGCTCCTGCTCATCGGGGAGGCAGAATGTGCGGCCGCAGATGACCCCCGCCACGCCCTCGAGCTTCCCGGCGTGCTTCAGTTGGTTCATGTAGCGGTCGATGCGCCTGGACTCCTCGTTGATGTCCTCCAGGATAAGGATCTTCCCGCGGGTGTCGATCTCGTAGGGCGTGCCCAGGGTGGCGATGACGAGGCACAGGCAGCCTCCCGTGATCGGGCCCTCAGCCGACCCCTCACGCATGACCCGGATCTCCCCCGCGAGCCCCTCGAGGAGGTTCCCCATGGGCTCCCGCCGGAGGAAACGGGCGAGCTGCCGGATCCGGGGGCTTCGGCGCTCCATCATGCGGTCCGCGGCCATGGGCCCATAGGCCCTCAGGATCCCGGGAGCGCGCCGGGCGAGGATCCCATGCAGGGTAGTGATGTCACTGTACCCACAGAAGGGCTTCTCCACGTGGGCGAGTCGGTCCCAGTCCACGAAGTCGAGGAGCCTAGCGACGCCATAGCCTCCACGTGCGCAGAGCACGGCATCGACGGCTGGGTTCAGGAGCATCTCCTGGAACTCACGGCCCCGGCGCGCGTCCTCCTCGGGGGTGTGGGGCCGCTCCTCGAAGGCGCACTCGCCAAGCAGAACGCGGAAACCGAGCTCCTCCAGCACCCCAATGCCCACCTGCAGCCTCGCGGGCTCGGGTTGGCACGATGGGGTGACGATGCCGACGGTAGTCATGGATGATCCTCCCATGCGGCGATTCGCCGACGGGAAGGGAGGCCCTCCGTTGGGAGGGGAACGGCCGCACCATGCCCAATTCCCTCGGTGGACTGTGCCCGCTTCGGGCTGCTGCCATGAGGAGGCGTTACTGTGAGACTAGGATGCTGCGCTTACTCCTACCGCGATAAGCTTCAGTCCGGCGAGATGACCATGCTCGGTTTCCTCGATGAGTGCGTGCGGGTTGGCTTCGATGGAGTGGAGCTCACGAGCTACTACTTCGCCGACGCCGACCGCAGCGAGCTGCTGCGGCTCAAGCGCGAGTGCTTCGCGCGAGGCCTGGAGGTCACGGGCACGGCCGTGGGCACGAACCTCTGCCAGTCCAGCCCGGACGGCCGCGCCGCCGATGTCCGCAAGGCGCGGGAGTGGATGGAGAAGGGCAGCCTCCTCGGCGCGCCCTTCATCCGGGTCTTCGCGGGCGGCCCGGCGGAGGGGGAGACGGAGGAGGGGGCGTTCGCAAACTGCGTCGCGAGTCTCCAGGAGCTGCTCGCCGATGCCGAGGCCCACGGCGTGGTGATCGGCCTGGAAAACCACGGCGGAATCACGTCGACGGCGGAGCAGGTGCTTCGAATCGTCGACGCCATCGGCGAGACGCCGTGGTTCACCATCAACCTGGACACGGGGAACTACTGCGAGCCGGAGCGCGAGATCGCCATGACGGCGCCCCACGTCCTCACGGTGCACGCCAAACGGCGGCACCGGGGGGCGGATGGGCAGATGCACGACGTGGACTATGCCCTGGTGCGCCGCCTGCTCGAGGGCCAAGGCTACCGGGGGTTCATCAACATGGAATACGAGGAGCCCGAGGATCCGATGACAGGGGTACCCTCGTTCATGGAGGTTCTCGTGGCTGCGCTCCGCTAGCCGTCACGTTGGCAGGATGCAGGATGAGGGGCTGACCCGTATGCGATCAACGCTCTTCGGCGCGCTAGCGATAGCGGTGGGCCTACCTGCCCTGGCCCAGGGCCCGGTTCACCACAGGGTTCTTGCCACCGATCCAACGGGCGGGGCGCCGATCGTCCAGGGCGGGGACTTCGAGGGCGACCTGGGGCCTGGCTGGACCGGCTGGGCCTCCGGCTATGAACTGGATGACGGGATTGCCCGCTCAGGTCAGCGATCGGCTCGGGTGAGCCGCGAGGCGGATGGCCCCGAGGCTGGGGTGCAGGGCTCGGTGACCTTCGAGGAGGGCGAGACTCCCGCGATGATCATCGTGTCGGCGTGGAGCCGCGCCGAGGGAGTGTCGGGCAGTCCCGACAGCGGCTACTCCCTCTACCTGGATATCACCTATGCCGACGGCACCAATGAGTGGGGCGTCAATCGCCCCTTCAGCGTCGGCACCCACGGCTGGGAGCGGAGACAGGTGGTTCTCCGGCCGGCCAAGCCGGTACGGACCCTCCACTTCTACGGTCTCTTCCGCGGGCACACGGGCACAGCCTGGTTCGACGACTTCGACGTGCGGGCCGTCGCCGTCGGTGATGGGGCTCTCTTCGACGGGCTGCCCGTGATGCCCGGCGAGCGCTTGCAGGGGTTCTCTGTACGCGATGTGGAGGGCGGGTCCGACATCCGGCGGTTCGCCCAGGGGCCCGATGGAGTGCTCCGCGATGAGGAGCTAGCCTTGGAGCTGCGGGTCACGGAGCGAGAGCAGGGCGGGGCGACGATCCTCGACGCTCAGGTGCTGGATCTCCGCGGCCAGGGCGACCGGGCAGTCACGCTCTACTACACCGTTCCGCTCGATAACGCGGGGGTGACCTTCTGGGACACACCGCGGCGCAGCCGACCGGCGACCTCGGCTGAGTACTCCAACACCCGGCCCGTGGTGGCCGGCAATGTGGGACGGGTGTCCGTCTACCCCTTCGCGTGCGTGTCGGGCGCCGAGGGCAGGGCGATCGGCGCGCCGCTCACCAGCCCGAGGCTGTTCCGGTTCGGGTACAACGCGGACACCCAGGAACTGTTCGCGGCGGTCGATCTGTCGCTCTGCGCCGACTACGAACGCCTGCCGGGCGGGGCCGACTTCACCCTCGTGCTGTTCGACTTCGACGGAGCCGAGGGCATGAGGGGGGCGCTGGAGCGCTACTACGAGCTCTTCCCTGAGCACTTCGAGCATCGCGCCATAGACCAGGGGATCTGGATGCCCTTCTCGCACATCAGTCAGGTCCAGGGCTGGGAGGACTTCGGCTTCCTGTTCAAGGAGGGCGACGGCGAGCCGTCGTGGGACTCGGAGAACGGCATCGAGACCTACCCCTACATCGAGCCCTCGTCGAACTGGATGGCCATGCCGCCCGACGTTACCCGCACTCACGAGGCGGCCGTGGACTACCTCTACGCCAACCGTGAGCAGACCCGGAACTCCGCCACTCTGACATCGGGTATCGAGGGCGCCGACGGCCAGCCCTGGCTGCGGATAGAGGACGCGCCCTGGTGCGATGGGGCGCTCTTCCTGCTGAACCCAGCACCATCCGTCTCCCGCGCGGCCGGCCCGACCCAGTTCGACATCCTCCGTGAGGCCGTCGAGACAGCGGTGTTCGGCGCCGACACGGAGATCGAGGGCCAGTATGTGGATTCCTTGGAGATGGGCTTCTGGGAGGCCAACTACCGGCGCGACCACATACAGCGGTCCGCCATCCCACCCACCTTCGACGCGGAGCTTCGGCCGATGCTCCTCCTGCAGTGGTCGGTGTTCGAGTTCACCGGCTGGCTGGAGCAGAGGATACACGAGGCGGGGAAGAAGACCTTCGCAAACGCCGCGCTCTGGACGGCGCCCTGGCATGCCGCGCACTTCGACATCATGGGCACGGAGGTAAACTGGGGCTCGGACGACGACTTCCGCCCCGACTCCGACGACCTGTTCCTCTACCGTAGGGCACTCTGCTACCGCCGGCCATACGTGATGCTCATGAACACTCACTACGATGAGTTCACCGAGGAGTCGGTCCGGCGGTACTTCGACCGCTGCCTGTTCTATGGCTGCTGGCCCAGCTTCTTCAGCCACAACGCCGCCGAGGATCCCTACTGGCAGAACCCCGCCCTCTACAACCGGGACCGGGCGATGTTCATGGAGTACATCCCCAAGGTGCGCGCCATCGCCGAGGCGGGCTGGGCGCCGGTGAGCCACGCCACTTCATCGAACGAGCGGGTGCTGATCGAGCGATGGAGGGGCGAGCCGCCGGGAACGGAGCCCACGCCGCACCCGCCGATTGCGCTGACGATCCACAACGACTCGCCAGAGCCCCAGTCGGCACGCATCGAGGTGGATCTGGAGGCACTCGGCCTGGGCGAAGATGATACGTGGACCGGCGTCGCCCTCGGCGCGAATGACACGACCGGCGCGTTTCATGTGGAACTCCAGCCCTATGAGACGCTGCTGATAGTGGCGCGCGCGACGGAGGCCTGGCAGTTCTGATGATGGGGATGAGGGCTGGCCGTGGCTGACGACCGGCGCGGGCGGCGACGAGCATGTTGCATCTGGGCTGCCGTGGGGTGCGTCGCCCTCGCGGGGCTGCTTGCCGCATGGGGGTACGTCGCGTGGTCGGCAACGGCGTGGGCGCACGGATGGGGCTGCGACCCGCCCGGCGCTGAGCGGAGGCCCGATACCAGGGACCCCGACGAGTTTCTGCCCACCTCCCAGCAGATTGCGGAGTCCCTGGCTCTCCCGTCCGCGGAGAGGCCAGAGAGCGGGAGCGAGTCGCGGGTGGAATGGGTGGCCGCTGGTGGGCGGGTGCCGTCGATCGATGTGCGTGATGGCATCCAGGGGGGCATTCACATTGTCGATGCTTGGCTCGATCCGGGCGAGGCGGGGTGCGTCTGGGTTGAGGTCCGCCATGCCGAACTCGGGCACCGGCTGTCGGTCTCCAAGACGGTGGCCCGGACCCAGTGCGTGGCGCCGCATCCGCCCGACGGCGACCACCTGCTGCACTTCGTGACCGAAGCGATGGTCGATGAGGGTAACTGGGACTACACCTATCCAGCGCGGTTCGAGGTCCGGTTCCGCCCGGCCGCGGGCGGGCCCGACCGCACTCTGATCGAGCTTGAGCGCGAGATCAACGGCTGGCAGCGGTGAGATGTCCAGACAAACAAAGGCGGAGCCGCTGTCGCGGCCCCGCCTTCGTGAGCCTGCTGGTTAGCGCAGCGCCTTACTTCCCGAGCAGCGCCCTGGCCAAGTCCACGGCTGCGGCCCCGTCGGGCGAGTAACCATCAGCGCCGATCTCGTCGGCGTAGGCCTGGGTGACGGGCGCGCCGCCGATCATGACCTTCACTCTCTCGCGGACGCCATGCTCCGTGAGGGCATCGATGGTGTCCTTCATGGCCGGCATGGTCGTCGTCAGAAGGGCGGACAGTGCGACGATGTCGGCCTGCTTCTCGTTGACAGCCTCCACGAACTTGTCGGCCGCCACGTCGACGCCGAGGTCGATGATCTCAAAGCCCGCGCCCTCGAGCATCATGGCGACCAGGTTCTTGCCGATGTCATGAAGGTCGCCGGCCACGGTGCCGATAGCGATCCGCGCCTCCGGCTCGACTCCACTCTCGGCAAGCAAAGGCCGGAGTATCTCCATGGCGCCCTTCATGGCCCTCGCCGCGATGAGAACCTCGGGAACGTAGAACTCGTTGGCCTTGAACTTCTGACCCACGACATCCATCCCGGGGACGAGACCCTGCGTGACGACCGTCTGAGCGCTCGCTCCGCCGTCCAGGAGCTCCTGGGTAGTGGACTTCGCCGTGTTCAGATCGCCGTTGATGATCGCCTGGGAAAGATCGCCCAGCTCCGCCATGTGACATTCCCTCCGCTATCCGCTTGTCGGCGCTCGACGCGCCAGATACTTAGTGCGCAGTCGGGGCTTCCACTTGCCCGACCGCTTGACCTGCCGACTCCATGAGTTCCCTCGAAAACGGCCGAGACCTCGCCACCGGGCACAAATGCCGTCACTTGGGCTCGGGGAAGAGCATCTCGTCAGCGAACACCATATCAAAGTCCAATCGGCCCGCCAACTCCAAGTATTCGACGGCATCGCCGATCTCATCCGCCTGGGCCGCGTGGTCGGCCGACACCAGGGCCAGGTAGGCTCCGGCGCCGGCGGCGTTGCCGATGGCGCGCGCTTTGCCCACGAGTTCGCGCGGGAAGAGCCCGATGTCGGCGGCCCTCGCGGGGTCGACGTAGCTTCCGAAGGCGCCCGCGAGGAGGATCTCCTCCACGGCGTCCGCATCGGCGCCACGCTCCTTGAGTGCGATCCGCACGCCGGTGGCGATGGCGCCCTTGGCGAGCTGCAGCTGTCGGATATCCCTCTGAGTGAGCAGCACCGGCCCCTCGAGCGCGCTCTCCTCCGCCGCGGCAAGCACGAAGGCGGGGGCGTCGTCGAAGCTGACCAGACGGCGCCGAAGCTCGTCCGATGCGCCCGTCGCCTGGTCTGCGGTCAGCATCCGTCCCGTCTCCAGTACAAGCCCCGCCTCCAACATGCAGGCGACGGCGTCAATGAGGCCGGTGCCACAGATCCCTCGCGCCGGCTCGCCGCCGATGGTCGTAACGCGCAGCGACCCGTCTTCGATGCGGACGTGATCGATGGCGCCCGTCGCCCCGCGCATACCGTACCGGATGCCGGCGCCCTCGAAGGCGGGGCCGGCGGCCGTGGAGCAGGATACGAGACGGTCTCGGTCGCCGACTACGATCTCGCCATTGGTGCCGATGTCGATGGCGATGCGAACGCCCTGCTGGCGGTGCATGCCCGTCGACAGGATCACGGCCACGGTGTCCGATCCGACCCAGCCGGCGATGTTGGGCAGGGCGCAGAGCCGCGAGCCTGGGGCCACGCCGTTCATGCCGAACTCACGCAATGGGGCGGTTACGGAGCGGTGGATCGCGGGGATGTACGGCGCCTGGGGGATGTTGCGCGGATCGGCCCCCACGAAGATGTGGGACATGGTCGAGTTGCCGACGATGTGAACGCTGTAGATACGCTCGGCGGGGATGCCCGCCGTCTTCGCGAGCCGGTCAACGAGATCGAGGACGCACTGTCGCGCCGCCCCGGACAGGGTCGCGAGGCCCTGGGGTGAGTCGGTGATATGGCTGATCCGCGAGACGACGTCATCCCCGAAGGACACCTGGGGATTGACCTCGGAGGCGACGGCGAGTCGCGCGCCCGTGGGAAGGTGGGCCAGATACGCGACTACCGTCGTGGTGCCGAGATCCACGGCCACGCCGTAGGCCTCGTCCACGGTGTCGCCGGGCTCCACGCCGATCAGCACGTCAGCATGGAGGACCGCGGTGACCCGGAAGCCATCGGACCGAAGAGCCGCGCTGAGCGAAGGGAGGACAGCGGGGTGGTCGACGGCTGTCACCTGGCCCCCTTCGGCGGCGAGGGCGTCGAGGACCCGGGTGAGGTCATCGCGCTGATCCGCGAGGCTGGGTGGGTCCAGCACGAGGTGTAGCTTCCGAATCTCGGGGCTCGGACCGAGCTGCAGCCCACTGAAGGCACCATCTTCGAGGATCGCGGCAACGGAGCCCCGGACGTCCGCCGGCAGGTGGACCACCAGATCGGACTCCACCGTGGCTTGGCAGGCGAGCCTCCAGCCACGAGCCCACTCGTCCTCGGAGAGGTGGGCTCGTTGGGCCTCGGCCCGGCCGGTCGTACCGGAGATCACCTGACATCGACAGCGCCCGCAGGTCCCTTGGCCGCCGCAGGGCGTGGAGAGGGTGATGCCGGCCGCCTTCGCCGCAGCCAGAATGGTGTCGCCCGGAGCGACCCGGACGTGGACGTTGTCCGGCTCAAACTTGATGTGACACTCGTTCATTGGGAGGGATCCCCCTAACGGCGGAACAGGCCCCGCTCGCACGGGTCCCACGGGATCACGCAGGGTATCTGTGTCCGTTCGTGGCGAGGACTAGCTCGGGAAGTAGAGCATCTGCTCCAAAGCATCGTCATGATCGGGGTCGATGGCTAGCACCTTCTCGAACTGCGCTTTGGCGTCATCATACTCCCCGAGCATGCAGAGGGTCTTTCCGTAGTTGAGGAGGAAGGTGATGTTCGTAGGCTCCAGCGTTACCGCGGTCTTGAACTGCTCGAGGCACTCGTCGAACATCCCGGTGTTCAGCAGGCAGTGTCCGAGACCGGTGTGCGCGAGGCCGAAATCGGGGAACTCCTCGACCAGGCTCTCGTACTTGGGCTGGGCACTAGCGTAGTCACCACCGACCCGCAGCGCGTCAGCCTCTGCGAGAACCGCGTCTCTCTCTTGCTCCGTCATGCCACAACCTACCCTCGCCCTGAGAGGCGCTCAAACCTACTGCGACCGGCTCTCCGGCTTACGGGATCGACTCACAGATGCAAAACCCACGAAGGAAAGCCCTACTGTGAATCGATCAAAGGTTCGACGTTCACGCTCCCTGGTCCTTCGCCGGAGCGCCTTTCGTTGCCTGTCCCCCTGTGGAATACGCCGGTCCTGTCAGGACTCCTGCCTTGCTGCGGGACGTAACTCGGAACGATGCGGCGCCGGCAGCCGGTGGCCGGGAGCCAGGTGACGCCCGTTGGCGAAGTCCCGACCCGTCTGTCGCGCCCGGCCCTCGGGCTGGACCTCGGCGAGGGCCACGGCGCCCTGACCCGCGGCGAGCACGAGGGTATCGCCCTCGATCGCCAGCACCTCGCCGGGCTCTCCCTCGCCATCCTGGGGCCATGCTCGCCACAGTTTGACGCTGGTGTCGGCCCACTGCGCGTGGCACCCCGGGCGGGGGTTGAAGGCGCGGATGTGGCGCGCGATGGAATCCGCGTCCGCGTGCCAGTCTATCTCGCCCTCCTCCGGCTTGACGCGAGGGGCCAGAGTTACACCCGCCGGGTCCTGCGGCTCCGCCCGCGCCTCGCCCAACTCGATCAGCCGGACCGTCTCGGCCAGCACCTCGGCTCCCAGCGCGCTTAGCCTCTCCATGAGATCGCCCGCCGTGTCCGTCGGGCGGATCGGCTCCTCGGCCTGAAAGATGACATCGCCCGCATCGAGAGCCTGGACCATGAACTGGGTGGAGACTCCGGTCACAGCGTCACCATGCCAGATCGCGTACTCAACAGGGGCCGCTCCGCGCCAGCGGGGCAACAGCGAGAAGTGCAGATTGATAGCCCCCAGCCGCGGGATACTGAGCGTGTCTGGCTTCAGTATCTGGCCGAAGGCGACCACGCAGTAGAGATCCGGGTCGAACTCGGCGATGAGCGAGTGTGCCTCCTCGGTGTTGACCGAGTGGGGCTGTATCAGCGGCAGACCGTGGGCGTCGCAGCAGAGCTTCACGGGCGGCTGCCCCACACGACGGCCACGTCCGCGCTGCCGGTCAGGCTGGCAGACGACCATGAGGGAGTGGCCCCGCTCCAGCAGACCCTCCATCGACGGCCGGGCGCAGTCCGGCGTGCCCATGAAGACGATGCGGAGGCTCATCGCGCCTTGTCTCCCTCGATGCGGTCGCGCCGCGCCCGACGCATCTCCCGGCGTGCTTCGCCGTACCGGCCGAGTGTGTTCAGAGCGTGCGCGAGGTCAGTTCGATATGCGGGGTTGCCTGGGTCTAGGTCGACGGCCCGGCGCAGGTCGGAGAGGGCATCCTCGATCCTGCCCAGGTGAAGAGTGCACACGGAGAGTCCCACGTGGGCGGGGGCGTAGTCGGGCCACTCCTCGAGGACGAGCAAGTACAACGCGCGCGCGGAGGCGTAGTTGCCCGACTCGCGTAGCCGCTCGGCTTGATCGAAGGCCTCGTCCACATGGTCTGGGTACAAGTGTCACCTCGCTTCGCCGCTAGGCGGGAGCTTTCGAGGCGTAGCGCGCCTCAAAGCGCCGACGAACCTCCTCCACGGCCACCAGCTCGGACTCGTAGACGGCGCCCTCGCCGTCGGCGTCAGGCACCGGATAGTAGACCTTCACCTTTGGGTCGGAGACCCGATCGAGGTATACCACCCCGTCCAGGTGATCGATCTCATGCTGGAGGCAGCGAGCCACCAGGCCTTCGGCCCTGATGACGGCATCCCGCCCGTCGAGGTCCAGTCCCTTGACCACAATGGACGACGGGCGTCGCACGAGGCCTTGGACCTCGGGGATGCTGAGGCAGGCCTCCAGGTCCGACTCTTGCTCCTTGGACGTCCGGATAATCCGCGGGTTCACAAGGGGACCGTGAATCTCCTCAAGGTCCAGGGTGATCAGGCGGAGGCTCACGCCGACCTGGGGCGCTGCGAGGCCAATCCCCGGCGCCTCCATCATCGTCTGCATCATGTCCTCGGCGAGGGCACGGATGGAGTCGTCGATCTCCCGCACCTCTTCGGCTACGGTCCGCAGCACGGGATCGCCGAGCACCACAATGTCGCGAAGTGCCACGAGGCGCCTCCTTGGGTCAACGCCTAATGTTTGGCCTATCTAACTACAACAGGGAGAGGGGGTCAACGTCAATGGTGAGCCCCTTGCGGAACTCCTCCGGAGTGCTGGCCCAGGCGTTGCGGCACCATGCAACCAGAGAGGCGGCGGGGGCGAACATCTCGACATGGAAGCGGTACGTGCCACGCAGCCGGGAGAGAGCGGCCGGGTTGGCGTCGCTCACGCGCCCCTCTTCCGGCCGGGTGGCCTCGGCCGCGGTGGCGAAGGCCTCTGCGGCCCGCTGAGCGAGGAAGGGGTCTTCGTCGGTGGAGAGCACGTTCGCTAGCCGGCTGAAGGGTGGGTACTGGTGGCGGCGGCGCAGCTCGATCTCGCTCTCGTAGAAGCCCATGTAGTCGTGTCGGGCCGCATGCTCGATCGCATAGTGGTCCGCGCTGAAGGTCTGAACGACCACCCGTCCGCCCAGCCCGCCGCGCCCGGCGCGGCCGGAGACCTGAGTAAGCAGGCAGAAGGTCTGCTCCGCGGCGCGGAAGTCGGGGAAGTGCAGTCCCGTGTCGGCCATCAGCACGCCTACGAGCGTGACTCGGGGGAAGTCCAGCCCCTTGGCGATCATCTGGGTACCGATGAGGATGTCCAGTTCGCCACGCTCGAAGCGGCTGAGGATACGTCCGTGGGCGCCCTTCTCGCGGGTCGTGTCGCGGTCCATACGCTGGAGCCGCGCATCGGGGAAGAACTCCCGCACCTCCTGCTCGGCTCGCTCTGCCCCCGTGCCCATGGGATGGAGATGCTCGGAATGGCACACGGAGCACACGAGTGGGGTGGGTCGCTCGTGGCCGCAGTGGTGGCATCGGAGCAGGTTCTCCCGCTGATGGTAGGTGAGGGAGACGTCGCAGTCGGCACACCGAATGGCCTCGCCGCACTCTCGGCAGAGGATGAAGGGGGCCCAACCTCGCCGATTCAGAAGCAGGATAGCCTGCTCGCCTCGGTCTAGAGTGTCGCGCAGGGCGGCCTCGAGCGGCTCGGAGACGAGGGCCTGGCGGCGCACGTAAGGCTGGGTCCGCATGTCGATGATCTCCACAGGGGGCAGCCCGCCACCTGCCACGCGCTCGGGCAGTACCAGCAGCCTATGGTCGCCCTCTCTGGCCGCCAAGTAGGACTCGAGGCTCGGCGTCGCGCTTCCGAGGACGACGGCCGCGCCGGTCTGCCGGCCCCTGGCGAGCGCCGCCTCTCTCGCGTTATACCGCGGCGTCGAGTTCTGCTTATAGGAGGCCTCGTGCTCCTCATCGATGACGATAAGCCGCAGGTCCTCCACCGGGGCGAACACCGCCGACCGCGCGCCAATGACGATGCTCGCATCCCCATCGCGGGCCCGAGTCCACTCATCGAGGCGTTCACCCCTTCCCAGGGCGCTATGGAGCACGGCGACGCGGTCGCCGAAGCGAGCCTGGAAGCGCCCGACCGTCTGGGGGGTCAGGGAGATCTCGGGAACCAGAACGATGGCTCGGCCGCCGACCTCCAGGGCGTGGCTGATAGCCGAGAGATAGACCTCGGTCTTCCCGCTGCCGGTGATCCCGTGGAGGAGCGCGGACTCGCCCTGGCGCCGATCTATCGCTTGGTTGATGGCGGCGACAGCGGCGCATTGGTGGCGCGTCTGCCGGACGGTCGCCGCGCTCGCTCCAACCCCGTGGCTCGCCGGCCTTCGGAGCACGGGGATAGAGGTCACCCGGGCGAGGCCCTTCTCCACGAGTTGACGGGCGGCGGCCCGCCGCTTCTCCAGATCGACAAGGGGGAGAGGCTCTTGCCGCCTCAGGATCTCGCGCAGGATCTCCCGCTGGGCGGAAGCTCGCTTGGGGAGAGACTCGACGTCCGCGCCGGGAACGGGCTGGAGGGCCAGGAGCGTCTTCCTGCTACTCCGCGCGGGGGCGAGGACGTGGCGGGCGCGGACCAGTCCCTCCTTGATGAGCGCCGCAAGCTCCGAGTCCGAGGGCTTTTGGCCCAGGATGGACTCCATCTCCGCGGTGGTGAGCGGCCCATCGGACGCTCGAAGCAGGACCAGCAGAGGAGATGGCTCGGGTTCGAGTTCCTCAGCCCCGAAGAGGGACGCCTGGGCGGGAGCCGGTTCGTCCGCGGAACTCACGGCCTGGTAGGCGGTCACTACCTCCTCTTGGGCTCCGGCTGGCACCATAGCCTGCAGACAGGCAGCGAGGTCGGCGCAGTACTCCGAGGCGATCCAGCGGCCCAACTCCACGAGCTCTGGGCTCAACCGGGCCGAGTCGTCCAGGACCTCGAGGATGGGTCGGACCTGGAACTCGCCCTCGGGCTCACGATCCGCGACGCCAACGACGTACCCCGTCGCGGAGCCGCTCGACAGGGGCACGAGGACATAGGCCCCGAGCCAACCCTCAGCCGGGGTGGGGAAGGGGAGTGAGTAGGTGAGCACGAGGCTCTCCTCACCTCGGCGCCGGGCCAACAGAACCTCGGCGAATGGGGGGCTGCTCTCATGCTCGGCCACGTTCTGCGGCTCCTTGAGGGGTAACTCTCCAGCCGCGGTGTGTAGGCCATCGGCACTGACAGACTCGCGACCATGTCCGTTCCCAAGTATCATGGTCCAGTCCCGATGGCGAGGCAAGCTATCCCGCACACCCTGGTCCCTGAGGAGATGATGTCGCCTTGAGCGCCAAGCCCGCGCGAGCCAGCAAGAGCGCCTCGAAGAGGAGGCCCATCGAGATAGGTGACCTCTTCGCCCTGCGGCTGCCCGGCAGCCCCGCCCTAGCGCCCGACGGCCGATCGTGCGTCGTGACCGTGCAGCGGTGCGATACCGAGAAGAACCGCTACCACTCGAACCTCTACCTCGTGGACACGGAGTCGGGCGACGCGCGCGCGATCACGGAGGGCGACCATAGCGACAGTCAGCCCCTCTGGTCGCCCGATGGCCGGGCCCTCGCCTTCGTGTCGTCCCGGAGCGAGACCGCGCAAGTGCACGTCATGCCCGTCGGCATCGGCGACTCGCGCAAGCTGACGAAGCTACCGGCGGGATCGATCAGTCTCCAGCAATGGTCGCCGGACGGCTCCAAGCTCCTGTTCATCTGCCAGCCTCGCCCCGAGGAGGACACCAAGGAAGCGGCCGAGGAGCGGAAGCGGGCCCACAGATCCGGGCCGACCCGTGTCATCGAGAGCTCCCTGTACCGCCTGGATGGGCATGGCTTCCTGAGCACGGTTCCGCCACAGCTCTACGCGGTGGACGTCGACTCCGGCGAGTGCGAGCGGCTGACCCGGGGGAAGGCCTACGTGGGCTCGGCCGCGTGGTCGCCCGACGGCAAGAGCCTCGCTTGGACCGTGGTCCGGGACGTGGAGTACAAGCCCCACGATGTTCGGATCTGCGTCCGCCCGGTCAAGGGAGGGCAGGTCCGAACCCTGGAGGCGCCCACGGGCCCCAAAGACAGCTTGCTGTGGACGCCCGACAGCAGGCGCCTGCTCTACCTCGGCTACGAGGAGGACAAAGACAGCTGGGGCACCCGCAACGCGCACGTCTGGATGGTGAAGGCGACGGGCAAGGGCGAGGCGCGGGACATCATGCCCGAGCTGGATCAGACCTGCAGTCCCTACACCCTCTGTGACTGCCAGGGCAGCCCAAGCCTCCGGGCGTTCACCCTAGCGCCCGAGGGCAATGCCGTGGACGTTCTCGTCGCAAACGAGGGCGCCACCCAGCTCCTACGCTGCCCCCTGGATGGCGGGAAGCCGCGGGTGTTGCTCGGCGGACACGCGCACACCTACGGCTTCACGGAGGAGGTCGGCGGAAAGGTCATCGTAACGACCCAGAGCCCCGTCGAGCCGGGCCTTGTGCAGGCCGTATCCACCGCTTCCGGTGGACGTCCGAAGACCCTCTGGAACCCGAACGGGGACCTCGTGTCCGCCCTGGATCTCTCTCGGCCGGAGGAGATGTGGGTCGAATGCGCCGAGACGGGTCGCAAGGTGCAGGGGTGGGTCCTCAAGCCCCCTGGCTTCGTTCCATCGAGGAAGTACCCGATGATCCTCCAGATCCACGGAGGGCCCCACACCCAGTACGGCGCGGGCTTCTTCCACGAGTTCCAGTGGCTCGCGGGCAAGGGCTACGTCATCCTCTTCACCAATCCCGTCGGAAGCCAGGGCCGCGGCGAAGCCTACATGCAGGGGCTGCGCCGTAAGTGGGGAGAGGCGGACTTCCCCGAACTGATGGCCTTCGTCGACGCACTGCTGGCGGAGGGCTATGTGGACGAGAAGCGGATGGGCGTCGCGGGCGGTAGCTACGGGGGGTACATGACGAACTGGGTCGTGGGGAACACGACTCGATTCGCGGCAGCATGCACCCAGCGGTGCGTGTCGAACCTGGTGTCCTTCGCCGGCAACTCGGACTTCCCCATGCGGCCCAACGCCTACTTCCCCGGGAACGCCTGGGCGGAGCCCGAGGGGCTGTGGCACATGTCCCCCATGCGGTTCATGGATCGGGTGCGGACGCCACTGCTGATCATCCACGCCGAGGGCGATCTACGCTGCAACGTCGAGCAGTCAGAGCAGGTCTTCTCGGCCCTGCGCATGCTACGACGCAAGACGAAGTTCGTGCGTTTCCCGCGTGAAGCGAGCCACAGCCTGTCTCGCGGAGGGCCGCCGGATCTGCGGGAACTACGGCTGGAGGCCATCGGCGACTGGTTCGACGAGCACGTAGCGCAGGCCAGGCGCAGGCCCCCGAGGAAGACGACCAAGTGAGTGGGCGCATCAGGCCGGCGCCCGGCGACATAGGAGGAACTGCCACAATGAAGACTCTAGCAGCGACGGTGATGCTCCTGATGATGGCGACAGGGGCGACAGCGCAGCCGGTGATGGATTACGTCAATGCGCCAGATCCCAGCTTCCGCTGGTCCGTGACCGAGGTTACGGAGCAGCTTGGCACCAAGCTCGCGAAGCTGGAGATGGTGAGCCAGACCTGGCAGGGGGGCGAATGGGACCACCCGCTCTGGATCCTGATGCCGGACAACGTTGAGGATACCAAGCTGGCCACCGTGTTCATCACGGGTGGCCAGCCGGACACGACCTACATAATGCTGGGCTCGCAGCTGGTGAAGGAGTCCAACTCGATCATCGCGGTGCTCGGAGGGATCCCCAAACAGCCGCTCTACGATGGCCTCAAGGAGGACGCCCTCATCGCCTACACCTTCGTGCAGTACCTAGACACGGGGGATGGGTCCTGGCCCCTGCTGTTCCCCATGACGAAGTCGGTGGTGCGTGCCATGGATGCCATCGAGCAGTATCTGGACCGCGAGCATCACCACAAGCTGAAGGGCTTCGTGACTACCGGCGCCTCGAAGCGCGGATGGACCACCTGGTTCACCGGCACGGTGGACGACAGGGTCATCGGTATGATCCCCATCGTCTACGACAACCTCAACATGGCCGCCCAGATGGACCAGCAGCGGGAAGTGTACGGGGCCTACAGCGAGCAGATCGACGACTACACCGAGTACGGCCTCCAGGACCGGCTCCAGTCGCCCGAGGGGGCGGTGCTCGGGAGCATCGTTGACCCCTACACCTATCGGCAGCACGTGACGGAGCCCGTGCTGATCCTCGCCGGAGCGAACGATCCCTACTGGACCCTCGAGTCGGCTCAGTTGTACTTCGACGACATACCGGGGCCGACGTCCATTCTCTATGCTCCCAACGGCGGACATGACATGGGTGGCATCGACGTGATCCTAGGCCGCCTCAAGCCCGCCATGGTCGCCTTCCTGCACCGCCTGGGATCCGGCGCGCCATGGCCGGCGCTGGATTGGGCCTGCCACTCGACCGCGGGCCGCGCAAGCGTCACCCTCAAGAGCGACATCGAGCCCTCGGGTTGGGGCGTCTGGGTGGCCACGTCGGACACCATGGACTTCCGCCCCTCGACCTGGCACTACTACGGCTTCGAGGCCGATGGAACGCCTATCAAGCCCAGCGCCGACGCGCCCGAGCTTCGCTTCCGTGGCGCCGCGATGACGAAGGGCGGCGAGTGGATCCGCACCGTGACCGTGCAGGAAGCGGATGCCCCCTACATGGCAGTCATCGGGGAGATGCAGTGGCAGTTGCAGGGTCAGACCCTCACTCTCACGACCGTTGCCGATATCGTGAAGCAGCCGTAGCGCCTCTCTCGGAGCCGCGTCGCCGGTCTGACGGCGCGGCTCCGCTTCATTCGTCTCTCAAGGAGCCCAAGATGCCTTACATGACTGTCGTCCTCGCCCTGACGACTGCGTTCGCGCGGGTCGGTGTTACTGACACGGATGCCGGATACGTGCTCGCATGCGGAGACTACTCCGTGGAGGTGGAGCGCGACGACGGCCATCTGAGGTTCAGCGGGCCCTCGAGAGACACCATCGGTGAGGCGGCCCTGTGGTCCGTGGGGCTGGCCGATGGCGCCGAGGTCTCATCATCGGCCGCGTCGGTGGAGTGGTCTCGGGCCGGCGATGCGCTGGTGGCCGAAACGAGCGCGGCCGGTCTCACGGTGCGCGTGAGCCTGACCCCGGCGATCGACGCCGTGGACATCAGTCTGTCGGTGTCCTCCGCGGGTCCTCTGGTTCTACGAGCGCAGTCGCCGGGTCCTCTGCGATTCAGCGACCAGGCCGTGCGCCGGATGATCACGCCCAGTAACGGCAACTTCGGGGTGGGGCTGGAGCTGCTGCGGGGGTTCTTCCAGGAGCAGTCGAGCCAGGATGCGCGAACGTGGACCGGCGAGGCGGCGTCGGGCCCGCAAGGCTACCGCCGCCTGCTCGGCGGCGATGCCGTGCAGCGGCCGGACGTGGACGAGCCCGTGACGATCAACGTCACCGATGAAGGGAGATCGCTACTCGGCGAGGCCGTCGGCGCCATCGATGGGGCGACGGCGATCGCGAACCGGCCGCCGTCAGCGGAGGTGGGGGCCACGGCTCTCGTCACCTCGGAGCACGGGGCGTGGCTATCGTTGAAGCGGATGGGGCGGGGTGGGGTGCTCTGGATCGGTGGAGCCGTGGACGCGGCCCAGGCGCCGGTAGCGCGCCTTGCCATCCCTGCCGCGCTCAGGGGGCTGAGTGAGGAGAGCGCACCCGCTGACCGTCGCGTTGCCGTGATTCAACTGGCGGGCCCATCGGGCCGCGGGAGCTGGTCCGGCGTCACGGCGGGCGAGTGGCTCGGCGACCTGCGGACCGCCCGCTTCCAGGCCGAAGCTATCGAGTCCCTCGCGGACCTCGAGCAAGCAGTGGTCGGCGATGAACGCCCGTGGGCGATTGTGAACCCCTACGGCGAATGGATGCCGGCGCCCGACGGCGTCGACCTGCTGGAGTGGGCCGATGCCATAGCGCGCTTCGCCGAGGACGGCGGGGTGTGGGTGGAGACGGGGGGCTACCCTCTTTTCTATCGCATGGCGCCCGTGCGGACCTTGCGGTTCGAGGTTCCCTATCCCGCCGGCTTCTCTGATTTCCAGCACCTGGAGACGGAGGCTGGAAGCCTGAGCTGGTACCGGGTGGCTCCAAGGCAGCACGGCCCTTGGGAGGCGGCGGAGGATCCCTCCCTCGCCTTCGTGCCGGGTCACCTCTCCTGTGGCCGTGACGACCAAGGGCCCTTCGCCTCCCGGCGCTACGATGCCCACGTTGCCGACGGCGAGACGTGGCAAGCCCCGACAACGCGGGTCACCTTCGGGCGGGAGCCCTTCTCGGCCCTGGAGGGCTATTCCGCGGCCAACCAGCTCGCCCGGCCGCTGGCAGCCAAGATGCCCCCCGAGCTGCTGGATGCCTTCCGGCGGTCGGTGCTGGTTTACTACGGCGGCGACGCGGCGAGCACGGCCGCGTACGTAGACCGGCTACCCTCGCCCTCCGTGCTCCATACGGCCGCCTACCTCAAGGGCGGGTTCGACAAGGAATACCCCGACCATCTGCCGCCGGCGGAGAGTTGGGGCACTTCCCAGGATCTGGCCGACCTCATCGCCGCCTGTGATGAGCGGGGCATCCTCTTCGTTCCGTACACGAACCCGACTTGGTGGTGTGACGAACCCCGGGGTCCGAGCTTCCTCGCCGCGGGTGAGGAGCCTCTGGCCCGGAACCTCGAGGGAGAGCCTTACGGCGAGATCTATGGCACCAATCGCGGGTGGACCATCACCTTCTGGGATGAAGCGGTGAGAGCGGCGAACGAGCGGACCCGCACCCAGTTCACGGAGGAGTTCCCCGTCCCCGTGCTCTTCCAGGACCAGTGCGGCGCGCGCGGTTGGGTCTATGACACAAATCCCGCCTCGCCGTCGCCCACGGCCTACACCGAGGGGCTCATCTCGATGGTCGAGGAGGACTCCGCCGTGGCGCCCCTGTCGACCGAGTCAGGCTGGGACCGCGTGCTCGCCTTCGAGTCCCAGTTCTGCGGGATGACCTGGCGCGTGGTCCCGACGGAGTTGTCGCCCGCGTGGGTGCGCCCCTACTCCGCGGACTACCCACCCTCCACATTCCGGCCCTTCCCCCTCGCGCAGGCCCTGGGACACGAGTCGGTCGCCATGATCCACCACGACCTGGGGCAGTTCGTCACCAACGACGAGGTGCTCACCTGGACGGTAGGTCTCGGCTATGGCCTCAGTTACCGCATCGGGGCCGGTTCCCTGGATCGTCCTGAGGTCAGCGCGTGGCTCGCATGGCTCGACGAGATCCAGAAGTCCGTCTGCGCTCCCATGATCGGCGCGCCATTGCTGGCGTGGGAGATCCTGGGCGGCGACGGCGACACCCCCATCTTCCGCGCAACCTACGGCGATATCACCGTGACCGCGAACACGACGGGGGAACCCTATGAGATGGGCGCGGGGCTGACGATCGCGCCCCACGGCTTCCTGGCCGAGGGTCCCGGCGTGCTCGCCGGCGCGGTGCTGCGAGAGGGGCGGGTGGCCTGGTTCTCGTGGAGCGGTGGCCCGGAAGGCGCGCGGCTCACCACCTACGGGCAGGAACGTTCCGCCGTGTCGGTCCCGCTTCCCGACTGGGCGGGCGACCCGCCCGTGGGGGTGGTTCGGGACGGGTGGCTGGAGTTGGAGACGGGGCCGTCACCGGGCGTCTCCACCATCGCGATGCCAGAGGATCTCCGCGGGTTGGCGCCCAGGGAATGGCCCGAGGCGACGCGGCCTCAGCGCCTCGGCGTGGTGACCTTGCCTCCGGGCGTCAACCCCACGTGGACTCAGATCGGGCCCGCGGAGTGGACCCAGGCGCTACGGGAGAGCCGGCTCGTCACGGATCTCGGCCTGCGGGTGGAGGCGGTGACGCTCGAGAACCTGCGGGCGGCCCTGGACGCGCCTGAGGAGTGGTTCGCCATCGTCAATCCGTACGGCGAGATCTTCCCGGTTCCGCCCGGAGCGAGTTCCGCCGAGGGATTGGCGCTCATCAAGGGCTACATCGGGAACGGTGGCATCTGGTGGGAGACGGGCGGGTACAGCTTCTACGGCGGGGTCGGCGCGGAGCCGCTCGCCGAAGCGGGACTGTCGAACCTCGGGGTGGGTGTCACGAGCGGGGAACTCGATGCGCCGGCAACGCTGCTCCGCGTCACCGACGAGGGCTCAGCGTGGCTCAGCCGCGAGACCCTGGAAACCCTCCGAGCGACCCCCGCGGTCGCGAACCGCACGGCAAGCGGCTCCGGGGTCCCGCACCTGGATGTGGTCGACTCCGAGGCCGGCGGGTACGTGTCCGGCTACCGGCTGGAGGGCTGGGGCTGGCTCTGGCGACTGGGCGGCATGAACCCTCCCAGCGAGGTGGCCCTGCCCGTGGCGGTCGACGTGCTCGCCCGGCTGTACCAGGAGCCCTGGCCCGAGCCGGAGCGCGATGCGCGCCGGTTCCTCTGGCGTCACTGACGAGCGTCCGGGGCAAAGACTGGCCACATCCGGAGGATGAAGCGGCGCCGCGACAGCCATGACGAGCAGCGCGCCGCTACAGCACAGAACGGCCTTGAATGATCCGGGCTGGCCCACATGAAAGCAGAACGGGCCGCTCACCTGCGAGCGGCCCGAGGTTCGTAGGGATGGTGGCGAGACCCAGAATTGAACTGGGGACACCCGCATTTTCAGTGCGGTGCTCTACCGACTGAGCTATCTCGCCACAGGCAACAAACAAAGAGCGGGCGGCGGCCCGCCGCTCAAGTGAGGGTAATACTACCGAACGGATCGGGCCCCTGACAACCCCCTTGCGCGCCTGGCTCGCCGCTTGACCCACCGAAGAGGGTTGAGTAGACTCCCTTCCGTGGGTCAGGCGGCGCCTGGTGTGGGCGCAGGGGCGTTGGGGTACTCCTTCTCCTCGAAGAGGTTCGGTCGCCGGTGTCAGAGTTGAGCAGCCGTTTCAGGGGCGCCTTCAAGAGCCACTTCACCGCATGGTCGGTGGTTTGGGATGTCCTCTGCTCGGTGGCGGCCGTATACCTCATCCACCGCAACCTCCCCCACTGGCTGGACCGCGGCGACGCCCCGCAGAACATGGCCTTGTACCTCTCCCTTGCGGCCCTAGCCATGGGCTGCCTCGTTTCTTACCGAAGGGCCAACGGTCTCCGCACCGAGGGCTCGTGGGTCCGCCCAGGCGAGGAGGAGCACCATGTCGCGCTTCTGTTCGGTGAGGTGCTTGCGTCCCTTGCCGTCATCGGGCTCCTGCTCGTCCCGCCAGTCGTCTACGCGGCGGTGCAGGCCCCCGCGGCTTTGGCGCCCAGCGCGGCTGGTGCGCTGGTGTTAGGGGTCAACACGGCCCTCATCGCTCTGGCGAGCACCGCCGTCTTCTTCCTGCTCTCCGGTTACACGTTGGGGAGCGAGGGGTACTCGGTGTTCGCGTGGGTCGTGGTCGTGCTGGGGTTCTCGCGTTCGGAGGTCGCGGAGCGGGTGACTGAGGGGTTCGCGTCCCTACCGATGGTCCCGGCCTCCGCGATCGGCTCCGCCGTAGGCCTTCTGAGCCGCATCTTCACCCCACCCATAGAGGAGCTCATCAAGTCCAGCATGGCGGGGTCATGGACGAGGAGCGGCCTGTTCCTGGCCCAGTGTGCGCTGATCTCGGCCTTCGCGCTGTGTCTGTCCGCGGTTATCGTGAGCCGATGGGGGAAGTACTCCCGACGCGAGCGGCGCGAGGTCCGTGCCCAGGAGCGCGCCACTGCCTCCTCGGGTGGCGTCGGCGCGGCCTAGCCTCGGGGTGACGACCATGATCGCCAGACTCCTCAGGCGCCCCGTCGGAGCCACCGTCCTCTCAGTCGTGCTGGTCCTCGCGCTCGCGTCATGCGCCTCCGGCCAACTCCGCGCGCCTCGTAACCAGGGGACCAGGAGCCGCCTCGATGCGCCTGCGCCGGGGATCCTGCGTACCCTCGCCGACTACAGGGAATCCGCCCTGGTTACCCTCTACGTTCACCCGGGGAACGTCCGGGCCGAGGTCTACCGTGGCGATGAACTGGTGGCAACGCCGGAGCCGCGAGGAGCGAACCGTTCGGCCTTCATGGTGCGGTTCTTCGACATCCAGCCTGACGGGGAGACGGTAGCCTTTCTGATCAGCCGGCCCGGGTACCGTTACGCGCGTGTGTTGGTGCCCATCCAGCGTGACAGCCTGCGCGTACTGGGGGTCATGCTAGCGAGCGAGTACGAGGCGGACCGCATCCTGTACGCGACGCCGGGGCTGGGCGGAACGGCCATCGGCGCCGCCCTCCCCGATGGCAGTGAGGCCCGCGTGCTCGTGGACACGCCGGATCTCGACGCTCAGCCCTCGGTGGCGCCGGACGGCTACCGGGTGGCCTTCGCGTCCGGCGAGGAGGGCGCGCGCCGGATCCTGGTGCTCGACCGCCGAAGCGGGGCGGTGACGCCCGTCCTCTCGTCCGCGGGCTCGGACTACTCACACCCTGGCTGGCTGGACGACCGAACCCTCGTCGTTCTGCGCGCGACCGGCGACCACCAGGACCTGGAGGTCCACGACCTGGAGTCGGGCGCTCGGCGGGCCATGCCTTATGCGGGAGGCTTGCGTACTCCGCGGCCTCATCCCGATGGAGAGCGCGTGCTCTTCTCGACCGACGCCTACGACGCGGGGTGGGACATCGCCGAATGGGAGCCGGCGACCAACGCCGTGCGACGCCTGACCGCCCTACCCGGCGATGAGCGGGGGCCCTCAGCCCATCCCATCGATGGTCGGATTGCCTATGTGCGCGACCTTGGGGACGGGAGCCCGCCCTTCGTCGCCATGACCAGCGACCTCCCTGGCGTGGGCAGGACGGCAGACGTGGCGCGCTACGGCGCCCTTGAGACGGTGTTCTCGGCGGACGGAGCGGTGCTGCTCGCCCTGGATCCACAGGGCGTGGCGGCCCATCCCGAGGGCACCTCCTGGTGGGGCCGGCCCATCTCGGGCGACATTGCCGTCGGGAGCCTCGCATGGGGCCGACTGGCGCGCCTGGATAGCGATCCCGCCCTGGTGGTCTTCGAGACTGACACGGGGGCCTCCCTCGTCCGCGTCGAGGCGGACAGCCAGCCCATCGCGGCGGCACGGTTCCTGGGTCTACTCGATGCCGGGCTCTACTCGAACACCGTCGTGCACCGCGTGGCGCCTGGGATGACGGTGCAGATGGGCTGCCCGCGCGGCAATGGCACGGGAGGCATGGGGCCCCCGGCGCCGTGGGAGCCGTCCGCCCTGAGCCTCACGAGGGGCAGGGTGGCGATGGAGCCGGAAGGCGATGGCCTGGCGTCCTCCCGATTCCTCGTGGCCCTGGATGACCTCACCGGTAACGGCTTTCCAGGCGCTTTCGCGACGGTTCTCGAAGGCATGGAGGTCTGGGACCGGGCACTGCCGGGCGATCGGGTGCGCCGCGCTTACCGGCTCCGCTTCGACGAGGACGACTTCCGGGCGCCCTAGTGGAGGTCACGCCCGCCCGATCCCTGCCGCGTCGACTCCTCCCAGAGCCGCCGAACCGCCGCATCGAGCGGCTCCGTCTCCCTCATGACCGCGACGAGTGCTCTCGCCATGGCTCTCTCAACATTCGGCTCAACGAGGCCAGCCGCGTGGGCGGCGATCTCCACTGGCTCCCCCTGTGCGAGGAGGTCGAAGGCGGCTCGCACGGGCCCCGGCTCCAAGAGGTCCCGGACTCTCGCGAACAGGGCCATACGGGCGCGCGACCAGTGCCAACGGGCCTCCTGGCGGCATATGCCGAGCTCGTCTGCGATCGCCCGTGGACCCCAGCCCGTGGCCCGCAGGAGCACGACGCATCTCGCCCGGTCGGACAGATCCTCGCCGGGCCACCAGCGGTCGATGACCTCGTCGATGGGCTCGTGGGCCGGGCCGCCTTCTGGCGGCTCGAAGCTGGGCCTCTCGGGTACCGTGTGGGATCGGTGGCGGCGCTTCCTGGACATGGGTCGAACCCTCCCTTGGAGTGGTGCGAGCAGCCTAGATGGCTCGGGCCGACGCTGCCCTGTGGAGAGGGATGGAGTTCGCGATGGCCTTGCGAGGTTTCGGCCGAGTGGCGTACCCTGTGGACCAGAGCGACGGGAAACAACCAGGATTGTCACCAAAGACAGGCTTGGTCGAGCGTCGCTAGCGCCGGGTAGGCCCGTAGCAAGCGGGTGCCGGTCCTCCAGAGAGGCGGGGCAGGACGCGCGATGCCGAACTCACCGAATGGATTCCGGCTCTTCCGTGGCCGCGAGGCCGCCGAGCTGACCCAGAAGATCGCGGACTACACGGGACGCGAGGTCGCGGACGCGCTGCTGGACACCTGGCCCAACGGCGAGATCCGCGTCCAACTCCGCGAGAACGTTCGGGGCGCCAACGTCTTCATCGTTCAGACCTTCAAAGAGAGTGTGAACGATCGGCTCTGGGAGCTCCTCGTCATGATCGACGCGGCGCGGCGGGCCTCGGCGGCCCAGATCACCGCTGTCATTCCCTACTTCCCCTACGGCAAGCAGGAGCAGAAGTTCCGGGGGCGCGAGCCCATCACGGCGCGGCTCGTCGCCGACACCATCGTCTGTGCCGGCGCCAACCGCGTCCTCACCGTGGACCTGCACCAGGGCGCCATCCAGGGCTTCTTTACCATCCCCGTGGACCATCTCCCGTCGCAAGCCGTGATGGCAGAGGAACTCCGCGCGCGAGGGCTCTTCGGCAAGGAGTTGGTGGTGGTCGCGCCGGACTCGGGCGGCGTGGATCGCGCCATGAACCTCGCCACTCGCCTCGGGAGCTCCCTCGCCGTCGTCTTCAAACGCCATCCCGACGACTCGCCCACCGAGGCCGAGGCTATCGACGTCGTGGGCGCCCTGAGCGGTAAGACGGCCCTGATCCTGGATGACATGATCCTGGGCGGCGCGACGCTGATCACGGCCGCCGAGGCGATTCTGCAGAAGGGCGCGAAGCGCGTCTTCGGCTGCGTGACTCACCCCGTGCTGTGCGGGGATGCTCCGCAGCAGATCGCCGACTCGGTGATCGAAGAGCTTATCGTGTCGGACTCGCTGCCTCTCCCAGCGAACTGTCCGGATAAGATCAAGGCCATCACCCTCGCCCATCTGTTGGGGGATGCCATTGAGCGTACCCACTCGAACGCGTCGATCAGCGAGATCATCGCTTAGTCTCGCGCTACTGATGGCGCTCTGCGTCGGGGGCGGCGCCCTGGCGGCGGATGAGGACGGCCCCGGCACGGAGGCTGCCGCTATGGAGGAGCTCCCGGACCCGATCATCGATCCCGATAGGGCCGAGGGGTGGGCCGTCGATGGTCCGCCGCGGATCTACCTTCGTGACACCCTGAGCGACTTCATCAATGGCGGCGCCGCCCTCTACCTCGGCTACAGCTTCCGCTGGGTAGCCGTGTGGGTGGTTCGGTCCTCGGGGTTTGATCTCGAGGCAACCATCGAGCTGTACCGCTTCTCCGAGCCCAGCGACGCCCTCGGGGTATACCTCAATGGCGCTCGCGGCCCCGGCGAGGGCCTGCCCTTCGAGCGGAGTCAGGTGCGGCGAGGGCTCCTACGCGCTCAGCGCGGGCCCTACTTCGTCCGCGTGCTCTGCCGCGATCAGGGCGTTCGAGCCGACGATGCGGCCCGCTCTCTCGGGGGAGTCCTCGGTCTGGCGTTGCCGCCGTGGGAACGGTCCTGTTGCAGGGGATTCGCGATGAGGTCGCCGGGGAGCCGTGGCCCATCACTCCTCCGCCCAAGCATGTCGCCATTGCCGAGTCGAAGTACGGGCTGGGGGTCAGCGACCCCGCGCGCATCGAGCTGATCACTTTGGGAGACGACCCGCTCGTCCTGGGGTAGGGGCGCTCCTACACGCGTCCGCGGAGGTACGCCTCGATCCGTCGCGCGGGGATCTCACCCTCGCGCAGCACGACGGGTCCGTCGCCGCAGAGGTCCACGACGGTCGAGGCGCGTCCGGTGCCTCGGCTTGGCACTCGGACAATGGCGTCGACCTCGCTGCCCAGTTCGGCGAGGACCTCCTCCGCTGTCGCCAGGGGCGGGCTCCCACTCCGATTGGCGCTTGTGGCCGCGAGGGGCGCCGCCATGGCTCCCACCACGAGCAGGCACACCGCATGGTTGGGGACACGGATGCCCACCGTCCCCTCGGAACCGAGGAACTTGGTCTCTGGCCGGCGCGCCCGGAGGACCACCGTCAAGGGCCCGGGCCACAGGTCCGCGAGCATCCTCTCCGCCCAATCAGGCACATACCCCCACTCCGCGGCGGCCGCTAGGTCGCGGACGAACATCGCGAGAGGGCTGTCCGCTGACCGCCTCTTGATCCGGCCGATGCGGGCGAGGGCCCCGGGATGGGCCACCGAGGCACAGAGGCCGAACACCGTTTCGGTGGGGAGGGCGGCCACGGCTCCGGCCTCGAGATCCCGTGCCAAACCTTCCAGCACCACGCAGTCGTGGTCCGTGAGCTCAAGCCCTAAGTCGATGATCGGCACATTCATTTCCGCCTCCCTCACCCCAGCCGCGCCAGCTCGGCGTCGCCGTAGTAGTGTCTGAGGATCACCCGGTAGCTGAGCCCTCGGCGTGCCATGTCGATGGCGCCTGCCTGGCTCATACCGACGCCGTGGCCCCAGCCTCCGCCCGCGAAGCTGTATTCCATGTATGGCGGCTCCGAACCGCTCTTGTCGAGCACGAACAGGGTGCTGCGCAGGCCGCCCGAGCCGACGCCCCCATCGCCGAATGCCCAGCGAATGGCGTCACCGGAGACCACCGTCTCCCCCTTGCTGCCAATGATGCGGAGACTGGTTACGCGCCCATCCAGGCTGCGGGGTCCGACCTGCACATCCTGCACGGACCCAATGTCTCGGGCCCCCGCGACCTCGATCGCCTTCAGGGAGCGCGCCAGGATACGGGTGAGCTGCTCCGCCGTGTAGGACGCCCGCCAGCGGAAGGCGGGGTGCGCGCCACCGAAGACGGTTGTGGGAGGGGCCAGCAGGAAGCGGCGCAGCTCGGGCTCCGCGGACAGCGCGGGGCTGTCGCCGAAGCCGTCGAACACGGGCCGAGGTCCGGGGATGAGGGAGTGCCATGCGTCCATCGCCGAGGTCGTTGAACCGCCCGAGCAGGCGTGGTACACCGATCGGACTACCGTGCCCCCTGCGGCGAGCACCTCGCCTGCCGTCTCCAACGCCGCCAGGCGGGTGAAGGGGGTCTCCTCGGACACTCCGCGGTAGACCTGGTCCGCCGTCGAGGTGACCAGATCCCAGGGGGGAGCGCCGGGGTCGGCGCGTCGCGCCTGAGCCTCGGCCCAGGCGAAGGAGCGCGCGGCTACCGCCTGAGCCTTGAGGGCTTCGAGCGGCGACTCGGCGCCGATCTCCGACGCCACCACGCTGGCCACGTAGTCATCGGGGACGATCACGTTCACGACAGCGGCTGCCCCGCGCCAGAGCCGCAGGTCCAGCACTCCCCGGTAGGCCGCCTCCACGACGATCCTGCCCGTCTTGGCCTCCACAGCGCGCACTTCCAGTGGCGCCCCGGCAGGGCCAGCAACGCGAACAGGAGCGGCGACGAGGGTCTTGGCCGAGGCGGTCTCGACGGCGAAGGGGAGGTCGCTACGCCCCGATCGCGACACGACCACCTCGACGGCGCCTGTGTCCGCTCCGCCAACGGTGAGCGGTCCCTCGCCTCGAACGCGGACCCGCTCGATGTTCCCGTGGAGTAGCACCTCGAGTGCCGGGGAACCAGGCAGCGCGGCAAGCGCCCGGACGTTGTCCGCCGCCACGCCCGGCAGGCAGAGGGCGACCAAGAGCAGCCCGGCCAGGGCGGCTCTCGAAATGGAAGCCAAGTGCAAGGGGATGCTCCCCTCAGTGGGTCGTACGCGCTACCCATGGCCCTGGAGCCTGACGATGTGGGAACGCGCCAGAGTCCTAACGACGCCAACCCGCTATTCGTTCTAAGGGGTTTCTGGCGGACTCTCCGAGCTTGGCCCGACAGGGGCCCCGTCCGCGGGTGCCGCAGCCTCGCCAGAGCCTGGCGCGCCGGGTCCGGGCCGCACCGCTCGCATCGCGCCGCCCTTCATCAGGAGGCGCACGATCCTCCAGTGACCATCGACGGGCGCCAGGGTTAGCCGCACCGTTCCGTCGCCGCTGGCGAGGGGCATCGCGATGCCTGCTCGGGGGTTCAGGTCGGAGAGGGTGTACTGCACCTCGACTTCGGCGGGATCTCCCCCGACGGCCAAGGTCTCGATCGGGACGTGCCGTGCCTTGCCCCCGCCCCCGATCTGTACCATCGTAACGCCTTCGTCGTCGGTCGAGACCAGGCTGGGATCGACCAGCAGCCCGCGCAGCCCCTCGGCATCCCGAGCCGCCACGGCCGAGGCGAACGCCACGGCCACCGCTCTTGGCCCCTCCTGGTCCCACGGTCGGAGCTTCGCATAGACGAGGGCCCTGGGGTATAGGCCCAGCACCAGTGCCGCCCCCACCAGGCATAGAGCCGAGATCAAGGCGATCCGCTTCAGGCTCAATCCTCCAGGAGGTCGGCCCGAGTCGCTACCTGGGTAGCCCTGCTCGATCACAACGGGTTCACCCCTCCCACTTCGCGGCTGCGGTGCGCCATGTTTCCGACAAACATCGTGCCGTCCTCCCGCATTTTGCCGCAGGATTGCCGCATATGAGAGCGAAACACTACAGAGTTAGGTGTCAATGGTGAGTTCTACGGCTGAGCCGTTGTCCCAGCGGATCTGTAATGCCGAGGGGAGTGAGCCATGCCGCGAGTCGTTCCCGATGCTAGTCGCCGCCGTCCGGCTACTCAGGCTCTCCTGGCCGTGTGCCTGCTGGCAGTGGCTGGGGGAGGTCTGTGGGCCCTCCACGCTCAGGCCACCGGCCAGATCACTCAGCACGCCCCCATGGCCGCTTCATCCCAGGGGTCCCCGGAAGTCTGCTGCGCAGTCCCTGGACCCTACAACCGGGGCAGGTTCGAAGAGGCCGGCCCGGCGGAGGCGCCGGTGCAAGTTATCGGCTACCAAGGCTCCTGCTGGGAGCACAAGATCGCGGGCGACATGCTCATCGCGCTCGCGGCTGAGTACCCGGACCTCCTGCACGTCTCGCTCGCTCCGCTGGAGTCGGAGGCGGGTGAGGCCTCGGGGCTCCCGTGCACGGCCTATCTGTTGAAGGCTGAGGGCTACCGGCCGGCTGGGTGCAGTGAGTCGAATGACGGGTTCTCTGTGCTCGTCGAGAAGTCGCCGGATAGGGGCGGATGGGACATCGCCGACCTCGAGGAGCATGTGAGGGCCGCGATCGTGGCCTGCGGGGGCGCGACGAGTGCCGAGCGCATCACCCCTCGGCTGCCGCGCGAGCCCTCCGGGGCTGGCTCGAAGGGGGGAGTGTGAGGGCCAAGAGTCACAGGATCGAGAGCGCTCGCCAGGGGATTCGATTGTTGGTTGGCATCGTGCCGGTGAACAGTGTCCGCCGGCAGTTGGGGGACGTGCCCGCTCAAAGGAAGGGAGTGCTACACAGTGCTACGCAGACGTGGATTCACACTGATTGAGCTGCTCGTAGTGATCGCGATCATCGCCATTCTGGCTGCCATTCTGTTCCCGGTCTTCGCCAAGGCTCGCGAGAAGGCGCGGCAGACGTCGTGCCTCTCGAACGCTCGACAGCTCGGTACGGCCGACATGATGTACGCTCAGGACTACGACGAGAACCTCAGTCCGTGCTTGATCAGCATCAAGAACGCCTCCGGCGGCGTTACCTGCCTGAACCACTGGACGAACGTTCTCGTGCCCTACATCAAGAGCGAGCAGATCTACGCGTGCCCATCCCACGCCTCGCCCTACTACGGCTGCTGCGGTGGGGCCGACGACCTCAGCTACGGGCTGAACGACCAGTCCCACGGCTACGGCGGCTGGGACGGCAACTTCTACCGCGTGAGGCTCGCCAGCCTGACCTATCCCGCTGAGACCGTGGCCTTCTTCGACCTCTACTACAACGATTCTAACAGCGGCGACCTCTGCGCCTGCGCATGGCAGCGCGGCCCATGCTCCGGCTGCCGCGGCAGGCCGGCCGGCAAGATCCCGCCGGGGTTCAGTGGCTTTGGCCCCGTCGGCAAGGATGTCTCGCGTCACAATGGCGGTCTGAACGTAACCATGTGTGACGGCCATGCGAAGTGGTACAAGGCCGGAGGCGTGATCGACTACGACACGACACACGGCGGGGTGGCCGATTGGTACTGGAAGACAACCAAGTAGCTCCTGTCATTGACACCCGCGAGGAGCGAGCGTCAGGGCGATCGTAGTCGGGAGGGATTACGCGTGGGACGTTTGACTGCAATCTTGTCGGTCCTGGCTCTGAGTCTAGGGCTTGTGCTAGCGGGTCTCGTAGGATGCGCGAAAGGCTCCCAAGACGATGCGACGGCGCGTCCGGAGCCCGGTGTGGGGAAGGCGAAGATGCCTACTCCGGAGCAGAAAGCCGCTAAGCAGGCTGCTGCGAAGCAGCAGGGCTTGACGCCCGATGGCAGAGTAGGGCCTGCCAGCATGATTGACGAGACCAAGGCGAAGATGCGGGGGGGCGGGACGGGCGAATAGCCGTCCCGAAGCTCGCCTGATGCGCAATGGCGGGGCAGGTAGCTACCTGCCCCGCCACCTCCGCCTAGATCACATTACCGCGCGCGCCCAGCTCCCAAAGCCCACGGGCACCAGGTGGCGGCCTATCGTTTCGCCCCTCAGTGCTCCAGTAGCCGAGCGAGTGACGACTGCCGGAGGCCGCCGAGGTGGCGGTCGGAGGTGAGGCGGTAGGTGATCGGGGTGATCGCCACCATTCCGGCGCGGACGGCGCCGACGTCGGTGTCGAGTGAGTCGTCGACATCGGCAGCCGGCCCGTAGACCCAGTAGTTAGCCGTCCCGTCCTCGCCAGGCTCGACGCGCACCTCGGCCCCGTATGCTCGTCTCCCCTGGGCGACGACGGATGCGCCTGCCAACTCGTCGAAGGGCCGGGCGGGCACATTGATGTTGAGGATCACGTCCTCGGGCATTCGGAAGCCCGCTTGCCACGCACGGACTAGGCGTACCGCCACCTCGGCGGCAGCATCGAAGCGGGTCGGCCCGCCATCCCGGGGGCGCAGCACCGAGATCGCAGCGGCCGCCGCCCCAGAGACCCGCGCCTCGATGGCCGCACCCACGGTACCCGAGTGGAGCACATCCTCGCCCATGTTGGGCCCGTCGTTGATGCCCGAGATCACCAGGTCCACCGGCCGATCGACGAGGGCGTAGAGGCCGATGGCGGAGCAGTCGGCGGGGCTCCCGTCGCACGCGTAGATGGCGACGCCGTCGCACGAGGGGAGACGCAGCACAGGCACGGAGCGGTGGAGGGTGATGGCGAGCCCGGAGGCGCTGCGCTGCTGTCGCGGGGCCACCACGGTGAGCTCGCACAATGGTCGGAGTCGGTCGATGAGGGCCAGCAGGCCAGGCGCGTCCACCCCATCGTCATTGGTTAGAAGCAGGTGCAGCGGGCTCACCATTCCTCGGTGGTCGCCGGTCGGAAGTCCTCGATGGTCGGCACGAGTTCCACGACGCCCCTCCGCTCCTCGGTCTTCAGGGTGTAGAGGATGTCCAGGGGCATGCCCGGCTGGATCTCATGGGCACGCTCTCCCTTGCGCCAAGCGATGCCGATCAGGGAGCGGTCACCCGCGCTGAGGCCCATCTTCACGTGCCATCCGTCGCGGCCCACGAGGCTCACCCACTCGACGTTGAGCCCTCGTGTCACGAACCTTGGGCGCGGGTTCCCCTGCCCGAAGGGCGCTAGAAGCTGCAGCTCGCCGCAGAGGCGATGGCTGATGCGTGTCGCGGCCAGTTCATCGTCGTACCGGTAGGTCGGCATCAAGCTCTCGGGTCGGATGCTCTGCAGCGCATAGTCGTTGATGCGCCGGCGGAACTCCCCGATCTGGTCACGGTCGAGGGTCACCCCCGCGGCCATAGCGTGGCCACCGCCACGGATGAGGCAATCGCTGACAGCGTCGATGGCCTTGGAGACGTCGAACTCCTCGACCGAGCGGGCCGAACCCACCGCCTGAGCCCCCTCGACGCACAGCACGAAGGTCGGTCTTCCGTAGCGCTCTCGGATGGCCCCCGCCACCAACCCCGCCACTCCACGATGCCACTCGTAGCCAGAGAGGACGATCACAGGGTCCTCTTGCAGGATGCCCTCGTCATCGGCCAGTCGCTGGTAGGCCTCGGCAAGCATGTGCGCCTCGACGCTCTGACGGTCGGCGTTCACATGATCCAACCGGCGCGCTACGCTGTCGGCCAACTGCCGGGAGTCGGTCATGAGCAGCTCCAGGGCGTCGCGAGCGTCGCTGAGCCTACCTGCGGCGTTCAGGCGAGGGGCTATCATGAACCCCACGTGATAGGTGTCCAGGGGCTTCTCCTCAAGGTTTAGCCTCCGCAGAAGCGCCCGCAGCCCGACCTTCCGCGTGGCGCGAAGCTGCAGGAGCCCGAAGTGCGCCAGCACCCTGTTCTCTCCAAGCAAGGGCACGACGTCCGCGATCGTGCCCAACGCCGCGAGATCGAGGTAGGCGCGCTGAAACTTGGATGCCGCGATGCCCAGGGCCTCACTCAGCGCCTGGCCCAGCTTGAAAGCCACGCCGACCCCCGCCAACTGGTCGAAGGGGTAGGGGCATGAGGGGATCTTCGGGTCGATGACCGCCACGGCGTCGGGCAGCTCCGTGTCCGGCTCATGGTGGTCGGTGATGATGAGGTCGATGCCTCTCTCGCGGAGCAACTGGGCCACGCCATGGGAGCGGATTCCGCAGTCGCAGGAGAGCACCAGGGTCGCCCCATCCTGGGCTGCCACCTTGGCCACATCCTCATGGAGCCCGTACCCCTCCTCGAGCCGATGGGGGATATGCGTCTTGACCGACGCTCCCAGGCAGATGAGGGAGCGCGCCAGAAGGGCCGTTGAGGCGAGGCCATCCACGTCGAAATCGCCGTGGATGAGTATCGTCTCCCGGTCCGCGAGTGCGCGGCGCAGCCGATCCACTGCGGCGCCCATGCCGCTCATCCTCATGGGGTCATGGAGATGGTCCAAGCTCGGGTGGAGGAAACGCTCCGCCTCGTCCGGATCCACGATGCCCCGGCGGGTTAGGATGGAGGCCACAGCGGGCTCGATCTCGAGGTGTGACAGCAGCCCATCGACGGCATCCGGCTCGGCCTGGGCAGTTACCCAGCGGCTTCTGGGCGCGGCTGGAACGTCTGGCATGACTACTCCTTCGGGGGCTGGTTCACTCACCCACCCTACATACTACCATCCCGCGAGAGCCCCGTCGGCGGTCGCCGAAGGTGCCAGGCGTGGGCGAGCAGAATGTTCCGCCGGTTCGATCGGAGCGATGGCCCGCATGACTTCCAACACGAGCGAGCGAGACCCCATACTCGTGGTAGATGGCGCGTCGAAGTCCTTCGGCGGTGTCCGCGCGCTACGGAGCGTGAGCTTCTCCGCGTTGCCGGGCGAGATACACGCTCTGGTCGGTGAGAACGGCGCTGGCAAGTCCACCCTAATGAAGATCCTCGCTGGCAACATCACCGCGGACCAGGGTTCCATCACCTTTGAGGGCCGCACGGTCCAGTTCAGTCACCCGAGGGATGCTCAGGCGGCAGGCATCGCGATCGTTCACCAAGAGCTCTCCCTGGCGCCCAACATGAGCATCGCTGAGAACGTTTTCGTGGGTCGCGAACCCACCATCCGGCTGCTGGGCTTCGTGAACAGGCGCGAGCTCTATCAGCGCACCACGGCGGCGCTTGACCAGCTCGGGTTGCGCCTCGACCCCTGGACCAAGGTAAGCGACATCGATGTCGCCATGCGCCAAATGGTCGAGATCGCTCGGGCTATCTCCTTCGATTGCAGGGTCCTGATCCTCGATGAGCCCACGAGCGCCCTCGCCGACCAGGAGATCGAGGCTCTCTTCGCCGTGCTGCGCCGGCTCGCCGAGCGCGGCGTGGCGATCATCTACATCAGCCACAAGCTCAACGAGGTCTTCGCCCTCGCCGACCGAGTCACCGTTCTGCGCGACGGACAGTGGGTCGGGTCCAAGCTCGTGTCGGAGACGGACCCCGACGAGGTCATCCGGATGATGGTCGGGCGCAACCTCGAGCAGCTTTTCCCCGCCAAGGGGTCGGCCCGGGTGCCGGAGCCGATCCTGGAGGTGCGCGGGCTGTCGCGAGGCAAGGCCTTTACGGACGTCAGCTTCGATCTCCACCCTGGCGAGATCGTGGGGCTCGCGGGGTTGGTGGGCGCTGGGCGCACCGAGGTGGCGCGGGCCATCTTCGGGGCCGATCCTATCACCGGCGGCACGATCAAGCTGGAGGGCCGGCCGGCACGGATCGCCAACCCCCAGCAGGCGATCGAGCGGGGCGTGCTCTACCTACCCGAGGACCGCAAGCTGCACGGGCTCTTCCCGGACATGAGCATCAGGGCGAATATCGTCGCGGCCACCCTGGGGGATCACAGCAAGGTCGGGATGCTGCTACCGTCGGCGCAGCAGGCGACGACCGACAGGATGGTCGAGCGACTGGACATCAAGGTGGCGAACACCTCTGCCTCTGTCTCGAGCCTCTCGGGCGGCAACCAGCAGAAGGCCATGTTCGGCAAGTGGCTCGCTGCCACCGTGAAGGTCTTCCTCGTCGATGAGCCCACGCGCGGCATCGACGTGAGCGCCAAGGCGGAGGTCCATGCCCTGCTGCGGGACCTGGCCGACCAGGGCGTCGCTATCCTGCTCGTCTCGTCTGAGCTGCCTGAGGTGATCGGCGCATCGGATCGCGTGCTGGTTATGCACGAAGGGCAGATCGCCGGTGAGGTGTCGGGAGCGGAGATGACGGAGGAGAACATCATGCGACTGGCGACGGGCCAGACGAGAGGAACCCACACCCATGCCCGCGGAGCGTGAACCCGAACCCAACGCCGCAGCAGACCAGGAGCCAGCGCCGAGCCGCCAACCCAGGGTGGGCGCGGCGCTCAAGACAGTCCTTCGGCAGCGCGAGATCATCACTGTCGCGATCATCATCGTGACCGCTTTCGTCTTCCACCTCCTGACTATGTCGTCGGAGCCGGGTAGATGGCCGTCGGTGTTCGTTCAGACCAGCAACCTGAAATCGATGCTCGCGCCGCTGGCAATGACCGCTATCGTCGCCGTGGGGATGCTCCTGGTGCTCATCTGCGGCGGCTTCGACCTCTCCGTGGGCGCCGTCGTGGCCCTCGCGGGACTCGTGGCGGGGCTCACGGTGAAGGCCACGGGCGGCAACCTGTTCCTCACCTTCGCCGCGGGGATCAGCGTCGGCGTCATCGTGGGGCTCATAAACGGGATCGTCGTCACCAAGTTCAGCGTGAACCCACTCATCGCCACCCTGGGCATGATGAGCGTCGCCAGAGGTCTGGCCCTTGCCTACGTGCAGAAGTACGGCGTCGTCTCGGGGTTTCCCCGCAACTTCCTGGACTTCGCATGGGAGACGCACATCTGGATCAAAGGCGGCGCCATCGTCCTCATCGCCATCGCTATCGCCGCGCTAGGCGACGTGCTGCTGCGGAACAGTCGCTGGCTCCGGCAGCTCTACTACATCGGCGGGAATCAGGATGCGGCGCGGCTGTCGGGCATCAACGTGAACCTGGTGCGGGCGTCCACGTACGTGGTGTGCGGAGCCCTGGCGGCCCTCGTGGGGGTCTTCTACGCGGCCCGCTACTCCGAGGCCTCAGCCGAGGCTGGCGTAGGGATGGAGTTGCAGGTTATCGCGGCCTGCGTGATAGGTGGCGCGAGCTTGGCCGGGGGGCAGGGCACGGCTCTCGGAGCCGTCCTCGGCTGTACCCTGATGTCCATCATCAGCAATGGGTTGCAGACTTGGGGCGTGAAGCCCGCCTGGCAGCAGGTCGCCCTCGGCGTGGTTCTGATCGTCGCGGTTACTATCGACATGTTCATCGCTCGGCGCCGCTCCGCAAGGTGAGGGCGGGCCGAAGGCAGTATAGATGGCGCCATTGGGCTAGGTAACGGCGCCGGCCACGAGATGCGGGAGGATGGAGAGCGACATGAGACTCAGACTGGGGCACGTCATCCTGGCGGTCACGCTTGTTGCGCTGATCGCCGCCATGATCTGCTGCGCCGGCTGCCCGAAGCGGCCGGAGACAGTGAACGTCGAGGGCGGCGGGGCCGGCCCCGCAACCCCCTCGGGCGGCGAGGGAGCTGCTCCCTCGAGCGAGTCGTACGTGTTCATCGGCATCTCCACGGGCGCCGAGTACTGGCGCGCCGCCGATGCCGGCCTGATGGATGCTTGTGAGGCCTTGGGCGTCACGGGCGACTTCCGTGGCCCGACTACCCAGGACGCCCAGGAGCAGGCCGAGATCATGGCGCAGGTCATCGGCATGAAGCCGGCGGGCATCCTCATCGCTCCCGGACGGCCGGATACCCTCACGCCGTACATCAACGACGCTGTGGAGCAGGGCGTGCCGGTCATCTGCCTCGACACGGACGCTCCCGAGAGCGACCGCATCGCGTACTTCGGCACCGACAACTACCAAGCCGGACGCACCGGAGCGAGCATCCTGGCGAGGCTCATCCAGGAGGTCCATCCCGATGACTGGGCCGCCGGGAAGACCTTCAAGGTCGCGATCTCCAGCCGGCCCGGCCAGTGGAACCTGGACGAGCGGGTCCGGGGCTATGAAGAGTACTTCAGCGAGGAGGCGCCGCAGATCGAGGTCGTCCAGGTCTTCGATGATGAGACCTTGGCGAACAGGGGCGAGGAGAAGGCGTCGGCCGTGCTATCAGCCCATCCCGACTTGGCGGGCTTCGCGGGCGTCAATGCCGTGAGCGGCCTGGGTATCGCCGCGGCCCTCAAGAACGCGGACGCTGTGGGCAAGGTCCAGGTCGTCGCGATGGATGGTGACGAGGGGATCCTCGAACTCATCGATGAAGGCGTGATCCAGGCCTCCGTCGCTCAGCGCCAGTACTGGATGTCCTACCTCGGCGCCGCCTACCTCTACGGCCTGAAGCATGGCGTGTTCACAGCGCCGGACGGCGATGGCGTCGATGCTGAGGGGGAGATACCGGCGGAGATCGACACAACCACGGTCGAGGTGAACAAGGACAACCTGGACGCCTTCCGCACCCCGAGCCAGGGCGCCAAGGAAACCATGCCCGAGGAGTTCAAGGCGGTCATCGACCAGGCCAAGGGAGCCTAGCCCCGGCTTGATGAGCGCATCGCACGACGAAGGGGCCGGTCCACAAGGAGGCCGGCCCCTTCGCTTTGGTTAGTCTTGCCCGAGTCGGGCCTACCTCAGCCGCCCACGACGTCCATCGCGATGCGGCCCCACTCGAACAGGCGCCCTGGGTCGTAACGGACCGTGCTGATGTCCTTGAGGATCAGTTCGAGGGGGCAGCCGTGGGCCGCGCAGATCTCTCGCGTCGCCATGAGATCAGCTTGGACAGCCTCGGGATCGAAGCGATCCGGGGCGAAGACGGCGGGGCTGGGCTTCCGCGAGAACACGAAGTCGCCCTTGATCTCCCTCGCCCCCCGCTCCTGATCGACCCAAGGGCTCATGGAGATCTTCCGGACGTTCGGGATCATCCTGACCTCATCCATCTTGCCGTCCAGCGGATCACAGCAGCCGTAGTAGACGAGCCCGAAGCGCTCGCAGATGCGGCTCGCATAGTCGACCTCAAACTCCTTGAACGTGGCAGGCGACACCGTCGAGAACATCTGGGCGAGGCCGAACATCCAGATGTCCTTGGTTCGCGGCCGTTCGGGGTCGTAGCCGGGGGCGGGCAGCTCGTCGGTGAAGGCGCCGGTGCAGTGGATCAGGCTCTGGGGCTGGCAGAGGAGCCCCTGCTCTTCAAGCTGATCCAGCATGCCGAGATAGCCCTCGGTTACCCTGTTGACGAGGCGGTGCACGTAGTCGGGCTTGTCGATGATGGCGTAGAGGGCGTTCTGAACCCCCATCCACGTCGAGATCGGGTCCCACAGCGATAGGTAGGGGTCGATGCCCGAGGCTCGCGGTTCGAGGAGGCCATCGAAGAGCTCATGGGCGACCTCCATGCGTCGCTCGGTCTCGGCTGCGTCATGGGAGACGCGTGGGGTCCGGATCTTCTCCAGATCAGCCTCGGTCTCGAACTGATTCAGGAAGAGGTGGCCCACCACATCACTGGTCGGGTCGGTGACGGCCGTCTCCTCCTGCACCGTGACGCCGAGGCTGGTGTTATGAATCGCCTTGTGAACGAGGATGAAGGGGTCAACGACCATGTCCACGGGGAAGTTGTCCCATTGGTACAGCAGCCGTCGGAGCCGCAGCTCATAGCCCCGGCACTCAGGGTCCTCGCACTTCAGTTCGAGCTCCCCGTTCGGCCCCATCTCGTTCCAGCACACCTGATCGATGGTAACCATGGGGCGGACGGGCCGAAGTCCGTTCAGCCGGCGCCAGAGCTCGCGCTTCTCCTCCTGAACGGGCAGTGCGGCAATCTCGGCCGTGCGGGCGGCCAACTCGCGGATGATGCTGACATCGCTGGGACTGAGCATGGGTAGGTTATCCTTGTCTAGCTCGTGTTGCGCGCATAGTGAGGTGCGCCGCGCGGTATCTTCGCCGTGCCGGTGGGCCGGACCTGATTCCAATGGCGGATGGTGCGGAAACGTCCAGGTGACCCGGCGCGGGGGGAGTGCTACCCTGTGTGGAGAGAGAGTGGGCCGGGCGGTCGCGGCGCCAAGGCGTCGAGGAAAGTCCGGACTCCATTGGGCGAGGCGCCGGGTAACACCCGGTCGAGGCGACCCGAAGGACAGCGCATAGAGACGACACCGCCTCCCGCGGGGGGTCAGGGTGGAAGGGCGCGGTAAGAGCGCACCGGTCGGCTGGCGACAGCCGGCGTCTCAGCAAACCCCGCCTGGAGCAAGGCCACATAGGGGGGCGATGCGGTGGCCCGCCGTGCCCCCGGGTAGGCCGCTCGAGCCGTCGGGCAACCGCCGGTCTAGATAGATGACCGCCACCTCTTCGGAGGCACAGAATCCGGCTTATAGGCTCACTCTCTCACTCGCCCTCAGCGAGCCCCGCGCAACGGACGATCACCCGACCTCGTCGACGAACACCCTTCGGGCCGCCTCGAGATACCCATAGCCGTGGACGTCATCGGGCTGGAGGTAGCTCGTCTCCGTCCACTCGTTCCAGCTATTCACGGTGATCAGCGGCGGCTGGTCCGGGTGAGCGTCGACGTAGGCCCGAGCCTGGCGGAAGGCGCGCTCGATCGCCTCGGGGCTGTTGTTCCGGACGATGCCGCGCTGGAGCGTCTGGAACCGTGGATTCGCGTCCCAACCCATCGAGACATGCGCGAAGTACGGGACCGCATACTCACGATCGAGCCGCTGCCACTCAGCAACCACATCGACCATGATCTCGTCGTACTCACGATCAATGTCCGCGAAGTGCACGTACTGGTAGTGGGAGACGCTATCGAGACCCAGCAGATCCACCAACTCCGTGGGGCTGGCTGTTGGACCGCCGGCCGCCCCCGCGATGCGGAACGACTGCTGGAACGCGCACATCTGCAGATGCAGCCCGGGCAGGCCGGCCTCCACCGCGCGGCCGCGGAACCAATCCAGCGCGTCGCGGGTGGCCTTAGCTCCGCCCAGGCCGTCCAGCAGGTTCTGCTGCTCGTAGATCATGAAGACCGGCTTGCCGTCGATGGTGTAGTAGTTCGGGCGCTTGAAGTACCTCTCGATGAGGCGATCGGCGATGCGCTCGAACTCCGGCCGGTCGACGGCAGCCCGCCAGATCACGTTTCCGTCCGCGACGTGCGCCAGCCGGAGGTCCCAGAGGCTCTGTACGTCATGGTTGGCCCACATCAGGTAGAACCTCATGCGGTCGTTGTTTCGGGCCGCCAGGAAGCCGTTGTTCAGGCACTGCTCGAGGAACGGACGCCGGTCGTACCAGTACCAGTCGTAGATGAAGACATTGATCCCATGGTCGGCAGCCGCGTCGATCTGCATCTCCATCACGCGGGGGTCGGCCTCGTTCACATATCCCCACAGCGGCCGGCGAGGCCAGGTGTGCCCCGGGAACTTCGCGGTGGCCTTCCGGACGGTCTCCCACTCTCCATTGCCCTCGGGCCAGAACATCCGGGTCCGTGGCTCGTCGCCCGTGTAGGACGGCCAGACGTAGGCCGCGACATCGTATGTCCTCTTAGTTGCCATCGACCGCTCCTCTCGTACCCTCTCCGCCGCGCCAGGGAACTCTCAGGGCCGCACTCCCTGGGATGCTGAGGCGCTGCGGCGCTGCCTCAACATACTACCGGTAAGCGGCCGAAACTGCTGGGGAATCCGTGTGTCGAACGACGCCAAGCGTTACCGACCCGCCCCGGAACCACTTCCGGGCTCTCGGCGGGAGTCTGCAACCCACCGTGCTGGTTCTATGCGGGAACGCTCCTGAGAGCGCCGCGAGAGGGGAAGCCCATCATGCCTATCCCAAGCGCCGCAAAACGAGCTGCTGTCATCGTCGCCCTCGCCCTGTGTGCGAGTCCCCTGGCGGCCGGCGGAGACGCAGATCTGCCTGAGGGCTTCGTCCGTGGCGACGTCGTCAGCTACTCCTATGTGCCGATTCACACGTACAGGCCGGACGAGGCCATCGGCGTCCTGCCCTACCTGTGGGAGTATTACCTCATGAAATGGGACGGGAAGCATCCGCTCACCCGCTACCACGCGGAGAACCTCCGGCGCATCGACATCGCCAGCCAGTGGTCGACGGCCATCATGCTCTATGCGCGTTATGACGAGTGGCACGACGAGCTCATCAATCTCATGCTGCGCTGCTACCGGAACCGCCAGCTGATCATCATGGCCGACTACTGGCCCGGCAAGGATGTCGAGCCGGGCGCGCCGCCCTACCAGAACCTGGCGCACATCCTCACCACGCTGTGGGAGGGCCGTGATCGCGAGTTCGTCAGCCCCGAAGGTGATCGGGCCACCGGACTGCAGCTCATCAACAACGTCCTCGCCTGCAAGTGTGGCGATGAGGGAGAGGCCGGCCTCCGCACTGAGGGCCTTGCCCGTATCTACGCCGAGTTCGATCAGCAGATCCGCCTCCGCGAGCTCGACGGTGAGCGCCCCTTCTCCCACATCAAGGCATGGTACAACATGATCGGCTACGCCGCCCTCTACTACGACGGCGCCTACGCCGCTAGCCAGGAGAACGTCGACCTCTACGGCCGGGTCAAACTCCCCGCGAACACCCAGTGCGTCGGCGTGGATGTCTACCACTACTGGGGCCTCGACTGGAGCCCCTTCGACCCCGCCGACCTGAGCATTCCTCGGGACCGTGTAAGGGCCCACTCCGATGAGTGGCAGCGCCTCCGAACGCGGTACTACCCCGAGGGACTCAAGGTGCGAGTCGGCAAGAACAGCAGCGACCCCGCAACCTGGGAGCCCGAGTACTGGAACGACACCCACGCCCTCATGGACGCCATCGAGTTGGCAGGCGCGGAGGGAGCGATGATGTGGTACATCGGGGTGTGCGGCCAGATCGTCGGCGCCGATCCGCCGACCTACACGACGCCCATCGAGACGATGCAGGCCTACTACGACGAGCTCAAGGCCGGTCCGTGGGCGGGACTCTCCTGGTGGGTCTTCGGGGGTGGCGGCGCCATGCAGGGCGGGCTCGACTACTACGACAGGACGCTCCTCCACAGCACTCGCGAGCACCCGGAGGGCGTTCCTTACTCCGAGGAGATGCTCGATTACTGGCACGACGCCTACGTGGAGTTCAAGAGAGGCATCTTCGAGGACGTTGTCTACGGCCAGTTCGGCCACCTCAACCCACGGCCCGAGTGATCTCGTCCGCACCGAGGCTTAGGGACTCCCCCAGCGAGGGACTCGGCTCCGCGTCCTGAAGCGTCACCCTCTGCCCAGCTGGCCCAGCCGCCGCGCCGGCAGGCTGCCGTGGGCACAGCCCGCATCCGTTCCTGACGCCTGGCGCTCCAGACGGCGACCATCACGCACATCGGGCGAACTGATGGCGGCGAGGAAATACAGTGAGTTTTGATTCTCACTGGGGCCGGGTGAGGCTCCTCCACGACCCAGAATAGTAGCACCGGACCGATGCTGGCCCGCTGCGCGTTGGAGGCGCCGGGGCATCGGTTGACACTGTGGGACCGAGGGGATGCATGCCGATGGGATCGCGCGCCGATGGGTACTCCATGGACCGCCGTACGTTCCTGCAGGCGCTCGGGCTCGGATCGGGGCTCGCCGCCCTCGGCGGCGCTCGCTGGACTCCCGAAGCTCAGGCCGCAGTCGCTTCAGGCGATGTGCAGTTCCTCCCAGCCATCATCCATTGCCATAGCTGCTACTCCGACGGAGTGCTGACACCGCGGGAGCTTGCCGACGAGGCTAGCAAGAGGGGAGCACGGATCCTTGTCATCACCGATCACGCGGAGGACATTCCGCTGACAGAGGATGTCTTCAGAGCCAAGAACGGCGTTGCGGGCGACTGGGTTGCGATGGTGAGGCGTAGACGTGGTGGGGAGACAGATGGCGAGGCAGATGGAGAGACAGATGGCGAGGCAAATGGAAAGGCATCGGGGTTCGGTAAGCTCGCTGCCGAGTGCGCCGAGGCAACAGAGCAGAGCGGCGTCCTCGTGGTCCCGGGGATCGAGGTCGACCTGGGCGTAGGATGTGACCCTTACATCGACGCGAATGGAACCAACAGACTCGTTCACCTCCTGGGCATTGGCTACCTGGATGAGGACACCTACAACAAACTGATGCGCCGGGTGATCCTGGGAGCAACGAGTAGCAGCGAGTGCGACGGGAGGCGCTACACGGCAGCAAAGGCCCTCCACTCTTACATGCAGTCCGCGGTCCCTGGGCTGCCGGACCTGCCGGACAAGGCCAACCCCTGGGACTGGGACGTGTCGCAGCTGTGCTGGCTGAGACCCACCAAGGACATCCCTCTCGAGGACGGCCAAGCCCATGCCGCGTCAGCTATGGAATCAGAGGGTCTGGCAACTGTGGTGGCTCATCCATGGATGCGGTTTGGGGTGGGCAAGTTCCGCGTAGGCGACCTCTACACATTTTACCGCGAAAGAGCGGAGCACATCCACGCTGTTGAGTTCTTCAATGGTCGAGACGAGGACTCTCACTGTCTGCAGGCTCTCAACCTGCTCGCACAGAGTGACGACGACCCTTACCGGCACGACGCGTCTTTGCCCAGCGACTACCACTGCCGGTTCGCCGTCACTGCTGGTGGCGACTACCATTACTCCGGCCCCTGGGGAGGAGCTCTCGATCGCGTCACATGGCTCGGGATGCGGTACGCACGGGACGTGGACTTCAGCAAGAAGGATTACCAACAGGCGTGCATGGCCGTTGCGGAAGCGATCAGGAGCCGTCTCACTGTCGCTGGTATCGGCGATGCGGGGTCCATGACCTGCGCCGAGTGGCTGGCGAAGACCTGTGGTGGTTGGGCCGAGGAGTTCGGTGACACGTTCGGCGCCCAGCCCGCCGGAAGCGCGCGCACCAGTGCGCTGCAGTTCTACGCCCGAGGAGGGGCGCGCGGCTCCAAGCTGACCGAAGCTGGACCCTACATCGCACACGCATGGGGGAAGTGCGTGGTTGCTGGAATGTCCCCGAGGCTTGGGGTTGATAAGCAGGAGGCCGCCAAGCCCAGGAAAGCATCAGGCGTCATCATCGTTATAGATCGCAGCGGGTCTGTCTCCTCGTGCCGTCAGGAGATGGAACAGGGAGCCACTACGGTAGCCGACCTGGCGTTAGAGGCGACGGGCCTTGTCGCGGTCGTGAACTTCGCAGCTGAGGGCAAGGGCGCAGTCGATGCCGCGCTCACCGCCGATCGCGATGCCGTCGTCTCGGCCATCCTTGCGCCATCTATCACTGACGGTGGCACGGCGCTGTACGACGCGATCATCGGGGCCGTCAACCATGCCGAGAGGGTTGGTGTGCGGGCGGCCCTCGCGGTGCTGACCGATGGGCAAGAGAACTCCAGTTCAGCAGGCCTCAGCGACGCCATCCGAGAGGCGGCACGCCGCGACTTTCCGATAGTGATGTGTGGCTATGGAAATCGGGAGGACGCTGTCCTGACGGCGTTGTCCCTGCAGACAGGTGGCGCATGCTTCCTCTACGGCGTCCACGGGGACATCAAGGCCTTCTTCGAGGAGTTCGTTGAGTTCTCAGCGTCGGCTGAGCGTGTGCATCGCCTGACCGGAGGGGACGTCAGCCCCTAGAAACAGCCGGGTTCGATGGAGCAGTCTCTCGGAGGGGAGCGGGTGTGTGGTGACACAAGTATGCAGGAGCATGGTGATTGCCGCTATTGCGGCACTACTAGCGGCGTCGATCGTGCACGCCAATGACGAGCCAGTTGGGGTCGACCTAACCACGCGGAATGAGGCATACCAGGAGCTCATCCGCGGCCTCGAAGCCCTCTACGACGGCGATGAGGCTGCCGCAGAGCAGTTCTGTCGCAACGCCATCGCGATCAATCCCATGGACTCCGAGGCGCACTTCCACCTTGGACGCATTCTGGGCAGTCGCGAGGGCGACGAGGCAGCCAAGGCGGAGGCAATCGAGCACTTCGCGAAGGCGGCCGCCATCACCCCCTACACATCGACGGGGCAGAGCGCGCGAGCATGGATAGTGGGACTAGACGGCCGGCACCCCGCCGTGGTCCTCATGACTCTCGATAGCGGCGGCGGGTACACCCGACGCCTCGTCGAGCGGTGCGCGGCGCGGCTCATCGAAGCCGGACATCCGGTAGTGGCCGCCGCGGCCGGCCCCGATGCCCTAGACTGGGAGCAGGAGCCTGGCGAGGCGATCCAACAACTCTGTATCGACGACCGGGGCAAGTACGTGGCCGGCTATGTGATCGCGGTGGGATGCTATGAGGCGGAGTGGCTCGACGTGCCGGCGGTGGGACGTATACCAGTTGCCTCGGGCGGGGCGATGATCGGAGACCCGATTGCCAAGATGAGGTACGAGCCCGTACGCGCTCGCTCCAGCGATAGCGGAGGCCACCTTCTGCTGAAGCTTATAGGGGTGGACGTCCTAACGCTTGATCGCGCCGTCGACGAGTTGGCCGAGAATCTCGTCGACAACTGCATGCGAGCGATCGAGTCGCGTCCTATCTCGGAGTTCGAGGGTGAGGTCTACTACCCAGTGACCGGCGACGAGTTCATCGCTCGCGCGCTTCGCCGTGGCTACGAGAGGGACCAGATCCGCCAGTTTCCGACAGTGGCTCTACTGACCGCACAGTCACCGGGGGAGGACCTCGACCAGGTGGTAGCGTCGGCCCAGAGCCGGCTGGAGTGGAAGGTGATCCACTCGGAGGAGCGGTCGGTCGGCGTGGTGTGGGCGAGCGAGATGCTCAACGAACTCGGAGACGCCGCCTCGCTCGAACGTTCCGGCGTCTGGCTGCCCGCGAACGGCGAGCCAGAGGCTCTCCGGGCCCAGATGGAGGCGCTGGAGACAACCCGCGTGCGGTTTCCCACCACGGGTGAGGATGCGCGGATCACCGACTACAACGTGATCATCGTCGAGCGAGGCGCCGTGCTGACGCCCGGGATGGCCGACGACCTGCGCGAGTTCGTCCACCAGGGAGGAGGGCTGATCCTGAGAGGATGCACCCCATGGGACATCGCGGGGGCTGACGTCGAGGGCAGCCACACGGTTGCCATGGGAGAGTCTGCGGACTGGCTTGGCGCGAAGCGGTTCAGGCGCCGATCCCTGCGCGACTGCGATGTCACCATGGGGGCGAGCGCGCCGCCGCTGCCCGCGGGAGACGACCTACCCCCGGGCTCAACCCTGTGGTGCCCGGAGAGTTCGGACGACGTGGCCATCGTAGTCCTGGAGGACCTAGTGGACGGAGCGGCTCCGGTCGCATCCGCCCTCAAGCGTGATGAGGTCAACTGTATCGCCTACTGCCACGAGTACGGGGAGGGCCGGGTCTACTACCAGTCGGTCCCTCGGGCCGAGTACCACCCCCAGCTTGAGGCGCTGTTCCTGCGGGGAGTCACGTGGGCAGCAAAGGTCGGCGAGGTCGATGAGGAAGTACTCAGCCCGCTCTGCGATGCGGGGGCAGAGTGTCTGGCGTGGCTGGACTTCGTGAGTATCGACATGGAGACGGAATCGAGCACCCTCGGTCTGAAGCAGAAGGCGGTCGTGAAGATCGAGGCTGATCTCAATATCATCGATCTGACCTCATGGTCCACGACCGCTACGCGCCTCGAAAGCCGGAAGTCCGCCGCCCGCTGGCTGGATAGCGTCTCCGACAAGCGTATCAGGCTACTGAACGAGTGCATGGAGGAGATCACGGACGATGCGGCCGCGCTGATCGCAGCGGGCGCGAGGGACTGAAGATAGGGGCGGGCCTGTGATATCAGGGAGCCAGAGACGTCTTCGCAACGCTCTCGTCGGAGTACTCGTCGGTGCCTTAGCCTGCCTCTTGGTGTTGGCCGTGCTCGTCCTGCTGCGTCCATCTGGGGGAGGTCCAGGCAACTCGGGCGCCGGCGACTCCGGCCCACCCCCTGAGATAGAGGCTGCCGTGAAGCGCGCGCTGGAACCGTATCCCGACCTGACGGGCCTCGTGCCGGCTGCCGTCTCCCCTTGGTCCGACGCTGAGGTCGTCTTCGACCCCGTCACGGAGGCCGAAGTCGTTCGCAACGAGATCATCGCGGCGCTGGACACGACTGCCGACCAGGCGTTGCTGGATCGCTTGGAGCGCGAGTCCGGAGGCCAGGTGGTAGGCGGAGTACCCAAGATTGGTGTCGTCCAGATCCGACTGCCTGCGGGCACGGCGCCCGAACGAACGCGTGAGGTGGCCGAGAAGCTGAAGACGATGCCTGGTGTGAGTGCCGCTGGCCTGAAGGTGCTGGGGAGGACTGATCGCGAGGTCAATGACTTCGCTGGGCTAGAGCTCCCCGCAGACACCCCCGCTGCAGACTGGGGTCAGCAGATGATCCGCTGCCCCGACGCCTGGGACCTGACCATGGGCCACCGCCATGTGAAGATCGCGCTGATCGATCGCGGCTTCATGTGGATAGAGGAACGCTCCGATGGTGGGCACAGGACTCATCCCGACATCACCGATTCCCATCGTGACGTTGGCTGCGAGACGCTCCCTAGCTACTCTCCCAAGCCCCGCTGGAGGGAGTGGCTTGAGGGCAAGCACCCAGACGACCACGGGACCCACGTGGCCGGGATTATGGCGGCGGACGCCGACAACGGCAAGGGGATCGCGGGCGTCGCGCCCCACTGCAGCCTCATGGCCTATCGGAGCGGCCTGGCTCCGGATGAGGACTCGGCAGCGCTCATCCGCGCAGCCGAGAGGGGCTGCCGCGCTGTCAACTACAGTGCTGGCTACCCTGGCTCCAGTGTGGACGACGTCGCGTACTACATCGCTGTATACGGGCGCGCCATTCAGGAAGCAAGGAAGCACGGCACGGTATTCGTTCAGGGCGCAGGGAACGACGAACGTCTCGCATGGTGGAACGGCGCGGCCGCCCTGGAGCCCGAACTCGACAACTACATTGTGGTTGCCGCATGCGACAACATGGGACGGTGGGCAGAGTGGCCCGTGGGCGCCTCCAACTACGGCCCCGAGGTGACGGTGGCGGCGCCAGGGAGCAAGATCCTCAGTGCGGTCCATCGCGACTCCCCTATCGAGAAGGCGAATGACGACCCACCGCTGGCACTGATGGACGGCACATCCATGGCCGCTCCTTTCGTCACTGGCCTCTGCGGACTAATCGCCTCGCTGAACCCGGACCTCTCGGCCGCCCAGATCAAGCAGGCCGTGCTCGAAGGCGCTAAGGTCAGCGGCAAGTCCATCCATGGCCCCGACGGGGTGTCGATACCCATTATCGACGCTCGCGCTTCCCTCGACTGGGCAAAGAAGCATAGTGAGTCAGCCTCTTCGCAACCTACCAATGGCCTCGTTGCCTTCACCCGCTCGGGCAACGTCTTCATCCGCGACCTGGGTACCGGAGACGAACGGCAGTTGACCCACGACGGCGTCACCGGGGGATCACACGGGTGGTGGTACGGTGCGCCCACGTTCCGCGATGCCAAGATGGTCCTCGCGGCGCGCTGGGAGTCTGTGGCCGGTGGCCATGAGGTGGAGTGGACTCGCCAGATCGTTGCGCTGAGCCTGGACGGCCAGGTCACGACGACCAAGGCGGGCCCACAGGGCGCAGTTGGGTTTGGACTCTCCCGACGTGGCTCCACGCTGCTCTACCTCGCCGTGCTGGACGATGACGGGTACACCGATTGTCCGGACCTGGGCCTCGTGCGACGAGACTCCAGAGGCCGAGAGGAGCTGCTCCCGCCTCGGTCGTGGTTCGGGACGGTGCGCATTGACTGCTGCCGGCTGCGTCTATCGGACGACGGAGCGCACGTCTCCGTACCGCGCTTCCCGAGCGACGTCTCGAGCTTCTACTCACTCTGGTCGATCGCTACAGGCGAGCAAGTCGACCTGGTGTGGGGCTGGCCGGACTCTTGCCACTTCGTGACGGACATCGACTTCGGCGAGGAGTGCTCGTACGTTGGGCTCTGGAACTGCAACTGGGACCGGGACGCACAGACCGCTCCCCCCTCGGGGCTGTGGAGGATGACGTCGGAGTTCCGCCCCGACAAGCTAATAGCGTCGTGCGACACGCGTGGCGGCATCGCCGTGAGCGAGGAACTGGGCGTCGCCGCGGCCGCCACATCCGGATTGGGCGATCCGGACGCCTGTCAACTGAACCTCGTGGATCTGTCATCGGGCGCGGTATCATTCCTGTGTCGTGGGGGCGATCCGGATCTGTGGCCGCGAGGAGCCGGTCTCCGCGAGTCCGAAGTCGAGTCGGATCTTGACGAGGGTGAGCTGGCTGAGTACGCGCGCAGACTGCGTGTAGGTTCCCTGGATGGGTCTTCCTCCGTCGCCGCCGAGCGTGAAGCTCTTGGCTACTTCTGGATCCACAGCCAGTCTCCCCGAGCGGCCGCCGTCCTGGTGGAACTCGCCCGGGACCGTCGTACGGTGATGCGGGCAGAGGTGCTTCGCATCCTCGCCGCGCGCTACGGGAGTTCCCCTGGTGTCCCCCAGGCGCTGGTGCGGGTTGCCGGCGACTCGACAGATGGCGACACGCAGCGCCTCGCACGGCTCTGCGCCCACCAGCTATCAGCGCCCGACGGGCGCACATGGGTCATCGAGGACGGGATGGAGTGCGTGTCGGAGGCGGGCACACTCGCCGAGATGCCCTTTGGCACCGAGGTCGAGATCCTCGGACTCGAGCCGCCTCCGGGGCACGATAACTCCGAGAGCCCAGACTGGGTCTGGGCCAAAGTGAGGGCGGTTGGCGATGGGAGGATCTGGTATCTAGCGGACGGCGCGCTGCTCAACCGCCCTCCGCACGAGTGGTGGGGGCATGCCGACGGCGTCACGTGCCCGTACTGTGACTGATGGGACGCTGAGTTCATGCCTCTCCCATCTATCTCGGGGCACAGCCCGCGAAAACCAGTGAGATTCCAGGCTCACTTCCCGAGATTCGATGATCCGTGGTGCGAACATAGGGCATATCAACATCGTTGACACATTGGCGGTGGCGCGTGTGGGCGCTCCTCAAACCAGTCAGTGTGGTGGGCTGGATAGCACCTGCGCTCTCGGCGATCCGCCGCAGCTTCCTGCGTCCCCGATAACGGCAGGGAGCACAGGGCAAGGTGGCTTAGCATGCAACGGGCACAACGGACACGAACTAGGGTGCTGCTGGTGGCGGGGCTTATCGCTTCCGCCCTCGTCGTGGTCGGGCTGGTGGTTGTCGCCCTCGTGAGCCTCGCCGCAGGTCCACAGCGGGGTGGGGCGCACGACGCGACCTCCATCATCGACGCTCGCGCTTCCCTCGACTGGGCAAAGAAGCAGGCGGCAGGGACCACCCCGACAGCGACGGCCGCGGCCGCGGATGTGCCCGAGCGCCGCAGCGCTCTGGTCTCCTGCATAGAGGCCCAGACCGGCGACGTGTGCGCACTCGATTCCACCACCGGCGCCCTCACTCGCTTGACGGCGTGCGGCGACGTTCACGGCTTCGCCTGGTCTCCCGACGGGGCCTGGATCGCCCTCCTGCGGGAGGAGGCTCCCCAGAGCGCGGAGCTACCAACCCTGGGCCTCTACATCGCTCCGGCATCGGACCCCGGCAACATGCACCGCATCGACCTCGCCTTTGGCGCCTGGTGGTCACCCGATGGGAGTCGCATCGCCTACAGCGGAGCGGACAATACTCACGGTGAGGGCTACTTCGTCGTGAGGCCGGACGGCGGCGACCGAACGTGGCTTGGTCCGGTGTGGCTGCACGAGGACACCGGGGTCTCGTGGTCCTCTGATGGAGCGAGACTCATCTGCGGCGACGTGGAGGGGCTCTACGTGGTTCGTGCCGACGGATCTGGCCGGTCGCGCCTATTGAGCGCCGATCAGCCCCCGTGGCACGCGTGGAGACCCTACAGCAACGAGTTCGCCTTCGTAGGCGCGTACGGTGGCATCCACCTGGCCCCGGTGGCGGCGGGCCGTTCATCACAGATCTGCGAGACCGCATCCACCGAGTCCTGGGCCATTGGGCCCCTGGCATGGGCTCCCGATGGCTCCCTGCTCGCCTTCCGCGATAGTCAGTACTTCGCGGATGCCGAAGTCGAAGGGGGCCCCGGCGGCCAGCTGAGCGCCATCTTCATAGTGTCCGCAGGTGGCGAGAACCTCAAGCAAGCGACGCAATGGACGGAGCTCGGGTGGGGCGCCCAACTCGGTCTCAGTTGGGCCAACGACGGAAGGCGGATCGCCTACTGCTCCGCGGGCGAGGACGTCAGCGAGATCCACGTGCTCGACCTGACCACGGGTGAGGACACCTGGCTCACGCGCAATCTCCAGGGGATGTTCCTGGCCCCGCGGTGGGTGCCCGCCGGTGCGCCGGGCGTCGAGCCCGCCACTGCAGACACCGCCGACGGGGTGCTCGACGCGCTCGAGGAGCACCTCCGGCATGAGTACGGCACGGAGCGGGCGTACCGCTACAGCGAATACGCGTCCGAGGATCTCGAGTGGGGGTTCACGCCAGGCCGTGAGTTGATGACGGATGTGGCGATCGGCACGCCCGCCATGTCGGGCAGGTGGGCCAGGGTCTTCTTCATCAGTCTCATGAACAACAACTACTGGCTCGCATTCCTGCAGAAGGGGCCGAGGGGCTGGGCCGTGGTGGATCACGCCGGCCCGAAGTCGCCCGATGACTGGGCCAATCCGCTGCGAGCGGCCGGATGCCCCGAGCACCTTCTGGAAACCGATCTCTGGTAGGACGCTGGCTTGCAGGGGGGACCTGTATGTGCTGGATGGCGCCTCCAAGACCGACGCAGGCGTCTCCGTCATGAACTGGCTCGCCGCCCACGCGGAGGAGGGCTGGGAGGAGTTCGTCGACGACTTCGACGATTAGGCCGCGCTGTGGCTGGACTCACGGCGGTTCACTGAATCCGATACGCCCCTCGACCTGCCGGTCGGGGGGCAGACATCGGCAGGGCCTTCGGGCCAGGGGCTCAGGATGCGGAGCCGATGTGACGCGCTGGGTGGAGTGCCGGAGCGCCACGTTCCGCTAGCTCTCGGTGCCCCGTTCCCGGGTCCTGCACCGCTCCAGGAGGTCCTGGGCCGCCCGGAGACGCTCGGGGTCGCCGTCGCGGACGGCAAGCTCGACGGCGGATGCCAGGTGGCTCTCCGCCTCATCCCACAAGCCTCGGTAAGCCGCCAGTCTCCCCCAGCAGAGCTGCCACAGCACCTCGTGGAGGCCGTACTCGCTGCGCCAGTGGCCGAGTCGCGCCAGATGCACCTCGGCCTCGTCGGTGCGCCCGAGGGAGAACTCCGCCTCGAAGAGGTGGATCGACGGCTCTACGCGTCGGCCATCCGGGTCCACTTCGCGCACGAGCCCCTCGTAGCGCGGGCCTGCGGCGAGGAGCGCTTGCGCTTCGGCCTCAGGCAGCGCGGACGCAAACTGCACAGACTGGAAGTACGCGGTCCCCGCCTCGATGGGGTCGCCCGCCTCCACGGCCTCCGTGGCCAGCTGGGCGAGTCGCCGCGCGCCGAGGCACGGGTCCTTCGAGCTGGCTACCGAAAAGGCGCTGAGCCGCCGCATCGTGGCGACCGAGCACTCGGGCCCAATCCTGCCGTGGCCCATGGTCAGGGCGAGATAGCTCGCGGCATCGTCGGCCATCCGCCTCATGAGGTCATACCGCGCCACCCACTGCTGTCGGTAGGCCATCCAGGCCTTGAGGAAGGCCAGGGCCACCGTCTGCTTGTCCTGGAGCGCCAGGTCCGAGCGGGACGCGGTTCCATCTCCCAGGGCGCGCTCCAGCTCATGCTGCAGAACCACATGGTCGATGATGGTGATGTGGTGATCGTGGGTGCTGATGGCTTCGGCGAAGGCGTCGATGTCGTGGCTGTGCACGACATCCTCCGCCTCGAAGAGCTCGTGGTACTGCCGCGCGGCGAGGGCGGCGAACACCGTCTGGCGGAAGTAGAACAGCTCCGGTCCGGTCATGCCCCGCGACTCCAGCACGCGCTCGATCGCGAGCAACTCATCGGTATTGCCGGGCGGCTGGCCTTCCTCCCACGCTCGAAGCAGATGGACCTCGACGGGCCGGCCGAGGTGCCGTGACACCGCGCGGGCCATCTGTCGCCGCGTCAGCCGCGCCCACTCCCGACGCCAGACGCGGAGAAAGGTACCCATTGTGCGTGCCGGATTCACTCAGCACCTCGGCATAGCTTGGTGCAAGGGTTTTCTCTGTACGGTAGCCGCGTCCCTCCACCAACGAGTGCGCCATGGGACGGCGATCACTCAGGAGTTGCGCGCCTGGACCCTCTGAGCACGCCCCGGGAGGCACAGACGGGGGCCGGAGATGTCGTCGTCAGGCGGCACGGCGAGCCGATGCGGCCCCGCACCTCGCGCAGTTGTGTACGTCGAGTTCAGCAGAACGCAGAGCGGTATCTCCGCGTGGTCGCCAGCTCAGCAGCAGACGCCCCAGCTTCCGTAGCTCGCCTACCCTATACCTCCCACGTGAGCCCATGGCCGCTGGGGTAGGGACCCACGGCCACGGGCAGTTTCCCGCTGGGAGCGAGGTCACCCAGAACCACCCGGAGCATGCTGGCGATCGACAGGGTGCGGTTGCCGAACCAGCCACCCTCGCCCCAGCTCGTCAGGCCGGCGGCCACCTTCGGCAGCGCGGCGACGAGGTAGGGGTTCCCATGGGACACCAGGATGACGTCGCAGACCTCCGTGAGCCGCTGGGCGAAGGTCTTGAGTGATCCCAGGGGCGCGGGGTCACCCAGACGGTTACGCTGCACCGACGCCGACAGCAGCACGATGCCGGCCGCTCGCGCCGCTTCGATGAGTTCGCTCGCCGCTGCCTCGTCCAGGCCCTCCTCCACGGTGAGCGTCGTCGCGGCCAGAGGCACGTCGGGCAGCATGCGGCGGACCTCATCCTCCACGGTCGCCGGCAGCGGGTCGCCGACGCGTTTGGCGATGCTGATGAGCATGAGCTTCCCCGCTTGAGCGAATCGCTCGGGCGATAGAGGCAGGATGCCGTCCCGGTTCTCCATCACCGTGACCGCCTGGTCCGCGACCCGCTGGGCAACGGCCCAGTGCTCGGTGGCCCCGGCGGTCCGGGCTGCCTCGTCGGGACACACCGCGGGCCGATCGACGAGCTTCGCCTTGAACGCGGCGAGGCGCGACAGGGACTCGTCGATCCGCTCCTCGCTCAGCCGTCCCTCGGCTATGGCTCCGAGGATGTGCTCGATGGCGGCCAACGGGTCCTTCGGCTTCAGGAGCGTGTCGTGGCCGGCCAGGAGGGCAAGAACGGCGACCTCCTCATCGCCGAAGCGCGCGCAGACCTCGGGATACCAGAGGTCATCGCTCGTGATAACCCCTCGGAACCCAAGCCGCTGGCGGAGTTGGCCTGTGACGAGGGCGTGGCTCACGCTCGCGGGCTCGCAGTCGCCCGTGATGGAGGGAACGGCGATGTGCTCCGTCATCACGAAGTCCACGCCCGCGGCGATGGCCAGGCGGAAAGCGGCGAAGTCCTCGGCATCGACCACGTCGGCGGGCTTGTCGATCCAGCACCACCACGGCTGTTCGGGCCCCGGCTTCACGCCACCTCGGCTCGGGAAGTGCTTCGCGGTGGTCCGCATGCCTCCGTCGTTGTAGCCGCGAACGGTGGCCTCGAGCATCGCCCCCATGAGGCGCAGGTCGCCGCCGAAGCTCCGGCCACCCTCCACCGGCCCGACCTCGGGGCAGGTGAAGTCCGCCACCGGCCCGCAGTTGAGATCGAAGCCCATGGCTCGGCCCTCCCGGCCGGCGTTGCGGGCAGCCTCATACATGAGCTGCGCCGAGCCGGCCGCCGCGAAGGCCATCTGAGGCGGCAGCTCCGTCGCGCCCTGCACCACCTGGCCCGCTCCGTTCTCCTGGTCTGCGGCGATGACGAGGGGAAGCCCTGTGGGCTCGGACGCCTCCCGCAGCGCGGCAACCAGTTCCGCGGTGGCCGCGGGCGAGACGCCCTCGTAGAACACGAACCCTCCCACGCCGGCGCGGGCGAGATCAAGCGCCTCGTCCCTATTACGGCCATCGCCGTACACGGGTGGGAACACCAACTGGGCGACCTTCGCCCGGAGCGACATCCTGCCGAGTGCTTCCGTCACGCTGAGATTCCCTTCCAGCCCGCGGGGGCTGTGAGGTAATAGACCGGCCGATGAGGCCTCCCGTCCATTCGTAGGCGGCCTGACAACACCTTGCGCGCCCCCCACAGCCTCGCGCCGGGTGCGCCGTTGCAGGTCTGAACCGGAGGCGAACGAAGCACCCCCTTACTCCTCGAGGAGGTGCTTCGCGTGGTCCACGGCGTGACAGCGCTGTTGATGCTCGTGTCTGTTGGGGCGACCCCGCCGCCCGACCCGGTAGCCGTCCGCGAGGTCCAGGCGGGCATGAGGGACGTTGCCGACGCCACATGGTGGGGGTTCGACCCTGTCAACGCGACCGCGGCCCTTCAGGGCGCCATCAGCTCCGGGGCTCGCAGGGTCATCGTCCCGAACGTTGGAGCCGACTGGGTCGTCGAACCCATCTCCCTCGAGAGCGACCAGGAGATCGTGTTCGAAGAGGGTGTCGTCATCACGGCGCGCGAGGGCGCGTTCCCTGGCACGGGCGACTGCCTCTTCCGCGCCGACCGCAAGCGCAACATCACACTCCGCGGCTACGGCGCGACCCTCCGGATGCGCAAGGCCGAGTACACCGAGGGCGAGTGGCGCATGGCCCTGTCCCTCCGCAGTTGCACGAATGTGAAGATCCTCGGCCTCACCCTTCGCGACAGTGGCGGCGACGGCATCTACATCGGCAACGCCGATCCCGAGCAGCCCTACTGCCGCGACATTCTGATCCGCGACTGCGTGTGCGACAACCACCGCCGCCAGGGCCTGAGCGTCATCACCGCCGAGAACCTCCTCGTCGAGCGCTGCGCCTTCCGCAACACGAACGGCACCGCGCCCGAAGCGGGCGTGGACCTCGAACCCAACCAGCCGGGCGAGCGGCTCATCAACTGCGTCTTCCGCGACTGCGTCATGGAGGGCAACACCGGACCGGGGATCCTCTGCTACTTCGGGCCTCTCTCGAACGAGACCCTCCCCGTCTCGGCGCGCTTCGAGCGATGTCGCGTCACCAGCGCCACCGGCGTCGGCATCATGCTCGGTGGGACGCGATCGCCCGGTCCCACCGGCGAGGTCGTCTTCCGCGACTGCCTGATCGAGGACTGCGCCCATGTGGGCCTGAACCTCTCGACCTGGGCCGCCGATGCCGTTGCCGCTCGGTTCGAGTGGTGCACCTGGCGCAATGTGGCCAACGGCGACCTGGGTCTGGCGCCCATGCAGCTCGAGAACTGGGACCACAGCGTCGAGCGCGTCATCGGCGGGGCGGAGTTCAGCTACTGCCGGATCGAGGACCTCTGGAACCGGCCGGCGATCCTCGCCCTCCCCAGTGTGGCGCCGTGGGGCGTCGGTGACCTCCGCGGCGGGATAACGATCAGGAACCCGTACGGCGCCCGTGTGGCACTCGGCGACACAGTTCGCGACGTCATGCTCACACTGGATGATGAGCTGGCCGGGTAAACCCCGGGCCCAGCCTCGCACCCTCAGAGAGACGACGGAAGGTGACTTCGATGATTCTGTTCCTCGCGGCGACCTACATGGCGCCCAGTGGCATTGGACCCGGAGAGCCTCTCGAAGCGCTCGTGGGACAGCGGGTCGACATCGCGCCCTGGACCTACGAGTGGCGAGCCGACCGTGCCATCCAACCCCGGCCCGAGGCGGAGTTCATCCCGCGCCGGCTCGAGCGCGTCGATCGGGTCTACCGGACGGCCCGCGAATCCCTCTCCCCCGATGAGCTCAAGAGCCTCTACTACGACCAGGCCGACCTGCTCCGCGAGTTTCCGCCCCCTCCGGGAGGCGAGCTCAAGGCTGGCCTCCTCTGGACCGGCGGGCTGGTGGACTACCGCGTCGAGCTTCAGTGGCCCTCTGACGCGCCCGCGCCTCACCCCGAGGATGTCGAGGTGCGCGTCTACCCGACCGCCTTCGGCTGGTTCGGCTGGACCGTCGACAAGGTCCTGACCGATCCCGACATCTCCGCCGACGGACGGACGTGGACGTATGCGAGCGACCCGACGGAGGTCATGGACACCTACTACAGCGGCCGCGTGCCCGCCGCCACCGAGATGGTCGCGGTCTTCTCCGCCGTCGATGCTCCCGTGCCTCAGCTCTGTGTCTACGGGCCCAGCACGGGCGAGTGGGAGCGAATGGACATCGAGATCGAGTGGGGCTTCACGCCCGAGACGGAAGACGTCTCCATCAACGGCAGGCTGGAGGGATATATCGCGAGGCTCGGAGAGCTGTCGCCGCTCGAGGGCGACGCAACCACCCGCGTCACCGGCGACGGACGATGGCGTTCAGCGGCGGACGGCGCCCTCGCCGGCCCTTCGCATCCCACGCGCGCTCGCGGCGCACAACCGGCCCGCCGGGGGCTCACGCTGCCGCTGCTCTACACCCCCTCTATCCGGCCCGGGCTCGACAGCCGCGTGACTCTGTGGACCGACGCGGGGGATGTGACCTTCAGCATCAAGGACCTGGAGGCCGGTCCCATCTACCTGCCGCGCCACGGGCTATTCATCACTCGGGCGGGCGGTGGCCGGGCGGCGGAGTTCGTGGCCTCCCTGGCGGCTGAGGGGCGCAAGAGCCTGCGAGACATGACCCGGGAGCACCGCGAGGTCGCCTCGTGGGACGAGCTGATGCGCCAAGTCCGCCTGTGGGAGTGTCCCGAGGGGACGGCGGCGCCGGACTTCCCCGAAGTGCCCGCGCTGCCCATGGCGGTCGAACTATCCGATAAGCGTTGGACCGACGCCTGGAGAGCGGCGTGTGACCAACTGCGGGGCCGACACCTCTGGCCAACTCTCAGCGCGGAGATCGCTCGGGCCGCGCGGGTCATGGAACTCGTCGGGCTGCACGATGAGGTGCTGCCCGTCTACGAGTACTTCCTCGGTTCGCCGGGAGTAAAGTCCGATGGCGACTTCACCGATCCCAGCGGGTCCCTCGAGTGGGCTACCTCCATGCGCCACGATATGGGCTACAGCCACGAGGGCACCCACGCCTCCACGGGCCGAATCCTGTTCGCGATATGTGACCGGACCTTTCTCACAGGTGACAGCGAGTGGTTCGCCAGCCATCGCGAGCGCCTTCAGGCCGCCGCGGACTGGATCATCAGCGAGCGTCGTCGCTACATGGAGCATGTCCCCAACCGCGACGAGCTGCACGTTGCCGGGCTCATGCCGCCCTCCATGCTCGGCGACTACGCGCTCCCAGCCTGTGACTGGCGCTGGTACTACTGCGAGAACGCGTGGTCACTTCAGGGACTCCAGCGCTTCGCTGACGCGCTGAGCGAGCTGGACCCTAAGGCGGGCGCGCGCTACGCGGCGGAGGCGGCCGACTTCCGACGGGACCTCCAAGCCGCCATCGACCGCGAGGTGGCCCTGGCCCCCGTTCGGCTGGGGCGCGATGGCGCGTACCATAGCTACATGCCTCGGATGGCCTACGCGGGCGGCTTGACGGGCCCCGAGCTCGGCGCGCCGCAGTTCCCCGACAGCGATATCTTCTACGGCGCGCTCCCCGTCGCCATGCCCTTCGGGGCCCTGGAACCCGACGATTCCCGCGTCGTGGATACGCTCGACACCATGGATGAGATAGGGGTCACCGGCTTCTTCGGATCCGTGCCGGCCATGTACGCCCATCCGTACCAAGCCTACCAGCGGGCTCGCGAGGACCGGGGCTTAGCCTCTGAGGATGCCTGGTTCTGGAAGCCCTACGCGATGCTGCCCAAGATATCGAGCAACGCCGATGTGTACCTCCTCCAGGACGACATCGCCAGCTTCCTCCGCTTCTGGGGCAACCAGTACGCGGCGATGGTTGGCGCTAATGGGAAGCTCTGGGAGCACTGGCATCTGGGAAGCTATGCCGAATGTGACACACCGGACACAATGACAGCGGGCTGGTTCCTGGAGAACTTCCGGAACCTGCTGGTCATGGAGGACGGCGACATCCTGTGGCTCGCCAAGGGCACTCCCCGAGCATGGCTCGAACAGGGGAAGCGGGTGGTGGTGCGTGACGCGCCTACCTACTTCGGGCCGCTGAGCTACTCCATAGACTCCGAAGTGGCCGAGGGCTCCATCCGCGCGACGATCCGCGTCCCGAGCCGCCGGCCGATCACCACGCTGAAACTGCGCCTTCGCCATCCTGACGCGGCGCCGCCCTGGGGCGTGACCGTCGAGGGAGACTGCGGGAGCCGCCTTGACCCATCCGGAGAGCTCGTCGAGCTAACGAACCCGCGGGGCACGATCACCGTCACGGCGCGCTACTGACCGGCGCGGAAGAGGCCGGGCGCGGGCCGCGGCCAACGTAATGGCAATGCAGTGAGGAGAGGTGACACCATGCTCGGCTTCAAGGTGGATGAGGCACTCTGCGACAAGTGCGACCTCTGTGTGTGGGACTGCCCGACACGTATCATCGAGCGCCCGGAGAACGGCTATCCGCGCATCATCGAGGCGGAGGCCGGGGACTGTATGGGCTGCCAGCACTGCCTCACCGTCTGCCCGCCCGGAGCTATCTCCATCCTCGGGCGCGACCCCGCCAACAGCCTTCCCCTCGCGCCGGAAGCTCTGCCCAGCCTGGAGGCCATGGAGCTCCTCGTTCGCGGGCGTCGGAGCTGCCGCCAGTACGCCGCCGAAGACGTCGACCCCGCACTCCTCGCGCGGCTGCTGACGACGCTCGCCAACGCCCCCACGGGTGTCAACCGCAGGGAGCTGACGTTTCGAGTCATCGAGGACCGAGCCACCATGGACGCCTTCCGGGAGAAGGCCATGGCCGAGCTGCGCCGCGCCGTGGACGCGGGCGAGGTGCCGGAGCCCCTGGCGGGCGGCGCTGCCCGGTTCGTCCAAGCCTTCTATGAGGAGGGACGGGACCTGGTGTTCCGCGGGGCCCCGCACATCCTCTTCGTGACCGCGCCGCCTGACGCCCCATGCCCCCAGCAGGATGTGGTGCTAGCCCTCGCGTACTTCGAGCTCCTCGCTCACTCGGCGGGCCTCGGCACGGTGTGGTGTGGGCTCGCCTCGATGCTCCTGGCCGCCGTGCCCCAGCTCAAGGCCGACCTCAGCATCCCCGAGGACCACATCCACTACCAGATGCTCTTCGGCGTGCCCAGCATCAGGTACGCGCGCACGGTGCAGCGCGATGACGGCGCCCGGGTGGAACGCATCGTCCTGTAGGCGCGTGTGGGCGCCGCTACAGCCTCCACACGCCGACGTCGTCGACGAAGACCCTGTCCTCCAGAGCCACTACCTCGAGGTCGAAGGAGGCTGCCTCGGGGTCGTCGACGGTGATCTCCCCCTCGATGCGTGTCCACTCGCCCGCCTTGCCCCCGCTCCCGACGGTGATGTGCCGCCCGAGCCAGTGAGTGTCCTCGTCGAAAAGAGCGACGGCCAACTCCGCCTGGCCGTAGACCCAGGCGCCCACTCGATAGCCCCGTCCGGACTCAACAGGGACGTGGTTGTTCGCCCGGTGGGGCCAGGCGACGCCGGGGGCCAGGCGAATGTTCTTGATGCCGCCATGTTCGCGCGTCACGAGCACTGAACGGCTGCCCGTGTGGGCCACTTCGGAGCTGTAGACCACTGCGGAGTCGTCGTAGTAGACCCAGCCCCAATCGACCTCGAACCCGGGGTTGATGATCAGGTTGCCCCCCTGCCGGGCGATCTGCTCCTCCATGTGTGCGGGCACGTAGGGGTATGTGAGCCGCGACAGCTCGTCCTCCGTGGGCGCGAGGACCTCGTGGGGTTCGTCCACGCCGAAGACCGCCTTCTGCATGGCATCGAGCATGGAGCAGCCCCGCTGCCAGGTGGGTTCGACGTAGGTGCCCTCGCCGAACTCGTTCCAGGTACCGATGACGAGGAGCCCCAGGTCTGGGTCGACGCAGGGCTTCAGAGCCTCGCACATGCGGCCGAACTCCTCGGGCGACGAGCCGGTCCGCACCAGGGCGCGATCACCGTACCACGGCCTGGAATCCCAGCCGGGGGACACGGATGGGATCAGTGGGAGGATCGGCTCCTGGGCCGCCTGCCGCCAGAGGGGCTCGATCGCCTCTCGGATCGCGGAGTACGGCGCCTCACGAGCCCCCGGCTCCATCCCCTCATCGGCGTAGCTGTAACGGGTCACTGCATCGAATCCCGCGTCGCGCAGGCACTCGAGCACGGGGGCCACGGGCGCCTGGATGCACGCGAAGAACAGGCCGCCCCACGGGGCCGCCGCGTCGCTCATGGTCGCGAGCATCTCCCGAGTGCCTTCCACCCCGAAGCGGTCGATGATCCGGTCCGGCCGCGAGATGACGAGGATCCCGCGTCCATCCGGGGCCCGCAGGTAGTTGGGTTGGCTGAGGTAGCGCTCGCCGAGGGTAGCCACAAGCTGGAGCATGTCCTCCTCGGTGTACTCGGGAGTCCCCGACTCCTCGTTGCACCACATCAGGGCGAAGTCCATGCGCTCACGTAGGGACGCGTGGAGGAACCCTTGGTCCAGAGCCACGTTGTGATGCTCCTCCGGCCCGTTGCGGTAGTGGCAATACCAGTCGAATACCCAGAAGGAGATGCCGTGCTGTGTCGCTTGGCGAATGTGCCAGTCCTGCACCTCCGGCGAGGCGTCACGATAGTGGCCGATGACCGGATCGCGCCCTCCGTACTCGACGATGGGGACCCATCGGTCGGCATTGAACCAGCCGGGGAAGTAGTAGCAGCCGACGCGCAGCGGAGCATCGGCCACAGCGCAGCCGGTGAGCGCTCCGCAGAGCAGCGTGAGGATCCACCAGTGGACTGAGTGGGGTGGGGCGGTGATCGGGGGCATCGCGGGGTCCTTCCCAGGGCAGGCTCGTCGTATGCCAGCGCACGTCCATTCCCTACCTCTGCAGCAGTACCCTTGGCAGCGAGGCGCGGCGCGCATACCCTGAGGGGCGCTACGCTACGCCCATAGCGGGCCACTGCCGACCGGAGGTGCTTGCTCTGTGATCGTCTCCATGACCAGCGACTACGCAACAGACCATGGCTGCCCCGAGCCCGCCCTGCGCCGCATCGCCGACGCGGGGTTCACTCACGTCCACTGGTGTCACCACTGGGCCTCGGACTTCGTGTATGCCCCTGCCGAGGTGAGCCAGATCGCCCGCTGGATGTCCCAGTACGGCCTGCAGCTCACCGACCTCCACGCCTCGATGGGTCCCGAGAAGAACTGGGGCTCACCGCGAGAGTACGAGCGCCTGGCGGGGGTCGAGTTGGTGCGGAACCGCATCGAGATGACGGCGAGGCTGGGCAGCGACGTGATCATCATGCACATGCCCGGTGGATGCCAGGAGGGTGACGACGGGGCGTGGGAGCGCTTCCGCCGGTCCATGGACGCCTTGGAGCCCTATTCCGCCGTCCATGGCGTTCGGATCGCCATCGAGAACGGGGGATCTGACGCCAGTTTCGACGCCATAGAGCGAGTCCTCGGCATGTACGGGCCGGAGTTCGCGGGCCTCTGCTACGACTCGGGCCACGGGAACCTCTTCCCCCGCGGACTTGACCGCCTCGCGAAGCTCGCGGACCGGCTGATCTCCGTCCACCTCCACGACAACCAGGGTACCGGCGACGATCACAACATCCCATTCTCGGGCACGATCGACTGGGATAGGTTGATGTCGATCATCGGAAGCTCGGCCTACGGGAAGTGGGTGAGCCAGGAGGTCTCCATACGCAATACAGGCATCGCGGAGGAGCCCGAGTTCCTCGCCCGCGCCTACGCGGCCGCGGTGCGGCTGCAGAAGTCGCTGGAGGCGGCTCGCGGCGAGTAGTGGGAGTGCGTCAGGAGGGGTCGCCGCAGTGAAGGAACGCAGGTTGGCCGAAGCTCTCATGCGGGAGCTCGCCGCTCGCCAGGTGCCATGCTGCCTCGGCGACGCCGTGCCCTACGGCCAGAAGGTGAGTGTGCTGACCGACCAAGGCGCCTCCGTGGGCTCCCTCATCTGCTACTGGGGCAAGAAGGGCCCCAGGGTGACGCGACACGAGCTGCAGCGGGGCATGGACCAGCGCCTGGCGGAGGCCGTCGACGCGGCCGTACAGCGTGTAACGGGCGCCCTCGATCTCGGCGCTCGCAGCGCCGCGGCGGCCCACGACGAAGCCGGAGTGCAGATCTGGGTGGACGGGTCCTTCATCAAGTCGGGCAACCGCATCGCCTGCGGCTGGGGGCTTGCGATCTTCCGCGACGGACAGGAGGTCCATCGCGCGTCGGGCAGCGAGGTCGCCGAGGGATTCGAGGCTCAGTGGAACATCGCGGGCGAAGTGACGGCCGTCCTGCGCGCTCTGGACTGGTGCCGTGAGAACGGTATTGCCGCCGTCGCGGTCTACTATGACTACGAGGGGCTCGCAAAGTGGCCCCTGGGCCAGTGGAAGGCCAGGAACCCGTACACCCAGGCCTACGCGCGCGCGGTTCGGGAAAGCGGCATTGATGTCGACTGGCGCAAGGTGCGCGCCCACTCGGGGGAGTCGCGAAATGACCTCGTCGACGGGTTGGCGCGGGAGGCGGCGGAGGCAGCTCTGTCGAAGGCCTAGCCAGGCCGTGGGCGCGGCCGCGCGGTGGCGGCATTTCTGTTGACCGCCGGAAGGGCCGTACCTATAATCGGGCTTCGAGCTGCGCGTGGGCGAGTGATGGAACAGGTAGACATGCATGACTTAGGATCATGTGCCGCCAGGCGTCGGGGTTCGAATCCCCGCTCGCCCACCAGCCTGGAAGTCCTCGTATGCGCGTGATTCCCCGAGGCCGGCTATGAGCGGGCCTTGTTGCTTTGTACGGGGCATCTCCCCTGTGCATGCCATGGGTAAGTGAAGGAGCGACGACGTGGATACCACCGTCGAACGGCTTGAGAGCACCACTGTCCGCCTCGTACTGAGCTTCGACCAGGCTGAGGTCAAGAGGGCCTTCGGCAAGGCCTACGGCGACTTGTCCAGTCAGGTCGCCATCCCGGGCTTCCGGCCAGGCAAGGCGCCCCGCATGATCATCGACCAGGTCCTGGGGCGGGAGGCCGTCCGCAGCCAAGTGATCGGCGACCTCGTCCCCGACGCCATCACGGAGACCGTTGACTCGTACGAGTTCTTCGTCGTCGGCGAGCCGCAGCTCGACTACGAGGAGCCCCAACCGGACCAACCCTTCACGGTGGCGGCGACCCTCACCGTTATGCCCGAGGTGGAGCTTGGCGAGCTCAGCGGGCTCGAGCTCGTCAAGCCTGTGATCAAGCCCACCGAGGAGCAGATCGACTCGATAGTCGAGGGTGTGCGTGAGCAGCACTCGGTCAGCGTCGATGTCGAGGACCGAGGCGTCCAGCAGGATGATTTCGTCTATGTCACCTACCAGGTGACAGTGGACGGCGAGGCCATGTACGAGCCGGAGGAGCTGCCCAGCATGTTCCTCCAGGTCGGCGCGCACTACTACAAGCCGGAGATTGATGCCGATCTCATCGGTATGAGCACCGGCGAGTCGAAGGACATCCCCGTCACCTACCCCGAGGACCATAACGACGACCGGCTCGCAGGCAAGTCCGCTACCTTCACCGCCACCGTGGACCGCGTCACGATCCGACAGAGCGCTGAACTCGATGAGGCGTTCTTCGAGCGGGTCGGCGTGGCCGATTTCGAGGCGCTACGCGACCGTGCGCGGCGCGAGTGGGAGGATCAGGCCAACGCCGACGTGGACGGGCTCGTCGAGGCTCAGGTTCTGGCCATCATGACCGAGCGCGGCTCCGTGGATCTGCCCGACACGATCACCTCGAGCCGCGTCGAGGAGCTCGAGCAGGAGGTCCAGCGGCGCCTGCGCCTCACCGACTCCGACATGGACACGTACCTCAGCGAGCGGTCGCAGACCCTGGAGCAGCACCAGGCCGACCTCAGGCGATCCGCCGAGCGCGAGATCAACCAGTTCCTCGTGATCCGAGCCGCGGCCAAGCAGCTCGATCTCGAGGCCACCGATGAGGACATCGAGGAAGCGGTCTGGACCCTCGCGCGCTCCATGAACAAGACCTTCAGCGAGATGTGGGAGATGCTCGAGCGCACGGACACCCTCGACGACATGCGGACCCGCCGCACCACGGAGAAGGTCCTCTCGCACATCATCGAGCAGGCCAGCATCCGCGAGGTGGAACTCACCCACGAGGCGTACACAGAAGGCGAATGGGCGCGGGGCATCCCCGGCCTGGCCTTCATCGTGGGCGACGATGAGGACGCGGAGACGGAGCCGTCCGACGAGACCACCCCGGGTGAAGACGAGTCTCCCGACGCCGAGGCGGAGGCGCCGGTCGAGGAGACCGACAAGGAGGCCGAGTAGTGGGCAGTCGCTATGGTGAGCAAGGGTTGGTGGGTTGGGGCGGCGTGGGCGCGAGCGAGCCGAAGGGCCTAGTCCCTTACGTCATCGAGCACACGCCCCGGGGCGAGCGTCAGCACGACATCTTCTCAGCCCTCCACGCCGATCGAATCGTCTTCCTGGGCAACGAGGTCGACTACGACACTGCTAACCTCGCCGTCGCTCAGATGCTCTACCTGGAGAAGGAGAGCACCGAGGAGCCCGTTCACCTCTACATCAACTCCGTGGGCGGCTCCGTAACCTCAGGTCTCGCCGTCTACGATGTCATGCGGTTCGTCCGCTGCCCGGTCTACACGTACTGCATCGGCCTCGCCGCCTCCATCGCGGCCGTCATCATGGCTGGAGGCGAGAAGGGCCATCGTTACGCCCTCCCCAACAGCGAGGTGCTCATCCATCAGCCGTGGATGAGCGGACTGGGCGGGCAGGCCACCGACATCGAGATCCACACTCGGCAGCTTCTCTACTACAAGCGGCGCATCAACGAGATCCTGGCCGAGGTCACCGGGCAGCCCCTGGAGCGGATCGAGCAGGACACGGACCGCGACCGGTTCATGACCGCCGAGGCGGCGGTGGAGTACGGTCTGCTCGATCAGATCATCACCCGGCCTCCCTCGAAGGAAGACGGCGCGTCCGCCGGCGAAGGGGGCGCCGAGGCCTGATGCCCCCCATGCCCATCACGAACCAACGCCACATCGTTATCGTCGAGGACACGCCTCGCGGTGAACGCGCATACGACCTCTTCAGCCGACTGCTCCAGGACCGCATCATCTTCATCCAGACGCCCATCGTGCCTGAGATCGGCAACCTGGTCGTCGCGCAGCTCCTGTTCCTCCAGCGCGAGGGCGATGACCCCATCCACATGTACATCCACTCGCCGGGCGGCGACGTGAGCGCAGCCCTGGCCATGTACGATGTGATGCAGTTCATCACGCCGCCGGTCTGGACATACGCCCTGGGACAGGCCGCCAGCGCGGCCGCGCTCCTGCTCGCGGGCGGCGAGGCGGGGCATCGGTACGCCCTGCCGAGCGCCGAGATCCTCATCCATCAGCCGCTGGCGAGCCGGCTCCAGGGCGATGCCTCTGACCTCGAGATCCGCATGGACCACATCCTGCAGACCCGCGAGCGGCTGAATCGCATCCTGGCCCACCATACTGGCCAGTCGATCGAGCGGATCCGCGAGGACACCGAGCGCGATCATTTCCTCACCGCCCTGCAGGCCAAGGACTACGGGCTCATCGATTCGGTGCTCGAACAACGCGCGGCTGGCACACCGGAATCGAACTCCGACCAATCGTAGGTAGGTTGTAAGCAGGGGCTGTTGAACAGTAGCCCGGTCCTCTGGTGTTCCTGCATTGCCATTGGGGTACAATGCCTATAGCGGGACGGGGCGGGGGCCGTGCGCTGTACCGTGGGGCTGCTAGCCCAGCGGATGCCCCGAATAGAGCGAGGTGGTTCTGCCTTCCATGAAGATCCAGTGCTCATTCTGCGGCAAAGACAGGGAACAGGTAGCCAGGCTGATCGCCGGACCTCCGGGGGTGTACATCTGCGTAGAGTGTGTGGAGCTCTGCAACGAGATCATCAATGAGGAGCGAATCAGCAGGCACGCGCCCGCCGTGGGACGCGATGTCCCTACGCCGCAGCGGATCTTCGAGCACTTGAGCCAGTATGTCGTGGGCCAGGCGCGGGCGAAGAAGACCCTCGCCGTCGCCGTCTACAACCACTACAAGCGCATCATGTCCATCGACAGCGATGACGACATCGAGCTGGGCAAGAGCAACATCCTCCTCATCGGCCCGACAGGCTGCGGCAAGACCCTTCTGGCCGAGACCCTCGCCAGCTATCTCGAGGTCCCCTTCGCCATCGCCGACGCCACGGCGCTGACCGAGGCGGGGTATGTCGGCGAGGATGTGGAGAACATCCTCCTGCGGCTCCTTCAGGCCGCCGACGGCGATGTGGAGGCAACTCAGCGCGGCATCGTCTATGTCGACGAGATCGACAAGATCACCCGCAAGAGCGACAACCCCTCCATCACCCGCGATGTGTCGGGCGAGGGCGTTCAGCAAGCCCTTCTCAAGATCCTCGAGGGCACCGTCGCCAATGTGCCGCCCCAAGGCGGCCGCAAGCACCCCCAGCAGGAGTACATCCAGATCGACACTCGGGGGATCCTATTCATCTGCGGCGGCACCTTCGCGGGCCTCGAGGACATTATCCGAGCGCGCCTCGGCACCCGGTCCATCGGCTTCGCCGCCCGGATCGCGGAGACGGCGAACCTCACCCCCTCCCAGATCATCGGGCAGGTGCAGCCTGACGACCTCCGCAAGTACGGGCTGATCCCCGAGTTCATCGGCCGCCTTCCCATCGTGGCGAGTCTCGAGGAGCTCGACCAGGAGGCCTTGGTGCGAGTGCTCACCGAGCCGCGGAACTCCCTCATCCGCCAGTACGAGAAGCTCCTCCGGCACGACGGCGTAGAGTTTGTCGTCGAGGAGGAGGCCCTGAATGCGCTGGCCGCCGAGGCCATTCTCCGCGGCACAGGGGCGCGGGCTCTCAGGACCATCATCGAAGAGCTCATGCTCGATACGATGTTCGAGATCCCATCCCGCCAGGATGTGCTCCAGTGCATCATCAGCGCCGAGACGGTGCGAGAGCGCCAGATGCCGCGGCTCGTTACGGGCGAGCGACCTTCATCCGATGACGAGGAAGAGAAGAAGACCGCCTAGCCCGTGTTATTCATGAGAATGATCAGAGGTTGTTGCATGGGAGTGGGTAGTTCGCCTCGTATCAAGGGCCGTGCGCCCAGGCAGGCCCACAACCATCGGCGGTTGTGGGGCGTGCCAAGCCCCCGCTACTGTGCCGAAGTTGCCGCCCCGTTCCGCCCGAAAAGGGCTCGCTGGCAACATCCCCTCGAATCCCGCAAACAGTTGGGGCCCAAGGCTTAGAGGCTGCACGGGAGGGGTCTGTATGTACTATGTTCCATTGTTCCGTGAGGTACTATACATACGTTATGGTACCCCCCTGCCTCTCCGAGAGAGCGCGAGTACCACAATAAGGGGGTATCGTTTCCCGGCGGAACACCGGAACAGCGGAACACGGCCCCTCAGCGAGCGAGCGGCAGAACCCAGAGAGCGGCCAAGCCGCCACCGGCGAGCCGCCTCTCCATGCCCGCCGCCTGCTGCTGAACAGACCAACACCAACGCAACGCACAAGCGCCCGCTGCACAGCCGGCGAGCACACCACAGACTAGCACTCATGAATGATGCGGGCTAGGGCAGATCGATGCGGGACACCATTCCGGCCCTTATGTTCACGGGGAGGGGTGGGAGGTCGCCAGCCGCTGCCTCGATCGCGTACTCGCCCGCCACGAGCACCAGTGTCTCGCCAACCAGGAACCGTCCGATGAGCCGCCCCGTCTCCGCCTCTTCCAGGCGGTAGCGGCCTCCGGCGCCACCGGCCACGTAGAGCCCCCCGAACACGCGCAGGTCCTCATCGGTTCGCCCACCGGGCTGGACCTCGACGGGGCAGAACTCGTACGGCGGCACAGAACCGACGGTGATGGAGTACTGGCCGGCGCGGAGCGGGAGGTCCCGGCCGGTACGACCCGTCAGCAGAAGCACCCCGTCCGTGTCGTGCACGGCGAGACCGAGGTCCAACGCCTCGCCGAAGGGCCCATGCGCCGTGATGCGCAGATGGCCGTAGTCGGTGAGCGCAACCGTGTTCACCTGGCCTGCGGTCACCTCGACGTCCAGGGTACGTTCGGGGGGCACCGGTACGACCACCCGGTACAGACCTGCCGGCAGGCTGCGGGCCCGTCCCGCCCGGGCGACGCCCGCGGGGTCACCATCCTCGGTGAAGAGTCGCACCGTCGTGGGGATGAGCTCGCCGTCCGGGCCGCTCACCTCCACCACCAAGTCTCCCAGCTCCGGGGCCGCTATCTCCACCCGCTGGCCCGCCTCCACCCTCACCGCCTCACTCCGCCAGACAGGTGAGGTCCGCACCTCAGCCTGGTACTCGCCCGGCAGCACGTCGGCCCACTCGTGGGTGGACAGGAGCAACACCGGCTCACCGTCGGCAAGGAGCATTACCGGCGTGCCGTCGGTCAGCCCCAGCTCCGGGCCCGTCACCGAGATGCCTCCCAGCTCCAGCGGCGGGAGCATCACCGACTCGCCCGGCGCGATGCGCACCTCTAGGGGCTCAGGCAGGGGCGCCACGGCGGGCGCGAGTGTTAGGTCCGTAGCCGGCGCCACGATGGCGGCAGACGAACGTCCGAAGGCGACGGGCGCCTCCCCAACGCTCACGAGTATCGGGGTCCCGGCATCGGATCCGTCGACGGCGAGCACCGGAAGGGTCACGGCGCCTTCACCCTCCGGCCACGGACCGTAGGCCGTGAGGATGGCATCCTCGTCGGGGGCCGGACCAACCGAGAGGCGGTGGAGCGTGAGGGGCTCCGTCGACACGAGTCGGGCCCTCACCCGCGCCTCGCGCTCGTCCAGCAGGCTCGCCAGCTCAGCCAACCGGGGTCCGGCCTCCAGAGGCGTCTCAATGGCCCGGGCGCGGCCGCCCGAGGTGCTAGCGAGCTCCTCCAGGAGCGGCATCTCGACTCGGTTGCCTATCCCCAGGCTGTAGATGGGGACATCGAGGCACTGAGCTCCGCCACTGGCTATGCTGAGGGGCACTGCGCCAGGCGTGTCGAAGCCGTCGGTCAGCACGACCATGATGGCCCGCGGATGCCCCTCGGCGAGGGTGAGGCCCAAGCCGACTCCGGAGCTGATGGAGTTCTTCCCTATGGGCTTCAGCGCTCCGAAGCCCGCCAGGAGCGCGGCATGGTCTTCCGTCGGTGGAACGATCACGTCCGCGTCGCTGCCGAAAGCCACGAGCGCGGCCTCAGCCTGTGGCCACTGGTTCAGGAACTCCCCCGCCGCGCCTCGTAGAAGCCTGTGCAGCCGGCCCGACGAGCCCGAGGAGTCGACGACGAAGATGACTCGGGGCGGCATGTCCAGCCATTCGAGCCCGAGCACCTCGAGCTCCGAATCGCCATCCCATACGCGCGGAATCTCCGAACCTGGGATCGCCAGGCCGCGCAGCACGACTTGATCGCCCTGGATCAGAGCACTCCGTGCCTCGAAGCCGGCCTTCGCTGCGGTGCAGGCTATCAGCAGAGCGACGCCGACCGACCCCACCCGCCTCATGGCCCTGGCCTCCCGGGGGTGTAACGAACCTGGGAGGTGGACTCCCTCGGGGCCGACGGCCACACCGTGCCCGGCTGCGGCGCGATAGGGAAGAGCCCCGTTCCATCGGGGTTCACCACGAAGGTGCCGACGGAACCCCGGCCGATCCCCGATGACGACCAGAGTGCGAGCCTTCCGTCGGTCAACCAGGTGAAGCCATCGGGGGAGACGTCGCCCGACGCATTGTAGGCGCGTCCCTCGTTGCCCCGCATCACCGTAAGCCTCTGGGGGGGATCAACGAGCGCATCCTCCCCGGGAGCCTGCACCACACGGTAGGTGAGGGCCGCTAGGTGCGAGCCGTCGGGCGACCACGCGAAGTCCGAGAGGGAGCCCGCGAAGACCGAGGGCATGTTGGCGCGCTCCTCCCAGAGGATAGTCCGCATCTCCACGAGCCCATCCTCCGACAGACCCACCACATGCGTCCGGGTGCCATCCGAGGACCAGGCCAGGGTGGGCGCCGATGTGGGCAGCATGCCCGCGAAGAGGGCGCCATCCAGCGAGGACATGGGACGCATCCGGTCGGGCCAGGGCACCCGGCCCAGTTCCTGGCCGGTGAGGTCCCACAGCACCGTGATCGCTGGGCCATCGGGGGCCGTAAGCACCCCGGCCAGACGGCCTCCGTCGGGGCTGAAGGCCACGGCAGCCACGGCTGCGGGCACCTCGGCCCTTGGCGTTCCGTCCGCGCTGAAGATCACCACGCGTGGCTCCCCGTCCGTGGCGATGGAGGCGACGCTCGCGCCATTCGGCGACCACACAAGATACCGGTGCGTGCCCGCCAGAGGAGTGACCGGTCCCGCCGACAGGGGCGCGACTGCTGCCTCCAGGCCCCGCTCAGCCTCGCGGAAGACCAGGCAACGCTCCCCAGTAGGGTCGGGCGCCGCGCCATCATAGCCTTCGGCCACCAGCACCGGATCCGACGGAGGATCGCTCAAGTCGCGCACGTACACGCCGGCCGGCGGGCCGGGCGCGCGGTAGAGCACCCTATCCGTGCCCGGCACGAAGACAACCCTCTCCATGACGCCGAGTGAGGCCGGAGCCCCGCCCGCCGCATGACCGAGGTAGCCCCGTGACCCTCGCGCCGCCGCGGTGCCAGGCGCGACGAGGAGCGCCCGCCGGCTGTCGCTCAACCAAAGGGGCCGCTCCGAGACGAGAACATCCCCGCTCACGAGGATCGGCTCCACCCCCGGTTCGACGGCGTAGACCGCCGAGTAACCTGGAGCGACCTGCTCGCCGAAGAGCAGGCGCTGCCCGTCCGGCGACCACACCGGTTCAGCGGCCGCAAGATCAGAGGAGACGACGAGCGTCTCATCGGGACGCGTGGAGATGATGAGCTTGCGGGTCGCCTTCCGTGCCTCGAACACGGCGGTCAGGCCGCCATCGGGCCGCTCGAATAGATCGGTGATCCGGTGACTGCCGGAGACGAGCCGCTCCGATCCCGCCTGGGCCGTAGCATCCATCGCGACGAGGCTCAGGAGCGGCGCGTGGTTCGCCGTATAGCCGACAACCGCGGAGATCAGCAGAGCATCCCCCGAGCGTGCCCAGCGCGCCTCGTGGACGATGTACCCACCGGGCACCGGCGCCGCCGCCTGACCGGGCTCGTTGACCAGGAAGGCGCGCGTCCCGGTCTCCCCCGCCGCGGTCGCCTTGATGAGGAGACGCTCGTCAGTGGGGGAGAAAGCCATCGTCAGGCCGCGGGCGGAGAGCCCCTCAGCGGAACGTGTGCCACGCACCGTGAGCGACGGGCTTAGCTGTGGGGCGCTCACATCGAGCACAAGGACGTCGATCTCCGCTTCCTCGGGCTCTGCGGACGTCTGCATGGCCAACGCCAGGGTGCGCCCGGATGGAGAGGCGAGGGCATCGACCACCGTTCCCGAGCCGAGGGATCGGGCCGTGCCGGCCTCGACATCCAGCAGGTAGACCCCATCGGGCGCTGTCGAGTCGCCTTGGGGAACGACGACCAACGCGCTGTTCCCCGACGGCAGGAAGGTGACCCGTGAGGCGCCTGCCGCTCCATCGCCCGGCGCATCGAAGAGGGCCGCGAGCCCCGCCGGATCACTGACAGGGACACGGACGAAGCGCCTGGTGGCCCTGTCGGCCTGCGCCGGTACCTCCAGGATCACGTGTTGCGCATCGGGAGTGAACCAGTAGCCCCATGCGAACCGGCGGTCGGGTAGATGCTTCATGAGCAACCTGGGTTCGCCGACCAGTCCCTGGTATGCGATCCCCTGTCGGGTCGTGTAGGCCACAGCCTCGAACCCAGGTCCGAACACGGGCAGGAAAGCCTCGGCGCCAGGGTTCAGCATGAACTCCTCGTCGAGTTCACGGTCGTAGACGTTCAGAACCATGCCGGCGCGGTCTGGACGCTTGCCGAAGAACGCGACCCGGTGGGAGTCCTCTACGATCCGCCCCCCGACCACCAACTGGCGGTCGCCGAGGACGCGCGGAGGAGCGCCATCGGAGCGACAGAGCAGAAGGCTCTGGTACTGGCTGTCAGGGCCTTGGGCCGCGACCGCGTAGGCGACGTCGCTGCCCGCGACAGGAGTGAAACTCGCGATGGAGTACCGTCCCGAGGCTCGCACGGCCGCAGGCACCTTGGGATCCACGGCGTACAAAGCGTTGGTGACGCCATCCTCCAAAACAACGAGCCAGAGAACGGTGCCCTCCCAGACCGCCCGCCTAATCTGGCTACGCGCATCTTGACGCAACTCCGTGAGCTCTTGATCAACCCCGGAGGTGAGGTCCCGCACCACCAGATGGGGACCATCATCGGGCACGTAGACGGCGTAGAGGCCGTTGGGGGCGACCGAGACCCACCGCCACGTCACCGGTTCGCCCTCCTCCTGAGCGGCGCCGTCGGACGTCAGACGGAGGAAACCGTAGGCGGGAGGCGCCCCCGGTTCCGTCCAAGCGACCTTGGGTCGGAGCTGCCCTAGCGCGCCCGTTGCGAGAGTCAGGGCGAGGATGAGCAAGACCAGGCGGGCTTTCGCCAATTCATGGACCTCCTCGGACGGCCGACACAAAGCACGTCCGGCGATGCCTCTGATGGTACTCGTGGGACCCGCTCGACGCAATGCCGGGGGCGGTTCCTCCGGACCGCGCGGAGAAATCACGCCTCGCAATGCCTGATTAGTTGCGCTCCGCCCCGAGTCGCGCTATGATGAGTGCTGGTTGTATACAACATGCCAAAAGACGCCGCCCCGATGCGAAACTGAGGGGTTAGAGGCGTCAGGGACCCATTAGTAAGGAAAACGGGATGCGATGAAGGTCCCGTGTGAGGACACAGGGAAGGCACGATTAGGGAGTTGAACCCCGGGGGGTCCCGGGGCATCGAGTTCGCAACGACACGAGGAGGTTGACACATTGCGTAGGTCACACATCAGACTGTTCTCCTGCATTGCCGTAGTTCTGCTCCTAGCTGTCTTGGCAACCACCGCCATGGCCGACGGCTGGCGCCGTCCCAGCAAGTTCCGCTATACCCGTGAGCTGTTCACCGGCTCGTTCCCCGTGATCAATGACACTGTTGAGTTGCTCATCGTGAAGCGCAACGTCATTGGCGATCGCATCTCTGTCGACGAGAGCAAGATCTTCGTCCCGGCCGGCAAGAAGGTCCGTTTCCACGTGACCTCCCTTGACGCGAACTATGTGGTCAAGATCAAGGATTCCGGCAGCAGCGATCCGCTTCTCGAGGTTGCCGTGAGTGGTGGCGGCCAGGCGGAGGACACCCTGCGCCGCGGACTGGGGCTCAAGGAAGTCCGCGACCTCCTTGTCGCGAAGGATGGCAAGTACATCGTGGGCGGAACGTGGCAGGTCGTTCCCGAGGGCTAGTTCCAGCCTCATCCAGACCGGTATCATGGCGGCGCCCGGGCTCTTGACGGGCGCCGCTGTTCTCTGAGCTCCTGCAACTCTGCCTAGGAGGAACCCAAAGTGGCGTGGCGATGGACTATCGGTCTCCTAGCACTGGCCTCTGTCGTCATCTGCGCAAGCTGCGCCGGCCTCCCCGCCTCTCCGGGCGAGGGACTCGAGCCCCCTAACGAAAGCGTCGTCTTGGCGACGGGCATCGGTGCGGTCTCGGCCCTGGAGATCGGCGATGCCTCCGTCTACGCCCTGATGGGGCCACCTGCGAGCCAAGTCCTGCGTTCGGTCCCCGTTGCCGGTGGGGCTGCCTCCAGCCTCGCCACCGGCATCGTCGGCGCGGAGAGCCTCGCACCCGTGCCAGGTGGCTGCGTCTACGCGAACTCCTCCGATGGTAATGCCTACCTCGCCACGCCAGGCAGGGCGCCGGAGCTTGTGAGCAAGGGCTTCCAGGGAGAGGTGGGTCCGTGGGTCTGCAGCGTGGGCAGTGTCCTCTGCTACGCGCGAGCCGATGGCGCCGGGATCGCCTCTGTGGGGCTGTCGGCGCCCGGAGGCGCTGGGGATGGTCCCGTGGCGCCGCCCCAGTTCCTGCGGTTCCTCGGCGCCGCGGAGGGCCCGGAACTGCTCGCCGCCACAGAGTCCCATGTTGTCTTCGCGCACAGGAACCGAGCTGAGCTGGCCCGCATGTCCCGCCAGGGCGGCGGAGCGGTCGCGATGAACAAGGCCATCGGCAGCCTCGTCGACGTGGCCGCCGGCGGCTCACACACCATCGCAGCGGGTACCCGTGGGGTTGTGGGGGATGGCCGCACCCTGAGCTCGCGCTCGGGAGTGGTGGCCGTAGCCGTGGCCGGCGATCGGCTCCTCTACGCCACCGAGTCGGCCGTCTACGAGGCCTGTGCTGCCGGCGAGTCGCTCGTGGCGACGGGCCAGGGCATCACCCAACTTGCGGGCGCCGCGGGGGCAGTGGTCTTCTCCGACGGCGCGAGCGGTGGTCGGCTGGTCCGCGTGACCCTCACGGCGGACTAGCCAAGCAGCTTCTCCACCTCGGCCCGAGTGGGCATGGAGGGCTGAGCGCCCATGCGAGTGGCCGCCAGGGCGCCACAGGCGTTCCCGAACCGTGCCGCCTCGACCAGACTCGCCCCTTCGCAGAGCGCGACGGCCAGCCCCGCCGTGTAGGCATCCCCTGCGGCGGTGGAGTCAACGGCCTCCACGGGGAATGAGGGCACAGCCACGGCGCCGGCACCGTCGGCGACGAAAGATCCACGGGCCGCGGCCTTGAGCGCAACGGCCTTCGGTCCCTGTCGCCGCAGGAGCGCTGCCGCCGCCTCCAGGTCCGATGGCGCATCGAGCCCGAGGCTGTTCAAAATCGATTCGGCCTCCGTCTCGTTGGGACTCAGCACATCGACCTCGCGCCATGCTGCTGGCAGGTCCTCGCGCGCCGGCGCGGGGTCCAGAATCACCCGACACCCGGCCTCCTTGCCTATACGAATCGCCTCGCTGACGGTCTCTATCCGCATCTCCTGCTGCAGCATGAGCGCGTCGCAGTTCTGCAGCAGCTCCCGGTGCTCGGCGAGGTGTTCCGGGCCGATCGCGAGGTTCGCCCCGAAGGCGACCACGATGGAGTTCTCGCCCGAGTCCTGCACCATGATGAGCGCCGAGCCCGTGGCCTCCTTGGGATCGGTCCGCACACGGCTGATATCGACGCCGTCGGCCCCGAGATGGGAGAGCATATCGGCGCCCGTGGTATCCGCGCCCACGCATCCCACGAAGCTCACCTGGGCGCCGAGCCGCGCTGCCGCCACCGCCTGGTTAGCGCCCTTGCCACCCGCGGCGGTGAAGAAGGCCGACCCGGCGAGCGTCTCGCCCGGCCGAGGCAGTCGGGGCACCCGAAAGACGAAGTCGCAGTTGATGTTCCCAATCACGGCGATCCTGGCAGCCATAGCTTCCTCCCCGCCTGGAGAGCCCGAGACTATACGTAGGACGCGGCGCTCATGCCGCCCTCGAACTTGAGCTCCTTGCCCTCGACGAGGGAGGAGATGACGTCGAATCGTCGCCCGCGCGCCTGGTCCATGCGCTCCAGCACCGTGTCGATCTCCGCCCCGCCGCGCAGCACCGCCTGGAGAGCTCCCGCCACGGCTAAGGGGTCATCATCGCGGTAGAGGATGGACGAGCCCAGGGCGATACCTCGCAGCCTCGGAGTCGACGCCAGTGTGTCGCGAGCGGTGTGCAGCAGGCTCGACAGGTCATCGCCCGGAGGGGCGAACCCCGTCGCCAAGGTCGGCAAGGTAACGGCTCGCAGCGCCCGATCCACTCCGTCGAAGGCGGGTACCGCGAGCCAGGTGCGGATCGAGGTCTGCCCCAGGGCTGACACGGTGGAGAGCAGGCCCGCCGCCTCCGCGGCTTCCCACGGCGCCCCCTCGAAGTGCTCGGGCCTCCCCGGTTGCAGGAAGATGACAGCCTGGTGCTCATTCACCTCCTCGATGAGCTGCGCCACCTGTGCGAGGGCCTCTCCCGCCCGGTCACCCTCCGTCTCGATGCGCGCCCGCAGCCACACGCCGTCGCATCGGAGATGCTTGGCCCGCGCCACATTGAAGGCGGATGGCGTCAACCTACCCGGATCCGCGTTCAGAACGCCGATGGCGACTCGGCCGTCGAGGAAGCTCTGTCCCCCGTTCTCCCGGATGATCTGCTGCGCCAGGCAAAGCTCCTCGAACAGATCCGGAGGAGCCACGACGCCATCGAAGACCCCTCCGATGAGCACCCGGAGGACGCGCGCCAGATACTCGTGGCGGTCCTCGCAGGCGGGGGCGATGCCACGCGCTGCTTCGTCCGCCATGAGAAGGAGCAGGCCGCCGTCGGGCGCGAGAGCCTTCCTTGGCTGACGAGTCTGTGTCGCCTTGTAGGCGGCGATGGGGTCGGCCACGCGTAGCCGACCGATCAGCTCGTAGATCGCCCTCGGGAGGAAGGCCTCGGCATCGAAGCGGTAAGTCGCGCCATCGCTCATGAACGTCGCCTCCGTAGCTGTCTCCGCTGTTGTATCATCGTGTAGGTCCTTACCGAATGGCAATCGGCCGGGCACACCGCCCAGAGCCGAGCCGGAATGGGCGGTCCGAACCATGCTCTCAGGATCACGCGCGGTTGCCTTACTGGCGGCATGTTGTTTCCCGATGCCCTTCATGGTGTCCTGCGCGAGAGGCGACGCTCCGCCCCCTCCTCCGCCCCCCATGGTCGTCGCGGCGCAGCCCGACCAGGCCAACGCCACACCGGTCTCCGAGGCCGCTGACGACGCGAACCGCTTCCTCGGGGAGAACCTCGACCCCGCAGGCGGCTACTTCGTCCAGATCACCGATACCCACATCGGCGGCGGGGCTGAGGAGGATCCGCCCGAGGGGCTGTTCGCTGACCGCAAGCCCTCGGAACACCTGAGGCAGCTCCTGAGCCACCTTCGGAGCCTGGATCCCGCCCCCGACTTCCTCCTCATCACGGGCGATCTCTCCGACCACGGCACGGCTGGCGAACTGAGCAGCTTCCGTGACATCGTCGCGGAGGAGTGGCCGTTGCCCGTGCATTTCGTGCGTGGGAACCACGATCGCGACCTCAACGCATTCCTCGAGGCCATGAGCGACCAGGCGGAGTTCGATGCGGCCCGCATGGCCGAGGCCGGCTACTGCTACGCCTTCGATTACCGGGGAGTGCGCGTGGTGTGCTTAGACTCCGAGACTTACCGCGACGGGAGCCCCCAGGCCCGCTGGCTGGAGGACGAGATCGCGGGCCTCGGTGTGACGCCGCTGCTGGCAGCCAGCCACCGGCATCTCCTGCCCACCGGACATGGGCTCGTCGATCACTGGGGAGGGGCGACCGTACAGACCGACGCGGAGGCCCTCATGGCCACCCTGAAGGGGGCGCCGAGGCTCCTGCCCTTCCTCTGCGGGCACGTGCACTACACGTGTGGCGTGCGCCAAGACAGCTTCCTGCAGCTCTGTCTGACGTCCAGCTTCTACGCCGTTGAGGACCTGGGCGACCTCACTGGCCCCCTGCGCGCCCGGCTCTGCCATGTTCGAGACGGGGAGCTGCTCTGGACGGCGATCACTGATGCCCAGCGAGACACCGCCATCGAATGGAGCGCCGCTGCGGAGGAGTTGGAGGCCGTAAGCGCGGCGGGGTAGGGCGCCGGAGACGCGAACGCGGCTGGACCGACAAGGCCAGCCCAGCCGCGGCAACACGAGATGCGCTGCGGTCGGGGCCCGCTAGTAGGTCTGCTTGCAGTTGACGACGATCATCTCGGAAACATCGTCCGTCAGGTTCTCGACCTGGTAGGGCGACGGCGTGTCCAGGTAGAACGTCGCGCCCTCGCCAACCTCGAAAGTCCTGTGGTCACAGGTGATCCGAACCTTGCCCTGGGTGACGACCCCGCAGACCTCATCGTGATAGCGGTGCCGCTTGGGAGTAGTCTCCGCGTAGGGCGCAAGCTCGATGCGGAGCATCGTCATCTTCCGGGTCAGAACGTCACGGGTCATGGTCTCCGAGACGACGCCCTCATCCTCGATACGGAGCCGGTCCTGCGGCTCCAGTACGGTCGCCCTCTCCGCCTCGCTCTCGTCGAAGAAGAAGCCGACGGACACCCCCAGTGCCCCGGCTATGTCGACGAGGGTCGCGACGGACGGCATGGACTCGCAGCGTTCCACACGCGACAGGAAGGCGCGCGAGCAGCCCGCCGCCCGGGCTACGGCCTCCATCGTCATCATGCGTCGCGTCCGCAGCTTCCGGATCTTGGTCCCGATGTTGATGCGACGAGCCTCGGCGCGCTGCCTTTCCTGAAGGGTCAGGCTCTCCTCCGATTCCTCGTCCTCATACTGCTCATCATCGTCCACGTGCAGTCCCCCATGCTCCTCTTCACGCATAGATGCTTCCTCCCCATTCGCATATAGCACTGAAGCGCCGTCCTCCCGAAGCCGTATGATCCCGACCAACACGGCATTAGGTTACTTCATCTTCGAATAGGTTCACCGTCAAACCTGCATCCCAAAGGTGCCTAATGGTAATCCGAGGTAACCTCCTAGTGGATGAGCCATCCTACTATCCTGGGGCGGCATCCAGGGTCTCATAGAGCGCGCGCAGCCGGCTCCAGATCTCTCTGATTCTGGACTCATAATCCCTCATATCGGTGGGCTGGGCGTATTCGGCCGTCACATACAGGGTGGACAGCTCACGCGCCTCGCGGTCGATGGCCTGAAGCGGCCCGGGCAGATTGCGCGCGAACTCGAGCGGTGTGAGGCTCTCATCCCTCGGGCACCCGCACCGGCGCGCGACCGCCATGAAGGCGCCATAGCAGTAGAGCACCTTCTCCCGCCCGTCCAGGCCGTCGAAGACGCGTGGGTTCGCGAAGGGGTTTGGCTCCGGCGGCTCGTGCTGCCAAGGCCAAACGATGGCCGGCCAACGCAAAGGCCTTCGCTCGCGACGCATCGCCAGCAGCCCACGGAGGAAGCGGACAAGGAAGTAGAGGGCCACCAAGCCCAGTAACACCAGGAGGATCTTCCCGATGAGGTCGATCAGGCTCGACTCGGGGAGCCCGGGAGCCTGCGCGAAGCCATGGGACTGGTCCATCTGGCTCCCATTCCCCGAGCCCTCTCCCTGCTGCTCCGCCGGGTGCGGCTCCGCGCCGTACTCCCAACCTATGCCCGCGCCAGGATCGGAGCCCCCGCTGACGTCCATGCCGGCATCGCCGGCGCCCCAGCGGCCCGGCATCCCCGAGTCCGAGGCGCTTCCCATGGCGCCAGGGTCCTGACCCGGCGCGGTGCCAGGGCCCTGGTCGAGCCGAGCTGTCCAAGGGGCATCGGTCTGTCCGATCCCCGAGGTCGCCCCGAACCGGGAGGCCGCCGAGCCGGACCCCGCCCCGCTAGCCTCCGCGAAGATGCTCTCGCCGGCGTGCCCGCCGAACCTGGGAACGATCCAGGCGACTCCCAGGGAGAGAGCCACCACGAGGACCGATAGGGCTACCCAGGAGCCCGTCATTCCCGAGGGAGGCTTCAGGAGGCGTCCCGCCAGGTAGAGCCGGAGGCCACTCAGGTTCGTCAGCGCCAGCACGAGCAACGCTGAACCCGTGTAGGCGGCCGCTGACAGATAGCCGGCCTCATAGGCCTGCCGGTTCGCCCGAGCCAGCACGAGCTGGCCCAGGCCGAAGACCATGGCCGCCAGGAGCGAGAACACGACAACGGAGCGCCCGGGCCGGCGGCGATCCTCGGGCACCAGGTCGAACATGCTCGCCGAGGCCGTCTCCTCCGTCTCCGGGTCAACGGTGCAGTCGCGACAGATCCAGTTCACTCCCGCCCAGACGACGGCGAACACCGCGAGGTTCGTAAGGAAGGCCATCATCCCCGTCCCCGAGCCTGTGATGCCGCCGATTCCGAGGGTGAAGCGCGCCACGAAGACGAAGACCGCGAAGGCGAGACCGATGATGTAGGGCATCGACACGGCGTCGTTGCCATGGATGCTGCGGATCTTCGAGATCCCCACGACGCCCACGAGGAAGCAGAGGAACACGAACTCCAGCAGGGATTGGCCCATCGGATACAGGGCTCGGCGCACGCTGAAGGCGTAGCTCCCGAAGCACCACATCATGACGACCAAGAGGGCGAGGACGACGACGTCATTCACCGGGTCGAAGCTACGCGCCCCCGGCACCCAAACGGACTCGGGATGGTCGGTGGTCGGCTTAGGCGGCTCATTCGGCACGGGAGGCGTGACCACAGGGACCGACCTCCATCATTACCCTGCGCTGTTGATGAGTGCCATGATCCCGAGGATGATCGCGATTGCCACGATGCCCAGGACCACGGCGAGGATGACCTTGCCCGTCGAGATGGGCTTCGTGCCCTGCACCTCGCTCGTCTGACCGTTGACCAATGCCCTGAACGGCTTGCCCTTGTAGCTGTACGAGAAGATCCACATGGGCAGGTAGGAGAGGCTGCGGTCGCAGCTCAGGAACTCGGTGCTGGCGGAGTCCAGCCGCGTGATCCCCTGAGCGCACGCGGTTCGCTCGTAGCCTTGGATCCGGGCTGCCGCGGCAGCCCAGGCGTCCTCCTCGGGACGGCCGGGCACCTCCGCCTTGAAGCCGGCCACATAGTCAGCGTCCCACGGCCGGGCCATGGCGAAGTCGTAGGGGAGGATCCGGTCCGCCTCCTCCTGGCTGAGGACTCCGCTACCCACGATGTGGTCCAGATACTGGCCGTGGTGGACGCCGCTTCGCGGATGCCACTCCGTGTAGGGCTCGTCCTCCTGGTAACTCTCCGTCTTGCCGTCCGCATTGGTGCGGGTCCTCGTGACGCGCCGGTACCGAGTGACCCCGAGCTGACCGTGCCACTCGGTCCGCGCCTGGACGTTGAAGCTCCAGAAGGGCACGTACATGCCCTCCATGCCGCGCCGCTGGAGCACCTGCAGGAGGTCGCCAGGCTTGAAGAGGCCCTTCTGCAGCCACTCGTCGAAGGCGCGGAAGGCCGCTGACTTATCCACCTGGAAAGGCAGAATGGACGACTTCTCGCGTAGCTCCACGAACTTGTCCGGGACGGCGATTCTGAACTCCGAGCCGCAGAACTCGCAGGTGCGGGCGAGAGCGGACGGATCGAAGGTCGCCTGGGCGCCACAATTGGGGCACTGGAGGGTCTGAAGTTCGGCCATGGATACTACCCCCCGAAGCGGCGCGGGCTGCCCAGCCCGCTCACCGCGGTAGGATGAGTTCCGGGTCGGCCCTCGAACGCTCTGCCGCCCGCAGATCTGTTCGGCACTTCCGGAGCAGCTCCCTTCCGGTAGGTGGCGGACGGAACCGAAGGTTGATTCCGATACGTTGGGTATATGATGCCGTGGCGAAGCGAGCCGATACGGAGACGGGAGGCCCCGGTATGGAGGCAGCGGACGCGCGTCGGCCGCGCATTCCAGTGGAAGCCTGCATGCGGATTATGCTGGTCGTCCTCCTCTTGGGAGCAACCCTCGGGGGAGGGCGGATCCGGGCATGGGCCGCCGAGTCGGGTCTCCTCGCGGGCGGCGTCGACGGGATCACCGTCGAGAGCACCCGGACGGCGGTCTCCCTGCCCTCGATGATGGGCGAGGGGCGCTTCCACGAGATCCTTTATGTGTACGACATCGTCTTCTCACCCGACAGCCGCTGGATGACCTATATCGTGGATGCCATCCCCGTCACGCGAGGCAGCCATCAGTACTACATCTACATCCTGAACACCGAGACGGATGAGCGCGAGTTGGTGCTGGAGACGAAGACAGGCCCCGAGCTGAAGGCCTCCTTCGTTTGGACGGGCGCGGACACGCCGGCCCTCTTCTGGCCCGAGTACGCCGTGGATAGCGAGCAGGCCGCTGACGGCGCCGGGCCCGCTTGGGAGCGATCGCTGAAGGTCCGGGGGCAGGATCCTCGGCTGAGGCCGGGAGGCGCTGGCATCGCCTTCCGCCGCGTGGCGGACGAAGCGGCCAGCCTCTGGTACCTCCCCCTGGGCGGCGGATCGACGCCCCAGCTCATCAGCGGCCACTCGTCGGTTTTCGGGCCCATGATATGGTCTCCCGATGGCTCGCGGCTCGCCTTCCTCTCCACCGAGGGCGCTGAGTTCGGCGAGTGCCTGTGGACGGTCGCGCCGGGGGAGGAGCCCAGTATGGTCTCGCCGATCCCCGTGGTCGATATCGCGTGGGCGCCGACCAGCGACGCGGTCGCTGTGAAGACCGAGATGGAGGAGTTGGTGCTGCTCTCAGTGTCGGGCGGGGAGGAGCTCAACCGCACGACGGCGGTGAGGGCCTTCGACTGGTCCCCGGACGGCTCGGGCCTGGCTTGTGTGGTTCAGCCGGACTTCCAGGATGCTGAGGTCCTCGTGTACATGCCGCGTCGCGGGGCGCCCGTGAACCTCATGCGCAGCCTGGCGCCCGGAGGATGGGACCTGAGCCTGCCCCAGTTCGCCGCAGACGGCTCGACGGTGTACGTCGGGGGGGCTGCGGGCCGTGACGTGACCGGAGACGGCCAGTACTTCGAGCGCGCCGACCGCGCCCTCTTCCGATGCGATCTGCGCACCGGGACGAGCGAGCCGCTGCCCATGGGCGGCAGCGCGGTGCGGCCCGTCCTGTCCCTCGACGGGACCAAGGCCGTAGTGGTCGTGGAGAAGCAGTCCGGATCCTTCCTGTGGGGCATGGACCTGGCCACCGGGCACGCGGTAGAGTTGGGACAGGCCCCCGTGGAAAAGTACGCCTATGAGCTTGCTTGGTCGCCCGACGGCAGGCTCGTCGCGTACGAGGACAGCATGAACATCAATCTGGCGACCCTCGCTTGGGCGGGCGGCTGACGCGCCGTCGGAGGAGGGGTTGCCCCGTCGGGGGGCTAACTACGGGTGCTGGGGAAACTGGCGCCCGACTCTGGAGGTGTACCCGGGACGATGCGGACGTTCCTGCTGTGGGCGTGCCTCGCGTCACTGCTGACGATCCTGCCGGCGGCAGCGCAGTTCGAGGGTGAGGGGGGACCGAAGGCGTGGGTCGCCTGTATCTCCGACCCGCCGGGAGCGCGCATACTCGTCGGCCACCCCATGAGCCAAGAGTCTTGGGAGAAGGGTGTCACCCCCACCCGGGTGCCCGTCTACGACCTGGGCCACACCCCCCGCGAGCTCCGGTTCACCTTCGAGAAGCCTGGGTACGAGCCGTACACAAGCCTGGTCACGGTCTCTGCGGGTGATGAAGTCCGCCTGGTCGCCCGGCTGGAGCCGCGGCGGTTCCTGACCTACGTGAGCGACGGAAAGCTCGTGATGGCCAACGCCGATGGCTCCACGCCGACGGATGTGGCATCCCTGGAGCAGCCCCTCTCATGGGAGGCCCCCGTCTGGATCGATGGAGCGAGGGCGGTGGCCGTCTGGGCGGCGGGTGAGCTGGCCCTCTACGGTCCCGAGGGGAAGCGGCTGGGCACCGCCATCACGCCCGCTCAGGCGGCCCAGGCGCTGGGCATTCAGCAGCCCGTGGCCCTCTGGGGGGCCGTGGCCCTGCCGAGCGGCCAGGGGCTCGTCTGCCTCGGCGCGTGGGGCCAGGGCGAGTCTGCGGCCTTCCTCTGTCCCATTGATGGTGACTCCCCCGCGAAGGTCATCGCCAAGGGCGCCGTGCGCGTCAGCGCGGCGCCGAGGGAGGATATGGTCGCGGTCACCACATCTGAGGGAACGGTGGTCTACGGCATCCGCGCCTCGGGTGATGTGGACATCCTCAGCGACCTCCCGGGCGTCAGCGAGCTCACCTGGTCGCCCGACGGCTCGCACGTGGCGGCCGCCCTCAAGGGCGAGCTTTATGTGGGCGATGGCGGGTTCGGCAAGCTCATACAGGTCACCGCTTCGGAGCAGGCCGGGCCGGTGGATCTGGTCTGGCACCCCAGCGGCAAAGCCGTCCTCTGCACGATCCACCGCTACCTCACCGTCCGCTCGCGGTGGGACGAGATCTGGCTGGTGCATGCGCCGGGCGTCGAGGGTGAGCCCGTTCTCCTCGTGGATGGCCGCGGCCACCCGCACTCGGCCTCCCTGGCGCCCCTGGGGTTCGTCCCCTACTCGAACCGCCTCGCCTACCGCGTCGGCATCCCCCCCGATCATCGCACGTACCTCACCGACCTCTCGCAGCCCGGCTCCAACGAGGTGCTCCTCTTCAATTCGGGCATCCCCTCGTGGTCCGAGGCCGTCGCGGGGGCCCCGCCGGTCTCGGAGGACGCCGAGGTTGACGAGCCCGAGGAGGACTCCGCATGAGGCTGATCACCTGGGTCTGGCTGAGCCTGGCCCTGACGGGCCTCTCAGCCCTGGCCCAGGATGAGGAGCCGGCCCGGCAGGCGCCTGACGAGGCTCAACTCGTCATCACGACCGAGCCGCCCGGAGCGACGATCTATGTCGGGTCCGAGGGAGGCGGCACCGGCATGCACCTCAAGGGCATCAGTCCCGCCACCGTACCGATCCACAGCGCTATCGGCGAGGCCGCCCATCGGTACCGGGTGACCCTCGCCCTGCCGGGCCATGACAGCTACAGCCGCGTGGTTGAGCTGCTCGAGGGCGATGTCCTCAACATCGACGTGACTTTGGACCCGCGGGATAAGGTCGCCTATGTCCTCGAAGACACGCTCTACGTCGAGGGGGTCGCCGATGGGACGCGCCGCGCCCTGACGACCATCACCTCCGAGTTCTCATGGGATCGGTTGAGCTGGTCGCCCGACGGCCGGTTTCTCGCCTACGCCGAGGGGGGCGAGATCGTCGTGATCGATATCGCCCGCAACCGGCGTCGGCGGATCACCGACCTGAACGCGATCGCGCTGAACATGGGACTGGAGGGTCCCTTCGTGTGCGCCAGCCCCGTGTGGGGACACGACGGCCGGCACATCGTGTTTGTGGCGTACGGCCCTCAGGACACCCAGCTTCTCGCCGTGCCCGTGCGCAAGACCCCCGATGAGGACCTGCCGGGCGGACCTGGCGCGGATCTGCCCGGGTTCGCCGCCGATGCCGGCGATGATCTCGCCGTGCCCATGCTGATCGGCAACCACTATGCCTCGATCTCGGCTGCCCACCCCACCGAGCGGATCATCGCGGCCGAGGATGAGGTCTCTCGCTTGCTTCTGATCCGGCTCGGGGCCGACCTTCTGCCCCTGCTCGATCCACCTATCATCCCCGCCTCTGGGCAAGCCTCCTGGTCGCCCGATGGCTCGCGGCTCGTGTTCTCCTCCGTCCAGCAGGGCAGCAGCGTGCTCTACCTGGCCGACGGGTTGGGGAACGCCCCCGCGCCCCTCATCGTCACTGGCGAGGCCAGGGCCCGCCGGCCCATCTGGTCCTACGACGGCGAGCGTATCGCCTTCATCCTGCAGAACTCCTCCGCCCCCGGCACGCCTGACGAGATCCATGTCGTGCCCGTCGCCGAGCCGTCCCTTGACCAGGTCATCTACCGGGGGCGCTCCTCGGGGTTCCACGAGGATGCCGTCTCGCTCCTAGGCTTCACTCCCGACGGCGAGCGGATCGTCCTGAGCCTGGGGCCGCGCCGCAGCCCATCCGTCTACACGGTCCCCGTAACGGGCGGCGAGCCCGAGCTCCTCATGGAGGGCGCCGCCCTGCTCACCTACTCGGGCGGCGATGACCGCGCCCTCTATCGTAGTCTGAGCCGCTTCCTGAGCGACCTGGGGCGCGCCCTCGAGGGAGGAGACCTGGGCCGCATGGGCGATCTGTGCCTGCCTGTGCTGGAGAGGGTCACCACCGACGGCGTGATGATCCAGGAGCAGTGGGAGGGCGAGCGTGCCGCCGCCCTGAGCGACATCCTTCGCGCCGCGGGCCCCTCCGGCGTCGAGCGGGCCACCTCGGTCCCCTACGCGGGGGAGGATGGACGCTTCGAGATGGTCTATATCCTGGGCGGCGCGGGCCGGAAACTGTTCCTGTCGCGGAGCGACGGCCGCTGGTATGTGGCCGGTTACCATATGGCACAGTGACGCCCGTTGGTCTCGGCGTAGCATCGTGCTAGAATGGCCGGCGCGTCGAGGACGGGAGCATCGCGCCCCGCCCCAGGGGAGGTAAGTGCCGGCGTCCGCGCCGGATAACACCCGATGAAGAGCGCCAACAACTTCCGCCGCTTCCTCGGCTTCATCCGACCTCACAAATGGCGGTTCCTCGAGATCGTCCTCTACTCGGCCATCCTCGCCGTGGTCATCCTCCCGACGGTCAAGATCTTCGCCGCCATCCTCGAGGACCTGCCGCCCATGATCGCCGAGGGCAGGACCCACGAGGCATGGGTCTACGGCGCGATCCTCATCGCCATACGCTTCGGGATCAGCGTCGTCGAGCGGCTCCTGGGCTACCGCAGGCAGATCGTGACGATCCGCCTGGGTGAGCGGCTCGTTTTCGACATCCGACAGCAGCTTTACAGGCACATCCAGAAGCTGTCTCTGCGCTACTACGAGGGAGTCCAGACCGGCGGCATCATGAGCCGTGTCCTGTGGGACGTGGAGGGCATCCGGCAGGTCACCACGGGCGCCCTCTCCCAGTTCGTGGTCGACACGGTCGTCCTCGTCGTCTTCGCAATCTACCTCTTCATCGAGTCGTGGCAGATCGCCCTGATGGCCTGCATCTTCCTGCCCCTCTATGTGCTGAACTACCAGGTCTTCCGGAAGCGGATCCGCTCCGTCAGCATCGAGGTGCGGGACAAGTTCACCTCTATCACCAACGACCTTCAGGAGCGCGTGTCCGGCGTGCGCGTCGTCAAGAGCTTCGCGACCGAGCGGACCGAGGCACGGGCCTTCGTCTCGCTGGCCCGGGAGAACCTCCGGCTCAGCGTCCGGCAGGGCATGTGGTCCACTGCCTTCGGACACATGGCGGGCTTCATCACCCTGGTCGGGACCGAGGCCATCTCGCTTTACATCATCTGGCGCGCGTGCACCACGCCGGACACGATGCACGTGGCGGACCTCGTGGTCTACACCACCCTCGTGGGCCGCATGTATCAGCCCATCATCAACATGACCAACGTGAACGACGCCATTGTGCGCGCGAGCGCCTGCATCGACCGGATCTTCGCCACTCTGGACACCATTCCGGACGTGGAAGAGGCGCCGGACGCCGTTGTGCTCAATGAGATCAGGGGCGAGGTCGAGTTCGAGGACGTCTTCTTCTCCTACGAGCCCGACGAGCTGGTCCTCAAGAACATCAGCTTCGTCGCCGAGCCGGGTACCGTCACCGCTCTGGTGGGGCCGAGCGGCGGCGGCAAGTCGACCCTGATCAACCTCATTCCACGCTTCTATGACCCCATCAGCGGAACCGTGAAGCTCGACGGCGTCGACCTGCGGAAGCTGAAGCTGAGCGCTCTGAGGCAGGACATCGGAATCGTCCTCCAGGAGACCTTCCTCTTCTCGGGCACCCTTCGGGAGAACATCATGTACGGCAAGCCCGACGCGACGGAGGCCGAGCTGGAAGCGGCCACCCGGGCCGCCAACGCCCACGACTTCATCATGGAGTTCCGCGACGGGTACGACACGGAGGTCGGCGAACGGGGGGCCAAGCTATCGGGCGGTCAGAAGCAGCGGATCGCCATTGCCCGCGCTATCCTCCGCAACCCCAAGATCCTCATCCTCGACGAGGCGACTTCCGCCCTGGACTCCGAGTCCGAGCACCTGATCCAGCAGGCCCTCGAGGGGCTCATGTCCTCACGAACCACCTTCGCCATCGCCCACCGGCTCTCCACGGTGATGAACGCCGACCAGATCCTGGTGGTAGACAACGGCGAGCTGACCGAGCGGGGCACTCACACCCAACTGGTCGCCCAGGGCGGCCGGTACGCCAAGCTCGCGGAGATCCAGTTCAAGACCCCAGAGGAAGAGGGCATCCTCCGCTTCTAGCCCCCAGTGTGGGGCCGTCGACGAAAGGGAGCTCCCTGGTGGCAGGTTTCGGAGCGCGTCTTGCAGGTAGGATGCGGGCGACGGACTCGCGCGTCGTTATTGGGCTCGACCCGCACATGGGCCGTATCCGCGAGATCCCGCGTTTCGCCGCGATGTCCGATCCCGATGCGGCTCGGGAGTTCTGCCTGGGCATTCTCGAGGGCTGCCACGACCTCGCCTGCGCCGTCAAACCGCAGGTCGCCTTCTTCGAGCGATGGGGCGCCCCGGGCTGGGAGGCCCTCGTGGCGGTCGTGGCCGCGGCGCGCGAGCGCGGTCTGCCGGTCATCCTGGACGCCAAACGGGGCGACATCGGATCGACGGCATCGGCGTACGCCACGCATCTCGATCCGGCGGGCCCCATCGGCGCCGATGCCCTCACCGTCAACGCCTACCTGGGCGGGGACGCCATGGAGCCCTTCCTGGAGGCGTGCGACCGCTGGGGCGCGGGCCTCTTCGTGCTGGTCAAGACCTCGAACCCCGGCTCCTCAGACCTCCAGGATCTCCGGCTCGCCGACGGCCGACGGGTCTGCGAGGCCATGGCCGACCTCGTCGCCGCATGGTCCGAAGGGCGGGAAGCTAACGACCCGTGGGGGCCTGTGGGCGCCGTAGTGGGCGCCACCCATCCGCAGGATGTGGCCGCCCTACGTCAGCGGATGCCGCGCTCGATCCTCTTGCTTCCGGGCGTTGGAGCCCAAGGGGGCGATCCCGCGAAGCTCCGGTCCGCCTTCGGTGACGACGGGCTGGGTGCCTGTGTCAATTCCTCCCGCAGCCTGCTGTACGCCTGGGAGGCGGCTGATCTGCCACCCGAGCGGTTCGTGGAGGCGACGCGCCTCGCCGCCGAGAGCCTGAGGGCTCAACTCGCCTAGCCCGACCCCACCGGCTTGCAGGCATCCGACGCGGCGCCGAGAATCTCCCCGCCTACGACCAGCCAGGGGAGGCGCATCGATGAGCGGCGGAGCCATCAGCCGGCGCGACTTCATCCGGCACGCGGGAGCCCTGCCGGCGGTCGCGGCCCTCGCCCAGATCGCCCGAGCCCAGGGCCGACCCAGGCCCAACATCCTCTTCATGATGTCCGACGACCACGCTTCCCACGCCATCTCATGCTACGGTAGCGTGATCAACCAGACGCCGCACATCGACCGGATCGCCCAGGAGGGCCTCCGGTTCGACAACTGCTTCTGCACCAACTCGATCTGCGCCCCGAGCCGAGCGGTCATCCTCACCGGCAAGTTCAGCCATCTCAACGGAGTCATCGACAACGCCGTCGAGTTCGATGGCACACAGAACACCTTCCCTAAGGTGCTTCAGTCCGTTGGGTACCGCACCGCTCTGATCGGGAAGTGGCACCTGAAGTCCGACCCAACGGGGTTCGACTACTGGAGCATCCTGCCCGGCCAGGGGGTCTACCAGGACCCCGAGTTCATCGAGATGGGTCAGCGGAGCCGCCGGCAGGGCTACGTGACCGACTTGACCGCCGACTACGCCATCGCCTGGCTCCGGGCGGGGCGGGACCCCAGCGTGCCCTTCCTGCTGATGTGCCACCACAAGGCGCCCCACCGGGAGTGGCTGCCGCCCGATAAGTACCGCACTCTCTGGGAGGACACCGAAATCCCCGTGCCGGCAACCTTGCACGACGATTGGGAATCCAAGTCCCGGGCGGCCTTCGAGCAGGAGATGACTATCCTCAACCACCTCACCCTGGACTCCGACCTCAAGGGCCGGGTGCCGCCGGAGGGGCTGTCCGAGCGCGAGCTGCGCGAGTGGAAGTACCAGCACTACATCAAGGACTACCTCCGCTGTATCCGGTCCGTCGACGACAACACGGGGCGCATCCTCGAGTACCTCGACGAATCGGGCCTCGCCGAGGACACCCTCGTCATCTACACATCCGACCAGGGCTTCTATCTCGGTGACCACGGCTGGTTCGACAAGCGCTTCATGTACGAGGAATCGCTGCGGATGCCCCTCGTGATGCGCTGGCCGGGCGTCATCGAGCCGGCGAGCACGAACGATGAGCTGATCCAGAACGTGGACTTCGCCCCAACGCTGCTCGACGCTGCCAGCGCTCCGGTGCCCGACGAGATGCAGGGAGACTCCTTCCTGCCCATGCTGGTAGGGGGCCCGCGCCAGGGCTGGCGTGACTCGATCTACTACCACTACTACGAGTACCCAGCCGTTCACATGGTGAAGCGCCACTACGGCGTGCGCACCAAGCGGTACAAGCTCATGCACTTCTACCACGACATCGACGCCTGGGAGCTCTACGACCTCGCCCTCGACCCGGAGGAGCTTCAGAACCGCATCGACGTCCCCGCCTATGCAGGGGTGGTGGCTCGGCTCAAGGAAGAGATCCGGCGGCTCCAGGCTCTCTACGGCGATGACATCGAGGCCGAGCTGGCGCGGCTCCGCCATCCGGACTTCGAACGCCTGATCGGCGCCGGGGTGCGCGACGAGGGGCTGGGGTACCTCATCGCTTCGGGCGGCAGTGGGTACGCCTTGCAGAAGCTCCCCCAGACCTGCTTCGAGCGCGTGAGCGTCTCGTGCCGCATGCGCACCCGTCTCGCTGAGGGGACGCGCAACGGGATGCTCTGCTTCGGCCCTGCGACAGACCCTGCTAGCCTGGTCAAGGCCGGCGTATACATCGGAGCGGGCGAGCTCGTCATCCAGCACGGAGGCTTCGGCGAGGAGGAGGCCCTCATCCGCCTGCCCGTGGACTTCGAGAAGGAGCAGGTATTCAAGGTCTCCTTTGAGGCAAACCTGCGGACGAAACGGCTGCGGCTGGTGGTCGACGGTGTGGAGCTTCTGAGCGCCCTGCGGAAGGACTGGTCCGCCGTGAGCTACGTGGGCTACACAGTGACGGGGACCGAGACCGAGTTCTCCACGCTGGGGGTGAGGGGCGGGTAGGGGGCCCGACCCATCTGGCCATCCGAGCCTCGACGGACTAACATGGAGATACAGAGACGGGGGCCGATCGCCCCCGCTTGACGGGAGGGCGGCGCGAGTCCATACTGCCGTTCCGTTGGGTGTCGATAGGCGCGTGAACCGCGCCTTGGCGCGCGGTGTTCGGGTTATACAGGGAGCCACTGCCGGTATGCGTAAGGACTTCGAGCTTGAGGTGCTGACCCGAGAGGGCTCAGTGCTCTCGGTACAGGCCGAAGAGGTCATCGCACCCGGAGTGGATGGCTACTTGGGTGTCCTCGCTGGACACGCCCCGCTCGTGACCGCGCTGGATATCGGACTCGTGACTTTGCGAACGTCCGATGGGGAGCAAGAACTGCTAGCCATCTCCGGAGGATTCATGGAGGTACGGCCAGAAAGAACCGTTATCCTCGCGGAGACGGCTGAGCGCGCGGAGGAGATCGACAGAGAGAGGGCCGAACGTGCACTGCGCCGCGCAGAAGAGCGACTGACGGCGATGGACCCTTGCGATGTCGATGTGGAACGAGCTCGCAGAGCTCTGGCGCGCGCTTTCAATCGGCTGAAGACGCTGGGCTAGCAGTGGGCGAGGGTCAGCACGAGAGTCGAGCGGCCGAGTGCCGCTGAACGTGGTTCTGCTCTCGCCGTGCGGTGACGGGTCAGTACGCGGTTCCATGGCGTCTGCCCGTAGGCCGCTGGGGGAGCCGTCCCGCGGCAGGCCCTGGAGAGCTTGGGGCGAGCCGAGTGGGGCGAACGGAGGAGAAGCCCGGTGGACAAACTACTAGTGACGGGGCCGCGCAGGCTCGAAGGCACGATACGCGCTAGTGGGAGTAAGAATGCTTCGTTGGGTGTGCTCGCGGCCACCCTCTTGGTCGAAGGGGTTTCGACCGTTCGGAACGTTCCCCACACCATCGATGTAGTCACCATGATCGACATCATCCGGTCACTCGGCGTGCCCGTGGAGTTCGACGACGACGGCACGGTGACCGTGGATGCGCGTGAGATCCAGAGCTACTGCCCGCCCTACCACATGGTCCGACGCCTGCGGGGATCATTCCATCTCGCCGGCCCGCTTCTGGCTCGTCTGGGCCGCGTCGACATCGGCCTGCCCGGCGGCTGCACCATCGGCCCCCGGCCCGTTGATTTCCATCAGAACGGCTTCCGAGACCTCGGCGCCGATGTGCGCCAAGCCCACGGCATGATGCTCGCTCGGGCGAAGCGCCTGAAGGGCACTCGGATCTACCTGGATCCCCGTTTCGCGAGCGTTGGCACCACCCTGAACCTCCTCATGGCCGCCTCCCTGGCCCAGGGAACGACGATCCTCGAGAACGCCTCCCGTGACCCCGATGTTGTCGAGACCGCCTACCTCATGCTCGCCGCGGGCGCTCAGATCGACGGCCTCGGCACCTCGACCATGGTCATCGATGGCGTCGATCGACTGACAGGGCCCATCGAGTATCGCGTCGGCGGCGATCGTATCGAAGCCGGGACCTACCTGGTCGGCGCTGCCGTCACCCAGGGCGATGTCACGGTGACCGATATCGAGCCCGGCCGCCTGGAGCGGGTCATCGAGCGGTTCCTGGATGCGGGCCTGGATGTCCACGTTGGGGTAGACCGAATCCGCGTTATCGCCCACCGCAGACCGAAGGCCATCGACCTCGTCACGGCCCCCTATCCCGGCTTCCCGACTGACCTCCAGCCCCCCTTCGCAGCTATGGCCTCCATCGCCGACGGAAAGAGCGTCTTCGAGGAGGCCATTTTTGATGGCCGCCTGAGCTACATGGACGAGTTGCGGCGCATGAACGCGGAGATCAAGCGGGTCCGCAACATCGCCGTCATCCAGGGCGTCAAGCAGTTGAGCAGCGCCCCCGTTCGCGCCCCCGACCTCCGGGCCGGCGCGGCCCTCATCCTCGCGGCGCTGAACGCCGAGGGCACCACCGAGATCACGGGCGTCGAGAGCGTCGACCGTGGATACGAGCGTCTCGACGAGAAGCTCACCTCCCTCGGCGCCGATGTGCGCCGGGTCCCCGTCCTACACAGCCTCGCTGCGGCTGAACTGGGTGCGTAACCTCTCCCTCGCTCGGGTATCACACCAGCAACGCCTGCCGAGCCTCTGAACATGGTCGGCAGGCGGTTTGTTTCTAAGGGAGGGCCGGGGCGACCCGGCCGCTGGCGCGGGAGCGGATACTGTGTATGAACGGCTGGGCTTCCAGACTGAGTAAGGGCTTCGGCCTGGGCCTCAACCTTGGCATCGACCTTGGCACCTCTAACATCCTCGTCTGGGTGCATGGCGAGGGGCTGGTGCTGAACGAGCCCTCGGTTGTGGCTGTCGAGAAGAACAGTGGCCGCGTCCTCGAGGTCGGAGCGGCCGCGCACGATATGCTCGGCAAGACACCGGGGAACATCGTGGCCGATCGACCGATGCGCGAGGGCGTCATCGCGGACTACACCCTCACCCAGCGCATGCTCTCGCAGATTCTCCGGCGCATCGCCGGCAAGAGGCCGCTCTTCAAGCCCCAGATCGTGCTGTCGGTGCCTTCAGGCGTGACGGGCGTGGAACGCCGAGCCGTCATCCAGGCGGCGGGCGACGCGGGCGCTAAGCGCGCCTTCCCCATCGAGGAGCCGATGGCTGCGGCTATCGGCGCGGGCCTGCCCATCGAGAGCGCTGGCGGAAACATGATCATCGACATCGGCGGTGGCACCACCGACATCGCTGTCATCTCCCTGGGCGGCGCTGTGGTCAGCGCGTCCGTCCGAACCGCGGGCTACAGCATGGACCTAGCCATCGTGCGGCACATCCGGCGCATCCACAACCTCATGATCGGAGAGCGCACCGCCGAGGAGATCAAGATTCAGATCGGCTCGGCCTTCAAGCTGGAGCCCGAGCTCACCATGTCCGTCCGCGGACGGGACATGATCAACGGCCTCCCGCGCACGGTGACCGTTCACTCCGCGGAGGTGCGCGAGGCTCTCGTCGAGCCCGTGGGGGCCATCGTGGAACGCGTCAAGGGGATCCTTGAGGAGACGCCGCCCGAGTTGGGCGGGGACATCATCGAACGCGGGATCGTCCTCACCGGTGGCGGCTCACTGCTCCGAGGGCTGGAGCGGCTCCTCTCCATCGAGACCTCGATCCCCGTGCGGGTTGCCGAAGATCCGATGCTCTGCGTAGTCCGAGGGACCGGCAAGGCCCTGGAGCACATCGACGCCATGGCCTACTCGATCTTCGAACCGCCCCCGCCGACCTTGCCGGCGGACCTCTGAGCCTCCACCCGAGGCCCCGGTCGCGTTGCCACGAACAGCCCCGTCAGCACCACCGCGCCCCCCAACGCCGTCATCCAGCCCACCGGCTCGCCGAGCAGCGCGTACGCCAGCACGCTGGACCCCAGCGGCTCCGCGAGGGTCACCAGGGCCACGAGGGTGGCTGAGAGGTGGCCCAGCGCCCAGTTCAGCGACGTGTGCCCGATGATCTGCGGGATGACGCCCAAGGCGAGCAGCCAGAGGTAAGCGAGGGGCGTGAATCCCGTCATGGGTTGCCCCGCGGCGAGGGCGGCGAGCACCAGGACGACCATCGCCACCCCGTACACCGGCGCCACGTAGGCCAACACGGGACGGCCGGAGCGGAGCCGCCGGCCGATCATCAGGTAGCCAGCCACCATCACGGCCCCGAGCAGGGCCAGGGCGTCTCCAAGGACGGGCGCGGCGCCGCCGGAGAAGTCGCCCCAACCGATGATCAAGCTCCCGACTGCCGCCAAGCACAAGCCCGCCATCAGCCGCGCCTCCGGCCGCTCCCGCAGGAGCAACCACGAACCCAGGCTCACGAAGATAGGCCCCGTGCTCACGAGGACGACGCTGCTCGCGACCGACGTGTACGCCAGGGACGCTATCCAGGTCGCGAAGTGCAGGCCCAGGAACACTCCCGACACGCCCAGCCAGAAGCCCTCTCGGCGGCTCGCCGGCAGCACCCCACGGCCAACGCGAACGGCGGCGTAGGGCAGGAGGATCGCGGAGGCGAAGGTCAGCCGCCATGCGGCGATGGAGAGGGGCGGGACCCCTTCCCCTTGGGCGAGCCGCACCAGGATGGCTCCCATGGAGATGCCGAGGATCCCCAGCAGCAGCACCCCGAGGGTCTTCAGGCGGGAGGGGGGAGGGAGCGCCTGGGCCTGTGGGACGGTACCCGCCACGCTTTCCGGTCTACTCGCCACGCATGGCGCGGCGGATCGGGGCCCAGAACCAACCGATGAGCATCCCGACGACCGGGAAGCCGTACGTAATCAGCCGAGCCAACTCTGGCTCATCCGTGAGGTCCAGGTAGCCGACCGAGGGATCCGCGAGGATGAACACCGCGACCGCCGAGGGCACCCAGCCGAAGATGAAGCCAACCATGGCCCCGGCCGCGTTGTCGCTGCGGCCGAAGATGAACGCGTGGATGCCGTGCTCGTCGATGATGTCGCCGTAGCAGTTGGGGCATTGCATCACCCCGCGGACGACCAAGGTCCCGCAGAGCTTGCACTTGTTATACTTGGTCTTGAGCTTCTGACGGGCCAACCTGCTCACTCCCTACGGATGCGCGGAACCCGCTGGCTAGCATTGTAACGGAATAGCCGTGACAGCCCGTCCACGGCGAGGAGAGACCCACGATGAATCCCTTACGCGTAGGACTGGTAGGCTACGGCTTTGGGAGCCGTGTATTCCACGTGCCCCTCCTTCAAGACCTCCCTGAGTTCTCGATCGCCGGCGTCTACAGCCCCTCCGAGGCGACCCGGGAGCGCGCTCGGCACGAGCTGGGCGTGCCGGCCTACGACCGCCTGGAGAGCCTCCTGGGTGATGACGGCATCGACCTGGCGGTCATATCCACCCCCCACGATTCCCACGCTTCCTTGGCTCTGCAAGCGCTTGCAGCGGGCAAGAACGTGGTCGTGGACAAGGTCATGTGCCTCACTCTGGAGGAGGCCGACGCCATGATCGCGGCGGCGCGAGCGGCGGGGCGGATCCTCAGCGTCTACCAGAATCGCCGCTGGGATGGCGGTTTCCTCACCCTCCGGCGCCTGCTGGCAGAGGGAGCCATCGGCGAGCCCTTGCGCCTGGAGGCCCGCTGGGTGCGCGGCGGAGGGCTCAGCAAGCGCGCCGCGTGGCGGCTGGAGCGGTCGCGCGGCGGCGGCATGTGGCTCGACCTGGGCGCCCACATGGTAGACCAGCTTCTCCTGCTCGCGGGGCCGGTCAAGCGGGTCTTCTGCGATCAAGTGTTCAGCAACCCGCAGCTAGATGTGCCGACCCACACCCTATGCCACCTGGAGTTCGTGTCCGGCGCGCGCGGACTGGTTGAGACGGGCGCGGTGACGCCTTTCGACCGGCCGCGCTGGGTCGCCCTGGGCACCGAGGGCGGCTGGGAGAAGCATGGGCTGGATCCCCAGGAGGATCGACTCAAGCAGGGCCTGGTCGGCTGGCCCGATGAGTACCCGGGGCCGCACGGTCGCCTATCGCGCAACACGCCCGACGGGATTCGCTTCGAGGACACCCCCACCGTTCCGGGTGACTGGCGCGACTTCTACCGGAACGTGGCCGCCGCGGTACGCGAGGGCGCCGAGTTAGCGGTCAAGCCCGAGGAGTGTCGGGAGGCGCTCAGGGTGCTTCTCGCGGCCGAGGAGTCGGCCAGGGAGGGCCAAGCCGTCTGCTTGGCGTAGAGCTAGGCTGGCTAGTGACCAGGAAGGGTCGCGGCATGGCTGATCGAGAGGAGATCCGGCTCACGTCTCTCGCGGGCGCGGCGGGCTGAGCGGCGAAACTCGGCCCCGCCGACCTCGGGCAGGTGCTGTCCGGGCTTCCACCCATCACGGACCCGAACGTTCTCGTCGGCACGAACACGGCCGACGATGCTGGCGTGTACCGCCTCGATGACGCGACGGCCCTGGTGCAGACCGTCGACTTCATCACCCCCGTCGTCGACGACCCCTACACCTACGGCGCCATCGCCGCCGCGAACTCCATCAGCGACATCTACGCCATGGGCGCCAAGCCCCTGTTCGCTCTCAATGTGGTGGCTTTCCCCAAGGCGTGCTTGGATCTGGCCATCCTTGCGGAGATCCTCCGCGGTGGGGCCGAGAAGCTCGCCGAGGCCTCCGTGCCCATCATCGGCGGCCACTCCATCGACGACAAGGAGCCCAAGTACGGCCTCGCGGTGACGGGGATCGTCCATCCTGGCAGGATCCTCACCAACGCCGGGGCGAGGGTGGGGGATGCCGTCCTGCTCACCAAGCCCCTGGGCTCCGGGATCATCACCACCGCCGCCAAGAACGACCAGGCCACCCCAGAAGCCATCGCGGAGGCCATCCGATGGATGACCACCCTCAACGGGGCTGCGGCCCAGGCTGCCGGCGAGTTCGCTGTCCACGCCTGCACCGATGTCACGGGGTTCGGGCTCCTCGGCCACCTGGGGGAGATCGCCGAGGCCAGTGGCGTCGGCGCGCGGGTGCGCTTCGGCCGCGTGCCGCTTATGGCGGGTGCGAGGGACCTTGCCGAGCGGGACCTCTTCCCCGGCGGCACCTACCGCAACCAAGCCTCGCTCAAGGGTCGGCTGCGGAACCTCGCGGATCTTGCCGAGCCGGAGCTGCTGCTCCTCTGCGACGCCCAAACCTCGGGCGGCCTGCTTCTCTGCTGCGACGGCGCGGCGGCGCCGGAACTGCTCGCACGCCTCCATGGCCTGGCGGTGCCCGCTGAGTGCATCGGCGAGATCACCGGTGGCCCATCAGGCTGTATCGAGGTCCTTGGCTAGTACTCGGGGAAACCTCGCTTATCGTTCCCTGCATAGGAGAGATCCGGCAATGATGACACGTCGTTCTGCCCTGTTCTCCCTCGTGGCCTTGCTGGCGGTCGGGCTTCTCGCCTCCGCCTGCTGCGCCCAAGCCCCGGTGCCCTACCCCGGCGAGCCAGGGTTCACCTACCTGTTCAACGGCGAGAACCTCGACGGATGGATGGGGGGCCAGTACGTCGTCGAGGATGGGATGCTCGTGTGTCCGGCCGACGGTGGCGGGACGATCCTGACCGAGAAGGAATACACGAACTTCCTCCTCCGCTTCGATTTCCGGCTCGAACCGGGTGGCAACAATGGCCTCGCGATCCGTACGCCGGCGGAGGGCAACCCGGCTTACGTGGGCATGGAGTTGCAGATCCTCGACAACGAGGCGCCCCAGTACGCGGACCTGGGACCGGCCCAGTACCACGGCTCCATCTACGACGTCGTCCCCGCCAAGCGCGGCGCCCTGCGCGAGCCGGGGAAGTGGAACCGGCAGGAGGTGTACGTCAACGAGGACATCGTCCGGGTCAAGCTGAACGGCCGGCTCATCCTCGATGCGGACCTCAGCCAGATCACTGATCCGGCCGTGCTGGATGCCCACCCGGGGCTCCGGCGGTACAGCGGGCACATCGGCTTCATGGGGCACGGTGATCGCCTGGAGTTCCGAAACCTCCGCATCCAGGAGCTGCCGCGCCACAACGTGGCCCCCGAGGGCTTCGTCGCCCTCTTCAACGGTAACGACCTGACCAACTGGAAAGGCCTCGTGGCGAGCCCGCCCGAGCGCGCCGCCATGTCGCCGGACCAGCTCGCCGAGGCGCAGGCGACTGCCGATGAGCGGATGCGGACCCATTGGGTGCCCACCCGCGGCGTACTGCTGTTCGACGGCGGCGGTGACAGCCTCTGCACCATCAAGGACTATGCCGACTTCGAGATGTACGTGGACTGGAAGATCCTGCCGGCGGGCGACAGCGGCATCTACCTTCGGGGCAGTCCCCAGGTCCAGATTTGGGAGATGCCGGAGATCGGATCCGGCGGGCTGTACAACAACCAGGAGAACCCCAGCCAGCCCCTGTCCGTTGCCGACAACCCCGTCGGCGAGTGGAACACCTTCCGAATCATCATGATCGGCGAACGAGTCACCGTCTACCTGAATGACCAACTCGTTGTCGATAAGACGATCATGGAGAACTACTGGGAGCGCGATAAGCCCATCTACCCGATCGAGCAGATCGAGCTCCAGAACCACGGCAATATCCTGTACTTCCGCAATGTCTACATCCGTGAGATCACGGACGGTGTGTGGCCCGATTGATCGCTCTCCTCCTCACGGCCGCCTGGGCGGGCCTCACGCCCGCCCCAGGTGTCCGCTCCGTCGCGCTGGAGCCTGGCGAGGCGAGCGGAGGGGCCGTTGCTGTACGGCTGGCGCCCCTCGGCCGGCCGGTGGGCGTCGTTGAGCTGCTCCCCCACGAGACCACCGAGACCGCCGACCTGACCGCCTTCGTCTGGACGGGGGACGGATCGGAGGAGGTCTTCCGCCTCTCTCGTGCCTCGGGGGCCGCCGACCGCCTCTACTCGCGCTTCCTCCTCGTGGACAGGTCCACGGGCCGCCCCGTGGGGCATCCGCGAGCTGTGACGGACATTCCGCCCAGCGGCGCTTATCGGGGGGGAGTGCACCGGCCAGATACCATCAAGGGCATCACGTGCCCGGTCGATCACGATGACGTGCTCGCCCTCGGCAATGGCTGGGTCGACTTCGGAGTCATGCTGAACGTGGTGACGGCCTGGTGGGATCCCGACCCCGAGGAGGTCTGGGTCGTAGATGGCCGTCCCATCGGCATCAACATGCACTACGTCCGAAGCCTGGACGCGGACATCAAGCCCCTGAGCGACGCGGGGCTGCGGGTCATCCTGATCCCCATCAACGCCGTGCCCACAGAGGTCCAGCCTGCGAACCCCACGATCCACCCGCGCACCGACCTCGCCCTGACGCCCAACCACCTAGGCGCATTCAACCTCACCGACCACGAGGGCTACCTCCACTACCGAGCTGCCATCGAGTTCCTCGCCCATCGGTACGGCGATCCCGAGGGCGAGCACGGCTTCGTCTCCGACTATGTCATCGGAAACGAGATCCAGTCCCACTGGTACTGGCACAACATGGGCGAGTCGACGCCCGAGGAGCTCGTGCGAGACTACGTGCCGGCGCTCCGGGTTGCCTGGTTGGCCTGTCAGAAGGCGAACCCCGACCTGCGTGTCTACGTCAGCCTCGATCACAACTGGAACACCCGTGTGGACCCGAACCCACTCAAAGCGGCTGAGGGGCGCGAGGTCCTCGATCGGCTGAACCGCGCCGTCCGAGCGGAGGGGCCCTTTCCGTGGGACCTCGCCTTCCATCCCTACCCCGAGGACATGTTCGACGCGGCCACCTGGGACGATGAGACGGCCGTCCTGGGGTTCGACGCCCCGAAGGTCACCTTCCGCAACCTCGAGGTGCTGCCCGCGTACCTGGCCCAACCCCAGTTCCTCCGGTCCGATGCCGGCGGCGGCGCGCCCGTGCCGCCTCGCATCATCCTGTCCGAGCAGGGCTTCCACTGCCGGGATGGGACGGAGGGCGAGCGGATCCAGGCTGCGGCGTACGCCTACGCCTACCAGCGATGCCTGGCGGTACCCGAGATCGAGGCTTTCATCCTCCACCGCCACGCGGATCACCCCGGCGATGGCGGGCTGCGGCTCGGGGTCTGGGAGTCGGACTTCGAGAGCGACCGCCCATCGAGCCCGGTCCGCAAGCGGCCCATCTACGAGGTCTTCCGCGCGGCTGGGACGCCGGCGTGGGAGGAGGCCTTCGCCTTCGCCCTGGAGGCCATGGGTGTCGACTCCTGGGCGCAGGTGGGGCGCGCGGCCGAGGTGCCCGCGGTCTCGGGCGAGGTCGCGCCTCGCCCGGACCCTGACGCCCTGGTGGCCGATCTGAGCGCCCTCGCCGACAGGGCCGAGTGGGGCGACACGGCGGGTTGGCGCATCGAGTGGACCCGGGCGATGGAGGGTCTGCTCTGGCCCACGCTCTTCCACCATCCGCCGACGCAACCCGGACAGCGGCTATCGACAGCGACCTACGCCCTGGATCTGCCGCGGCTAGCAGAGGGCGAGGCCCTGAGGCTGGAGTTCGGAACGAAGGTCCTGCATCGTGACAGCGACGGAGTCGGCTTCGCGGTGCTGGCGGATGGCCGTGAGCTCTGGAGCGGCGTCACCCGGCCGGGCGATGCGGCGCGGGCGGTGGCTGTCGACCTCTCGCCCTACGCGGGCCAGCGGGTGCGGCTGACCCTGCAAGTCGACTCCCTCGGCGACCCCTCGGGCGACTGGGCCCACTGGGTCAGGCCGATGGTGGTCCGATCACCGCGATAGAGAACTGAGTGGAGGCGCTCTGATGGCGCGAGTCATGACATGTGCGATGGTGCTGGCGGGTAGCGTGACCGGTGTCGCCGGCGCGGAACCCGTTCGAGTCCTGCTTGTGACGGGCGGCCACGACTTCGAGGCCGAGCCCTTCTTCGCCCTGTTCGAGGCCGTCGAGGGCATCGAGGTCGAGCACGTCGTCCAGCCTGAAGCGAACGCGGTCCTCGCCTCCGAGGCCCTTCGGGACTTCGAGGTGATCGTCTTCTACGACATGTTCCAGGAGACGACGGAGGAGCAGAAGTCCGGGCTTCTGCAGGCGATGTGGGACGGTGTGGGCGTTCTGGCGCTACACCACCACCTGTGCTCGTGGGAGGCCTGGACGGAGTGGCACGCGATCCTGGGGGGCCACTACTACCAGGTGGACACTGAGGTCGACGGCGAGGTCCGCCCCGCCTGCACCTACCGTCATGACGTGGAGATCTCCGTGACCGTGGCGGACCCGGACCACCCCATCACCCGTGGCGTCACCGACTTTACCATCGTGGATGAGGTCTACGGCGGCTTCTACGCGTCCCCCGACGCGCATGTCCTGCTGACGACGGACCACCCGGAGAGCGGTCGCCAACTCGCGTGGACGACGCAGTTCGGCGAGGGCCGGGTCGCGTATCTGCAACTCGGGCACGGCCGTGAGGCGTACGAGCATCCGAGCTACCAGACGCTCGTCAGCAACGCCATCCACTGGGCGGCCCGGACGGCGGAGTAGCCCGCCGAGCGTTACGCCTCCCAGCGCGCGATGCGATCTATCAGCGCCTCGGCTTCCTCGACCGAGCCGGCCCCTGTGCAGAAGTAGAAGCCCTCGGGCTCGAACTCCTGGATGACCTGCCGGATCACGTCCCAGCCCCCGCTGAGGTGTATCCCCTTGCCCGCGGCGCGGGTGCGGCGCATGACATCCAGCCACGCCTCATCAAGCGCGTCGCCCGCTCCGATCGTGGGCTGGATCGCGTGGAGCTCCGGGATCTCTAGCAGCATGTCCAGGTGCTTGATCGCGTCGCGCCCATCGAGATGGTAGACACTGCGGTCCGCCAGACGGCACTCCTCGACGGTGATCTCTAAGAAGAACTCGCGCATCATGGCCGGTGAGACCATGCAGGAGAAGTCGTTGCTCGGGATGTGCACCCGGCCGGCCCCCGTCACGGGAAGCCACGAGAACACGGGATGGCCCGCCGCCTCCAGCCTTGTGGCGAGCCGATCGAAGATCCCAGCGAAGGGGGCTTGCACGCGCCGCAGGAGCTCCTTCGCCTGTTCGGGCGCCTCCATCAGGTCGATGCACAGTTGCTGCGGGTCGCGGAAGGCGCAGGCGCCATCGGCGCCGGGGTGGATGTCCGTGTAGCCCACGAAGTACCTCCCCGCGGCTCGCTCCAGCCCCGCGTCGGTCATCTCCCCGATCTTGAGCCAATACTCGTTCGCCTCATCGAAGCGGATCAGGTCCAGATCGCTCCAGTCCTTCACGATCGGCACGGCCCAGCTCGTCTCGTTGGTGTACTCGAGCGGACAACCGAGGAAGGCGGAGTAGACCTCAGGGCCCAGGTTGGGCCACCAGGTGGGCAAGGAGTCGCCCAGGTAGGCGGTCCGCGCCATGTAGGCGTCGGTCACGTCGAGGAGATACTCCGTGTCGAACCACCGCTCCCGAATACTGGAGTGGCGCTTCTCTGGGAACGGCGGGTGGTCGGCGCTCTTGGGCGCGGTGATCCACACGGGTGGCCGATCGATGATCTCCCCGTGCCACCAGGCCTCGTGGCGGGCCATCGCCATCTCGGCATCGGGCTTGAACTCCAGCATGGCGCCTCGACCTCTCTGTCCGCAGATGCGCGACGGGCGGCCGGAATGCCTCCCGACCGCCCGTTGCTACGCCCCAAGGAGGGGCGAGACCTGCATAGACGCCTAGCCCACCGCGTCGGCGATAAGGTTCGCGTCGTCCGCATCGTCCTCGGTGTCGTCCTCAGCCTCCGCCTCGGGCTCCGCCGCCTCCTCCTCGCCTCCGGGCACCGTGAAGGTGACCGAGGCGGAGCCGCTGTTGCCGGCCATGTCGAAGACGGCCACCTTGAGGGTGCGCTCGCCGCCCGGCACCTCGGTGAGGGTGAACTGCAGCAAGTCGTACTCCGGCCGGAAGATGAGGCCGCGCGAGGCGATGGGCATCCACGCCTCGTCATCCAGCTTGTACTGGGCCACCTTCAGCCCCGAGTGAGCGTCGCCAGCGGAGCACTGGACGGTCACGGTCCCATCCTCGGCCACGGTGACGCTGTTCGCGGTGAAGGTAACCGTGGGGGCCACGTTGTCCACGTAGATGGGGCCCACGATGACCTCGTCGGTAAGCCCTCGACCCGGATTGGAGACGGTGTCATCTGCGACGATCCGCACGTCGTACCGGCCCGGCTCCAACTCGGAGACATCCCAGTCGTGGCTCGTCTCATCGACGTTCTTGGCGATCTCCGACCAGGTAGCGCCCTGATCGGCCGAGTAGTAGAGGTGGTACCGCAACGTATCGGAGTCGGGATCGCTGGCATCCCAGGAGAGCTCGCCCTCCTTCTTCACATAGCGGATCGCGGAGGGGTCGTCATACGAGACGCTCGGCTTGCGGTTAGCCGCCACGTAGCGCACCTCGACGCTGTCCACAACGGGAGTGCCCGCCGCCTCCTCGCTCTCCAACCGGATGCGGTACTGCAGGTACTGGGCTGCCGGACTGCGGACGGACATCCTGGCCCGGCCCGTGCCAACCGGACACCACTCACTCCAGAGGGCGTTCGGGGTGGGCTCGTTGCCGCTGCGGGTCTCGATGGTCAGAGCCGTGCCCTCCGGCAGCATCGCCACACAATCCACATCCAGCCACTCGGACTGGGTGCCCGCATCGAGGACTCGGCTCATGTAGATTCCATCAGCCGACGGCTGGACGGGGATCCTGTAGAGCACGATCGGATCGGTGGAGAGCACCCAGAGGTTCGTGCCCTCGGCGTCCAGGATCATGTCCGTGGTGCGACCCTCGGGGTGGGGGAGGAGGCCGTGGGCGTTCACCTTGCCCTCCACATCAACGGACCAGACCTTCCCCGGCTCGCTCGTGCCGAGGAAGACCTTGAATGCCGCGCTCTCGAGGGCGAAGGAGCCGCTATCTGAGGTCTCAATGGCCGCGTGGATCTGACCATCCCCGTCGATGCGGTACGCGTTCCCCGCCGAGGAGAAGTACACCTGGCCGTCGGCGGCCACGGTGATGTCATAGACCGCGCCCAGCGGCGAGGAGCCCACGGGGCGCACGTACGCGTCCGGGGCGACGCGGTAGATCAGCCCGGCGTCGGTGCCGAAGTAGATGTCCCCGTCCAGGGCGTGGGCCATGCAGAGAACGTGATCCTGGAGGGTGTCGACGAACGGCGTGTATGCGCCCCCAGGCTTGCCACGGTAGATCATGCCGTCGGGCCCTGTGGCCACGAGCACCTCATCGCCGAGGGGCAGGATGTCCCAGATGTAGTTCGCATCCAGCGTGTCGGCCGACAGGACCGTGCCATCGGCGTCCGCGTGGTAGAGCATCCCCTTGGGGCCCGTCCCCGCCAGCACCGTGCCATCGCTCAGCTTCTCGATGGCGAACACCTGGGCGTCGTCCACCTGGAGGAACTCCTCGGGCTTGCCGTCATCGCCGACGCCGTAGACGGCGCCGCGCGGGCCGGTGCCCACCAGAACGCCGCCGTTGCCGTCGGGCGCCAAGGACCAGGCATAGAGGGCGTTCGGGAGGTAGGCCGCCACCGTCTGATGGTTGGCCGCCAGGGCCACCGCGCCCGAGTCGAGGACCGCGCTGCCCTCTAAGTGGCCGCTCAGGAAGTCATCGGCCGAGGACTGTGTCCAGACGGCCGGAGCCTTGACGGGCAGAGGCTCGATCTCCTCCTCCGCGTCCTCCTCGTCTTCCTCTCCCTCTGCGTCCTCGCCCTCCTCGGTCTCGCCTTCCTCGGCCGTCCCCTCGTCGGCGACATCCTCCTGCTGGGTGCGGATGGGCTTGACGGATCCGGGTTCCGCATCGTCCGGCATGTGGATGCCGGGCGGAGGCGGGCCCTGGAGCCAAGACTCGCGGTAGCCGTCGATCGTATCCCGCACCTCCTGGATGATCTCGAGTGGCACGCGGCTGCCGCCCAGGGGCAGCCCGAGCGCCGAGATCGCCGCCCGGGGATCATGGCGGGGGCTCAGGTAGCGCGACCACAGCTCGTTGGACACTCGCGACGCGACGACCGGATGCGACGGCAGCGCCGCGCTTCCCACCGCCAGGCCTTGGATGCTCAGCCCCGCGGGCGATGACATCCCGTCGAGGTCGGCGGCGCCCGCATACCGGTCCTCAGGTCGGACGATCACGAGCGGATGGGAGAGCGTCCCGATGATGTCATACTCGGTCTCCCACGTAAGGGTGCGGGCCTCGGCGCTGAGCGAGTAGTCCGTCGTGCCGGCAGAGGCCAGCACGGCGCCGATCTCCGCGGGCACCGCGGGGTACTGGACGCCCCCGCTCAGGAACGACTGCTTCGGCGTGGGCATCATTGCCACAAGTTGGGTGTTGGGATGAACCTGATCCTGGTACCACTGGATGAGCTGCTCGAGGCTCGTGGGCGTCGGTCGGACTACCCCGGTCTGCATCTCGAGCACATCGAAGAAGTAGCCGCCCGCGACCTGCAGCAGCGTCATGCCCGTGGGGTGCTCGGGATCGATGGGGATCTGGATGACCTGCTCCCGCTCGCCCTGACCCTCTATGAGACGGTAGATGACCTTCACATCCACCGTGTCACCGGCCTCCACGACCCAGTCATCCAGCTCCATGCGAAGCAGCTGGGCGCTTGCCTTCCGCTCCTCGATCTGGAAATCCATGTGGACCCCGGCCATGTCCTCGGGGCTGAAGACGTTGGTCATGAAGAGGGACACGGCATCCATCGTGAGCATCATCGCGCCGGATACGGAGCCAGAGCCAGTGTACTCCTGGGCCGCCAGTTCCATGGTCTTGCCCGTCACGCTGGTGGCGCGAATCGTCGAGGTCACCATGTAGTCCTCGGATGCCATCAGATACTCGCCGAGGGCCGACACGCTCGCCATGGCGCACATCATGGGCGCGAAGAACTCATCGGTGGCCACCCGGACGTTGTAGGTGTGGGCGATGCCGCGAGCGGGGAAGTCCACGGACAGGGAGACGGGGAAGGTCGGCGCCGTCGTGCCGAGGGTGCCGCCGATCGCCTGGTTGCGGTCCTGCGTGACCGAGCCCATGGGCTCCGCGTCGATGGGGAGGAGGAGCTTCTCCGCCAAGTCGCCGTCCTGGACCACGAAGTCCGCCACATCCATGTAGGTAGCGGGGAGATCGACCTTGCCGTCGCCGAACATGGGATGGCCGAAGGCCAAGTACCGGTCGCCATCGACGTAGGTGATGGTGCCGCCGCCGGTGGCGGAGAAGTCGCCCGTCATCAGCCCGATGCCGATGGCGCTACCGGCCTCCACGGTGTAGGGGGGCGCGTCCGAGGAGCCGGTCACGCCCTGCATCACGTCGAAGCCCCGGGGGGCTAGAACCTCGCTGAGCTGGGCCACCGTCTTGCTGGGCACGCCCGAGAGAACCAGGGGCATGCTGATGGGAACCAGGGGCAGCGTCTGCGCGCTGTAAACCGCCGGCATGCTGCCACTCGCGGCGCAGTCCACGGCGAAGCTCCGGGCCACTCCGTCCAAGACCAGCGGCTCATCGAGGCGGTAGAACGAGGTGACCTCGGTCGCGTCCTCGGCCATCTCCGACTGGCGGTCCATCTCATCGAAGCACTCGAGCATGTACTCGATGGGGGTGAACGCCGCGAGGGGCTCTCGCGTGATGCCGACGGCCCGGGAGGCGGCGCCGGCGAGCTTCCCGTTGAAGTACAGCGGGCTTCCCGACATGCCGCGGGGCACGGAGGAGGTGCGGTCGATCAGGGGGCCGTCCAGCACGCGGAACAGCACCATCTCGGCGGGACCCTCGAAGTTGCGGAGGACACGCACGATCTCCACGTTGAACTCGGTGATCTCGCTCCCCTGAAACACTGTGCGGCACACGCCGCGCAGGCCCGGCTGCATCTCCTCGATGCTCATCATCGTATCCGGGTCGAAGTAGCCAGACGTCTGCGCCAGGGTCGCGGGCGCAATCATGCCGAGCAGAGCGACGCACACCGCGCCAACTGCCAGGGGTCTCAATCTCACCTTATCACTCCTCCAGGAGTCTGGAATCACGGGGCAAATCAGGAGTCTGGTTGCCAGTATTCAGCCCCTCTTTGTACTCTGTATTAGTGCGCCCTGCAACTCCTCACCTTCTTGTTTGAGCCATTACCGAGACGCGTCAAGATGAATCAGAATGCGGCGCGGAGGGTCCAACAGCCACAGCGCTGCCCACAGGCAGGAACCACCACGGGAGGTGCTCACTCGTGACGAGCCGCAAGCTACTGGTCGCATCCCTTGCACTGAGCCTCCTTGCCCTCGGGATCACCTTGGCCGCTCCAGCCGCGGGCCAGGCCGAGGGAGACCTCATCGCGAGCCATCTGCGGTCCCTCTCCGTCGCCGCCCCGGCCGCCGTCGGCTCCCTGCTCGTCTTCCCCGTCCACTCGCCCTCTGTCTTCCCCGATGGCACGCGCATTGAGCCCGCCGGCAAGGCTCTCGCCTCGGGCGCCCTCACCATCCGCGAGATGCCTGATAGCATGAACCAGCAGTTCGTCATGGCCAGCTATGACGGCGACGGCACGGTCTTCGGGCAGTACGGAGGAGGCTATGGCGGGGGTGGCCAGGGGCGCGGAGGGGGCGGGAGCTTCTTCATGGCGTCGCTGAGCACGGCCGCCCTGCCCGTCGTCTGCTTCGAGGAGGGCCGGATGGGCGGGGACTCCCCCTACTTCGACCCATCGACGTACACCCTCGCCCATCCCGCCCTGCGAGGCCTCAGCGCGACCGGCGACCAGGAGGCGGTATGGAGGGAGATACGGCGCCAGTACGACCTCCTCGGACCGAGTCCCATCCCCATCGATCTGGGGCCCGCGTACAGCGCCATCGGCCGGTCCCAGCCCGTCCTCGGAGCGTGGCAGTTCCTCCATCGCATGGCGCCCACGATAGCGATGCAGGCGAACGGGGTCATCGTGGCGTGTGGGGATCAGATCCTGGGCATCGACTACTACGGCGACCCCAAGCTCTTCGCCGAGTGCAGGCAGGATGTCCTCAAGTCCTACGCCCTCGTCAACGCCGAGGTCGGGAACCATCGGCCGTGCCGCGTTACCGATCGGGCGATCAGCCAGTTCCTGATGGACCTGATGGTCGCGCCGCGCTCACCTCAGGAGCCGGTCCAGTTGGGCGAGCGTGCCCGCATCGCCTTCGGGAGCCATGTGGGAGAAGCGGCAGCCCTCGATGGCCGCTTGGTCTATCTGGGCGTCCACGACACCCGGCCGCCTCTGCCCTATTAGTGGCCGCCGGCGTCCTACTCGGGCGGCCCGAAGTGGAGGCCCCACTGGCCCGCTAGTTCCTTCGCCGTTGGCTCGAAGGCGGCTAGCTCCTCGGGGGTGACGGGCGTGAGGTTGCGCGCCACCTCCAGCCCCTGGTCGAGCTCCTCAACGGTCGAGAAGCCGATCACGCAGGCCGACACGCTCGGATGGCCCAGCGCGTAGCGCATGGTCATGTCATACTGCTCCGGCGACGTCAGGAGGCCTCGCCCCGGCCCGTATTGCCACCCTACGACCCCACCCAGAACCTTCATCGCGACGACGCACAGGCCTCGCTCCTTAGCGGCCGGAACGACCTCCGAATCGAAGGTATAGATATGCCGGTCTACCACGTTGATCGGCACCATGAACACCTCAACGTCCTCGACTCGCTCGAGCAGCCGGAGGAAGTGGGGCGGCCGCAGATGCCCGCTGGCTCCGAGATGCCGCACGATGCCCTGCTCCTTCATAGCGCGCATGGCGGTGAGGGTGCCGTCGGGAGCCTCTATGGCATCGAGGTCGAAGTCCCCCAGGTTGTGGATGTGGAGGAGGTCGAAGTGGTCGGTATGGAGGTCCTCGAGGCTCTGCTCGACCTGGGCCCATGCGCCGTCGTAGTCGTGGCGGTTGCACTTGCTGACCAGGAAAACCCGGTCCCGCCACTCCTCCATCACGGGGCCGAGCATCCGCTGAGTCTCACCGTAGGTGGACGCGGTGTCGACGTAGTTGATGCCGCGCTCCATCGCCGCCCGGAACACCTCGTGCACCTGCGGCTCGGGCAGCCGGCCGTCGCCCATGGCGCCCACCCCCAGCGCCGCGATGGTCGCCTCGAAGTCGATGGGGCCCAGCTTGCGCTTGGGTAGCTCCGCCCGGGGCTCATCGTCCTGAGCCATCGCCGAGCTCGCCAGGCCGCCCAGGGCCGCTACGCCGGCGGCCGACCGCAGGAACTCCCGTCGGGAAAGCCGATGGTCCGCTGGCCGATCGGATGGCGTCATCTAATGGTACCCTCCAGTTTCCGTTGTCGCGTGGGCGGTTCGCCCCTGCGCAGCACACATGTCAGACACCTCAAGCCCGCCGCTCGTTGCGATCGCGGATGCGTGCCAGCCAACTGGACCCAGAACAACTTAGATGCAGCAAACTTCTCTTCCCAAGGGGAAGCGCGAGGGATACACTGAGACCGGGTCCCACACGGGGCCTCTGCGGGCAACCCCGGTAGCCGCCTCTGGGCGGCACTCCCAGCCAGCTCCCAGTAGGGTCTCGTCGGGGACGAGGGCCGTTGGCGACTGTCTCGGCCGGAGCGCGCCCTGGACAAGGTGTGAGGCATACGCTTACCGACACGTTCATCAACCACGACCGGATTCAGAGTTTCCTCGAAGGCTCCCACACGCAGCCCGAACCCTCGCGTGTCGAGGATCTCTTGGACAAGGCCCTCGACCTGAAGGGCCTGACCCCCGAGGAGACGGCGGCCCTGACCCGCGTCGAGAGCCCCGAACTGGTTGCGCGGATCTACGAGACGGCGCGGTCCATCAAGGACACGATCTACGGCCGCCGGCTCGTCCTCTTCGCCCCCCTCTACATCTCCAACATCTGCCACAACGAGTGCCTCTACTGCGGTTTCCGAGCCAGCAACCGCGACCTGGGGCGCCGCGCGCTGAATGAGGCGGAGATCACCAGGGAGGTTGAGGCCCTGATCCGCCAAGGCCACAAGCGCGTGCTCGTAGTGGCCGGCGAGGGCCACGATGCTCACGACGGCCTGGACTATGCCAGGAGGGCTGTGCGGGCGGTATACGCCGCAGGGGAGAGAGCCGACGCCATCCGCCGGGTGAACGTGAACCTCGCCCCCATGAGCGTGGATGACTTCCGGCTCCTCGCGAGCGAGGGCATCGGCACCTATCAGCTCTTCCAGGAGACCTACCACCAACCCACCTACGCCCGCGTCCACGTGCGGGGCCCCAAGACCGACTACCTCTGGCGCCTGGAGGCGATGGACCGGGCCATGGAGGCGGGGATCAAGGATGTCGGGATCGGCCCCCTCCTCGGCCTCGCGGACTGGCGGTTCGAGGTGCTGGGCACTCTGGAGCACGCCCGCCACCTCGAGGAGCGTTTCGGGGTCGGCCCCCACACCATCAGCGTGCCTCGGCTCGAACCCGCACCCGGCTCCGCGATGGCGTCCAGCCCCCCTTCGCCGGTTTCGGACGAGGAGTTCAAGCGGATCATCGCCATCCTGCGCATCGCGGTCCCCTACACGGGGATCATTCTGTCCACCCGCGAGTCGTCGGAGATGCGCCGCGCCGCCTTCAGCCTGGGCGTCTCCCAGATCTCCGCGGGCAGCCGCACGGACCCCGGCGGCTACACCGAGGACGAGCCTGGCGGGGAGCGCGAGGCCTGCCAGTTCGCCCTGGGCGACCACCGCAGCCTCGATGAGGTGATCCGGGACTGCGCTCGGCTGGGGTACATCCCGTCCTTCTGCACGGCCTGCTATCGACTGGGGCGCGTGGGCGCGGACTTCATGGATCTGGCCAAGCCGGGGGAGATCAAGCACCACTGCGATCCGAACGGTCTCGCCACATTCCTGGAGTATCTGCTGGACTACGGCAGCCCGGAGACCGTCGCCGTGGGCACGAAGTGCATCGAGGAGAACATGGCGCGACTGCCCGAGCAAGCGGCTGCCAGGGCGCGGAAGATGCTCGACCGCGTTGCCTCGGGCGAGAGGGATGTCTTCTGCTAGAGCGACCCCTCAGAGCGGCGTACACGGAAGGGGCGGGAACCGACTGGCTCCCGCCCCTTCGCTTTGATGCTGATGCCCTACGGGCTCGGGGAGAGCTGAGCGGCCCGGTCCAGCGCCTCCTGCGCGAGGGTGGCCTGCACCGACGGCAGGCCGGCATAGTCGCGCCACGTCTGCGCGGCCTCGGGGAACTGCCGAAGCTGCTCATAGGCGATGGCGAGGTTGCGGTAGGCGACCGCGAGGGAGCTGTCCCCCGCGATGGCTGCGCGGTAGTGGACGATGGCGCCCTCGGAGTCGCCCATCTGCGCGAGCAGGACGCCCATGTTGCAGTGGGCCTTCGCGTGGCTGGCGTCGAGCTCCAGGGCCTTCGTGTACTCATCCATGGCGAGGTTCAGGCGGTTCGCGTCCTCATCGCGCCGAGCGATGGTATGCAGCGCCAGGCCACGGTTGAAGTGCACGTTCGCGTCATTGGGCGACGACACGAGCGCCTCATCGAGCAGGGCGAGGGCCTCGTCGGCTTGGCCCTGGGTGAGCAGGAGGGACGACAGGTTGAACCGGGCGGGCAGGCCCGCGGGACCCGTCGGGTCCAGAGTAATCGCCTGACGGAATGACGCGGCCGCCGCCGTGAGGTCCTTCAGGTGCCTCCACTGCAGGAGGCCCATCAGGTTATGGAGCCGCGGCGTGCTCCGCCCCGCCGCCATGGCGTCCGTGACAACCTTCATCGCCTCGTCATAGCGCCCCACGCGCTGGTAGGCGTCTGCCAAGATGACGGCTGAGTCGCCATCCCCCGTCAGTTCCGCCGCCCAGTCGAAGGCCGCGGCGGCATCAGAGGCAGCGCCGCGCACGAGATGCAGCTCGCCGAGCGCCACCACGGCGTTGACGTAGCTAGGCCGAACGACCAGCGCGCTCCGCAGCAGATCGCTCAAGCTGCCCACCGGGAACGGGGGCGCAGTCGAGCCGATGTAGGCGGAGACCGTTGACACGAGGGCCGCCACCTCTGCCTCGGCGGCGTCAGGAGTGGTGGCGACGAGGGCTGCCGCGAGGTGCGTCGCGGCCGAGACGACCGCGTTGTCGCGGGCTACGTCCCGCGGCTGGGCCGGTCGTGGGGTGCCCGTCAGGCAGAGCCCGACTAGGAAGGCCGACATCTCGCTAACGGCCTTGTCGCGCTCTCCCTCCTCGATGGTGTAGGTCGGGGTGCGCACGAAGGTGCCGTCCGAGGCGCGGAAGGCCACGCCCTGGGCGCGCACCTTTCCGTCGACCGGCTCCAGCGTCCCTCCGAGGACCCAGTCAGCTCCCACGAGCCCCGCCGCCGTCTGCAGCCCCTGCTCGACTATGCCGGTCAGGGGCGACGAGACGCCCCTGACCACCCGGGCGAGGGTCCCTCCCGTGAGCAGCTCCACCGGGGCGCCCTCCAGCTGATCCATGACGCCCGACCAGAAGCGGCAGGACAGCTCCGCGTCCACGCCCGGCAGCGCGGCGAAGGGGACGGCCGCCATCTTGGGCGTCGGCGCCGCGGTCCCCTGGGCGATCGCACCCGTCGCGCCCAGCGCCACCATGCACACCAGCAACAGCACTCCCGCGAGTGATGCCCTCTTCATCAGTGATCCTCCATCTGACGCGGCCCGCGGCCGCAGTCTTGGAAAGCGGACACAGCCAACCCACGCGGCGAACGAGGCCGCCACGCGTAGGCCCGCGCCGCAATTACCTTTGTTCATCCGCCCCAGGCTATTGCCCTTCCCGCCGTCACTGTCAAGCGGTCGTGCGCCCAGCGCGAGGCAGATCAGCGGAACGCATGCGCGCGCGGCGCGTCTCGATAGTACGGGCGGAATCCATCCGCTGGCGGTGAATACACATAGTGCGCTTCCAGCATAGAGTACCACCCGTTGTGACGAAGGGAGTGATCCACATGACAACCCTCCTCAGACATCGGTGCTCCCTGGCGCTCGCTTCGCTCTCCCTTGTGGTCTGGCTCTGGCCCGCAGCGGCCCAGGCGGACGAGTGGGGGCGGTCGTCTTCCGGCGTCGAGCGGCTGCGGGCTGTGGGGATACTGGAGGGCACGAGCTTCTCTCGTCCGTCGTCACAGTGGGGTCGCTATCGCTATGAAGCCGGCGACTACATGGTCACCGAGGACGATGCCGAGCTCGGCGAGGTTGTCCTCATGGACGTGATCGCTCGCGTCTCGAACATGGACATCCGCGAGGTCTGGGACATCCACGACATATGGGACCTGTATCCCGAGGAGGTCGCGACGGCCCTGTTCCTCCGCGAGATGACCGGCAGCTCCTACGCGGCCATCGCCACCTTGCGGGCCGATGACGGCTACGCCTGGAAGCAGATCGCGGCTGAGTACGGCCTCGACCCCAGGCTGCTCGGAGAGTCGCCGAACTGGTACCGGAAAGACCGCGTCGAGGACTGGTGGCGCCAGGACCCCGACATTGAGCACCGGATCATGATCGCCATGCTCGCCACCGAGTACATGATCGAGGAGCGGGAGCTGGATCGCCTATCCCGCGACGGCCTCGGCTACTCGGACATGGCCATCATGCTGGAGTTCGAGGCGCGCTCGGGCGTCAACGGCCTGAGGCTCCTGGATGAGAAGATGGAGCGCCGGGTGCGCTGGCGCACCCTCGCCGACAACTATCGCATCGACATCCGCGATCTGGACGCGAAGCGGGCCTACCACTGGCACAACGCCGACTTCCGCGGCTACTACTACGGCGACGATCGCCAGTACCACGCCAACCGCTTCGTGCGCACCCACAGGACGCGGCGTGAATACCACTACTACACTGTCTGGGTGCCCAACCCCAACACGGGGTACTACCATTTCGACTACGTCGTCGACTACGACTACTACTTCCCGTTCGGTCGGACCTACTACACCTACTGGTGGCCGACGGACTGCTGGTGGGATCGCGTTTACTGGGGCTACCACTGGAGTTCGCCCATCTACCATCGCCCGTACACCTACGATGTGCGCTGGGTGCCTAGGGAGCCCTACTACAGCGACTGGCGGCAAGATCCTTACATCGGCGCCGACCCGCCCCGAGCCCTCGACGGACGCCGCTACGCGGACCGGATCATCGAGCGGTACGGCGACCGGGGCGCCGTCACCGGCGACTGGGACACTCGAGTCCGCGTGAGCAACGGCGGCGTCATGACCGTCACCCGCGGCGAGCGTGGCCAGCCCGGCGCGCCCCGAGGATCGAGCGGATCGCCCTCGACACGTTCCTCGAACGACAACCGTGGCTCCGGCTCGAGTTCCGCTGATCGCGGCGGCGTGGCCCCGCCACCGAGGACCAGTCCGCCGCCGAGAAGCGACCCTCCGCCCGCGGCCCGCGGTTCGAGCAGCTCAGGCGGCGGAGGGGGCGGCGCGGCTCCCCCGAGAGCTGACTCCGGACGCTCCTCGGGTAGCGGCTCAGGCAAGTCGAGCGGCGGCGGCTCCAGCCGTCGTGACAGCGCGCCTCCTCCGCCCGCGGCGCGAGGTTCGAGCAACTCAGGCGGAGGAGGCGGCGGAGCGGCTCCGCCGAGGGCTGACTCCGGACGCTCCTCGGGCAGCGGCTCCGGCAAGGCGAGTGGCGGTGGCTCCGGCCGTCGCGATAGCGCGCCTCCTCCTCCGCCCCCTCCCGCTCGTTCGTCCGACTCGGGCGGCGGATCGTCGGCCCAGGGCTCGAGCGGCGGCGCCAGCGGCTCGCAGGGCTCTGGCGGCGGTGGCGGCGGCAGCAGCCGCTCCGGTGGCGGCGGGTCCCGCAAGTCCCAGAGGTAGCGCTGAATCTGGTCAGGCGTCGCGGCGGCCCGGTAACCTGCTCCGGGCCGCCGCAGTGTACGCCGCGCGGGGTAGGTCCCAGGCAGCACGCTGGGCGAACTGAGGGTGGCCACTCCACGAGAGTCTGGCGATCGACCGACGACGGGACGTGACGATGCGAGCAGCGATCATCTTATGTGCATGCGCTCTGGGTAGCGCCGGCCAGGCCGCCTCTGCCCAAGGCCAGTTCGCGGACAAGCTCCTCCACGGCCGCGCGGTGCAGGTTGCCCTCGCCTCTCCCTACTACCAGGACCGCTCCCTGGAGGGGATCGCCGACGAGATCGCCGCCGCGGGCTTCGATGCCGTGCACTTGGTCATCACCTCTGAGTCAGCCGACCTGAAGCCCGGGTTCGTCGATTTGCTCCATGCTCGCGGCATTGGCGTGTGGGCCACCCTCTTCGCCACGTCTGTCTACACGCCGACCGAGGATCTGCCCGAGGGCTGGGAGGAGTGGCAGGTCGAGTTCCTCGTGCCCCAGGGCTACCGCCACCTCTCTATGGCCGAGCCCGGCTACCGCGAGTGGCTGAAGGGCCGTATCGACCGCGTCCTCTCGGCGGCCGCTTTCGATGGCTTCACCCTCTACGAGCCCTTCTTCCCCGTCTGGCGAGGCCTGGAGCAGGACCCCGTCCAGTACGCCGACGTGAGCCCCGCCTTCCAGCGGCGCTTCATGGAGGCCACGGGACACGACCGGTTCCCCAACTTCGCGGACCCTGCGGACCCCGACTTCTATGAAACGAACCCGGCTCTCTACCGCGACCTGGTCGACTACCGGGCCGAGGTCATCGCCTCCTTCTTCGATGAGCTCGTGAACGGTGACGGGGGCATCCGAGAGCGGCGCCCCGAGGTCCTGGTCTCTACCTGGAGCGTTGCTGCGGCGATGGAGGACGGGCTCGAGATCCTCCGCGAGTGGGAGGGGCACGATGCCGCCGCCGTGGTGGAGCGCGTGAAGCCGGACATGCACACGCTCCAGACCCACTGGCCCGATTGGATTCGCCCCGAGCTCCCGCCTGACTACGCCCGGGCCTACCTTCCCTACGCCGAGAGCGTCTGGGCGGTCGCCCCGGGGCTGCCCGTGAGTGTGCAGGCGGATATCGGCTCCCTGAACACCATGCGAAAGAGCGGCCACTGGGCGCGGGACTTCCACGCGGCGAGCTTGGAGGCCGGCTTCTCGGCAACCACCTACTACGAGTTCTCCCTGCGGTGGGAGGTCTACCGCGCGGCGCCTGAGCTCGTGGCGGCGCGCGCTGAGGGGGAGCGGGCGTTCCTCACCTTCGACCAATGCGTCGGTCCCGCGTCTGCCGAGGCGCTGGTGGGGCGTCGCGTCGTGGACTTCGAGTCGGGCCACGGCGCGCTGATCCGCGAGGTCTCTGTGGACGGCAACCAGCTCGTCCTGGTCCTTGACCTGCCCCTGGAGTCCGGCCGGATCTGGAGCTTCCCCGTCGGTGGACTCGAGGATGACCCGGCGCGCCGCTTCGTGCCCGAGGACCAGGTCAACCGCGTCCCCGAGGACGTGTGGCAGTGGGCGCGGGTGGAGTAGGGGACGACAGGGGGGCGCGGGCTACGCCGCCGCGCTCTCCGGCAGGCCATCTTGGCCTGGACCCCGAATCTCAGACGCCGGAGGCGTTGCGCTGGTGCGCTCGGAGACACATTGGTCGTATGGGAACTGGATCGCCTGGGGTCTGGGCATGGCCTGGGCCTTGGGCATCACCGCCCTGGGCGCCTCCCATGCCCCCCTCGCCCAGCAGGGCGGCGCCCAGTTCGGGCAGTTCTTCGGGCCCCTGTGCGTCATCGGCCTGGCCGCCATGGCGCTGCTCAAGCGGCGGTACCTCGAACTCGGCGAGAAGGGCCTGGTCGATTGCAGCACCCTCATCACCCACACCTACGCCTATGAGAACATCCAGCGAGTCGCTTCCTTCCGACTGCGGACTGGCGCCGAGGGCGTCATCGTCATCGACTGCGAGGTCGGCGGCGTCATACGGCGCATCCGCATGAGCGCCACCCAGGACCGTTGGCCCACCCTGGTAGCCCATCTGTGGCGGCGTCTGCCGCTGCTACAGGTTGACCTGGCGCCCGAGACGGTCCGCAGGGTGCAGGCCATCCGCGACGACCAGCCCCTCGATGTGCGGATCGCCATCCCCGCCGTGCCGCCCCTCAAGTACGACCTCGCCCGCACCTACGGCGGCCACCTCCTCGTGGCCCTGCCCGCCATGCTGATCGTCAGTCTCTTCTCGGGCGGCGCCGCCATCCTCTCGTTCATCGTCGGCGCCTGCTTCCTCGTGCCGGTCCTCGTCGCCGCTGGCCTCATCGACTATGTCGTGGCCCGGCAGAGCGTCCACTTCGAGTTCCGGCCCGACGGCTTCGGATACCGAGATCGCACGGGCATGGATTTCTGGATCCCTTGGGGCGAGCTGACCGCCATCGGCTTCGCGGGTGGCCTCGGCAGCAGCCTCACCTGGATCCACGCCAGGGAAAAGACGATCCTCATCCGCGGCCACCTGGTGGCGATGCAGCAGGTGCGCTGGACCCTCGCCGAGGCGATGAGGGTCCTCGATGCGACTCTGGCGGCGAGCCCCGGCGGGCCCGTGCCCCCGATGGATCCGCCCGCCCCTGAGGCCGGCGGCCCTACTCCTCTTTAGCGATCTCGATCGGGGGCGGTGGATGCGGTTGTCGATGCCTGCGCGGACGCCGAATCAGGGATCATGATGCCCCCGGCCACGGACATCATCCAGGTGCACGGCGAGCTCGGGCTGCTGCTCCGCGAGGTGGCGCTCGAGGACATCGTCCGTGAGATGAGCCAGCTCCACGCGGCGGCCGTTCGCGGGCGGCTCGCCTCGCCCTCCTGGCTGCCCGTGGTCGTCGCGTGCGAGGACGAGGCCCTCTATGGGCTCTGCCTCAGCGACCTCGCCCATGCCAAGGGATCCGCCGAGGCCGAGGCGTTGGAGCGTGCCACCGACGCGGCCGCCCGGCTCACGCCCACCGACCGCCGGCTGCGGTACACCCATCGCCGCGATGCCGCCGGCCAGCTCTTCGCCGTTCAACCTACCCTGCGCCTGCGCATCGAGCACTGGCGGAGCCTGGCGCGGGGCATCTGGGACTCCCTGGGGCAGGTCCTCGCCGCGGCAGGGGAGGGGAGTGGCCGCGAGCCCGCCCCGCTCCTCATCGGCCGGATCTGGCCCTGCGCCGCGCCGAACGTCCTCGCCGAGTTCGCCGCCGCCCAGAGGACCGAGGACCTCCTCCGTTTCACCGAGGCCGTCGTGAGGAGTTCGGAGCCGCTGCACCTCCGTATCTCCCTCTGCTGCCATCTGCTGGCCCTGCGGCGCTTCCGGCTCGAGGAGCCCGAGGCGCGCGCGGACCTCGAGCTCCTCCTCGCCCGCATCGAGTCCGAGCTCTACGGCGACTATCACCTCGACGGCCAGTCGGCCTACCGCGCCCTCAGGTCCCTTGGGTGGGACGATAATCTCCAGGTGCTCGACATGTGAGGCCGCGTCGCCCCCACGGACCGATCCGGCCCCTACGAGCAGCGGGGCGGCCAGGGCGAGCGACGGCTGCTGGCGAGGCCGAGGCTTCTGAGCCCTGAATGACGCCATCAGTTTTGCGTGCGGGCGCAGGAGATTCCCACAAACTCCCCTACAACATGAACGGAGGTGGCTCATGTTGGCCCGCGCCCTGGTCCTTGTCGCCTGTACGCTTGCCGCCGCACTACCCGCGGCGGCCCAGGATGGCATCCTGATCGCCAAGTCCGAGTGCCGCCTCTTCTACGCGGCGGGCGGCGAACTCATCAAGGAATACCAGTGCGCCACGGGCCGCGGCATGTGCTCGCCGGTAGGCTCCTTCACCATCGAGTACAAGTGCCATAACGGCGGCTGGAGCTACGTCAACGGCGACTGGGTCCACGTGGGCGGCGCGAACATCCCCGCCCTGGGCGCCTTCTGGATGGGCCTGACCGCCCGGAGCGGCCGCGGCACCCCCTACGGTATACACGGCACAACCCAGCCCCAGCTCATCGGCCAGCTCGTCTCCGCGGGCTGCATCCGCATGAGGAATCGCGAGGTGGACGAGCTCTACGGCATGGTGCCGATGGGAACGTCTGTGACGCTGGTGAACTACCTCAGCGAGGGCCAGAGCTGGCTGGGCAGGCTCACCAAGCGCCAACTGGCCTACGCCTCCGACGCCGCCGGCAGCTACGACATCTACAGCGTCGGCTCCGACGGCCAGGGCGTCGACCGGCTCACCAACCTGCCGGGCGATGAGCGGACGCCGGTCTACTCCCCCGATGCGGAGTGGGTCGCCTTCATCCACCATGGGCCGGATGGGCGGCGATTGGCCATCGTCAGCGCCTCGGGCGGCAAGCCCCGCTTCCTCGACGGCGTTGACGCTGAGGCCTGCCTGGGCTGGACGGCGGAGGGGATCATCGTCCGGGACGACGCCGGCGGGGTGTGGCGGTGTGACGCCGAGACGGGCGAGGCCGACGAGGCCGAGTGGTCCCTGGGTCCCCAGGTGATTCGTGACGGCGCGGCCATCCAGATGTCGCGGGGCGCGCTCATCTCCGCCTCCGCCATACGGCCCCAGCTCACGGGCAAGCCCGACCTGCGCGACCCCGCCGTGGCCGCGGATGGACGCGCTGTCGCCTTCTCCTGCCGGGAGGGCTCCGGCCGAGCCATCTTCGTCTGCCGCGCCGATGGCGCCCTCATGCGGCGCGTGGTCTCTGCCACCGCCGACGCGGTGGAGCCCGCTTGGTCGCCGCGCTTGATCCACGGGCCGGGGGTCACGATCCTCGCCGTCGAGACCGATCCCCCGGGCCTCCAGGTCCTCGTCCGGCCCCCGGGCTCGAACACGGCCTACCCCAAGGGAGCGGCGCCCGTCGAGTTCGCCCTGTCCAGCGCCACCGAGGCGTCCCGGCCCTACGAGATCATCGCTCGCACCAGCCGCGGCGACGAGGCTCGCCAGGAGATCACCATCGCCCGCGGACAGCGGAAGACCGTCCGTATCGAGGTCCGCCGCCACGGAGCTTTCGTCTCCGCCGTGCGTCAGTTCCTTACGGGACGGGCCGACGCCCGGGATGAGGTGCCTACGTCATGAGCAAGCGGCTATGGCCATGGGTTCCCTTCGCCGCCGCTCTACTCGCGGCGAGCGCCCAAGCGGCTCCGATCAGCGTTAGCGAGACCGATCCGCGCTACTTCAACTGGCGCGGCGCTGACCGTGTGCAGCTCGTCGGCTACGACTATCCCGCGCTTATGAACTCGGGCCGCATCGACCCCTCCGCCGACTGGACCACGGAGTCCACTCGGCCGTACTACGAGCAGTTCATCGACCTGCTCGTCGCCAACGGCCTCAACTTCACCCGTTGCTCCGTCACCTCCGGCGCGGCCAACGACCGCTTCCCTTGGGCTCGCGTCGATGCGCCCGACGCCCCGCTGAGGGTGGGCGGCGAGCGCTACGCCTACGTGAACCTCGAGGAGTGGGACGAGGTCTTCTGGAGCCGCGCCCGGGCGATCCTGGACTATGCCTCCAAGCGCGGAGTCGTCGTGCAGATATGCCTCATCGACGAATCGAGCCTCCTCGGCGAGCCGGGGGGCCGCGGCTGGGAGTTCCACCCCTTCAACCCTCGCAACAGCCTGCCCGGCAGCATGGGCGCCTGGATGCTCACGGACGGCCTGGAGAGCGGCGCGCCCGCCGCCTACGACCTCTCCAACCAGGCCTTGCGCGATATGTACGTCGCCTACCTCCAGAAGTGGGCGGAGGAGACCCGAGGCCTGGACAACGTTGTCTTCGAGGTTGGGCACGCCAGTTCCGCCGGCCTGCGCTTCCACCGCTGGATCATCGACACCCTGCGCGGTGACTGCGGGTGCCCCTTCCTCATCTCCACGAACGCCGTCGATGAGGCGGATCGGATCTACGCCCTCGCTGGCGTCGATGCCATCGCGGATCACGGGCCGCGCACCCCCTTCACCACCAAGAGCCGCGTGGGCGATTGGCAGCGGTTCCGCAAACCCATCATCGTCGGCGCCGACTCCGAGAACGGCCATGACGACGACTACGCCCTGTCTCTGGCCTGCCTCCAGACGGCCCTGGACCTCGGCGCCCACGTCAGCCGCACGGGCCGAGACATGCGATCCTACGGGCCAGAGAAGCGCCCCTTCGTCGAGCATATGCGGGACCTCAAGCGACTCGCCGCAAGCGGCGCGAAGTGGCGCTGGCCCAACGATGTCCTCGAGGGCGAGGAGCTCCGCCTCACCTGCGACCGCCGCGCCCAGGAGCTGGGCGTGTACCTCCGCCGCGCCGACAGCGACGATGGCCGAGCCGAGGTCTCCAACGAGCGGGGGCGCTGGTGTGTCGCGAACCCCGTGGGCGGACCCTCCGACGAGCCCGCCCGCACTCTCAGCTTCGCCGTCGACCCCTACGCCTTCGGCCAGGGACCCCTCTCCCTGGAGGTCGAGCTGGAGGTCTACCTCGACGCTGCCGCGGACGGCGCGCTCACCGTGGACTACGCGAGCCGCGGCGAGCCCTACGGTGGGCGGGTCACATCGCCCCTGCGGAAGGGCCGGTGGGAGACCCTCGGGCTGATGCTCTCCAGCGTCACCCTCGGTGGGCTGCAGGACGGCGACGCCGACCTGCGCATCGACGGCGGAGCCCCGCCAGCGCGGCTGCTCCTCCACCGCATCGCCGTGCGCGCGGTCCGGTCCGCGTCCAACGGCGCCCCGAAGTCCGAGGCGATCACCGAGTTCGCCGTGAGCCCCCAGGGCGAGCGCTTCACCATCAACGGCAAGGGCACATTCCTCCGCGGCCTGACCGAGGGCTTTGTGGGCGGCGACGCCGATGCCACCTACTGGAACTCCTACGAGCCCGAGGCCGACTACGAGCGGTATGCCGATCGTCTCACCGACTGGGGCATCAACTGGATCCGGATCAACGGCATCAGCATGGTCGAGGGCTCCGGCCGCGCCTTCGGGGCGAATGCCCTCGAGGGCGAGCAGGCCTCCGCCCAACCGCCGCTGCCGCCCTACACCCGCCGCCCCTGGGTCCGCTCGGGCGGCGGCATCGCATGGGATGGCCTGCCGCGCTACGACCTCTACGACTTCGACCCCTGGTACTTCCAGCGCCTCGATGAGTTCGTCTCGACCATGAACCGCCGCGGCATCGTTGTCGAGTTCACCCTCTTCCACCAGCGCACCCTCTCCCAGGAGTTCACCCACTGGGCCGACTCGCCGTGGCGGCCCGAGAACAACGCGAACGGCCTGGGACTGCCCTCCACACCCGTCTGTTATCCCCAGTTCTACGATCTCACCAATGACGCCCTGGTTGCGGCCCAGGCGGCCTATGTCGACCGCGTCGTCGAGGTCCTCGGCAAGTACCCCGGCGTCATCTACCGCATCGCCGATGAGTACAACGGACCGGGCGGCTGGGTCACCCACTGGGTGCGCCACATCTCCGCCCACCCGGGGATGGTCACGAAGCCGGTGTTCCAAGTCGGGGCGAGCCTCGAGGTCACCCGGGTGTTGGCGGGCATGGGTGAGGTTCAGAGCCTCGGCATCAGCTACTTCGGCGTGTTGCCCGATGGCGCCATCAGCACGCCACCCTCCTACCGCGATGTGCCCATCGCGGGGTTCTGCCCGCCCGAGTACCACGAGGGCGAGGCTATCGGCGCCACCCTCAGCCACCTCTACCAGCGCTGGACCAGAGCCTACGTGGGCCAGGGCGACGTGGAGCCCGACAGCTTCCTCCGCGCCCTCGCGAGCGGCGGCGCCGGATGGTTCTACGGGACCGCCCCACGGGAGGGCGTCGACCCCGCCGGCGCTCTGGCGGCCGTCGCCATCGTCGAGCGCGCGGGCGATCTCGCCGGCTGGCTGCCCGCGCCGGGGATCATCCAGAAGGGCCGGGCCGAATGTGTAGGGCAGTCGGGGAAGGGGTATCTCCTATACGTTCCCGAAGGCGGCGCCCTCACCCTAACTCTCCCTGCCATGGCGGGAGGATACTCGGTCTCCTGGTTTGAACCGTCGAAGGGCAAGTGGTCGACGGGCGCGGGTGTCGAGGGCGGTCGAGCCATCGAACTCAAGCCCCCGTCGAGGGACGCGACGGTCCTTCTGGTACGGCCGGGGGCGCTTCAGGCGCCGCAGGCGCAGCCCTGAGCCTCTGGTAGGCTCCCAGGAGCCGTCGAGAGCGGAGGCGCTATCACTTGGAGCTTGGCGCGGGTGACCGGATCGGGCCCTATGAGATAGTCGGCGTGCGCGGTCGAGGCGGCATGGGCGTCGTCTTCGAGGCGCGACACACTGGCCTGGACCGCGTCACCGCCCTGAAGGTCCTGCACCCCGAGCTCTGCCGCGAGGAGGAGTTCGTCAGCCGGTTCACCCAGGAGGCGCGGCTGGCCGGCCAACTCCGCCACCCCAACCTCGCCGCCATCTACGACTTCGGGGAGCATGAGGGTCAGCTGTTCATCGCTATGGAGTTCGCCCAGGGCATGCCCCTGAGCGGCCTCCTCTCTGAGCCGCTGCCCATCGACCTCACCGTCTCCGTCCTGCGTCAGATCGCCGCCGCTCTCGTCGTCGCCCACGAGAGCGGCGTGGTGCATCGTGACCTGAAGCCGGCGAACATCCTCATCGAGCCATCGGGCCGCGCCGTTCTCACCGACTTCGGCGTCGCCCGCTCCGTCAGCGGCGAGGGCCTCACCCTGGCCGGCACCCTCGTCGGCACCCCCGAGTACATGTCACCCGAGCAGGCCAGGGGCCAGAGCACCGACCACCGCACCGACATCTACGCCTGCGGCATCATCCTCTACGAGTGCTGCGTCGGCGCGCCGCCCTTCAAGGCCGATAACCCCGTGACGACCGCTCTCATGCACGTCGAGAACACCGTCCCGCGCCTGGCGCCCGACTACCCCGACCTGCCTGAATGGGTCGATGTCGTCATCCAACGCTGCTGCGCCCACAAGCCCGAGGACCGCTACCAGTCCGCCGAGGAGCTTCTCGCTGACCTGCCGGACGATGGCGAGGTGCCGCTCCCCGTCTACCCCGAGATCCTCGAGCGCGCCGGCGTCGCCGACTACGGCTCAACCCTCACCGGCATCATCCGAGGCGACATCTCGCTTCAGGCCGCGGCCGAGTCGAATGAGGAGTGGGAGAAGGCCATCCGAGCGGCCCTCGCGCGCGAGGTCACCGTCGTCTCCCTCGATGTCGTCGGCTCCCGCCGCATGAAGGCGCCGGGACACACGGTGCTGCTCTCCTACCTCTTCGAGCGGCTGCGGCGTTTCATTGACCGCACCTGCGACGAGCACGGGTGCTTCGCCAAGGCCTGGTCGGGCGACGGACTCGTCGCCGCCTTCGAGGAGCCCGCTGCGGCGATCACCGCCATGCAGCAGATCGTCGAGGCTCTCCCCGGCTTCGAGACGCCCGACCCCGACCACCCCTTCCGTGTGCGTGTCGGCATCCACCTGGGCGAGGTGCTCATCAGCGACGCGAACCAGCTCGGCCGCGTCACAAGCCGCGTCTTCGATGCCGCCGGGCACCTCCAGAAGGCCTGTCCGCCGAACGAGATCTGGGCCTCCGAGGAGACGGTGAAGGCCGCGGAGGCGCTCGGCCGGTTCGAGCCCATCGGCCGCGTCGAGGAGGTCTACGTCTACGGGTGGCGACCCATGATGGTCACGCCCATCCCCATCCGTCCGTCCGAGCCGCGGACGCCGCGCCCGACCCCGGCGCCGGCGAAGGTCACACAGCGCAGGTGGCCCCTCCTCGCCGCCATCGTCGCCGTACTCCTCATCGGTGTGGGGCTCACCGTCTGGCTTCGCGGGCGGGCGCATACCTCCACTCCACCCAAGGACCCGGGATCCGCCTCGACGCGGCAGGCCCCCGGAGGCCCCGGGGGCGACGGGGGGAGCGCGCGGTTCCCGGCCAGCGGACCGGCCGTCGACGGCCACGTGCAGTACGCCAACGGCCAGCCGGCCGCCGGCGTCACCGTGTACGGCTGGACCGGCGACACCTTGGTGACCGCTCAGACCGACAACGCCGGCGACTTCTCCCTCCCGATGCTGCCCAGCGGCCAGCGCGTCATCAGCGCCGCCGCGGCCGGGTGCGCGACGGAGCATGCCTTGCTTACCCTCGGGTCCGACCGCGCCACCTGCGCATTCACCCTGCGGCCCCTCGGCGCCAGGTCCCCGACCCGGGGGCCCGCGATCGAGGTGGCGGGCATCAAGCCCACCGCCCAGGGCGTCGAGGTCTGGCTTCGCGCCTCCTCCCTGGACTCGCCCTGGGTCATCCAGTCCTGGGCGGGCGGCGAGGCGCTCTTGCCCGTCAACCGGGACGGCTCCGTGCGCGTCGTCATCGATTCCGCCTCCCAGCCGGGCTGCCTCTTCCGCGTCGTCACCGCCGGCGGCGTCGCGCGTACGGACGTCATCCGCGGCCCCGAGCCGGCGCCCATTCACGTCGTCGTGAGCGTCTCCACCAGCAGCCCCGCCGTTGTCCGCTCCATCCTCTACGACCCATCCTCCGGCCAGGTGCTCGCCGGGGCGACCGCGCCGGATACCGTGACCCTCCACGCGCCCGGCGTCTACGCCATTCGTGTCCAGTGCGTCAGCAACCAGGAGGCCGCGCCTGTCAGCGTGACGGTAGACATCCAGTCGGCATCGGCAGAACCTATCCAGCGTACCATCACCGACCTTTGGCCACTTCAGGGACTCGAGGGCGAGCCTGTCGGAGACGGCCGTACGTCCGTGGGCGATGTGGGCGTCCTCACTGTGGACGAGTGGGGTGGGGTGAGTCTGTCCGCGCCGCAGTGAGCGCGCTCGACCGGCCCACTCCGAAGGGAGAACGTCAGCCATGCGAGACTTGACTCGGAGGGACTTCATGAGGGGCGCCGCCGCGGCGGGCGCCACACTCGCGGCCGGCTTGCCGGCAGGAGCACAGGAGGGCGCTATGGACCGATCACACCCCGCCGATGCCCTCGGCTTCGGCACCGTCACCTACGACATCGCCAAGGGCCTGGACCTCGAGACCCTGATCCGCGTCGCCGAGGATGTGGGGCTCGATGCTGTCGAGCTTCGCACCACCCACGCCCACGGCGTCGAGCCCGATCTGTCCGCCGCTGAGCGGGCCGAGGTCCGCGCCCGGTTCGAGGCGAGCCCCGTGGCCCTCGCCGCCCTCGGCTCCGTCTGCGAGTTCCACTCACCGGACTCGGCCGAGGTCGCCCGCAACATCGAGGAGACGAAGCGCTTCATCCAGCTCGCCCAGGATGTCGGCGCTCGCGGCGTGAAGGTCCGGCCCAACGGCCTGCCCGAGGGCGTGCCTGTCGAGAGGACCCTCGAGCAGATCGGCGAGGCGCTCAATGTCGTGGGGCCCGCCGCGGCCGATAGCGGCGTCATGATCTACGTCGAGGTCCACGGCGGCGGCACCCAGGAGCCGAGGAACATGGCGCGCATCATGGAGGTCTGCGAGCACCCCGCCGTCGGGCTCACCTGGAACTGCAATGACGCGGACATGATTGACGGCTCCATCCGCGAGAACTTCGACCTCCTCCGGCCCCGCATTCGGATGGTCCACCTCCATGAGCTGGTCTCCGACTACCCTTACCGCGAGGAGCTGCTGCCCTACCTGCTCGATCCCGCCATGGGCTTCGACGGCTACTGCCTGGCCGAGGCCGAGGGGCTGGGCGACCCCGCGCGGTTCCTCCGCTACTACAAGGCGCTCTTTCGCTCATGGGCGCGCGAGGCGTACGACGCCGTGCCGCGAGGCTGACAGCCGCTCGGCACGCTGGCCCCCACAGGCTGCGTCCTTGTTCGCGGCTCTAGGGCGTTCGGCGTCGGGGCCCTGTGCCCCGACGCTGGACGCCTCGGGTAGGGAGTCAAGAGGGCTCGCCCTCTTGCGGGGTGTGGGGCGGAGCCCCACGCTTGTCTCGCTTCGGCGTGGCCGGGCTTGGCGTTCGTCGCGTCGGCCTGCCATGGGCGGTCGGCACGGCTGGCCCCCACAGGCTGCGTCCTTGTTCGCGGCTCTAGGGCGTTCGGCGTCGGGGCCCTGCGCCCCGACGCTGGATGCCTCGGGTAGGGAGTCAAGAGGGCTTGCCCTCTTGCGGGGTGTGGGGCGGAGCCCCACGCTCGTCGGGCTTGGCGTTCGTCGCGTCGGCCTGCCATGGGCGCTCGGCACGGCTGGCCCCCACAGGCTGCGTCCTTGTTCGCGGCTCTAGGGCGTTCGTCGTCGGGGCCCTGTGTCCCGACGCTGGACGCCTCGGGTAGGGAGTCAAGAGGGCTCGCCCTCTTGCGGGGTGTGGGGCGGAGCCCCACGATGGGTCCTCGCGTCACTCCGCGAGTTCGCCGTCGATGACGCGGTGCGGGGTGACGCTCACGAGTTCCCCGAGCCGCGCTTCGCCCTCGCCCCTCGCTCGGAGATACTCGCCCGTGAGGCCCGAGAACCCGCCCGCCTCTAGCCGGTCCACGACGACCTCGACTCGGCGGCCCACGTGGCCCTCCAGAATCTCCGCCCGCAGCCGGTCGCCCAGGGCGATGAGCCGTGCTACCCGGCGCTTCTTCTCGGCGGCGGGGATCGGGTCGCCGCGCTCCCAGGCCGCGGCGCCCTCGCGGGGGCTGTAGGGGAACACGTGGAGGTTCGAGGGCCGCGTCCGCTCGACGAGCCCCACCGTCTCCTCGAACGCCTCCGACCCCTCATTCGGGAAGCCGACGAGGAGGTCGTACCCCACGCCGTAGAGCGGCATCGCCGCGCGCAGCGTCGCGAGCCGCCGCTCCAGTCCCTCCACATCGGGCGAGCGGCCCATCGCGCGGAGCACCGTCGGCGAGCCCGACTGCTGGGCGATGTGCAGGGCGGGGCACACGCGGTCGCCCGCCGCGAGCAGCGCCGCCGTCAGCTCATCGGTGAGCGAGTCCGGCTCGATGGAGCTGAGCCGCAGTCGCGGCAGGTCTTCCGCAAGCAGGCGGCCCAGCAGCCTCCCGAGGGCGCCTTCGCCCGAGTCCTCACCCCACGCCCCGAGGTTGCAGCCCACGAGCACGATCTCCCGGTAGCCCTCCTCCGCCAGCGCCCGGCACCCTGCGACCACATCGGCCAGGGGGAGGCTCCGCTGCCGTCCGCGCGCCAGCGGCACCTTGCAGTAGCTGCAGAATCGATCACACCCATCCTGAATCACGAGCTGCGCGCGCGCCCGGCCCGACGGCAGCGGCCGAGGCGCGAGCGGTCCGACCCCGCCATCGCCCCGCGGCTCCTCGCCCGACTCCAGCGCCGCCGCCAACCCATCCAGCCGTCCCCGGCGAACCACCCAGTCCACCTCCGGCATCGCCCGCAGCGCCGGCTCGTCCGTCTCCGCGAGGCAGCCCACCACCACGATGAGCGCCGACGGCGCATAACGCTTCGCCCGGCGGATCGCCTTGCGGCAATCGCGGTCCGCTCGCGCGGTCACCGTGCAGGTGTTGATGATGTGCGCGTCACACGCCTGGGGATCATCGCAGGTGGGGTGCCCCCAGCGTTCGAGCGCGTGGCGCAGACCGTCCGTGTCCGCCTGATTCAGCTTGCAGCCGATGGTCGTGTAGGCGATCCTGAGCCCCGCCAAGGGCGCCACGTCCGTCCCGCCGAAGGTTACCGGCCATGATAGCGCGGGCGTCGAGGGCGACGCCAGAGCCCGCGCCCGCGAAGGGACGGCCGATCGATATGACCGCGCGCCAGCCTCAGCCGGACGCCCGACGACTGCTGAACGTCATCACCGGCGACGCCCCTCCCGACCGGCTCCCCTTCATCGACCTCCGCGTCGATGACGATGTCATCGAGCGCATCGTCGGCGAGCCCTTCCGCACGGGCCAGACGGCCGCCGAGACCGAGGCGATCACCGCCGATCTCATCGTCCGCTGCTGCCTCGAGCTCGACTGGGACATGGCCTGGGCCCGCTGCTCCGTGCCCTTCACTAAGAGCGCCCGAACCGCCGCCGACACCGCGGGCGGCGGGACCCGCGCATGGCAGGATTCCCACGGAGGCGGCATGACCGACCGCGAGGCCTTCGAGCGCTTCCCGTGGCCCGAGCCGGGCGCCGTGCGGGAGGCTCACGTCGAGGCCCTCGCGGCTCGGGCGCCGGAGGGCATGGGCATCTTCTCCACCACCTCCGGCGTCTACGAGAACGCCACCCGGCTCATGGGCGTCGAGGGCTTCGCCTACTGCCTCGTGGATGACCCCGACCTCGTCGCCGACGTCTTCCGCGCCGTCGGGGAGCGGGTGGTCGCCCACATCGAAGCCCTCGCCGGGATGGACGCGATCGACGCCTGCTGGATGGGCGACGACCTGGGGCACAAGACCGGCTTGCAGCTCTCCCCCGAGCTGCTGCGCGAGCACGTCTTCCCCTGGATCGCCCGGGCCGCCGAGGCCTGTCACCGATGGGGCAAGCCCTTCGTGCTCCACTCGTGCGGGAGCGTCTACGGCGCGATGGAGGAGATCATCGGCCTGGGCATCGACGCGAAGCACTCCTTCGAGGACGGGATACTCCCCGTCGAGGTCGCCGTGGAGCGGTACTCCGATCGCATCGGACTCATCGGCGGCATCGACGTGGACCTCCTCGCCCGGGGCGACCTAGAGGCGATTCGCCGCCGCACCCGCGAGGTCATCAACGCGTGCGCGCCAACGGGCCGCTGGGCCCTGGGCTCCGGCAACTCGTTCGCGAACTACATCCCCCTGGAGGCCTACCGCGCGATGCTCGACGAGGGCCGCCGGACGTGGTAACCTCAACCCCTGTCAGTCTGCCCCGTCGCCCGGCTCCGTCCACCCAGCCACCCCCAAAAAAAGAATCCGGGACTCCTTGACTAGATACGAGGAATTCGCAATACTACCGTTGTCTTGGCGTTCACGGATGATGTCGCGCCTGCCTAGCAGGCGCAACCGTCTAGGTGTGATCCAACCGAGACAGTGTGCTATGCGACTCTTCGTGCTCGTGTGCGTGCCCCCCCACTGGGGCGCCGGCGGGCGGTGTGGATATGGGAGTGCCTCTCTGAGGAGGGGCGCGTTGAGGAATGTGCCCTTATGTGGCTCGAACTGGTCGCATAGGGGCGGGTGTAGGAAGGGATTTGTGCAATGACCAAGCTTTCTCCGCGAGTAACGGCTCGCAAGCCCTACGTGCCTCCCAAGCTGACCTACTTCGGACAGATGAACGAGATCGTGATGGAATCGTTGTTGGACGGCGCAGCCAGCCACAAGGGTACCGGTGGCGGCGGCAGTGTCTTCCGTGGTTGGAAGGACTCCTACTAGGTTCGCGGCGGCCCGATCCCGGGCGCGTCGCACTCGAGGCGGAAGTCAATCGCGTCAGACCTCTACGTGCAGAGGAACATTGGAGGCGAGAGCATGGTTCGGTTACCGGCTTCTGGGTGGTGCAGGCATACGTGGGCGGCCTGTGGGCTTCTCGCGATCATATCCGTTGCGCTCCTGATCGTGGCTGGCTGCGCATCAGGCGGCGCGGAGCCGCAGATGCAGACGGGGGCCGTCACCGTCTACACGTACGACGCCGACGCTGCAGCAGACGCATCGGCGCGCTTCTTCTACAGCGAGGAGAAGGACGAAGAGAAGACCGTGTGGGATGAGAGCCGCACCGCTTGGTGCGTTGAGGCGACTCCCAAGGAGGCCATCCGGGCTATCGGGCTGGAGACGGCGCCCTACACGAAGGAGAGCCCCTATCCCGAGTTCGTCCTGAACTCCGCTGACGGCTCGAAATCCGTGAAGCTAGATGCCACGGCCATGGTCTATGTCGTGAACAACTGGGATCGACCCATCACCATCACAGAGACGAGCGCGCCTGAAGAGGACCTCGTCTACGCTCTGCCTACCGGCAAGGATCTGATCACTGCGACCATGGGCAATGACGAGAAGAAGCGTGGCCTGTACGCTTGGCTCAAGGAGGGACCTGGGCTGTTCTCCACGTACTGCGCCGGCTGGCTGTTTCCGCGCCAGGAGTCGACGCCCGATTACGAGGCCGCTGAGACGTGGAAGAAGGCTCTCTACTACTCGGGGGCGGTGTCCGGAAAGCGGCATCCATTCATCGTGGGCCTGTACGTCGATTCAGGCATGATCAAGGGCGAGCAGATCCTCCCGCAGGAGAGGTCAAAGGAGCCCATGAAGGTCAAACTGGAGTACCAAGCGGAGTCCACCGGCGCCACGCCTGCTGATACCCCAGTGCAGATGCTTGCCGTCGCCTTCTCCACCTACTTCGGCGCGCAGCTCAACTTCCAGTATTAGGATGATCGACCGAGCACCATGAACGGGCGAGTGAGCGGGCAGCTCACTCGCCCGTTCTGCGTCTCGGCGCAGCCGTCAGAGCGATGACCTCCCTCACCACCCTCCCTCGGTAAGCTCGCCATTCTCGCCCAACGCGTCCTTGCCCGGATCTGCCCCTCCCTCGCGTGCGCTCTTGCCGCGGGGGAGGGATGGCCAGCGGCCAGGGAGGGGGGCACTTCAGCAGCGCCCACCGGAATGTCCCGCCCAACCCGCACCCTGCCTCGGATCTGCCCCTCCCTCGCGTGCTTGTCACGGCGTAGCCGAAGGCGGCTTGTCAGGGCATAGCGTAGCGACGCCCGAAGCCGGACGAGCCGCGGGGGAGGGTGGCAGGCTTGTCAGGGCGTAGCGCAGCGAAGCCTGAAGGCCGGGAGAGGGGCACTGAAGAAGCCTTCGCCCTGCCAACCAGCCTCACCAACACCGCGCTTGCCTCGGCTCTCTCCCTCCCTCGCGTGCGGAGCCGCGGGGGAGGGTGGCCGGAGGCCGGGAGAGGGGCACTTCGGCTTGGCCTTCGCGCCCGCCTCACTCCGCCGCTCGCTCCCGGATTCATCGCCCCAGACTCGCGTGTTGACACGTTTGAATCCGGGAATCGGCCGAATCCGGTCGATGACCGTACCTGACACAGAATCACGTGTTTGCCACAAATAGCATTCCAGCCCATGCACGCCATGGGCCCGGACCCCGTCCAGAGGCCCTTTTCGGCCCCGAGTTTTTGTCAAAGGTGCCTCTATATATATGTAAGACGCGCGATTCTGAACATCCCTCGGGAGACCGCCCAAGGGCCTTTGGGACCGTGCGAAACGCGCTCATATCTGTTGCGTCTCGCTACTCCGCCGACGCCGCCTTCTGCCTCGGGCTCTCCTCGCCCGTCGCGACATGCTTCGGAACCCGGACCATGTTCGCGAACAGGGCCATCAGGAGAGCGATGCCGCCCGCGCCGATGAACAGCCACTCGTAGCTGTATCGCCACCAGATCCAGCCTCCGAGGGAGGGGATCGTCGCCGCCACCAGGTGATCCAGGGTCACGCCCATGGACAGGCTGCCCGTGAGGTCATCCTTGGACTCGGCGATCTTCCCCATGTAGGTCGTGCGGGCCGTCTGAAGGGCGAACAGGACCTGGTCGCCCACGAAGAACACCAGCACGAAGGCGAGCTGCAGCGGCCGCGATACCGGCAGATGGGTCGAGATCGCGTACCCGAAGCACACGAGCATGAGCAGAAAGGAGTCGATGACGAGGATCCTTCGCTCGCCCACCCGGTCGATGACCCGGCCTATCCACGGGTTGAACCAGATGCCGATGAGCGACGCGAGGATCCACAGCCACGCGAACACCGGCGGCGGCGTCAGGAAGATCTTCACGAGCACCCAGCGCCCGAAGGTGATGAACACTTGTTTTCGGGCGCCGTAGAGCACGCTCAGCACGTAGTAGAGCCAGTACTGCCTCTTGAACACCAGGCGGGGACGCTTCGTGGCGCTGCCCACGCCCCGCATGCGCCAGTAGAACCACGCGGCCACGATGCAGAAGCCCGCCGCGATGCCGAAGCTCGTGTCGTACCGCCACATCTCCTGCACCAGCACCGGCGGCCGGCTGCCGGCGAGCGGGTCGGGCGGCGCCTCGGGCGCGGCCATGGAGGCGAAGACCACGAGCACGATCGCGGCGCCTATGATCGAGCCCATCACGCTCACCGCCGACACCTGGCCTAGCCGCCTGCCCTTCGACGTCTCGCCGCCCATCTCCATGGTGAGCGAGCTGTTGATGGGCATGATGATGTGGCTCCCCGCGCCCCACGCCAGGGTGAGCGCGAGGAAGGCGATCCAGTTATCGCCCGCGATGCCGAAGCCCGCCATAGCCACTGCGGTGACCGCCGCGGCGATGGCGGCGACCCGGGTCTCCGGGATCGCCGCGAGCAGGGCCAGCAGGAAGACGTTCATCAGCCCCGGGAACTCGCGCACGAGTTCCAGGTGGCCGCGCGTCTTCTCGCCGATCTGGAACTGGTCCCAGAGGTAGTTGTAGTAGGTGTTCTCGAAGATCCCGCCACACACCGCCATGAAGGCGATGGCAAGCAGGTAGCCGGGGAAGGCCGGGTGGACGGCGGCCAACCGGTCGCGAAGGCGTCGGACCAGCATGGAGAGTCGGCTCCCACATCACGGGGGGTGAAGTGCCCGCCCATGATACAGCATCGGCGGCAGGGGACGAGGCACGGCCCGGCGAACAAGAGCCTGGGACCCTCCCCTCTGGGGAGGGTGGTTTGCCGACGGCGCCCGCGGGGAAGGAATGAACTGTGGGACTCAACGGCGAAAGGGGTGCCGTCGCCTGGGTGTGGGCGCTTCCGCCCGCCCATATGGACCGAAGTTGTGCGCGAGGTTGCGTGGGGTCGGCCTGCGGGCGAACCCCCTACTGATGGTCGCATAGGTCTTGGAGGTCACCCTGTCCATGGTCTCAGAGGAGCTCACCTTCCTACACCGGCATCGGGAGGCGATCCTGATCCGGTGGAAGGAGCACATCCGGCAGTCCGTCAACCCCGACTTCTTCGGCGGAGAGAGCCTGGTGACCAATGAGCTGCTCTCAACCATCTTCGGCTACATCCTCGACGCCCTGGACCAGAACCACTTCCACGACCTGAACCGCACCTTCGACACCCTCGTGGATCGGGCCTATACGCGCTACATCAGCATCAAGGATGTCACCGGGCTCCTCTTCGGCTTCATCCACGCCACCGACGCCATCATGGATCAGCACGCCGTCGGCACGCGCTACGATAACCTCCGCAAGAGCCTCACGCGCTTCAGCCGCCGGCTGCGGAACGTCTACTCCGAGCGCGTGGGACGGCAGGCTTCGGAGATCATCACCAGCCGCCGCGAGCACATCATCGGCAAGTGGCAGCGCGACATCCCCACCGAGGCGGTGAGCACCCACTTCAGCGTGCTCCTGAAGGGCGAGACGGCCCACTTCGTGGAGCGGACCTTCGAGGTGGCGAACGCCATGCTCCTGGGAACCGAGCATGAGCCGACGGACATCCTCGACGAGGAGGGCAATCCCAAGAGCCTCCTCGACGCCTATCTCGACGACCAGACCGACTTCTTCGAGCCCCGCGGCTTCGGCATCAGCAGCGTGGAGCGCGCTGTCATGCACCTGGAGGAGATCGCTGAGCCGGTGCTGTTCAGCGCCCTGCTGAGCAATGTCCTGGACTACCGCAAGGCGCTCTGGGTGGTGCGCGCCGCCGTGAAGCGGCTCGCCCTCGCCTTCAGCGAGCACTACAACCAGCGGATGATGCGGAACTACTACGAGGAAGTCTCCAAGATGCTGCACCGGATCAAGAACAAGATCACGCCGGCGCAGACGGGCTTGCAGACGATCCTCCCCATGGAGTTCTCGGGCCGCTCCCAGGAGGGCATGCTCATCAGCCCCGCAGATGGCGAGGCCCTGAATCGGGTCCTGGACGCCGCGAGCGCCCTCACGGACACCGCGGAGCAGCTCCTGAACGCGGACAGCGCGCCTGCGGACCTGGAGAGCCTGCGTGGCGCCGCCGAGACGCTCCGGAACGCCCTGGATGGCATCGATGACGCGCGCATGAGGCTCGACATGGTGGATCTGGTGGATGAGTTCGTTCGCGACGCCCTCGAGGCGGCGGAGCTCTCCACCCAGCTCGCCAAGGACCTGCAGGAGGTCCAGAACGATCTCATCCGGCGGGAGCCGCCCGTGTGGGATCGGGTCAATGTCAACGATCTGGTGCGCCGCGCCTTCGAGGAATCCATCATCGACGCCAAGCAGAAGGACATCGAGTACACCCTGGACATGGACGACGACGAGGCCTACGTCTTCGCCATCGAGCGGCAGCTCATGCAGCCCTTCGCCCAGGTGATCTCGAACGCGATCAAGTACACGCCCGAGGGACCCCACGCCCAGAGCGGCGATGGTGGCGGCAACGGTCGGCCCGGCGCCGAGGCCGAGGATCGAGACGCTTCGCCCTCGCGGGTGACCGTCACCCTCACCGTGGAGGATGACAACGTGCTCTTCGCCTGCCAGGACAGCGGCATCGGCATCCCCGAGGGCGAGGAGGAGCTCGTCTTCGCCCTCTGCGAGCGGTGCAGCAACGCCAAGGACTTCAACAAGTACGGCTCGGGCACCGGGCTGTACCATGACCGCAAGATCATCGAGCAGCACAACGGCCGCATTTGGGTGGAGTCCCCGGGAGCGAACCGGGGCTCGACCTTCTTGATCAGGCTCCCGCGGCACCGCGGCGACGAGCAGCCCCACGCGGGGTAACCCCTCCGTGGCTCCCCACACGCCGCCATGGAGCGCGACGTCACCCCACTCGGGCCCATCATGCTGCAGGACCACGGGAACCCCGTGCGCTTCCGTAGCATCCGGCTCGCGCCGATGGACAACACAGTCGACCTGGGCCCCGCTGGCTAGCTCCGGGCGCCACGCGACCACCAAGGAGGAAGACAGATGAGACTCGACCGCCGCAGCTTCCTGGCCACCGCCCTCGCGGGCGCCGGCGGCGCTATGCTGCCCCGGCCGGCTCGCAGCGCCCAGGCGCGCCGCTCGACGGACCCCTTCCAGCTCGTGCCCCTCGGCGACACCGGCATCGAGGTGAGCCTCATCGGCGCCGGCACGGGGATGCACGGGTACAACCGGCAGTCCAAGCAGACCCAGCTCGGGCCGGAGAAGTTCGACGCCCTCATCCGCCACGCCTATGACAAGGGCGTGCGGCTCTTCGACTGCGCCGACACCTACGGCAGCAACCCGCACGTCGGCCGCGCCCTCGCGGGGCTCCCGCGGGAGGACTACGTGCTCGTCACCAAGCTCTGGGTCCTGCCGGGGGGGATCCCCGAGGAGGAGCGGGCCGACGCTGCCGTCACCGTCGACCGCTGCCGCCAGGAGCTGCGCACCGACTACATCGACGTGGTGCAGATCCACTGCATGAGCGACCCCGACTGGCGGGAACAGCAGGCGCGCGCGATGGACCTGCTGGCGGACCTCAAGGACCGGGGCGTCATACGGGCCCACGGCGTGTCGATCCACTCGCTGCCGGCCCTCGATGTCTGCGCGACGACGCCCTGGGTCGACGTGGTGCACACCCGGGTGAACCCCTTCGGCGACGCCATGGACGATCCCGATCCGGGCGTCGTGACGCCGGTCATCCGGAACATCCACGAGGCGGGCAAGGGCGTCATCGGCATGAAGCTCATCGGCGAGGGACGGTACCGGGACGATCCCGCCAAGCGCGATGAGGCCATCCGCTTCGTCCTCGGCCTGGGGACGGTGGACACGATGATCGTGGGGTTCGAGACCACCGATGAGATCGACGACTTCGCCGCGCGCGTCGGCGCCGCGCTGGAGGAGTCACAGGAGGTTCCACCGGCGGAGGAGTAGGGCAGCGCCGACGAACCGCCTGATGCAGGGGAGTGGCGACGATGGACGATCGGGAAGCGATTCGGGGCGAGGAAGCGCCCGACGAGTGGCAGCCCGTGGAGGGGATGCGAATCGTCCCCGCCGAGACCCTATTCGAGGGTGGCCTTGCGTCCTTCCCGGACTACTGGGAGCACGAGCAGGTGCTCTACTGCGAGGATGAGGCGAGCGGCCTCAAGTCGTACCTGAGCATCCACAGCACCGTATTGGGCCCCTGCCTGGGCGGATGCCGGATGTTCCCCTACGCGAGCGACCGCGAGGCCCTGACCGACGCCCTGCGGCTCTCCTTGGCGATGAGCTACAAGCACGCCGTCGTGGACATCGCCCACGGGGGCGCCAAGGCCGTGATCATCGGAGACCCGAGGACAGACAAGACGCCCGAGCTGTTCCGCGCCTTCGGGCGCTTCGTCGACGCGCTCGGGGGCGCCTACATCACCGGCGAGGACTTGGGCACCTCGATCGAGGACGTGCGGATCATCGGTGAGACGACGAGCTACATCGCGGGCCTGCCGCTGGAGGACGGGGGCAGTGGCGACCCGTCGTCCGTGACGGCGTACGGGGTCTTCTGCGCGATCCAGGCGTCCATCGCCTACACCCGAGGGAACCCCTACAACCCCAAGGCCGGCCTCCCCGACATCGCCGTGGCGGTCCAGGGGCTGGGGCATGTGGGCTGGTCCGTCGCCGAGCACCTCCACGCCGCCGGCGCGAGGCTCATCGTGTGCGACATCGACGCCGCGAAAGTGGCGAGGGCCCAAGAGGAGCTCGGCGCCGAGGCCGTGGGTGTGGACGAGATCTACGACGTCGAGGCCGACGTCTTCGCCCCGTGCGCCCTCGGCGGCGTCCTCAACGCCGACACGGTGGCTCGCCTCCGCACACCCATCGTGGCCGGCTCGGCGGATAACCAGCTCGCCGATGAGAGGGTTCCCCGAATGCTCCAGGTCATGGGCATCCTCTACGCCCCCGACTACGTGGCCAACGGCGGCGGCGTGATCAACGTCTCCTACGAGGGCGAGGGCTACAGCGTCGAGAAGGCCCTCCAGCACACGGAGCACATCGGCAGGACGCTCATCGAGATCTTCCACACGGCCGAGCGGGAGGGCATGACGACGGCCGCCGTGGCGGACCGTATGGCCGGGGAGCGGCTCGCGCCTCGCCATTAGCGGGCAACAGCGGGATCATCCTCGGGCGGGCCGCGCGAACGGCCCGCCCGAGCGATTCTAGCTGTGCATCGCCGCGAGCAGGGCGCGAGAAGCGACCTCGGCGGGGTTCGCCGTCGCGATGTCGATGAGGATCTCCTCGGCCGCGTCGGAGTCCCCCAGGAGCATGAGCAGGATCGCCTTGTCTACGGCGGGATCGAGCCCCGGCGCGTGCTCGATCACCCCGTCCACGATCTCCTCGGCGCCCGCGTAGTCTCCCGCCGCCGCCTGGAGATAGGCGATGGTGAGCATGGCGCGCCGAGCCACCGTCGCCGGTATGGCCTCGGGCTCGGAGAGGAGCGCCCCCGCGAGCTGCCGGGCCCGGTCGTGGTCGCCGGCCAGGGCTGAGACCCACGCGAGGGAGGCCAGGCCGGAGAAGGTGCGGACCTCTTCGATGGCCTCATTGGCGATCGCCTGGCCCCGCGCGCCGTCGCCCTGGACCTCGGCCACGAGCTCGGCGTGGAGGAATGGCAGGGACTCGTTCTGCGGGAAGGCCTGACGCGCCGCCTCGACGACGCGGATGACCTCCGCGCCCTCACCGCGCAGGGCGTGATAGACGATCAGGGCGTTGTAGGTGGCGAGGTGAGCGCGGGAGTCGCCGGGGGCGTCGGCCAGCAGCTCGCCGGCCGGCGCCACGAACTGGGCGGCGGGGCCCTGCGCCGAGCCGCGCTTGGCCGTCGCCATGAGGGAGCGGGTCCCCGTCTGGGCCATGACCACGTAAGCCTTGCCCAGCCACCATCGCGCCACGGGGCTCTCGGGATGGGCCTGCATGTGAGCCTGGAAGGGCGCGATGAGGTCCAGGCGCTCGGCGATCGCCGCGTAGTCGCCCTCGCCGGCCAGGGCGAGCATCTCCGCGTGGAAGTCGCTGTCGGCGAGGCGCAGCATGGAGAGCATGAAGAGGTCGCTCAGGGCCTTCGAGTCTCCGGGATCGGCCGCCAGCTTGGCGCGCACCGCAGTCAGGCTGCGGTCCACGAGAGCGACGTCATAGCTCTCCAGTAGGGGCATGAGGTGGGCCAAGTAGGCCGCCTCTGTGGGGTCGGCGTCGAGGCCGGCGCGGAGCAACTGCCGGGCCTCGTCCTCATCGCGGACCTGGGCGCAGACAGAGGCGAGGGCGAGGAGAAGCCGCGGGTCGCCGGGGTGCTTGGCGAGGTCCTCCCGCAGCGCGTTCTGAGCTTCGAGGAGATCGAGGGCCGCCTGCTCGGTGCTGCCGAGCATAAGCTGGGCCTGGGCCCGGCGGAGCAGCAGGAGGCCGCGCTCCTCGGCCTGTGCTAGCTCCCCGTTGACCTTCTCGAGCGCTTGCTCAGGCGTCAGGTCCTCCTCCCGAACCTCGACGGTCGGGGTCATCTCATCGGCGTTGATGGACACCTCGATGGGGAAGAGGCCGCTCCCGGCGAGCCAGTGGTCGAGGAGCGGATCGGGGGCATCCTGGGCGACAGCTGGCCAGGCGGCGAAAAGCAGGGCCCACATCAAGGTGGGGCGGAGGTGGAGTCGATGCATCGGATACCTCATTCGTAGCTCGGGTTGGGGTCGTCGCACACCCGTTGGACGGCTCGGAGACCGACATGTTCCGCGGCGGGCGACCCGCCGGAGGCGTGCGGATCGCGTCACCGGCGCTCCTATCATGCGGCTCGGGGCCTTGGGGATCAAGTCCGCCCTACCGCCGGCGGATGCGCTCGCTCATGGCCCGCCACTCCGACGGCATCATCAGCCGCGCGCAGAGGGCGTAGACCGCGAGGCCGACGAAGATCTGCGCCGCGAGCCAAGCGCCGTTGGCTGCCAGGGACGCGGGCGGCTCCGGCGCGGGCCAGACGCGCGGCAGGGCGAGGGTGGCGAGGGTCATGGCCCCGTTCGCGCCGGCCAGGGCGAGGAGGAACCCCAGGAGGGAGCCGGGACGGTCGCCGGCGAGCCGTCGCGGCGCCCACGCCACGAAGAGCGCCAGGGAGAGGGCAGGGGCGAGGATCTCGCCCCCCATGATGGCGTTCAGCCCGAGCCAGCGGAAGAGGGACACGTACGCGACGGTGCTCGCGAGGGTGCCGAGGACCCGGACCAGACTCACCATGAGGCTGTCCTGGATCGCCAGATAGGCCTGGGCGTAGAGGCCCGAGGCCGCGGCGAGAAGCATCTGCCAAGCGAGCACCCGCACGATGGCGCTCGTGAGGAGCGTGTCGGAGTGGTCGAAAGCGCCGCGCTCGAACAGGACCCGGACGAGGGCGGGCGCGTGGAGCGCCGTGAGCGCCACGGCCGGCGTGGCGATGAGCAGCACCAGCCGGAGAACCTCCTGCACCCGCGCCCGGTACTCCCGCCGGCCGCGCGTCGCCTGATGCGCGAGGACCGGAAGCAGCACGGTGGACATGGCGGCGACGATGGTGCCCAGGGGACCCTGCACCGTCACCTGGGCGACCCGGTAGCAGGAGAGGACGCCCTCCTCCAGGGAGCCGGTGTAGGCCCGCTGGATCGACACCGCCACCGGGCCCAGGATGGCCGGGATCGCCAGGGGCGCGGCGAACTTCAGGACATGGCCCAGGTCCTCCCACGGCGGCGGCCAGCCGAGCCGGCGGGTGAGCCTGATGGCGAACGCGAACGGGACGAGCACGGCGAGGGCGAAGCCCGCCCCGCCCGCGACCTCGCCTCGGGCGTACTGCTGGATCGTGATCGTGGAGCCACCGTAGATGAGGAAGGCGACGACCACGGCGTTGGGGATGATGTGGGCGAGGCCCGGCAGGGCGTACTTGCCCCGCGCGAGCCACCCCGCCGTGGCCAGCCCCGCTATGCCCTCGATGATCAGCGTGAGGACCAGCGTGCCCAGAAGCTCCGCGACCAGGGCAGTCTCGGGCTCGCCGTAGGAGTGGGGCGCGAGCAGCTCCGCGAAGGGCCGCGGAAACAAGGCCACCGCCCCGCCCGCGAGGATGAGCCCCAGGCCGACGAAGGCGATGGCCCACGCCTGGATGCGCCAGGCTCGGTCCGCCTCTCCCTTCGCGAGCAGGGATCCCAGCACCGGCACCGTGGCGGACCGCTCCAGGTCCGTCAGTTGGGCCGAGGCTTGGCGCGGGATGCTCTCGGCGAGAAGGAAGGCGTCTTGCTCGATGGCCGGTCCGAAACGCTTCTGCACGAGGATGTCGCGGTAGGCGCCGAGGAGCCGGCCGACGAGGATCCCCACCGTGTAGATCCCGGACCCGAGCAGCAGCTCCCGAGCGAGGTTCCGGGGCGGCGCCGCCGAGCCTTCGGTCTCTTCGGATGTCCTGCTGGGCAAGGGGCGCTTACCTTTCGCGGGCCCTCGTGGGGCGCAGGGTCAGCGACAGTATACGCACCGCGAGGCCAGGAGCCGAGCCCTCGTGGCGCGAAGCCTACCGCGACTGTACACAGGAAGAGGGGATGACCGATGAAGGCTGCTGTGCTGCATGCGCCCAACGACCTACGGCTCGAGGAGATCGCCGATCCCATCCCGGGCGATGGCGAGGTCGTCGTCGCGCCCAAGGCGTGCGGGATCTGCCAGACCGACTACCTGGCGATCACGGGAGGCAGGATGAACTGGGACCCCGGCAGCGTCATGGGGCACGAGTTCGCGGGGGTCATCACCGAGGTTGGTCCTAGGGTGACGGGCTGGGAAGTGGGCGACGAGGTCGTCGTCAGCCCCGTGGGAACCTGCGGCCGCTGCCGCCACTGCCAGGCGGGGATGCAGCACTACTGCGTGGACGGCTACGTCATCGGCGGCGACGGACAGCCGCGGTTCTACAACGGCGCCTTCGCCGAGCGGTGCAAGGTGCCGGCAACCTCACTCTTCCTCAAGCCGCCGTCCCTCTCGTTCGAGGCGGCGGCGCTCACCGAGCCCCTGGCCGGCTCCTACAAGGGCATGATCGCCTACAGCCAGATGACCGTGGGCGAGGATGTGGTGATCCTGGGCGTCGGCTCCATGGGGCTGCTGCTCACCCAGGTCGCGTCGGCGGCGGGGGCGGGAACCCTCATCGCCATGGACCTGGTGGAGGGCCGCCTCGCGATGGCGAGGGAATGCGGCGCCACCCACACCATCAACGGCGCGCACGAGGATGTGAAGCAGCGGATCTATGAGATCCTGCCCGAGGGACCGGATCTGGTCTTCGAGGCGGCGGGCGCGCTCGCGGCGGCCGAGCTGACCTTCGACCTCTGCCGGCGCGGCACTCGGGTGAACATCTTCGGCGTCATCATCCCCGGCACGGTGCCTGTGAGCCCGCGAGACATCCACTTCATGGAGATCCGCATGGACGCCAGCTTCTCGGTGACGCCGACGGTGATGCGGAAGTCGCTGAAGCTCCAGGAGACGGGTCTGGTGGACACCTCGAAGATCATCACCCACCGCTTCCCGCTCGAGGCGCTCCACGACGCCATAGCCGCCATGGAGCGCGAGGATCGGGTGAAGGTCGTCGTGACGGTGTAGCGCGCTCACCCGAAGCCGTACGGGTGTTACACTGAACCCACGAGCACTGGCCCATATCGCCACCCACAGTAGGGAGCCTTTCCATGCGCCTAGTTACCATCGTCGCGGCCCTCGCCGCGCTCGCCGTGTCCGCCCAAGCGGCGGACCTGGAGATCAAGACCCTCAAGGTCCTCGTGCCGATCTACCGCGGTGATCCCGCCGATGCCGAGCAGTGGCTCACCGATGAGGACGTAGCGGGCATCCAGGCCGGCATAGAGCGCGGTCGCGTCTTCTACTTCCGAAACACCTTCGGGCGCCTCAACCTGGAGATCGAGTACCTCCTTATCGATGAGCCCGCGCCGGACTCCGAGGGGCCCACCTATGAGTTCCTCGAGGCGGACCTCGCTAGCCGTGGCGTCGGTCCCGGCGACTATGACGGCGTCTTCACCACGGGCACGCCGCTGGCTGGCAACTGGGGCGGATTCGACATCTTCGAGGGCATCGGCGCCGCCTTCGGGATGCCCGACGTTCGGGGCGGCCTGACCTGGTACCCCGAGGATGAGCCGGGGGTCTGGTACGGCGTGGCGTGGACCTTTGTCCATGAGTTCCAGCACGCCTTCGACCTCGTCATCGCCGGCGAGTACCCCGAGGTGCTCCACGGCCACCCCTATGCCGACTGCATGGAGCGCCCGGACTTCCCGTGGCGCGTCCAGGGCGCCCAGCACTGGTCCTGGGAGGCGGCGACGCTTCGCGACGTGGCCCCGAAGGTGCTCAAGGTTCGGGGCGCTCGGGATGAGAGCTTCACCGTCACGGATACCGACGGCGACGGCCTCGCCGACGCCGATGACCGGCTGCCCGTCGATGAGCGGCGCCTCGGCTCCGATCCGACGAACCCCGACACCGATGGCGATGGCCTGAACGATCTCGACGAGTTCTGCGCTGACATCTTCCTCGGCGCCGACCCGACGAACCCCGACACCGATGGCGACGGGATCCCTGACGGCGCGGACGCGCATCCTACCGTCGCCCTCGCCCCGGCCGTCTCATACACGGTCGAGGACCTCACCGTGGATGGCGTGGCGGACGGCGCCTACGGGCCGCTGTTCCTCTCGACCGTGGTGGCGAACGACGACGGGCTCGCGTCGACGCGGATCGATGCCGCGTGGAACGAGGGGGCGCTGTTCCTCCTGGTGCGCGCGGATGAGCCGCTGAGCCTCTATCTCGAGATCGATTCGAGCCCCGAGAACGGCTACTGGGAGGGCGGCGATACCTACATCATCCGCGCCGACGGAGAGCGGGTCACCTTCGGCGGCCTGGGCCTCTCGGGCGACGTGCCCGGCGCGGAGTGCGCCTTCGGCGGCGACGGCCTGGAGATCAAGATCCCCGCCGTCATCGGGCAGGGCGCCAGCCATGAGATCAACTGGGGTGGCCAGCGCAGCCCCGCCGATGTGACCGACGGCCTGCAGCTCTGGGGCGACGGTGGCCTCGGCCTGAATGTCCAGGTCTCCCGGGGCGCCGACCGGCGGGCCCTGTTCACGCCGAACTGGGAGATGTTCGCGACGAGCCTCGCGAAGCCGTCCGACGCCCCCGCGCGGCCCTCCCTGCGCGGGACGGCCGAGGTCACCAGCGACGCCGTGCCCACGGCCCTCGTGCGCGGCGTCGGGCCCGCGGATGTGGTCTCGGTGCATGCCGTCGCCGTGGCGGACCTGGGCGGCCCCGATGCCGCTCCGCCCGCCGTCGCGGGGAAGCGCATCGGCCCGGGCCCGGTGTTGCTCACCGATCTCCCCGCGCGCGGAGCGGGCGAGGCCGATGGCGGGAACCTCCTGATCGCCCGGGTGGGCGATGAGGAATCGGACCCGGCGGTGCTCGTGTGGGATGTGGCCGCCGAGGCGCCCGCCCTCAGTCTCGACGGCGGCGTGCTGAGCGTAACGGGCGAGCCGAACGCGGAGGTGGAGGTGTTCCTGGGCGATGGAACCCATCCGCTCCAGGTGGTCACCTCCGCGGTGCTGGATGGCGAGGGCCGAGGCAGCGTGGAGCTGCCGGCGTCCCTCGAGGGCTTCCTCGGCGCCTACGCCGTGGGGATCGACTTCGGTCCCGCCACCTTCGCCCGGGTCGATCGGGAGATCAACTTCAACTACGAGGGCGGAGGGGCCGATGACCGCCTGCCCCTCGATGGCTTCTGTGTACGCTGGACGGGCGCCCTCGACGTGCCCGCCGATGGCGAGTACACCTTCTACCTGACCTCGGACGATGGCTCCCGGCTCTACCTGGACGGCGCGATGGTCATCGACAACTGGGGCCATCACGGAGACCTGGAGAAGACGTGGACGGGACGCCTCGCCGCGGGGCAGCACCCCATCCGCATCGACTACTACGAGGAGTTCGGCTGGGGCGCCGCCTACTTCGAGTGGTCGGGGCCCGGCATCGAGCGGACCTTCGACATCCCCGTCAGCGCGTTGCCCGTGTCCGTGGAAGGGATGACGTGGCTGGCGCGCCAGACGGATCCCGCCGGCAATGTCTCACCCTTCGCGGTCGCGCGCTGAGGGCGCGGGACGCCCTCAGCGCCTCGGCGCCAGGTTCTTGTAGGGGCCGGCGCGTAGGGCGCGCGACAGCTCCGGCGTGATCGATGGCAAGTGGAAGAACACGGCCCCCGTGAACCCGCCCTCCTCGCGGCAGATGCGGATCTGCTCGACGACCTGGGAGGGTGTCGGGGGCCGTCCGTTCTCATTGATGTCGTAGATGGCGAGCCCGGGGACCACGTGGCGGCGCGTGGGGTCCAGCTCCATCCACTCCCTCATGGACGTCCGCAGGACCTGGTTATCGAAGGTGTAGCACATGGGGAGCACCTGGTCGATGATCCCGTCCCGCACCCAGTCGTGCCAGTACTGCATCCGCGCCTCTGAGGAGTCCCTGCGGTGGAAGACGCAGGAGGAGACGACGATGTCGGGCCTAATCTCGTGGGCCCGGCGGTGGACCTCCTCGACCAGAGCGGTGATGCAGCCCGCTTGGTACTCGGTCCACTTCGCGGCGAGCTCGCCGTAGCGGGCGGGGTCGATCGACTGTGCCGAGGCGCTCACGGGCAGCAGCGGGAAGTCGCTCATGGGCACGATAGCCTGCACCCCGGCGAGATAGCCCGCGTCGGCGGTGAAGCCGATGAGCTGTTGGCATAGCGGGTCGTTGATGGAGTAGATGGGCCCATCGAGCATGAGGATGTCGCCGCCGCGCGTCGCGTAGTTCAGGAGCTTCTGCAGGTTCGCCGAGGACATGCGGTAGCAGTTGGGGACGATGAGCAGGGGCATCTGCTCGGCGGAGGCGGAGAGGGCGTCGGGCCCGACCCAGCGCGACTCGGCTCCCGCCCGGCGGAGGGTGGAGACGGCCATCTCGGCGTACTTCGCGTGCCACTCGGCGGACTCGTCGAGCTTGAGCATGGGGATGGGCGCGTTGCCGGCGCCCTGGAAGGCGATGGCGCGCCGGACGATCTCCGCCACGAGAGGGAAGGGCCCCTGCTCAGCGTGCCAGTTCAGGAGAAGGACGCCGCCCGCCCCCACCGTGTTCGTGGCGATGGCCGGAACGCCGTTGCCGAAGCAGGCGTGGGTCCTGGCGGTCGTGGGAACGCCCACCGGGTTGGCGCGGATGACCGAGATGGCGGGCAGGGAGGTCGGCGGGCCCGGCTCCCATTGGATGCCCATCTGGGCCGCGAAGCCGTCGATGGCGGCCTTGCTGAAGCTGCCGCCGAGCTCCTCGTAGCGGATGAAGTCGAACTGGATGCCATCCAGCCCGGGGTACTCGCGGACCGCGCCGACCATGAGGTCGGCCTGGAACTTCCGCACCTCGGGGTTGGCGAAGTCGTACCAGAGGTGGCTCTTGCCCGTGGAGTCCACGAAGGCCCAGTCGCGGTGAGCGGCAAAGAAGGGCCCCGGCTCCCGGGAGCCGTTCTCCCCGTTCACGAATCGCAGGTGCACCTCCAGGCCGTTGCGATGCCCCTCGCGAATGAGGTAGTCCAAGGGATCGAAGCCCGCTTGGACCGTATCCGGCATGGAGGTGTAGGGGTTGCGGAAGAAGCACTTCCCGCCCCAGTAGAACCCCAGCCAGTGGAGGGAGTTCAGCCCCGCGTTCTTCGCTCGCGCGATCACCGCGTCACACTCCGCGGGGTTGTGTGTCGAAGAGGCGTGGGTCCAGACGCCGCGCAGGTCGCCGATGGGCGGCGGCCCCTGGGCCGCGCCTAGCAGGAGCGTGGCGCTGAGAGAGACAATACAACCGAGCATGACCGCCCCTCCTTGGGAGCGGGCGCACGACACGAACAGACCGCGCGGCGCCCAGGTCGTCGATGGTATGGTTTGGCTCCTCGGGCCGATGTCCTCCGGGGAGATGCCCTTGTCGACGGGGCGGCCGCCGCCAGAGATCCCTCGATCCAGCGCTCCCGGAGTCGCCTATGCCTCGCCGCATACAAGCAGAGTGGACGCGGAGGCCCCAACCGCGATGGTTCCAGATCTTCCTCAGCACCGCCGTCGTCTTGGGCCTCATCTACTTCTTCGCGTCCGACCTGCTGGGCGAACTCGTCCAGCGCGCCCGTCGAGGCGAGCTGCCGGAGGTGCAGATGGTCACCGTCTCCTTCGGCGACTCCGACGGGGGCGCCGAGGACGGCTACCAGTGCTACTACCGCTACGAGCTGGTGCCGGTGAGCATCGCGGTCCAGGACGCCACGGGCGAGCCCATCGCCGTCAATGAGCCGCGCGTCCGGGTGTTCCGCGAGGGAATCCATGTGCGAGACGCGGGGGGGCGGGCGCAGGTGCCCGTGCGTTACGACCCGGCGTCGAACGCGTGGGTGGGCAAGTGGCCCATGCCCCTGGGCACCGAGCCAGCCGTGTACACCGTGCGGTGCGAGCTGAGCGTCCCCGTGGAGGCCTACCCCTCCAACTACGACTGGCGATCCCGCAGCGCGCCGTCGCGCCAACGCGAGGGACGGTCCAAGCGGCTGGAGTTGGTCGCCGAGGACACGGAGAGCGAGCCCCGGGCGAGGGAGGAGGCCGTCGATCAGTCGGCGTACCGGCCGGCTCCGGGCAGCTTGGTGCGCGAGGTCATCGACCGGGACTTCAGGGTCGTGGCGAGGGAGCCTCGCGAGGTGCCCCGCGGGCTGGGGATCGTGACCTACGAGACGGCCATGACGAACGTCCTCGAACTCCGGACTCGACGGCCGAACGGTGAGGAGGGCGACTGGACAGCGATCTTCGATTGGCTGGACCTCTTCTCGGCCGACACCCTCTGGTACTCGGCCTTCGTCACCGATACCCGGGGCGGCCCCCTACCATCGGGCAGCGTGTGGTTCGGTCCGACGCGGAGGGCCCTGGACGCCATGGGCGCCCACGCTCACTCCCGGGGCCTCACCTTCGGCGCCTACGCGTACGCCTACCGCACCTTCGGCGACCCGAAGCTGCTACCGCCGTACCGCATGGTGCAGGCGAACGACCACGCCGAGGCCTACATTCCGTCCCTCCTGGATCTCGGACGGGTCCACGACCTGACCGGGATGGTGCGGGAGATGGACGCGAACCCGAACGTGGACATGATCGGGTTCGACTACATCCGGGATGGGAATGTGGGGTTCGCCGCCGTCAATGAGTTCGTGGACGAGATGCGCCCCGACGTGCCCGAGGACTGGAACGAGTTGGGAGCCGAGGACCGCGAGGCGTGGATCAGGGAGCGTTCGGCGGCGTGGAGCTCCGAGACCGCGCGGCTCTGGGACTGGTGGCGTGCCCGCCGCACCGCCTTGGTGCTTCGGGACATCCTGCGCGACAGCGGCTGCGAGAAGCCGCTCTGGACCTTCACCCTGTCCTGGCTCCACGGCCAGCAGCACGGCCAGGACCCCTACATGTTCACCGACGCGGGCGTCGCGATCGACGCCGTGATGCTCTACGAGTACAACAGCCAGCGGCAGTTCGATGCCGTGGTTCCGGGCATCCGCAAGACGAAGCAGGAGGGGAGTTGGTCGGTCTACAGCGAGGCCTCGCCGATGAACCTCATCTTCGGCAACCAGATCGACTTCTACAGCCATCAGGGGATCACGTCGCCGCCGGCGCCACAGCGCTACTACGAGCGGCTGCTCACGGCCATGCAGGAGACGGATCACCACCAGCCGCCCGTGGGCGTCTTCTGCCACGACGTGATGCGCGCAATCTCGGGGCGCACGGGGCCCTACGCCGGTCGGGAGTGGGCGCTCGCCGGCGCCGCCGCGATGACGCGCTGCCGCGAGATGAACTCCCGTGTGCCGGCGAGGGTGGAGCTGCTGTTGCCCGGATCCGATGGGTTCGCCATCGGCTCGTCGGTTCGCGGCACGGTGAAGCTCACCGCCATCCACGATCGGCCGGTGGAGATCCTCGGCGTCACCACCTACGACACGCCGGGCGTGTCGGGCAGACAGGACATCTACGAACGGCCCGCGGTGCTCCAGCCCGGCGACACCGTCGAGGTGCCGGCGGAGTGGTACATCTCCGGGATTCGGCCCGGCGGCCCGAGTCACGCGATGCTCGCGGCGCGTGTGCACTGGGGATCGCCCGAGCACGCCCCGTCGAGTACCGTGTATACTTACGCTGGTGTGTACTGAGTGCTGACATAGAAAGGCGCGCGGGAACGCGGAACCTCGTGACGCCCAGGGTGTCCTATTGGGTGTAGCAGCCAAGAAGGCTGCGGAGCGATAGGGCTCCTTGAGGGAGATCGTACCCATGGATTGCTCCAGGGTAGAGCAACTGGCGGAGACGTACGGGCTCGGTCAGCTCAGCCACAGCACCATGGCAGCGTTGGAGGAGCACGCGGCTCACTGCCCGCGGTGTGAGGCGAGGCTTCTCGCCTGCACCGATCTGGGCGGGGAGCTCGACGACGCCTTGATGGCGATGGCGGAGCCCTCGCGGGATCTGCTGTCGCGTATCTATGATTCCATGCCGGTCCAGGGCGTGGCGGAGTCGAACCTCTGCTACAGCCTGGGGCCGCAGTTGTCGGCGCTGGTGGACGGAGAGCTCGCGGGCGAGGATGGCCTGCGAGTGACCGAGCACCTCGAGTCGTGCGAGTACTGCGCCCGGAGACTCCAGGCGCTGGAGGAGCAGGCGGGCGTCCTGGCGACAGTGCGGGAGGAGCCCTCCGCGCGCTGCGCCGCGCGCCTCGCCCGGCTGGTCGAGTCACATTCATTGAGGCGTGTCGCCGCGGCCCCATGGTGGCGGCGGGTGGCGACGCGATCGGTGACGAGCATGGCGGCGGCAGTGGCGGGCGTCCTGGTCGTCTTCCTGGCCGGATGGGGCGCCAGCCAACTGTGGAGCGCCTCGAAGGGCATCGACGGGAGCCCCGATGTCTCGTTGGCATCGGCGCAGGGCTCCGACGGGGAGCCGCTGGTCAGGAGCCTGCCCGTCGTTGGCCTCGATGAGACGGAGCGTGGGTCAACGCCCGTTGCCTTGCCGGCGGCGCACGTCGTGACGAGGACGCCGCCGCGTGTCGTGCGCGTGGCGGCCCGGACGAGAGGCAGGACGGCGCGCAGCGCGGTCGCTGTGAGGGCGGATGTGGAGCGTGGGTCCAGCGGCGTGGCGCTCTCCGTGACGCCCACCACGTCGCCGGCCGCGGAACCGAATCGAGCGGACGGTTCGAGTGATCTGATCAATAGGGCTTGGGTGGAGCTGATCGGTTCGGGTGCCCAGAAGTCTGAAGCGCCCGCTCCGCCGCCACCTCAGCCGGAGCAAGCGCACGGCGAGGATCTCTTCATTGTAGAGGCCGTGACCGTTGAACAGCGCGGAGGGCCGTACGCGGGCGAGTATCTTGAACCCTCCGTATCGGCTGTACTGTATTAGCCTCGGGCCCCAAGGCCCGAGGCTGTTGTAGGGTCTGGAAGGTGACGCGAAGTGTTGGCTCTCACACGGACCAAGTTGATGGCACTGGCCCTCGCGGCGGGCCTGCTCTTGGCGCCGGTGGTAGCATGGGCTCAGGAGGAGGCGCCTCCGCCTCCCGCTGAGGAGGCCGCGCCTGCCGCCGAGGAGGCTGCGCCGCCCCCCGAGGGACCGTCGCTCGCTGAGCGGCTAGGGCTTCGGAGCGAGGGTGACGAGTCCACCACGGTGCAGCAGTCGGTCACCCGCTCCTACGGGCCTCGCTTCCACGATGGCGCGAACTTCATCAACATCGACCTGTCGGGCGATGATGTTGCGGCGGGCCTCGTCATCATCGAGGACACCGTCCGCGTGCTGGCCGATGGCATCCGGCTCATGCCGACCGACTACGCCGTCGGCGCTCGTCCCGGGGCGGGCGCCTATGTGATCCGGCTCCTCCGCAACCTGCCGACGAACACGGTGATCGAGGTCACCTACCAGTGCCGCCAGAGCACGGAGACCCCGGCCGCGGCCTTCTCCTCCAGCCTCATGGGCGGGCTCGGAACGGCCCAGCCTCTGAACCTGACGGGCGACGAGGGGGCCACCGGCGCGTTCAAGCTCTACTACGCCAAGGAGGGTGACCTCGTCACCCGGGACATCGGGCGCAGGAGCTTCGGCGATAAGGATTGGTTCCAGCTCGGCAACTCGCTGGCCGCGAACACTCAGTGGAGAGACACGGTACGCCAGGAGTACGGCTTCTCGGTGATGGACCTCCAACTGGGTCAGGCCAAGGTGAGCTACGGGACGGTCCGCAACGTGGACGCGACGTCCCAGGGATCCTATCGCGACGAGTTCATCCGCCAGAACATCCTCGGCAGCGGCCGCACCGCCGGCGCGCGCGAGGGCGATCCCGCCTACGCGCCGCCCGAGGGAAGCTCCCGGGATGTGAAGTGGCACGACTGGCGCTACGGCACGCCGAACGAGAGCAAGTTCTGGTACGGCGAGACGTTCTTCCACATGGACTCGAACTACGGCCACGTGGACTCGGCCGTGCAGCAGGACATCGCCACCTTCCTCCAGGACCCCAACCGCTGGGGTGGCCGCAACCTCATGAGCGCCTGGTGGCAGTCGGGCGGCACCTACGCCAAGAGTTGGCAGACGATGGAGGGGGCGGGCGACAAGGGCCGCCAAGCCATCAGCCAGTTCGCGGGCGAGGAGCTGCGGCTGAAGTCCTGGGGTCTCCGTCCGAGTGAGAACATCATGTACTCGCGGTCGGAGTTCGGGCGCTACCTGCTCGACAGTCGCCGGGACGCGAGCCAGGTGGACCAGACCCTCCGGGTCGCGACGTCCGATGGCGGCACGGTACTCGAGGCCGCGGAGGAGACTCTGAAGATCACGCGCCCCTCGAACGCGTCGAATCTGAACGCGACCGAGGAGACGATCCTGGCCGATCCGGGCGAGAACTACCAGCAGCGCCGGACCGTGCGGAGCCTGACCCAGCGCCTGACGGGCGGCGACAACCCCGCACAGCTTCAGGTCGTCGAGGACCGGTTCGAGGAACTGGACCGGCTGAAGGGCATCGAGTCGCCGACTCGGCGCACGACGACCGCCAGCCTGAGCAATGTCAGCCTCCTCGGGATGACCGTTGGGTACACGGGCAGCCGCAGCGACTTCGAGGACGCGCGGCTCAACCGGTGGCTCACCGGCGGAGCGAGCCCGCTCGGCAGTGAGCGGCACTCCATGAACTTCTCGGGCCTGAAGATCGCCGGCCCGCTGCAACTGACGGGGTCGCTCAGCGCGGGGATCACCGATGGCGCGGGGCTGCAGGACAGCACCCTGAACCTCTCGGTGCCGACCTTCGAGATCTTCAGCGGCCTGAATCTCGCCGGCGCGACGTACACCCGGCAGCGGGACCCGATGGGCGCCTCGCGCTCCCATCGCGCCGTCGCGCTTTCGGGCAACCTGGCGGGCTTCGACTGGAACGCCACGGCCGATTGGGTGGACATGTCGCGCGGGTTCAACCTCGCCGGCGCCGTGAACCCCTACGACCGCGAGTTCTCGGCTCACAACCGCGCGATCAACCTGAACCGGACTCTCAGCCACTGGGGCACCCAGCTCTATGCGGGGTACCAGGAGAACTACTTGGATGGCGAGTCCCAGGGCAAGCTCTACCGCGTCGCCTTCGCGCAGCCCGTGGACCTGGGCGGCCTGGGCAACCTCGCGTTGCAGGGAAGCCAGTACCGGCACATCGATCGGCTCGGCGTCATGCGGCCGTCCTACGGCTGGGCGGCGACGCTGACGGGGCCGGAGGAGAAGTGGATGGCGGCCGTGCGCGGCTTCCATCACTACGGCGCGGGCGATGAGCTGAGCTTCGTGAGCCGGAGCGTCATGCTCGCCGCGAAGCTGGGCGACGCCCGTATCAGCGCGACTTGGCGGGACAACCCCATCTGGGATCCGGACGGGCCGGACAAGCCCGCCAGCCCCCAGCTTCAGATGGGCTCGATGACCGAGTACCGGGTCGATATGCCCGTGAACGACCGGCTCAACGTGTCCGCCGCCTTCTTCCGGAACGCTTCGCTGGCCGGCGGCGTGCTAGAGAGTCAGACGTGGAACACGGTGCCCTTCTACGGCGCGTCCGGCTCGGCCATCCCCACCACATGGGGCGCGGGGAACGACAACTGGGCGACTCAATACGGGATCGTCTACACCTTCGGTGAGGGCAAGACGGTGAGCCTGGCGCGCAACAACACGCGCTACAGCGCGTCGGGCATCACGAGCACGGGCTACGACTTGAACCTCCAGTGGGCGCTGACGCCTCGCGATAGCCTGAGCTTCCGTTACTACAACTGGAGCGCGGACTCGCCGCGTTGGGGCGAGACGGTAACGTCCGATCCCGGTGGCGGGCCTATCGGCGAGGCGTACACCTTCCGCTACTCGCACCGTTGGTCGGAGGCCCAGAAGCTCAGTGTCGGCGTGACGCGCACCGGCCCGCTGCGGAACCAGTACGTGCCCGGCGCTCAGGGCCAGAACATGTGGGGCCAGCTCTACGCCGACTTCATGTCCGATGTGCCCGAGGACACCATGGTGTTCATCGAGTACCAGACGCCCTTCTGAATGGAGATCCCCAGCTTCTAGGGGATCGGACGGCGACGTGAGCCGAGGAGAGGAACCCTCTCCTCGGCTTTCCTCTGTACGCCGCGGCAGGGGAGGCGCAGGTCGCCCGAGAAAAGCCCAGGGTGCGTAGCCCCGGGCGTGAGGGCCCGGTTCAGAAGGAGCAGACACGTGGACAACGTGCGCATCGGGATCATCGGCGTGGGCGGCATGGGGAGCGCCCACGCGAATAGCATGAAGGACGTCCCCAGAGCGACGCTGACTGCCATATGCGACATCGATGAGGCCGTGTGCGCCGCCAAGGCCGAGGCCTTCGGCGTCCCCGGCTTCACCAAGCACACCGAACTGCTGGATAGCGGCCTCGTGGACGCGGTCATAGTCGCGACGCCCCACTACTTCCACCCGCCCATCGCCATCGACGCATGGTCGCGCGGAATGCACGTTCTGTCGGAGAAGCCCATCTCCGTCACGGTGAAGGCGGCCGACGAGATGATCGCGGCGTGGCGAAAGTCGGGTCTGAAGTTCTCGGTGATGTACCAGATGCGCACCGAGGCGATCTACATCGAGGCAAAGCGCATCATCGACAGCGGCGCCCTGGGTGAGATCTACCGCACCTGTATGGTTATGGGATGGTACCGGTCCCAGGCCTACTACGACTCAGGGGGCTGGCGGGCGACGTGGACGGGCGAGGGTGGGGGAGTGCTCATCAACCAGGCGCCCCACCTGCTGGACATCTTCACCTGGCTCGCGGGGCTGCCCGCGGCGATCCACGGCGAGGTGCGCACGAACCTCCATGACATCGAGGTGGAGGACGAGGCCTTCGCCGTGCTCACGTACCCGAACGGCGCACACGGCTACCTCTACACCAGCACCACCGAGGCGCCGGAGGCGCATTTGATCGAGATCAGCGGCGATAAGGGCAAGCTGCGGATCCAGGATGGCAAGATCAGGCTGTGGACCGTCGACACGCCGGTCCGGCAGCACAACCGCGAATCGGAGGAGATGTGGAGCTCCCCCCGCGGTACCGAGGTCCCCGTGGAGCTCCGGGAGACCGATAACGGCCACCGCGCGATCACGGCGAACTTCGTGCGCGCCATTCTCGACGGGGAGCCGCTCATCGCCCCGGGCGAGGAGGGGCTCAATGCCATGGAGATGATCAACGGCATGATCCTCTCAGGCAAGACGGGCGAGAAGGTCAGCGTCCCGGTCGACCGCGACCGTTACGAGGCGCTGCTCGCCGAGCTCCGAGCGAGCAGCCAGGGCAAGTCGCGCCTGCGTGAGCAGCGCGTGACCGACCCGCAGCACCAGTAGAACGAGGCGGCCGGGCCCGACCGTCCGCGGGCCCGGCTACTCGGTCACCGTCGCCACCGTCACCCGGGGCGGATCGGCGATGCGCCGCATGATCTCGTAGCCCCTCCCGTGGTGGCCCGAGTGGACGATCACGGCCGCCCTCACCGTCGCCTGCCGCGGCGCGGGGCGCGCGACCAGTTCGAGCTCGGCGTACCGGCAGCGGCCGGGCTCCATCCGGCGCGAGGGCCAGAAGCCCTGGCGGATGTGTGTCAGGCCCTCGTGCCGGAGGAGCGCCACGGTCCACGCCTCGGGGTTCTCCGGCACAGGCGCCTCCATGAAGGTCATCGTCTCCGGCAGGTGCGTCGATTCGCGCCAGCCGAAGTGCGGGTGCTCCTGCGAGAACTCCTCGACGATGCCGACCCAGTTCGGCGAGATCTTCGTGAGCCGCCCACGCTCGAGGCGGCAGTCCAGGGCCACGAGCTCGGCGGGGCTCCCCGAGGGCGCCGTGACCGTGGACTCCACGATGAACCAGGGCGTGCTGGCCATGAAGGTGTAGCGCTGGACGGCGGCGACCGGGACCTCGCTGCGGGCCTCGACGACGATCACCGGGTCGCCGGCGCCGCCCGCGAGCACGCGCAGGCTCCCCCGCCCCTGCCGCTGCCACGCGAACTCGTCAACGACGCTCGTGCTGTCGCCGTAAGTGGTGCTCAGAAGCGGCTCGATCCGGAAGCGGCCGGCTCCCGCCCCGAAGGTGCTAGCGCCGTAGTCGGCGCCCGTCGCGGCGGAGACGAGGTGACTCGCGCAGCCGCCGGCGGCCTCGTCGAGGGTGATGGAGTAGAAGCCGTTCGCGACTGTCACGGAGCCTGCACCCGTGCCGAGCCTCTCAGCCGTAAGAGAGAGGTCACAGGCGGGGGCTTCGTCCTCCCCCTCGCAGAGGTAGAGGCAGCGGCCCGCGCCGCCGGGGATCGTCGTTAGGGCGTAGAGGGTGTCGCCGACCCAGAGGTGCGGCACGACGGACGAGCCCGCGTCACGCAGGGCGCCGCCGCGGTGGTCCGCGGGCACGCCGGGGAGGTCCAGGGCCAGGCAGACGGGGGCGTGGTCCCGCTGCTCGTGGTCATAAGCCACGATCTTCCATCGGGCCCCGAGAGGGGTAGCCGCTTGGGGTTCGATCACGGCTCGAACGGCGATCCGTCCCTCCAGGGGGACGCCCATGCACTCGTAGCGGACGGTCTCGACCCGCGTCCGAGCCGCCCCCAAGCCGGTGGTGGCGGCGGCGAGGAGAGGGTACTCGCCCACGGTCGCGAGGAGCCGCTCGCCCGGCCGGAGGAGGGGCGCGGTGGTGACTTGGCCGCCGATGGTGACCGTGACGTTCTCCGCCGGGGCCGGCGCCAGGAGGGGGTTGTCGAGGAGGCAGATGGGGACGGCGTTGCCCGGAGTCGCGGGCTCGGGCACCGCCGGGCTGACGATGTCAGGCAAGGGCCTCACCGTGATGGTCCGCACGGTGCGGGCGTCGGAGTCCCCGGTCAGGACTCGCAGCACGACGGTCTTGTGTCCCCAGTCGATGTCCTCGCGCGCGTGGACCATGAGATCCACCCGGGCCGCGGACCGGGCGGGCACGGTGACGCGCACGCTCGGCGCGGCCAGCGTGGGGACGATGGAGCGCAGGGACACCTCGGCGTCCATGTCGGCCCGCGTGGGGTTGCGCAGGCCGATGCGCCAAGGCCGGGTTGCGCCGGCGACGAGTTCGAGGGGCTCGGGCTCGATCGCCAAGGGCCCCGGGCACACCTCGTAGAGGCCGAAGGTCTCGATGGCGTCGCTGAGCCGGTAGAGGGGGCCCCACCGGGTGAGGGGGACCGTCCGATCCGCGGACCCGTCGCGTCGGATCGCTCGCGCCGTCGCTGACAGGCCCGCGGGCACGCGCACGAGGGCCTCGATCTCCCGGCGCTGAGTCGGGGCCTCGTCGTTGAGAAGGGGGATGATCCGCGTGTCGCCCATCCGCAGGGTCACGCCGATGCAGCCTTCGCCGCGGGCGAGGGGCTCCCCGGTCAGGCCCGTGACGGCAGGGAGCCAGCCGCGACGGTAGGGGGCGCTGTCACACCCCGCGAGGCTGCCGTTCACGTAGACGATGGCGCCGTCGCCCCAGGCGACCCGAACGTCGCGGGGGATCCCGTCGTCGACGGCGCGCGAGAGGACCTCGCCGGCATCACCCAGCGGGTCGCGGTCGGCGCCCGTGTCCGTCCAGGAGGGCAGCCCCCGGAGGGCGCCGGACTCGGCGCGAACTTGAAGGCCCTGGCGGACGCCGACGGGCCGAGTGGCGGCCTCGGCGATGTCTGGCGTCGACACTTGCACCCAGTCCAGGGCGAGGTTGCATGCCCGGTCCTCCGTCGGGTAGCTGGCGGGGTCGAACTGCTGGGGGACTAGGGGGGGCCGGTAGAGGAAGGTCACCGTGGCCATGGCGGCGTGGCCGATCACGTCCTGGCCCAGGCGCGCCTCGTAGCGGCCGTACCCCTCGGCGACCGGCGTCTCCGCGACCTCGTGGCCGTTCACGAGAACGGACATCGAGTGGGGACGGAGAGCCGCGCCGGCCCAGCGCAGGACGTGCTCCTGGCCGGGCGAGACGGGCAGGCGCATGAGCAGGGCGTTCCCCACGGCGGGCGTCCACCGCATCGTGGCCGGCCCGCCGTCGTAGCTAGTGAGGTGCGCCCAGGCCTCGGCGACGGAGTAGCCGTCGATGAGGCACGCGTCGCCCGGCTCGGCGCCGATGTCGAAGAAGGCGTTGAAGGGCTCTCCCTTGCCCGCGGCTGTCGCCGCATCACGCAGGGGGAGATCGAGGCGCTCGCGCATCCGAGGCCAGCGGGAGGTGACCACCGTTTTGCCTCGCCGAGCCAGGCCGAGGAGCAACTCGGCAACCTCGTCGTCCCCCTCGAAGCCGACGCCGCCGGTGGGAGCGATGATGACGTCGTACGGCTCGAGGTCGGCCTCAAGCGGCGAGCCCGTGATGGTGGCGAAGGGGACCCCCCAACGCCGCAGCAGGGTCAAGGCGTCCAGGACCTCCGACCAGCCCGGATGGCCCAGGCGGAGCGGCCACTCGTTGGCGAGGAATGCTACCCGGGCCTCGGCCTCGGGGCGGGCGAGGGAGTCGTAGCACTCGTGGATGACCGTCGAGTAGAGGAGGTTCGTCTCGCAGGGCGCCTTGCCGAACTCATGGCTCGGCTCCAGGTTGCTGCCCTCCCACCACTCGTTCCAGCTCATGTGGAAGGTCGAGGTGGCGTGGTTGGTCAGGGCCGCCACGAAGGATCGGTCCAGGCGATGGGGCTCGGACCACCATGAGAACCCGGGGATCCGGATCTCCCAGTCGTGGTAGTAGCTCTTGTGGTGGTCGAAGCTGAGCCGGCCACGGTTGCGGGCCGCGGCGTGATAGAGGAGGCGCTCGGCGAGCTGCTGCTCGGGCGTGTAGGGCCCCGCGTAGGTGTGAGGCCCGCCGAATAGACTCACGAAGCCGTCGATCCCCGCCCAGGGGTAGGGCTCGTACCCGGTGTCGAAGCTCAACTCCACGCCCGGCTCGCGCGTCTCGGCTCGGACGCGGGCCTGCAGGTCATCCCACCGGCGCTGCCACTCCGCCCGCCGGAAGGCGCCCAAGTCGGCCCACGACCGCCCCGGCCGCGCCTCGACTCCGACCTCATCCCACGAATCGAGGGTGGCGCCCCACGCGCGGTTGAGAGCGGCGAGGTCGCCGTAGCGGTCGCGGAGGAAACGGCGATAGGCCGCCGCGTCCTCGGAGGGAGCGGGCGTGCCGTTCCTCGCGTAGATGAGGCCAAGGGGACGGCCGCGGAACCGGGTCCAGGCGTCGTTCGAGGCCGCCAGCTCGTCGAGCCACCATCTCAGGTCGCGTCCGGGTGCGACGTTGGCCGCCATGTCATCCATGTCGAAGTCCTCGTCGTCCTGGTACATCGATAGGTGGATGCCGTACCCGCGCGAGCGTAGCTCCTCGATGGCCCGCAGGAGGAGGAGTTCGCGGGGCTTCCCCTCGTTGTCCAGCCACCCACGGCCCCAGTAGTCGATGAAGAGGTCGGTCATGCCCCAATCGGCGGCGAGCCGCATCGAGCGGTGGTTGTCGCCGTAACGCGCGGAGCTGTAGTAGCCATAGAGGGGGGTGTTGTAGAGGCCCGATGGCCAGGAGCCCGTCTGAGCCATACCGTCCCACTCATACCAGTAGAAGAAGGCCGCTCCCACGATGGGGCGGTCCTGGGCAGTGAGAAGCGCGGAGAGCATGGCTAGGGTGACCAAGGGGCTCCCTCCTCGTGGGAAAGTTCCCCGCGCGCGTTCCGACGCCTGGTCTGCAGGGACACGGCGAAGGGTAGGGAAGTGAATCGTCAGTCACCAGTTGAGAGGGCGGATCGGCGTATGGCTGCTAACCAGGGACGGGGCGTCGTGCTCGCGGCGGCGGCGCATCCCGATGATATCGAGTTCATGATGGCGGGCACGATGGCGCTGCTGGGCGATGCCGGCTGGGAGCTGCACTACCTGAACATCGCCTCGGGGAGCTGTGGCACGGCGGTCCACAGCCGGGACGAGATCGTGGAGATCCGCACCGCTGAGGCGCGGGAGGCCGCCGAGTCCATCGGAGCCACGTTCCATCCGCCCCTCGTGGATGACCTCGAGCTCCTCTACGATCTGGGCCTCGTGCGGCGACTGACCGCGGTGGTGCGCCAGATCCAGCCGACCATTCTCCTCCTGCAGTCCCCCCAGGACTACATGGAGGACCACATGAACGCCGCCCGGCTCATGGTGACGGCGGCCTTCTGCCGCGCCATGGTGAACTTCTGGTCGGAGCCGGAGACGCCCACGACGCAACAGGACATGGCCCTCTACCACGCGCTCCCCTACGGACTGCGCGACCAGCTCGGGGCGCCGGTGAAGGCGGAGTTCTATGTGGACGTGACCTCCGTCATGGAGCGCAAGAGGGCGATGCTCGCGTGCCATCGGAGCCAGAAGGAGTGGCTCGATCACAGCCAAGGGCTGGATAGCTATCTCATCACCATGGAGAACATGTGCCGGGAGGTAGGCCGGAACTTCAGCCTCTCCCGCTCCGGCGAGGGGTGGAGGCGGCACTCGCACCTGGGCTTCGGGCCCCCCGACTTCGATCCCCTGGCGGACACCCTGGGACGGCTGGCGCATCGGAACCTGAGCTACTGATCCTCGGGCGGCACCTTCGCGCCTTGTCGGAGGAATCGCGGGCACCGCGCCTAACTACTCCGCGGTGACATTCTCCTGGAAGGGCCGGGTGGGGATACGCCTTGAGACCCCTGGGTGTCCTGCCTCTGTTGTGCCTGCTCGCTGCCGCCGCTGCGCATGCGGACCCTGCGGACGATTCGTGTGCGAGACTCGATGCCGAGGCGATGGACGGCGTGACCCGTTTGCTCGGGCTGGACGGCGCCGAGCCGGCGCGGCAGTGGGGGGCGCGCTATGGCGAGAGCTGGCACATCGAGTCCCTCCGCCCGCGGCCGGTGACCAAGGGCGATGGCCAGATCGTGCGCTTCTCCGAGATGCCGCTGCCGCTGTGCTTCCTGACCTACGACTGCGAGCGCGGCTCGGCGAGCACGACGCAGCTCCTCTCCGAGCTGAACCGCTCGGACTCCCGGGCGACGGGCTTCTGGTTGGGGTCCTTCGTCGCAAGCGCGGGCGATCTGCTGCGGCAGTGGCGCGCGGCGGGCCATGAGGCGGGGCTCCACAGCTACGGCCACGCGGTGCAGACGAGCCTCTCGACGAGTGGCTTCGCGGCGGACCTGGAGCGGGCGGAAGCCGCCGTGATCAAGGCCACGGGCGCGGAGTCGGAGAGGGTCTATCGCTACCCCTATGGCGAGGGGAACGGCCGGCTGACCGAGGTCGTCAGCGACCACGGTTTCCGGCCCTTCTTCTGGACGATCGACACGAATGACTGGCGCGGCCGCTCGGGGAGCCAGGTTGCGGCCTCCATCCAGGCCGCCGGCCCCGGCGATATCGCCCTCATGCACGACACCCCCGGCGCCATCGACGCCGCCTGCCGCGCCGTGGAGGCCCTCCGCGCGAAGGGGCTCGAACCGGCGCCGCTCAGTTGGGCCGCCGCGGCTTACCCGGCCCAGCCGGTGTTCATGATCCCCGGGCCGGTGAAGCCGGTGGGACGGGCCGGGGAGCGCCCCGAGCCGGCCAAACTCCAGGTGGCCTATGCTCCCGCGGGCGATTGGCTCGCCGTCGTGGCGGACGGCGCCCTGGCGCTATGGGATCGGGCGGCCCACTCGGGGGTGCGCGTGGCCCAGAATGTGGCGTGGGTCGACTGGTCGCCCGAGGGGTCGATGTTGTTGGTGACCACCCTGGCGCCCGATAGCCACGTCTACCTGCTCGATCCCGGCGTCACTGCGGCAGCGTGCGCGAGCGACCGGGGGCTGGCCATCACCGCGCTGCCCGGCGCGGTGCGCCTGAGCACCCCGGGGTCGCGGAACCACGCGGCGGCGTTCGTCGGGTCCGGCGCTGGTGTAGAGTGGATTCGCGAGGGGCCGAGTGGGCCGGCCCAGCGGGTGAGGGTATCGCTCCGGCGCCAGGCGCCGTGGGCGGTCGTGTCGGTCTACGGCGCGTCGGGCGCCAAGGTGACGCTGACCCGGTCGGGGGGCGAGGTCACCGCCACGGCTCCGTGCCGACTGACGTTGCCCCTCACGGGGGCCGAGGCGTCGGCGATGATGATGGTGGAGGGCGCGACTGCCTATCCCCTGCGGCTGCGTGTCGATGTGGAGCGGGGCGTGGTGACCGAGGCGAACCTGGCCGAGTTTATGGATGGATGAGGCGCGTGCCGAAGGAGGCAGACGCATGGGATGCAAGGTGAACGTGATCTTCTATAGCACCTACGGGCACGTCTACCGGCTGGCCGAGGCCGTGGCGGAGGGGGCGCGGGGAGTGGATGGCGCGGAGGTCCGGCTTCTGCGCGTGGCCGAGACCCTGCCCACGGAGGTGCTCGAGAAGATGGGGGCCGTCGAGGCGCAGAAGGCCTTCGCCCACGTCCCCCTGGCTGAGGCGAACCACTTGGCGGATGCCGACGCGACGATCTTCGGCTGCCCCACGCAGTTCGGCTCCGCGCCCGCTCAGATGAGGGCGTTCCTGGACAACACGGTGCGGCTGTGGGGCTCTGGCGCGCTGGTGGGCAAGGTGGCGAGCGCCTTCACCTCGACGGCCAGTCAACACGGGGGCCAAGAGACCACCCTGCTGACCCTCTCCACCTTCTTCTACCACCACGGGATGGTGATCGTCGGCGTCCCGTACACCGTGCCGGAGCTGACGGATGTCACCGAGATGATGGGCGGGTCGCCGTACGGGGCGGCGACCATCGTCGGGGCGCAAGGGGAGCGCCTGCCATCGGCCAAGGAGCTGGCCATCGCCCGGGCCCAGGGCGATCACGTGGCGCGCATCGCCGCCAAGCTCGCCAGGGACTGAGGCGAGCCTAGTCGCTGTTCAGCCGGGTGAGTTCCGCGTTCTCGGCGATCTGGTTCGGCTGTTCCTTGGGGAATATCCCCACGCAGATGCCGTCCTTTTCCCGGATCCGTCCGAGGGCAGTGGCGAACCCCTCGGCGGGGTCGTTCCGCCCCGCCGCCAGTATCTTGTAGGCGATGACCGGCTTCTCGATGCAGCCGATGGCATCGAGGGCGCGCTCCCGCTGCTCGGCGAGGTAGCCCTCGGCGGGGTTGTAGAGGCACTGGAAGTAGAAGTCGGTGGGGAAGCCCGCCTCCTCGGCCTCGAGATGGGTCGTGTGCAGGTGGGAGGCCATGCCTGCGGGCACACCGAGATCCTTGATGAGACCCACCCATCGCCGCACCGTCTCGGCCTCGCCAGCCGCGAACTGGTTATCGACCACGTGGCCTTGGATGAACACCGCCTCGGCTCCGGCGTCGACAGCCCGCCGGATGGTGTCCTCCATGGCGTCGGGGGCCGGGTCGGGCTGGGCTAGCCAGTGGCGGAGCCGTCCGCCGTCCTCGCGGTACCGGGTGAACAGGTCGATCCAGTGGTCGTAGACGGGCGCCGCGATAGCGGTGATTCCGGCTTCGGCGGCCGCCTCAAGGGTCTCCACCATGCGGCCGGGCGTGAAGTAGTCGCGCATCTCCTGATCGCGCTCGGCGGTCTGGTGGGAGAAGCCGAAGAAGGGGTTGCTCCCCAGGATCAACCGTGACACCTCGAGATCGCCGAGAGCGATGCGAGGCAGGGGCTCGCCGTCGGCTCCCGCCGCCGCCTGGATCGCCGCGGCCAGTACCGGACCCAGTGCGCTCCGGGCGATGAAGTCTCGTCGGTGCATCGTCCGCCTCCTCGTGGCCCCACATGCACCTTCTCAGATTCGCCATGGCCGATGCCGATCCCTGGCATGGCCCACGGCGGCATGTTCCGATTCCCTTGCGAGATAGGCCCACAAGCCGTCCGGAGGGATGAGGGAGGCGGCGGGGTATGTTACCCGCAGTGTCCTCCGCGAGGTCCTCGCGGGGGGGGAAAGGAGTAACCGGATGTCCGAGGGTTCGACAGCGGAGGCCAAGGGCGCGATGGCCGCGCTCAAGCGTGTGAGCGGGCGCACCTGGGGCATCGTGGGGCTCTTCGGCGTCCTCCTCCTGGGTGCGCTCCTCTACTGGCTGGGCTGGCTCCAGCCGCTACTGGGGAAGTACTTCCGTATCCCGGACAGGCCCGAGGCGGCGCTCAGCGGCGTCGTGGATGTCTTCACCTGCTGCATCTTCACCTGGGAGGTCGTGCCCATCGTTGTTCCCGCCTTCCTGCTCGGCGGCGCCGTCGCCGCCTTCGTGCCGAGCTCCGTGATCCTGAGGTACCTCGGGGCGGGGGCCAAGCCGGTGACGTCCTACTCCGTAGCGGCGGTATCGGGCTGCGTGCTCTCGATGTGCTCGTGCAACATCGTGCCCCTCTTCGTGAGCGTCTACCGCAGGGGCGCGGGGATCGGACCTGCCTTCACGCTGCTGTACGCGGGCCCGGCGATCAACATCGTGGCGGTTTTCTTCACCATCTCCGTGGTCGACATCACCACCGGCGTGTGGCGCGCGGTCGCGGTCCCCATCATCGCAGTGCTCACCGGCGTCCTCATGACGCTGCTTTTCTGGCGCGAGGCGAAGGCCCGGGCCGAAGAGGCGCGCAGCGGGTCGATGGCCGGTAGCTCGCAGGCCGTGGCGGGGTGGCATATCTGGGCGCTGTTCATCGGGCTTCTCGTCATTGCCACCTTCGGCGCGTGGGAGAAGGACTGGACGGTGAGAGGGATAGGATACGCCATCCTCGTGCCGCCGCTGTTGGTGCTGCTCTGGAAGAAGTTCACCTGGGAGGATATTCGCGAGTGGGGAGTGGAGTGCTGGGGGCTCGTGAAGCTGGTCATCCCCATCTTGATCCCCATGCTCCTCGTGATCGGCGCGATAGCCTCGTTCATTGACATCAAGATCGTGAACGCGTGGATCGGGGCCGCGCCGTCGGGCGCGAGCTGGTTCCGGGAGATGCGGCCCGTTCTCGTCGCGACCCTGTTCGGCTCCCTGATGTATTTCCCGATACTCAGTGAGGTCGCTTTCGTCAAAGCCTTCCTGAAGGACGGCACCATGACCCTCGGGCCGGCCCTGGGGCTCCTGCTCACGGGCGCGGGGTTGAGCCTCCCGGGGCTGTTCATCGTGAGCCGGGCCGTCGGCGCGAAGAAGGCCATCGCCTACCAGCTCATCGTCATCTGCCTCGCCGTGCTCTTCGCGTGGCTGTATGGTAGTGAGGTTGGGCGGTACATCTGTGCCTGCATGCTGGGGCGCTGAGTGAGGAGTAGCGCATGACTGAGCACTCCAGGTTGGCGCGCTTTGGGCTGGTTTGCGTAGCGGCCGTCCTCGCGGCGGCCCTCGCCGCCGGCTGCGGATCCAAGGCCCCGGACCGCCCGAGCGCCGAGGTGCTGGGGGGGCAGGTCGACGACGTGGCGAGCAGCGCCTTCGAGGCGGCCGCGTCGGGACTCACGGGGGACCTGCTCATCCATGTGCCGTGCGGGATGATCATCCCCGTGAAGAAGGCCATCACCGTCTTCAGGCAGTCCAACCCCGACCTCGCGGTCGAGGAGGACTACGACAACGCCGCGGTCCTGGTGACGAAGATCATCGACCAGGGAGTGAAGCCGGATGTCTTCATGTCACCGGGCATCTCGGAGATCGCTCGCCTGGAGGAGAAGGGGCTGATAGACCCCGACTCCAAGGTCGCCCTCGGCTCGTTCGAACTGGTTATCATCACGAACCGCGACAGCGGCGTCGAGATCAACTCGCCGGAGGATCTCCTGAAGTGCGACACCATCTCCATCCCCGAGCCAGGGGTGAACTCCGTGGGCACGTCGGGACGCGAGGCGCTGGAGAACTTGGGGCTCTGGGACGACCTCGAGCCGAAGCTGCTCACGACCGATCAGGCGATCAAGAGCCACAACTACGTGGTCGAGGGCAAGGTTGATGCGGGGATCTCCTACCGCGCCTGCCCCCTGGAGACCAACCCGGACAAGATGGACGAGTCCCGGGTGCGCATCGCCTGCCCCTTCCCCGAGGTGTCGTATGAGAAGCAGAAGATCTGGGTCGCGCCGCTGAAGGACAGCGCGAACCCCGAGGCCGCCCGGGCGCTCATCGAGTTCCTCGGCAGCCCCGAGGGCCTCACCGTCTTGGCGGAGAACGACCTGCCTGGCGCGAAGGATCTCATCGACGGCGCCGGGGCGAGCCAGGAGGTCGCGGCCTCCAGCGCCTCGGCGATCATGGGGGAGACGGGGATCGGCTCGATCGGACCAGAGGACGCGCCCGTCCAGGTCGTGGCGTACTTCCCCGACAATGACACCCATGTGGGGACGTGGGAGTTCATCCACGGGCTCAGCGAACGCTATGGCGACAAGATCCACCTCGAGATGGTGGATTTCGAGTCCGATGCCGGCTTCGACCGCTGGCTCGAGGACGGCTTCACGTGCGGGGCCATCACCGTCAACGGCAAGACGCACTGGGTGTTCGAGAAGGACGGCGAGCCGGCGGAGGCGGTCTTCAGGCAGAAGATGGGCCAGGACTGGTTCCAGGAGGACCTCATCGCGGTCCTCGATATGCTTACGTCTGAAGAGGCCGGACAGTAGACTGGCAAGTGGTCGCGGGGCCTCCGGCCCGGCGGCGAGGAGGGACGCATCATGCGCAGCACTATCATCTCATGTCTGGCGGCTCTGGCGCTGGTGGCGGGACTCGTCTCCTGCAACGCTCTGCGGCCGGCGGAGGAGCGGCCGCCTAGTGGCGTAGTCGTGTCGACGACCCCTCCAGCCGAAGTGGACACGGAGGTGTCGGGTGTTATCGAGGTCTTCGTGCCATGCGGCATGGCCGGCCCGTACGGGGAGGTCAAGAAGCTCTTCCAGGAGCGCTACCCGAACGTCAAGATGGAGCTGGACCTCCGCAACGTGGATGTGCAGGCCGCGGCGATCGAGGACGGCAAGGACCACCCGGACGCGTGGCTGACCCTCGGCGACATCGAGATGGGGCGGGCGGTGGAAGCGGGCGTTATCGACGGCGAGCCGGTCACCTTCGCGTACAACTCCCTGGCCCTCATCGTCGCCAAGGGGAATCCGTGCAAGATCGAATCCCTCTCCGGCCTCCTCGGCGACGAGGTCCACACCGTCGCTCTGCCGAGCGAGCGGAACAGCTCGGGCCACTACATCAAGAAGGCCTTCGAGGGCGAGGGCATCTGGGAGGCGCTGCAGCCCAAGGTCTGGAGCACGGACCAGCCGTCGATGGTGAAGGTGCAACTCGGCAACGGGAAGGCCGATGTGGGCGTCGTCTACTTCCCGTGCGCCAAGGAGGCGAAGCGGGTAGGGGGCGAGCCGGAGAACCTGCCGCAGGAGATCGAGATGCTCGGGGAGCTCGATGAGGCCATGACCGGCCGCATCGCCGTGCAGGCAGCCGTAGTCAAGGGCGCCAAGAATCCGGAGCTGGGGCGGCTGTTCGTCGAGTTCCTGCTGGAGGAGCCGTGTCAGGACGCGTGGGAGAACTGGGACTTCGGCCGGGCCGTGGAGCGCGCGAGCGGGGCGCCCGATGCGAGGCTCCACCTCTACTGCGGCGCGGGCATACGCCCCTTCGCCGAGCCGGTGATCGAGGCGTTCCAGGAGAAGAACCCCGGGATCAGGGTCGAGGCCTCGTACGCGGGGTCGGGTTGCCTCCTGAGCCAGCTCACCTTCGCGAAACGTGGCGACCTGTACATGCCCGGCGAGGACTTCTACCTTGACCAAGCACGGAAGCGCGACTTCATCGCGTACGAGGAGCTCATCGGCTACTTCCAGCCGGTGATCCTGGTCGCGGAAGGGAACCCGAAGTCGGTGGAGACCCTGGAGGATCTGACCCGGGAGGACGTCAAGATCGGTCTCTGCGAGCCGGAGATCGCGGCTGTGGGCGTGGCCGCTCGGGATCTGCTGCAGGAGGCGGGACTCTATGAGTCCGTGCTCCGCAAGGACCCGGCACATGCCGGCAATGTGCCAGAACTGGGGAACTGGGTGCAGTTGGGGACTCTGGACGCGGCCATCGTCTGGAACGTCACGGCGGCCCAGATCCAGGAGGAGACGGACTCCGTCGAGATCCCACGCGAGTACTGGGAGCCGTCGGAGATCTACATGGGTGTCCTGACCTTCACCAAGCATCCTGAGGCAGCGAAGGCCTTCGTCGACTTCTGCGCCTCCGAGGAGGGGCAGGCCATCGCGGCTCAGAAGGGGCTTGCGAGCAGGAGTGAGGGCGCGGACGCCTGATGCGAGCCTCGGCACGACAGGCTTGGACGAGCCTATTCCGCTATATCGTGGTCTCAGGGCTGCTATTGCTGGTTGGCGGGATCACCGTCGTCTTTGTCGCCATCGCGCTGCGCCTTGACATCCCCACGCTGAGCGAGGCGCTCGTGGGCCGTGGCCGGGCCGAGACCTGGTTCTCGATCAAGCTGACCGCAGTGACCACGACCACGACCACGGTCATCGCGGTCCTCATAGGCATTCCGGCGGGCTACGCTCTCAGCCGCTACCGCTTCCCGTTCCATACCCTGCTCGACACCATCATCGACCTCCCCATCGTCCTGCCCCCCCTGGTGGCGGGCATCGCCCTGCTCGTGTTCTTCGGGACCACGGCGGGGGTGTGGATCGAGGAGAACATCATCCCCTTCGTCTACACGCAACAAGGGATCATCCTCGCCCAGCTGGTGCCGGCGGGGAGTTTCGCGGTGCGGTCGCTCAAGGCGGCCTTCGATAGCGTGCACCCGCGTATGGAGCATGTCGCGCGCTCCCTGGGCTGCAACGAGCGCCAGGCCTTCTTCCAAGTCGTGCTGCCTCAGGCGCGGAACGGCCTCGTGGCCGGCGCCGTCATGACCTGGGCTCGGGCGGCGGGGGAGTTTGGGCCTATCCTGATGTTCTGCGGCGCCACCAAGATGAAGACCGAGACCCTGCCCATCGCCGTGTTCCTGAACATGTCCGTCGGGGACATCGGGATGGCGCTGAGCCTGACCGTCATTCTCGTCATCCTGGCGGCCTCCGCGCTGCTGATTTTCAAGGCCCTCGGGGGACGTGGGTACCTATGGTGAGGGCGTGGATCTGGCGTATCGTGGCCGCTCTCGCCACTGCGGTGCTGATCATGGCGGCGACCTCCGGCGCATGCCGGCAGGGGGACTCTCGGCAACGCCTGCTCATCCGAGGCGCGCCGTCCATGGAGGCTACGATCTCGGCACTCGCTCGGGGGTTCTCTCAGTGGAACCCGGACGTGGATGTGGTCACGGACTGCCTCTGCCCACCGTGCGTCCTGTATGAGGACGGGGCGCCGGAGACCAGCTACGACCTCTGGGTGGCCTGGGGCGAGTGGGAGCTCGAACGGCTCGCCCAGGCGGGCAACCTCCGCTTCGCCAGAACGGCTGTCGCGGGCAGCACCCCTCTCATCGTCGCGGCGTCGGGCAATGCGGCGCACTCCATCGAGGCCATCGAGGATCTGCGCCAGGGCTCCGTCGGCAAGATCGGCGTGGGCGACCCCGATCTCGTGGCATCGGGGCATCACGCGAGGGAGCACCTGACGGCGAGCGGGCTGTGGGCCGACATCGAGGAGCGCCTCGTTCCGAGCCGGAGCGGCTGCGAGCTGCTCAAGTGGTTGGGGCTGGGGCGCGAGGTCGACGTGGCCATCGTGCTCCGGGCGTGCGTCACGCACGATTCGTCATCGGTGGAGCTTGTTCGGGAGATTCCCGAAGAGCTCTGCCCGCCCATCCCCCTGCTGTTCGCCATGCCGGAGGACGCGCCGAGCTCCCAGGCCGGGGATCTCTTCATGCGGTTCCTCGAGACGCGCCAGGCCAAGGCGATTCTGGCCGCAGATGGGATAGACCCGGAGGGCGGCCGATGATCGAGGTACTGGGGGCTCACAAGGAACTCGGAGAGTTCTCTCTGCGCGGGGTTGACCTGAAGGTCGAGGATGGCGAGTACCTCGTCGTCCTCGGGCCGACCGGCGCCGGCAAAACCGTTCTGCTCGAGTGCATCGCGGGGATTCACTACCTGGACAAGGGCTCCGTGTTCCTCCACGGCCGCGATGTGACGAACCTGCCTCCCGAGCAGCGGAACATCGCCTACGTGCCTCAGGACTACGTGCTCTTCTCGCACATGTCACTCCGGCGGAACATCGAGTTCCCGTTGCGCCTCCGCAAGCGGCCCCAGGAGGAGATCAACGCCATCGTCGAGCGCTTGGCCCGGACGCTGCGGATCGAGCGCCTCCTGGAGCGGCGGCCAAGGACTCTGTCCGGCGGGGAGCAGCAGCGGGGGGCCTTGGCGAGGGCCCTGGCGAGCTCGCCGGCGCTGCTGCTGCTCGATGAGCCGCTCAGCGCACTCGACGAGGGCACTCGCGTGGATCTCACGGAGTGGCTGGCCCGCATCACCGACGAGCTCGGAACGACGGTGATCCATGTCTGCCACAACTACGACGAGGCCCTGGACCTGGCGGACCGCATCGCGGTGATGCGCGATGGGCGGATCCTGCAGGTAGGCCCGCCTACGGATGTGCTCAGGCGGCCCCAGGGCGAGTTCCTGGCGAGGTTCATGGGGACCCAGAACCTTCTGCCCGGCCGCGCGGACGAGGCTTCGGGAACGGTGCGGGTGGGCGAGAACACAGTGCTGCGGACCGGGGCGGAGGCGCCCGGGCCATCGGTCCTCGTGGCGATCCGGCCGGAGTCGATCGCCCTCTGCGCCGCCGACGCCCCCGATGACGGCTCGGCGAACCGGGTGAGGGCAACCCTGGCGACGGTGCGCGACCGAGGCCGGCACATGCTCCTGGCGCTCGAGGGTGACATCGCCCTCACGGTGTCCCTCACGCCCCAGGCGTTCCATGCGCTGGCGGTGTCGGTGGGGGATGAGGTGTGGGCGGTGATCCCGCCCGAGGCCGTCCACATGATGGCCTCGGACGGGGACTAGCTCCGAGGTCGCTATGGGCCGAGGAGCAGATCCTGCTCCTCGACGACCCAGATGTTCCGGTACTGCACGGGGTTCCCGTGATCCTGCAGCAGGATGGGCCCCACCGGCAGCGGCCCCGGCTGGTCGGGCGCCCCGCCGGGGAGTTCCACGTTGTCGTGGATCAGGATGCCGTTGTGCCACACGGACATCCGCGCGGCCTCCCCGACGCCCCGCTCCTCGTTGAAGCGGGCCGGCCGGTACTCGATGTCGAAGGTCTGCCAGACGGTCGGCGGCGCGCACGCGTTCACGATGGGCCGGCTGACCCCGTAGAGCCCGCCGCACTCATTGTTCTCGCCGGCAAGACCGTAGCTGTCCAGGACCTGCACCTCATGCTGGGCCTGGAGGTAAACACCACTGTTGCCTCGGCCCTGGCCCCGGTTGTTCGGCTCAAAGGGCGTGCGAAACTCCATGTGGAGGCGGACGTCGCTGAAGGCGCGCTTGGTGACGATAGACCCGGCGCCGCCAACGACCTCCATGGCGCCATCGGGCAGCAGCTTCCAGGGGGTGTAGGGCGATGGGGAGGTGTTGATGGGTCGCCATTCCGCCGCCTGCGGGTCGCTCTCGGGCGCGAAGGGCCTGTCGAAGAGCTCCGTGCAGCCCAGCCCCTCCTCCTGGTAGGGCCCCGACGCCAGCCAGGTGACGATGGTGCTCGGGTGGCCGCCCTGGAGCAGCTCGAGGGACACCCCTTCCTGCGGCTCGGGCGTCGGCTCGAAGGTCACCCCCTCGAGGGGGGCGCCCTCGGGATCCGCGCAGAGCCTCGCGGAGGCCTCCCAACCGCCCGTGTTTTGGGTGATCTTGAGCACCAACTCGTTCCAGCCCTCGTGGAGCGCGATCTCCGCTTGGTCCTGGAAGTCGACGAGGGACCGGTCAACGTTGACCTCCAGGACGACCTCGCCATTCACCCAGGCCTTGACGCCGTCGTCGCTCCCCACCTGGAGCCACGCGGAGGGGATGTCTCGGTCGGAGAGGATGCGAGTGCCGAGGTAGGCGACCCGGTCAGGGCCGCCGCCCAGCTCGTCCGACAGGCTGACGCGCCACGGGGCCGCCCCGCCCAGGCGCCAGTCGTCCAGGCCCGCGCCATCGAAGAGCACGACGCTGCCGTCCGGCGGCTCAGCGCCCAGGGTGGGGGAGAGCCGCAGGAACCGGTTCAGTGCGAAGGTGGACCCCTCGAGGACGCCGCCGAAGACGCCATCGGCGATGGTACTGCCATCCTCGAAACGGAGCACGTCTCCGTCAGCGGAGCCACGCAGCACCGCTAGGGGCTCCGCGCGCCGCTCCAAGGTGGGGAGCAGATTGGCCTGGTAGCCCTCGTCCCCCCAGCAGATGACCTGGGCGCAGAGGGGCTGGTCGCCATCGGGGGTGCTCAGCGTGCCCTGGTAGTCACCCATGAAGGGATCGGGAAGGTCCCCCAGAGTCTGTTGGCACAGGGCCGGAAGAGCGAAGAGCAGGGCTGACGCCAGCACTGCAAGAAGTCGCATGATGGGTCATCTCCTATTCAGACCGCGGCCTGGCCACGGTCGCTCGGCATGGTATGGATACCCCTACGACGCGGGGGAGTCCTTCAGCGTTCGAATCGGTGAAGGTGTTGGGAGAGACCGGCGGGAAGCCCCCACCAGCGGCTTCGTTGCGAGTGGCTCACAGAGCACCCTACGCGACGGGCAGCGTGGTGGACCGGTACTCGGTATTCCCGCCCGGGCCACTGCTCGGTCGGGCGACATCAGCTTTCTGGATCACGGCAACCATGGAACAGGAGGGAGCACGTTGAAGGAACTGAACGTGGCGCTCATTGGCTGCGGGTTTATGGGCAAGGCACATAGCAACGCCTGGCGCAGCGTCCGGCTGTTCTACCCGAACGCGGCGGCCTATCCCCGCCTCAAGGTTATCTGCGGGGCCCCTGGGGAGGATGTCCAGCGATATGCCGACATCTACGGCTGGGAGGAAGCCAGCCAGGATTGGCAGGCTACCGTCGCTCGCGATGACATCGATATCATCGACATCGTGACCCCAGGCAAGCTCCATGCCCCCATCGCTATCGCGGCGGCGCAAACGGGCAAGGCTGTCTCCTGCGAGAAGCCTCTCGCGAACACCATGGAGGAAGCGGAGAGCATGGCCGACGCGGTCGAGAAGGCCGGCGTGGTCAACCTCTGTTCCTTCAACTACCGCCGCGTGCCGGCCGTCGCTCTGGCGAAGCAGCTCATCGAGGAGGGCTTCCTTGGCCGGGTGTTCCACTGGCGCGCCCAGTATCTGCAGGACTGGATCGTGGACCCCTCCTTCCCTCTGGTCTGGCGGCTGCAGAAGTCCGAGGCGGGCAGCGGGGCTCTGGGCGATATCGGAGCCCATATCGTCGACCTCTCCCACTATCTCTGCGGCCGGGTCACGGAGCTGACGGCGCACATGGAGACCTTCATCCATGAGCGGCCTCTCCTGGCCGAGGTCACCGGCGGTCTCAGCGCCGAGGCCGGCTCGGGGATGGGCACCGTGGACGTGGATGACGCGGCGCTCTGGCTAGCCAAGTTCGACAACGGGGCAATCGGCACTTTCGAGGCGACGCGCTTCGCTCCCGGCGGCCTGAACAAGAACCGCTGGGAGATCAACGGCGAGCACGGCTCCATCCGCTTCAACCTGGAGCGCCTTACCGAGTTGGAGGTCTTCTCCCGCAAGGACCCCGAGCACATCCAGGGCTGGAAGACCATCCAGGTCAGCCAGAGTGTGCAGCCCTACGTGGCGGCGTACTGGCCGCCGGGCCATCACATCGGCTGGGAGCACACCTTCATCAACAGCGTTCACGACTTGATGGAGGCGGTGGTGAACGGCACGGAGATGCGGCCTACCTTCCGCGACGGGCTCTACGTGCAGAAGGTCCTCGGGGCCGTCGAGGCCTCGAACGACTCCCGACAGTGGGAGAAGGTCCTCTAGGAGCCGTGGGCGGAAGCCCATGGCGAGCGCCACGGCGGGCCTCAGCCCGCCGCCAGTACCGACACGCTAGGAGGCGTAGCGCCCATGAAAGTCGGAGTGTTCACCGTTCTCTTCGCGGACCAATCCCTTGAGGACACCCTCAAGTACGTGAAGTCCCTAGGCTGCGGGATGGTCGAGATCGGCACCGGGAACTTCCCCGGGCAGCCGCACTGTCCCGTCGACGAGCTGCTCGCGAGCGACACCGCCGCGGCGGAGTACAAGGCGAAGATAGAGGATGCTGGCCTGGAGATCAGCGCCCTCTCCTGCCACGGCAACGCCCTGCATCCGAACGAGTCCATCGCTCAGGCGAGCCGTGACGCATGGCGCAAGACTCTCCGCCTGGCAGAGAAGCTGGGTGTGCCCCGAGTCGTCGACTTCTCGGGTTGCCCCGGCGGTCCGGGTGGTGGCACCGATCCCATCTGGGTCACCGCTCCGTGGCCCGATGACTTCCAGAAGACCCTCGACTGGCAGTGGAACGAGAAGGTCATCCCCTACTGGCAAGCGGAGGTCAAGGAAGCGGCGAATCACGGGGTCAACCAGATCGCCTTCGAGATGCACCCCAACTTCGTCGTCTACAACCCCGAGACGCTCCTCAAGCTGAGGGCGGCCGCGGGCGACGCGATCGGCGCCAACTTCGATCCCAGCCACCTGTTCTGGCAGATGATCGATCCCATCGCCGCCGTGCGCGCGCTGAAGGACTGCATCTGGCACGTCCACGCCAAGGACACCAAGATCTGCCCCTACAACGCGCCCATCAACGGCACCCTGGACACCAAGCCGTACACGGATGAGATCAACCGCGGCTGGATCTTCCGCACCGTCGGCTACGGCCACGATCTGGCGTGGTGGAAGGAGTTCGTCTCCAACCTCCGCCTCATCGGCTACGACCTGGTTCTGTCCATCGAGCATGAGGACAGCCTGATGTCCCCCAAGGAGGGGTTCGAGAAGGCCGTCGAACTGCTCCTGGAGGCGACCATCGTCGAGCCCGCAGGCGAGGCCTACTGGGCCTAGCCGCTCCGCATTCGCCGAGGTCCCCCGCCGTTACTCGCCAGAGTGGGGCGGGGGACCGTCGTTTCTACCCCTCCGCAGATCACCACATCCGCATGAGCGCCCATCCGCCGCGCGGCAGCCCAATCCAGGGGCTACGTGGCGCGCTGCACGGGCCCAGATGGAGATGCAAAAAAAAGTTTGCATAGGGCATTGACTCCGCGTTCTGCCCCCGGCACAATATGCAAACAAACATTCTATTCCTGCGGAGATGGTCCCATGAGCGCTGCTGCCATTCAGTCGTCGTCATCCAGGCTTTCACCGGCGGCATTCGTCGATATGACCAGGCCCCACGCGTTAGCGGTGGCGCGCTCCATGCTCGGCGCCTCCGATGACGTCGAGGATGTGGTTCAGGAGGCCCTCATCCGCGCGTATACGCGGGTGGGCGCTCTGCGCGATCGAGGAAACCTCATCGCGTGGATGCGCCAAGTGACCCGCACCGTGTGCCTGAACATGGTGCGGCAACGTCGCCTCACCGTGCTGGAGCCCAGGATGGTGGAACTGCGGCGCGATGAGGGCATGGGGGTCGAGGAGCAGGTGGTGGACGGGTGTCTCAGTGACCAACTGAGGGATCTGCTCGCCACCCTGCCCGATATCTACGCTCAGCCCATAGCCATGTATCTCCTCGAGGGGATGCCGTACAAGGAGATCGCCGAGACCCTCGGCGTGCCCCTGGGAACCCTGAAGGGCCGCATCCACCGTGGCCGTCAGATGCTCTTGCGCGGAAGCAGCGGGCGTGCCCTCCGGGAGATCCTCGGAGAGGCCCTCAGCGCTGCCTAGCCGCCCTGCAGGGCGGCCATAGCCATGCGGTGCATGGGCGAGTCGGGGATGCCGTCCAGAAGGGGATCCCCCGTCCGGATCATCCACTCGTGAAGCGACGCGAGCAACTCGGACCGAATGGCGGCGTAGGCCTCATCGCCCGCCAAGTTGACCTCCTCCCACGGATCGGCGGTGAGGTCATAGAGCTCCACAGGCGGGTGGTAGGCGTACGCGGGCTCCTCGGGCGTGCGGGTCACGCACTTCGGGCGGTACGTCTGGCTCGGGTTCATGAAGAAGGGCGCCGCGGTGAAGTTCACGATGAGCTTGTGGCCGGCCGTCCGCACGCAGCGGCGGGGGTCGCAGTAGTCGTGGTACGTCATCTCGCCGAAGATGCGGTCCCGCGGCTCGTACCCTCGGCCCTGCAGCAGGCCGAGGAAGGAACGGCCCTGCACCGCCTCGGGAACCCCGAGGCCAAGGTACTCGAGAAGGGTCGGCATCACATCGATGTTGCTGATCAGCTCGGGGAACACGGCGCCGGGTCGCCAGCCGGCTCCAGGCTGCCGCAAGATGAGCGGCACCTGGAGTCCTGGATCATAGAGAGAGCACTTGGCGCGGGGGAAGGGCATGCCGTGGTCGGCGGTCATGACGACGAGCGTGTTCTCTGTCTGACCTGTACGCTCCAGGGTGTCCAGGATCCGGCCTATGTGCTCATCCAGCAGCCGTATGGCGCCCTGGAAGTCGGCGAAGTCCTCCTCGGCGGACAGCTCGGGGTAGATGAAGGGTGGGATGGTGACTCCCTTGGAGATGTCCGGCTCGGCGCCGAAACCATGGGGCAGCCGATGAGGCTCGATCGTGCAGACCTCGAGGAAGAAGGGCTGGGTCTGGCCCCTACGGTCCTCCAGGAACTCGCTCACGACGTGGGAGACGTTCCAGGCGCGGCCGCCCGGCAGCATCTCGTCCATGCCGAGCATCTCCCGTGAGCGCGCCTCGTGGGGGTGACCCGTGCAGGCGGTGTGGTACCCCGCCTCGCGCAGGACGGAGGCCAGGTGTCGCTCCGTCGGGTGCAGATCCCACGCGAAGTCGGCATGGGTGAGGCCCATGACGCCGTTGCTGTGTGGGTACCGACCCGTGAAGAGGGAGGCGCGACTGGGGCTGCACTGGGGCGCGGTGCAGAAGCAGTTCGCGAAGCGCGCGCCCTCGGCCGCCAAGGCGTCGATTCGAGGCGTGTGGACAGTCTCGACGCCGTAGCAGCCGACATGGCGGCCAAGGTCGTGGGGCACGAAGATAAGCACATTGGGGCGAGCCTGCTGTGACACGGCGACCTTCCCTCCGGCGCGGCCTCGCTTGGCCCCGCAGGGCGGGCTTTCGCCGATCGGCGCCTTCTGGCCTGCGGGTTGGACGGTCTTGCGCGCGGGCCCTGGATGGGCGAGAATACCAGTGCGGGCGCCAACGTAGCTCAGTTGGTAGAGCAGCGGTCTTGTAAACCGCCGGTCGCCGGTTCGAGTCCGGCCGTTGGCTCCACCCCGCACCTGGCAGCACTGTCTGGACGCGAGCCCGCGCGTCGGCGCATCGCCCCGGCTTCGAATCGGCCCTCGCCATCAGGAGGCACCTGGGCAGAACCCTTTGACCCTTAGCCGGTGTTAGTCGTTATTCACTTTGGCAGTACTGCGCCCCGGGCTGCCGGAAGGAGACACCCACTCAATGCAGAGGATAACCATCGCCGCCATGCTGCTTTGCCTAGCCGCGGCGGCGCCCACCCACGCCCTGGAGACGGCCCTCTTCGCCGACGGCGACAGCGTGCGGCTTCGCAGCGCCCCGAGCCTGGAGGCCGGAGTCGTCGGGACGCTGCACCGCGGCGACGAGGTCCGCATCCGCTCCGGCGACGGCCAATGGCGCGAGGTGTGGGTGCCGCGGACCCGGCAGGTCGGCTGGGTCGCCCACTGGCTTCTCGCCGAGGTGCCGCCGGAGGGCGTGCGCCGCGAGGTGGCTTACGTGAATGCGGACACCCTGAACATCCGCAAGGGGCCGGGCGAGAGGCATCCGCGATGTGGCACATTGAAGCGCGGCACCCAGGTCGATGTCATCGCCTACGATGACCAGTGGCGCAAGATCCGGGTCCCCTCGAACGGCGAGTTCGGCTGGGTCGCCGGCTGGCACCTGAAGTCCGGGAGCTCCGGGAGCGACAGCACGCCCTCCTACTACGGCCAGCACCGCTGGGTCGGCGCGGACCGCCTGAACCTGCGGACCAACCCCAGCACAGGCTCGGAGCCTATGGCCGTGCTTCTGAAGGGCCACAAGGTCTACGTGATGAGCATGGAGGGCGAGTGGGTGAAGGTCCGGGCGGAGGGTGGCCCCATCGGGTGGGTTCACCGCGACTACCTGAAGCTCGAGCGGCCCGCCGCCGCTACAGGAGGCGTCGTGGGGGGCGCGGCGGCCGCCGAGGGAGGCAACGCGTGGGGGGCTCCGCGGTGGGTGGGGGTGGACGAGCTCTACCTGCGGCCCGGGCCGGAGACGGATAACCGCCCGATGTCGACCCTGACGCGTGGCACCAAGGTCTACCTCATGTATCTGCAGGACGACTGGGCGCAGGTGCATGTGCATAACGGGGGCATCGGCTGGGTGTTCAGGGACTACCTGAAGCAGGACGCCATAGCGGGGTACAGCGGATCCGTAGTAGCCGTCAGCGATAGCCAGGGCCGGGAGTCCTACGACAGCCGACTCGAGGGCCTCATCGAGTCCATGGCGGACAACCAGGCCATCGTGACCAAGACCAGCTGCAACCTCCGCCAGGGGCCCGGAACCGGATTCACGGTCGCGGCCAAGCTGAACCAGTACGACAAGCTGCGCGTCCATGGCCAGGCGTCGGGATGGCTGAAGGTGACGACGGGCGGGGGCCAGCAAGGGTGGATCGCCTCCTGGCTCTGCGCGACGAGGGTTGACCCGCCGGCGCTCCCGGCGTCCGAGGTGCCACAGCCGCCCTCTCGGGCCGTTGTGGCGGGGCAGGGCGACGCACTGGGTGTGGGCAAGCGGATCGCCGAGTTGGCCCTGGCGCAGGTCGGCAAGCCGTACGTCTGGGGCGCGGAGTCGCCGAGCTCTGGCTTCGACTGCTCCGGCCTCGTCTACTGGTCCCACGGCCAAGTGGGGCTGAAGATGATGCGGACGACCTGGGACCAGTGGGACGACCCGCGCGGGAAGGCCGTTCCCACGGAATCCCTCCAGCCCGGCGACGTGGTGTGTTTCGCGAACACCTATCGCCGTGGCGTGTCCCATGTAGGTGTCTACATCGGCAACGGGCAGTTCGTGCATGCGCCGGGCCGCGGGCAGTCGGTGCGGGTGGACAACCTGTCCAGCCGCTCGCGGAGTTACTGTGGCGCGCGCCGGTTCTACTGACGGAGGTGTTCGGTTGGCTAGTCGTCTCGGGCCCAGATGGGCGCTGGTGGCGCTCCTGCTCACCGCCGCCAGCGCCTTGGCGCAAGGGTCCTGGTACGTCGCGGCGCCGGCGCTCGAGGCTCGCGCCGAGCCCTCGGGCACGGCCGAGGTCGTGGGAGTACTGCGCTCAGGCGCCGAGGTGAGGGTGAGCGAGACGCGGGGCGTGTGGCGCCGTGTCACTGGCGCGACGCTGCCGCGCCCGGCCTGGGTTCCGGCGTGGTGCCTCATGGACGCGTCCTCCACTGGGGTGGGGCAGGCGTCGGTGATCATCACCAAAGACGTGAACATGCGCGCCGAGCCGCAGGACGGGGCGCCACTCTCCGCCGTTCTCACCCAGGGACAGGGCGTCATTGCCTTGGTGGAGGAGGGTGAGTGGACGCGGGTGCGGATCGCCGGAACGCAGCTCGTCGGCTATGTGCCCGCCTGGGCCGTCAGGCCGGGGCAGGCGGCCGAGCCCGCTGAAGCGCAGCCGGAGGTGCAGCGCGCCGCGGACTACGGGCAGACTCGGTACGTTCGGGTGAGCGGGCTGTACCTGCGTGAGAGCCCGTCGGTGGAGTCGGACCCCGTCTGCCTCCTCGGCGAGAACGCTATCGTCTACCCGATGGAGGTCGCGGGCGAGTGGGTCCATGTTCGGGTCCACGATGGTCCGACCGGCTGGGTGAGCCGTCTCTACCTCGCCGCCGCGCCCAACACGGCCTCCTCGGGCGGTCCAGCGACCTTCACGGACGTCTCGAACCTCGCCCGCGGAGGCATCAATCAGCGGATGGAGGCCTTGGGCGACAACCAGGGCATGATCTACCAGGACATGGTGAACGTACGATCCGGGCCCTCGGACCAGTTCCAGGCCATCGCGGTGATGCCCGCCGGCGTCGTGTTCCAGGTCCTCGGGCAGTCCAATGGTTGGTACAAGGCGCGGTTCGTTGATGGCACCGAGGGCTGGGTGGCGAGTTGGCTCTGCGTAGCGAACGCGATGCCCGCCCCAGGGGGAGGGCCGGTGACCATCGTGCAGCCTCAGCCCCCGCCGCAGCCGCAGGTACCCGCGACGGGTGGCCAGCCGACGGCCATCGGCAACGAGATCGCGCGCCTCTGCCTCGCGCAGCAGGGGAAGCCGTACATATGGGGAGCCGAGAGCCCGTCCACAGGCTTTGACTGCTCGGGTCTCGTCTACTGGTCCCACAAGCAGGTGGGGGTGAGCGTGCCGCGGGTGAGCTTCGACCAGTTCAAGACGGGTCTCTATGTGGACCCGTCACAGCTCATTCCCGGCGATGCCGTGTTCTTCGCGAACACCTACACGGGCGGCGCGTCCCATGTGGGGATCTATGTGGGGTCGGGGTACTTCGTGCATGCGCCGAGCTCGAAACAGAAGATCCGAGTGCAGCCGCTCTCCGACCGGTCGAAGGACTTCTGCGGCGCCCGCCGCCTCTATGTGCGGTAGAGCGCTGCCGGGAAGGGCCCCGAACGGGGATAGTTCGTGCGAGGAAGGGCAACCGCTCCAGTTCAAAGCGGCGGAGGCCGTCCCCCCACTCGGGGACGGCCTCCGGTCTGTCTCTCTCGCCTAGTTGGGGCCTACTCCGCGACCTTAGCCGCCTTCTTGGGCTTCTTGGCCTTGTAGAGACCGTTCAGCACGAAGGAGCCGGCCTGGACGCCCGTGATGCTGCCATCGCGATTCACGACGGCACGGTTGCTGGCGACGGCGAAGGTCAGGAAGTCGGCATAGCGACCATTGGCCACCAGGGCGCCAGGGTAGATCGTCTCCCCGTCGCCGATCGTCTCGGGCATCCCGGTGATGGTGTCGCCGAGGTCCAAGCCGGTCGGGAGGAGCGGGATGGCGGTTGCCGTGTAGGTGGCGATGGAGCAGGTGATGACGGACGCGACGGTGGCGTTGACGACACACGAGATGGACTGGTACGTGTCCGGCCCCTCGGTCGTGATCGTCACGTAGCCATGCTCGATCTCATCCACGTAGAAGAAGCCATCCTCATCGGTGGTGGTCTCGAAGACTGCGCTGGGATCGCCGGTGGACGAGATGGTCACCTCAGATCCCTCGATGGGCGCACGGCCGTTCATGGCATCGACGACGTACCCTGCGGCGGTAACGGGGCCCTTGCCGGGCGGGATGCTACCTCCGGTGTACTCGTTGGAGACGGTCCGGCGCTCGGTACCCAGGTCCGCGGCGCATCCAGCGATCAGCGCCGCCGCAATCAGTGCACTCAGAACTACCAACCAATGTCTCATAGGGACCACTCCTAATCTGAGGCCTATTCCGCGATCGGCGGCCAAGCCATCTTCTCGAGCCACTCATCGGGATCCGGCCCGCGTCCCTCACGCAGATGGGCGAGGTATCTGCGGCAAAGGGAGAGGCGAACAGGATCCTCCAAAACACCCTCCTTGTCGGAGGGAGCGTGAGACCTAAGCTGCTCCATGCAGTCGACGGCTTCGGCGAGAAGCCCGGACTGCTCATTGGGGTCGCTCGTGTGATCAACGACGATGCTCGCGGCCCGGATCAAGCCGTCGAGGTGCTTCATGCCTCGGGCGAGGGCGAGGGCTTGGCTCGCTTCCTCGCTCCGAGCGTCCGAGGGGCCCCACTGGGCGAGGCCGATGCGGGCCTCCATCTCGGCCATCTTGGCGCCGACGGCGCACGCCCGATCGCGAACGGCGATCAGAGGTTTCGAGACGCCCTCGGCCTGTGCGGTCAGCCGGGCGCATACGACTCGCGCCTCGAGCGCCGGCACCTCCATACGGAGATCCGACAGGACACGCACACCCTCTTCGGCGTGGTATAGAGCCTCGTCGGTGCGTCCCGCGCGCTCCAGGATCCGCGCCAGCTCACGCTCACACACCCCGTGAGCGCGGTCGTCGGCGCCACGATTGGAGGCTCGCAGAGCCGCCAGCGCCCGGGCGCTCGCGTCCGCGGTCCAGCCGATGAGTGCCTCGCTCCAGGCGTAGGCCGCCTGGGCCATGAGGGCCCTCGCGTCGTCGCCCGCGAAGGCCGCCAACTGCCGCGCCAGGTCGAGGCGCTCCATGGCTTGGCCGGTGCGACCGAGGCCGTTCAGCGCCAGCCCCGCGTTGAAGAGCGACTCGACGCGCTGGTCGGCGAGGACGAGGACATCGGCCTCGCGCTCGCACTCCGTGGCGGCCATCAGCGCCTGCTGCAGCTCGCCGAGGGCCAGGTACACGTTCACCTGGTTGGCGCGCGCGTAGCAGGTGATGAAGGCGGCCTCTTTGGCATCGGGCACATCCTGGTAAGCCACGAGGACGTGGGCGAGGGCCTGCAGGGCGAGGTCGAGCTCGCCGGACTGCTCGAAGAGGCTCGCCAGGGCGACCTGGCCCCGCCAGCGGGCCATCCAGTCGCCTGCGCTGGCGACGCGCTCGAACTCCGCTCTCGCCTCGTCGAACTCGCCGAGGGCGGCCAAGGCGGAGCCGAGGCTCTGGGTCGCTTGCAGATACATCGCGTCATCCTCGAGCCGCTCGTAGAGCTCGCGGGCACGACGGATATGGGGTATGGCGAGGCTCGCCTCGCGGCGTTGGAGGCGCACGTTGCCTGCGCGGAAGTGGGCGTCCGCCTCATCGCGTTGCCTGCCAGAGAGCCGGGCGAGAGCGACGATGCGCTCAGCGGTACGGAGGAGGCCATCGGGGTCGGGCCCCGACATCTGCGCCTGGGCAAGTTCAGAGAGATCGGACAGAGCCGCGTCAACGTGGGGCGGCGGGATGTCCTCCCTCTCCATGGTTCGCTGCATCGCCCTGCGCGCAGGGGGGCGTTCACGTGCCCAGTCGGTTGCGAGGATGGCGGGAAGAGGGGGCGCCTCCACGTCGCTCACGACGTCGCTCGTCTCACCGAAGAAGTAGGACATCGGCTTCCCTACCGCGGCGCCGATGCGCTGAAGTCTGTCGGTCTGGGCCAGCGTGGCTCCAGAGTAGTACTGGTACACTAGCGCTCTCGAACACTCGGCTATCTCGGCAATCTGCTCCGCCGTGTAACCAGCCTGTTTGGCGGCGGCCTGGATCAGCTGGCCCTGGGCTCGCCGCCCCTGTCGGGTATTGAGGTCCATACGCTCGCCCCTCGTCCACTACAGGCGCTCGCGCCGGGAGCGCCACTGTATTCGCATCATCGGCCCACTGACCGGGCTGATCATGGACCGCTTGCAATGGCGGAAGGCCACCCCTTCATTGGCGGCGAACCGCTCGGTCCAACGCATTATGCCATAGTGGGGGCAACCTATGCTAGAGAAAGTGGACTTGACCCAGGCTCTGCGTAAGGCAGAGTGGAAGCCTGTGCGCGAAGACCTTGAAGTGAAACTGGGGCAGGCGCAGAGAGTAGCCAGAGAGGCTGGACTTCGGACCGTTCTTGTGTTCGAGGGTTGGGACGCCGCAGGCAAGGGAGGGGTGATCTCGGCGCTAGCGGCGGCCTGGGATCCGCGTGGATTCAAGGTCCACAACCTGGGGCTCCCGACCGCTGAAGAGAGGCTCTACCCCTCCTTGACGCGGTACTGGCGGAGGCTCCCTGCATCGGGCACGATCGCCATACTCAACCGTTCTTGGTACCGTCGCGTCCTGGATGAGCGCGTGGACGGACTCGTGGATGAGTCGGAATGGCAGCGCACCTACGACGAGATCGATAGCTTCGAGCGACAGCTCGTCACGGATGGCTATCTACTCCTGAAGTTCTGGCTACACATCGACAAGCAGGAGCAGAAGCGCCGCTTCAAGGCCTTGTCGGAGGATCCCGTGTACGCCTGGAAGGTGGGGAAAGCGGAACGGCGACGCCGGCGGCAATGGAGCGAGTACGAGCAGGCGGTCGAGGAGATGTTGGCCCGGACGAGCACCGGCCTCGCCCCGTGGGAGATCGTGGCCTCGAACTGCCGGCGGCACGCGCGCGCCACAGTGATGCAGACCGTGCTGTCGGCGATGAGTCGAGCGAGTGCGCGTGGGGATGAGCCGGCAGCGGCTCCGGCGCCCACCGCGGAGGAGGAGCCCTCCACCGTCTGGGTCAAACCGTCCAATCCACTCGATCGCGTGGATCTGAGCCTCAGCGTGGACAGGGACACCTACGGCCGCCAACTGGATGAGCTGCAGCAGGACCTGCGCCGACTACAGCACCAGCTCTACCGTGAGCGCATCCCCCTGGTGATCGTTTACGAGGGCTGGGACGCCTCGGGCAAGGGGGGGAGCATCCGGCGGCTCACTCGGGAGTTGGATCCCCGTGGCTATGAGGTGGTCCCCATCGGCGCGCCAACGCCCCAGGAGCTCTCGCACCACTACCTGCGGCGGTTCTGGATCCAGCTCCCCAAGGCGGGGCACATCGGGATCTTCGACCGCTCCTGGTACGGCCGGGTGTTGGTCGAGAGGGTGGAGGGTTTCGCGTCGGAGACGGAGTGGCGGCGTGCCTACCAGGAGATCAACGAGTTCGAGGCCTCGCTCGTGCGGTTCGGCACGGCGCTCGTGAAGTTCTGGTTGCACATCTCGCCCGAGGAGCAACTGCGGCGGTTCGAGGCCAGGGAAGCTGATCCGTTCCGGCGTTGGAAGATCACGCCGGACGACTGGCGGAATCGCGACAAGTGGGACGCCTACTACGACGCCGTTGGTGAGATGATCCAGCGCACGAGCACCTCGTACGCGCCATGGACGGTCATCGAGGGCGATGACAAACCGTGGGCGAGGGTCAAGGCCCTCCGCACGGTGAAGACGGCCCTCGAAGGGGTGTTGGGCTAGCTCGGGCCGGGGCGAGGCAGCGTGGCGATGTGTGCGCGTTAGGTCTCCGAGGAGGGCGCAGATGCCCTCCCCGGAGGCTAGGAGCGGTCACCGCCGCTCCAGCGAGATGGACTCGATCCGCACCTCCGCGCCTGTCGCGCCGCTGGTGGGGTCGATCCGCAGCGATGTGATGGTCTGACCGGCCCAGGCCTGGTGGTCGCCCACCGGCACACGGATCTCCTTGATGTCGTCGCTGGCCGCGAGGCCGAACGGGATCTCGCGTTCGGGCGAGAAGCCAGGCGCGTTCACGGTCGCCCAGAAGACGCAGCCCGCATCGCCGGCGCTGGCGGCGAGGCGGATGACCAGGACGTCGCCCGGGCTCCCCTCAACGGCGAGTCCGTGGCAGGTCATGTAGGGGTCAGCGCCGGTGGAGGAGGTCCGCAGCAGCCCGTCGCTGATGGTGAAGTCGGCGAGGTCATGGGCGGGTTCCCAGCCCTCGGAGTCCGCGTCGAAGGCGAAGTCGATGGCCCTCCGCACGGGGGCGCCGACGTAGGGGCTCCGACGGGCCCCCTCGACGGTGATGACGTGGGCGCCCGATTCGCCGATACGGACCTCCAGAAGGCTGGCCTGTTCGTGCCAGCGCCAGCCAGGATCGTCGGACGCCGCGGAGCCCTCCGACTCGGCAAGGGGCTGGCCGTCGAGAAGGACGCGGGTGGGGCGTGTCACACCGATGACTTCGACGGCGCCGCGTTGGGGCGGCGTCATCTCCAGGGGCACGGTGAGGGTCTCTCGCTCCCAACTGAGGGCGCCGAAGCGGGCGATGCTTCGCACGGCGAGGAACTCGCCGCCCTGGTGGGCCACCTCGAGGACCGGCGCGGTGGGATAGCCCATGCGGGCCAGGTGCTGGCGGAGGATCGTGGCGGGCTGGAAGCAGGGCGGGGTCTGGCCGTGGAGGCCCGGGCGGCCCTCGATGAAGTTCACGGCGTCAGGCCACTGGCCACGGCGCGAACCCTCCTCCACCTGCTGGTACATGCCGCTCCGCAGGATGTTGTCCGCGATGGTCACCCAAGGGTAGGAGTCATCGTAGCGGGCGAGGGCGTAGAGGGAGTTGCTGTACGCCAGGCCGTTCCACTGCACCGCCACGCCGAACCAACTCAGGACGTAGGCGGTGGCCCCGAAGACCGGAATGGTGGCTCCCTGGAGGGCGGGTCGCTCGGGGTCGTTCCAGGCGTAGACGAAGGGGAGGCCGGTCCGAGCCCAGTAGACGGCATCGGCGAGGTACTCCTCATCGCCCGTGAGCTGGTAGCCGAGGAGGTAGGCATCGACAGCGCGGGCGGAGGCCAGGATGTCGGGCGTGTGCACGGGCACCTCCCACACTTGGGCGGCGCGCGGGACGCGGAAGCGCCGCATTCCCCGGAGGCACTTCAGGCCGCCCTCGATCGCCTCGGGGTCACCAGTCAGGATGGCGTGGGTGAGGATGGTAGCGGCGTGGTCGGTGTTCAGCCCGATGGCGTGGTCGCCGAGGCGGCCCAGGACCGAGTAGTCGACCGCGCCCTCGGGGTACTCGCTCGCCTTCGCCCCGGACCAAGCCCAGAGGCCGTTCTCATCCTGGCTCGCGAGATGGCGCCTCACCGGCTCGGCGCTGGACCAGATCGCGGTGGGTTCCGCGCGGTATTGGACGGCGGGTGTCAGGCCGGACTCAGGCATCTGGAGCGCCAGAGCAGCCAACTCGGCGAAACGCTTGGCGGTGGGGTCGTCGCCAAGGATCTCGGAGGCCCAGGGAGAGAACCGCGCCGCCTCGACAGAGGGCCGGAAGCCGACGATGAGATCGGAGTACCAGTTGCTCCACTCGGGGTTCCAGAGCTCGTACTCGGGGAAGTACGCCTCCAGGCTGAAGCGGACCTCATCCTCGGCTGAGCCGCGAGGGTAGGGCAGGGGGGCCGGGAAGCCGCGCTCGTACCAGCGCTCCACCACGGAGAGGGAGTCGGGCTCGTCGGGGTCGATGAGTATCTCGCAGGCGATGACGAGCTCCTGGCCGGCGGCCAGAGCGATGGGCTCAGAGGCACGGCGGGAGTTCTCCTGTAGGCCCCAACCCGGCGCCGGCAACTGCAGACCCATCAGGTGGTTGCCGTGGCCCTCGAAGCGGTTCGGCGTCGCGAACACGAGGGCGAGCGGTCCAGCCGCCTCGTAGGAGTCCTGCCCGGTGGGCGCGTCCCAAAGCAGGCCGATCGGGCCCGCGTCGGTCATCACCGCGACGGCGGGCACGGTGACCTTCAGCGGGTGGGGAACGTAGCGATCGCGGTCGGGGTGGTCGGGGAGTATGTCGAGGGCGCTCGATGACTCTTCGCCCTCCACGAGCCACTCCAGGCCGGGCAGGATCGCGTCCGACCGGGTCACGGGCGACCCCTCGCCCACGTAGACCATGGGCCCCTCGAGGGCGAGGTACTCCGTGTCAGCCTGGGGGGTGGCGGAGAGGCGGTAGCGGAGCCGATCGGCCTCTGGGACGAGTTCGAGGTCCCAGCGGAAATCCCAGGTCACACCGTCGATCTCGCGGGTGTCCGTTAGGATGAGGCTGGCGCCCTCGCCCTCGCGCGCTTGGCCGGGCCCCAGGGCGCCCGAGAGCGGCGTCTCGCCCGAGGGCGTGGCGAGCAGGCCCAAGCGCGGCAGCAGCACCGCGGGTCCGCCGTCCACGGCGACCTCCACAATGGATGGGTCCGCGCCCGGCGCGACCGGCCTGACGGAGAGGCTCCATCCGCCGATGTTGCGCGCGATAGACTCATCCCGCACCGAGTCCGCGGGCGACGCGCAGACGATGGGGGCGGTGAAAGGGGCGTCGAGGGTGGGGCCTGACAGCGTTACAACGCCGTAGGGCAGAGGCGTCGCGGAGGAGACCTGGTACCGGGCTACCTCGCCCTCGGTACCCGGCCGGAGTCGCCCGCGCCAGCCGTCCTCGGTGACGGCCAGGCCGTCGGGCGCGGTGAGGACGAAGGTCCCGTCCAGCCCGCCGGTCGCGGTACCCTCATTGCGCGCGATGAGGGAGACGCTGAGCGGCTCATCGGGCGCGCAGAGCATGGCGGAGAGTTGGAGGCGTACGGGAACGACCCGAGGCTCGAGCGGGATCGCGCGGGTTTGGGCGCCCGCCTCGGTGGCGACCTCGGCGCCGAGGATCTGGCCCGCCTGGTCCCGCGGTCCGACCACCTCCCACGCGATCTCCAGGGTGTCGCCGGGCTCGATGGGCGGCACGGCGGCAACGAGGGCTTCGGCGGCGAGGGTCGGGGGGAGAAGCAGGGCCGCTTCCGTCGGCGCCGAGGCGGCATCGCCGATGTTTCCGAGCGTCAGCGTGACGACTGCCCGTTCGCCCTCCTCACCTGGCGCCTCCTCGAGAGCGAATCGGGCCGGCTGAAGCACCGGGCCGACCTGCTCGACCCACTCGAAGTCATCGAGGAAGAGGGCGTAGCCGGGGCTGAGGATGCGCGCGCTCACATGAACCCACTGCACATCAGGGGCGGCCGAGAAGTCGTATGCGAAGGCTCCCTGGCGCCACTGGCCATCGCCCACATGGGCGGGCGGAATGAAGTAGACCACGCGCATGTTGGCGCGTTCCAGGGACTGGATGGTCATGGGGATGATCTGGACGGTCAGGCCGTCCTCGGGGCCGAGGTCAGCGGCGGCGTCCGTCGGCTCGACGGTGTACCAGAAGCGGATCGCGCCCTTGGTCTGAGCGAGCATCGACCCTTGCCCACCTGAGGCGGGGTCCCAGGCGCGGTTGATCCCGACCTCGCCAACGTGGCCCCGGGGACGCTCCAGCCGGAGGGAGCGCTCGCCCGAGTGGGCCTTCTCGTCGGAGACGGTCACCCCGCCGAGGAAGCTCCAGTCGACCGGGACGCCGGTGGGACCGACCGTCTCGAAGGACCCATTGGTGATCGGCTGGTCCTGGGCGTGGGCCAGAGCGGCCCATAGGAGGGAGAGCAGAAGGACGAGCGTGAGCATACGCATGAGAAGACCCTCCAAACGCGAGCAGCGCTAGGAGGGTCTTCGGCGGGGAGGGAGGCACTCCTTGCTGGGTCGGGTCGATGGGCAGTTGGCCCTTGCGACGGCGGCCTAGCCGCTCAGCGCCGTCAGTAGAGATCCGCTCTCGCTCGATGGACACTGAACACAGGGCGCTCCCGCGAGGCGTGGAGGAGCTCGAACCACTCTTCCGGGGGAGTCCCCACCTGCATGTCGGGCTCAGACTCCGCGAACCAGTACCCGTACGGTCCGCCTATGTTCAGTATGAACAGGTACACCATCTTCAGCGACACCCGGGCGACGTCGGCCCAGCCATCGTCCCAGCCCCCCTCATGTTCGTCGGCCAGCCCGGCGGCCTGGAACGCTCGCACCGTCTCGGCGTAGCGGCTCACCACGAGCTCCCGCACGTCAGTGGGGAGGGCGGACAGGGGGCCACTCCATCGGTTCTGGGCCATCCCCGCCAGGGCGCCCAGATCCCTCGCGTATGGCAGGTCCAGCATCGACCCAAGGAGGGTGTGTACCCGAGCTGAAAGCTCCGGGATCTCGGCGCCCGCCGATACGTTGACCGCCACCGACCACACCTGGCGCATCGCGGCCTGGTCGTGCTGGAGCACGAGCCTCGGCCCGTTGGCCGGCCCGAGGGGGTAGAGCCAGCCGGCCGTCACCAGCGCCTCCCAGAACGCCTTGGCGCTCACCTCTCCGCCGGCTGCGACGAGGCGCGAGTCGGCGAGGTCCGCCCATGCCGACACCTCGCCGTCCGCAAGGCCACCTGCGGCCTCAAGCGCCGTGGCTACGGATAGGCCGTTCAGGTCATCGAGTCGGAGTGAGCGCGCCTCGTCGGTCCGCTCGAAGGGGAACCGCTCGATCGGTAGAGGGGCCTCTGTGGGCGAGGGGTCGGCGGGGTACGTGCCGTCAGCCGCAGTCCATCGGCCAGGACCCGCCCGATGTCGCCGCCTGTGGGCCATGATCTCGCTCCAGTAGGTGAGACCGTCCTCGTTGGGCTGGACCGACAGCGGGTGGTGCGGGACACTGGTGTGTTGGAGCGCGGTAGAGAACCGCTGAGGCGAGCCGTCGCGTCGGGTCCATGTCACCGTGATGCGTGGCCAGACGGCCAGCAGGCCGGCCAGGGGCGCCTGCTCCAGCCATCCCTCGGGGAGCCCCACGTCCTGCTCGAACCTTCGGCAGTCCCCGTCAGGGCCGCCGAAGGGCTCCATCACCTCGTAGAGCAGGTCGCGAGCGGGGGTCAGGTCGACGAGTTGGCCCTCCAGAAGCAGCGCGAACCGCTCGGGGTACCGACGAGCGATGTCCTCGAGAGCCGCGATCGGCTTCTCGGTGTCGCGGCGGTGGTAACTGCCCCAGGCGCTGGCAGGGATGCCGGGAAGTGCCATACGGGCCACTCGGATTCCGCTGCTGAGTTGGACCAGCTCCCAGCCGCCCTCCCAGGCGGGCAGGGCGACGCGGTCCATGATCGCGGCTTCGGCGCCATCGGCGACCCAGTCCGGGCTTACGATGGCGAGAAAGGGGGGCTCGATAGCGTCCACCCGGGGCCAGTCATCCGGGACCGGGACCCACCCGTCCTGGGCGCACACGGCGGAACAGCAGAGAGCCAGGACTGCCGCGAGCCGAAGGAGGTTACGAACCATTCGCGCCTCACCGCCCTGTCGGTCGGGCACGGAGTAGACGGCGCTGAAAAGGGAACTGCCCGCGCGGCGCCTGGACACAGACCCGCAACCGGCCGGGCAACGCGACACTAGTTGCCCGGGCCCCAGTAGACGAAGCGAGCCAGGCGGACGTTGCCGTCGACGCCATAGGCGGATGTGGTGTTGAGGCCCCCACAAATGACAACATCCGCATATTCCCTGTAGGCCGTGGGTATGAGCAGGGTCAGATGGGCAACGGGCGTCCAACCCGTTGCCTGGGGTACGCCCACGACCGCGCCGTAGGCGCTGGTCCATTGGCCGAGGTAGTGGTGCCAGCCGTAGTCACTGACGCGGGTCTGCCACGGAGAGGTGTCCTCATCCATCATCTCCATGGCGACCTGGTAGTGCACCCACGTACCGCTGCCTCCCTCGTCCCAGTACGCTCCGAGGTACATGGACTCCATCACCACATCCGGGGCCTGGGGATCCGGGTCCCAAGGCGGAGGAGTCTGAGAGAGGCCCATGCCCGTCGTAGCTGCTGCAACAGCGACGACCGCAACCGTTAGACGCGACGTGTACCCCATCGGAGAACCATCCTCTCCGTGTCAGATCAGTGCCCCTATACGCCAGTACATTCGGACTCTCCTTCTATGGAAGAGGGCATAGGGGCTTCACGCGAGGGGGCGAGTGGCCCTAGGAGCGCCTTCGGCAGGGGGGGGAGGCACTCCTTGGACGTCCTACCGCTCGAAGTCCCACTCCCTGTGCACTCGCCCGTCAGCGCTCTCGATGCGTACCCAGTCGAACTCGATGGCGCCCGGCGCCGCGCTCGGGTCGATGCGGATCCGGTGAATGGCCCCGTTGGGCGTGAAGGGGACCGCGTAGTCGTGCCACTCGCCATCGTGGACGGGCGTGAAGTCGAGCCGCACGGCCGGACCGAAGTTCCGGCCCACGTCAGCCCAGAAGAACTGGCCGGGACCTTGGGAGGTGGACCTCATGCGGAAGCGAGCCACCAGGTCGCCCTCCACGGCGGGCACGTCGCTGGTCATGACGAAGGGGTCGCCGCCGCGAGAGTCGAGGCGCAGCACGTGTGGCACATCGAGGAGCGCGACATGGCCAGAGCCGGTCCACCCAGCGATCTCCCGCCTCGCGGCGGGGCTCCAGGCGTGGTTCGGTCTGGGCACGAGGGCGGCAGTCTCCATGAGGTGTCGGTCGATGAGGGCATCCATGGCGCGGACGCGGTGAGGCATCTCCGGCGCCAGGTTGTGGGTCTCGCCGATGTCATCGCGGAGGTTGTACAGCTCCCAGGCGTTGGGGAACTCGGGGCTGTTGTCATAGAACCGGATGAGCTTCCAGTCGCCCTGGCGGACCCAAGTGGCCGCCTCGGTGGCGACCTCGGCGCCGAGGATCTGGCCCGCCTGGTCCCGCGGTCCGACCACCTCCCACGCGATCTCCAGGGTGTCGCCGGGCTCGATGGGCGGCACGGCGGCAACGGGGGCTTCGGCGGCGAGGGTCGGGGGGAGAAGCAGGGCCGCTTCCGTCGGCGCCGAGGCGGCATCGCCGATGTTTCCGAGCGTCAGCGTGACGACTGCCCGTTCGCCCTCCTCACCCGGCGCCTCCTCGAGAGCGAATCGGGCCGGCTGAAGCACCGGGCCGACCTGCTCGACCCACTCGAAGTCATCGAGGAAGAGGGCGTAGCCGGGGCTGAGGATGCGCGCGCTCACATGAACCCACTGCACATCAGGGGCGGCCGAGAAGTCGTATGCGAAGGCTCCCTGGCGCCACTGGCCATCGCCCACATGGGCGGGCGGAATGAAGTAGACCACGCGCATGTTGGCGCGTTCCAGGGACTGGATGGTCATGGGGATGATCTGGACGGTCAGGCCGTCCTCGGGGCCGAGGTCAGCGGCGGCGTCCGTCGGCTCGACGGTGTACCAGAAGCGGATCGCGCCCTTGGTCTGAGCGAGCATCGACCCTTGCCCACCTGAGGCGGGGTCCCAGGCGCGGTTGATCCCGACCTCGCCAACGTGGCCCCGGGGACGCTCCAGCCGGAGGGAGCGCTCGCCCGAGTGGGCCTTCTCGTCGGAGACGGTCACCCCGCCGAGGAAGCTCCAGTCGACCGGGACGCCGGTGGGACCGACCGTCTCGAAGGACCCATTGGTGATCGGCTGGTCCTGGGCGTGGGCCAGAGCGGCCCATAGGAGGGAGAGCAGAAGGACGAGCGTGAGCATACGCATGAGAAGACCCTCCAAACGCGAGCAGCGCTAGGAGGGTCTTCGGCGGAAGGCGAGGCGAACCTTGCCACAGCCAGCGACGCTGGCTAGGCGAAGTTCATCAGCCTGGCGTCGATCTTCGCCATGTCGGCGACTCCAACGCCACGTTCTTGGGCTGCCTGGAGATACGTGACCTCCTTGCCCCAATCGGCCAGACTGGGGAGGCCGCGCTCCCTGCGCTCCTCCTCGATGATGGCTACGCCGAGGGCATCATGGGCGACCATATCGTTCGTGACCATCACGGCGCCGGGGAAGAAGTGGGGGAGCCCCGAAGGGCCTCCGTCGACAATGCAGTGGGTCATGTCGCACAGGATGAGGCGGGTCTTGTCCTTGATGGCCGGGATGGACGCCAAGTCGGAGATGTTCTCGTGGAAGTTCCAGTGGTAGGCCCACGGCTCCTCGATCGTGCCATAGTGGTTCTTCATCGACAGCGTCACGCCGGACATCTCGTGGGTCTTGAGAATCGGCAGGTTGATGATGGCGTCGACCTGCTGGGTGACGACGCCCGTGAGCCGCTGGTCGATCGTGCCCTGCTGAACCCGCTGGCCCAGCGTGTCGCTCGTGAGGACGGCCTGAACGCCCCACGGCACGTCATCGAGGGGTATTCCGCAGTTGGCGATGAACGGAGCGTTCTGCTCCCAGATGATGATGTTCTCACGCCTGACGCCGATGCCGGTGAGCCGGTCGACCACATGGCCCGACAGGGCCTGTGCCGTGGCGAGCTCCATGCCGCCCAGCCCGTTCGGCTTGAGGCCGACCTTCTCGTCGGAGTTGAAGAGCGAGCCCCAGGCCTTCTCGGCCGAGTCCGTGCCCGTGAACCACATCATGGCGCCGTCGATCACCGTAGCCATGACCTCAGGGTCCACGCCGTGCTCATCGCTCCACATGCGCGGGGACCGAGCGACGGCAACCTTGGGGCCGCCGTCGGCGTCGGCGCCAGCCATGGCGACGGCCCTCGCCACCGACTCGCGGCCATCGAGCATGCCCAGGTCCGGCACGTCTTCGCCCCCTGGCGCCGCCATCGGAGGCTGCTCGGGTGGCTGGACCTGGGATTTGGCGCAGCCGGCGACGAGGGCGGCGGAGTACCCACCCAGTAGCGCACCGGCGGTGCGAACGAACTGCCGGCGCGTGACGGAACCAGGACAGTGACGCTTCATGAATTCCCCCCTAGAGGCTGTGGGCGCCAGCGCCGAGGCCGGCGCTACTGCGGCATGAGTGACCGCTCAATGAGTTTGACGCGAGGGAGGGCGGCTAAGTTTCAGTAGTGTGCCGCTATCCCCGCGAAGGTGGTTGAGCCATGGCATCTCCAAATCGGAGCGAGCGGTAGAGAGGAGATGGCCGAGGCGACGGCGGCGCAGGCCCTCCGCCTAGACGCTCCACGCTGACTCCGGGGGCTCGTCGCCGATCACCGGCTCGATGTGGCCGACATCGAGCCGGTTGCGGTTCCGCAGAGTGGGGCGGCGGATGTCCGCCAACTGCTCCAACTCCTCCGCGGACAGCAGGTCGAGCCGGCGCAGGATCTCCAGGACCACGGTCCACACGCCACGGGGGTTGCCGTCCTCGCACTTGAGAGCGAGACCGATCCCCTCGGAGGGGATGCAGAGCCCCGCGCAGGCCTCGGCGCCGCCCTTGCAGACAATGCGGCCGCCTGTCACCTGCATCACACGAGTGTCGGCGGACCCCTCGCCGGCGACGAGGACGGGGTTCGAGCCCATCGCGCGGGTGATGCGCGAGCCCGCTTCGGCGAAGCCATCCCAAGCGGCGCCAAGGCGCGCCCAGCCCAGGGCCTCGGCGGAGAGTCGAAGACCCCAGGTCGGCGCCGTGCAGCCGTCGATCCCGATCGTGAAGTCCCGCGGCCGGACGCCGCAGATGGAGGCCGCGTCCTCGATCATCCGCCGCTGCACGGGGTGCTCGGGGTTGAGGTAGTCCTCCGTGGGGTAGCCCTGGTGGACGCAGCGGACGAGCATGCCGGCGTGCTTGCCCGAGCAGTTGTTGTGGATGGAGGATGGCTCCTCCCCGGCGGTGCGGAGGCTGTCGGCCATGGCGCCGTCGGCGGGCCAATGGGCGCCACAACGGAGGAGGGACTCGTCGAGGCCGCCCTTGCGGAGCAGGGAGCGCACGTTGTCGAGGTGGACCTGAGCGCCGGAGTGGGAGGCGCAGCATACGGCCAGTTCGGAGTCGGTGAGGCCCAGAGCGTCGGCCGTGCCCCAGGAGACGATGCCGAGGGCTTGCAGCGGCTTCCACGAGGAGCGCAGGAGGGTGACCGCGTCCTGGTTGCCCGCTTCGAGGAGTGGCTGCCCCTCCGCCGTGACGACGCGGACCCGCATGCGGTGCAGCGATTCGGTGATGCCGCCTCGGACGACGCGCGCGTAAGCGTGTATCACTCTGGGGACCTCCGACCGGAAGATGAACTGGGCCCGGGCCGGAAGGTCAGAAGCCGATCCAGCGGCGCAGGCTACGGATGGCGCCACCCGAGGAAGGCAGGCTCAGAGGCTGATGAACGAGGACTTCGGCCCCTGTGCCGTCGGCCTTGGCGAGTACGACTCGTCCTCCTGCGAGGGCAAGAACGTGATTCTCGTCGACGAACCACACATCCTCCAGCCCCCCGGCGATAGAGAGGGTCGCCAGTCGCCGGCCCGTCGCCGCGTCGTAGACGCCTGGGCCAATCACGAGCCGGTCGCCGCTCGGCGACCAGTCCGCGCAGGTGTAGTAGACAGGTGGGGTGTCCACGCCAGTGCCCGGTCCGAGGTCCCCCTCGGTCACGGGGTAGACGGTCCAGGCACGGGAGCCCGCGGTCTCCTGTATGAGCACCGAGTCTCCGTCTGGCGAGGCGATGCCCCAGTGGGAGCCGGGGTAGCCCGTCGCGTTGTGAGCGCCCCGCTCATCGAGGGTCACGACGCCCGATAGGTCGGTCAGATCGGCGAGGCCCATGGCCCGGGCCTCGGATGCCCCGTGGGGGCAGAAGAGACTGAGCCACGTGCAGTTCGGCACCTCGGCAATCAAGGCGCGCTCCTGGGTGTCCGGATCGTAGGTTGTAATCACGATGGTGGTGGGGTCGTAGAGCAGGGAGAAGGCGGCGCGGCCATCGCTCAGCCAGTCGGCCGAGGTGACCTCGATGGGGCGGCCGAGGCCGGACCCCGGCACGGCCTCGGGGACGATGGGCACCGATGGCCGCTCGCCGCGGAGGTCCACCATGGTGCAGTTGTTCGAGCCCGAAGCGGTGTCGCGGGCGGCGAGTAGAGCATAGCGGCCGTCGGGGGAGACGCGCATCTGGGTGAGTCCAACCCCCTCATAGATGGCGCGATCCAGGCTGCCCATGGGCTCGAGGGCGCGCACGCTGACGGTCCCGTCCGGCCGTTGGGTCGCCACGAGCACGACGCCAGCCTTGGCGGCGACCTCAAGGGGGGCGCCATAGCGGCCCGAGCCCCCGAGTGGCACGAGCCAGACGACGGCCGCGACGATGCCAGCCACGATAAGCGCGGCGAGCGCGAGGAACCAGGCCCGCCGGCGCGCCGGAAGACCGCGAGGGGCGGCGATGGGAGGCGGTTCGGGCGGCATTGAGCCCTCCGTACGCGGCCGTCAAACAGCGCCGAAGGGAGCCAACGATCGGCTCCCTTCGGCAAGAGGAGTAAGCCAGTGAAGCGGGGAGTCAGGCCGCTTCACCTAGTAGGACGCCCCCGGCGGCCGAAAGGTTACACCGATTCCAGGAATCATTACCGAAAGCTGCGGCCACTCACCAGCGGGCCTGTAGAACAGTGATCCCCCGCGGGTTCATCCGTGGCAGAAACTGGAACTCCACGCTCCCAATAGTGAACTCCCGGGTGAGGTGCTTCATGATGGACCGGTCGGTGTCCAGGACCGTGAGCGCCGCCCACGTTCCCACGACGGCGCCCGCGATGACGTCGGAAAGCCGGTGCCGGTTGAGGACGACGCGGGTGATGCCGACGCCCGCGGCGAACGCGTACCACAGGGGCCTAAGGGAGGGATACTCGTCGGCAAGCACGGTGGCAGCCGAGAAGGCCAGCGACGTGTGACCGCTGGGGAAGCTATCGTTCGACTTCGAGCCATCGGGCCTTGGGACCCCGGCGACCTTCTTGATGAGTCCCGTCACGGCGCCGGTGAGGAGGGCCGCGTCGCAGATCTCGCAGAACATCCGCGGGCCATCCTCGACATCGGCGGCGCCGATCACCAGAGCCGCTGTGGTGACGATGTCATCGTGAGAGTCACTGAGCCGTCTTGCCCACATGGGGTACCCGTCGTGGGTGAAGCCTCGCCAGTCGGCCCCGCCCCAGTCGACGGTCAATGAGGCGGACCAACGGTGGGCGGGCGCGCCGCTCGGTCCCACAAGGAGGCCGGGACCCGAGGGTTGCCCCAGACTGAGGGCTGCGCAGACAAGCAGGGAGAGCACTATGGCGGCCTTTCACCGGCCCCCGCGGACCTAGTCGCCGACGGGAGCGTTCTCCTCAGCGGATAGGGCGCCGTCAGCGGGCTCGACGGGCGACGACTCGGCGGCGCTGGACTCCGAGGCCTGGTCGGCCTCGGGTTCCACCGGTTCGCTCGCGAAGAGCGACGCGGCTGAGGTGCGTGGCCCGCGGTAGTCCGCGCTCCGATCGGTCGGCGGCACGGAGTGGACCTCGCCGCCGGCGGCCTCCAAGAGGCCGAGAAGCTCGACGGTCTCCTCGTAACCCAGTCCCACGTCCACCGGTCGCGGCAGAACGGGCAGGAGCTTCCGCGCCTCCTCCTTGGCGGTGAGCACCTGCGCCTCGGTCCACTCGTCGCCATCCTCGGTGGTGCGCTGGCGCCAATCGACGATGGCCGAGATCACGCCCTCGGATCGCTCCATGGAGACGGAATCGAGGTAGACCGCGAACCGCGCGGGGCGGGCGTCCGACGTGAGCCGGATCTCCACTCCATCAGCGGTCTCCGAGACGAGGACGAACCGCGTTGCCGCCTCCTCTTGGTTGGTCGAGTCCTCCCTAAGGCTCGCGGAGCGCCCATTGTCCGTCGAGACGAAGGAGACGAGGGGCTCCTCCATCTGCTGTCGGTACCACGCGACAACCTGGTCGAAGGGGGCCCGCACGGTGTAGGTCGCCGAGTGGCCGTAGACCGAGCTCGTCACCATCTCAAGGGTGAGCTCGGACTTTGGCACCAGGCGCGCGCCGGGGTACACAGAGAGCCCCACGGCGGTGATGTCGGCCTCGTCGCTGAGGATGGGTTGCTGCGCCGCCTCCTCCGCGGCCTGTTCGGCCGCTGCGGCCACCACGTCTTCCTTCTTGCACCCCGCCAGGGCGGCGAGGAGCGCGGCGCCGATGAGGATCAGCGTCCACGGGCTAGGGGCGTTGCCTCGCTTGGTCCAGTATGACCGCACCGAGTATCACCAATCCTTTGATGACCATCTGCGCGAAGGAGGACACGTGCAGCATGGTCAAGCCGTTATCAAGCACCCCGATGATCAGGGCTCCCAGGACCGTTCCGAGGATGGTCCCGCGGCCCCCCATCAGGCTTGTGCCGCCTAGCACCGCGGCAGCGATGGCGTCCAGCTCATAGGCATTCCCGAGTTTGGGGTCGCCCGCCTGCAGCTGGGCCGCGAGGACCGTGCCGGCCGTTGCCGCGCAGAGACCGCTCGCGACGTAGACCAGGAGCTTGGTCCGCCCCACAGGGATACCCGACAGCCTCGCCGCTTCCTCGTTTCCGCCGACGGCATAGACACGCCTGCCGAAGGGCGTTTTGGAGAGGACGGCCCACCCGATGACCACCACGGTCAGAGCCAGGTAGACCGGTATGGGGATCCCCAGCCACCGCCCCTGCCCGATCCAGATGAAGGCAGGGGGCACTCCGCGGATGGGCTCCACGGAGTACAGGTGCCCCGCGCCTCTCGCGATCAGCATCATCGCGAGGGTCGCGATGAAGGGGGTGACTCGGAACCTGACGATGGACATGGCGTTGAACAGGCCCGCGAGGGCGCCCACGGTGAGGCCCGCCCCAAGGCCGATGAGCACGCCCCCGACCCCTGGCAACTGAGGGAGAAGGTCCACGCGGTACTGCCCGATCGTGAAGCCCAGGCCGCCCACCATGACGCCGGTGGAGAACACGGCCGCGAGCCCCACGATCGAGCCAACACTCAGGTCGATGCCACCCGTGACGATGACGAAGGTCATCCCCACGGCGATGATCGTGTTGATGGCGCTCTGGCTCGCCACGTTGATCAGGTTCGTGCTCTTCATGAAGACGTGGTTGTGGGTGGTGAGGGCGAAGAGGGCGCAGAGGAAGACGAGGGTGCCGGCCAGGGCGAAGCGGCTCAGCGCTTCCTTGCGGCGCAGAGCGGCGACGCTCCGCTCCTCGGGCGACGTGGCCTCCGTGTTGGCTGGCGGAACGGGGCTCATCCGTTCGAGCCTCCTGTGGCCAGGTCCATGATCCGCTCCTGGGTGGCATCCTCTCGCGCCAGTTCGCCGACCAGCGCTCCCTCGCGCATCACGTAGATGCGATGGGCGACGCCGAGGATCTCGGGCAGCTCCGAGGAGATCATCAGGATGGCCTTCCCTCGGTCGCAGAGGTCATTCATCAGGGAGTAGATCTCGGTCTTGGTCCCTACGTCGATGCCGCGTGTGGGCTCGTCGAGGATGAGGACCTTGCTGTCGGTGAAGAGCCACTTGGCGAGCACGACCTTCTGTTGGTTTCCGCCCGAGAGGAGTCGCACGAGTTGCGCCCTGGAGGGTGTGCGAATCTTGAGCTGGTCGATGTACTCGTCGGCGGCGCGGCTCTCCAGGGTCCTGGAGAGGAGGCCTCGGCGACTTATGGCGCGCAAGTCGGCGAGGGTCACGTTCGCCGACACGCCGAGGCCGAGCACGAGTCCCTGGCTCTTCCGGTCCTCGGTCGCGAGGCCGATGCCGTGGGAGATAGAGTCCCGGGGCGAGGCGATCCGCGCCTCCTGGCCACTCACCAAGATGCGGCCCGCGTCGACGGGGTCGGCGCCGAAGATCGCCCGTGCCACCTCGGTCCGGCCCGAGCCCACCAAGCCGGCGAGAGCGACGATCTCGCCTTCGCGAACGACGAAGTTCACGTCGTGGAAGTGCCCGCGCCGGGTGAGGCCCTCAACCCGCAATGCCTCACCCGCGGTGTGGGCGGTCGTGGAGGGGATGTGGTCCTTCAACTCGCGCCCGACCATGTGACGGATGATGTCCTCCCGGGTGAGGGACGACGTGGGAGCGGTGATGACGTGGGCGCCGTCACGGAGGACGGTGACGGTGTCGGCGATCTCGAAGATCTCCTCGAGCCGGTGGGAGATGTAGATCATGCCAACCCCATGGTCGCGGAGGTCGCGGATCAGTCCGAACAGGCGATCCAGCTCACGCTCGGTGAGGGTCGCCGAGGGCTCGTCGAGGACGAGGATGCGCGCATCCTGGCTGAGAGCCTTAGCGATCTCGACGAGCTGTTGCTGCGCGACCGAGAGCCGCCCCACCAGGTCCCTCGGCCTCGCCTCGGCGCCGACCCGATCGAGCAGGCCGGCGCACTCGGCCTCCATTCGGCGGAAGTCAACCAACCCCGCCTTGGTTGGCTCCCGGCCCAGGAAGATGTTCTCCATCACGGTGAGCTGAGGCACCAGGTTGAACTCCTGGTAGATCACCCGGATCCCGAGCTCCATGGCGTCGGAGGGCGAATCGACCCGCACGGGCGCGCCGCCCAGCCGGATCTCCCCTCGGTCCATGTGTTGCGCTCCGGCGAGGATCTTGATGAGGGTGGACTTGCCGGCGCCATTCTCGCCGACGAGGGCCGCGACTTCGCCCTCACGCACCGTCAGGTCGACGCCATCCAGGGCGCGCACCCCGGGGTAGCTCTTCTCGATGCCCCGCATCTCGAGCAGGGCGGCGGGACTCTCTGTTGCGGGAGCCATCCTTACTCCAGAGGCAGATCGTCGGCGCTCACTAGCTTGGGCGCGATGGGGATGACGACCGTCGGGTCGCCCGGTTTCCACTCGAGCTCTCCACGGAGGTATTGATAGATTGCCTCGATGGTGCTGCGTCCGATCTCGTCGGGATACTGGACGATGTCGGCCTTGAGCTCGCAGCCCTTCTCGATCTCCGCGAGGGCCTCCTCGGTGCCGTCGAAGCCGACCATCATGAGATTCTCCGGCGGACTGGTGCTCTGGCGTACGGCCGCGAGGGCGCCCATGGCCGTGTCATCATTGATGGCGAAGACACCAGCCATGTCAGGGTGACGGACGAGCATGTCCTGCATGCGGGCCATCGCCTCGTCGCGCACCCCATTCGCGGCGGGCCGGTCGACGATCTCGATGTCGGGGTGCTTGCTGATGGCCTCCTCGAAGCCCTTCGTGCGATCCTGCACTGACATGACGGCGGGGTGATCGAGGATGATGACCTTGCCCTTGCCGCCGATCAGCTCGGCCAGATACTCGCCGGCGAGACGTCCGCCCTCGACGTTGTCCGTCGCGATGTGAGCGACGACTTCGCCCTCATCCGCGCCGATGTCGGCGGTGAAGATGGGGATGCCCGCCTCGTTGGCGAGGGTGATGGGGCCGGCGATGCTGGCGCTATCGACGGGACAGACGACGATGGCGTCGACCTCCTGGGCGATGAAGTCCTCGATCTGGTTCTTCTGCTTGATAGAGTCGAAGTCGCCATCCTGGATGATGACCGTCATGCCGCGCGCCTCACCCTCGGTCTTGAGGGTCTCCTCGAGCACGTTGTAGAACCTGTGCTCGCGGTTCAGCAGCGTGACGCCGACCCGGTAGACGGGCTCTCCATCCACCTCGGCGCCGGAGCCTACGAGGGGCGCCACAGGGGCGGCAGGCGTTTCCTCCACCTTCTTCACGCAGCCCACAGTCGCGAGAAGGAGAACCGCCAAGACGCCTATCGTGGCCTGGATCATCCATCGCTGTACCTTCACCGCTGTTACCGCCTTTCGCATCGCGCGTCTCAGGCGTTGCCCGACGACAGCACGCCTTCGAAGCCCCAAAGCTTAGCCTTTGTGGTTCGCACGGGAACGAGGTCCCCCTCCCGAACCGATCCGTCCGCTGGGAACACGACCAGCTTGTTCGTCCTCGTGCGGCCGGCGAGATTCCCCGGGTCTCCTTCGCTCAGACCATCAACGAGGACCTCCACAACCTGGCCAACCATCTCCTGATTTCGCTCCCTGGAGATCTCCTTCTGCCGCCCGGCGAGCTCGTTCAGCCAAGCTACCTTCTCGCTCCGGGGCGTGGGATCGGCCATCGCGGCCGCCGCGGCGCCGGGCCGAGGCACGTAGATGAAGCTGAAGGCCGAGTCGAACCGGACCTCCTCGAACAAACGGAGGGTCTGCTCGAACATGGGGCGCGTCTCGCCGGGGAAGCCCACGATGACATCGGTGGTGAGGCTAAGCGTGGGCATGATCTCACGCGCGCGGAGGGCGATATCGAGGTACTCCTTATAGGTGTAACCGCGGTTCATGCGGCGGAGGATGTCGTCGTCGCCTGCCTGGACCGGCAGGTGGAGGTGCTCGCAAACGGACTCGAGCCCCGCCATGGCGCGGAGGAGGACCTCGTCGCAGTCGCGCGGGTGCGATGTCGTGAAGCGCACCCGGCGGAGCCCTTCGACCGCGTCCACGGCTTCGAGCAGGTCGGGGAAGCGCGGGGCGGTGGGGCCGAGGTCCTTGCCGTAGGCGTTCACGTTCTGCCCAAGAAGGGTGACCTCGACCCAGCCCGCGTCAGCGAGGCGGCGAACCTCATCGAGGACCTCAGCCATGGGGCGGCTGCGTTCGGGGCCACGCACCCTGGGCACGATGCAGTAGGTGCAGAAGTTGGTGCACCCATAGATGATGTCCACGTAGGCGCGGAACCGGCTCCCATGAGCGCGCGGGATGTCGCGATCGATGTCGCCGGCCATGTCGAGCACCGCTCTCCGGTCGCCCTCTAGGGCAGACCGGACCAACCCCGGCACCGCCGAGAGGTTGCCCGTGCCGCAGACGAAGTCGAGCTGAGGGTACTCGCTGAGCAGCGCCGCGCCATGCTCCTGGGCCATGCACCCGCAGATGCCGAGGACGTCGAGGGTCCCCCCGCGCCGGCGCGTGGCGAGGGCGCCGAGCTTGGCCACGACCTTACGCTCAGGCCGAGCGCGCACGGCGCAGGTGTTGAGGAGAACGATCCGGGCCTCCTCCTCGCTTTCCGCGGGGGGGTAGCCCTCCGCTCGGAGGAGCCCGCTGAGCCCCTCGGAGTCGTGCACGTTCATCTGGCAACCGTAGGTAATGATGTGGAATGGACGCATTATGGCCTACAGTGAGAAAGTTTTGGCAAGTCGCGCCCTTGTGGTAGGATATCCCCGTCCACGGCGGAATGCCCACAGGTCGGTATCGCGCTGGGGCGGGATGCCGGGCTCCAACGATGACGAGGTGACCTATGCGCAACGCTCCGATTGCCATCACCATTGTGGCTCTTCTGTTGGTCGCCGGGCAAGCGGCTCCGGCCAGAGCGCAAGCTGCGTGGGAGCTTACCCCGGTGCCCGCGGTAGAGATCCGGGAGATCCCTGCCGCGCCGCTGATTGACGGGAACCTTGACGAAGTGGCCTGGAGGGGCGTCCCGGCTCAGAGCCTATCTGGCCCTGACTCCTTCATACCGACCCTCAACCTCTACATCGCCTACCACCAGGACGTGTTCTACGTTGGCTGCGAGATGCGCCAGCCGCAGGACGGCCTGGAGGCGAAGGGCAAGGTCCGCGACGCCGAGGAGCTTCTCGCCGACGACGCCGTGGAACTCATCCTCGACCCCAGGCTGACCCTGCGCGACGGCCACCGGATCCTCGTGAACTCCCGTGGGGTGATCTACGACGCGCTGCTCACCCATGGCGGCACGAACGAGGCGACGGCCAGCGACCTGGACATCGAGGCCGGGGCGACCAGCCAGGGGCGGATGTGGTCGGTGGAGCTGGCGATCCCCTTCCGCGAGTTGGGCATGGGCGGGACGAGCGGCGAGGCGTTGGGCCTCAACGTTCTCCTGCGCCAGGCCGGTCGGGTCGTCGCGTGCATGTCGGAGGGCGAGGAGGAGTGCTCTCTGGCGGGCATCGCCGTCGCGGGCCTCGGCTTCGCCTCCTTGGACACCGATCAGGTACGGCTCGAGGTGTACAACCCCACCGTCGGTGGGGATGGCCTCGGCTTCGAAATGGCTGTGCGCAACCGGCTGCACCAGTCGGAGCAGTTCGATCTCGCCATCCAGGTGCTGAGCCCGCGGCATCGCGCTGTGAAGGACACCTTCTTCATCATGATCGACGCCCATGAGACGGGCCGGTTCGAGAGGGGTCCGTACGAGTTGGGCGAGGGCGAGGCCTGCGTGGTGCTCGTGGAGGTCACGAAGCGGAACCGGGAGAGGGCAAGCCGGTCTCTCGGTTACCTCGTCCTCTCGGGTAAGCCCGCGAGCTAAGATCACGTTCGGGTGGCGAGCCCACCCGCGAAGGGTGATGCGCAATGTACGTGGCGATCAGGGACGGAGTGCTCCTGCACGGGGGCTATCCGACGGTGCGCGAAGGTCTGGATGACCTGGGTCTAGCCGGCCTCGAGATCGACATGGGGCGTGACATGAAGGTCACCGCGATCGACCCCTCCATCAACGGGCCGAGGCTGGACCTGTCTCGGCCAGAGGGCGTGGAAGCGCTTCGCGCTCAGGCCGACAGCTCCGGCGTCAGGATCAGCGCCTTCCTGATGGCCAACAACTTCGGCGCCGAGGATGTCGACTTCGAGGTCAAGTGGACTGTGGATACCGCCCGTGTCGCTGCGGCCCTGGGCATCCCTGCCGTGCGTATCGATGCCATCATGCACGGCGAGCGAGACCTCCCACTGGAGCAGCGGCAGGAGATCTTCTACAGCGCCATGGGCCGCATCCTAGACCAGACCGCGGACCTCAGCGTTGACTTCGGCATAGAGAACCACGGCTTCCAGGGGAACGATCCCGAGTTCCTGCAGGGCATCTTCGACCGCACCGGTGATCCGCGCCTGGGCCTGACGATGGATACAGGCAACTTCTACTGGCGGGGCTATCCGCTGGACAAGGTGTACGAGATCCTGGAGCGTTTCGCGCCGTACACCAAGCACACCCATGTGAAGAACATCAACTTCCCGGAGGAGAAGCGGCAGATCCAGCGCGAGATGGGCTGGGGGTACTCGGAGTACGTGTCGCCTATCCCGGACGGCGACATCGACCACGCGAAGCTGGTTGGGTTCCTGAAGGCTGTCGGCTATGACCGCGACTTCACCATCGAGGATGAGTCCCTCGGCAAGTTCGCGGCCGGGGAGGAGCGTCTGAATGTCCTCCGTCGGGATGCGGAGTACCTGAAGAGCATCCTGTGATCCCGTGATTCACAGATAGCGTTGGCTCGATTCCGCGGCAGGGTCCCGTTTCGATGGGGCCCTGTTGTGCGTCTACCTGGCGCCTTTGGCCCGCGGGTCTGCCGGGGCTACCAGGGAGGCTTGCCCCCGCCACGCTCCTGGGGCTCACCGGCGAAGCCGCGCAGAAGCCGCTCCAGATCGGACTCGAGGGGGTCGCCTCCCTCGTTGAGCACGGCGGCTCCCATGCGCTCGCGTTGGCGCTGAGCGTGGAGGAGCTCCTCGGCCTGTGCCTCGGACATGGGAGGGTACTCGATCCCCGGGGGTGGTTGCGGGATGCGCTGGCTGGTCCCAGGCTCGTGCTGGTCTGGCTCGTCATCGTCCCCCCGATCGGGCGCCGCCGACTCTGCGCCGCTCCGGTCCTGCTGAGTCTCCTCAGCGCTCCGCGGCTCTGGCTCCGCTCCGCCGCCACCCGACTGCTCGCCCTGCTGCCGCTGTTGCTCGCTGGGCGGAGGGGGTGGGGGAGGCTCCTGGAGCATCCGCTCGGCCAGCGCACGATTCCCCTGCGCCTCGGCATCGTCTGGGTCGAGGTCGAGGGCCCGGTCGTAGGCCTCGATGGCCTCCTCGTAGCGCCCCTGGTGGAACAGCGCGTTGCCTGCCCCGAAGAGGGCGCGCTCGGCGAGCTCCGGCTTGCCCTCGCCGTGAGCGCTCTCGGCGGCCCCCTCCAGTGTGGCACGGGCGCGCTCGAAGTCCTCGCCTCGATACTGGCTGAGCCCGAGGTTGTACTGCAACTCGGGCGACCGAGGGTAGTCGCCGAGAGCCTCCTCGAAGGCATCTTCCGCGGCGGCGTGGTCGCCCGAATCGAGGGCCGCGCGGCCCCGCTCGTCGGCATCGCGCGCCCGTCCGCCGAAGAGGCCGAAGGGGAGGCTGACCATCAGACCCAGCGTCAGGACCATGTGGACTGACTGGACACGAGACCGTGGCATGCCGCTCATCTCCGCCTCCAGAGCGTCGACCGCGGCCGGGGCGACCAGCCGGCGGGCAGGGCGGCGATGCAGAGGTCGCTGAGCAGTAGCAGCGCCGCAAGGAACAGGGGGATCTGGTAGAGCTCGCGCGCCGAGCTGACCGCTCGCTCGGTGACGCCCTTCGTGGCGCTCGGAACCCGCTTGCGCACGGCCAGGGCGCGCTCGGCCACCGCGCTCGCCTCGGCGGCGTCCATGCGCAGGTACTCGCCACCCGAGGCCTCGGCGATGCGTCGGAGAGACTCCTCCTCAAGCCGGCTGCTGACCGGCTGGTTGTTCCAGACCATATCTCCGAACATGCGCCCGAGGGTTCCGGACGCCGGCACGCGCCCTCCCTCGATGGTGCCGATCCCGACGGTGACGACCGTGGCCCCGGAGCTACCGAGGGCCGTGAGGAGCGCGTCGTCCATCCGCTGCAGCAGGTCCTCGCCATCGGACAGGATCACCACGAGGCCGGGTTCATCGGGCGACGGGAACTGGTCGCAGGCGAGTCTGATCGCTTGGCTCAGGTCGCTCGAACCCTCGCCGAGCCCCCCCGGCTCAAGCTGCATGAGCCGGCCCGCGAGGGCATCCAGGTCGGTGGTGACAGGACACTCGAGCCGCCTCTCATCCGAGAACGCCGCCAGCCCTACGCGATCCAACGGCGATAGGCGGTCGAGGATCGCAGCGGCGACGTAGAGGGCGTGGGCGAAGCGGCTCGGGTCCACGTCCCGCACGGTCATGGAGTTGGAGAGGTCCAGGACGATGAGCACATCAGTGCCGACGCCCCTCACAGACCCGCGGGTGAGGCCCGCCTGCGGCCGCGCCAGGGCGAGGGTGAGGAGCACGCAGGCGCCAGCGTAGGCGCCGAATCGCGCGGCGTGACGCCACGGTTCGGGCTCGGCCTGCTGCCTCCGGAGGAGGGATGGCGCGGCGAGGGCTTGGCGGCGAGTTCGGGCCAGCCGCTCCCCTCGCTGCAGGAGGTACGCGACGCAGGCCGCCGGCAAGAGAAGCAGCAAGGCCCAGGGGTTGGCGAAGCCCATCGTGTCCCTCCCTCTCGTTCCTACAGGGTCCTCCGGCACCACACGCCGAAGACGAGCCCTTCGGCGAGCAGAAGGAGTGCGGCCGGCCAGAGGGCCAGCGCCATGCGCTCCTCGTAGCGGACCCGCCGATTCACGCGCAGCTCGCCCTTCTCCAGCGCGGCGATGGTGTTGAAGACCTCCTGGAGCTGACCGGCGGTCTCGGCGCGCCAGTACCTACCGCCAGCGACCCGCGCGATCTCCATGAGCGTCGTCTCATCCAGACGCGTGCGGACGGGTCGGTCGAGCATGTCGCGAAGGATCCCGCCGCCCTGCTCGGGGGGTAGCCGGATGAAGGCGCCCTCGGGCTGGCCCACCCCGATGGCGTAGACCCGAAGGCCCTTCGCGGCGCAGGCGCGTGCCCCCACCTCGATGGGGTGCCCCGGCACCGTCTGCTCCCCGTCCGTCACGAGGATGATGATGCGCGTGCGGTCCTCCTCGGGGCCGAATCTCGCCGCGGCGGAGAGGAGCGCCGCCTCGATGTTGGTGCCCGAGGGCAGAACCATCTGCACTCGGACCCGGTCCACGAGTTGCGCGACGGCGTCGAGGTCGGTTGTGAGCGGACTGTAGGCGATCGCCTCGCCCGAGAAGAGCACCAGGCCCACGCGATCCTCACCCAAGCCGCTCAGAAACCGCTTCGTGACCTCTCTCGCGGCCTCCATACGGTTCGGGCGGATGTCGTCGGCCCACATGCTGTTGCTCACGTCGAGGGCGACCATGATGTCGATTCCGTGGTACACGGCGTCGGTCTCCTCGTACCCCCACTGGGGCCGGGCGAGAGCGATGACGACAAGGATCAGACACCCCAGGCGCGTGGGCCACGCGAGGGCCGCGAGGCGACTTCGGAGGCTCCTGGGGGCCCGATCACCCCAGGAGGCCAGGGGGAGGGCCGGCGTGGAGCCTCGGTATCGGCGGCGTAGCGCCAGCGCGCCGATGAGGGCGAGCAGCAACAAGAACGCGATGGGCGCGGCGAATCTCATGGCCCAGCCTCCTCCTGCTGCCATCGGACGAGGCCCCGGATGACCGCCTCGGCCCGATCGATGGGGTCGTCGGCGAAGCCGCTCTGTCCCGCGAACTTCACGCGATCACACTCGATCAGGAGCCACGTGGCCTCCTCCGCCAGACGGTGTGGCACCTGGCCCGCCAATCGCCCATGGGTCTCCCATGTCGTCCAGTAGGTGAACTGCGCCCGTTGAATCGCGTCGAGATACGCCTTGAGGATCGCGGGCAGCCCCTGGGCGAGCATGAGATGCCCTTCAGATCCCGACTCGTAGAGCCGCCGAGCGCGCAGAGCATCGAGCGCGTCCAACGCCGCAATGTGGGGCGGGGGGGATGGAGGCGCCGCTGGGGGCTCGGGCGCTGCCGCACGGCGAGCGCGCCAGGCAAGCAGAGCCGCGGCGGCTAGGATCAGCGCGCCGCCGATGGCGACGGCGTAGTCGATGGGCCGCCAAGTGGGCTCGAAGGCGACGGGTGGGCGCACGTCGTGGAGCTGCTCGACGACCTCGGGCGGTGGCGGCACGGGCTTCCGCGACTCAGCCGGGTCACCCGTTTCGGGCTGCTGGGCTGCGGCGGCGACGCACAGGAGCGCTACCGACAGAGCCAGCGACACGTGGAAGAGGGACCGCCTCACCGCGCCCACCGCCGTCCGCCACGCGATGCCCGCAAGCGAAAGAGCCGGGCCAGAGGCGCCATCACATCACCATCGGTGTGGAGAACCACCGGATCGGCGCCGCACGCGCTGAGCTGACGCAGCAGGCCAGGGAGACGCCCCGCGCGGGCCTCGGCGTAGGCGGCGCGAACCCGCGGATCGTCCGTGTCCAGCAGCCGCTCCTCGCCCGTCTCGGGATCGCGCACCCCGAGCAGCCCCACGCCCTCGGGCAGCGTCTGTTCGAGGGGGTCCACCGTCACGGCGCAGATGACGTCGTGTCGTGCTGTCGCGACGCGAAGCTCACGCTCGTAGTCGGGCGCAAGGAAGTCGCTGAGAACGAAGAGGACCGACCGTTTCCGCACGGCGCGGGTCACCAACCGCAGGGCCGCGGCCAGGTCGGTGCCGGCCGCGGTGGGCTGCACGAAGAGCACGTCTCGCACCAGGTGCAGGGCGTGGTTGCGTCCTTTGCGGGGCGCCATGAAGTGCTCGACGACGTTCGAGAAGAGCACCGCGCCCACGCGGTCGTTGCTCCCCAGTGCGGCGAAGGCGATGAGGGCGCACACGTTGGCGGCGAGGTCACGCTTGAGGAGCTGTCCCGTGCCCGCCGCCTGGCTGCCGCTGATGTCGACCAGGAGGATCGTGCTGAGCTCTCGCTCCTCCTCGTAGCGCCGGACATGTAGCTCGCCGGTGCGAGCGGTGACGTTCCAGTCGATGGTCCGATGGTCGTCGCTCTCGTCGTAGCCGCGGACCTCGGCGAACTCCAGCCCCCGCCCACGGAAGGCGCTCCGGTACTCTCCGGCGGAGAGGGTCTGCATGAGCCGCCGCGCGGAGAGCTCGATGCGGCGAACCCGCGCCATCACCTCGGCGACGGCCGCCGTCTCCGCTTGGTTGGGTCCATGGTCTGGCATGGGCACGGTCAGGCGCTCCTCACGGAACGGGCACACTGTTCAGCACGCTCGCCACTACGGCGGCCGAGTCCACGCCCTCGGCCTGAGCCTCGAAGGTGGTGATCACCCGATGCCGCAGGATGTCTGGCGCCACGTCCTTCACGTCCTCGGGGATGACGTAGTCGCGGCCGCAGAGGAAGGCTCGGGCCCGGGCCCCCTTGGCCATCCAGATGGAGGCGCGAGGCGAGGCGCCGTACTCGACCCATCGGCTCCCCGAATCCCTGGAGCTCCCCGCGATGCGAGTCGCGTGGACGAGCCGCACCATGTAGTCCAGCACCCGGTCCTCGATCCGGACGCCGATGACGTCCCGCTTGGCCTGCTCGATCTCAGCCAGAGTCATGACGGGCTCCGCCGCAGGCTCCTCGTGCCCGATCATCCGGCGCACGATGGCCTTCTCCTCGGCCATAGTCGGGTAGCTGACGATGGTCTTGAACATGAAACGGTCCACCTGAGCCTCGGGGAGCGGGTACGTCCCCTCCTGCTCGATGGGGTTCTGGGTGGCGAGCACGATGAAGGGCTCCGGCAGAGGGTGGGTCGTCCCCGCGAGCGTTACGCGCCTCTCCTGCATCGCCTCGAGCAGCGCCGATTGCACCTTCGCCGGCGCGCGGTTGATCTCGTCCGCCAGCACGATGTGGGCGAAGATGGGCCCTCGGTGAGGGCGGAACTCCCCCGTGCGCTGGTCGAAGACGTTGGTCCCGATGAGATCCGAGGGGAGCAGGTCGGGGGTGAACTGCACGCGGCCGAAGCTCGCCTCCACCGTCTGGGCCAGAGTACGGACCGCGAGAGTCTTGGCGAGCCCAGGGACGCCCTCAAGGAGCACGTGCCCCTCAGTCAGGAGGGCCATGAGCATCCGTTCGATGAGCTTCCGTTGGCCGACGATCACCTTGTCGATCTCGGCGAAGATGGGGCCCAGGGGCCCGGACCCAGCGTCCGCCCACTCCAAGGGCTGGTCCCCATGCGGTCTCAGCATCGGTGTCATCCCCTTCGGGTCTCAGTGTGGCTGTTGGGGAGCCAAGCCGCCCAACTCGCGCGATACCGTGATGGTGTCCAGGGCCGCCCGCTCCATCGCTTCCGCGTCTGGTTGGGCGCCGGCGAAGCAGACGGCCTCGACCGTGTCGAGCAACTCCCGGAGGCGGCCCTGGCAGCCCTCGGACAGCCGCGGTTCGAGCGCTTGCTCTATCTCCGTGCGCGTCATCGTCCGTGCCTCGTCCCCGATGAGGGAGCGCAGGTGGCTCAGGCAATAGTCCATTAGGGCCGTGGGATCTCCCGCCCCCGCAAGGGCCGTGAGGCGCTGTACGAGGTCCTCGCCGCGCGGATCGGGCGAGCTGGGCTGGGGCTTAGCGCCACGGGCCGAACCTCGAGCCAAGACAGCCACCACTACGGCGAGCAGGGCCAGGCCGGCGAGGGCGACCGCGACAACCAGCAGTAGACGCCCTCGCGAGCCGCTGTCGCTTGCGGACGGCGCCCCCGACGTCGCGGCGTCGCCGGCCGCCTCCCCGGCGGACACCTCCACGAAAAAGGGCGCCGCGCTGGCATTCAGGATCTCCTGCCCAACCCCAGCGCTCACGGCGATCGCGGGGATCTCGTACCGCCCAGGGCGCTGGGCGTGGAGGGGCACTCGCTGCTCACTCCGGACCGTCGCGCGCCCCCCTGAGAGGATCGTCTGGCTGCTCTGGGAGAGGGGCACGGAGTGAGGTCCCAGCCCGAGTTCGGGCACCTCGGGCAGCTCGACGCGCACCGGGCCCACAGCCATGACGGGAGACTGGGAGAGGAGGTCGGCCTGTAGCACCAGGTAGGCACGCTCCCCGATCCGCGGGGACTCAGGCTCCACCCAGGCGCGCGCGGACAGCTCCGCCGACTGCGCCACGCACGGGGCGAGGGTCCACACCAAGACGCAGCCGAGGCCGATCGGCCACGACCAGGCGGGGCGACGGTGAGGGGCGGCGGCGCGTGTCACTGGCGGCTGCCCACCGCCAAGAAGCTGCCCAGGCCCTGCTCATCGATGCGCCGGAAGGCGATGCTGATCACGTCGTCTGGCTCGGTCTCGTCCAGGACGGCCTCCAGATCCTCCAGGGTCAGCAGCGGTGTGGCGCCAACCTGCATGAGGAGATCTCCGCCGCGGATCCCCAGGAGGAACGCGCCCTGGCCGATCGCGACCTTCGTGGCGACCACACCATGCTCAGCGCCGAAGGCGGCCAGCTCCTCGGGCGACGCGGCGCGGGCCGTCAGGCCCCAGCCCCTCTGCGGCTCCGCCAACGTCTGCTCTCCCGTGGATTCGGGGAACTCACCCAGGACGACGTCGATCTCGATGGGCCGCCCTTCGCGAATGAGCGTCAGGTGGTACCTGTCGCCCGGGTGGCTCTGGTCGAGGATCGGCCCCAGGTCCGCCAGGCCCGTGAGCGTGACCGGCCGTTCGCCATCGACGGGACGCATCTCGACGAGGACATCGCCGACGCGGGCGCCGGCCACATCGGCCGGCCCACCGGGCGCTACCCGGACGAGGTAGATGCCGCCGTCGGGGGCGCCCAAGTCCGATCCAGCCTCAGGGGGCACATCCTGCAGGTGGACGCCAAGCCATGGTCGCTTGACCGCGCCGCCCGAACGGATTCGCGCGAAGACGGCCTGCACTTCGCTCCCGGTCACAGCGACCATCGTGTTGCCGGCATCCTCCAGGCTCGTCGCCTGAGTAGCCGGCAGGGCCATCCCGAGCACCCGGCCGTCCAGGTCGACGACGGGAGCGCCCTCACCCATGGGCATGCGCGGGATCGATGTAAACATGAGCAGCCGGCTGGATGCCCACGGGTTCTGTTTGGCCGGCAGCACGCGGAGGTAGGGGGCGGTCACGTGGCCCACGGAGGAGATCGGCACCCTGTAGATGGTCGGGCCTACGGCGATGGCCCAGTGCCCGGGTCTGATGGCCCCCTCCCGGGGCGAGCGAAAGACCACTGGCGGCAGAGGAGAGGCGCTGAGATCAACGCGGAGGGCGGCCACATCGGACATGCGGTCATAGTGAATCGCCGTGACGGGCAGGCTGACGCCACTCTCGGTCAACACCTCGACGTGCTCGCTGTCCGCGACGAGGGGTGTGCTCGTGATGACCCACCCCTGATCGTCGGCCACGAACCCGGAGCCCATGATGTACTCCACGCCCACTGCCGGGACCGGCCCCACCTCGGACTCCTCGATAGCAGGGTTGCTCACCGGAGCCTGACGGGTCACGATGATCCCAACCACGCTCGCGCGCACCTTCGAAGTAGCGGCGTCGAAGGCTGCCTGAAGCTCTCGCGCGTAGTCGGGCTCACCTCCCGCGGATACGTCTTGAGCCGTCGCCGTGCTCCACAGGGCCACGGTCGCCACGGCAGCCACGGACACGAATCGGCGCGCTAACGCGCCCATAGGAATCACCACCATTGGCTCGATCTCTCACATGACAGACTACGTTTCCGAGGGTTCCGAGGATGATAGGAACCGCGGCGGCGAGACTAGAGTGCCAGAAACAGCGCCTCGAGCGCGAGGCGGGTGTTCGCGTTGCCCTTGATCGCCCGTTTGGCCTCACCGATGCGGCCGAGAGCCGCCGCGGCACGCCCCGGGCTTGGCGTCGCGATCCGGTCGCCCAAGTCCAGCAGGCTCGCCTCGGGCGCCCCTAGCGAGTGTGAGTAGGCATCCCGAATAGCAGCCTCCAGCGGGAACAGCACCGCCTCGATAGACCGCCGTACCCGCTCCTCCTCGGTGCCCCCCTCCTCGCCCTCGTCACGGTTCAGGACCTCGTACCACTGCAGACAGAGCGACCGGCAGAGCTCCGCCGCGCGCAGGGCCTGGAGCGGGTCATCGGAGAGCGCCATGTGGCGCAGGGTGCGGAAGCCCTCCTCGATCTCCGGCAGCTCGGGGGCATCGAGGAGCCGCCGCGCCACAGTCAGGCGTCCACCGGAGAGGAGGGCCGCCCGACGAGCCGCTCCATCGGACCGTCCCAGGGCGGTGACGATCGCCTCCACCGGCGCCGGCGGCAGGTCCATGCGCTGGCATCGGGAGAGGATCGTCGGGAGGACCCCCGAGGCGTTGGAGGCCGTCAGGAGCACGAGGGCATGAGCCGGCGGCTCCTCCACGGTCTTCAGAATGGCGTTCATGTGCACATCCTGCAGCAGGTCGAGCGCCAGCACCGCCAGGCACTTGGTCCGTGAGGCGATGGGCCGGATGGACACGTACTCCTGGGCCGCGCGGAGACGGTCGATGAGGGGCACTTCCTTGCCCGACGCCGACCCCTCCATGCTGATGCGGCTCTCCTTCTGCTGTGGGTCGATGACCATCAGGTCATGGTGCCGATCGGAGGCGTAGGGACGCTCGCAGGAGGGGCAGATCCCGCAGGGCGCCAGGACACCGTCGCGCTCGGTGGGCTCATGGCAGCCGGCCAGTCGGCCGAAGGCCAGAGCCGCCTCTCGTTTGCCCACGCCGGTCGGCCCGATGAAGAGGTAGGCGTGAGCGACCTTGCCCGAGCGCACCGCGCCGGCGAGCATCCTCCCGACCTTGGGGTGGGTCGCGAACCCGGCGGCCACCAGATCGTGCATCGCGCGTCTCCCTTTAGGTGTCTGCAGGCCCCTCGTCGCCCCGGGCGCGAGTCGTCCGCGCCAAGCCGCTGTGTACGACGAGCAGCAGGTGTTCACCGATCGCCAGGCGATCCCCCGACTGAAGCGACGCCTCCGTCGCTCGGACGCCGTTCACCAGGAGGCCTGGGCCGGTCTCCTCCGCCATGATACCCACGTCGAGGCCGATGCGGGTGAGCGTCGCGTGCACCGGGGACACCTTCTCACCCGGGAGCTGGAGATCGACGCCACTGCCCGAGCCCAGGGTGGATCGGCCTTCGGGCACCTCCAGCGTCTCCCCGAGCAGGGGGCCCTCGACGATGACGAACCGCACGCCCTCGGGCTCATGCTCCGCGCCGCCCGCCGGGCGAGCGGGCGACGACCGCCGCACGTCCTGGGGCCTCACCCGGAGTCGGTTGTAAGCCACGTGGAAGCGCGAAGCTCCCAGCCGCAACTCATCGCCGTCCAGGAGCGTGGCTTCGTCCACGCTCTCGCCATTCACGGCCAGATCGCCGCCGTCGACCGGCTCGATGGTGACCGCCTGCCCCGCCCACCGCGCTCGCAGATGAACGGGACGCACCCCCGGGCCGATGAGCGTCGCGTCGCACAGCGGCGAGCTGCCCAGGAGGCTCTCTCCGGCATACAGCGCCACCGAGAACTCTCCACGGTGCAGCGTCAACACCGCGCCCAGGCGCTCTGCTAGGATGACGCTGGCGCCGACCGTCGCCGAGAGCCACGCTGTAGCGAGCAGCCCAGGGCTCTCAGCCAGGCTCAATTCTCCCCACCCACGCTCCCAGCGCGGCAGGAAGTACAGGATGAGCTCGTAGAGGAGCCCCCCGAAGCCGCCGCCGAGGAGCCCGCCGACGAGGAGCGTGCCACGGCGGCCGTTCAGGCCCGGCGCGCCGCCCACGGAGGACGCGGCGATCCCCGACGCGATGCTCGCGGCGAGGATGGTCGCCAGCATGTCGGGGGCGACCGAGCCGATGGATGGGGAGGGCGCCGTCGTAAGGGAGGCGCGTTCGGTGGGCGTGCTCGCCAGCGCTAGGAGGACCGCCGCCACCAGCCCCGCGAGGATGCCGCCCGCCAGGGCATAGCCGGCGGACCAGAGCAGCGGCCCTGCCCCTGGCGCGGATCGTCGGCCCAGCGCATCCCCGGCCACGAGCCCCAGCCACAGACCGAGGCCCAGGCCAGCCATGAGCACCACGGCGGCCAATGGCGAGTCCTCGGCGCCGGCGGAGAGTCGCGCCAGCGAGTACCCGGCGCAGCCACCGGCGGTGGTCAGGGCGATCCGTTGCGCGACCTCGGCGTACCTCATGGTCTCCTCTGGCTTGTCTTAGATGATCTCCACGAGCATAGAGGATTCGCCGATGACGATCTCATCGGTGTCCTCGAGCACCTGCCTCGTGACCCGCAAGCCGTTCACATAGGTGCCGGCTTTCGAGCCCAGGTCCCTCACCACCAGCCGTCCCTCTTCGGACTCGATGACCGCATGCCTCTCGCTGGCCTTCGGGTCGCCACGTAGTCGGATGTGGCAGCGCCGGGATGTTCCGAGAACCGTGGATGGACCGATGACCACATCGGAGTAGGTGTGGTCGGCATGAACGACCGAGAGTCTGGCGAGCCGTGGACCGCGACGCCCGACGGGCCTGGGTAGGCATTCGCAGCGGCCCGTGATGGGGTGGGGGCGCTCCCCGCAGCGGCGGCAGACGCCGGTCGCGGCGAGGGCGCGGCGACGGTCTATGAGCGCCGCCGCGATGAGGCCTATGGCTGCCACGCAGACGAGCACCACCTGGACCCGCGTCAGCCACGCGCCGATGTCGGCCAGGTCGTCCTCGAAGCAGAAGGTCGGCAGGAACGCGAGGGACGCGAGCATCGTGAACACGAGGCCGATCACGGCGAGCTCCCGACACCAAGCCTTGCGGCTCACGTAGGCCAGCAGGCAGATGATCAGCAGCACCAGCTGAGCCGCCGCCGTGGCGCAGACGAGAGGGACGTACCGCACCTGGCCGAGCAGGAACATGGCGATACCGTTGCCCAGGAGGACGGCGCCGATGATCGCGGTCGCGACGCTGAGAGCTCCCTGGCTCCAGGCCTCTTTGAGCCCGAAGAATCGCCAGATGGCAGTGAAGGTCACGCCCAGCACGAGCCAGATGAGGACCACGAGGCCATAGACGGCCACGGACACCGCAGTGTAGAGGTCTGACGAGACGTCGCCGCCCGAGCCGAAGAGAGGCGTCGCGTCCGGGTAATACTGGGTCTGCCGGCTGAGCGTCAGGTTTCGAGTGAGGTCGCCGCCATCACGACACTGGCACAGGTCGCTCGCCTGGAGCCCGGTGTCCGTCTGGGCATGGATCTGTAGCGTGCCGGGTCGGAGGTCCGTGAGGTGCAGCTCCGTGCGCCCACCGCTGGGGCGGAGGATGCTGCTGCGGGAGTAGTCATCGGATTCACGGATGAGAACCGAGATGAGGGGCATCCGGCCCCAGCCCGGTACATTGAAGAGCAGATCGACGGAGGCGGGCTGGTAGAGCGATTCGGCGGCAATCTCGTGGCGTTCCGGCCACTCCTGACGGTCAGCGCCTGAAAGGACCACCCGCCAGACGCGCCCATCCTCGGCCTTGAACCGAATGACGTACCGCTGCGGCGTCTCCTTCGGCACGCGGATGACCGCGACGCCGCCTGGCTCCACGGCGCTGCTCTGTCGGGTGTCCGTGCTACCGTCTCCCAGGGGCCACGCCGTGACCACGCCGCCGATGTCCGGCGGAGCGACAACCTCGATGGGCTCGGCTCGCGCCGACCCGGCGATGAGCGTGGCGCTCACGACAGCCAGTGCAGCGCGCGCCCCCCACTGCGCTCCGCCTGCCCTCATCGACTTCCCCCTCAGTCAGGAACCCTGTTGAGGGTGCTGAGGCGCCAGCCCCCCGTTGGCGAGTGATCGAGCTCGCAGAGGCTTCCCTCTGCCAGTCGAAACCGTCGACATGCGGCGATTCCGATGCCGAGGCAGTGGCCAATAAGCATCTTGATCGCCCCCGAATGACTCACAATCAGTAGATCGCTCGAGGGATGAGCTGAGAGCAGTTCGTCGATCAGCCCTCCTACGCGAGTCCTGACCTCCTGATAGGACTCACCCCCGGGCGCGGGGGTGCCCTTCTCCACCCACTCGCGGTACTCCTCGGGCCACCGCTCCCGAACCTCGGCCAGCGCCAGGCCCTGCCACTCCCCGAATCCGCACTCCCGAAGCCGCCTATCCACCTCAACGGGGACGTTCACGGCCTGTGAGATCGCCTCGGCGGTCTCACGCGCTCGGACCAGATCGCTAGCCAGCAGGCGGGCGAAGGACCGTCCTCGGAGCGCTTGGGCCAAAGCCTGAGCTTGCACTCTCCCGATGTCGTCCAAGGGAATATCGCGCCATCCCTGGAACCTACGTTCAGCGTTATAGGAGGTCTGGCCGTGTCGCGCGAGTACCAGTCGAGTCACGAGTACCTCCTCAGGGACGGGCCGGGGCGGAACATCCGGCGCGTTGGCCGTCTCTTAGCTGATAGGGTACAATACGGTATTCGGCTGCCATCTCGAAAGGGACAGCGGCTCCAATCTCCGTCCTACCCGGGGAAGGTGAGTGCAATGCGGGCCCTGCGAGCGCTATCAGTGTGCGTGATGTTAGGCATCGTATGTGGAGGTGTGCTGGCCCAGGCTACGGGCGGCGCCGTCGAGGTGTCGAGCACCGACCCAGGCGCCTACTACTCCACCGGCGCCCTGGTAGATGGGCAGTCGGGCCTGACCGCGAAGTGCTGGCGGTCAGCGGCGAATGGGACCCTGCCCCAGTGGATCGTCTTCACTCCGGCCGGGGCTCCTGCCACCATCAACTCCGTGACCATCGACCCTTACACGGGTTATCCGGATCTAGCGGGACCCTTCTGGCCGAAGGATGTGGTGATCCAGGTCATCTCCACTCCGGGCGCTGAGCCGGTCGAAGTGGCTCGCCAGACCTTGGATCCGGGCCGGGAGGCCAAGACCATCGAGTTCGCTCCCACGGCCGCCGCCCAGGTCCGCATCGAGATCCTATCCGTACAGGGCGGCGGCAACGTCGTCGAGATCAGTGAGGTTTCCGCGGGCACCGCGGCCGCGGCTCCCACCGAGGACCCTGCGGTCCCCGTTGAGGAGCCCCCTGTAGAGGAGGACCCCGTGACTCCCCCGCCCGCGGAGGAGGGGCCAGTCACCGTTCCACCGGGAGAGGAAGGGCCGGTAACGGTCCCGCCTGTCGAGGAAGTTCCCCCGCCGCCCGTTGAGGAGGTTCCCCCGCCACCGGTGGAGGAAGTGCCGCCTCCGCCGGTCGAGGAGGTCCCTCCTCCACCCGTAGAGGAAGTCCCCCCTCCGCCGGTAGAAGAGGTTCCCCCGCCGCCTGTTGAGGAGGTGCCGCCTCCACCGGTCGAGGAGGTTCCTCCTCCGCCCGTAGAGGAAGTCCCCCCTCCGCCGGTAGAAGAGGTTCCCCCGCCGCCGGTCGAGGAAGTTCCCCCGCCTCCCGCTGAGGACGCCACGACCCCGGCTGCTGGCAGTGTGAACCTTGCGGCCGCGGCAGCGGGTGGCGTCATCACCGTTCCGAACTCCCTGGAGAGCAAGTTCGGCCCCGAGCACCTCAACGATGGCGTCTACGACGGGAGCTCAGGCGACTGCTGGGTAAGCGGCAATGGCCTCACCTTCCCCTACGACATCGTCGTCAGCTTCGCGAACAGCGCGGTCCATGAGGTCACCGGGGTGAGCGTCACCTCGAACACGGGGCAGGAGTACATTTTCGGCGCCCGCTGGCCGCAGGATGTGCAGATCCTGGTCTCGTCGACGGGCACCCAGCCCGGCGACTTCCAGGCCGTGCAGACCGCCACCCTCGCCAAGAGCGCCGAGACGCAGAACATCCCCCTGACGCCTGTCGAGGCGCGCTATGTGATGATCCGGGTGCTCTCGAACCATGGGCACAAGACCATGGAGATGAGCGAGATCGAGGTCTGGGGCTCGCCCCAGCCCGCGGGCGGCGCGGCTGTCGCGCCCACGGCGCCGGTCGGCGAGGCCCCGGTCCCCGGCGCCGACGGCGGTCTGCCCCGCAATCCCGACGGCACGGTAGACGAGGTGGCCCTGGGCCAGTTGCTCGCGGCTCTCAGGGCTCAGATCACCAATCAGCAGGCCGTGATCGACCAGCTCCTGGCGGAGCTCGGCCAGTAGCTCCATCCCTAAAGCGGAAACGAGGAGAGCCGCGCCCACGGGCGCGGCTCTCTCACTCTCTGGCTACGGCCTCTGGTCGCGCGCCTCAGCAGGCGAGGGCTCCCATGGGATCCCACGGATCCAGGGCGATCGGCTCGGTGTCGAGCACCGGCAGCAACGCTTCGGGCACATAGCGCTTCCGCACGACCACCTCGTAGTTGTGCTCATCGAACCAGCGATCGGTCATCTGCATGAAGCCACCATCGCCGGCCTTGTCGCCCCAGGAGTTCTCCACGCGCCACTTGAGCGGCTTGTCCGAGGCATCCAGGTCCACGCCTGTAAAGACCATGGCATGGGTCATCTGGGCATGGCCGTAGTCCAGGCGCTCGGCCTTCGTCATCGACGGAGCCCGCCCATAGACGAGGTCGTACTCGAAGAGGTCCACGTCCATCAGGCCCGAGTCGCGGTCGAGACACTTGCCGACATCGCAGCCGAACCAGACGGGCTCGCCAGCCTTGATCTGGTTGGCGGCCGCCGTCTTCATCACGTCGACCTCCACGTTGAGGTACTTGATGGGCTCGCCGCCGACGACGTTGCCGAGGAACCGGATGGTGTAGAGCGTCTCGAATGACTTGGATGCCTGAGGGCAGTGGATCAGGCACGCCATGTCCCCGAGGTCCGCGCCCACGAACTTCTCGTAGAACCGCAGCGGCGTCATCGTGCCTTCGCGGTGGTGCTTGTTGTCCCTATCGCGCCACTGCCAGAAGAAGTCGCGCGGCGGCACGCCGAGATGTATAGCCAGCATCCGGTAGGCCTCGATGAGCGCCGGCGCCTTCATGGCCCGGACTTCCGCCTCGGTCGCGCCGGAGTGGTGCGCGTGACGCATCCGGCACGCGGCCTCCCGGAGCAGGTAGGTGAGCTGATAGTTGAGCTCCCCGGTGCGGCCGCTGCTGTCCGTCTCGGGCATCGCGGTCTTGGGCACCACGCCGTACTTCCGCACCAGATTCACGAACATGTGCCATTGGCCACCGTCCTGAACTGGGGCGGAGAGCAGGTGGGCGATGAGACGGCCGTCGGTCGGCTCATCGAGGGTCAGGAGGATGCTCTCCAGGAAGTAGTTCGCCTTCTCCATCTTGTCCCAGAACATCAGATGGTTCTGGCTGAACTCGAAGTCGTCTTCGAGCTCCATCCGCTCGATGGCCACAACCCGGAGCGTATTGAGAGCCGCGAAGAGCCAGCAGCGCCCGCTCGCGCCCTGGCTGGTCGCCTTATTCTCCTCCAGGTGATGGCTGAAGGTGAAGTCCGTCGCGGCGAACACTCGCGCGCTGCGCGCCACCTTGCTCACCGGGGCGTGGCACACGGCGTTCATCGATTGCCGCCATCGCGGGTCGGACTCGAACTCGCGGCGTAGGTCCCAAAGAAGATCCGATCCAATAGCGCCAGTATCTTGATAGAGGAATGTGTGGTTTGACATGCCCCGTGAGTTCTCGACAATGAGCAGCCTTCCTTCGACCGCGGCGGAGGGCAATAGGGTCTACCATGGAGGAGTCATCGATGCACCTATCCCTCACCTCTGAGCCACTCACCATGGCCTTCGTGCGGACCTTCGCCATCTCCCGGGGCAGCCGCTCCACAGCCGCGAACGTTCTCGTCCGCCTCGAGGGTGATGGAGTCGTGGGGTGGGGGGAGGGCGCTCCGAACCGCTACTACTATGACCAGGAGCAGGTGTCGGCGGTCCGGGCGGCTCAACGTATGGCAGCTTGCATCGGCGACGACCCCTTCGCCACCGAGGAGGTCCACGATCGCCTCTTGGCGGGTTTCCCGGACCAGCCCGGCGCCCGCGCCGCCGTGGATGGCGCCCTCCACGACTGGCTCGGCAAGCGGCTGGCGGTCCCCGTAGCCTCCCTGCTGGGCCTCCCCACGGGCGGGCGGCTGACCACCAGCTTCACCATCTCCTTGGGCGGCCGCAGCTCCGTCCGGGAGGCAGTCGAGGCGGCAGAGGAGTGGCCCATCCTCAAGATCAAGCTCGGCGGCGAGGATGACCTCGGCTTGATGGAGACAGTGCGCGCGCTGACAGACGCCCTTCTCCGTGTCGATGCCAATGCCGCGTGGACGGTGAGCGAGGCCATCGCGAAGTGCCGCGTCCTCGGCGAGATGGGCGTGGAGCTGGTCGAGCAGCCCGTCCCGCCCGGCCGCCCCGAGGATCTGAAGCGGATCCGCGAGGCCACGCAGGTGCCCATCGTCGCTGACGAGTCTTGTGAGAGCGCGGCGGATCTACCGAAGCTGGCGGGCTGCGTGGACGGGGTGAACATCAAGCTCGCCAAGACCGGGGGTATTCGTGAGGCCCTCCGTATGGCGCTCTGTGCCCGCACCCTCGGCCTCGACGTGATGCTGGGCTGCATGGTTGAGGGGGCCCTCGGCACCGCCGCTACGGCGCAGCTGCTCCCCCTGGCGCGCTGGGCGGATCTGGATGGGCCCCTCCTGCTCCGGGTCGACGACGACCCCTTCGAGGGGCTCCGCTACGAGGGGGGAGCGATCCTCATGCCCGACGGACCGGGCCTGGGGGTCACGCGTAAGGAAGCCCGGGCGACGACAGGCTGAGATGGCAGACGGCGAGGGCGAGGGCGTCGCTCACGTCGGCCGGGCTCGGGGGCTCGGGCAGGCCGAGGAGGCTCGCGATCATGTGCTGCACCTGGCCCTTGCTCGCGCTACCGCTGCCCGTGAGGGCCTTCTTGACGCGGCTGGCCGCATAGCTGACCACGGGCACTCCATGCTGGGAGGCGGCGAGCAGCAGCACCCCGCGCGCATGTCCCATGAGGATGGCGGTGCGGGGGTGCTCGTACTTGGAGTAGATCTCCTCGACCACCGCCGCCTCGGGCTTGAGTTCCGTCAGCACCTCTGAGATGCCCGAGTGCAGTGACTGGAGCCGGGACTCCAGGTTGCTGTCCTGGTCCGGTCGGATCGTCCCCGCCTCCACAATGCGCTGGTCCCGGCCCTGACGCTCCACGCAGCCGTAACCCGTGCAGACGAGGCCGGGGTCGATGCCTAGAACGCGCATCGAGGCCCCCGTGACTCCGCTACCCCGCGCCCGCGGGCCGGGCTGTTCGCGAGCGCCGTCATCTCCTGCGGAAGACCTCCTCGACGATGGCGGCCGACGAGTCCAGCTCGGGCCGAGCCCGAATGACCCGGCTCACGAGTTCGGCAGCCTCGGCGGCGTTGTACCCCAACTCCACGAGGGCCGCGATGGCCTCGGCCGAGGGCCCTGTTCCCGCCACGGCCGCGCCAGCGCTCACCGGCGCGGTCCGTCCTGCGGGCACTGACCCTGCGGAGAAGCGGGACAGCTTGCCCTGTAGCTTCGCGATGGTCTCACGCGCCTTGGCCTGCCCCACGCCCGGCAGCGACTTGAGGGCCGCGGCGTCGCCCGACTCGATCCAGTCCGCGATGCTCTCCATGGGCGCGGAGAAGGCCTTCCGGGCCACCGTGGGACCGAGCACGCCAGCCAGCGCCTCCCAGAACTCCCGTTGCAGCGCCGTGGCGAACCCCAGCAACATGGGAGTCGCGCGCGTCTGGTCCATCTGGTAGAAGTGGGCCGTCTCGAGTGTGATCTCGTCGCCATCGACGATGGCGCGCAAGGCAACCGGCGGAACCAGAACCTGGTAGGTGAGAGCGCCAGCCTCGATGAGCACATGGTCCTCGCCGAGGCCGACGACCCGTCCTGTGATGCGCGCGATCATACGGAGGGAACATCCTCTCCCCGTTCGGTGTCTGGGTATTCGGGCCCAGCGAGGCCGTCCCTTGGCGCGGGCCGAGGAATGGTGGCAGTGGGAGCCGAAGGAGACCATATCATGAGCATAGGTCTGGACTCCCAGGTGAGACGCGCCCAGCGAGCCCTCGCTGCTCGGCCCGGGCTTCTCGTGCTGTCGGCGCTGCTGCCCATATTCGCGGGCCTCCTTGCCCTGCCGCTGATCGCTTGCCCCGGCTACAGCTCCCTCGTCGCCGGCGTGGCGCCCCGGATCTCCATCGTGTTCGCGCTGTTCGGGATCTTCAGCTGGCTGTGCACGGCCGTGGGCCTGGGGATCTGCGTGGCGTGGTGGTCCGAGGCGGTGCGCGCGGCGATCACGGGCGCGCCGGGCGGGCTTGCGGCTGGCCTCGGCGATGGCCTGTCGCGCGTCGGCCGCTACGTGATGGTGACCGCCGCTATGCTCCTCTGCCTCTTCCTGCTCACCGCGCTGCCGTGGCTCGGCATGAGCGCGGCGGGGCGAGCAACCGTCGAATCCGCCAGTCCCCTGGCCCTGCCCGCGACCCTGTCCTTGCCTCTCTTCACGGTGTGGGGGCTGGCCCTCGTCGCCTTCATCTGGCTGACCTCCGCGTGGCCCATGGCGGCAGCCCTCGGTGGAGCGGCGTGGCTTCGGCCCCTCGGCCACTCCCAAGCCATGGTGAGGCGGCACTGGCCCACCTTCCTCGGGATCGCGGGGGCGTGGGCCCTCGCGACCGCGGGTCTGGTCGCGGTGGCCCTCGCCTTCCACATCCCGGCCGCCATTGGCGGACTCGCGTCTGGCTCGCCCTACACCTCGACCGCGGGCCACGTCACGGCGGGGCTGGCGCTGCTCACCCTATGGCTCGCGAGCGCCTACGTGAACGCCCTGGCCTCCGTCACCGGCTTCGTTGCGTACGCCGATGGCCTGGGGATCCCCACCCATGGCTGACCGGTCCGCGCCCAAGCGGCACGAGCGCTACCTCCAGGCGCTCGAGTCCCTGAGCAAGCCCCTGGCGTGGGAGCGTCGCGACGGCTTTCGCGACGCCATCGCTCAGGGCGGACTCTCACGCTATGCCGAGCGCTGGCTACAGCAGGCCCGCGAGACGGCTCCCGACCCCGCGGCCGAGCCCGACCTCCTCGCCCTCGAAGCGGCCTGCGCCGCCTACTCGCCGGCGAGCCCGACCGAGCGCGCGGGCATGCTCGACGCCATCGAGGCTGCCCTCTGGAGGCTCTTCGGGGCCGCCGAGGAGCGGCAGGCGGACTGGCGCCAAGTGGCCCGACTGCGCGACGAAGGGCTTGCCTCCCGAGCCCGGGCCGATCTCCGCGCCGCTCTCGACGCGCCCCTCCAAGCTCTTCCCGGCGTTCGAGGCCGGATAGCCCAAGCCTTCGCCAAGCTCGAGGTGAACACGGTCTACGACCTCCTGACCCTCTTCCCCCGGAAGCACCAGGACCGGAGGAACCCGACGCCCGTCGCCAGCCTGGCCAACGAGGGCGTCGATGGCATCCTCGTCATCGTCGGCGCGCCGCCCTCTGCTCGCAAGACGAGGCGAGTGACGATCGTCACCGCGCCGGCGTATGACTCGACCGGCAGCCTCGTTCTCACCTGGTTCAACCAGCCGTGGCTGGCCGACAAGCTCCAGCGCGGCGTGCGCATCTACGCTTCGGGCAAGGTCGAGCGTTTCGGGCGCGATGTGCGGATGAACGTCGATGAATACGAGATCATCGGATCGGAGCCCGACCCACTCCAGGTCGGCCGCATCGTCCCCGTGTACCCCCTCACCGAGGGCTTGGTGCAACCGACAGCGCGGCGCATCGTCTCCGCCGCCGTGGAGGGGTACGCCCACGGGGACTTCGACCCCGTGCCCGAGCCGGTGCGGCGCAAGCGCGGGCTCCTCTCCCATGACCTCGCCCTGCGGTCCATCCACTTTCCGGCGTCGGAGGAGGAACACGAGGAGGCCCGGGTCTCCCTCGCCTACGCCGAGCTGCTCGCCCTCCAGGTTGAGGTCAGCCGGCGCAAGCGCGAGATGACCTCCGGCGTCGCCCCCATCGTGCGTCCTCGGGTGAGCGTCCTCGAGGAGTTGGAGGGATGCCTGCCCTTCCCTCTGACCGGCGCGCAGCGGCGGGTCATCAAGCAGATCCTGCGCGACATGGCGACCCCATCCCCGATGAGCCGGCTGCTCCACGGAGATGTCGGCTCCGGCAAGACCGTCGCCATCATGGCTGCCCTCCTCGCCGTGGCGAGGGCGGGGATGCAGGCCGCCGTGATGGTCCCCACCGAGATCCTCGCCCAGCAGCACTTCGCGAGCCTGAGTCAGGTGCTGCTGCCCCTGGGCGTCACCATCGAGCTGCTCATCGGTGGGCTTCCCGCGGGGCGCAAGAAGGAGGCGCGGGCGCGTATCGGCTCCGGGGAGGCTTCCGTCGCCGTCGGCACCCACGCCCTGGTGCAGGAGGGCGTCGAGTTCCGCTCCCTGGCCCTGGGCGTCGTGGATGAGCAGCATCGGTTCGGCGTGACCCACCGCTCCCGGCTCTTCCAGAAGGGGGACAGTCCCCACTTCCTGGTCGTCACCGCGACGCCCATACCCCGCACCCTGGCGCTCACGGTCTACGGCCACCTCGAGGTCTCCGTCCTCGATGAGCTGCCCCCGGGACGCCAGCCCATCGTGACGAAGCTGGCTGGGCCCAAAGCCGCGTACGACATGGTGCGGCGCGAGCTGAACAAGGGTCGGCAGGCGTACGTCATCGCGCCGCTCATCGAGAAGTCCGAGGCCCTGGACTGCCAGGCCGCGGAGGAGCTGGCTCGCCGCCTCGCCGCCGAGGACCTTGCCGGCTACTCCGTGGACCTCCTCCACGGCCGCGTGCCGCCCGACCAACGGGATGAGGTGATGGGCGCCTTCGTCAGGGGCGAGCGCCAAGTGCTCGTCTCCACCACCGTCGTGGAGGTGGGGGTCGACGTTCCCAACGCCACGGCGATGGTCATCGAGAACGCGGAGCGCTTCGGCCTCGCCCAGCTCCACCAGCTTCGGGGGAGGGTGGGGCGGGGCTCCGAGCGCTCCTTCTGCGCCCTGGTGTGCGGGAAGCGCACGGCGGAGGCTCGGGAGCGGCTCAACGTCCTCTGCCAAACGAACGACGGGTTCAAGATCGCCATGGAGGACCTGCGCATCCGAGGGCCGGGCGAGTTCTTCGGCGTGCGCCAGAGCGGCCTCCCCGACCTGCGCATCGCCGATCCCCTCGCCGATGTGGCCCTCCTCGAACTAGCCCGCGAGGACGCGGAGAGTGTTGTCAAGGCCGACCCCGAGTTGGCCGATCCCTCGCACGCCGATCTGGCCGAGGAGATACGCCGACGGGCGGCGCGCAAAGTGGGGCGCGCTCTGCTTGGCTAGGTTTGAGGTCCGTCGCTTCAGGGGAAGCTATGGTTGACTGGGGCGGGTATAGCGTCACGTACAAGGGAGGCCGGCTATGCAGCAAAGGTATCGGGTGCGCCTCATTTCCGTTGTCGTCGCATTGAGTTGCGCTATCGTGGCGGGATGCAGCCAGCGTGGACGGGGTGGGCTCTCGGCCGCGGACATACGCGCCGCGGGCGGGGACTCCGTGGAGGTCGTCTCGGCCGCCGAGCTACCTATCGAGCTGACCTATCCGCAATCCGATGACCAGGGGAACTACGCCGCGCTGGCTGAGCCTCGAGCCCTGGTCGTCTCCGGGCTCGTCGCCAGCGCCGACTTGGTGGACGAGATCGAGGTGAACGGCGCGAGCGTGCAGGCCTACCGCGTCGAGGGGTACGTTCCCTTCGGCGCCGACGGAGAGGAGCCCGTCTACCGCTTCCACGCGCCCGTCGTTGTCAGCCCCGAGGACGCGATCGTGGTCACCATTCGGACGGGGCTGAAGGAGATTGCCGGGAGCTTCGCGCCTGACCGTGACCACGTTGTCTCGCGCCTGGTCGCGCTGCGGAAGGCGACGCCCGAGGACCCCTGGCGCGCCACGCGCCTGGGCTCCGCGCAGTACGCGATCGGCGCGTACGAGGAGGCCATCGGCTCCCTCGATCAGGCCCTCGCGTCGGGCCAGGAGCTGCCCTGGGCCTGCTTCCGTCTGGGCATGGCGTATCTGAGCCAGGGCATGGCCGATGAGGCCATGGCGAGCCTGGACGAGGCCATCCGGATAGCTCCGGCGCTGCCCGATCCCTACCATGCCCGAGGGCTCGTTCACTACAGCGCGGGCCGGTACCCCGAGGCGATCGTGGCGCTGCTGGATGCCGCGGACTCGGCCCCGAGTTGGGCCGAGCCGCTTGTGGGCCTGGGCCTGAGCTACTATGCCCAGGGAGAGCTGGATGAGGCCGCCGGGAGCTTCGAGGAAGCGATCGAGCTGTGGCCCTCGTGGGCGTCGCCCCATTACGGCCTGGGCTTGGTCTACCTCGACCAGGGCCGGGTCGAGGATGCCATGGCGTCCATCGACCGGGGGCTCGCGCTGGGGCCGTGGCCGGGCGGCCATCATGTGAAGCTGGCCGAGAAGCTCCTGGCTAGGGGCGAAGCGGTCGCCGCCGACCGCCACCTCGCCATCGCCGAGGCCATCGGTGATACCGTGCCCGCCGAGCTGCTCGAACAGGTACGGGCAGAGGTGACCGAGCCGTGGACGATGGGCGACTGGCCATGGGGGCCGAGAGTGGCCCACGGTATGCGCGCAGTCCAGGGCCGGGGGCTCGATGATGTCGCCGAGGCGGTGTCAGCCGAGCGGCGCGCCGCCGAGTAGTCACTCTGGGCAGCGCTCGTCTCTCCCGGGTGCGCCGCAGCCCGATGATACCGGTCCTCCCTCGCGCGTCGGCGCGAGGGAGGACCGCCGAGCCTTGGGCCTCAGAAGCTAGGCGATGTTGACTGCCTTGCCGGTCTTAGCCGACTTGTACATCGCGTCCAACACCCGCATGAGCCGGTAGCCGTCCTCGGCGGGCGAGATGGGTTTCTTGCCTGTCACGATGCAGTCGCAGAAGTGCTGCACCGCGTTGGTGCGGCCCATCGCGGGATCCGGCTCCACGAGGACGTGCCGGTCGACGGGCACGCCGCGCTCCTGGGTGAACATCTCGAGCCGGTCGCCGCCGCCCGGTCCGAAGGAGGTCTCCAGGTTCGCGCCGGCCTTGGTGCCGCAGAGGGTCGAGAAGACGTACTCCTCCTTGATGCGCGAGGCCCACGACGCCTCGACCCAGATGGTCTGTCCGCCATCGAACTTGATCATGCCCACGGCCATGTCCTCGACGGTGAACTTGCCCTTCAGGTCGGGCGTCCCCCACGGGCCGAGGCCCTCCATCTTGTGCCCGAAGGCCGAGTAGGTCGATGCCAGACACGTCACCGGCTCGGGGTTGCCCATGAGGTAGATCGTCAGGTCGAGCATGTGCACCGCGAGGTCGATGAGGGGGCCGCCGCCCGCGCGCTCCACGTCGGTGAACCAGCTCCCCCAGCCGGGGATGCCGTTCCGACGAATCCAGCCGCAGCGAGCGAAGTAGATGTCCCCAAGCTCGCCCTCCGCGATCGCCTGCTTCAGGAACTGGCTGTCCGGCCGGTAGCGGTTGTTGAACTGCATCATGAAGACCTTGTCCGACGCCTGGGCCGCGTCGAACATCTTCTTGCCCTCGCGCGCCGAGGTGGTCATCGGCTTCTCGCAGAGCACGTTCAGGCCGGCCTGCAGGCTATCGATGGCCATGACGCGGTGGAGATCGTTCGGCACGCACACGCTCACCGCGTCAATGGCGCCGCTGCGGAGCATCTCCTTGTAGTCGAGGTAGACGTTGGGGATCCCATACTGGGCGGCGGTCCGATCCGCCAGGTCCTTCTTGAGGTCACAGACGGCCGTGACCTCCGCGTCCGGATGCATGGTGTAACCTTGCACGTGGAACTGCCCTACACCCAGGCCGATCACGCCGGCCCGGATCTTTTTCTTTGCGGCCATCTCGAGCATCCTCCTTGGGCTTCGCCCCGCTCGGGGGCGCTTCTACGCTTCGGAGGGTGGATTGGGCCGGACGGTGCCGAACTCCTCCGCCCGTGGCGCTTTACCGGCGAAATGCTTGAGAACCGTCCCGGCGTCCACGCCCTCATGCCGACTGGCACATGAAGGGGAATCCACCGGGCAACTGAATCAGATCCCTCGGTCGGTCCCGGGTCGGCCACCATCTCGGTGTTCACGCGCCCGCCGAGCGACCCAGGACCGGCCATCCCCCCTCGGATGAGCCACCCCAGCGAGGCAAGCGAGCAGGACGGCCCGTGTGCGGGGCCGAACCTGAGCGCCAGGTGGTGAAGCGGTGACCCCACACGAGTTTCAGCGCAAGTGGCAAGGCCACACCCTCACGGAGCGGGCCTCCTATCAGCAGCACTTCCTCGACCTGTGCGCCCTGGTCGGCCACCCGACTCCGGCGGAGGTCGACCCGACGGGCGCGAGCTTCTGCTTCGAGAAGGCCGTCGCGAAGCAGTGGGGTGGCGGCGGCTTCGCCGACGTGTGGAAGCGCGACCACTTCGGCTGGGAGTACAAGGGCCCCCACGCGGACCTGGACAAGGCGCTGCATCAGCTTCTGCTCTATCGGCGGGACCTGGAGAACCCCCCACTGCTCGTCGTGTGCGACACGGACCTGATCCGCGTCCACACCGACTTCACGAACACCGCGAACACCATCTACGAGGTCACGACGGCGGACCTCACGGACCCCGACAAGCTGGAGATCCTGCGGAAGGTGTTCCACGACCCGATGGCGCTGCGGCCCGGGCGGACGCCGGACCAGGTGACCCAGGCGGTCGCGTCCCAGGTGGGCGACGTGGCCCAGGCGATGCGGGAGCGGGGGGTTGAGCCGCACGAGGCGGCCCACTTCCTGATGAAGGTCGTCTTCGCCCTCTTCGCCGAGGACATCGGCCTCCTCCGGCGCGGGCTCCTGACGGAGGTCCTCGCGGGGATGGTGGATGACCCCGACGGCCTGGACGACATCCTGCGCCAGTTGTTCGAGGCGATGGCCACGGGCGGCCGCCTGCATGTCGATAGGATCGATCACTTCAACGGCGGGCTGTTCGATGACAGCGCGACGGTGAGGCTGGAGTCGGAGGAGATCGCCGCTCTGGCGCGGATCGCCGCGGACGACTGGGGGCAGGTGGAGCCGGCGGTCTTCGGGACCCTCTTTGAGCGTGGGCTGGACCCCGCTCGGCGGGCCCAACTGGGGGCGCACTACACGTCGAAGGAGGACATCCTGCTCGTGATCGAGCCGGTGCTGATGGCGCCGCTGCGGCGGGAGTGGGAGTCGGTGCGGGCTGGGTGCGAAGAGCTGGCGGAGAAGG